>Ga0075163_10000011_pt1 | contig 253168 bp, 208 predicted proteins | sample JI1023141ADNA_FD_71478 | JGI IMG/M metagenome (GOLD analysis project Ga0075163, IMG submission 71478) | Wastewater effluent complex algal communities from Wisconsin, to seasonally profile nutrient transformation and Carbon sequestration -... | ecosystem: Engineered > WWTP > Effluent > Algae...
CGCTGTCAGTAATACTGCTCTTTTTCTGACTCCTCTCCACCCCTCACCGCTGTCAGTAATACTGCTCTTTTTCTGACTCCTCTCCACCCCTCACCGCTGTCAGTAATACTGCTGTTTTTCTTACTCCGCTCCGCCTCCATGACAAAAACCCCCAAAGCAAAAGCGGACCCCTGGGGGGTCCGCTTTTGTTAACTTGATCGCAACGACTGTCGTTCTGACTGCGGATTAGAGACCGCCGCCGAGACCACCGAAGTTGTTGATAGCGAATGTACCGATAAGGTGGACAGCGGTAGGTCCGCCGAATCCGATACCGAGACCTTTTGCTACGTTCATAGCGGCTTCACCACCATCACGTTGACCGAAGGCAATCTTCATACCAGCTAGGGAAGAAGGAATTGTCGAAAGAGCGGTTACAACACGGGAGATGTCTCTTGCGGTGTCATAGCCGTAGTCAGCCAATTGACCTACTTCGTTTGATTGACCATAACGGGGGTCTACTGGAGCGCCAACTAGACCTTGGGCATGAGCGGCTTGATCATATACGCCGATTGCCATCAGTACCAGTTGAGGAGCTAGCAGAAATCCCACGCGGGTTGCGACTTTGAAAGAGTGAGAAGCTGCGATTTTTTTGGCGAGGGATGTAACTTTAGTCATGGAGGACCTCCTAATTGGGTGCTTATTTTAGAGAAAGGGTTTGTTGTTTGTTGTTCGTACCAGCGCTACTTTTGTTGGTGGATTACACCGGTTACAGAAGTTGTGCTTGAGAAGCCACCACCAGATGATGTCGGGATGTAGGTACCTTGCTTGAAGCCGGAACCAGGCATGCTTTGAATCATTGGAGCTGAGCGAGCGACCAATCCATTTGATCGTCTCGGAGAGAGAACACGACCAGCCACGGCTCTAGAAGAACTGGTTCTGGGCGCTGACTTAGGCGCTGGCACTTGCGACATAGTCATAGGTTTTGCAGTCATTGGGGCTGCGGTCATTGGTTTGCCAAATACGTTTTGGAAAGGTACTGGCTGTTGGGCAACGATTTGAGGGAAAACATTAGTTTGAACTTGGGGGACAGCAGCAACTGGTGCTGGTCTGTTAAAAATGCTTGGGCTTACGCCTTGACCGAAAATGCCTTTCGGAACGGAGCCATGACTGACTGTGCCGATGGGACCACTGTAGTGATTGCTTCTGCGTGCACCACCTCTTTCGCCACCGTATACGTTTGGCTCGAAGTGAAAGCGTGAATCCTTACGAGGGGCTTCTTCCTGCGCCATTGCGGGACTTGCAATTACAGCGCCCAGGGCGACTGTCAGGCTAGCGATTAGAAAACTTTGGACTTTCATTTAGTTGTCTCCGAAATAACCGAGAGGTTAAAACTAGAAGCGGAATGCGTTACGTGAACCGAAACCTGTGAGCATCAAACCTGTAACACCGAGACCCATCATATTGCTTGGTCTGCGGAGCACACTTCCGAGGACTGCTCCCGCTCCGAACCCTGCGATTGCACTGACTGCGTTACTCATGCCGGCTCTTCTGATGTCTCTTCTTACGGTTGGGACTGGAGGAGGAGCGGAGAGGGTTTGAGTCTGTTGGACACCACCGTAAGCCATGCTGGCAGAGTTGCCATCTTGACCGGGCATTATCCAGTCGCTTGTTCCAGAGTTGGTGGCACCACCGGGGGCTGCCATGCCTGGGACTTGTTGGTTAGCAGCTTCGTTTTGAAAACTTCCTTGATTCATCATTGAATCCATGATGTTTTGACGAGTCTGCTGGGAGGTTGTGTTGCCGGCGTTTCCGTTTTGCATTGGGTCACCGCTGACATTCATGTTGGTTGCCATTCCTCCGGCGTTCATGCCACCCATGTCACGAGCTGCAGCTTGGCTCTGAGCCAGTTTTTGTGCAACTTGTGGATCGAGCGGTACAACCTCTGGAGGTAAAAACGAATCTTGCTCAGCGCTTAGCGAGTAGTTTTGAGCAAAGGCGGGGAGGCTCACTTGAGTCAACACGCATGCGGTAAGGACAAAGCTCATTGCCAGTTTGGCTATTTGGTTTTGACTTACTTGGCTTTTCATTACTCTTGCTTCCGTTTAGCGGGTTCGTTTCGCTTTGTGTGAATACAATACGAAATCCAATCGGGAATAGAAATCGGGGGATTTCCCATTGCTATGGGAAGATTCCCCCTCCCCCTAAGCTCTTTACAACTAAAAGTTGGTTATAACTGCCGACGGGAGCTGTCTTTGACCGGTTTTCTGGGCAGTTACGTTGGCAGGTGAGAATAATGTATAGGGCAGACCGAAATCGGTTGTTTTCGAACTATACATAGGTATTCTTCTGCGACCTTGACCAAATTCATAGGATTGGTTAGCGCTCAAAGCTCCGATTGGGTTGTTTCTGGTGGCAGACAGACCAAAGTCTTGGATAGTTGAACCAGTAGGGATGACTGTGTCACCACCAGCCTGGAATCTCATACCGCCGCCCAGGTCAATTGAACTGTGGCGCAAGCCATCACCAGTAGGTACACCAGTTACGGTACCCCAACCAGCCCAAGGTCCAAGTCTCTCAACGTTATCTTGTGAGCCATCATCAGGACCAAAGCCGATCATAGAGTTACGACCTCTAAGGTCCCACTGTCTGGTTTCCTGTCCACCACGACGCACTGTCGGGATTGATGTGTAATAGCCACCAGTTCCAGCGAGTCCGCCGGAGGGGATGATATTCACTTCTTGAGCAGGGTTAAACGAGCCAAATGGTGCTTGCAGTGAGCCCGGGTCAACACCAGGTGTTGATGGTGACTGAGGCACGATACCGGTCAGTGCTGGTCCAAGTACTCCAGGAGGCGAAACTACTGCAGGACTTACAGGCAGCGGAATACCGGAAAAATTATTGTCAATCTGGTTAGCGGGAATAGCCGGTACCCAGGGCAAAAGTGTGGGGGGTCCACCCATACCAGGTGTGACGCCGACAGGTGTTGGTCCATCACCAATGGCTGGCGGTGCGCCTTCAATTGGCGGTTGGAATGGAGCGCCAGAAGGTTGACCTTGAATCAAAGGTGTTCTCAGTGTTGAAACCGGCATGCCAGGAGCAGGTCCACCTTGCGGAGGGCTGCCGGGCCATGGTCCGGGCGATGCAGCAAGAGCTGCTGCGTTAAAAGCCACGCCAAGAGTGATGGCTGAGAGTACTGGCAAGAACTTGAGGTTAAACATCTGGAATCTCCTGGGAGCTATAACTAAAATGATTTAGTAGGGTGCAATTGTTAGCTGAGCGGACTGTCCGTCTAAACGTTTGATGCGATTGCCATACCTTAGAGCTGTTTGCTGGGCTGATGGCAGATTGGGGCAACGAGTGCCGTCCATACCGGTAGTGGTCAATCGAGGACCATCTTGTGAAGATTGAGGGGTCATTTTGAGGTCAGGTTTTTGAGAGAGTTTTTGACCGAAGTCAAAAGTGAAACTGGAATTACCGTTGGATGTATTTGAGTTACGTCCTAAATCTCTGGAAGTCTGTCCGCCCCATCTCTGTGTTGGTGCAGTACCACTGATACCACCCTGGGGATTGATGTTTACTTCGCACACTGGGGCTGGCAAGCCATAACCACCATTTGAACCATTGATACTGCCCATGTTGTAGCCCTCGGTGGAGGGTGGCGGTGTCAAATAACCCTGGATATAAGGATCTATTTGATGTTTGTAGGCACCGTCTACAAGAGGCAGTCCGGGAATATGACTGGCTGGCTCTGTTGGAGGTCCCCACATACCTGGAGTGACTGGCACCGGGCAATCACCGGAACCAATCGGAGGTGGCGCACCTTCCATAGGTACATAGCCAGGAGCATCGTTAGGAGCACCATATATAAGAGGTGTACGCAATGTCGTGATCATATCGCCCTCACCATAGGCAAATACGGCACTGGCATTAAGCGCTCCCAGCACAACAAAAGACGCAGCGAGCAATTTGATTGCTGGTAGCTGTGTTTTTGAGGTAGCGAGGACTCTTTTCACTGGTTTACTCCGCTTACGCCGACTTCTATCTAGTCCGGCGTATGCATACATTAGTCATTTGCCAAGCCAATGTCTTGGGTGTAGCTACGTAGTACCCCCCGGTTTCTCCCACTAATTAGCAATTTCTTTTTGCAGCCAAAACGGCACAAACCAAGCAGGCTGGACTCTCATTTACCCAGGGCAAGTAAATGAGTCAGTTTAAAAAGCTCATATATAAAGGTAGTCGTCAAAATCTCAGAGACCCAGCTCTACCACCTCGACAGTAAAGACCATCATTGATAAAGCCAAAGATAAGTTCAAAGGTAAGTACAAAGGCAATTACAGAGGCAAGTTCAAAGACCAGCGACAAGGCCTGCACAGCATCCAATACCAACACTTACCATCCGGTGCATCTATATAGATGGTCCGGTGCTTACAAAAGCAATTAAGGCGCCAGATCAGCTTTTTGGATCAGCTATTTAGATTAGCTATCAAGATCAGCTACTTAGATTGGCTATCTAAATTGGCCATCTACGTTGGCTATCCAGAATGGCTATATTGAATGGCAAACTTAATTGGCAGTCAGTCGGCAGTCGGCCGGGAGTCAGTCGGCTGCAAATCGGCAGTCAATCGACCCAGCAGATCTCCAACACACCACCTATAAGACCACAACAGATCTCCACAAGAGATCTAAGAGGCAAACAAAAGCATCACACTAAAAAATGGTGCGATAGTGATACCAGATCAAAAATGCTTAAACTGCCAAAGTGGTATCACCAAAAAACACAGACAAATGATCTGTAAACTAAAAAAGCGGTACTCAAGAGGCAGATAAAACTACAAGAGTCCCGCTGGAGTGACCATTTAGCGTCCTATAAATTACTTAGTAAACTGATGTCACCACAGGCAGTATCGCGGTCAAATATGCGCCAATGCACCACTTGCAGTGCTTGCAAATAGGTCTATTTGCTATGCACCATTGGCAATGGCAAAATTTCTTTTACAAATCGGATCTTTGTCGGTATTATTAGGAGGTCTAAAGGGGGGCGCCTGTGAGCACTCAAGCAGCTAACAATTCAGATAACCTGGATTTCTTCTCCAGCCAAACAGCCGGAGAGCATACCGATGCCGTCAATCTAGACGGACTCGATCATGTCTTTAAGTGGGCATCAGAAACGGTATCAGAAGGCGAAGACAAACGCGTCAAACAAGCTCGCGAATCCAGAGTCCGCCGCCAGATACTGGACGTCGTACAGCAGTATAAAGAGCAAAAAGTCATGGCCAAGAGCCAGGACGAAGTAGCTTACCTGCAAAGAAGAGTAATTGCTCTTTTAACCAGATTGCAAGAAATGACAGAAGAAGTAGCTTCTGTCAAACAAATCATGGTAACTCAGTACTGGACCTTGCAACAAATCCCAGTATTAGAAGCCCAGGTCAAAGCTCTCAAGTCAGCTGAATACGAAAAAGAAGCGGCTGTCAAAGAAAGACGCTACTTGATGGACGCTCTGGCTAAAATCAAAGTAGAAAGAGACTATCTGGAAGACATCCTTGTTACTGTCGAAGACGAAAACACAAGATTGTCGTCCATACTAAGACAAACAAGAGAAGAAGTAGCCGTCTTGCAAAACCGCAAGTGGTGGCATTTCTTCCTCCCACAAAAGCGATAAACCGAACTAACCATCCGGATTTACAAAAGGGTCGGCTTGTTTATACAAGTCGACTCTTTTGTTAATCCCGCTTTTAACAGCCCAAAAGTCCACACAGTATTGCGCAATAGCTACTTCTTTTGACTATCGCCTTGCAAAAAGCGCCATCCCTGGGAACCATTTTGAGCAGCCGTGCTACTAAGCCCAAGTGACAGTAATGACTGAGAGGGCTCATAGTAGTTGTTGACTCTCTCAAATTCTCTTACAGGTTTACTGCGCACAGACAAGCCATAACCGCCTTCATTCGTGTACATGCCTCGTGCTGTCTCTACCGAATTAAACTCCTGTGGCTTATATATCCAGGCACGCCACTGGGCAGGTCCTCTGTAAGCAGGGTCTTCAAAATCGAGAATGTTGTACTTGACCTTTGTATCAGGAGCATCCAGGCGATCGTAAAACATGGCTCGCCGAGCTCTAGTTAATTTGTCCGCCAGCTCAAGACCGGACTCAGCCGGGTGTTCCATTTCAAGAGTGAGAGCGACTAAATCGGGATTATCTTCCTTAACCATTTTGGACAATCTACGGGCGTGCAAGCTACCTATGCCAGTTGAGCGCTCGGCTTCTGCTGTGGCAATAAAATCCAGATTAGCAAAGGGTTTAGCCGACTCTTTGTGCATAGAGGTAAACGAAAAACTCTTCAGCTCACCACTGGCGGTGCGCGTTGTGTGGACCTGAATCACACCAGACTCTACTAGTGCACGGATTTCTTCTACTGGCTGCCGTTCTTCCTTGGGAAAAGACTTCTCATAGAGCGATACAACATCATCGTTGACTTTATTTTCTTTGACAGTACGAAAGGCTTCAGGTGTTTTGATCTCACTGGCACTGGCTTTGACACTGAGAGATGGTCTCGGGTCAAAAGCTGGAGGACGATTAACCCAGGGAGTAGTGAGCTTTGAGCCAATACCCACACCAGCTAAACCTCCCGCCAGACCAGCTCCGTAGTCGAGGACACCGTTACCCACATTCTGTCCCAGCTTTTTCTTATTCTCTTCAACTGTGCCGCGACCAATCCAGGTATTCACAGCCGGTACACCCAGACGCAGACTCCAATCCACTGACGCAACTGCCACCATGGCGCGACCTAAATAACCCACTGATTGGCGCGCGTATGGAGCAAGAGTCTTGCCCACTATAGCGGGATTTTTGGTAACGGCGGCCAGACCAATGCCCACTGCCACTCCAATCCCCGCTTCGACAGCAAGCTCAGCCTTGTGATTTGCAATTCGCTCTTGCATTGCCTCAACCGAACGAGACGGCAATGACATAAATAGCTCTTTTTCTCGGCTTAGCTTTAGACTAAAAGTATCTGCCTTCTCCAGAGGAACTGCTCTATCCGGACGATCAAACAGTACTTTTGTATCAAAATCTCCACCACTTGAGGGTGTGAGCTTTTTGTCAGACACAGGTGGTCTGACTTTGATGGCGTAATCGAGCAATCTATTTACAGTATCCGTATCATTTACAGCCCCCACTTGCCCGGCAGCTACATTTGAACCGTCTCTGACTGCTTCCAACTGTGCCATTGCTATCTCCATTGTCGATTTGCGCAAAAACAAGCACAATCAACATAAAACAGACTGCGTGTATTTGACGTGAAAGTTTGAGGCTTGCCTTAAGGACTTAAGGACTAAAGGTCCATGGCTTTGGCAATCTTGCCTTCAAAGCCACGCTTAGTTGGCTGATAGTATTTTCGCCCTTCCAGCTCCCGCGGCAGACACTTCATATCTGTGACGACGCCTGCTTCATAGTCATGAGCATACTTATAGCCCTTGCTATAGCCTATTTCTTCCATGAGCTTAGTGGGCGCATTGCGCAAGTGCATGGGTACAGAGTGCGCCACCGTATTTAGTGCATCCTGAGCGGCTGCTTTGTAGGCAGTATATATCGCATTAGACTTGGGTGCCACCGCCATATAGACTACAGCCTGAGCCAGAGCCAATTTACCTTCTGGCATGCCAATAAACTCCACTGCATGCATCGCAGCTACAGCCTGGGTAAGCGCCTGAGGTGCAGCCAGACCAATGTCTTCGGAGGCAAAGCGCACCAGCCTGCGGGCCACAAAAAGCGGTGCCTCTCCCGCTTCCAGCATGCGAGCCAGCCAGTAGAGACTGGCATTGACATCAGAGTTACGGATAGACTTATGCAGAGCCGAGATCAGATTAAAGTGGTTTTCGCCGTCTTTGTCGTATTTGAGGATGGCTTGCTGTACAGAAGACCTGACCTCGTCTTCAGAGATTTCGCTGTGCCCTTTTTTGTGCGCTATTTTGGCAGCAAGCTCAATTGAATTTAGAGCTGTGCGCGCATCTCCAGAGGCATATGCAGCAATAAGCTTGAGCACATCATCACTGGCAGTGAGGCCAAGCTCGCCCAGTCCCCGCTCTTTATCGAGCAGAGCAGCACGCATAATACCTTTGAGATCATCGAGATTAAGCTCGTCCATGACAAAAACTTTGACACGGGACAAAAGCGCACCGTTTATCTCAAACGAAGGATTTTCGGTGGTAGCACCCACCAGGATAATTGTGCCGTTTTCGACATAGGGCAAAAAAGCATCTTGCTGCGCCTTGTTAAAGCGGTGGATTTCGTCGACAAACATTATTGTGCGCCGACCTTCGATATTCATAAAGGCTTCGGCTTCAGCCATCACGGTTTTGATTTCTTTTATGCCAGAGGTCACGGCCGAAAAAGAAATCCACTTACTTTGAGTCTGTGAGGCAATAATGCGCGCCAGAGTGGTCTTACCTACACCAGGCGGTCCCCACAGAATAAAAGAGCTCAAGTTACCTTGCAAGAGCATTGTCTGCAACACTCCGCCTTCAGCCAAAAGCTTACTTTGACCGGCGTACTCGGCAAGCGTAGTAGGACGCATACGCTCCGCCAGAGGCGGCTGATTGTACTGACTTTTCATTGAGTGGTAACCAAAATGCCCGTAATTGGCCTGTCTTTATTGGCCTGAGCTGCCCGCAAACATCAGCCAGGCAGTGGGCACGAGTGTCCCGAGAAATATCAGGATCATGCTCCAGACGATGATGTATTTACCATTCTTTTGAAAAAACTTAGACATAACTGCTCTCGGTGGACCTGGCACAAGGATCTTACACTAAGGCAAATTGACTTGCAAAACCACCATCACAAAATGCACAAAATGAATGAGGGCTCTAACAACCCCTCCGGTTGTATAAAGCCCTCACCACTGATGTGCGACCAAGTAAAACTTTTATTTATGCTGAGACAAAATAGCTATATCCAATGAGCCTGTGTCTCGATTAACCCACTATCTGTAAATTAGCCAATGCAGCCAGAAACCAGCAAATATCAATACTTCAGGTGAGGAAAGCCTCAGCTATCTTGTGTTGGCGGACGTGCTCGGTGTTCCATCAAGCCTCCTTATCAAGTGCTTCGTATTAACATCATTCCACAGCTGCCTCAGTCCGAAAAGGGCAAACTGAGCGAATTTCTGTTTGCTGCGATACACAAAATGTAAAAACATTCAAACTAGCGCTATATTAAAAATAGAGAGTTTAGTTTTTTCGTCCTAAAAGTTGGCCCGGGGGCGTTATTGCCACTCAAGGTCAGGGAGCAAAAAATGTCAGCATTCAAATATACAAGTCAGAGCCTGGCGCTCTCAATACTAGCGACGCTCATTTATAGCTCGCAAGCAACGGCACAGCGCCCACCTGTACTGCCGGGCTTTACTCTCAATGATGGCGTCGCCACTGACGACCCCGGCGATGATGCACTGATCTCAGAAAGCGACCTATTTAAAGTACGTACCAGCGGTGATGAAAAACTCAAAGCCCGCACAGAGGTAGTCTATCTCACTGAAAAGATTGGTAATTGTCGGGAGCGCAGCCTGCACATACCAGGGCTGGACATGATGAGCCTGCCCAAAGACAAACGTGAATCACTGGAAATGAGTCTCAACGCCATCCGCTCAAGACAGCTCGCTAGCCTGCTCAATCGCCGCGGGACCTTCCTGGCTATCCTGGGCAACCAAAACAACGCACTGAGAGACCTCGATGAGGCTGTCGACTTTGACTCAGAGTATGCGCCAGCCTACAATAACCGCGCCTGGCTCAGAGCCCAGCAGGGAGAGTTGAGTGGGGCTTTGAGCGACGTCAACAAAGCGCTATCGCTGGCACCCAAAATGGAAGAAGCCTACGATACCCGCGGCACAATCAATCTAGCCCAGAAGCGCCTTAACGAAGCGCTCAATGACTTTAATACTTCAATAGATCTCAACGATAAGTATGCCGAAGCCTACTATCACAGAGCAATTGCCCACAAACTATTGGGCGATATAGCCAGCTACAAAGCCGACGAAAATATAGCCAAACAACTGGAGACTTTGCAAAGCTCTAAATAAGATCTACTCTTCCACAAAAATCTCATCACCAGCTTCTTCGTCTTCTTCCACTACTTCATCCTGGAAGATACGCTCATCATCCTGGCGCAGTGATTGAGCAGCCATCATAGTCGCTTCATCTTCTGCCACAAGAGGCGTTATCGTAGTCGAACTCTCTTTAGGTGGTTTATGGACAAAGTCATAAACTGTGCGTGCAAGTTTTTCGGGGATACCTTTAGAAGTTACAGCCAGGACTTCTTCGAGAGATGCCTTTTTGATTTTGTCAAAGCTACCAAAATGGTCTAAGAGTATTTTGCGCCGTTTTGCTCCCAGGCCTTTGAGGGCATCAAGCTGCGAAGACACCACTCGCTTAGCGCGCAATTTACGGTGATAAGTAATAGCAAAACGGTGCGCTTCGTTGCGGACATGCTGCAAAAGTAAAAGTGCTTCAGAGCGTCTGGGCAAAAATACAGGCACTGAGCGCCCGGGAAAATAAACTTCTTCCTGGCGTTTGGCCAGACCGACTATGACAAACTTGTCTGAGCGCAACTGATTGTCCATCAGTCCTAGCTCCTGCAAAGATTCGCAGGCAGCACCCAGTTGGCCCTTACCACCATCAATGACAATCAAATCTGGAAAGGGCTTATTCTCGCTCAAAATCCGCCCATAGCGCCTGAACACTACTTCTTTCATTGAGGCAAAGTCGTTTGGTTCGCCTTCTACTGATTTGATTTTAAACATACGATAGTCTGATTTTTTTGGCTTAGCGCCTTCAAAAACTACCATTGACGCCACGTTATCTGTACCTTGTATGTTGGAAATATCAAAACACTCGATACGATTGGGCAGGCGCTCTATGCCCAGCCCTTCTTTTAATGTTGTGAGTATACGAGCCACTTTGGCGTTGGTCTCGCTATCAATCGACATCTCACGAGTGAGCGCTTGCTTGGCGTTTTTTTCGGCCATTTCAATTAAATCTGTTTTGCCACCACGTTGAGGCACATAGACTTTGACATTGACTCCGGCTTTTTGGCTGAGAAATTCTCGCAGTGCATCCATGTCTTCCAGTTCATGGGCAATCAGGACATCTGAGGGCAGTGCGACGTCTTCGCAGGCAGTGTAATACTGATCGACAAAAGCACCAAATGCTTCATCCCACTGAGTTTTATCTAGTAGGGGCAGACAAACTGTTTCGGAAGCAATTAATTTACCTTCCCGCACCTTCATCATACAGACAGCCAGAAGCCTCTCTGTATGCGCCTGAGCGATGACATCTTGAGAAATACGACGATTTTGAAAAAAGACCTGCTGCTTTTCAATCACTGTATTTAGTGCATAAAGTCTGTCGCGTATATCGGCAGCTTCTTCAAACTCCATCGCTTCTGAGGCTACTTCCATCTCACGCTTAAGCTCAGCAACCACCTCGCTTTGACGACCTGACAAAAAGAGTTCGACCTGTTTGACCATAGCATCGTATTCGTTTTGAGGCACCAGATTTTGACATGGTGCAAGGCAAAGACCAATGTGATAATTCATACAAGGACGGTCTTTAAATAACGGCTTTTTACGCTGTCTCATGGGGAAGACTTTGCGCAGTGTTTTAACCGTATCCCACATGGCACCGGCTTCTACATAGGGACCAAAAACTTTAGCCCGGGGGTTTTCTTTTTTGTATTGAGCGGGGTCACGGATCATCACCAGCCGGGGGAAGTCCACGTCATAGGTGATGGCAAGCCAGGGATAGCGTCTATCGTCTTTAAGAGATACGTTGTAGCGCGGTTTTTTTTGCCTTATTAAATTGGCTTCTAAAAGCAGCGCTTCCTTTTCGGAATTGACCAGAATAGTCTCAAAACTGGCTACTTTTGGAATCATTACAGCTAATTTGGGTCTCTCTCGCCAGGACGTATCTGACCAGTAAGACTTAACTCGATTGCGCAGACTGAGCGCTTTGCCGATGTAGAGGATTTCACCCATATCATCTTTAAAGATGTAGCAACCAGGCGTATCTGGCAAAAGAGACAGTAGCCTGAGCAATGCTTCAGTCGGTTCGTAGGCTTTCATACTTATATACTAGCCAAGCCGTCCTATATTGCCACTGATCAAAAGCTCAGCATCATCCGCTGTATCGTCTAAAACCTGGGCTTTAGCTGGCATTTTATTGCCTTTATCTTTTTTAGAAATATCTGGGATGGCGTAATTAAGTGCCTCACTGAGACTATCCACACCGATAATCTCAAAGCCTTTGGGAGCGCCTTTAAGTGGCAAATTGACCTTGGGCACCAATGCTTTGGTAAAGCCCAGACGATGAGCTTCTTTGAGCCTCTGACCGAGGTTTAAAACGGCCCTTATCTCACCAGTCAGACCAACCTCGCCAACTGCCACCAGACCTGGATCGATGGAGCGGTCCAAAAACGATGTAGCTACTGCCAGGGCAATACCAAGGTCACCAGCTGGATCGCTAAAGTCCATGCCACCGACTATGTTGACATAAACATCAAGGCGACAAAGTGAGAGGCTGGCACGCTTCTCCAAAACTGCCAAAAGTTGCAATAGCCGGTTATAGTCCCAGCCGTTTACGACACGCCTGGGACTGGGATTGGGCGTGGCCACTGTGAGGGCCTGCACCTCTAACAACAGACTGCGATTGCCCTCACCGCCAGCTATAACAGCAGTACCACTAGGAGCTTGCTTGAGCCCGACTTTACTCAATCTATCGCCCAAAAACAAAGCACTGGGATTGTCGACTTCTTTTAGACCTTCTTCGAGCATGGCAAAAATGGCCAGCTCCGATGTGGAGCCAAAGCGGTTTTTGACAGCACGCAAAAGTCTCAATTGACGGGCGTTGTCACCCTCAAACTGCAAAACCACATCGACCATATGCTCGAGCACTCGAGGTCCAGCTATAGTCCCCTCTTTGGTCACGTGACCCACCAGGATAGTAGCGATATTGCGCGCCTTGGCAGCATGGATGAGGAGCTGAGTGCCCTCTCTCACCTGCGACACTGAGCCTGCTGCTGAGGATATCTCAGGATGATAAACAGACTGAATACTATCAACGACACAAACCACAGCATCGGTCTTGCTCATCAGTTCGTAGGCAGCCACCACATTTTGCTCTGCTGCCACCAGTACATTTTGGCTATTAACACCCAGTCTTGTAGCTCTAAGCTTGACCTGGGCGGCTGATTCTTCGCCGGTAATGTAGAGTACTTTGTGTTTGACGGCGAGATTTTTGGCGACTTGCATCAAGAGTGTGGACTTACCGATACCAGGATCTCCAGCCAAAAGCAGCACGGCACCTGGCACAATGCCTCCACCCAGGACCTCATCAAGGCCAGTCATTAAGGTGGAGAGACGCTCGCTCTCATCAGTATCAATTTCTGTAATTGGCGCACAGCCACTACCAACAGCGCTGAGTAATGACTCCTGATTGACAGAGGCCAGTCTCTGCGCAAATCCTTTTTTGCCTTCATCGTCAGCAATTATCTCTTCGACCAGAGTATTCCAGGCACCGCAATCACTGCACCGGCCCAGGTATCGGGAAGACTGAAAGCCGCAGTTTTGACAGAGAAAGCGGCTTTTGGCTTTGGCCATTTGATACACCTTATAGTTTGAATTATCGACCCAGATAAACACTGGTCTAAAGAGTCGTCAATATTACTGATAATTTTAGCGCTGCTTGACTCCCCTGATGCTAAACTTAGCCTGACTTATATGAAGTGTTTCACTTCAAAGGGGGCAGCATGTCAAGCGCACTTATGCTTTCGGCGTCCTATTTGCTTACAAGTTTAGTTTCAACCACACTATCAAGCATCCCTATCAGTCCAGACGTTCTCACCACTAAAAAAGTTCAATCCAATTCACTAATTGCCGTCCACACCATTGAACAAAACACCGTTGCAATTAAACTGCAAAAATATGGTGGCAGTCCTTATGGACCGGATCCACGCGGCGGCGATCCCCGTGATGAACAGCACGATCCAAACCTACCAGCCAACAAAGAACGGGACTTTAACAAAGCTCCTGACGATGTCTATGGTGGCAAATATCCTAATGGTCGCGCGCCATATTGATCCAGTACAGGACTAGTAAATGTACCTAGCATCCCCAGGGGCAATCATCTGCCAGCTAGGTCCACTGACTATCCGCTACTACGGTGTAATGATTGCGCTTGGATTTATTCTGGCGCTAATTGCTGCCGCCAAGTTAGCCAAAAAGCTAGCACTCAATGTAGACAACCTGATTTCTCTTGCGCTCTGGAGCTTTATAGCGGGGATTTTAGGCGCGCGGGCCTACTATGTGTTACTTAGCCTCGACAACTTTGCTGGCAATCCAGCCGGCATGTTTGCCATCTGGAATGGCGGACTTTCAATTCACGGCGGTATCATTGGTGGTATCATCGCCGCCTATTTTTATTTGCGCAGTCAAAAACTACCATTCTGGCCCTATGCCGATGTGATGGGAGCAGCTATTCCACTGGCTCAGGCAGTGGGGCGCTGGGGCAATTTCTTTAACTCAGAAGCCTACGGACTGCCTGTCGGCGAGAGTTTTCCGCTTAAGCTATATATCCCTCAAGCCAGTCGTAATTTGCAGTATCATTCCTATGAATACTTTCACCCCACTTTTTTATATGAGTCTATCTGGAACCTTGTCACATTTATCTTGATTTACTTTTTTGTGGTGCAGCGTACCAGACAGTATCCGGGCATGACGTTTTTTACTTACCTGGCGCTTTACTCAATTGGACGCATCACAATCGAGCCATTTAGAGTAGATACAGTCTCATACTTCCTCGGCATGCCAGTACCACAGCTGGTATCAGCCATTACTCTAGCTATTGCCCTTTGTGCCATGCTCGCAATTTTTCAAAAGCATAACGAGAGCGACAAGGCACAAGACGTAATCAATTCGTAAAACAGTGCTTTTGTATTTACACATTTGCTTACAACAAAATTTAAGCGCGACTGCAAAGGCATCCTGACTGGATCTCTACGTCAATATGAGTCAGACATAATTACTGACACAAAAAAAGCTTTGCGTTTTTACGAATGCACTACAAATAATTAGTAGCATCAAAAAAAACAAAACAGACATTCCACAAGGCATTCGCTCCCAAAGTCTTATGGATCAATTTTCTTTAAAACTCTGGCGTTGATTTAAAAGAAGATTGAGGAGCAATGCTGTGGCATACGTTCAAACACGCCTCAAAGTCCACTCTACAAGTGTATCGATTGTTTTTGCTCTAACTACAAGCAGTCTTATATTAGCTCATATGGCAACAGCAAGACCCACTGACGACCAGTGGTTTGCGCTAAAAGTAAAACGCCAGAGACTGCTCACAAAACTAGAAAAAGTGCGCAAGGACATAGAAAAACTCAAACGTACAAAGGACTCATTAAAGAAGAAAGGAACACCTGAGGCCGAACATGAGCTGGACTGCGTATATGCAGATTTATTTGAAAAGGAAGAAGACCTACACGAATTAGAGCTAGATGTAAAAGATCTAGACATATCAATGCTTTAACACAAATCACTAGTTGCAATTGCAACAGGTAGCAATTGCTATTGAGGAAAAACATATGGTATCCGAAAGAGTAACTCCAAAGCCATGTCCGGTGGTGCACTTTGAGATAGGCTGTCAAAATCTCAAAAAGACTACAGACTTTTACGCAAAACTATTTGACTGGCATATCAAACCGGCCGCCTACACAAACGATATTGCGGCGGTCAAAGACGGCATCTCAGGTCATATCGCCGCAATAGGCGAAAAGCCAGATCACTATGTCACAATCTATATAAGCGTAGACAAAATAGAAGACTATCTTGAACGAGTTGTAGCACTTGGCGGCAAAGCCATTGTTGGTCCAATAGTGATACCAGAAGGACGGTTTGCCTGGTTTATGGACCCAGAGGGCAATCAAATAGGCTTGCTAGATCAAAAGCAAAGCTAGATCAAAGCAAAACTAACTCTGACTGCTTATTTACGACCTGGCGCCAGTATCTTGAGTCTGTCCTTGACGGCAGCCATATTGGCATTGCCGGCAGGAGCTAGGCGGACAAACTTTTGGTACTCCTCAATTGCTTTGAGAGGTTGTTTAAGAGCCTCATAAACAGTACCGAGATAGTAGTAGTTGTCGACCAGGGTCTTGTCCATTTGCAGGGCTTTGACATACTCAGCCATGGCTTTGGCTGTATTGTTTTGCGCCTGATAAGCAGTACCCAGATATCCGTGAGTAGCAGCATCATCATCTATACGCAAAGCTGCTTCGTAATCAGCAATTGCACCAGGTATGTCATTTTTCTGAGTTTGTTTTTCTATGGCCGAATTAACTAGCGGCGATGCTTTGGCTTGCTTTAACTGTTTGATCAGGGCTGGATAAGCGGGCTCTCTGGGATTGAGATTGCGTGCTTTTTCGTACATAGCGATAGCATTATCGTAATCTTCTTTAGCCTGATAAGCAGTACCGATAGCATAGTAGTAGCCAGCCTCATTTGGAGCGGCTTTTATAGCCTCCTGATACTTAGCGATTGCTTCATCGTACTTCTTATCGTTTTGCAGAGCAGCTGCAGCGTTATAGGCTTCAGCAGCAGCTCCAGAAGCTTGCACTTGAGCTTTTGTGGCAAGCGCCTGACACTTGTTTGGATCAGCTTTTATTGCGGCACTTCTAGCTCTGGCATCGGCAGCAAAGCTACCACTTGGTTTAGCCGCCAGATACTTACCATATTCACTGATGGCATCGGGCACACGCTTGTAGTTTTCGTCAATCAAACCAGCATAGTACCAGCTATCAGATTGACCTTTGGGATCAAGCGCTACAGCCTTGAGATAGCAGCGTTTGGCATTGGCAAAGTCATCATTTGATTGATAGGCACCAGCCAGGTTGGTCCAACCAGGCGGGTTATTATCAAATAGCGCCAAGGCTTTTTCGTAGAGCGGTATAGCGCCAGCTAAATCGCCAGCTGTGTGCTTTTGCACCGCTTGCTCCATGAGCGGCTGCGCTTGTGCTTGTTGAGCACCTAGCAAAGCCTGCTTGTAACCAGCCACTTGATTGGCTGGAGCCTTAGTGACCGCCAACTGAAGAGTCTTAATGGCGTTATCATAGTCACCTTTGGACTGGTAGGCGCTACCAAGCGCATAGAGATAAGCGGACTCGCTTGGCACCAGATTACTGGCTTGTTGAAACGCTGCTATCGCACCGTCAAAGTCAGAAGCTTGCTGCTTTTTGACACCATCGTTGTAAGCATCGGATGCCGCCTGAGCATTTTTAATATCGCCTGTGGTGGCAAGTTTTTGGGTAGCAGCTGGATTAGCGCTGAGTGCTCGTATCCGCTCTTTAGCAGCCGCCGCATATTGACCAGACGGAGCTTGCAGTGAATAAGCATTATAGTGATTGAGAGCAGCCATGCCGCGTCCAAAGTTTTCGTCGATAGAGCCCATCAAATAGAGACAGTCTACTGATACCTTTTTATCCAGGTTATAGGATTGTTGATAGGCGTCAAAGGCTTTGGCAAAATTGTCGGTAGCTTGATAGGCAGCACCGAGGTTCATATAGATAGAGGCATTATTACCGTCATATTGCAGAGCCTGATTATAGAGATCGATTGCTCCAGGCATATCACCAGCAGATTGCTTATCGTAAGCCTGTTTGACGAGGGGACCAGCTTTGAGGATTTTGGCATCAGCAATGGCTTTTTTGTAGGCAGGCTCATTGGGAGCCAGTGATGAGGCTTTTTGGTAGCTGGCAATGGCATTATCAGCGTCACCTTTGGCTTGATAAGCAGTACCCAAACTAAAGACATAATCTGGATTGTCCGGTCTGACATCGATTGCCTTTTGATAAAGTGCAATGGCTTGATCAAGTTGACCAGCTTTTTGCAAATCGACAGCTTTGGCATAGTTGCCAGCGGCATCTGCGTCTTTAGCTAGCTCAGCTTCGCTCTTGAGCTTGACTGTATTGCTAGGATTTTTGGATAGGGTGTCAATACGTCCTTTGGCCTGTGCCACATAAGTACCAGCTGGTTGAGCAGCCAGATATTTTTGATAGCTGAGTATGGCTTGCCCGCCCCGTCCATCGTTTTCGTCGATGGTGGCTATAAAGTAAAAGTTTGTCGACTGCCCTTTAGGGTCAATCTCAATGGCTCTTACATACGATTTGCGAGCACCGGCATAATCCTGCATGGCGTATTGAGCTGATGCCAGGTTGTAGACCAGGTCAGCATTATTGGGCACCAGATCCAGTGCCTTTTGATAGAGCCCTATAGCATCGATGTAGTCTTTGGCTTTGTGCTTAGCGACAGCTTGCTCGATAATCGGCTGCGCTTTTAAGTCTTTGGCCTTAACGATAGCATCCTGGTAGCTCTTGTTTTTAGGGTCTAAATTAGCTGCCAGACCGTACTCAGCTATGGCACCGTCATAATCTTTTTTGAGCTGCAAGGCAGCCCCGATATTAAAGTGCACACCAGGGTCGTTTGGATCTGATTTAGCCAGCTCCATAAATTTAGCAATGGCACCATCATAATTGCCAGCCTTAAAGAGCGCGTCAGCGGCTTTAGCTGTCTCAGTTACATTTTTATCTTTTTGACCGGCTGTAGCGGTCTTAATACCGTCTTGAGCAGCCAGGTTGGATGGATCTAACTGCAATGCCTTTTGATAAGCATCAAGGGCGTTTTTAAAGTCTTCCTGAGCCTGATAAGCAGTACCGATATCCATCCAGATTGTGGCTTGCTGCTTATTGTCGCCAGGCAACACCAGTGTCAGTGCCTTTTTGTAATACTGCAAAGCAATGTCGTAATGCTTTTGGCTTTGTTGATCGACGCCAAGGTCAATCATCTTATTGACCTGGGCTGCGGCTTTAGCAGCTGGTAATGCGGCAAGCAGTTTGTTTGCTGCTGGGTTATTTTTACCTGGAGAGAGCGAGATAGCAAGTTTAAACTCAGCTTCGGCCTGACCAAAATCGCCGCGATACTGCAAGGCTTGCCCCAAGCCCACATGGTTTTCGGGCGCGGTGGGATTGTCTCTGACAGCCGCTTCCCAGCCAGTTACCAGAGCATCCTGCACTTCTGGATCATCCGACTTCATGGAGATAGCACGACCATATGCAGCAATGGCATTAGGGATGTCTCTACGCGTCTGAAAAGATTGACCGAGTTTGACTTCAATAGAGGCACTATCACCGGAGCGGGCAGCGGCCTGATACTCAAGAATGGCATCATCTGTCTGATCGCGCACGCGGTAAACATCACCCAGATTTTCGTGAGTCTTAGGATCGTCTTTTAGCTTGAGCGCTTCGCGGTATTCGACAATAGCTCCGGCAAAATCAGCGGCTTTGCGGCAAGCATCACCGAGGGCTACACGAGTAGCAAAATTATTGGGGTCTTTGCCCATCACTTTGATAATGCTAGCCAGGTTACCAAGGGTGATGGGATTAGTAGGATCCAGCATGGCTGCTTTGTGAAAGAGCTTTATTGCTTCAGTCGGATTGTTTTTAAAGCTGCCGCCATAGTTGTTGTAAGCAACTGATAGGTTATCCCTGGCTTTTTTGTAAGTCGGGTCCATTTTCATGGCTTCTTCCAGCTTCTGGATGGCAAGCGGATAGTTTTGCTGGTTGATAGCTCTCACACCATCATTGTTTAAACCAATCAAGGTAGCCTGGTCAAAAGCAAAAGCACGCTCACCTGTGCCTGCCAGAGTAAGTGAAAGAGCCAGAGCTGAAGTAAGTAGAGTCCTTGAAAAGGTTCTAGAAAAATTGCTTGCTTGTGCCACGGATTGCCTGGAGGTTGTCATTTGTGATTACTACTAAGAGTTGAATGTACTTGCCGGTTTAAATTCTGATTTTAATCCATTGAAAGCCAGAATACCCGCCGCCAAAGAAAAAAGGGGTTAGACCCCCCTTTTTCCAGCTGAATTTTAGCTTCTGACTCTTTAGACTTCCGGTTCAATCAGTCCATAGTTACCATCGCGACGATGATAGACAGTATTTACATAATTGGTTTCGGAATTGATAAACATAAAGAAGTCATGGCCCAGCAAGTCCATATGTTTGCAAGCCTCTTCAGGCATCATAGGTTTAAGCGGAAACCGTTTTGAACGCACAATCTTAGGACGGATTTCTTCCAGAGCAAGCTCTTTGCTGACAGCAACATCCGAATCGATTTCGGCGCTGACATCTGTAGCTTCGTCCTCTGAGCGTCCTTTTTCCTTACCACCTTTCGAGAAATGTCTGGTTTTGTATTTACGCAGTTGTCTTTCGATTTTGTCCGCCACAAGATCAATTGAGGCGTACATATTCTCTGTGGCTTCCTCTCCTCTAATCACATTGCCGTTGACCTTAATGGTGACCTCAGCCTTTTGACTTTTGGCAATCGATGGATTTTTGGCCACCGATAAAAGAGCCGTACAGTCCAGGCGATGATCAAAGTGCTTTTGCGCGCGAGCTAGCTTTTCAACAAGATATTCCTTGAGAGCACTAGTCAGCTCAAAATTGCGTCCAGTCACGGTTACTTGCATAACAATCCTCCGAATCGAAGGGAACACCTTCCGGAAACGAAGATATTAGAAGTATTTTTTGAATGTTTGTCTTCAAACCAAAGCCTAAATTCTCTAGTAAGCAAGCACTAACCCACTACTTCCACCCGCAACCGCGGTGTTCCGATAATCATTTACCCGGTCATCCTGCTCAATAATCATCTTGGAATGCTTATCTTTTAAAAGCAGGCTTATATATCTCTATTTAACGACTAATCTGGCTAAATAGCTCGGCGGCCTCAAAATAATTGAGGTTGCGGCTACCGTCTACACCTTTTGCCAGGTTGAGTCCTTTTATCTCACTGCGAGCACCGGCATAAGCAGGAGCGGCAAAGAGACGGTCAGCCCGGGAGGGTTTGGACATTGTCAGATAAGCTGGTCTATTTTTGTGGTTGCGCCCACCTTTTGGCTGCATTTGAGCCCGTTTAGCCTGAGCCACAAAGTCCTGAGCGGTATCGATACTCAGAGGTGCACTGAGATCGCCATCGAGGGCGATTTCGGGATATTGTCTGGCGGTCGCCTCAATTACACCACTGGCACGAAAATACTCATAGGCCGAGCTTGCATCTTGCACATTTGGCACCTGGAGAGCAGTGGCGGTGAGCAAGAACAAATCGCCGCGAGGTAGAGCCTTAGAGGGGTCATACTTACCCGGCTTGGAGAGCACACCCTGCTGCATCAAATGACGCACCATACTGAGGCGCTCACGAGCATTGAGAGGCATATAGTCGTCATAAAGAGACATGGCGCCGTACTGCTCAACGGTTGTTTGTTGATTGGGATAAAGACTGGCACTTTGAGCACCAGCGTCGCCACAAGCGCGCAAAAATTCTTTGATTTCAGGGGCTCTTGTGCCCATGCCATCGCCTATTACATGGACCTCTACGTCAGATCGTTCGGTCAATTCTCTGATGCGCTCGACTGTGCGCTTGGTGTAATTGTAGGCGTCAACAGTCTGGTAGCGTCCATTCCAGTAAGCCATCGGGGCAATGACGTCATAGTACTTAGCTAGAGTCTTCCAGGGAGTCACAGCGACCTGGGGTGCTTTATTGAGCGGACTATAGACAACAGCAACCATGGGATAGCTCGCTCCCAACTCCTGGCGCAAGTAAGTACTGTAAGCCTCGACAGCTTGCTTGTTCAGGTTTTTTTCGAGGTTAGGAGCTATAGCATCCAGTCTGTCTCCGCTGGGAGTGCGAAACTTGGCTGCATAGATGAGTTTGTCGGCGTCGGCTTTTGTATTGCGCAACTCAGCAAAAGACCAGGCAATTACTCTGATTTTGTATTTGTGGCAGGCCTCGATAATCAAGCCCAGCTCGGTTGGTTGTCCGATAGCTGGAGTATTACTGCGCGAAGTTTGGATAAAAAGATTGCGAATGCCAGAGGCATAGAGCTTTTCGGCGTAACCTTCAAAATCGCTTTTGGGATAATTCCAGAGATTGACCCAGATGCCCGCACCCTCGCTCAGCCCAGGAGGAGCCTTAGCGGCATTGACAGCGAGTGCCGCTCCGGTAAGACCAGTACTGCCTGGCTCGACCACCCCGAGTGGACTGGCTGATAACTGGCTGGCATTTTGTATTAGTTTGCCCTTGGCAAAAACTGCCTGAGTGCTGCTTGATACCACTGTAAAAGCTGACAGGCAGAGCGTCAGAGCCACAAAACGGGGGTTATTTTTAATCATAGTAAATCTCGAGAAACCTGAAATCATTATAAATCCGTTAGTAAGTATGTGCCACCAAAATCGAGCCAAAATCACTCAAGCACTACCGCAAAACCGGCACAGAGCCAGAGCCCTGCACTCGTACTTTATTTTTGTACCCAATTAGCTTGAGTTTTTATCAGTCACCATAAATGTCTAGTTCTATTAGTAGAGGGGAATAATTGATTGTCGGCAAATCAAATATCAATGGCTTAAAAGCCGACTGACGTTGTACTTACAAACAAGTTGCTACCAGGACAAAAAGATGAACAAAAAGGAACAGGAAATCCAGCGCAAGCTACAAGAACTCGAAAACAATGTGCTCAGCGAGAGCACCGAGCTGTCGGTGAGCCAGGGTCGTTCCGATATGATGGCCACCGGCAAAAAATCGCTGGCCAATTCCGCCAACTCAGGTGATCCAATTACCAGATCTGACGGTGCTTATTTTGGTGGGCTCGGTCTGATTGCCCTTGGTCTTGTTATGGTATTTCAGCAGATCAAAGTCGCTCCCAGCATTTTGAGCATGCTCGGTCTTGGTAGTGCTGGCTTTATGGTTATATTTGTGCCGCTCATGATTGGAGTGGGCATGATGCTCTACAACTCCAAAAACAAATGGGGTTGGATTGTCACTGCCGGTAGTTGCTTACTGATGATTTTGGCGGTGCTTTCTTCTTTGACAATGAACCTGGCTTCAATGTCACTTTTGCAATTGATCGTACTCTTTTTACCCTTCGCTCTTGGCGGTGGACTGCTCATCAAAGGCATGGGCGGACCGCAAGGAGTAATCCGCTCAGTCAAAAATAACTTCCCCGACAAAATAGAATAGTAATGCCCCGCGTATATGTCGGCTCATTTGTCACTGGTGATCAAGCTCAACGGCTCAGTCAGTGGGCCCAAATCGTGGCACAGTCAATCAACGACAAAACGCCTGCGGTCCTATTGGCAAAAGCAACGCCACTACAAAAGCTCCACATAACCTGGCAGTTTTTGGGCGAACTAGAAGAAGGCAAGATACAGGAAGTCAAAGACAGACTAAAGGCAATTACACCCCAAATCAGGCAAGAAGCCGCACCAGAACTAGTCATTACTTACAACAGACTGGCTCTGTGGCCGACAGGCGAACCTGCCCGGGTGGTAGTGGTGACACCAGATGTGGTGAGCACTCAACTTAGCCAATCTGGCACACTTATTAGAGAAGCACTAAGGCCGTATCTAAATATCGACGATACAGTTGAACGCAATTACAAATTTATGCCGCACCTTACGGTAATGCGCTTTAAGGATAATGCGGTGCTAGACCTGGACTATCTCAGTCAGAGCTTTGCCCAAATAGCACCAATCATACAAAAGGTAGATAGTATCAATCTAATTGAGAGCCATATTGGTCTCAATCATAGTTACGAGAGCCTGCTAGCAATTGATGTCTAGTAGTTTTTGATGGTTTTGGTCTGTGCCTGGTGATTAAAATAACCAGGTGGATAATATTTGATCGAGGTAGTGGTATCAACCGGTACAAACTGCTTATGTTTGAGCATGGCTTGAGCTGGTACAAAAATACTGGCTTGAGGCTTGCCCTCTCCCTCTACTGGAGCAGCTGGAGCTGGATTAGCTGGAGCAGGACTAGCTGGAGGGGTGACTGTTGATGGCGCAGGAACTGAGACAGGACTAGCGGGCACCGGCATTGGTGCGGGAGCATCAATGGACGGCGTGGCAGGCTTTTTGTCAATTGCTGGCTGAGTATTTAACTCATCTAGTGATTGTACCTGTGGTGCGGGAGCTAATTTGCCAACCGGTAATTTGCCAGCCGATGAATTGCCAGAGGGTAAAACCTCCTGAGCTGGCACTGGAGTAGTCGTGAAGCCTACTGGCTCGCTTACTTTGTTGTGGAGCTTGAGATAAGTATTAATCTGAGGCTCTGGACTAGCGCGCCAACTCCTGGACTCCTGGGTAATCTTGCCGGTGCGATAAGCAATGGCCTGGTTTTTGAATTGGTTTTTGGTGGCAATGAATTGCTCAAAATCAAAGCGCACAGGATCTGTATGATCCCCTTGCTGAGCATAACGGTGCGTAATAACATTGGCATCATCAATGTTGTAGCGGTTTTGCAAATAAGTAATGAGCTTAATGACAGATTGACGCAACTCTTGAGGGTAATCCTGAGCACCGGCATGACACATCTCAATCCCGATACTGTTATCGTTATTGATGCCTGGTAGTGTTTTAAAAATATTGATATGGACAGTAGCCAGATCAGGATCAACTGCCTGGACAATGGTGCCATCTCTGTCGACTACATACTGAGCACCAGGATGGCGTATCCCCATCGAGCTCCAGCTCTCAATAACACGCACAGCACCAATAGGAATACCAGTCTCAGTAGAATGGACAATGATGTATTTAACTGGCTCTCGCCGCCAGAAGATACCACCACGTAAAGGATGGTATTTGACCAGTCCAGCTCTGACCAGGATGCGAGCAGCATAAGAATCAGCGTTGCCGCGGTTGAAGGCATCGACAACGCGCTCAGCAGCCTGACTATCCAGGGGACTAGAATCAAAGGCGGGCGGTCTCGCCATAAAAATACCGATAGGATAGGCGTATCTGGTCTTGGGAGCAGCGTGAGCCACATGGTGCACCTTATGCCCACGCTTACTGGCTACAGCGCGTTTACTTTTACCCTTGCTCGTTGCTCTAGCAGTGACCCTAGAGGTGGTGCGACGAGACTTGGAAGGATGGTAATTTTTTATAACTGCCTTGGAGTGCTGCCTGGTATTACGGGCAAAGGCATCGCTAGATGCGCTCATGCCCGCCACAATAAGGAGTGATGCCATTACTCTGGTCAGGACACTTGTAAAGACTGAAGTTTTGCCTGCGCCAAGTAAATGTTTCATCTGTGAGCTGCCCTCTCTTTGATGAAATTTATTATAAGAGAAAAGCACGAGCCACGCAAACACTTTTTTGCTTTTGAAGTCACTAAAAATTGCATGGGAAGCGAAGTTGCGCTCAGTCTATCCAGCCGCCGCCAAGTATATATACGTTGTCAGTGTCGTAGATACCGAGCACCTGACCAGCAGTAATGGCTGGCTGAGCCTCGTCAAATACCACTTTGACCTGGTTGTCTGGCAGAGGATAAATCATAGCCAGACTAGCTGGAGAGTTATAACGGATTTTGGCCATTGCTCTAAATGGTTGCACCGGTGGTGACTCCATGATCCAGTTGACAAAGGAAGCTGTCAGCTCTTGACGCAACAATGCCTCTTTTGGCCCGACATAGACAATGCGCATATCAGGATCAATAGAAGTGACATAAAGCGGCTCGGCATAAGCGATTCCAAGACCACGTCTCTGCCCGATGGTGTAGTTAAAAGTACCTTGATGCTCGCCCAGGACTTCACCAGTGACGGTGTGAATCAAAGGACCAGGCTCGACTGTAAGAAAATTCGAGAGATACTGTTGAGTGGTGGTGCCTTTTGGAATAAAACACAGATCCTGGCTATCTGGTTTGTCAAAGGTGACAATACCAGCTTCTTTAGCTATTTCGCGTATTTCGTCTTTGGAATAATCGCCTAAGGGCAAAAGGGTGTGGTTAATTTGTTCGTTGGTCAAACCCCAGAGTACATAGGATTGATCCTTACCTGGATCTTTAGCTTTAGACAGCCTTCTGCCACTCTCGGTATCGACAATCCGACCATAGTGACCAGTGGCAATATAGTCAGCATTTAGATGCTTGATACTGTAATTGAGTAGCGCTCCCCATTTGATCAATGTGTTGCAGAGACTGCAAGGCAGCGGGGTGCGCGCCTTGGCATAAGACTTATGGAACTCATCCATGATCTGGCTTTTAAATAATTCACGCAAATCGACGGCATGGTGCTCGATGCCCAGGTCTTCACAAACTCTGGCGGCATCAATCATGCCAGTATCGCAACAGCGACTACCAGACTTTATTAACCAGCCTGTGACGCCCACCACGTCATAACCAGCCTTTTGCATAAGGTAGGCAGTGACCGATGAGTCAACTCCTCCACTCATCAAAACAGCCACACGTTTTTTGCCGTCTGGCACTGGGCTGACAGCACGTGCGCCTGCTATCTGGCAGACGGCTTCTACGGCTTCGGCTGATGGTAGATCTGTGGTACTCATCCAAACACCCCGGTCGAATCCACTATTTTACTACAGGCAAAGGATGTCAGGAAAGAACAATGCCCACACCGGGGCATTCTCTCAAAAGTCTTTACAAAGCCACTATGAGCAAATGCTAGCTAATCAGTAAGCTATTAATAGGGAGAGCCTGTCAGCCTCAATAAACGCTCTTTTGCTGATTTAGCGTTTTCGCCTTTGGGGGCCAATTTTAGATAGGTCTTATACTCGCGCACTGCGTCTCTTGTTTGCTCTTCACGCTCCAAAAGGACGCCGAGGTTAAAGTTGGCCACAGGCAACTCACCACCTGATTGCAAAATCGCTTTGCGAAAAGCATTGCTTGCACCTTTATAGTCGCCCCGCTCTCGCAAAATGATGCCCAGCATATTTTGCGCCACTGGATTGGTCTTTTTGACTTGAGCAGCGTTTTCTATTGAGCGGCTAAATGCCTCGCCAGCGCCGTTATTGTCACCCAGACGGCGCAGCGCCATACCCAGGTTAAATTGTGCTTCCATAAAGACATTGTTTTTTAATAACAAAGCCTTGCGGTAATATTCCACAGCCTTAGCGGGCTGACCAGCACCAGCAAGGGCATAGCCCAGATTATTGAGAATAATGGGATCATTACCCTGACCGGATCTGACAAGAGTGTCAAAACTTTTGACAGCCACATCCCAGTTATGTTTTTTGAGTGCATCCTGCCCGCGTGCCCGCAATTGACTGAGATTGTCATCCACATCTGGCGCCATAGCTACGGCTGGAGCCGGAGCGCCTTTGAGCCTGTTAATACGACTTATTGTCTCTTGCTGGTATTTGGCTATGGTCTCGTATTTGTTGGACTTTTCAAAAGCCTTGATGGCAGCGGCTTTATTACCGAGACGCTCCTCAATTAGACCGAGGTGATAGTAACTAAATGCACTATTGGGCTTGAGTTTGATAGCGGTTTCAACGTGACTTTTAGCATCATCAAGACGTCCTTCGCTAAGGTCAACCACTGATAAGCCGCTATAGGCAGCGGCAAAGTCGGGGCTCAACTTAATAGCCGTGGCATAGTGATCCCGGGCTTCTCTCAAAAAGCTGTCTTTGTCGTTTTTATCGGCTCTATTGCCTACATCACGCAAGGCATTAGCCAGGTAATAATGCATAGTGGGGCTATCTTTGTCGCCCGTTGTAAGACAAAGCCGCCAGGGATGTATGGCATCTTCGGGTTTGCCAGTGGAGTAGAGCACCAGCCCCAGATTGGAGAGCGCTGGCTCATACAAAGGCTCTATGCCAATAGCTCTTTTAAAATAATAGATTGCCTTTTCGCTGTTTTCGCGGTCGGCATAAATTCGCCCGATATTATTGTAAGCAGCCGGTAATTTGGGATCTATCCTCACTGCCGCTTCAAAAGCCCTGAGGGCTTCATCATTTTTATTTTGGCGCAAAAGCTCTGAGCCTTTGGCAAGATACCTCCGGGCATCCTCTTTACTACCGCCCTGCGCCTGGACCATGGACCCACCCAGGCTTGCTGAAACCATCAAACAGCTCAAACTGAACACCAGCAGTCGATTCTTTTTGACTGGGCAATTAAATAAGTTCACTTGGCAATTTGTTTTATTCAAGCGTTTTGGCTTTACAGGCGTAATTAACTACTAATCAACTCATAATACTAGACTCGCGCCTTTACACAGCGCCATCAGTGAGGATATCTCCTCTAAGCAAGTGATAAAATAGCCGTTTCCCCAATAGGGCATTTTATGTCCAATTCGGGGCGCTATTCTCAATTAGCCAAAGGTAGTCCCGGACGATGCTCACTAGCAATCTTAATTTGGTGGCAAAGCTCCATCAGCTCTTTATAGATAGCCCCCAATATGCCAAATTGCTATCGCGCACGGCTAGAGGCAGCGCATCTGAGCTCAATCTTGTCGGACTGACAGACTCGGCTAAATCTCTCGTATTGTCTGTTTTGTCTCACGAAACCAAACGCCCCGTGGTACTGGTCGTACAAGACAACCATACCGGAGCAAGATATCACCAGGAACTGGGCAACTTAAGCCGCTTCCCTATCTATCTCTATCCATCAAGCGAAGTCTCACCTTACGAGCAAGTATTATCCAGCCCGGACAATATCGCCGCCCAGATGGAGCTTTTGCATCAACTAGACAGCAAACCACAAGACCCTATTATCGCTGTAGTCAGCTCAAGAGCCCTGACTCAAAGAGTATTGGCACCAGCCACACTGCGTCAAAAATCGCTCAAATTGACAGTGGGCGAGTCAATTGATAGTAACGCCATCGCCAAGTCTCTGACCGATTTGGGTTATAGCAGAGAAGCACTGGTCACTTTGCGCGGCGAGTTTAGCATCAGGGGCGATATCATCGATATTTACCCATCTTATGGACTGCCAGTCCGTATCGAACTTTTTGGCGACGAAATCGAGTCGATGCGTATCTTTAATATCGACTCTCAGCGCTCCATCGAAAACAGTGATGTCACAGTGATACCACCCAGATGGTGGGTGGTGCTCGAGAGCGACGAACAAACCCGCGAGGCATTTACAGCCAAGTTGCGCACAGTAACCGAAGACGCCTGTGCCAAACTGCCAGATCAAGCTAGCGAAACACTCAAAGAAGTGATGGAAGGCGACCTCCTGGCACTCAGTCAGGGACGCTATCCCGAATCAGTCGAATATTATGCACCATATATAGAGTCTGAATTTGCCACGCTCTTAAGCTATCTACCAGACAACGCCCTGGTCGTTTTGGATGAATGGGACAGCTTGTTAGCAGCCTTAAGCTCCTACGAAGAACGTCTCACTGGGGCTTTTAATGAAGGTCTGGAAACAGGCAGATTGCTACCGCTCCCTCGCCAGTTGCACCAGAAGGCATCTGAAGTTGGCGCCAATCTCAAGAAATTTCAACGCATCTTCGTTTCCACGTTGCCTCTATCGATGGACGAAGAAGCGGGCTCTTCGTCAGCCATGGCACCAATACACTTTGATTGCCAACCTATAGACAGATTTGGTAATCAACTCGGCCTGCTTGCCGAAAAACTCAAAGGTTGGCGCAAAGATGGCTACCACGTACTAATCTGTACCGAACAACCACAGCGTATCCTCGGCATCCTCAAAGAATGGGATTGCCCGGCCGCTTATGTTTCTAGCGAAGGGGCAGACGATGAGGAGACTCACATTGCCCTGGCTGATGGTGATACCACAGCTGCCAGTGCAGATAAACCCGCCAGTGGTGATTTGCTAGCAAGCACTCTCAGTCAGCTAGAGGGCGGCAAGCTCGAAGCACCTAAAAAAGAAAAAGACAGAATCTGGGTCTGTCGTCATGGCTTTACCCATGGCTACAAGCTCAATGACGCTGGACTGATTTGTATCACCGACGCTGAAATGTTTGGTGTCAAGCGTAAACCGACTGTTTACCGTCGTCCAGTCATAGAAAAGAACTACGAACGTTTTACCAGCGTAGCTGATCTCAAAGTCAGTGACTATGTAGTCCACACCAAACACGGTATCGGTCAATTTATCGGGGTGCAACGCATCTCGATGGACAGCCAGCAAAGAGAATATCTAACGGTCCAGTACAGTGGCGAAGATAGACTCTATGTGCCAGTTGACCAGATAAACTTGCTCAGTCGTTATCGCGGGGCTGGAGACAGCGCACCACGGCTATCGAGACTGGGCGGTGCTGAGTGGGAATCCACAAAACGCCGGGTCAAAAAATCAATCAAACAAGTGGCAGAAGACCTGGTCAATCTCTATGCCATGCGCGCAAAGCAGGAAGGCTACCAGTGCCCACCTGATACACCGTGGCAGTTTGAAATGGAAGAAGCCTTTCCCTACGAAGAAACACCAGACCAGTGGCAAGCTATTCAGGACGTCAAAGGCGATCTGGAATCAGATAAACCTATGGACCGCCTCATTTGCGGAGACGTCGGCTTTGGTAAAACAGAAGTCGCTATCCGCGGTGTATTCAAAGCCGTTATGTCCGGCAAACAAGTAGCGGTGCTTGTACCTACAACAATTCTGGCGCAACAACACTTTAACAATATGAGTGAGCGCTTTGCTCCATATCCTGTCAAAGTGGGACTTTTGAGCAGATTTCGCACAGCCAAAGAACAAAGAGAAGTAGCCAAACGTCTCTCCACCGGCGAATGTGATGTGGTGATAGGCACCCACCGCATGCTGCAAAAAGATATCGCCTTTAAGGATCTAGGACTGGTCGTCATAGACGAAGAACAGCGCTTTGGTGTCGCTCACAAAGAGCGCCTTAAACAGTTGCGTGTGATGGTGGATGTGATGACCATGTCAGCCACACCAATTCCACGTACTTTATATATGGCCTTATCCGGTGCGCGCGATATGTCTATTATCGACACACCTCCCACAAACCGTGCTCCCATTAAGACTTTTGTGGGCGAATACAAACTACCTCTAGTGCGCACCGCTATCTTGCACGAGATGGAGCGTGGTGGACAGATATACTTTGTCCACAATAGAGTCGAAAACATCGAGCAAATCGCCTATGAAGTCAAACAACTGGTACCGGAAGCTCGCATAGCGATAGGTCACGGTCAGATGGGCGAGCGCGATCTCGAAAACGTCATGCTCTCCTTTTTGTCCCATGAATTTGACGTACTGGTCTGCACCACGATTATCGAGTCTGGTCTAGACATACCTAACGTCAACACCATCATCATCAATGATGCCGACAAACTAGGTCTGGCTCAGATGTATCAGCTCAGAGGTCGGGTCGGCCGCTCCGAAGTACAGGCTTATGCATACTGTCTCTACAAACCGTCCAAAGTCCTCTCCGAACAAGCTCAAGGCAGACTCAAAGCCATCCGTGAATTTACATCGCTGGGCTCAGGTTATCAAATCGCCCTGAGAGATATGGAAATAAGAGGAGTCGGCAACATCCTCGGTAGCGAGCAGCATGGACATATGATCTCTGTGGGCTTTGACCTCTATTGCAAGCTGCTTGAAGAGTCAGTAGCTGAGCTTAAAGGTGAAGCAGTACAACAAGAAGCTGATACCGCCGTTGATATCAACGTCACAGCCTTTATCCCCGAGAGCTATATCCAGGATAACGAACAAAGACTGGTCGAGTACAAGCGACTGGCTGATGTCCGCACCGAACGCGAACTGGTCATGCTTATATCTGAATGGAAAGACAGATTTGGCAACATACCAAAAGAAACCGAGCAACTGGTCAAAGTTGTAAAACTGAGACTGCTTGCTGCCGGAGCCAATGTCCAGTCGATCAAGCCAGACATGCAAGGCATGAGACTCTATGTGCCATTCCGCTTGCAGCAGTGGATGCCAGTGCAGGCCAGACTGCCCAAGCATCTTGCTACTCGTACCACCTACAAACCTGGTATCGCCGGCGGTCAGGGCTCCAGTCCTTATATCCTGGTCAAAGCGCAGGGAGACCTGCCCGAAGATCAACTCAGTCTCCTAGAAGAACTATTGCAAGCAATGGTAGCAAGCCACGAGATGAACACAAGTCAGCGTAACTAAAATAAGGCGAGTAAATGACAAACGACAGGCAAACAGCACAAAACAATGGCAGCCTCATCATAAAGTCCACTCCTAAAGCACTGGCACTGCACCTTGTGCCACTGGCATTGAGCCTGATTTTGGCTGGCTGCTCAAATACAACTGAGACAGCAAAAACTCCAGACAAAAATCCAGATAAAGCCACTAGTGGAGCACCTGACACCACACAAGCGGCCAGCACAAGTACTGGCACCGACGTGGAGGGGGCAAAAACCACCACTGACACAGATAGTGCTACCACCACGCCAGTCAGTAGCAACCTCAGTCAGGTCAGCGCACAGACTCTCTCTAAATTGCCGGACAGCCTCGTTATCTGCATGGTCGACAACTCACCAGTTACGGTGGCACAGTTTAAACGCGAATACCGTGAAGCAATAGTCTCACTGCAGACTCTTTTGACACTGCAACCGGAAAAAGTACAAGAGTTTGTAGCGCAGGCTAAAGACAAAACAATTGTACTAACAGCCGAAGAAAAAGCCAGATTGTTAGAAACAGCCAAAAAGCCGCAAGCTCTCGATGGCAAAAGTCTAGATGCTTATCTCAAAGAAAAACACCTGACTAAAGCTCAATTTGACAATCAAGTAATGAATCTTGGATTGGCTTTTAAGACTGGCGCAACCCTCATCGAAGAACAGCTTTTGACCGAGCTTATCAACCGTGAACTAATCATGGCAGAAGCTAAAAAGCTGGGTTATTACCGCCCTGCTTACAACCGCTATCTCAAAATCAAAGAGACACCGAGATTTAAAAAAGCACTGGAATCAGCTGAACAGACTCCGGAAGAAGTAAAAGAAGATCTGGTCCAGGGCGAAATGATGCGCATGGTGCTAGAAAAGATAGCCAAAGAAAACGGTATGAGCGAACAAAAGCTGTTTGACTTTTATCAAAAAAACAAAGCTCAGTTCAAACACGGCGAAAAAATCAGACTGGCTCATATCATCATCGCCTTTCCATCTGTTGATACACCACCGCTGGAGAGTGTCAAAAGTCAGCTAAAGAAACAAAATCCAAAATTGAGCGATACTGAAATCGAGCAAGAAGTGCTTGTGGTCAAACAGCAAAAAATTCGCCTGGCCCAGGAGTTAATCGACAGAGCTAAAAAAGGTGAGGACTTCAAGAGCCTGGCTGACAACTACACCGAAGACATGCAAGCCAGACAGGCAAAAAACGGCGGCGAACTTGGCTATATAGATGTCACTGCTGGCGAATCTATCGGCAAAGATCAAAAGGCACTCTTAGAAGCAGTCAAATCACTTAAAACTGGTGAAGTGGCAAGTAAACCAATTGAGACTATATTTGGTTATCACGTAGTCAAGGTACTGGATAAGAAGACAGCTGGCACCTTTACCTTTGAGGAACTAAAAGAACCTTTGCAACAGCAGTTTATCGCTCAACATATGGATAAAATCAAAAACGACTGGCTTCTCAAGCGTCGCAAAGAAGCTCAGATTAAAGTCACCGATGAGTTTAAGGCAGCTATTAATAAAACAGCCAGCCAAACTCAACCAAATGTCAAATAGTTGAGCCCCGGCTTGCTATGAGATAATGTGTGCGTCACTTGTCCTTGTGGACCGATAGGAGTAGAGCATTGAAGGAATTTAGACTTAATCCGGTGTCTATTGCAGCATTGAGTTTGACTCTTGCCACCGTCGTTTTTGTACAAGGGGCAAGTGCCAAAACAGTCAAGACAACCAAAGTCGTGACTGAGACTAAAACCACCGGTAGTGGCAAAGTAAATACGGCAGCCTACCAGGCTCTCAAGCAAGGCGTTGCCCTTTTAGGTCAGCACAAAGGACAAGAAGCCGAAGCCAAGTTTAACGAAGCAATCAAATTGCAACCAGACTACGCCAGAGCCTACGCCAACCGCGCCAATATCCATATGATGCGCAAACATTACAAAGCGGCCATAGCAGATTGCGACAAAGCAATCAGTCACGACCCTAAATTGACAATGGCTTATGTCAACCGCAGCTGGGCCGAAAACGCCCTCAACATGCATGTCAAAGCAGCTGAAGACGCCAGCAAAGCGATTGAACTATCACCCAAAACGGCTATTGCTTATGTCAACCGTTCCCACGCTCTCAATCAAGGTGGCAAACACAAAGAAGCACTCGCCGATGCTAACAAAGCCCTTGAGCTGAGCCCCAAACTGGCAATCGGCTTGGTAAACAGAGCACACTCTTATGTAATGCTGGGCGAATACAAAAAAGCTATCGAAGACTGTGATGCTGCTATCGAAATCTCACCAAATCTAGCCCGTGCTTATGTCAACCGTGGTCGTGCTTTGAGACACCTGGGTCAATACGAAAAGGCGCTGGTGGACTTAAATAAAGCAATCAGTATCGATGACACCCTCGGTAGTGCCTACTTTAACCGGGCCGAAGCCTATCAAAAGCTGGCTGAGACCGACTTGAAAGATGCTAAAAAGCTGGGCTACACAGCCGTTACCGAAGGCACCGTCAAAAGCACTCACTAATCGCTTGTGAGAGTCAACCTTGCAGCAGTGGTTATAATTAGCGCAATCATTTGTAGTGGTTGCGCTAATTTTGGCGCTGGGGAAAAGGCTCGTACTCTCAATCAACTCTTGAAGCAAGAAAAATATGACGCTGTTATTGCCGAGTGCAATAAGACATTGCAAAAAACTCCAGATGATGCCGAAATGCTCGCCTACAGAGGTCTTGCCCAACTAAAATCAAATAAACCACAACTTGCCAGAGCTGACTTACAAAATGCCATCGCACTAAACCCTGATCAAGGCTGGTTTTACTGCGGATTGGCAGATGCATATTTAGAATGCAACCAGGATAAAGAAGCACTAGAGTCTTACACCAAAGCCGACAAGTTATTGCCCAACTCTTCTCGAACAGCAGCCATTCTCTCAGGCATGGCAGTGGCACACTTACACCTCGATGATGCCAAACAAGCTCTGGCAAAAATAAACGAGTCACTCAAACTTGAGCCGGAGCAAAAATACTCTTATCAAACTCGGGCGCTTGCTTATATAGATCTGTTTGAATACGATAAAGCCGTTGCTGATGCGACAAAGTCGATAGCACTGGACGACAAAAACGTGGGAGTTTACGTCACGAGAGCCGAAGCACATTTCCTTGCCGGTCATATCGAAGAGGCAATCACTGATTGCCACACCGCACTGGCATTAAACCCCAAGTACTTCCGTGCGCTGGACATGCTCATGGCTATTGAGATTGCTAAAGGCAACAATCAAGCCGCTCTCAAGATTGCCAATGAGCTCATTAGCAATGATCCTAAAATCGCTGCAGCCTACTCAGACAAAGCTACTTGTTTGTTTATCATGCAAGACCTAAAAGAGGCTAAGACACTGGCTGACAAAGCACTGATGATAGAACCAGACAGTAGCAGAGCACTATACATAAGCATGCTACTGGCGGCAAAAGAGGGAAATAAAAAGCGGGCGCTTGAGCTGGCAGAGCGCCAAAAGTCCCATCAAAACCCAATGAGAAGAACAAAAAACACTGCCTTGTGTTTGCTTATCACCGGTGACTATCAAAAGGCGATTGAAGTATTAAACGGTGCCCTTACCAATGAAGCAAAAGCACCGTATATTTATCGCCTGCGCTCTTACGCCTATCAAAAGCTCAACTTGCCGGATCTCGCCAGAGCCGACATGCAAAAGGCTATTGAGCAAGGCTATGCAAAAATAAGCGTACTGGAACGACTGATTGCTAGCCAGTAAAGGCATTTACCACTTCAAAAGTTTTTCGCGCATAGCTTTGACTTCACACTGCGACTGTTGCAAAGCCAGATTGGTAAAAAGTCGTGAAAAGCACGTGACAAAACCGCCCGACCTGGACATGCCAGATCGGGCGATTCTGTAATTATTTGACCTGTTTAGTTGCAGTTACCTGTTTAGTTCCAGTTATAGGTACGGATACCAAATAGTGGATCTGCTTCGGTCTCGGCTCCAGTCTGTCTTACACCGCCGGTTTCTGATTCGGCTCCGGTCTCAGAGATACCGCCGCTTTCGGATTCGGCACCCGATTGACTGAGACCACCGGTCTCGGACTCGGCTCCAGACTGACTGACGCCACCGGTCTCGGACTCAGCGCCGGTCTGGTACACGCCGCCAGACTCACTGCCGCCACCAATAACAAAAAATCCAGCCTCACTGTCTGCATTTGCGGGCAATACAAAGCCCATACCGATTGCCAGACTGACCAGGCTCACCACAAAGGTCTTGCGCACTGCTTTAGGGCTCAATTTTGACACTGTCATGGCAACTCCTCTTATACAAATACTACTCAATACTATCAGAATACCCAGTCACCGGAGGACGGATAACAAAACATGAGCCATGTCAAGATTTCTTGCGCACCTTAACAACATTGCCACCAATGCTCTGAGCCTGACTGACAAGGTCGTGACATACGGCCAAAAGCTCATCAAAGCATTTACCATCCTCGCTCATACAAGCCACACCAATACTGGCTGAGAGCGGTTGCCCGGCTACCCCAGCTTGCGCTTCATCAAAGGGCTTGCCGTGATTGGCTTGCTTCTGCTTGGAGGCGACATTTAATAGAGCGCCATTGATGCCAGATTTGATATGTTCGGCAACTTTTTCGGCTTCTGATACTGCCATACGAGGCAAAGAAAGCAAAAATTGGTCATGTCCATAGCGACAAATAACATCTACAGGACGAGCAAATTTAGACACTACAGATGATACCGCGGCCAAAAGCTCTTTTGATTGAGCGGCAGTCATTGTGGCATCACTACGCCTGAGCGAATCCACCACCACAAGCATCAAACAAAGTTCATCGCCAAAAAATTTAGCCCGTTCTATTTCTTCGGTAAGTGCCACCACTCCACCGCGACGATTTAAAAAGCCAGTAGCCGCATCGTCCTTTTCGTGAGCTTCAAGCCGACAGTTGAGACTCTCTACCTGAGCCAGTTTAGCCAGGTGATCGGCGATTGTGACCAGACTATCAAGTACCAGTTTATTCCAGCGCACTTTGGCATCAGACTCTTGCAAGAGCAAAAGTCCAGCGCGCTTCTCACTGGTTGTAGAGCCTACATCACTACTCAATAGCCGCAGCGGAATCATATAAAACCGCTCTGGACCGAGGTTTTCAGCCAGCTTGCCAAAAAACTCTTTATACTCGCTATCAAGCTCTGCAGCAAATGTAGACGGCTCTTCGACCATTGTCACTTCCTGAGCCAGACCCACTAAGTGGGCGGCAAAGCGCTGACCAAAGGGCGTGGCAAACTGAAAGGCCAGTGCCGCTTTTTCGCTTTTTACATATTCAAATATTTCGACCTGAGGCCGCTCATCTGAAGAATGGACAAAGATCAAGGCTCGACCGGCATAAAAGACTCTACCAATGCGGTCTATCAAACTCTGAATATCACCGGCATAGCTAAAAGAAAGGTGCTTACTGGTCCTTAAAACCGAGCAAAGGGCACGCAGCACTTCGTCGGCGTTAAAAGGTGAAAAATCAATTTCGTCAGTTTTGTAATTCAAAAAAATGGATTCTCTCTTTTTTCGGTCCAGATATCGGTGTCAGGTCCATGACCAGGTATCACCCTTGTACTCTCATCGAGAGTAAACAATCTATCGGAGATTGATTTTAGTATTTTGTCATGAGATCCACCCCAGAGATCAGTCCGACCAATGGAGCGATTAAAGAGGGTATCGCCACTAAACAAGACACTCTCTTTATCTGCCATCGAAAAACAACAACTACCCGGGGTATGACCGGGAGTATGCAAGATCTCAGTTTTAAAATTGCCGACATTCAAAATTTCTTCGTCATCAAGATATTTATCCACCGGCAGCGGATCATCAGCCTGAAGACCAAACATTTTGGCCTGTTTGTCGAGCATGTCATACAAAAACTGATCTTCTTTATGCAGACAGATAGATGCTCCAGTTTTTTCGCGCATGCCACGAGAGCCCATGATGTGGTCAAAATGAGCATGAGTGTGAATTAAATATTTGGGCTTGAGCCCATGAGCATCCAGCCTGGCGATAATCTTGTCGACATCACCACCAGGATCGACGACAATCGCCTCTCCGGTTTCTTTACAGCCGACAATAGAGCAGTTGCAGCCCAGTGGACCGACCGCAAAACTCTCCAAAATCAAGGTCATTCAAACATCTCGCTGACAGAGCTGTCATCGTGGATACGCCAGATTGCCTCACCAAGTAGCTTAGCGACAGACAACTGCACTATTTTATTGGAAACATTGGCAGTGTCGTGTGGAATTGAATTGGTGACTATTAGCTTTTCGATGGGTGACTTGTCTAGACGCTCATTGGCAGGACCAGAAAGCACAGCGTGGGTGGCACAAGCATAGACCTGCTTTGCGCCTTCTTTGATCAATAGCTCAGCACCCTTAACGAGGGTACCAGCGGTATCAACCATGTCGTCCACCATAATGGCGGTCTTACCCTCGACATCACCAACGACACTCATCACTTCAGCCACATTGTGCTTGGTGCGACGTTTGTCGATGATAGCGATAGGAGCATCGTCGAGCTTTTTGGCAAATGCTCTGGTGCGAGACACACCGCCGACGTCAGGGCTGACCAGGACGATGTCTTTTAGGTTGAGAGAACGGATGTGGTCCAGAAGTACAGGACTGGCGTAAAGGTGATCCACCAGGATATTAAAAAATCCCATGATTTGAGGAGCGTGCAAATCCAGAGCAACCACTCTCTGGGCCCCTGATGTAGTGAGCAAATCGGCAATCAATTTAGCGGTAATCGCTTCCCGACCAGCGGCTTTACGGTCCTGACGTCCGTAACCGTAGTAGGGCATCACAACAGTGATACGTCCAGCTGATGCACGCTTGAGAGCATCAAGCAAAATCAAGAGCTCCATCAAATTTTCGTTGACTGGCGAGCAGGTGGGCTGGATTACAAAACAATCAACACCGCGCACGCTCTCTTGCAGTTGTACATAAATCTCGCCGTCACTAAAAGGCGAAATCCGCAGAGGGGTCAAGGTCAAGCCAAGGTGCTCGGCGACCTCTCTAGCCAACTCTGGATTGGCTGTACCAGAAAGGATCTTAAGATCGAGCTTAGCTCCCGACATACTTGGTGTCCGGGCGGGCATCTGAGCAACCATGCGAATCCTCTCTTGCTAAGGTGTTGCGCCCATTATAAGGACCTTGAGAGAAGAAAAGTAGACGTTTTTTGACAAGTAGGTAAATGTTTATTCTAGAAAAAGGGTGTCTCGCCGCTCTGTGACAAGTTTAAGGCGCCCAAAAGTGCACTCTTAACATGTAGATAAGAGAGCCCTCCCTGCAAATAGACCGCAAAAGGCGGACGAAGTGGCCCATCAGCTGATAACTCAATTGTGGCGCCTTCCACAAAACTGCCCCCAGCCATAATTACTTGATCTTCATAACCGGGCATGCCACTTGGCTCTGGCGCCACATGAGAGTTTACCGGCGAAAAGCTCTGCAAAGCACGGCAAAAATTAATAAGACGCTGGCGCTCACCAAACTCTATCGCCTGAATGATGTCATAACGGCTCTCGTCCGGGCCGGGGCTGACCTTTAGTCCTAGCTGGGCAAAGACGGAGGCCGCCAGCATGGCGCCTTTGACAGCTCCAGCAACAACAGCAGGAGCCAAAAATAAGCCTTGCAAGACCAGGCGGTTTTGATTAAATGTGACACCCAGATGCCCACCTATACCAGGAGCAGTGAGCCTTATCAGAGCATTGTCCACAAGGTCCTGCCGTCCAGCCACATAGCCACCAGTCAAGGCCAGTCCACCACCTGGATTTTTGATTAAGCTGCCCGCCATTAAATCGGCACCAATAGCCACAGGCTCGCAGTCCTCAACAAACTCGCCATAGCAATTATCAACAAAAATAATTGCTCCGCTATCGACCCTGCGTACAGCCTGGACCAGCCTCTGGATTTGAGTATTTGAGAGGGTGGGGCGGGTCATTGAGTAGCCCCGGGATTTTTGGATGTGGTAAAGCCGGGCGGCGTTGCCTTGTGCCAGTGCCGGAGCGAGAGCAGCATCAAGCTCAGCGTCCTGACAATTATTTTTGAGCAGACCGGTCAAATCTAGCTCCTGGTATTGCACCTGATAACTGTGCAGCGAGCCTACTCCATGGGTTGTATGACCGATTACCTGATTGAGCGTATCGTAAGGTTTGCCAGTCAGGCTGACCATCTTATCTCCCGGTTTTAAGTTACCAAAGAGAGCACAGGCAATGGCATGGGTGCCAGAGACCATCTGCATGCGCACCGCGCAGGCCTCGCAGCCAAAGGCATCAGCAAATATTCTGTCTATCGCCTCCCGTCCGGTGTCATCGATACCATAACCGGTGCGTTCAGCAAAAAACTCCTCTGTCAGCCGATTTTTGGCAAATGACCGTAGTACCTTTTCTTGATTGGTCATGGCAATGGCATCAATCGCAGCAAAACTTTCAGTCAGCTCTTTTTCACTGCGATTTATTAATTGCGCCATAGTAGACGAGGCAGTATTTGTGAATTGATTAGACATATTTTTTCCAGGAATGGATAGCGGTGACGATTATGGCTTGCATGTTGACAGCAGGCAAATAATGTTAGGCTACAATATCATCAACCAGATCAAGAGCCCCCCATAACATGCAAAAGAATTGTTTAACTGCACTGGCACTGACAGTAATCGCCTGGAGTTTTTACAATAGTCCCGGTGCACAGGCCGAAAAACCAAGTGTAGATCCCTATTTTCCCAAAAATATCTCGACTCACTTTAATCCCACCGTTGATGAGATCGTCTTTCACGAAGACAGGTTGCGTACAGTCAGTGATAACAATGTCATGGAAAGACTTGATGGTGGCATTCTTTTTGATGGCACCATGACGGAACAACTCAAACCTGACAAATACAACCATAACCGTTGGAAATTTAAAATCGATCACGTTTACTATCCCACTGAAGGCTACAAAAAAAGAGACCTCATCGCTCTGACCAAGCCTGGTGAACACGGCATCAAGCTCAATCCAGGCAGCCGTTATCGAGTTTATGTTTACGACTTTGGTAAATACTCACGCAAAGATCTAAAAGGTCCTTTTTCACTTTGGAAAGGCAGCTATATAACTCTCCCGAGGCGCGGTCGCTAAATCAGTATCAACAGCCAATCAAAATAATGGCACCATCATTGGTACCAGATACAAAGCGCAGTTGACGAGGAAAGTCAGAAGTGAAAAGAGCCAAATCACTTGCACTCTGGTTGATGCTAGCAAGTGCCACAATACTGCCAGTGAGTGCCCAACAGTTTAATGCCGCTGAGCCACAATTGTTGCAGCAACAGCCGCAGCAACAGGACGCAGCTTTTAATCAGCGTCTAGCTGACATCGACGCCATGATCACGCAACGCATGGCCACTTACAATATTCCAGGCTACACCATAGCAATCATAAAAAATGGACAGGTAGTCTTCCAAAAATGCTACGGCTATGCCGACTTAGAGCGGCGCATCCCGGTAACCGACAATACTGTATTTGGTCTGGCTAGTGTGACCAAAAGTTTTACTGGTTTAACACTTTTGTCTCTTGTGGACAGAGGGTTAGTTGGACTGGATGATCCACTGCAAAAATATGTTGATGGCTTGACTAGACCCTATCGCGATTTGACAATTAGACAACTGGCGTCGATGGCGGCAGGAGTGCCAGCCAAACTAGACAAAGAAATTGAATGGAAAAACCAGCTAGACAGCCTGGTGCATACACCACTGGCTTCTGAGCCAGGCTCACAATTTCTCTATTCAAATTATAGTTACAGATTGCTTGGCTCAGTGATTGCCAGAGCATCGGGCAAGCGCTATCTGGAAATGGTAGAAGAAACAATCTTAGCTCCGCTACAAATGAGAAACACAGCCACTACAGTGCTGCTTGCTCCAACCGGCATGGTGGCGCAGGGTTATACAGATAATCTGGGCAAAGGGCCACTGCGTCCAGTTGTCTACAAAAGTCCAGCGGTCTCATTTGCTGCCGGCATGTTAGCTAGCAGCGGCAGTGATATGGTGCGCTATGTTTTAGGTCTGATCAGCCGGCGCCTGCTATCAGAGCAGGGCTACAAATCGCTCTGGTACGATCGCCCCGCGCTCAGCACCGGTCAACCTAACAAATGGGCCTTTGGCTGGTCAGCTGGGCCCAATAAGTTTTTGGGTGGTCAGTATCAAGTTTTTTGGGATGGTGCCACTCAAGGTGTAGGCTCCATTGTAATGATCTTGCCAGAGAGTAATTGTGCTATCGTAGCACTCTCTAATCTGCGCAAAAAAGAAGTCTACGACATCGGCAAAACGGCTATGCGTATGGCATTTGGACCGCTACAGCCGGATGTAGCGATGCCGCCTGAAGAGCCATGCCACCCCGCCAGTGAGCAAGACTAATAAATTGAACTTGCAGTAGCAAAATTGCGTCTACAGTATTGCCGACTGTGGATATAAGCATTTGTCTACACTAAAACAACCAACAATCAAATTTAAGCGCTGGCGCTATAGCGCTGAGCATCACCTTGCCAGTCTCTTTGGCGGCGGTCCTTGCCGACTTTGCCACAGCCCCGAGCTACAACTGACAAAGTTGCATGGCTTACCATTTATGCCCCGCAAATTGTGCAGTGACTGCTTACTTACTTTTGTACAAGAGCCCCTCAAGGGGATAATTGTAGTACCAGATTTAAACGAGCCAATAATTATTCAGTATCACAGTGCCGCACCATATCAGGGTGACTTGCGCAAAATCATTCACATGGTCAAATATGAGGGTGACCAGATGCTGGCTCTTGATTTGCCACCACTACTAATACCAGCGCTGAGGCTCAGCCTGGACAATGAGCGCGACAATATCCTTGTGCCAGTGCCGCTCCATCCCGACAAACTACGAGAGCGAGGCTTTAATCAGTGCCATGTCCTGGCCAGAGGACTGCACTTGCTTGCCACCACCACTGGCGCCGACCTGAGACTGGCGCCTGACCTGCTTATGCGCACCATTTATACTCGCCCCCAAAAGGGACTCAAAGCGATCGAGCGCCAGGCCAATGTGGCTGGGGCTTTTAGCACAAGAGCCAGACTAAAAGGCGAGCATATTATCATCCTCGATGATGTACTCACCTCCGGGGCCACCATAAGCACATGCGCCAGAGTGCTTTTGCAATCTGGCGCATCTAAAGTTAGTGCTCTGACATTGGGTCGAGCGAGCTGGCGCAATCCGCCTAGCTCTGCACAGCCGGCTGAAACATGGGAGCAACTCGGCACTGCCTGACATCAGTTTTGAGCCAGACTTTACCAGTCACATATGGCTCTACTTTAAGCCATTCATCCAGTTTTTCACGACTGGGATAGTCAACCACGAGGATAGAACCAACCATTTTTTCGTTGTCATCAAGCAAAGCAGTGGCAAATAACAAAATGCCCTGAGCTTTCATTTTTTCAGCAGCTTTAAGATGCTCTTCTCTTTTGTGCAGCCGACGCTCAAGTGCTTGTGCATCATCGCCGTCATAACCAGTTACTACAAACTGCATTTCAAACTCCGCAAATTATTACCACTAACTAGTTTTTGCTTTTAGCTTTTTTGAGGGCTTTATCAAAAGCTTCCACTGTTTCTTTGAGATCGCTCTTACTGTGCATGATGCTCAAAAAGCACGCTTCAAATTGTGAGGGAGGCCAGTAAACACCATCAGCCAAAAGACTCTTCCAGACTTTGCCAAAAAACTCAGTATCACACTTGAGAGCATCCTCAAAATTGTGCACCGGCTTGTCTGTAAAAAACACGCTGAGCATGCCTGGTACATGGACAACCTGGGCTTTGACGTCATTGTCTTCCAGTACTTTTTTGAGACCAGCGGCTAGCTCATCGGTCACAGCTATGAGCTTAGTAAAAGCAGTACTGCTCTTAAGATGCTTTAGTTGAGCCAGTCCAGCGGCCATCGCCAGCGGATTACCAGACAGAGTACCAGCCTGATAAACAGGACCGGATGGTGCCACCATAGACATGATGTCTTTGCGACCACCATAAGCGCCCACAGGCAAGCCACCACCGATTACTTTGCCAAAGCAAGTCATATCAGGTTTGATACTGTAGCGCTCTTGAGCGCCGCCCAGAGCCACTCTAAAACCAGTCATTACTTCATCAAATATAAGTAAAGCGCCGCTATCTTTGCAAAGCCCGGTGAGCGCTTTGAGAAACTCAGCGGTGGGCTCAATTACGCCACTATTGCCAACGACTGGCTCAATAATGACACAGGCAATCTGATCTGATTTTTTTGCAAACACTTCTCTTAAAGCGTCCACATCGTTATAAGGCAGACTGACTGTCATGGATGTAAATTCTTTGGGCACACCTGGAGAGCTTGTGGCCGATGCCAGACCAAGAGTAGCCAGACCAGAACCAGCTTTGACCAGGAATGAATCAGCATGCCCGTGGTAGCATCCGTCAAATTTGACAATCAAATCACGCTTAGTAAAAGCGCGTGCTACGCGAATAGCGGACATGCAAGCTTCGGTACCGGAGTTGACCATACGCACCATTTCTACAGATGGTACGAGCTTACAGATAAGCTCAGCCATCTCTACTTCGGCCCGGCATGGTGCACCAAAGCTGGTGCCTTTAGCAATAGCATCCTCTATGGCATTTAAAACACAGGGATGTCTGTGCCCCAGTACCATAGCGCCCCACGAACCAACATAGTCGATATAACGATTATGGTCTTCGTCGTGCATGTAGCAGCCGTCAGCACTCTCGATAAATACCGGTGTGGCACCGACTGATTTACAGGAGCGCACCGGGCTATTTACACCGCCAGGTATGTGTTCCTTAGCTCGCTCAAAGAGTTTGGCTGAGCGCGGATTTTGCTCCACTGGCCCGTCCTTGAGATCATCTTTGGCTTTATCGGCCAAGGCACTTCCACCCATAGTTATCAACCTCAATTAGACTGATTGTGCTAAACCCAGCACTCTTTGTACAACTGGCTCGGTCATTTTTACGGCCTTTTCTCCAGCCTGAAAATGGCGCATTTTGTGCTCAGCATCAAAGAGATAAAGGGCTGGCACATACTTGTTTTCAAATCTATCTGTGATTGTGTGCCAGTTATCCACCACACAAGGCTGTTTCATTTCCCATTCTTTCATGCAGGCAATGACAGCAGGCATGTCAGTATCGCTTTCCATACGAGGCATATGGATTGAAATAATTTTGAGTCCTTTTGAGCCGTACTCATCTACCCATTTGTTTAACTCAGGCAAAGACTCTTTGCAAATGCCACAGCTCAGAGCCCAAAAATGAATCAAGACAGGATGACCGGCCAGATCAGCGTCTTTAAGAGCAGGAGAATTGAACCAGTCGTCAACACCTTCGATTGAAGGCAGGGGAGTGTCCATTCTAAGAGGCATAATGCCCTCCACAGATTGAAGTTACGGCAAGACCGACTGCGCTAATTCTAGCCTTAAAAGCAGCGCGAAATCCCATACTTTAGCCTAAATTGACTTTCTGCAACTAAAAGATATGCACAGACAGTGAGTCGAATGCTGGTCCAGGACAAAAGTAAAGGCTCAGCTACAAAACAAAAGGGACGCCCTTTTGGAGCGCCCCTTTTTTGAACTATTTGACTGTCAAATTACACAGTCATTGGCTTTTGGCCTGGTTTCCAATCAGCTTGGCAGAGACCGCCGGTCTTGAGAGCTTCAAGTACGCGGAGGGTTTCTTCTACGGAGCGGCCGATGTTGAGTGAGTGTACTACTTGATATTGCAATACACCGTCTTGGTCGATGATGAAAAGACCGCGCAGGGCGATACCTTTATCTTCCATCAAGACACCAAAATCGCGGCTGACATCTTTGGTGATGTCTGAAGCGAGAACGTAGTTGATTGGTCCCAGTCCACCTTGAGATTCGCTGGTGTTGATCCAGGCTCTGTGGCTGTAAACACTGTCGGTAGAGATAGCGAGCACTTCAGCGCCAGCTTTCTTGAATTGATCATAAGCGTCTGAAAATGCCTTCAGTTCGGTAGGGCAAACGAAGGTGAAATCCAGAGGATAGAAGAACAGAACGAGCCATTTACCTTTGTAATCGGTTAGTTTGACATTGTCCTTCAAGGTCTTAAGGTCCTTGGTGGAGGGCATGTCAAAATCCGGAGCTCTTTTTCCAACTTGCAACATATCGGTAAATACCCCAAAAGCTTTGTGTGTACGTGGGGTCAATCTTAGAGGCGGGTCCTTAAATTTCTTATATGCTTAATGGAAAGCTCACAATTACTCGTTACTTCCATTTGAGAGCGCAAGCCAGGAAAAAACTACTTTTGCTTTTGCAAAGCAAGCCAATCATTTAAGTCCTTTTGTAAACCGTTTTCGGCAACGTACTTAATAATGAGTGGACTGTTTACCTCCCAACCAATTGTAAGCAGGTGGTAGAGGTGCTCCTTGGGGGTATTGCTATATTTGCTGCGCCCCAGCTCTGCCTCGTTTACAGCATCAGACATAGACTTAGACCTTTTATATGGATAAGCGCAAATTAAACCAGATCTAGCCTACAGGACAGCCAAATCTGCGGCAAGGGCCAGGTCCAAAAGCCTCAGGCGGCGTCTGGCGGACTTTTTAAAAGGTAACTAAAAGCTACTATTGTTTGACCCTTTTGATAGCTTTTGGTAGTATTGCCAGTCGCTCGTCCGCTCTTTTTGTAAGAGCACGCATTTGTCTGCAAAATGGACGGGCAGACGAGATTGCTCGCCTGACTATAGTTGGAGACGAAAATGTTCGCTATTGTGGAAGCCTCTGGAAGGCAATATGAGTTAGAGCCAGGTCGTTTTATCGACATCGATATGACTGGCGAAGAAGAAGGCACGGTCCATGTATTTGACCGCGTTTTGATGATTGTCGACGGTGCTGAGTCCACAATAGGCGCTCCCTATGTGACTGGCGCTAAGGTCACCGGCAAAGTGATTTCCAAACTGGAAGTCAACGAAGCTCATGGCCGCATCCAATCAAATATCAAATCAGCTAAAGTGATTGTTTATCACCAGAAGCCTAAAAAAGGTACCCGTAAAAAAGCCGGTCACCGTGTGCAATCGACCAGAATAATGATCGAAGGCATCACCGTCGGCGACAAAGCGGTCACCGCCAAGAAGTAAGTATTTGCAGGACACCTGAGTCCAGCCAATAATTTTGGAAAATTCCTGACATACAACGTATGTCAGTGATAGCAAGGAGATTGCAATGGCACATAAAAAGGGCGCCGGCTCTACAAGAAACGGAAGAGACAGCCAACCAAAACGTCTTGGCGTCAAAAAATATGGCGGTGAAGAAGTAGGACCCGGTCACATCCTGGTCAGACAACGTGGCACCAAAATCCACCCTGGCAAAAACGTAATGCGCGGCTCAGACGACTCGCTCTTTGCAGTTGCCATCGGCGTCGTCAAATACGAAATGTCCAGAGGTCGCAAGTTGGTCAGTGTCTACCCAGTTTGATCAGCTTAAAAAGCCCAGTCCAAAAACATTAGATCAATTGATTGAGCTGCTCCGTAATAGCGGAGCAGCTTTGCCGTCTATAGTAAAACCAGACAGCTCTGACTTATCTAATCCAGTAATCACTGGTGTGGCCTACGACTCCAGGGCGGTAAAGCCCGGCGATATCTTTATCTCCATCGAGGGGATGAAGCAAGATGGCAATGCCTTTATTGCCCAGGCCATCCAAAACGGAGCCAGCTGCATCGTCTCCGAAAAATCGACAGGACCATACACTGCCCCGCTTTTGCTCGTACCCGATGCTCGCAAAGCGATGGCCAGTCTGGCTAGCGCACTCTACGAAAAACCATCGAGCAAACTGAGAGTACTGGGTGTGACCGGCACAAACGGCAAAACAACTACCACTCACTTAATCGAACATATCCTCAATTTTGCCGGACTCAAAACTGGACTTATTGGCACCTTAGGCGCACGCCTGCCCATCTACGAAGAAAGCAATGGCAAGCCAGTCTACAAGGGCAAAAGCCAGTATCTGGATGTCCATCACACCACTCCACAAGCCTCTGACCTGCAAGCTTTGCTCCATACAATGGCCAGCGACGGTCTCAGTCATGTAGCCATGGAAGTAAGTAGTCATGCCCTGGCCTTAAACCGCGTGCAAGACTGCGACTTTGCATCTGCCACATTGACCAATATCACCCAGGATCACCTTGACTTCCACAAGACAATGGACAACTACTGGAGAGCCAAACAATTGCTCTTCAAAATGTTGCAAGCACCGCCAGGTCAAAAGACCACTGCCGCCATCAACCTTGACGATGATCTGGCTGACGAATTTATCAAAACTCTGAACAAAGATGTTGAGCTATTTACTTATGGACTTAGTAAAGAAGCGCGCATCCACCCTAAAGAGTTTCACTTTGACCACAAAGGTACCGCCGTTACTCTTGCCACTCCCCATGGTGACATTGCTTTTACCACCAGACTGACTGGCGAGTTTAACCTCTACAATGTCATGGCCGCTATGGCTGTAGCCCTCGGTGAGGGCATAAGCAAAGAACAAGTGGCTGAGTCACTGCGCGACTTTGCTGGAGTATCGGGTCGCTTTGAAGTAGTACAGGCAAAGACAGCCGATAGCAACAGTCAAAACCCACTTTGCATAGTGGACTACGCTCACACTCCCGATGGTCTCGACAACGTCCTCAAAGCAGCCAGAGCACTGGTGCCAAAAGAGGGCAAATTGATTGCTTTGTTTGGCTGTGGTGGCGATAGAGATAGCTCCAAACGCCCACAGATGGGCGAAATAGCCGAAACCCTGGCAGATAGAGTAGTGGTTACATCTGACAACCCGCGCTCTGAAGACCCTCAGCAAATCATTGCTGACATACTGGCCGGCATCAAAAGGCTAAAAGACGTCACGGTGGAAGTGGACCGGGCTAAAGCAATTGCCATGGCAGTCAAAATGGCTCAAGCCGGAGATGTACTCGTGGTAGCAGGTAAGGGTCACGAGACTTACCAAATACTCAAGGACAAAACTATAGACTTCGATGACCGCGTCGAGGTAGCACAGGCTTTAAGTACTAGAATATAATTAACAAGTACTTCAGGCGGTTTCCGTGGGCATAAGCTTTCACATCACATCGGTAAGAGAAGGCACCATATTTAATGTGATGCAGTTTCTCAGCCTGGAAAGAGTTACCGGTGTTTTGACTGTGCGCTTTGGCCGGCAAATACCAGAAGTCACTATATATTTTGTGGCTGGCTCAATTACCACTGCCGAGTTTGGCGCCATCGTGGGTGACTCAGTACTAGATGTACTGTTGTGCCAGGAATTTGCTGTCAAAGAAGTGGCATTTGCTCCGGGACGCATCAACCAGGTCAATGAGCAGGCCATCATTGTGCGCTCCACCAATCTCGCTAACGTCATGCTCAATGTCTCAAAAGACGTCGACAGATGCGAATCAAGACCCTTTGTCTATGGGCTCTTGCCAGTTAATAGCTCGACCAACCGCACAGCACCATCAATTTTGCATATCCTGCATGATTTTGGCGACTGGAACGAATCACTCTCCAAAGTGCCCCGCTCGGATAAAGACAAAAAGGCGCCGTTGCCGCAATGCGTGCTGATTCACAGGGCCCTCTCAAGGAGTGCGCTGGTCTATCAAAGACCACTGGTGTCTATTAAATCGCTCAAGCCGCTATTAGAAATTGTAGGCACACTCTCCGAAAAAGAATCCAACAACCTGCGCGGATATTTGCGCAGTCTTTTGCCGCATCCCAAAGCCACTCATCTATCCATTGAGCGCTTTTACGCATTTGCCTCAGCCATTGAGTCCATCGCCCAGAGACGCTCGCCAGAAGTTGGGGACCGGGCCAGACGTGCCATCCATAGCCTGATCCAGAGTGCCACCAAGCTCCAGGAAATGGGAGAGGCAGCGAATGCATGAAAACGATAGAAAGAAACGTCGCGAAGAACTGAAGCAAGATCCGCGCGATTTTGAGCATCGCATGCACCATGCCAAAATGGGCTTGCTCACCTTTTTTGGTAAGAGTCTGCTACCAGAAGGCTACTGGACATCGCGCGGGCTTGGCACCGCTGGTGATATCAATCACAGAGTCATGCATCTTACTTTTGATGACGGACCACATCCGGATTGTACGCCAGAATTGCTGGCCATGCTCAAAGAGATGGACTGTACGGCAACATTCTTTTTTATCGGTGAGCATGCCAGACGCTATCCCAAACTAGTGGAGGATGTCTACCGCGCCGGTCACACAATAGGCAACCACAGCTTAAGTCACAGCTTTTTGCCTCTGCTTACAAGACCACAATTAGAATACGAAATCGATCAATCAAATCAAATATTAGAAGTAATCACAGGTGAAAAGCCAAAGTTATTTCGCCCTCCCTTTGGCATCATCGACAAGCGCGGTGCTGACATGCTCAAACAGCGTCAGATGAAAGCTGTCTACTGGGGAGCCGTTGCTGACGACTGGCAAGAGGTCGGCACCGAAGTCGTGGTCAAAAGAATCATGCGTCAAGTCGGTGGACATGAGCTAATCGTCCTGCATGAAGGACACAGCCTCGGGCATCAAAATGTCAATGCTGCGCGCCAATTGATAGAACGCTTGCGCCAGATGGGATTTGACTTTGGTCCAGTAGTCTAGCTCTTGTAAACGCGAAAATCTTGAATTGAAGCGATACAATATCGCAGTTAATTCCAGCTGAAAAATGAAAATGCTTGATTTTAAACCGCCTCTAGATACTCCCTTTTTACTGTGGTGGGCAAAAATAAACTTGCCTCTGCACATGAAGTTTAATCTCAAAGGCACCACTGTAAAAATAAAAGATGGTGCACTGGCCAACTTTGCTAAAGTCAAAGGCAAACACACGATGATTTGCCCCAACCACAGCAATCGCCACGACCCTCAAGTAATGTTTACAGTGGGCACAAGGGCAGGAGAATACTTCAACTTTGTCGCAGCTCGCGAAGTCTTTGACTATGACCATGGCATTAATGGCTGGTGGCTGCAACATTTAGGTTGTTATTCTGTAGTACGCGGAGCAGCAGATAGAGAGTCATTTAAAACCACTCGCAAAATCCTTTCTGAAGGCAAAAAAAAGCTGGTACTGTTTCCTGAGGGCGAAATCTCCAGGCAAAATGACACGCTCATGCCCCTTGAGTCCGGTGCAGCCCAAATGAGTTTTTGGGCCATGTCCGACATCGAAAAAAACATGAGCAAAATCGCTAGCACTGCTGGTAATACCAAACCCGAATCAATTTATATTTTGCCTGTGGCGTTTAAATACACCTATCCTCGCGATATCACAAGCGAGCTGAGAGGCATGCTCAAAAGCCTGGAACTCAAACTCGGACTGAAGGTCGAGGAAGAAGAAAAGTTTAGTGTGCGCGTCAAACGACTAGCCGAGACCTTGCTAGTAGCACTAGAAAAAGAATACGGTGTCATCCCAAAGGCTGAAGCCTCGATGAATATCCGAGTCAAAGATCTACGCAGACAAATCCTCAAAAATCTAGCCGGCGCACTCAACGTCACCCTCGACGCCAACGCCCGTGAGCTAGAGTGTGTGCGGGTATTGCGCAATAAAATCGATGACTTTATCTATGCCGACGAAGCCAAAATGTCGACCTACGAAAAAGAAGTGCACGCCGAAAAAGAAAAAACGTACCGCTCCTATTACAAGAGTCTCAATAGGGTGGTCAATTTTATAAGTATCTATGATGGTTATGTGACTGAACGCGCCACCCAGGAACGAGTAGCCGAAGTAATCGACCGCCTGGAATCAGAAATAATGGACGGTGAGCCCACCATCAAAGGACCAAGAGAGGTCCTGGTGGACATTGGCGAGCCCATCGACCTGGGCGAGTACTATGAAGAATACAAAACTCATAAAAAAGAAGCCTGTGCCAAGGTGACCGACAAGCTTTTTGCTGAAATAGGCGCCATGCTTACTCAATTGGAAAACAGTCGCAAGCCACGCTACTTAGATTAACAAAAACTACAATAAGGTCTCTTCAATCTTCCTCTTTTCAACTGTCAAACGGTGGTATAGTCACTGCTTGGAAGTAATTGCCTTATTGAGATTATAAATGCAAAGATTGGCACTAATTGGTTTGGGCGCAAGCGGGCTATTTGCCCTCAAAGAGCTGGCTGGACAAGATGTCGAAGTGCATGTCTTTGATGTCGGACCATCCTACGAAAAACGCTATGCCTGCCCTATCGACCAGGGCAAATTAGAAGTCTGCCCACCCAAAGCTTGCAGTTATTGCGCCCCAGGACAGTCAGCAGGCAGCTGGAATGACTTTAAGGTCATACTCTCAGCATCGCCAGTAATTGGCGGTCGCCTCTATGATCTCGTTGGCGGTACAGAGCTGCAAAAGCGCCTGGATGTTGTCAGACAAACAATTTTGAGCCATGCCCCCTGCGAAATACCTGTCGTCAAACCAAACAAAGAAGACCTCGACTGGATCAACAAACGCGCCACCCTGGCTGGCATGACCTATCACTATCAGGAGCTACTGCACTGCGGCTCAGACAACGCACCAGCTATCAACACAAGCATCCTCAGAGAAATCCAAGAAAAAGGCAGCAATATAGTATTTCATTGGGATGCCAAAGTGCTCTCACTGTCGCGCTCTGGCGAAAAATTTGCCCTCAAATATGACAGCTATCGCAAACCTGGTCAGGGTCAAGAAAAAGACGAAATCTTTGACCTCTGTATCGTCTCAGTCGGTCGCGGTGGCGCACACTGGCTCACTCAGCAAGAATTTTATAAAGCTCTGGATATCTATCCCGGTCAAGTCGACATCGGCATCAGAGTCGAGACCAGCTGCTTTTTTACAGAAGAAGTCGACCGCCGTTTTTATGAGCCCAAGCTCTACTACAGAAGCCGTCACTCGGGCGATGTGGTGCGTAACTTTTGCTCCAATCCCAAAGGCTTTGTCACACCCGAAAACCACCGCGAGTACGTGCTCGTCAATGGTCACTCCAAAATGTACGAAAAGTCTGAGAACAATAACTTTGCCGTACTGGTCAGTAAGACTTTTACAAGACCATTTAAAGAGCCGCAAGCCTACTCACAGACCATCGCAAAAATCGTCAACATGCTTGCCGGTGGTGGTCCGCTGGTGCAAAGACTGGGCGATCTCAAAGCGGGCAGACGCACCAAGACTCTCGACAATAACTTGATTAAACCCACTCTCACAGCTGAGTGTGGCGACATCTCGCTGGCTTATCCACACCGCATCCTCGAGGGTATCATCGAGTATCTCGATGCTCTCGACAAAATCTGCCCTGGTGTAGCAGGCGACAGCACACTGCTCTATGCACCTGAATGTAAGAGCTATCCTGACTCAATCTCGGTCAACAAAAACATGGAGACCACTATCCCCAATCTATTTATAATTGGCGATAGCAGCTCATGGACCAGAGGTGTCGGTCAAGCAGCCACAAGCGGACTGCTAGCTGGCGAAGGTGTCAGACAAAAGCTCAAAGGTGGAGTAGTGACACCAGAAAAGGTTATTGTCGCCACCAGCCTCAAAGAAGTGACTGTACGGAGTTAGATTTAAGCGAGTCGCTGGAACTGTGACGCGGATAACATAGACTGCCTATGCGGCAGTTAAGACCATTGAACGCATGGCTACGAAACATGACTTCTGAGCTGCCTGTGCGGCAGTGAAACGTGTTTAATTATAAGCCTTTAGCGTATACCTGAGAGTAATCATTTACGGGCGATCTCACCGGTCCATTCCTGAATTTTCCTGGCAGGATTTATCACTGTGAAATTCTTTAGGACCTCAATAACTCGCTCAGAGACTACTAAATCCATTGATCTATAGGCTTGTCCAAAGTCATGGACTCCAGGCTGACCAGTAATTTTGAACCAATGCCACTTGCCTAAAGCTGAGTCCGGGCGCCCTTGCCGCCAGACTCGCTCAAACTCCTGATCATCTCCTGTTACTTCTACTGGGCCGAATTCGATACCAGTCAAAGCCGGTGTTACAGCCTCAAATGCTTGCTTCAATTGGTCAGTTCCCATAAAGCAATAACCGACCCATTGCATATCATCTTGGGGCCAGCTAGAAAACTCATAGTGAAACTTTAGAACGTCAATCTTGTCTGGTGGGGCATACACTGTGTTTTCACCAAAGTCTCCACAAATTTGCGGCTCGTAGAAATAGAATTTCATCACTGTTCCTTAACTTAATTTACTAACGCGGCGGCACGTAAAACCGTCCGTACTCTTTGTCTATAGCCTTAAGCTCATTCAAGATTTGCTGCTTACTTACATTCTTTCCATCAGGTAAAAACTTTTCCCATCTAGCTGTAATAATGTGGTGCACCCATTCCCCGTCCTTCCTTGCATCCACAGGAATACCTCGCAAATACTCAATTGAATTGACTTCCTTTGCCTTAAATAGCCCTGGATGCTTCTCCAAGAGCTTCTGAGGCAATGCGTGATGAACAACTACACCGGCATTTTTCAGCTGCGGATATTTACCGAAAAACATCCTATCATAGCTCTTTTGGATACTTTCTAGTCCCCGCGCTTCTAGTTGCTCCTCCGTCATTTGCCTTAATTCGGACTTGGTTACACCCGCTTTTGCAGCCGCTTGTTCTGCCGAAATGGGCTTTTTCTTTCCATACTCAAAATACTTGACCATGCCCATAACATGGTCGCCTAAGCCTTTGTCATGGGCATCCTTGACCACATCGGTTGCTTTTGCAGCTACTACTACTCCGGTATCTGCTATAGGCTCAGCTCTTCCAAACAGCTTACTTACAGCCTGAATTGCTCGTCTTTCTGCTTCTGGATTTCTCGGAAGTGCGTCCAAACCCTCTTTTAAAAACTCAATCAGAGCGCCCTTCTTGCGCAGTTTATTTACCGCGACTGCTCCAGAGGCAAGACCAAATCCTGCGCCAAGCTCCGCTACTATCGCCATCTGATCAGCCGGGCTCTGTCTTTCATACCAGCGGTTTAGCCCCTCTGATATGTTCTTTAGTGGCAAGCTATAATCCCCACTTTGCCTTACTCTATCTGCGTATCCAATGCCACCGGCGGTAAATTGCACGCCTACTACAAATAGCACACCCAAAGCTTCTCCAGCTGCTGCTGCTTTCTTTCTGGCTTCCGCTGGATTAAATACCAAATCGCGATCATACTCAAGGACTGTGCAGACTGCCTTGATACCAGCTAAAAGTGTGTCACGGCTTGCCTCTCCTGTACGCCTCAGTATCTCGTCTGATATTTCCTTTATCGATGCCTCACCCGCTGGACCAGCCACTTCAAAAGCTTTTGCTAACTTTCGGAGGTCTTCCGGCGTTAGTCTTCTCACGCCTTCTATTTCCTGGTCGGGGTAGCTTGCATAACCTTTTAGTGGCGTCTCGTAGATATGACTTCCACATGACTCCTGGTCTTCACTCTGGCTGCCTGCCTGTGAGAATAGCGCTTTAGTGTCAGTCGCCTGCTCTTTTGCTAGCTGGATAAATTTGTCCTTTTCTTCGCCTGGTGGTAGTTTTTCTGCATGCTGTCTCAGTCCTAATATTGGCTGAAACACTGGGTTATGCTTGGCTATTTCAGACAATTCTTCTATTGTTTTTGATTGCTGCTCTACTGTCTCTTTAGCTGTAGGTGCTGGCTTTGCTACATCCATCACCCGCGCTGCTACTACCTTGTCTCCATCAAACAGTTCAATACTTCTGTCCTGAGCTTCTATCAAAGCTTGCGAGTATAGCCCGGCTCTGTTTTTAGGTGTTGCTGATCCGTCGCTTCTGTCTGGATTGGCAGCCTTTATTGACTCGACTAACTCGCCTTTTGCGTTCCTAACCTGTTGAGCCTCTGGGCTGTTTAGCGCGGGAGTTTCTACCTGGTGCCGGCTGGGTTGGTCGCCCTGGTCGCTTGATTTTATCTCTGCCATCACCAGGTCCCCAATGTGCCTAGCTCCCATTATGCCCGGCTGTGGCTGACAAGAAACTGGCACATGCCTGTAAGTAAATGCGGTAGCTTTGGACAGGGGGATAGCGCCGACAGTCCAATTATTTACGTGCAAACTATGCTTAGCTGACTTACAATCAGCGACTCAACGGCATGACATTGACAATAAAAACAGGCACCTCTGTATTGGTGGCCAGCTTTAAGGCTCTACTCCTACGAAAGCTAAATCCGACTTGCAATCTGGAACCGTCCGCTTTTACGATTTCGGTCAAACAACTTTTGATGCCATTGTCCTCAAACCGAGTGGTACTCTCAAAGAATGCCACAAAAGATTCTCTAAATTGAGGAGAAAGTATCTCAAAGAGGCTTCTGCCTTTAAAATTGGTGTACCCTGTGATTTCTTTGAATTGCGGCGAGAGATTTATCAGGTCTCCCTCGAAAGAAACTCTCAACACCGCCACTGGTGCATTTTCTACTATAAAGGCCATTGCCTTGTATGCTTCGAGATCGATTTCTGTACTCATTGTGTTCCGCAAACAGATGTGCTGAATCTAGCAAAAACTCAATACAAATCAATGTAATAGCCGCTTCCAATTTTCATAAAACGCCTTATATTGAGGATCTTTTTTAGATTGTTCTTGCAGCTGCTTCTCGACTTTGACAAGATCCTTTTGAGATTCGGGCGTCATACCTTGCATAATATCCTTGAGCCTGCGACCAGCCTGGACATAATCATTTTTGACAGACTGAGGCACGTTATCTGAGAGATTGGTATAACCGCCGACTACATAAAGGACTGCTAGACCAATACCTGTCTCGTATTTTGAACGCTCCTTTTTGTCCTGCATATCCAAATTGCCAACTCTCCAAAGCTCTAAGTTGCCTACCATCTCAGAGGGAGATACGGGGCGAGTAGACTCAAAGAGCTCGCTATTGGAGACGCTCTTGCTAGACTCAGCACCCCAAGTATTTTTGATATCGTATCTGGTGCCAAAGCCAAATTGATTAGCGCCTGTTACCAAAAGAGAATGTCCATCTTGGTACATGCTATCAAAAACTTTTTTTATGTCTTTGTCGTTGCTACTCTGAGACAACTGATTAAAAGGGTTCTCTCCATCGCTAAATATACGGTGTCCAGCGAATACACCAAGAGCAACAGGCATCTTTCCTTGAGCCTGCAATTGCTTAAGATGAGTATCAAGTTCATTTTGAGAGCCTACCATTTTGACCCATTTTGGGTCTTCACCCTTGGTGGCAGAATTTACGATCAAACGATCTGAATAGTCTTTACCAGTTATTTGATTTAAAATGCGTGACTCACCAGTCATAGTGGCAGCAGGACCTGGAGAGGTCTCTCTACCTTCGGGCTTGTTTAACTGAGCATATTCGGGTTTATGTTTTGTTGGATCGTTAGCATCAGGTGTGTATTTGAGCTGATTGCCATCTTTGCCACTGACATAAGACAGCTGACCCTCTGGTGATCCCTCAGCGCGCATGATGCCGTAGTAGGTATTGGCAGCGGTCAGCCTAAAGATGTTTTCGGCGAGTCGTTGTTTATTCTCTCCAGCGCCTCTGTTATCGGCGTGTTCGCCAAAAGATTGCATACTTCGCTTATCAATTTTGACATCGATACCGCCGACATTGGTATGACCAGTCAAAGCCACATCAGCCACCATACCAGTTACTTTGGATGGTTGGCGATCGCGTCCGGTCAAAAGCATGCCTTCTACAGATGCCATTGCACAGGTGTCAAAATTACCCTGCTGGCGATCTTCTGGTCGAGCGACCATATTCATCAGTTGCTCAGCCACTCTTACACGCTGTCTATCACTGGTCATACCAGCTTCTGTTACACCAGGCTTGCCTGGCGCAGCGCTATCGAGCAAGCGTCCGATACCTTTGTAAGTATCTTTCACTTCCTGCGGCGATAGTCCCTGTTCACGAGCACTCTTTTCAAAGGTCTCAAGGTCTTTGGTAAATTGAGCAAACTCTTTTTCGGCGTTTGGATAGCCAGGTACCTTTATACTTTTTTCGGCACTGGCAAGTAGTGCCTGCCCATCAGGACTAAGGCTTGACTGCGGACTGCCAAGCTTGCTCTCTTTGGACCTATCACTGACGTCGGCGCTGAGCTCGGGCGGCACAGTGACAGCATCCGGCTTTGTTTTAATTGACTTTTCGGAGAGCGGAAAACCATCAAAAGATGGCAATGTAGCAATGGTTGCAGATGATGCGGTGTCCCTGATTGGCATTTGAGCGCCAGGACCATAAGCTGCTACGCGAGCGTCCTGCATTGCGCCATCAGTAGGCTGACTAGTCTTATCGTGGACATTATCTCCAATCTGGACATTAGACTTTTCCCCGTCTGGCACTTTAGCCCGGGGCACGTCTGGAGCATCGACAGAATTGGCACTTTGACCCAATGGTAAATCTCACAAATACACATTATGGCTATACCCCAAATGTCTCCAATTTAGACATTTAAGGCGCCAGTGGCGCTAGTTACGCCAGAGTATTTCGGTGGTTTCACCATCATCATCGTCATCACCAGCAATGATTTTGCGTTGCAAGGCAGCGTAGCGGGCAACGAGCTCAGCGACTTCGGGATGTTCTGCCCCAAAGGCTTTTTCACTTACACCAAGGCCCCACTGATAGAGCCTATCGGCTTCTTCAAAGTTTTCTTGCTCTTCATAGAGCTGGGCTAGCCTCCTTAAGGCTTTAGCTACAGTGGGGTGATCATGACCCATGTTTTCCTGGATGATCTCAACAGCACGCCAGTAAAGGGGCTCAGCCTCAGCGTATTTGGACTGATCATGATAGACCTCAGCCAATGAATTAAGCACCTCAGCCACATGCATATGGCGCGGGCCCCAGTCCTTTTGTCTGATATCGAGCAGCGTCTTGTAGAGCGGCTCTGCCTGGTCATACTTGCACTGTATGTGAAAGAGCAGAGCTAGATTGCTCAGAGTCTGCGCTGTACTGGGATGTTGCAAGCCCAGCACTGTCTGGCGAATTTTGAGAGCGCGCCAGTGGATTTTTTCGGAATTGGGAAAATCGCCAAGACTGCGATAAAGCTCCGCTTGATAGTTGAGCACAGTGGCTACAGATGGATGTTCTGGTCCCCAGTTTTCTTCAAACATGCGCACAGCCCGCTCATAGAGAGGCTTAGCCTGGTCGTATTTGCCCTCCGCATGATAGAGCACAGCGAGATTATAAAGATTGGGGCCAATACTGGCATGATCGCCCCCGAGTACTGATTCGCGTTTGGCCAGCGCCCTTTGAAATAACGGCTCAGCTAGCGCGTATTTGCCGTGGGCTTTGAGAAAGTCAGCCAGTGTCTCAAGCATCTGAGCCACTTCCATGGGATCCTGGCTATCAGCGTCCTCAGACTCATAAATAGTGAGAGCCTCGCGCAGCAAGGGCTCCACCATACTGTAGCGACCTTGTGCGCGGTAAACCGCACCCAGCCGCGTCAGAGCACGCGCCACCGAGGTATCTTCGTCACCAAACAATCTTTTATAGATATCGATTGACTGTTTGCAAAAGGACTCAGCCTCTTTAAAATTGCCTTGCAAGCGATAAAGCTCACCCATACTGTCATAGATACGGGCCAGTCCGTGGTCCAGACTGCGTTCTTCTGGGCTGTCTTTACCTGGCAGTCTGACTCTCTTGACCGGTGCGCGGTCCCGTTTGTCAGGTTCTTCGCGCTTACCGATTGTCTCAACCAGGGGACTGATAATATTTTCGGATTGCCCACCGTCATCTTCTTTGACCGCCACTACCACGCCTTCGGTCTCATCGCCACGGAGGCGGGCAAGGTCCTTCCGGGCTTCGATTAAAGCCTTTTGGAATAGCTTCTCGGCATCCTCAAGCTTGGAGAGATCGAGAGCCTTGATACCGGCAGCCAGGTATGTTTCCCAGCTTATACTCTCTTGCGTGGCATCCATCAACGGCGTCCTTTATAGCTGCAAGTCAGGCAGTCACTAATGTATCCTATGCCCCGGGCGATTGGACCAAATCACAAAAATTTGCTTGCGCCACTATCCTATGTAACCAACAGTTAGCAAATTGATTGCCTGCACACTGTTTTGAGTCCCGGGCAAAGGTAAGGTTGAGTTATCACCGCCCTGGAGTAAAGTATGCCGCAAAATGTTGTAAAAGCACTTTTTTTTCGCAACAGCTTCAAGTCTTATACTCCTAAAAAAGTAATCGTAGATTTGCTCAGACTTTATGTACTGTATGTCCTTTTGGCGATGGTAATAATGACCGGGCTCAAAGATAAACTAATCCTATTCCCCTATCAGGACGTAAGCTGGAAGCCCATCGTCAAGGACATGGAAAGCAAGTTTAATTGCCAGGCACAAGAGCTCAAGTTTAAAGCTAAAGACGGATCGCTACTATCTGCGCTCTATATAAAAAGCAAAGATCCAAAAATAGATAAAGTCGCCATAGTCTCACACGGCAACGCCGGCAATCTTGGTCACCGTATCGGTCTAGCTAGTTATCTACTCCTGGCCGGCAGCTCAGTGCTACTCTATGATTATCGTGCTTTTGGTGAGAGTGAAGGTCAGGCCAAGCTCGGCAATATCATCGAAGATGGTCTGTCCGCCTACGACTACACCGCTAACACACTAGGCTACAAACCAGAAAACATCATCCTCTATGGTGAATCAATTGGTTGTGGTGTCACCACCAGTATCATGAATGAACGCAAAGCCTCAGCCGTAATATTGCAATCGCCTTTTGTCTCACTGATGAAAACAGCTAGAGACAAGCTATTTTTTCTCTGTACCGTGCCAGATCTAGTTACTGGCAAAGAGCAATTGGACAATCTCGCCGCCGTAAAAAAGGCTCATCCACCACTGCTTATCATGCATGGCGACAAAGACTTTACTTTGCCTGGCAAATACTCGGATGAGCTATTTGCCGCAGCCAGTGAGCCCAAACAACTATTTATAGTCAAAGGTGCAGGACACAATGACGTATACAGCGACCCTAAAAACGGTGTTTTAGGAGCACTTAAAAACTTCATCCAGGGGCTGCCAAAACAACCATCCCAGACCGAATCAAAAGCAGCGTTAAGAACGCTACAAGAAATTTAGACTAGTCGACAAACTCAGGCACGATAAGCTCTGTAGTCAAACCCTTGGCATAAGCCATTTCAAATAGTTTGGCTACAGCCTTGCGACCACGCTCGCCATAATCGACTGTCAAATCATTGACGTACATGCCAACAAATTTGTCAGCCAGTGAGCGCTTCATATCGCGGGCAAAGGTCATGGCATAGTCGAGAGCTTCTTGTCTGTGATCAAGGGCGTAAACAACAGCTGTCTTAAAGAGTTCTGTGGCATCCTTAACAGTCTTTTCGCCCAGGTCTTTGCGCACTACGTTGCCGCCCAGTGGCAAAGGCAAGCCAGTCTCATCGTGCCACCATACACCGAGGTCAACGATGAGCTCGAGTCCGCTCTCTTGGAACATCAACTGACCTTCGTGGATGATTAATCCAGCATCAGCCTTGCCAGCCACTACATAGTCGATGATTTCGTTAAAAGGCACTTCCACAACCTTGAGTCCGGGCATCCAGAGCTGCAAAGTCAAATATGCAGTGGTCAACTTGCCAGGAATAGCGATGGTCTTGTCTTTGAGGTTTTCTTTGGTGACGCCTGGTTTGGCTATTACCATCGGTCCGTAGTTGTCACCCATGCTGGCTCCGCAGGGCATGAGCATGTACTTGTCTTTGACAAAGGGATAAGCAGCAAATGAAATGGCTGAAACTTCGTAGCGGCCATTGATTGCGTCTTGATTGAGAGATTGAATGTCCTTAAGGACCTGATGTACAACCAGACCTTTAGTGTCCAGCTTGTCATTGGCCAGTGCATAAAACATAAAAGCATCGTCACTGTCAGGACTGTGGGCGATGGTTATTTCTTTAGTTTGAACAGCCACTTTGAACTCCAGGCCCTGATTGGGCGAATAGGTACTATGCGGTCATTGTCCACCTTTAACGGGTATAGAGCATGAACAATTTCAAAGAAAGAGTGCTATCCTCGTCCCTCGTCAATGGCAAAAGCCAGCGTAAAGAGGATAAAAAGACATGAAAGCCGCCCCCCGTTTTGTTTTAGCTGCAGCCGCGATGTTTATTAGTCTGCCAGCACTGGCCCAGCAAACATTTCCAAAGGTTTACGATGCCACCTATGAGACTAAAAATGCTCAAGGCACTCAAAACTTGCGCCTGACCTCAGACGGTAAGGGTAAACTGCGCACAGAGTCTCAAGGCGCTGGCTATAAAGTAGTAAGCATCATTGATTATCCGGGCAAATTTAGCTATTCCATTATTGACGCCAATAAAATGGTGATGAAAAGCCCGCTCAAAATAAGCTATGACGGCGAATTGACTCCAGCTAAAGCAAAGTCCAAAAATGCAAAAGATCTGGGCTACAAAGACATCGATGGTCACCACTGCAAAGGCTGGCAATACAACGAAAGCGGCATGACAATTGACTCATGGGTAGACGAAAAGGCTGGCATCATCGTCAAGTCAACCACCAAAGGCGCCAACGTCAATAACGAAATGACGCTTAAGACCTATTCAGCAAAAGAAGCTCCTGCCACACTTTTTGCCATACCTGGCGATTACAAAGTAATGGTCAACAACTACTAATAAGTAGTGGCCCATTCCAGAGGCTCATTAAGACTGAAGCCATCTGGTAGCGCTGGAGACTCGTAAACACGCTTGAGTGTATTGATATCACGCGAGCTGATGTTGACTGACTTAAAACCAGGCCGGCTACCAGTCTTGGTAGCTGGAGCTGGACTATCGGCTTGATACATCAAATCACCGAGTTTGTCACTTTTACCCAGCAAACCTAAGACATGACCCATCTCTTTGAGGAAGACATTGGAAAGAGACTGCTCTGAAATCTCTGGCGGATAAAAGCTCGGTCTAAGTAAATAAACCCAGCAATGCAAGCGTCCAGATTTGACACTAAATCTGGTGACACCAAGAATACCTTTAGGCAATGTATTTACCCAGATAATCTCGGCATTTGGTTCTTCTTTGGGGAGCGCCATCTTGACTGGCACATATTGCCCCCAGCGGGCAATAACGGCTTCTAGTGAGCGCTGCCAGCTCTCAGGGCTACCGGCAGGCACTTTGACTTTTACGGGAAAAGTAAGCCAGTGCGCTACTGTCTGCCCGCCCTGAGCAGAGGGAAACTTTTTGATAGCGGCAAGATAATCACCACTAGCAGTATCATAGGCAAGACCATTTGCCACCACACTGGCATCAAGGGCAAACCCACCGGTCACCGGTGGCGGTGCTACATATTGACCGGGAGGTGCGGGCACTCGACCGGGCTGTTGGTACTGAGCTGGAGGCTGCTGATACTGAGCCGGTGGCTGTTGGTACTGAGCTGGAGGCTGTTGATACTGCGCCGGTGGCTGTTGGTACTGAGCTGGAGGCTGTTGATACTGAGCCGGAGGCTGTTGATACTGAGCTGGAGGCTGCTGATACTGGGCCGGTGGCTGTTGGTACTGAGCCGGTGGCTGTTGATACTGAGCCGGTGGCTGTTGATACTGAGCCGGTGGCTGTTGGTACTGACCCTGCGGCGCTTGATACTGTGTCGGTCTTTGCTGATTTTGTACTGGCGATTGAGGTTGTTGCGCTGGTCTTTGCTGCAGCGCTGCGGCATAATTACCGGGCTGGCTAGCTGGCGCACTACCGCTTTGCCCTGGTACAATCCAGCTGGATTGACCAATCGGTTGAGCCGGCGGTGCTGTACTAGCGGGATTATTTGAGGATGGATACTGGCTATTTGCCTGAGGACGACTCTGCATAGCCAATTGAGATTGACCACCGCCACCAAAGGCGCTACCACCAAGGAGCTTGGTTTCTAGCGCAACAATACGAGTATTTAAGTCACCTTTTTTGGATGAGCCAAAGGTTTCTTTTTCGAGGTGATCAAGACGGTCTGAGACATCGTGCTCACTATAAGTAGAGCCAAATGCTTTTTGTTCGAGATTGGTAATGCGTAGCTCCTGGTCTGGAGTAGCATCAATTTGCGCGGTTTCCATACCAAACCCAGAGTCACTACCAGACGCTTGATTGCCTGACGGAGCACCGCCACCGCTTGCACTATTTGGCTGTACGGCTCCGTTAGGTTGCGCCTGCGGTCTTGCGCCTTTGAGAGGCTGACCTTGTATGGGAGCATTAAAGGGATTGGACTGAGTGGAGTTAGATTGCGCTGGCTTGGTAGTATCAGCTGACGGTGGCAGCTCATCCATTTGTGCAGTCGAGGGATCAATTGCCTTAAACACCACACTAGATGTATCAGATGAGGCCAGCACTGGCATAGTGGAGAGACAGAGAGAATGCCCCAGCATTAATGTAGCGGACAAAACACCAATGCGCCGATACCACAGACGGTGCCCAACTCGATCTGATTGTATCGACTGCCTCTTTAGCAACTAAGTAAATCCTCTGGAAAGGCATTACCCATGCGCAAACTAGCCTGCAAATCAAGGAGCGATTCTACCAGTACAGGTGAGAAATGCTCCTCAGGATGCAAAATAATCTCTTTTAAAATCTGGCAAATACCTGGATCGAGTTCTTGCAATGTTTTGCGACTCTCGGCAATAGAATAAGCAGCAACAGACTCAGCCCAGTATTCTTCTTTACTAGAGCGAGCATAGCCAGAGATAAAGTTACGGCTCAGCACCGCTTCCTGTCTGACTAGCTCAGAATTGCCCTCATAACCACGTGGAGCCGGATGATTGCGCAAACTGTTAGCCAGTCTGGCACGGTAAAGCTCAGCAATTCTTTCTGTACAGGCCTGCGAGAGACAAAATTGTAACTGGTGCCCAAACTCGTGAGAGACCACAAGATTGACGCGCACCTCTACATAAGGATCAAAGCGTGTCCCAATTACAGCCAATGTGCCAAATCGTTTAAACAGATCTATATCCCGATCAAATTCTTCTAAATCGAGATCGACCATACCAGTGCGCACCCGGGTCACACCTGCGGCACCATGTTTAACATTACCGAGCGCGGCATTGCCTTCACTCTTACGCACCACTTGCAAAATACCACTGGTGCACCAAATATTCATGCTGTCCCAGACATATTTTTTTTGCTGTACGCCAAGGCGATCAAAGTCCTGGAAGTACCTTATTAGCTCATTTTCGCCGTAGCTTTTGTCGCGACGATAAAGTGGCTTGATAAAGTCAAATCGCAATTTAGTGCCATTTGATTTAACACCCTCAAAATACATCGCCATCTGCATAGCTTCATCGAGTTCGCGCCTGGGCGATTTTGTATAGTGGTCCCTGACTGCTATCTTGCCTTCATCTGTCATTTCGCCCACCAGCTCATGGTCAAAAGTGCTGATGCGGCCGTTGATTACTTTTAGCTCGCGCTGATTATAAAAAAGCGTACCGGTCGGTCCCACTGGCTCACTACTGACCAGCGTCAGCTCCAGACCGCGGGAGTCGACACCTCTAAACGTGCAGCCTTCGAGATCATCGATTGTGCGCTCGCTCTCTTCTGATTGCCCGGCAATATTGATGATGTGTCCATCTTCGTAGAGATAGCCCACTGCCGTCTCAGACATATAAATATCGCCAGAGTCGACTACAAGACTATTACCGCCCAGCTCCATAAAGCCACTGGGTCCAAATCTTCCACTTTCTTCTGACTTATCCGCCACCCACTCCGCCTGCAATTGTTTTTTCCCCACCATTGCCTGATAACGTCCACGGATACCTGATATCAAATCTTAAATCTCATTCTAGCTTACGCCCTTTGCGACCATTACGTCGCTAAAAAGATATCTCGCCAGAAACCCGACGAGATATCTTGAGATTTAGGATTTAACCGCGCCAGTTAGGCTTTGGCTGCTACTACGCTACCAACAGACTCTTTGGCTTTGGCCCAGTCAGCCAGGAAGGACTCAACGCCCTTGTCGGTGAGAGGGTGGGAAACCAGTTGTTTGAAGACTTTGTAGGGCATGGTGGCGATATCAGCACCCGACAGAGCCGCCTGAGTGACGTGCACAGGGGTACGGATACTGGCAGCCAAGACCTTGGTCTCAAGATCGTGGACAGCAAACATATGGGCGATTTCTTCGATGAGAGCGCTACCATCCTGGTTGATGTCATCCAGTCTGCCCACAAATGGGCTAACAAAGTAGGCGCCAGCACGAGCAGCCAGGAGAGCCTGGTTGGTCGAGAAGCAGAGAGTAACGTTAACTTTGATGCCCTCTTTGCTCAGGGTGCTGCAAGCTTGCAAACCAGCGGGGGTTAGAGGCACTTTGACAATGACATTGGGCGCCCATGTGGCGATTTCGCGACCTTCGGTAATCATGCCTTCAGCGTCAGTGGCGACTACTTCAGCGCTTACTGGTCCTTTGACGATTTTGCAGATTTCTTGCACCAGCTTCTTGAAATCATGTTTTTCTTTGCCAATCAATGTGGGATTGGTGGTGATCCCGTCAAGGACGCCCCAGGCGGCAATCTCACGGATCTCATCAAGGTTGGCTGTGTCTAAAAATAAATGCACGGGTTATAGCTCCTCACAAAGGCAATATGCTCAGCCCTAAAGTATAGCCAAATGGCCTCAAATATACTTATTTTGAGGATTCCTTGGCATCTACCGGTTTTATATCGTAAACTTTGACTTTTGCGCCACAATTCAAGCCATTGGCACAATCCGCCAATTTCTGATAAATAGCTCGACTGTGAGACTAAGGATCAGGAATTTTACAAGGGCCCAGGTAGATTCTAACCATATAGAAGATATGAAACGGCGCTTTGGCGGAACAACAAAACTAACGCCTGTATCCAGGATTTACTAAAACGCCTCAAAATCGGATAGTAGTAGTTAAACGACCAGTAAATGAATAGATTTTCCAACCAGTCATCCTTTCCGCCCCTGTGGCAGGCCACTCTAGCCACTCTTTTGGGAGTCGGAATCGGTCTCGGCGCTATGCAGGGTCTGAGCTACTATCAAAAAAGCAAACAGCCCCATGAGACTGGGCGGCAAATAGCAGCTGTTGCTAAACCTGTACAAAAGTCGCCAATGGATCTGGCTAATATGTGGCCGCATCTAGATACACGCATGAATGTCTTGCTCATGGGTGTTGATAGCAATGGTCATGACACCGAAAGATTTAAGGGCTGCCGCTCCGATACCATTATTATCGCCAGTCTCGATCCTGAGACAAAAAAAGTCGCTCTGGTCTCAATCCCCAGAGATAGCCGTGTGCGTATCGCTGATAAGCACGGCGTAGAAAAAATCAATGCTGCCCATGCGCTGGGCGGACCTGAGTTAACAGTCAAAACTGTCAGTGAAGACTTTGGCGTGCCAATTGACCACTATATGGTCATCGATACACATGGTCTAAAAAAACTATTTGAGACACTGGGACCAGTAGAAGTCCTCGTCGAAAAACCGATGCATTACAGAGACCGCGCCGGTCGTCTCAACATCGCTCTTGAGCCAGGTGTCAATAAACTCGACGCAACACAACTGGAAGAGTACGTACGATTTAGACATGACGCTAAAGGCGATATTGGCCGCATCGAAAGACAGCAGTGGTTTATGCGAGCCATGAAAAAGAAATTGGAAGAGCCGCAAGTCCTGCTTAAGATACCTGAGTTATGCAAACTAGCAAATCAATATGTCGTAACCGATCTGGAAGTCGGAGACATGCTAAAACTGGCTGGCTTTGCCAAAGATCTCAAATCAAATCAAATCCAGACATCGATGTTGCCTGGCGATCCTGTCACTATCAATGGTGGCAGCTACTGGGTGCCAAATCCAGAAACAGCCGCGCTAATTTTACACAGAATGACTGGAGCACCGCTCTCGGTCTCGGTCATAGCAACAAATACCGGTGCATCAATCCATAGCTGGCGCAATAGTGATGATATCGAAGGCAGTGGCATAACCGAAGTCTCATACTCCAATGATATGGTCAACACAGCCCTGGCTGATGCAACAGCTGCGCCAAAACCAACATCAGTAATCGTGCGCTATCCCAAAGGTCATGAAGACATCGCTAAAAATCTGGAAGCTCGTCTCACCGAAGCTGGCTATACAGTAAGATGGCGCGAGCGCAGGGACCTGGCAGAGTGTCAGCACGAGGTCATGATCCAATCCTCGATAAGAGCTGATGATGACCTGACAGCCAAACTCAAAGGTGCAGTGGCAGAGTTAGAAAACTATCCTGTCAGTGTCACCCCCGAAAACCGCTCGTCTGCTGACTTTGTCATAGTGGTCTCACCCACCACTAATATCACCGCACCGATACCGGTGGCTAAAGAGTTAGAAAAGCCCTCTGGCACCACCGAGAGCAAAGCAACAATCGCGCCGACAATTAAAGATGACGGCGCCTGAGGCACAAATCATGACCAGCTAAGGCATGCCCCCTTTAAAACCCGGACACCTAAAAACGCTTCTCAAGCGCATAAAAATGCCCTTAAAAGCTTTGAAATAGGGTCTTTAACCGTCGACAGCATTTAGGAGATTTACTATAATCAGCCATTCAGTACCTATACTGTGTGCGATTCATTTATTGGAGAGCTGCACAGGTACCCAAAAGACCATCTTTAGACGATAAAAGCTGACCTATTGGAACTTGAACCTTGAGTACTAAGAAGAATTCGACCGGTGACGATTACTACCCCTGTCCATGCTGCGGAGCAATTACCATCTCCGAGCCAGGCAGTTTTGATATCTGCAAAATCTGCGACTGGGAAGACGACCCGGATCAATCAGAAGATCCAGATTTAGAAGGCGGCGCAAATGAGCTTAGTCTCGAACAAGCCCGTGCTGAGTGGATCGCTAAAAAGCGTAAGACTGGTTAGTTTGAAGTTTTCAAAAAAGCTCATTATTGCCTCACTGGTCTACCTGGCTAGTCAGAGCGTCGCTTTTGACTGGGCTGCGGCACAGTCCGGCAACTCCCAAAACGCAGTCAGTGCGCGCTGGCAAAACTTGCTACAGTCGGCAAAAGGTGACCAAAACAAGCAAGCCTATAAGAGCGCCGAAGAAAAGTTACTGCGCGCAATGGCTCTTGTTAAAGGCAATGATCTGAATCGCTATATTGAGACTCTAAATGCGCTAGGCGACTTGGCTTATGCTGCCGACTGGGACACTAAGTGTCTTACCTATCGCAAACAAGTTTTTGATTTATGTTCCAATAATAAAGAACAGATAGAAGAGTTGCCCTTTTACCAGTACAAGCTTGGTATTGCTTATTACTACACAAAAAAATACAGCCAGTCAGTGGCGCTCCTAAAGCCGTCCGTGCTGCAAATGGCAAACTACTTTGGACAAGACAATCCATATTTGGGTGATGTGTACGATGATCTTGCCAGAGCATTGCAAAAGAATGGCGATAGCCAGCTAGCGATTACATACCAGAAAAAAACTGAAAACATAAACAATGCTTATATGCAAAAATTGCAGAGAAGCATTAAAAGTGCATGGTATCCGCCAAAACGACCAAAGTCCATAAGAGCGGTGGTGCTGTTTGTCACCGAATTGGATGGACGGCTAGCTGATGCCAAGCTAAAGGTAAGCTCCGGAGACAAAGAATTTGATCAAGTTTGCCTAACTGCAATAGCCAATACATCAGTGCCACTGGAGACATGGCACAAGTTTGTACCGAATCGAAAAATCAGTACAGAATTTAGTTTTGACTACAACAACCACAGCAATCAGAGCACTGAGTCAAAATCTGGCTTCAGTAATTCAGAAGCATTACTGAGAACCAGCCTAGCGAAGAAATCGACAGAAACAGAGAAACAAAAGCAAGAGTTTGCTGCACTCAAAAGTAAGACTGAGCCACTAAACGACAATGACATGATCTCGATCTTGGGACTGACAGGCCTACTTAGAGATTCAAACAATGCAAAAGAGAACGAACTCATTATTGATTCATTGCACCACACTCCGGGTTATAGCGAAAAAGACAGCAAGGTCAGACTCTTTGTAGACGCACTACCTGGGCTAGACTACGCTCGCATGTCAAAGCTCACAGAAGCAGAAACCACACTGAAACCGATAGTCGAGAATCCTCACTTTGAAAAATTGCCTTCAGAAATCAAAGCAAAATTGTTGAAGTGCTACGGTGATGTACTATACAAACAAAATAAGATCGAACAGGCGGAAGCTGTTTACACGCAAATCAAATCACTACAAAGAAAATAGAAATGGCACCGTCATTGCCTTTATTGACGAAGTCATGGCGACGAATGAAATGGCAAAGTTAGGTATAGCAAAAAACTTCAGTCGAATACAAACCAGGCCAAGTGCCAAAAGGACGCCAATGGAATACACGGCAATTAGGAGGCGACGCAAATGAGCTTAGTCTCAAAAAGGCCTGGGCTGAATAGATCGCTAAAAAGCGTAGGACTGGTTAGTTTGAAATCAAAAGTAAAAAATGACAGGTTAGCGATACTCACGGTGATGATCGCTTTTCTTGGTCTGAGCTGGACAACGGCAGAAGCGTCAGAGACATGGCAGTCACTAACAGACCAGTCAGCCAAGCTTAGCGCAGCAAAACAATATGATAGAGCAGAATCCTATTTAAACAGAGCCAACGAAATAGTCGAAAAAAGCGACCCAAACAAATCAGTCGAGACTCTGCTTTTATTAGCAATCCTATTTGAAAAAGCAGAATGGCATGACAAGGAAGTAAATGTTTGCAGAAAGATTGTGGACAAATACGCTGGATTGAGCGGAGCCAGTCCTAATCAGCTTTTGTACTACAAATACATTTTAGGCGACGCTCTGTTAAGGCAAAAGAATTACAAAGAAGCGCTTACCTGGCTAGAGCCAACAGTGCCGGCCATGAGACCTCATTTTGGACAAAACAATCCATACTTGGCCAGTACGCTCACTAACCTGGCCAAGGCTTACGAGAATAATAATCAGCTATCAAAAGCACACATATTAGAGAAGGAAGCCGATGGCATCTTCCAAACTTTTATGGACAATGTGAACAGAAAAATAAAAAGCGCCTGGGACCCACCAAAATCCGACAGTAGTAAGACAGCGGTAGCAATGTTCAGTCTTAATGCTGAAGGGAAATTCGAAAATATCAAGCTCACCAAACCTTCATCTTCGCCTGCTCTCGACGAAATTTGTCTTAATGCTGTGAGAAATACAGGCAAAATACCAATTACAACACCGTCATTTTTTAAAATCGATATTGAGCCAATCTGGATTGAATTCAGCTTTGACTACAGGATTCACAACGGTCCTTCAATCGCAAGTAGAGCAACCTGGCCCACAACTGAAAAAATAAGCAACGGCAAAGTGGCAACTTATGAATCACAATCTAATCATAGCTTTGAAAACCGCAAAAAAGAGCTTGAGCAAGAAACAAGCAAAGACACAGATAGAGTAAAGGCACTTTTAGAGCAAAAAGAGCAATTGAGTGATCAGAATTTACTCTCGCTCTTTATATATACAGAGAAGCTCCGTGAGATCAATCAATTTGGTAAGACCAACGAATTAACTCGGATGATGCAAAAACGCAATGACTGCCAGATTGCAGACAGCCCCCCCAATCTCATAATGCGCTCTATCGAACCACTCGATTTGGCTAGACAGGGCAATGTGATTGACGCCGAAAACAAATTAAAGTCAATCATACAAAGCTCGCAATTTGAAAAAATCGAATCGTCCCACATCAGAAATCACCTGCTCAAAAAGTACGGCGATTTACTCTACAAACAAAATAAAGTAGAGCAAGCGAATGCCCTTTATGCAAAAATCAGAAATTAACCAAACTCAAGTGTCAGTTGCACATACTGCACTTCGCCCTCGTCGCTCTCGCCATCGAGGTTTGACATAGTCAACCCCAGGAGCCTGACATTGCGCGTCAATGCTTCTGTGCTATTTAGCAAATCCAGACCAAGTGTCAGCATGTCTTCACGCTTTGACACTGACTCATTGAGTGTGCGGCTGCGAGTAACCTGCTGATAGTCAGAGTATTTTACTTTAAGAGTTATTGTGCGACCGGCAGCCTGATTGCGCTCCATGCGCCGCTCTAGAGTCTCGGCGATGAGATTGAGGGCTTCTGTCATGCTATTGAGACCAATCAAATCTTCAGCAAAGCTTTCTTCGGCACCGATAGATTTGCGCACTCTATTTGGTACCACGGAGCGATCGTCGCGACCCCTCACAATTTGATAGTAGTAAGCACCAGCCTTGCCAAATTTTTTAATCAAATCATGCTCGGTCCAGCGCTTTAAGTCGGCTCCTGTGTGGATACCGAGGCGCTTCATCTTGTCGGCTGTGACCTGACCGATGCCATAAAATTTGCCGATGGGCAGCCCCTCAGCATAAGACTCAGCTTTATCCGGTGGTATCAAAAACAATCCATCAGGTTTATTGACACTGCTTGCAGTTTTAGCGAGAAACTTATTTATCGATATGCCCGCAGAAGCTGTTAAACCGGTCTCTTCAAAAATGCGTGCCTTGATCTCACGTGCGATCAAAGTAGCTGATGGTAAGCCGCGCTTATTGGATGTGACATCGAGATAGGCCTCATCCAGTGAGAGTGGCTCGACTAAATCGGTGTACTCATAAAAAATAGACTGGATCTGCTGCGACACCTCGCGGTAGACATCAAAACGTGGTCGGGCAAATAACAGCTGCGGACAGCGCTCTATAGCAGTGCGCGCCGGCATAGCCGAAAACACACCAAAGCGCCTGGCCTCATAGCTAGCTGCCGCCACTACACCGCGGCTATCGGGGCTACCGCCCACAGCCAGGGGCTTGCCCCTATAGGCAGGGTTGTCGCGCTGCTCCACCGACGCAAAAAAGGCATCCATATCTATATGGATGATCTTGCGAATTGTTAGAGGCTTAGAGGGCTCGATCTAATTAGTACTCTCTGGGGACAGCGCGGCGCAGGTCTTCGGGATGGCTGATAGCCGCTCCACAGTCGCCACAATGAGGCAAACGCCCTACAGTCCAGCCAGTGGTAGGCATGGTGTGACCGTAAATATTGCACTGTCTGTCTTTACGCTCAAATGAATGAGTAAGCATTGTCCAGAAATCGCAAATATAGTCCCAAATGCTGAGATTGCCGCGTCCTTCGATTTCTTCGACACGGATAGCTTTTTGTTTGAGGGTAGAGAGCTGATCCTGACTAATGGGTGTAGAACCAGGGGCTCTTTTACCGATAACAGAACGATTGATCATTACCAACTCCTGACTAAATACCGTGGCCAACTGTATTAGATTACAACTTTACATCTGCGATAGGACAGAATTGAACAAAGAATAATCACTGACACGCTTTGTCGATATACAACAGGTATAGATTATCATGGATTATTAACCGGGCCTCAACAAAGGGCATAAATTCTCAAGACTTACCGCTTGGCAAGCTAGTTTCTGTCGCCGCCTTTGAGCATTTAGCTCGCTCGGATGTCACAAATCGGCTCTCTATAAAGGTCTGGCGAGTTCGTATAAACCGCAATTCTCAAGATCAAGAGCCCGTGGCAGATCACAAATTTGCCACAAACCTGTGCGAATGTTAATGCACTCTCCCATTTAGCAATTTTCCACCAATCCCACACTAGACAAGGGTGCATCGCTCAAGAAGCGGTGACTCTGTGTCGCCCAATCGAGGAATCTACAATGACTTACGACAGACACGAGCAGCCCGCACCGCAGCCCCAGCCTGAGCGTCCCAACCTCAACTTGATTGATGTCCACGGCGGCAATCAAACTCTCAATGGTCGCATCGACAGCACTGTAAACAGCCGCAACGATAACACCAATAACAACAACAACCGCAACGACAACACCAACCTGAACAACAACAATAATCGCAACGACAACGTCAACAACAATAACAACCGTAACGTCAACGACAACCGCTCAAACGCCAACGCCAACTCCAACAGTCGCTCTGACGCCAACGCAAACTCCAACTCAAACAGCCGCTCAGATGCCAACGCCACTGGCGGTAACGCAACTGGTGGTAACGCCCGCTCTGATGCCAGAGGCGGCAACAGCAATATCAGCGACAACAGCCGCACAACATATTATGGTGGCAGCGCTAGTGCTCCTAACGTCTACTCCAGTGGCATGTGCTCAGAAGGCGGCAGCGCAGGATTTTATGTACTCGGTATCGGTGTCAGTGGTGGCAAAACCACCATCAACGAAAGCTGCATGAAGAAAGAAGACTTCCAGCGCACAATGACACAAGTCTGCCGTTCATCCGACGAAAAAGCGCAAGTAGCTCTCCAGGGCTTTGACCTACAACTGAGAGCTGGTCGCGAACTCGAAAGCAACCCCATGGCTAACTCAGTCGGTATGAGCGCCAAGCGCGTAGCTGACGCCAAAGCCTCTGTATCACTGCAACTCGACAGTGTTTGCAGCACCATGGCCAATACCGCCGATGGCACTCTCGAAGCAATGAAGAGAGCTGGTATCGACAAACCAATCATCATCCCTGCTGAAGCAAGCAATCCTGCTGATCAACGCAAAATTGACGAAGCTGTAGCCCAAAAGCTCACCGAAATCGACAAACGCGTCAAGAAAGTGGAAGAAGAGCCTCGCGTCTTGATGATCCAAAACGACATCTACAACAAAGTCGAAATCCAACAGCCCAAGCCAGTACACAGACCTCCATCCACTCACCGTCCTCATCCTCCAGCAGCCAAAAAAGATGACTGCAAAGATGAAGTCAAAAAATAACTGAGGGCAAGGAAGTGAGTAGAAATGAGATAGAGCTGCCGCAAGGCAAGCTCCAGGCCCCAGAACAGTACGGTATGTTTGGAGAGCCTGTTGCCGACCCCGGCACCAGACTCTCCATGGAAGCCCAGACCACCATGCGCGAAAAAACACAGCCCGTCCAGACAGAAAAAAATGACTGGAAGCCAGCCGTGACCGAAGATGCTAGAGGGTGCAAAACCTACTCTAGCTGGGCATCAGAAGTGGTCTTTGGACGTCAGTACACCGTGCAAAGAGGTGACAGTCTGCGTGATGTGGCTCGCCGCTCACTTGGTGTCACCGGACATCCGGATGCCACCGCCAGAGAAATAGCCCAAGAGATGAAGCGCATTGCCGCTCTCAATCAAGATCTATTTCCTCCTCACAAAGGTCGTCACGGTATGCTCCCCAAAGGAGCAGTATTGAGACTACAGGCGGAAGCACCCAGAAGCGCGCAAGACGACAATGTAGTGCCATCAGCACTGGTGCCACAAAGAGGTGCCAAAGCGGATGTTGACTGCCCCGAAAAGGAAAGAGTAGTCGTTAAAGAAGGTTTGATCAAAGCCGAGAAGTGTGACCGTTTTGAACTGATGGAAAACACTGCCGGTATTGTCAGACCCGGAGCTGACGTTATCCTCAACCGCGGTGCCAGAGCGTTTGTATTTGGCGGCAAAGTCGAAGCCCGAGCTGGAGCAAGAGTAATCTATACCGGCGGAGACTTATCAGCTGATCCTGAGGCCCGTGTCAAATATGTCACAGCCAACAGTATCACCGAGAGCCATATGCCAAATTATGGCTACACGACTGAAGCCAAAAGCACACAGTTGAAGCCGCTCGATGTAGCTAAGCCCGAGACATTTGCGCCGGATCAAGACGATAAGCAAGGTGAAGCAATTAAACCTGTTATCTCACCAGCCTAGTCAACAAAACAAAAAACCTAAAAGCCCGGCAAATAGCTGTCGGGCTTTTAACTTATGCTTAAAGCCAGGTCAAAAGGCTAGTGATAACATGGTCCAATGCTCCAAATTAAATCATTGCGTCTCTTAAAAACCAGTTTGACCACAGCCTTGTTTGCCGCAAGCTGTGCTACGGCCTATGCCTCGACTCAAGCTATCGAAGGCTATTTGCAAAATGCCTATCAAGCCACCAAAGCTCGCAATTTTGAACAAGCACACAAGCTCTTTGACCTCGCACTTGCCGAATCCAAGCAGGATAGAAACAAACAAGGCGAAGCAACAAGTCTCTTTGGCGCCGCCCTTTGTTATCGCGAAGAGCATCAATTTGCCCGGGAAGAGACAGCACTTAAAGGGGCGATAGATAGTACTGAAGGGCAAAGTTTTAGTGCCATGTTGCTGCCAAAACTTTATATGCAATTTGGCACTTGTCTGGCAGATCAATACAAACTTGCTGATGCCGAAATATATTTTGAAAAAGCGCAAGCAGCTCAGGCAAGACGGGGCAATACCCCATATGGCGATCAGGAGCTAATAGACGCAGCTCAGGCTAACCTCTATATCAAGCAAGGCAAATACAGCGAATATATTGCCAAAGAACAAATGCTATACAACAAAGGCAAAGCCAATGGCGTAGGCGATGACAAACTGATCGTCTACCTGAGCGGCATAGCCTTTGCTCAGGCCAATCTCGGTCAAGCCAGTGAGTCCAGTGCGACCTGCGACAAAGCCTTTGCCAGACTAAAGAGTATCAATCAACAAAACTCTATCGTGCAAGCGAGTGTCTGCAATACAGCAGGCTTTAACGAACTACAAAGAGGCAACTATAAAGCAGCTCAGGAATTTTTGGAAAGCGGAAAGCGTATAGCTCAGGACAATAATTTTGCAAGCGGCGCAATTTATGATGCAATCGCCCGCAATCTAGCAAAAGCCTATCTGCGGCAGAATCAACCAGCACTAGCCCTACCGCTGGCCAAGGCATCACTAAAAGATCAGCTCACATACTTTGATCTAGATAGCCCAGACTGCCTGCGCACACAAATCGAGATTGCCAGCATTGAAGGCAAATTGGGCAACCAGGCTCAAGCCCTTGTCACAGCACAAGAGTGTGTCAATAAGCTGGAGAATAAACTGGGCAGTCAACATGCAAACATGGCCGAGATGTGGCTCTTACTTGCCGAACTCGAAATGGCTAATAGCAAAACTGCTAGCGCCCAGAGTCACTATCAAAAAGCTCTGACAATATTGAGCAAGGCAATTGGACAGGACAACGATAGATACAAAATGTTTGTAGCAAGACAAAATGATTTTGGTGCAACCAGCAATAGTGTTGCCACTAATCGTGGCGCTAGTAGTGGCAGCAGCCCAAGCTCCTTGCAAATCACCGACCAGGGCGGTAGTAGCAACACTCCTGTTGCCGACAAATGGGCTCTAGTTATAGGTGTGAGCAAATTTACCAATCCATCTATCAATCTCAAATATCCAGCTAAAGACGCCCGAGATTTTTATGACTTTTTGATCAACAAACAACACTTTGCTAAAGACCATGTTGGACTATTGCTGGACGAAAAGGCCACCAGAGAAAACATCTGCGCCATGATTGGTGACAAATGGCTGCCTAGAGTGGCCGCCCCTGACGACCTGGTACTTATTTATATCTCCAGTCATGGAAGCGCCTCAACTATGGACGTGGGTGGACTTAACTATGTTGTCGCCCACAATACAGATGTGGATAGTCTCTATGCCACTGGTATACCGCTGCAACAACTGACTCAAATGGTCAAATCCAGAGTGCATAGCAATCGAGTCGTAATAATCCTCGACGCCTGTCATAGCGGCGCAGCATCAGCGGACTCCAAAGGACTCTCGGTCAGTCGCAATTACGACGCCGAAGCAATTGCCCAGGGCACTGGCCAACTAGTACTTTGCTCCAGCTCACCAGCAGAAGTCTCATGGGAATCAAAGCAATACAACAACGGCGTTTTTACAAAGAGATTGATGGAAGCACTAGCTAAAAACGGCGAAAAAACCAGCCTCTCTGATGCCTACAGCTCACTTAAAGAATCAGTCCAGAATGAAGTTTTGCGCGACCGCGGAATTTTGCAAACACCAGTGCTTAAATCCAGCTGGAATGGCAACGATTTATTCATCGGTGCCAATCCGACCAAACCAAGACCAGGGCTAACGATACCGCTACTAATGAGTACTGACACTGGGGCCAAATCATTACCTGTTGCAGCTAAAGCATCCGGTATAAAGACCAACCCAAAGACTCTAAAAGCAAAATAGCGTGGCTCAAATGAATTATCAAAGCAAATCACTAAAACTCTATTTTGAAGGCAAGTTAATCGGTACCGTCAGTGATATCACCTATGTAACTCCAGAATTTAGCGGCAGGCTTGTACCGGCACCGGACTTCGAGGCTATTCGAGACGCTATGTCTATCATGACTGATGACTCCGCGGATGAAATCGAAGGCAACTCAGAGAAACGCTGGGACATGATCGAAAGCTATGATCATGACTGGTTTTTTGAAGACGATGCCGGAGAAAGAGAACAGGTTTACATGCCTGCTATTTACGTTGACTTGGTCGTTAGCTGGCGCTGGTGCGAGCCACACTACGCTTAGGTCACAGTCGTGTACGACAAAAGCTACAAAAGCAAAACCGCCCGCAAATTGCGAACGGTTTTGCCCAATATCCTAATTCTCAAGCTGGATCAAAAATGACCCGCTACAAATTTAGATCATCTCGTCGATAAAGCTCTTGAAGAGTTCTTTATCAGCTTTGGTAGATTGTTTGACCAATGGTCCTTTTTTGAAGGCCACTTCGCCATCCTCGTAGGTAGGCATGTCTTTTTTGTAGACAACACCCAGAGGAATCTTATCGCCCCACTCAAAAGCTTTTTCAATGCTCTTGTAGAAGTCGGTTGGATCCCAGTTTTCGTCTTCGAGCTTGTAAACACGCTCTTTGAAGAAAGGATAGGTATTGATCTTGTTGTAGGTAACGCAAGGGCTAAAGATATCTACGAGAGAAAATCCTTTGTGCTCGATAGCAGCAGCGATAGTCTCAGCGAGATGTTTTTGCTCACCAGAGAAAGCACGCGCAACAAAGGTAGCACCAGATGTAATGGCCAGTGCTAACGGATTGAGCGGAGACTCCAGGTTGCCCTGAGGTGTTGATTTTGTCTTAGCACCGAGACCGGTGGTAGGACTTGTTTGTCCAGTAGTCAAACCATAAATTTGGTTATCCATTACCAGATAGGTCACATCCAGGTTACGGCGCATAGCGTGGAGCAAGTGTCCAACACCGATACCGTAGCCGTCGCCGTCTCCACCAGTGATGATCGTTTTGAGATCAGTATTGGCTAAGTGAGCGCCGGTAGCAGTCGGCACGGAGCGTCCGTGCAAGCTGTGGATACCATATGAGTGGATAAAACCAGGGAGGTTAGAGCTACAACCAATACCTGATACCACCAGCATATTTTCTGGTTTGATACCGAGTTTGGCGGCAGCCATTTGAAGTCCTTTGAGGACGCCAAAGTCACCACAACCTGGACACCAGTCTGGATCGACTGGTCCTTTAAATGTTTCGACTGGAAGCTCTATTACAGTTGCCATCCTATGTATTCCTCTTGAGTTAATGACTTACGAGCGACTATTCAGCAGCAACTTTTTGGAAGCTGTAAGTAGAACCGGTTGAAACACCCACTTTCATGTGTGCTGCGGTTTTGCCGGTGGCCCGTTCGGTCAATTCAATATTCCAGACTGGTTCGCCATGACCATTGGCGGAATCCATGTGAAACTTCGATGGACGGAGTTTTTCCATGGCGTGAGTACGGATGTAGTGATATGCCAGGTCTTTGGCTTCTTCTTCAGTGACTTCCAGAGCCAATTCTTTACCAGCAAGGATGCGTTTGACATGCTCGAGGATAAATTTAGGCTCAATAGGTTCGCCATCATATTTGTTGATATGACCGTCCATTTTGATGCCTGTTTCGGATCTGATGTATCTTGCCATTTGGCTTGTGTAGTTGACTTCGACTGAAATCTTCTTCTTAGCCTTGGACAGGATAGCAGTCACTTCTTCCGCATGGAAAGGAGCGATGTACTTGATATTGAGCAAGTTAGCTTTGATACCGTTATCAGCAAGAAGCTTGAGGGATTCGGTAGCTACGCCCCATGTGGAGCCCCAGGTGACCAGAGTGACATCAGCATCGGCTGGTCCTTCAAGTACTGGTGCTGGTAGAGCCTTCAAGAGATTTTCAATCTTGCGTCCACGTTTCTCCATGATTTTGCGACGCATTGCTTGAGTCGTAAACATATCGGAGATGAGGATAGATTCTTCGTCGTGCTCATCTGTAGCTGAGACAAACGCTGTACCGGGAGTACCGGGGATAACGCGTGGGCTAATGCCTGATTCGGTAAACTTAAATCGTTTAAATTTGCCTTGAGTCTCTGGGTTCCACTCGGTGACAAGCTCTCCTCTGTCGTGCTTAACATCGCAGTTAAATACTTCAGGGTCGACTGTCTCGGGGTGCTCAGAGAGCAAGAGATCAGACATAAACAAGATTGGCACCTGGAACTTATCAGCGATGTTAAATACATCAACTGTGGTTTCGTAGGCATCTGCTACGTCGCGTGGAGCAACAATCAAGCGAGGAAACTCACCTTGTGATGCGCCATAAACCTGGAAGAGGTCAGCTTGTTCAGTCTTGGTAGGCAAACCGGTGGAAGGACCACCGCGCTGTACTTCAACTATAACTACTGGCACTTCCATAATGCCAGCCATACCAACTGCTTCGGTCATCAGAGCAAAACCACCACCGGCGGTAGCACACATAGAGCGTGCTCCAGCGATACCAGCACCAATGGCCATGCAGACTACAGAGAGTTCGTCTTCACACTGTTTGACGCAAATGCCAGTCTTTTGAGCGTGGCTTGCCATCCAGTGCAAAATTGTGGAAGCAGGGGTCATGGGATAAGCGCTGTAAAACTTACATCCAGCAGCATAGGCACCAAGAGCGATAGCTTCGTTGCCAGTGATAAAGGGACGTTTTTTACGGCTGAATTCCCACTTCTCATGCAGAGGAGTTAGATTGGCTTTGGCAAACTCATAGCCAGCTTTGAGCAAGCTAACGTTGAGATCAATGACCTTCTGGCCTTTGTGGCTAAAAGTGTCAGCCAATACTTCGCCTGGGTCCTTGAGACCAATACCAGCGATAAAGCATGCGGCGCCAACTGCCACTGTGTTTTGCATGATCGCTTGGAGCGGTCCGTGCTCTTTGACTACTTCCTCGGTTACTTTGCTCATTGGCAAACCAAGGATACGTACGCCTTCTTTGACCTGACTGGGATCGCATTTGATCTTGTCAGAGTTAAATATGACTGCGCCGCCCTTATCCACTTCACCGGCATGACGCTCGATGGAGTCTTGATTAAGTGCAACGAGTACGTCTAAGGCATCACCATGAGAATGAACTTTTTCTTCACCGATTCTCACTTTGAGCCAGATGTGTCCACCACGAATGATGGATTGATAACTGTTATAGGCGTATACGTGGAGGCCAAGCCTGCCGCATGTACGAGCCAGGGTATCGCCGGATTTGTCCAGACCGTCACCGGCGGCTCCAGCAATCCCAATAGTGACTTCCTGCATTCGATTAACCTCAAAAACTTAAATTACAGAAGGTTTTAACAACAAATTTGGCATGGAGTCCTTGATAGGACTCAATTTAAAAGGGCGCTGCCATGCGCACCTGCACAAAGAGGTAATTTAGCACAAAAGCCAACACAAGTTGGCAAGCGTGAGGGCCTGTGAAGGCTTTTAAGCAACAAAAGTTGTCACAGGGCGAGTAAGTGCCCAGTTTGCAGCTCGACTGCTTAGTGGTGGGCTTCGCCAGTAGACTCAGTCTGGTGCTCAGATTGGTGTTCTGTTTGATGCTCACCGGTGTGACCTTCTGGTAGGGGCACTGTCATCCACCATCCCATTATCCCAATCAACAAAATGGCGGCGGCGCCTGCCAGGGCTTTGGTCAATAGATCATGCTCGGGAGCAGCGTCAGCGGGAGCGGCGTGACCGCCGTGTCCATGGTCATCATGACCGTGGCTATCTGCGGCACTGTCGTGTCCATGACTGTCGTGTCCGTTGCCGTGATCGCAACTGGCGCTATGCTCGTGGTCGTCACCTTTTGACATAAAATCGTCCTCAGTATTGGTGGGCAATAAAAGCAGTTAATACTTAGTGGGGTGGCAGTACGTAAGCAATCCAGGCAATACCAGCCACAGCGGCAAATATAACTAGAGCGTAGTACTGAGCGCGACCATTTTGTAAGTATTTGAGCACTTCGCCCATACTCATAGTGATAAGACCCAGTCCGTTGACTATACCCTCGACAATGACCTGGTCCACAAAAGACCAGACAGTGCGGAATGTAGGCAAGAAGACACGGTCAACCAGACCAAAATAAAGGTCATCCATATACCATCTGTTAAACGAGAAGTTATAGAGCAGATTGGGGAAGCCTTCTTTTGCTTCGGCAAAAGTCTTGTTGATATGAATTGTCTTGGTTTGATACATGGCAAATGCCAGGAAGATACCCAGACCAGCTACGACCACCGAAGTACCCATAAGGGGCAGATTGCAGCCTTCGAAGTGTGGACCCATGGGACCAAATACAAAAGCAGCAAAGTGGTTAGGTAAACCGTGCTCGGCGCTGGCACCAGCAAAAGCAGACTGCAAATTGGCGATATTGAAGCCGAGATAACCAGACAACATCGATGGTACTGCAAGCACCAGGAGCGGCCAGGTCATAGAAGCAGGTGACTCGTGTGGGTGAGCATCGCCGCGATAGGCACCGGTAAAGGTCATGAAATATGCTCTGAACATATAAAAGGCGGTCATACCAGCGGTAAGCATCATGAGCCAACCAATTACTGGATGAGTGTGCATGGCCGCTCCGATGATTTCGTCTTTAGAGAAGAAACCACTGAAGATGGGAAAACCGGAAATAGCCAGACAGCCAATCAAGAAGCAGAAATGCGTAATTGGCATGGACTTAGAAAGTCCGCCCATCTTACGAATGTCTTGCTCACCATGTAGTCCGTGGATAACAGCACCACTACAAAGGAAGAGCATGGCTTTGAAGAAAGCGTGGTTGAAGAGGTGGAAGATACCGCCGGTAAATGCACCACAACCCAGACCTACAAACATATAGCCCAGCTGTGAACAGGTTGACCAGGCAAGTACGCGCTTGATGTCGTACTGGCTCATGGCAATTGTGGCAGCCATAAAGGCAGTGATAGCGCCAATGATTGCCACTACATGTAGTGACGATCCCATTTGACCATCTGGAGTCAACCAGATTGGATATGCTCTGGCTACAAGATAAACACCAGCTGCAACCATGGTGGCAGCGTGAATTAAAGCAGAGATAGGTGTAGGACCTTCCATAGCGTCTGGCAACCAGACATGGAGAGGAAACTGCGCTGATTTAGCCATGGGTCCCATGAAAATCAAGCAAGCAATAAAGAATAGCGAACCGGTATCAAGCATATGAGCTTCGGTAGCACGGGCAATGACTGTAGCAATTGTGGTGCCACCATCCCCGATAAAGCCCAATGTGACGATGCCATTCCAAAAATCTTTTGTGGCAAAAAAGAGAAAGAGAATACCGATAAGGAAACCAAAGTCACCGATGCGGTTGACCACAAAGGCTTTCATACAGGCTTTGGCAGCAGACTCTTTGGACCACCAGAAGCCAATCAAGAAGTATGAGCAAACACCGACGAGCTCCCAAAAGCCGTACATTTGAAAGAGGTTGGTAGAAACAACCAGTCCAAGCATTGAACCAGTAAATAAAGATAGATAAGCGTAAAAGCGAGAATAACCAGGGTCTTCGCGCATATAGCCGTGAGTGTAGATTTGCACCAGCAAACTAACGGCGGTGACAACTATGAGCATCAAGCTCGCCAGGTTATCTACCAGTACACCCACCGACAGAGTAAAGCTATCGGAGACAAACCAATCAATGTTTTGTTGGAAGTGTGGCGCACCATAGGAGCCAGTGGCCAGCGCCTGAAAAATGGCAACAGAATGAAAGAGTCCATAAAGAACAGCACCAATCGATGTCACCATCGAAAGCGTTTTAGAAGCTCTGAGCCCCATGACAATCAGGAAGCCCGCTAAAAATGGTGCCGCGACTATCAAGCCGGCATGCTCAACGAACCATTTCAATTGGTCAGGGCTAAGTGGCAGCAAAATCTTTCTCCCGGTTTGATTCCAAATCAACTCTTTTCAAGTGCTCTTCTTCTCTTGACTTGTCAGTCTAGTAAAAGCGAATTTTATTGAGCACTAAAACTATACATTCATGACGTCCCGTACAGAGCAGTTGATAAGCCATCGTTTAGAGTAAAAGTTTTTTCTCTTACATAATTGTTCAACTAGCCCCTTTTAGAGTGGAAATGGGTGGCAGTGTTTTGCTGAGCCCTTTATACTGATGGCGCTAAATTTCATTCAGTATCCCCGGGAGTCGTCCGTGAGTCACGAACCACAACACCTTTTGACCGCTTTATTTCTCGTCCCTTTGATAGGCGCTCTTGCTATCGCCTGCGGACCAGAATCGCAAGCCAGAAAAATTGCTATCGCCTTTTCAGGCGTCATGTGCCTGGTCTCAGTATGGCTCTTGACTCAGTTCAATCTGGCAGACGCAGCTCACTTCCAATTCATGGAAAAGTTGCCCTGGTTTAGCCAACCTTTTCCAGTGCAGTACTTTGTCGGCGTCGACGGTATGTCGCTATCGCTGGTGGTACTGACAGCCTTTGTCACATTGATGGCGGTACTAGCCAGTACCTCTATAGGTGACAATCGTCCGAGACTTTACTACGCCATGCTCATGCTCCTGATATTTTCAGTGCAGGGTGTGTTCATTTCTCTTGACCTCTTGCAGTTCTTTGTTCTGTACGAGCTAGAGCTTGTACCTATGTATTTCCTCATTGCTATCTGGGGCGGTCCAAGACGCGCCTATGCAGCGCTCAAGTTTTTGATATATACATTCTTTGGTGGCGTTTTGATGCTCGCCGGACTTGTATATATGTACACACAGATGGGTGCCGGAGCTGGCGGTGTCGCGACCTTCGACATGACACAGCTCTCACAAATGCCTCAGCTCTTGCCTAAAGACGTGCAGATTATTGCCTGCCTGGGCTTCTTCCTGGCATTCATTATCAAACTGCCTTCGTTCCCTGTACACACCTGGTTGCCTGACGCCCACGTTGAAGCCCCCACACCAATCTCCATGTTGCTAGCAGGTCTTTTGCTCAAGATGGGCTCCTATGGTCTGGTACGCATCTGCCTCGGATTTTTCCCGTACTTCTTTATAGATTACGGTCCGCAAGTAATGGCGCTGGGTGCTTTTAATATTGTCTGGGCGGCAGCAGCATGCCTGGTCCAACAAGATATGAAGCGCATCATCGCCCTATCGTCTGTAAGCCACATGGGCTTCGTGCTCCTTGGTGTAGCCTCGCTTTCATCGGCAGCCCTCAACGGTGCTATCTTCCAGATGATTTCACACGGTGTGATTTCAGCCCTTCTATTCTTCCTCGTCGGTACTGTCTACGAGCGTACACATACAAGACAGCTGGGTGAAATAGGCGGTGGTTTGGCTAAACAAATGCCAACACTGTTTTACTTCTGGATGCTTGGTTGTATGGCTAACCTGGGCTTGCCCGGACTATCTGGCTTCGTTGCTGAAGCAGCCATTTTTTATGGTGCGTTTACCTCACCCATGTCTCAAGCAATCGCTTCGAGCCATATGGTGCAAGGCTGGCTCGTCTTTGCTGGTCTCGGTGTGATTCTCACGGCCGCATATATGCTCTGGCTTATTAAACGCCTCTTTTACGGCATTGAGCTGGACAAATGGAAAGGTCATCTCACCGATGCCACTCTCAACGAAAGAGTCATTGCTTACAGTTTGTCCTTCTCAATCCTGGCTCTTGGCATTTATCCATTGATGGTGACCAAGTACTCTCAGCCACTTGCTGATCAGATGGCCAAGGATGCCAAAGAGCACATGAGTGTGTCGGGCGTAGTTGCTCCCACAAACATTGCCAAGCGCTAACTGATAACTACTTTTCAAGGGACTCTACTAGAGGCTCGGACAATCCGTCAGAGCGGTAGCTTTTGCTACTAAGTACAGCAGCCTGGTGCAATGCTTTGATTGCCTCGGACTTTGCTCCACTGCGCAATTTACTTAGTCCAATAGCCAGATAACAGTTAGCTTTGTCCTGCTCATATTTAGCGCCAGCAATCAGTTGTTTGTCGCTAATTTGTCCACGCAAATAACTATTTATGTCCTTGAGCCAATCAAGTGCCGCTTTACTCTTATCCTCATCATATCGCTTGTAGTAGTCAGCAGTTTTAGCAAAGCTCTTTTGCATCATTGGTTCAATTTCGGGCTGTCTATTTAGCAAAACAAGCAAATGATGGACCATCAAATAATCATCAAATTCATAGCGACTCACGGCTAAGTCGCCGGCAATAAGCTCTCTACTTAGCTCCTTGATGGCAGCTTGATAGTCGCCACGCACGAGAGCAAGTTTTGCTTTGACAGGGTGGGAGCGCTCTTTTGACTTGACTACAAAATCACTAAACTTTTGGTGAAAAGTATAGCGATCGTCGTCAACCTTTTGACCAGAAGCAAGAGTAACGACACAGTACGGAATCGACTCAACATCAAATTTATCAGTGAGAGCCTTGGTAGCGGGTAGGTCGGAGAGTTGTTTGTTTGTTAAATCCACTCGGACAGGAATGAAATTGTTGTTAATTTCAGATATCACAGACGGTGCTCTAAAGTAAACGCGCTCTCGTTTTTTACAGGGCGGACACCAGTCAGCAGTAAACTCATATAAAACCAGATCTTTACCAGGTCCACCGGGCTTTTTGAGTAACGCCTCGCACTGCTCAGGACTGACCCAGGCAACTCCTTTACCTGCTGGAGCAGTAGCTTGCGTCAACTTGGCATAAACTCTAAAGCTAAGTAACCAACAGACGATTACGATAAACCAGATAGGTATTGCTAGCGTACTGAGAGGCTTTTTAGTCTGCGCCATAACTAAACTCCCTGACTGAGAGTGCAAAAACAGCGAGCAACAAAAAGAAGCCTATATTGGAAATAAAAATAGAAAATTCGTAGAGGTCAAAAGCAGAAGTAGAAGCCATAGAAACCAGATTGACACTGGTAGGCAGCAAATCACCAAACCAGTTATCGATAAACAAACAAACTGATTTTAAAACCTCAAGAAAAATGTCTTTGGACTGCTCAGCACGAGAATAAATCGCACCAACACCAGAGCAGCCGTACAAAATAAAATATACAAGTCCAGCCAGAAGCGGTGCGGCACTATGCAAAAATATCATGAGACTGGACCAACTAGCGGCATTGCATAAGATGCTTAAAAACATCAGGGGGCTGATGTCGATAGCAGTGAGCCCAAAACAAAGTCCAACAACTTTAGCGAGTAACAGAGATAGACTCATCACAAGACTCGCTCCAACTAGAGCCGCACAATATCTCGATATGACATAGCAAAAGCGAGTGATAGGACGAGTAAACAGTAGTGACAGAGTATCGGACTCAGCAATAAGTTTGCCGCTGGCAGGACCATCACTGATAAATAAATAGGCGACAAAACTAAACACCATGCCGTTTGTGTAATATTCCTGGATAAACTCGGCGTAGTCCTTTTGATTTTCGGCTGTCAAAGCAGGATGCGGCATAGAGAGCGTAACAGCCATGCCAAAGGCAGGCAAAATCAAAACCAGCAAAGGAAAGAGCCAGTAGCGCCAGTCCTCAAACTTAGTACAAAATGCGTTAACAAAAACGGCTTGATTAAAGAGAGTGCTATTAATTTTACTAACAGTGGTCACGGGGCACCGCCTGACTCTACAGATGGAGCAGACAAAAACAAATCAACCAGTTCACGTTTTTCGAAGCTCGATTTAAATACACGCAAACCAGCGGTACCGAGAGCAGCAATTATATCGGCGGCTTTTTCGTTAGTATCGACACTAAATTTGGCGGTATCACCATCAGTATCAATCAAAGCGCATTGAGTAGTACTTGAGACTTCCTTTAAGATTATCTCCACCGCCAGATTAGAGGCGAGCCAACTGACAATCAGTATCTGTCTAATTTGCGATAGCTCGGCTAGCGCCGAAACTTCCTCAATTTTGCCCTTACGTATAAAGGCAATGCGATCACAGACTTTTTCGACTTCATGTAAGTGGTGCGAGTTAAGCACTATGGTCATGCCCTCTGCTTTGCACTGCAAAAGCAATTTACGAATCAAGATAAAGCCCAGTGGGTCCATACCAGAGGTGGGCTCATCCAAAAAGAATATTTTAGGTCTACCAATCAATGCCTGAGCAAAACCCAGTCTTTGCAGCATACCGCGAGACAGCTCTCGCACTTTGCGCTTTTTGATATCGACATCAAGCTCCACTAAAGAGAGCACACGTTTGACCGCACTATCGCGCTCGGCAGCGGGCAGTCCGGCTAGCCAGTGATGATAACTGAGGAATTGTTTGATTGTCATCCAGCGGTAATAACAGGGACGCTCGGGCAAAAAGCCGAGCAGCGGTTTTACATCAAGATCAAACGGCGACATACCGTTTATCTCGATCTCTCCAGATGTTGGATGATTGAGTGCCAGCAAACAGCTAAATATTGTAGTTTTGCCCGCACCATTAGGTCCGATAAGTCCAAAGACTTCACCGGCATTGACTTCAAAGGATGCATTATCAACGGCTTTAATTTTGCCGCGACGATACACCTTAGTGAGATTTTGTACTGTAATTAGAGACAATCAGCACTTGCTTTGACTGAGGGCACAGGGCTTCCTCAAAGTACTTACCCGCTATGGGGAGGAAAACCTACCCCCCTTTAATGGTTTGATATAAATCAATTGTTTGCCTCCAAGCGGATTTGACTTGAGTCGTTCAGGTACTCTTTTCATTGTCATTGGAACGGCGGTCATTGGACTACTGGTCATCGGTTTACCAAAGACACTTTGATATGGAGGCTTTCTGGTCCTTTCAAAATCGCCAACGTGAGCATTTTTGTCCAGCTTTTTGATTAGCTTAGGTGAAAGTGTAGACTTTAACTTATCGGATTGAGTCGCGGCTTTTGCAGAGACTGGAGCGGTCTGTACTTTGAGGCAAGGGTCTTTAGTCTGCACTTTAAACTTCTTTGGCACAACCGGATCTTCATGATTAATCCGCACTGACCTTACTAGACTTGGATCAAAGTCTCCAAACATGGGAAAGGATTTACCAGACTGAGCACAGACAGGACCAATAGAGACCAGACCAGTAGCCAAAAGTACTAAAGTTAATTTGGACAACATAAGACACCTACCTCAGGCAAAGTGCAATCTATGGTCTTACTTTGTCTTCTCCACCCTGCGGCTCAATTGGTATCAGCTGTGGTGGCGTCTCGATATTGATATTACCGGCACCACTTTGTGAGGGCTTGACGATAATACGCCCCTCGATTGCTTTACTGACGCTCTGCGAGACACTCTCGATCAAGTCAGCGGCTGTATTGGCATCGTAATATTTGCCACCGGACTTTTCGGCAATACAGTTGAGCTGATTGCGGGCGGCGGGCTCGCGCTTGAGGCTCAGTCCGACTACATCCACTTTGATCTTGATACCATAAAGTGGCAGCTGCTCAATAATTTTGCAAGGATTGCCGCCGCATGTATCAGCACCATCAGTGATTAAGATAATCACCTTAGAGCCAGTAACAGTGCGGAAATCGCTCGTTGCCGCTTGCTCAATGGCAAAAGCCAGTGGTGTCATACCATAAGGCTTTATCTGTCTGACCTTTTCAATTATTGTGCGTCTATTACCACGCCCCAGAGGCACCCAAAGAGCACTATTGCGACACTCACTCTCAGCAGTACCAAAGCCACCACCAAACATAGATGGATTGCCGCCTTGATAGCCCTGACCAAAGACCCGTAAACCCAAATTTATATCAGAGGGGATACGGGATATAGCGTTTTGCAAAACTTGCTTGGCGGCATCCATTTTTTGAGTATCGCGGCCCAGGGGCTCAAGCATACTGCGTGACCCGTCAACGATAAAAAGAATATTGGTGGGACCGGCCTCACGCTCAACACCGGTCTGCAAAAGTGATGAGCCAGTACCAGCCTGGATAGTGGTGTTACCGGTGCCAGCTTGCAGAGTGGTATTACCTGTACCGGCTTGTAGAGTCGTATTGCCAGCACCGCCCTGCAATCTTGTGCTATTGGCGCCAGCTTGCATGGGATACTGTGCTTTGACTGGATTTGAGACCCCTAACAACAGAGCCAGCATGACTGCCGCAATAAGTCCAATTTTCGTTGGTCTATTAGTCATTTTTGTCAGTTTTCTCTTTATCACTGTCAATTTTCACGTCTTTATTATTGTCTGCGTCAGTAGCTTTGTCTTTGGCTTCGCTCTTTTCTTCGCTTTTTTCTTTGTCCTTGTCCTTATCTTTCTTCTTATCCTTTTTGGACTTGCGCGACTTTTTGTCACTATCATCGGCGAGCTTTTGGTCCTTAGAGGACTCTGCTGGAGTAAGACGCTCGCCCGATATCTCGGTCTCTACATCCCCTTTGGTCTTGACCAGGATAACTCGACGGCTCACTGGGACGGATTTTTGCCCTTTACCCAAAGTGCCCCAAATGGTGACGTAATAGAGCCCCTCTTTGTTGCTATTACTGAGAGGAATTTTGCCACTAAAAGCTGCGCCATCGAGTTTGATACCACCTTTGACAGGGATATCACTTACTGGTCTGGGCTCAGAAGTCGAACCTGAAATAGCAATTAGAGGTGCAGCCAGGGCAATTGGTGGGAAGAACATGCCGCCACCTATGGCAGCCACCATGCCCACAGCTTTGAGAGTGTTTATTGCCATATCATGGTTTTGCTCACTGCGAGCAGCATAAGCCACATAATCCAGCGGCGGAAAGTAAGGCAGCGCTTCTTCCGATTCATCGCTGGCTGAGGCCATGCCTTCGGGATTGTAGCCTTCCCAGGCCAGTGTGACCCGGTCAAAGATATAAGGGCTATGCATTACACCTTTGACTTCAAGCTTTTCACCCAGAGTTGCTTCAAAGGGCAATGGTCCCATCACACCATGGCGATTAATCACCTCAAAAGTACCAAAGGTACGCTCGCCACCAGCGCCTAATGCCGCAGCAAAACCGATGTGAGTAGCATCAGGACTCAATAGCGCGTCTCTGTCGTCCTGGCGCGATATCAATGACTTAATAAGAGCAGCAGCACTGGCCCGGCAAAGCTGTCTTGCGCCCACTTCAGAAGTCTTTATCGAAGCCACACATTCAGTCAGGGCATCAGTGCCTTCAGCCAGCGTATAGCGGCGGTCAGGACCATCACCCTTTTCGCTAAAGTGCGATATAGCGCTGCGCTTAGCTTGATCCTGGACATGCTCTCTGGCGATTTTTTCGGCGTTATTGTCGGGAGCAATTGGACCAAGACCAAAATTACGTCGCTCAGTGTTGACTAACTCAATAGCAAATTGAGCGACCTGCTCTGGAGTTGCTGCTTCCAGGTTTTCAGGACGATGGGCGATTTCATCGAGATAATGTTCGACCTTGGCTGATTCAGCCGCTCCATTTGGTCCATCTATCAGTCCCAGTCCCTGCATTACATCTTGAGCCTGATTGCCTGCGCCAAAGGATTCATCTCTAGCAGCAGCCGAATTAGGATCGACGTCTGGTCCACCGATGATAGTTTTTTTCAATCTTTCGGTGCGATCAAAAAGTGTGTCTTCACTATAGGTACGTCTAAATACTGTGGTCTCAAGGGCTGCCAGTCGCTCTGTGATATTTTGGCCGGGCTGTCTCTGTCCGAGAGTAAGGTCTTCGAGTTTGCCAATAGTAGGATAAGGGTCGGTAACGCCACTAGCACCGCCAGTAGTGGGTGGCACAGCAGTCCCAGCTGGCGTCGATAGGGGCAAAAGTCCACGGGACGGAGATACTGGAGATGATATTGGAGGTGATATCGGTGGTGCTACAGGCGGTGCTGTTGATAATCCAGCGGGATTGCCAGTACTGTGACTACCGGAGGGCACATTGCTTGCTCCAGGTGGCACCGCTCGTGGTGGCGGCACAGGGGATGGCGGTGGCGGTGTGAGGACATCAGGCACTGGAGCCAGTGACTTAAACTCAGCTGGTCGATTGATGCGTGTGTCCGTGAGGGCTGCATTGGTTTTTGTTGCCCCATTAGCTTTTGGCGCCGCTGTGCTGGCCTTTACCGGACGGTCAATGCGAGTGGTGGGCAAAAGTGCAGCGGGCACCGGGCTTGGCGGTGGCAGGTCGGACTGACTGGCCTTATTAGCAGCAGAAGCAGGCAACAGCAAGACGGGAGCTGGCAAAAGTCCGGGCAAAACAAGCACAATAAGTGCCAGATAACAGCCAGGGACTGTCAAATCCGGTGCTTTGGTTTGAGCTTTAGCCTCTACTGGTCTTTTCATATCTTTCCGCCACATATATTGTGCGCATAACCGGGCAGAAATCACAAATAAACCCAAATAAAGTAAAAGCCATGCTCAGACCAGGCAGCCAATAGCACCCTGCCTACCGGTGATGCCTCCAGACTGTCTGTGCGAATAGAACATCTCAGGCAAACAGCTAGTACAGTAAGAAGTCACGTCCACACTTGCTACGCCGCGCTGCAAAAGCTGCATGGCATTGATGGCTTTGAGATCCGGGCGGTTACTGTCGTGGACAAAAGCCTGCTTAAGCTGCTCAGCTTGGCTCTGGTCTTGGCACTTAAGAGTGGCCATGAGACTGACCACCACGTCATCTCCAGTAGGATAGCAACAGGGACCGATGGCTGGGCCAACAGCCGCCACCATATGGGAGGGATCGCCACCCAGTGACTGCAAAACCTCAACAGCACGCCCGGCAATAGACTGGGCAGTACCACGCCAGCCAGCATGGACAATAGCTAAGAGTCCTTTATCTCGCTCATAGACGAGGACAGGCACACAGTCGGCAAAATGCAACAAGACTGGCAAATGCTTGTCGGTGGTAGCCAGCCCATCAACGCCTGACAAGTCCTGTTTGGCAGCGCCGTGGTGGACTTTGACCACATTGCCACTATGCACCTGACCGGGCACTTGCAATATGTCATGGTCTAGAGCCAGCGCCTTAAGCAGTCTCTGCCGGTTTTTTAGGGCAAATGCTTTGACAGTATCATCGCCCACACTGCGACCCAGATTGAAATTATCATAGGGACTGGGACACTCGCCCCCGTGGCGGGTGGTAAATGCATGAGTAAGACCGGGCTCGTTCTTGAGCAAAGGAGAGCGGGTCAACTGCATACCGTCGATGGTCTCAACAGACCACTGGTTTTTGGTCAGAGCTTTATTAATAGTATTTTGCATATTAGTGTAGCGATAAGCCTCCACATACATTTATAGCCTGTCCAGTAATTCCGCGCGCCTCATTTGTGCATAAATATGCCACAAGACTGGCCACCTCGGATGGCTCGATAAAGCGCTCTTGCGGCACTGAGAGCCTTGTAAATTCTTGAGCATCTTGAGCGGGCAAACCATTTAGTGACTGCCAGTCAGGATCATCAATTTGCTCAAAAGCCATATCAGTAGCGACCCAGCCAGGACAAACTGCGTTGACAGTGACGCCATTGCGGGCTGATTCGAGAGCAGTGGACTGAGTCAGCCCTAAAAGAGCAAATTTTGACGCACTGTAAGCCGCACCATAAGCCTCTGCCGACTTACCCGAAATAGAAGAAACGTTGACTATGCGTCCCCAATTTTGGCTCAACATGCCCGGTAAAAATGCACTAGTTAAAAGCATGCTACCAGTAAGGTTGATGTCCAGTATCTTTTGCCAGGTATTTAGTGTGTGACCAGCTACCTGGGCTGTTTGATAAACTCCAGCATTGTTTATCAAGATGTCGACTGTGCCTAGCTTTTGTTTGATAGTATCGAGTCTGCCAGCGACTGCTTCGGGTACGGATAAATCCAACTGCTCAATCGAAATCTGGCAGTCCTTATATATAGAGAGATCTTTGGCCGCGGTCTCCAGTCTGCTTTGATTGCGTCCGGTCAAAATCAAGTGTTTAATGCCACACTGGCAAAACAATTGAGCAATAGCCAGACCAATGCCGCGTCCAGCGCCAGTAATCAGTGCAGTTTTTTGAGCAAGCAAAGTACTGCTAAATTCACTCGATTCAGACCGGTTTTCAAGATTCAAGATTAGAGTCCCTTCAGGTTTGCAAATCAGGTCAAGATCGAAGCATCTGTTTTATATGCAAAACCTATTCAACAAGAGCACCAGTGCGTCGTCCTCAAATATTCTCACATAATCGCGCTTTGTAACTTAGACATGATCGCGGGAACACTGGTAGACTTCTTCGAGTCATTTAAAAACGTGTGGCGAGAGGCTGAGATTTAGCTCCTCTCACACTTTTAAAAAGTAAAACGTCCAAGCAATTCCCTACTTACTTAAATGTATAAGCGGTACAAAAAGATGAAATCCAAAACTAACTCGTTCAAGCGTACAGTCTTAGTGAGCGCACTGACTCTCAGCCAGACCCTCTGCCTCAGCGCTCTGAGCCCTCTTGCTGCCTTCGCTGCAGACAACGAAATAAGAGTGGCTGGTCAAACAATCTTTAGCGTACCTGCTGCTGCCGGCATGACCGCCGACAAAAGAGCAGAAGTAATCCAACAAAATCTCGACAACGCTCTAGTTGCAGCCAAAGACCGCACTCCTAGCACCGTCAACATCTCCTATGTAAAAGGAGTGCCTGTCGTCACTGTTGGTGGCTATCAAGTCGTCACCGTGGATAGTGGCAGTGCCAAATCCATGGGCACATCTCCAGCACTTCTCGCTAAAAAATGGGCAGATGCATTGCGCAGTAGCTTGAGAGATCAAGGCAGTGTACAGAGCTATGTATCACAACTGTCGGGTGACTATTCATCCTCAGCTCCAGCGGCAATCCCCGCTCGTCAAAACGAGCAATTTGCCACCCAACCTCAACAACCACAACAACAGCCCTACACCCCCTATGGTGGTCAACCTCAATACGGCAACGGCGGACAACCTCAGTATGGTCAACCGGCTGCATATGGCAACGCTACATATAGACAAGGTCGCGTCACTTACGCACCTGCTGGTCTAGTCATTCCGATTTCACTATCTAGCGGTATTTCCACTCAAGTGGCCAAAGCCGGTGATGTGATTCAAGCTTCTGTCAGTCAAACTGTCATGCTCGGCGACTCCATGATCCCTGCGGGCTCCGTGGTGATGGGTACGATTACTGATGCCGAAGCCGGACGTATGCTGGGCCGCTCAGGTAGTCTCGGTGTTAAATTCAATAGACTGCGTACTCCAGATGGTATCGAAACACCAATCTCAGCTCACCTGGTGGGCGGCATTGGTAAATACACCGATGGCAATGGCGACGAAGTCGTCAAAGGCGAAACCTGGAAAGGTAAAGTCGTACAAGCTGGCGTTAGAGGCGCAATCGGTGCTGGTACCGGTGCGGCTCTCGGTACAGCCGTCGGCGCAATCGCTGGTGGTGGCAGAGGGGTGGGCAAAGGCGCCTGGTCCGGTACTGCTATCGGCGGTACAGTCGGTGTAGCTCAGAGCTTGCTCCTGCGCAAAGGCAAAGACGTAAACGTCCAGGCTGGTACCGCAATGCAAATCCAACTCGATGCTCCTGTTAGCATCGCTGGTGCTGCTCCAGTTAGCCCCTACTAACTGACTGCTTAACTAAAGCTAGTTAACAATAAAAGGGAGGTCTCATCGACCTCCCTTTTGTTTTGCAATAGTCCTGGCAATTACTTCTGGGACTTATCTTTGCTGTCTTTCTTTTTGTCCTTTGTACGGACATCGCCTTTGACCTTGGTCTGTGCGTTAGGCATCAGCTGAGCTTCGCTGGCGGCTTCGCCAGTAAACTCTTGCTTAAACTCAGCGAGGAATTCATCACCTGGTTTGATGATTGCTTCCTGACCTTTGGTGACAGTATCCTCAATCAAGAAGCTACCCGGTACGCCACTCAAAAAGCCCCAGGCAAAGCCTTTGATACGGCGATGGCGGACATTGGTGCCGACTGGCTTCATGAAGGCAAATGATGGATTAGCAGCACCAATCAAACCGAGTGCTACAGGCATAGCGCCAAAACTAAATACACCGATAGGTCCCATGGCAGCGTTTAGACCGACACGGACTGCTTTGTATTTGAGCTGTTGTGACCACGGACCAGTGACCTGACCTTCGTGGTTAACGCCCAATAGTCTGCCTTCTGCTTTGTTATTGACCACGCGTGCAGTCTTGGCTGGTGCAGCCACCAGTGGCAAGTGCTCGCCTTTTTCGGTGATGATCTCGTCAAACTCAACGCCCAGTACACCAGAATTGCGATACCATCTGGTGGGGCTGACCAGTGAGTGCATAACACTACGTGCCTTGAGAGCGTAGTTGATATGACCACGGACTGTAGCGCCCTTTTTAGCGATCAAACGATCACCAATCTTGAGGTCGTATTTGAGACGAGCATCGATGGCGTCACCATTACGGGCAGTCTTACTGGAGAGCTGAGTCAAAACCACCACGGGGAATTTAGCCCCGGTCTTGATTCTGGTCTTACCCTCGTCGGTAGGTAGATTTTCGTATTCGACTACACGTTCGACTTCGTCTTGTTCATCAGCGTCAAGCACAGGCACTTCACCGTCACTACCGGCGATGGCACTGGCCGAGCTGGTCACTTCGTTGATGGTGGCACCAAGCTGATGAGCAGTCTCGATATCGAGAGTATCAGCAGTGGTCATGGCACCAGGTTGTTCTGGGACAGGCTGACCCAATTGCGGAGTCTGAGGACTGGTGATAAGACTTGTGGCATCAGGATTGAGGATGCTACCAGCGGGCAAACCAGTTACAGCAGCTGTACTAGTCGACTCTTGAGATTGAGGTGTAACAACGGTCTCGGTTTGAGACACTTCTTTTGTCAGGGCGCTAGCTGGCTTACTATCTAAAGTTGGTGCTTTGTCGGTGTCGACAATTTCCACAGCTTCTTCAGTCGCAGACGGTGCTGACGCAGGCTGGGCACTTGTAGCGGGAGTAGACTGGAGCAAAGATTGCTGTTGTTTGATCACAGCCGCTTCAGTTTGATTGCTCGCTTCTGCTGGAGCAATATGAGCTTCGGCCAGAGCTTTGTTGGCTTGCTCAGTGGTTTCCGCCTTTTGAGCTGGCTTCTCTTCTTTTACTTCAGCTTTCTTTTGTTCTTGCTTCGCTGCTTCTTTTTGTGCTTTAAGTTGAGCAGCCTTTTGCTTTGCTTCAGCTTTCTTTTCGGCTTCTAGCTTTTGCGCTTCTTCTTTGGCCTTGAGAGCTTCAGCTTTGAGTGCTTGAGATTTTTCGGCTTCCAGTCTTTGCGCTTCAGCCTTGTCCCGTGAGGCTTGTGCTCTGGCATCAGCCAGGGCTTGCTCTTCTGCTTTTTTAGCTTCCATTTTAGCTTTGGCAGCTTCAAGCTTGGCCTTCACTGCATCAGCTTTAGCCTGGAGAGCGGCTTCTTTTGCACTCTGCGCCTTGGCGGCTTCAGCCTCTTTTGATTCGCTTACCACGCTGGTCTTAGTGGCAGTAGTCTCTGCTTGAGCTTTAGGCTCGCTAACCTTTATTGGCTCTGGAGCCTTTGTCTCGACTTTGGTTTCGACTTTGGCTTTTTCGGTTCTGGGCAAAACCATCAGGTCATTGCTGTCATTCCAACTAGGGGCAGCGGCTTGAGCCTCGGCAGTAGGCGCATCTGTTGTCTGTGCCAGTGCAATTGGCGCCATACCAACCGCCATTTGGCAGCTCAGAAGTAGACTCAAAGCGCGCGGTAGCTTGGACGTTGCTCGGGGACTCACAAAATAACCCATTTAATTTGCCTCTTGCTCTACCGGACTTTTTGGATGCCTTATTTATCGGCTGTGGCACTCACACTCAAGCGAAAATTATGCCAGCCTAATGAATATACAATTTATACAATTGAATGCTCGGTATATACATCCTTGACTACAAGGCTTAATATCCCGAACACCACATGACAACAAGGCTCGCGCCAGCTCAATAGCACCGGGCAATTAATTGCCCGGTCCCAAAAGCTGGAATGCTGCCCAATTACGTGGCGACCGATCACGACTGAGAGCAGAAAGCTGTGCCTTACGCAGACTTTGCGCAGGACCAAGACCGGCTTGCTTACTCTTATAGAAGTTTACAAGTTCGTCCATTCTGTCGGTATCTGGCTGAGCCCACAAACTCATCAATACATTGCGTGCGCCAGCATAGTTGAGTCCGCGGCTAAAGATTTTGACACCGTTGCCACGTACATCTTTTGAGCTGACTGAGCTGGCTGACCAGACAATCAAATCACTGGGCATACTGGTACCACAGAAAGTACCAGCAGTAACTTTTTTGGCGGCAGCCTCACCGCTGCTATCACCCAAAATAGGCAACACAGAGCGCAGTGGATTACTTTCAATCAATTGCAAACGAGCAGGAAAATGGACAACAGCTTTGCCCTTAGCTTGTTCTTCGACATGATCAATGGCAGCATCTTTGCCATAAAGCGTTGTCACACGATCTGAGCCGACCACATTGGTGATTTGACTGGCTTCGGACTGCTCACCGCCACCAGTACTATTACTATTGGCAAAAAGCATACTCAAATCCTGCGCAATGCGCGGTTGACTATCCATCAATACAGACATTGATGAAGTCATTGTGAGCAAATGGTTTTCTACAAAGAACTTACCTTGCTCGTCAATCAATGCAGCAAAGGGCAAGTTATAGAGTGGACCATCGGGCACAATTACAATCATTTGCTCAGCAGTGTTAGGCATAAACTGTCTAACAGCTTTAGGCAAAAGCTCAGAATAAAGAGCTTTGAGCGTCACTCGATCAGCTTCACTGGAATTAGCTGCGTTAGCACCACCAGCTGAAACAAGAAGTGCTGACACCTGACTTTTAAGCCTGGCTCGGTCTACATTTAGTTGACTGGAAGAAACTCTACCACTGGGCTCCACAGTGAATGCCATAGAGCTATCAGGTCCAATTAAATACTCGACAGCCACTGCGTTGTATTTCTTAGACACTTCTACTATGTCACTGATTTTTGTCGGCAAAGGAGCAATCAAGCGAGCCAAAGAGCGATTGGTGGCAATCAAGCCACGGAATCTTTCCATCCAGCTTTGCCATTCTTTAACAAGACGGTCTGGAGTACTGATCAATTCAGCTGCGTGAATTCTCGATCTCTGTGTGACCAGTTCAGTGTAGACGTCACGGTCGACAGGCTTGACCTGACCACCACGACGCATCCATTCTGTAATGAAGTTTTCTTCCTTGATTTGCTCGGCTGTCACCAGAGCTTCCTCAGTCATACCCTGGCTAGCCATCAGCTGTACCAGTAGGTAAGCCATATCCTCACGAGAAGTGGGAAAAGCAATAGAATCAGCCGAAGGAAACTCACCGGCTTGCGGGGAGCGGAAATAAGAAAGGGCGCTGGTGAGCGCTTCTTTGCCAGTCTCTACTTCGCCGCGAGTCAATCTAATTTTGCCCAGCAGGCAATAACTGCGCCACAGGCAGCCATCGTCGTTGATTTTGCTGGCGATTTCGATTGCTTTGTTGAGATAGTTCTCTGCCGACGTGATGTCTGCTGCTTTGAAATTAACCTCAGCTAGACCCTGATAGAGTCTACCTTTGAGAAAGGTATCATTGAGCGGCTTGACAGCAGCCAATGCTCCATCGAAACGGTTTTTTGCATCTCTAAAAGACCCGGTGCGAAACTCAGCACAACCCTGGTTTTGCAATGTCACAGCCTGTAAGCGCGGTGACTTGGGATTAAGCACGACATGATAGTCAGCCGCTTGTTGCAGATAAGTTAGGCCTTTGCCAGGTTGACCGTCCATTACTTCAATCACACCCAGAGCGTTATAAGTCTGAGCCAGACCGAAGTTTTCGGACTTAGCCTTAAAAACAGGCAATGCTTTGAGTAGATATTGGCGAGCCATATCCAAATCGCCGGAGGCCGAAAGCACAAAGCCGTAGCCTTCATCGATATTAGCCTTAATCAGCTCAGGGACGGCTCTCGGGTCAAGCCTAGGTAAAATTGCATAAACTTGTTCGTAAGATTTACGAGCATTGGCATATTCATTTGCAGCAAATTGAGCGTTCGCAATAGATTGATAAGCCGAAGCTTGATAAGCCAGACTGTCTTTAGGTGAAGCCTTAGCCACAGAAAGAAGTTTGTTGGCCTCTTCAAGCGCTGCCACAAACCAACCAAGCTCGATCATTGTGCCAATTATGGCGGAGCGCACCTGCACAGCTTTGGCAAAGTCGCCTTTTTGATAACTATATTGGGCGCCTTCCTGGAAGTAGCGAATCGCTTCTTTTGGCTTGCCAAACTTATTACACAAGTTGCCGCAGAGATACATAATTCTCGCGCCCTCTTCAGGGTTATTGAGCTGTCCGTTGCTGAGTGAACGCAATGCGGCGTCGAGTTGTTGCACAGCCCAAATAGGATTATCTAGACCGAAGTAGGCCTGAGCCAGTACAACCCGACACTGCGCCAGTGAAGATTGACTGCCACCGCTGGACAAAAGCTCAAGAGCATTCTCGCCAAGTTGTTTAGCTTTAACCCATTGCGCCTGATCAACAAAAATCTTAGCCATATTGGTGAGGGCTCTGCCCTGACCTTCTGTATACTTCATCTCAAGGCAAATACCGTACTGTTCTTGCCAACGAGAAAGTGCCTGCACACTGAGACCCTTCTCATAAAAGTCCTGACCTTCTTTTTCAAGCTTGGCGGCCTTTTCCATGGTCTGAGGATTTTGCTCAGCGTCAGAGAGCTTCTTTAGCTCCTTAACCAACAAATCTGACTGCTTACTATCGTCAATTGGGAAGGACTCTTTAAAACCAGGAAGCTTGACTGTGGGCTTGGCCTGATTAGTAGCGCCTGCTACCAAAATGGCATTCATCGTAGATGCACTTTTTTGAGGACTAGCCAGCACCGGCATCGGGCTGCCGCAGGCGCTAAAGGCACCCAACAGCGCTATGGAGTTGGCTACAGCAATTACTTTTCTCATCAATTCAGTTTTACTCATGAACGCAAGGTCTAAAACGACATGGTCTCAACTAGTACCCGGGCTAATTTAGGAAAAATCCACTAGCTGGCAAAAAGAGTTGATACCAGCATCAAGGATAGTCAATATGAGGCGAGTTTGCCTGATAAATAAACGACTTTTGTAGTCAGATGGGCAAAAAATAAGGTGTTTACCCAGGTCTAAATTTCAACTCATCGGAACATTTGGCACCCACAGCCGTCCGTCATTTTCACAGTTGTGTATGATTGCAACACTTACCGTCAGATAAAAAACTAGAAAGAGTCAGTCGGTATCAGAGAATTTTAAAAATCAAACCAGTGCAAATGTCGCTTTGGGACAATTGCAGGCTATCCAAAAATCCACGCGCGCACATCCAAAAGCGCCCAGCTGGATATGCAACAGAGATCCATAGCGCCCCCTAAGAGCGGCGCCATGGATCTCCAGAAGGACTAGTCGACGCACCCCAAAAGCGGCATCAACAGACACTTTTAACACGTAAAATAAAAGCTTTTAATGGTAATCTTGAACTCCCAGCTTTTATTAAAAAGCGCGTCGTTTAAAAGACTTAAATCAGCAAGCAATTGCGTGTCCTCTTCAACCAATACGCCTAGCAGGAGCAATTAAATGAAAACACTTCAAAGCGCTACTTTAGCCATTGCCTTGAGTTTAGTAAGCAGTCAAATTTTGACCCTCCCAGCCACGGCTGACACAATTCAGGCAGGTGTGCAACGCACCCAACCTGGCAAAGTCAAAACATACTTTCAGAACCACGACGCTGTGCGCAAAGCCACAATCGGCGCTGGAGTCGGTACGGCAGCCGGCGCTGTAACCGGTCTGGTCTCAGGCAAAGGCCTGGTCCGGGGCGCTGCTATCGGAGCTGGTACCGGGGCCAGTGTCGGGCTCGTAAACTCTAGTAAAATTATGAGCAGACATCCCATCGCCAAAGATCTAGCCAACGGCACCTTGACAGGTGTAGGACTGGCATGGTCCGCCTCCAAAGGTCATGGCCAAGGCAAAACTGTCGCCAAAGGCGCTGCCGTAGGAGCAGCACTCGGACTGGGAGTTGGTCTACTTAAAGACAAACTCAAATAAGGTAAAAATGATAAACAGAAGTCAAGCACTCGAAGAAGCACAACAGAGAGAATTTGACTTAGTGGTAATCGGAGGCGGTGTCGCAGGTGCTGGAGTAGCACAAGACGCCGCCTCCCGTGGTTTATCAGTACTAATCATCGAAAAAGATGATTTTGCCTCTGGCTCCAGCAGCCGCACCACAAAATTGATAGATGGCGGATTGCGCTATCTGGAGCAGATGCAGTTTGGTCTGACGCGGGAGCTTTGCCAGGAGCGCGGACTGCTTGAGCAACTAGCACCTCACATGGTGCGCGATTTTAGTTTTGTTTTGCCTTTAGTAAAAGACAAAAAGTTTTTTGGGCTCAAAGCGCAGCTAGGCTTAACTATCTACGATCTACTCAGTATCAATGCTCGCGGTGTCCGCAGCCACGAGAGACTGGGCAAAAAAGCTGCTCTGCAAGCAGCGCCCTCACTCTCACAAGAGATGATTTCTGGGGCATTGAGATTTCACGACTGCATCACCGATGATGCTCGTCTTGTCCTTGAAATAATCAAGTCGGCCACCACAAGAGGAGCAGCTGCAATCAACTATCTCGAAGCAAAAGGCTTTGAACAAATCGATGGGCAGGTGCGCAAAGTACTGGTAAGAGATCGCCTTGGCGGTAGAGAACTATCATTTGACTGCCGCAGTTGTGTTAATGCCACTGGAGTATGGTCCGATATCTTACTGGAACAAATCGAACCAGGATGGCAAAAGCGCTCTACGCCAGTTAAAGGCACTCATATTATGTTGCCACTGTCGGCATTTGAGACCAACAATGCCCTATTTTTGCCGGCACCTGATGGTGGCTATGTATTTGTCGTGCCCTGGCAAAAAGCATTGATGGTAGGCACCACTGACAATGCCTATGATGGACCACTGGACAATCCGCAACCAAATCTTGAAGAAATAGATTATTTGTTGTCTGCGATCAACAGCTATGCACGCCAGAGAACTATTGGCCGACAGCTAGAACGCGAAGATATAATCGCAGCGTGGTCGGGACTGAGACCACTTATATCAGGTTTAGCAGATGGCACAAACTCGCTCTCGCGTGAGCATGCGTTGTTTACTGGACCGGGCGGTCTGATAACTATTATTGGCGGACAATTGACTAACTACCGATTGCTCGCTCAACAGGTAGTGAACACAGTCACAGCCAACCTCAAGAAACAGACGCCTGGTCAATATCTCAGTTTGTCAGCGTCCCGCACTGCCGCAATGATGCTCGGAGGCTGGCAAAACAAACAAGACTATCTGACCAGCACCGCTCAAATTGCAGCCCATGGACGTAAGCTGGGGCTGGATCCGGCCACACTTGTACATATCACCGAGAGCTACGGCAAAGACGCTCTTACGGTCCTGGATATAGTCGAAGCATCACCTCATCTGGCAGAGCGTATCTGCCCGGATTTTCCGCCAATAATGGCCGAGGCGATATTTGTAATTCAGCACGAAATGGCGATTTCGCTGGAAGATATCTTATCTAGAAGAATCAGGCTTGGTTTTGTGCACCGCGAGCAGTGCCTGACTGCTGCACCAAAAGTAGCAAGACTGGTGGCTCCCACTCTGCTCTGGGACAATGCGCGTATAGCCCATGAGCTGGGGCATCTCGCTCAAAATTTATCTACCTATCTGACAGTTGTAGCCAATGGATAAAATAAAAATACTCTGCCTGGGCAAACTACCACAGGCACTTACACAAAGACTATATGACTGGCCACAACTGGCTGATCTCAAAATAGTAGAGCGCAAAGAGAGCCTGACACTGGACGAGCTAAAGCTTGTTTTGCAAGACCGTGATGTAGTTTTATCCGAACCTCAAGACAATCTCAAAGCAGATGTACTAGAGCATTTTGGTAACTTAAAAATGATCGCCCAGAGAGCAGTGGGCTATGACAATATCGATTTGCCCTTTTGTAGCAGCAACAATATCCTGGTGACAAATACACCTGGCGTGCTGGACAATGCCACTGCCGACCTGGCTTTTAGCTTACTTTTAGCAACAGCAAGAAGAATAGTCGAGGCCGACAAATATGTGCGCGAAAACCGCTGGGAGGGCTTTGAATCAGACCTCTTACTGGGTGCTGAAATAAGCGGCAAAACACTGGGTATTATAGGACTTGGCCGTATTGGTCAGGCGATGGCCAGGAGAGCTAGTGGTTTTGGACTACAAATCATCTACACCCGTGAACATTTTAACGACCATACAATAGACGCAAAAGACCAAGTCTACTTGCAAAAATTTGGTGCCAGACGTGTCACCATGGCAGAGCTTTTAGCTCAGTCTGATTTTATTAGCGTGCACTGCCCTCTCAATAGTAAAACCACCGGGCTAATTAATAGTGAATCCTTTGCCGCGATGAAAGCCGGCTGTATCTTTGTCAACACGGCAAGAGGCAAAGTGGTGGATCAAGGAGCACTTATTGAAGCAGTATTAGCAGGCAAAATCAAAGCTGGACTGGATGTATTTGCCGACGAGCCACAGGTGCCAGAGGCTCTAAAATTGGCACCAAATGTAGTACTGGCACCACATATCGGCTCAGCCACCAGTGAAACCCGTTTTAAAATGGCTGAATTAGCCGTCCAGGCTATTATCGACGCAGTAGATGAACACTGTCCGGCAAATAGTCTCAATCCCCAAATTTTTGCCAACTTTGTCAAAAACATCAAAGTAACAAGCAGGTAATTTTGACTACAGGTTTTAAACTAAGCGCCAAAAACAAAGAAAGACTATGGGTGGTTTACTTTGCAGTGCTGTTTTTTTGGGAACTGCAAGCATTTATTTTTTTGGGTAAGTTGCATCAAAATGGTGAGCTTTTTGCCCAGGTAATTGATAAGAAGCCCTATGTCAGCGACTTTGTCAACGTATACAGCGCTGGTGTACTTTGCCAGCGCAATATGCAAAACCCAATCGATATATATGATGCCAGTGTCCAGGCCAACTTACAAAAAGAGCTGCTAGCGCCAATTGTGCCGGAGGACCCTTTTTACAACCAATATCCACCAGTGATGTTTTTGCTTTTTTATCCACTGTCATTTTTTACAATGCAGGGCGCATGGATAGCCTGGGCTGTATTTTCATTTGCCCTTATTAGTATTGCTATCTGCCAGACTGTTCTACCTTTATATAACAGTCGCATCAAAAAACTCATTGCCTATACAGCAATTATAGCGAGCTATCCCACCTGGCTCAGCTTTAGGCTGGGACAAACATCTTTGTTGCTGATGCCAGTGATGATGTATTTCTTTTATTTACTACAAAAAAAACGCTACTTCTGGTCGGGACTTGTCTCCAGTTTGGTACTACTAAAATTGCAATATTTGCCCACCACTGTGGCAATCGGCTTTGCCATGGGCCGACTGCCTTATCTGCTTGGCTTTGCCAGTGGGGCAACGGCACTATCTCTGGCATCAGTCCTGGCCCTTGGCTGGCAAAACTTTGTCGCTTTTCCTCAGGCAATCTTAAGTGGCGAATCTGGTGCTAAAGGCAGTGGTGTGGCACCTGAGATGATGCAAAATCTGCGCGGAGTGATGGTGCTTTTTGCTGGCGCCGACACTCGCAGCGTACACATTGCAGCAGCAGCACTTGGACTTATTGCCATTATCAGCATATTTGTTATCTGGCTAAGATTTAAACGACACGAAAAAGTCACCACTGATGAACCGGCCATAAGAGATGGTCGCTACTTTATGCTTATCGCCCTGACTCTATTTTTGATGCTGATTACCAGTGTGCACACCCATACACAAGATTATGTACTGGCTGTAGTCGCTTCATCGATGTGCTTTTATGTCACTTATGAGCGTCATTTACCGCAATCAATGGCTGACAGCCCACTGAGCCGTTGGACACTGAGACTGGCTCTGGCTTTTCCTGTGGTGAGCTGGCTCTGCTTTTTTGCCATGCCATTTTTGCAATTACTCAAAATTCAAACTTTTGCCTTTTATGCCATGGTGCAAACCATACTTGTCAGCCTTTTGATTTTTAAGACTCGCCGCCAAAGTGTGAAATAATCAATCGGTAAGGTTATCCCGGGAAGTCATGAAGCTAAGCGCCACCAATTATTTAGTCTGCCTCGATTGTCAATCAGGACTGAAACTGGCACCAGGCTACACCATGGACCCAAACCATGCCGCCGAAGTTTTTGAAGGCTACCTGACCTGCGACAAATGCAACAACCAGTACCATATAAAAAAGGGCGTGCCGCGCTTTGTCGATACCGAACGCAGTAAACCGGAAGACATCCAGACAGGTAAAAACTTTGCCGAAGAGTGGCGCCGTTTTAACAGGATGGACACTCGCTATAAACAACAATTTTTTGACTGGGTCTATCCAGTTGACGAAGCCTTTTTTAAAAACAAAGTAGTCCTGGAGTGTGGTTGCGGCAAAGGCAGACATGCCAAAATCGCCTCAGAATCAGGCGTCAAGGATATTTTTGCCGTAGACATCGGTGAAGCAATCGACGTAGCCTACGAAAATGTAGGACATATGCCTGGTATCAATCTGGTGCAAGCTGATATCGAGCACATGCCGTTTACCGCTGAATTTGACTTTGCTTTTAGCGTGGGCGTATTGCACCATATGGAGTCACCAATCCACGGCTTTGTCGCCATGGCCAGTAAAGTCAAACCAGAAGGCTCAGTCCTTGCCTGGGTCTATGGTCGCGAAAACAACCGCTGGCTTATCCGCGTAGTCAATCCAATCAGAGTCAATTGCACATCCAGACTAAATCCATCGATACTGATGGCACTATCGGCGATGCTGGCGGCACCACTTACTTTTGGTTGCAAATTTGTAGCAAAACCCTGGGGTCAATTGCAAAAGAAAATGCCATTTTTGCCAAGACTCTTTTATCAGGATTATCTAGCTTATATAGCCAGTTTTGACTTTAATGAGATACACCATATTGTCTACGACCATCTGGTGGCACCGGTAGCAAACTATGTAGCACAGGACTATTTTAGCCAATGGTTTGTCGAAGCTAAAAGAGCCGAACCGGTCTTGCGCTGGCACAACCGCAATAGCTGGACTGGTTTTACATCGGGAGACCCGCTTTTGCTCAGTGATATGCGCAGCAAAGTCAAAAGTGATTTACCGGCTGTGCACAAATAGAGGACGGCAAGGGTACCTATTTATTTAGCGCTCATCCAGTTCATCGTCGTCGTCATCGAGCTGATTTAATTGCATGTCTATATCTTCTTCTTCGCTGGCCAGATCTCGGGTCCGCTGTATCGCCGAGCGTCTCGAATCAAAGCGATAACGATGATTGAGTCGGGGAATTGACTTGCCCTTGCCTTCACCACCGACAACTTTAACGCTGGCTTCTACTTTGCTCGATGTTTTGCGAGCTTGAGCCTGCTTCTCTTGTGATTCACTGACCATGGTGGCATAGCTTTGATAACGATCAAAACTTATTGTAATTGGCCCATCTTCGTCTTCAAAATAAGCCACTAAAGACTTTTGCGGGATACTCTCGCTGTCGCCTTGCCCCGGAGCTGGGCTCTGGTCAGCGTCATCATCTTCGTCGTCTTCATCGTCTTCTTGTTGCTCGGCCCCTTGAGCATCATCATCTTCTTCAATATCTTCTTCATCGACTTCTTCATTGTCGACTGCAGCGGGAGCGTCTTCGTCCTCGTCTTCATCCTCATTTAAGCCAGGAAAAAGCGCCAGTACAGCACAATCAGCCTCCACTAGATGGAGACAATTGGCAAAACGACAATGCTTAGCCAGCCGCCCTATCTCCGGAAACTGAGAGGCGACGTCTTTGGGCTCGGGATGGAGAAAGTCGTATAAATTGAATCCAGGGGTGTCGGCAATCCATGTCAAAACAGAAGAGTCGTCACCTTTTAACTGCAGCCGATAGAGTTCACTGGCAGTGGTGGTATGACGGCCAACACCAAAATCATTCTCCATTACCCCTACTTTTAGTCCAAGCTCGGGTGAAAGTATGTTCAGAATGCTTGATTTACCCACCCCAGAAGGTCCCGCGAAGACCGAAACCTTGCCAGATAAGCATTTGCTAAGGTCGTCAATGCCCGCGCCCGTCTTGGCCGAGACAAATATGACGAAGTATCCAAGAGGTTCATAAATACTTCTTAAACGTTTAACCTCATTTTGGTCTACTAAATCGCACTTATTGAGGCATATAACTGGACGCGAAAGCGGCAACAGGAGCTGAAAGTGCACTAGATAGCGATCACACCAGAGGGGGGAGAAATCGGGTTGGCGCAGGGCCTGTACAATTACAACCTGGTCGACATTGGCCAGCGTGGGTCTTTCGAGGAGATTCCGGCGAGTACGTTGAGCAGCAATAACTGCAGTGCCCGCTACCCGATCTACTTCGTCGAGTTCCACGCTATCGCCTGTGACGATTGATACGCGCTCTTTTTTTAGCCGCCCTCTAGGCTGGCAAAGGAGCACTCGATCCAGGTTGCCACCCAGGTCTCCCTGGACATGCACGAGATAACCTCCGGCATGACTCCTGAGCACAATAGCGCTATAGGGCAAGTCCAATTAAAAATCCAATTTGCTAGTAGAAGTAAAACTATTTTCCATCCTAATAGATAAGCGCACTAGATTACAACCGACAATACAGGTCCGAAAACAAAAATGAGCACGGCAATCATGGAATCACAAGCAAGCGAAGTAAAGGCAATGTCAATGGCACAAAGCGGCGAGGCAGATCTCAAAGAACTAGCCCACATCCGTAATATCGCCATTATCGCCCACGTTGACCACGGCAAAACCACCCTGGTGGACACATTTCTCAAGCAAACCGGCGTCTTCCGCGACAACCAGGAAGTAGTCGATTGCGTCATGGACAGCAATGACCTGGAGCGTGAGCGTGGCATCACCATCCTGGCCAAAAACACCGCTGTCAAATACAAAGACCACCTGGTCAACATCATCGATACCCCCGGCCACGCCGACTTTGGTGGCGAAGTCGAACGTATCCTCGGTATGGTAGACGGATGTCTACTGGTGGTTGACTGTGGCGAAGGCCCAATGCCCCAGACCAGATTTGTATTGCGTAAGGCCCTCGAGAGAGGTTTGCGTCCTATTGTTGTAATCAACAAATGCGACAGACCAAATATCGATCCTCATGTTGCAGTAGATAAAGTATTCGATCTCTTTGTTGAGCTGGGAGCAGATAGCAAGCAGCTCGATTTCCCTTATCTCTTTGCCTCGGGTGTCAAAGGCATCGCCATGAAAGACCCAGCTGAAGAAGGCAAGGATATGTTTCCTCTCCTTGATCTCATCCTCGATCACTGCCCCCCTCCAGAAGGCAGCTTAGAAGCTCCTTCGCAATTTCAAGTATCAATCCTTGAATATAGCGACTACCTGGGTCGTATCGGTATCGGACGTGTCCACAACGGCGTCATTAAGAGCGGCGAGCAAGTAACTATGCTCAAAGAAGATGGTACAGCGGTCAAAGGACGTATCAGCAAGCTATTTACCTTCCACGGTCTCAAAAAAGTGGAAGCCACTGAAGCCAAAGCTGGAGAAATCGTAGCGATTGCTGGATTTACAACTGCTAACGTCGGTGACACCATCGGCGGAGGAGAAAACGTCCAACCTCTCAAGCGTATTAAGGTAGACGAGCCCACCATGAAAATGGCTTTCCTCGTCAATGACAGTCCTTTTGCCGGTCAAGAAGGCAAGTTTGTCACTTCAAGACAAATTCGCAGTCGCCTCTTTCACGAGCTTGAGACCAATGTCAGCTTGCGTGTAGCCGAAACCCAAAACACCGACACCTTTATTGTCAGTGGCAGAGGAGAGCTTCACCTCGGTATCTTGATTGAGACCATGCGTCGCGAAGGTTTTGAATTCCAGGTCTCAAGACCGGAAGTAATCGTCAAAGAAATCGACGGCGTTACTCAAGAGCCTTTTGAAAGACTCTTTATCGACGTGCCAGATGACTTTACCGGTGCTGTAATGAATGAACTGGGACCTCGTAAAGCCGAACTACAAAATATGAACGTAGAAGGCAATCAGGCTCTTCTTGAATTTATCATCCCCACTCGTGGCTTGATTGGTTTTAGAAGTGAATTTTTGCGCCTCACTAAAGGCAACGGCGTTATGAATCACAGCTTTATGGATTACCGTCCATGGTGCGGTGACATCGCTCGTCAACGTAACGGCGCTCTTGTTGCCTGGGAAGAAGGTGTGGTCACAGCTTACGCCCTCGGTGGAGCTGAGGACCGTGGTGTGTTCTTTATCACACCCACTACCCGTGTGTACTCAGGCATGATTGTGGGCGAAAACAACCGCTCTCAAGATCTCGATATCAACGTTTGCAAAACAAAAAAACTGACCAACATGCGCAGCTCTAGCGCTGATGTTATGGTCACCCTGCAAGCACCAGTCGAGATGAACCTGGAAAAATGCATGGAATATATCGCAGACGACGAGCTAGTGGAAATAACTCCACAGTCAGTCCGTATGCGTAAGCGTCAGCTAGGCAGACGCTAAGCGCTAATAAAATTGCGACCAGAAACGCTCGGTATTGATACCGGGCGTTTCTTTTATTGTGGTACAACAAAATTATGCAAAGCCCGGCACATGATTATCACTATCAAAGAGCACTGGCAGCCTTTGCTCTGTCGCACTGGGACAAAGCCTCTCAGGAGCTAAAAGAGCAACTGGCAGTGACGCCAGACCATGCCGAAGCCCTCGCCCTACTGGCAGCTTGCAGTATCAACCTAAACAAAGCAGATGAGAGCCTAAAGCAAGCGCAAGCAGCTATCTCTGCCGCTCCTAATAGTGCCTACGCTCATTATGTTTATGCCTTTGCCCAGGCTTCAAGACACCAGACATTTGAGGCCGAAATAGCCATAGAAGAAGCACTCAGACTAGAGCCAGACTCACCCACCTATTTGATTGCATATGCAGATATCAACCCAAAGCTAAGCGTCAAGGCCGTCCAACTTTTGCGCCAGGCGCTCGCTATCGAGCCAAACAGTGCTCCAGCCCTCATAAAACTGCACGAACGTCTCTTAGACCTGGGCCACGAAAAAGAAGCGCAGGAAGTGCGGGCTACAATGCTCAGACTCTATCCAAATGACGCCAATATCCAAGCCGCCTCAGGCTGGCAAGCGCTGCAGGCTCCTGGCGGTCATAAACAAGCAGTGGATCATTTTGAACAAGCTGTGCGTCTAAGTCCCAATATAACCACTTCGGTAGAGGGGCTTATTAAAGCACGCTACCACAATAACAACTGGCTCTCACAGGCGCTCTCAAAAGTGCTCAAACAGCTCTCTTTGACTCGCATAATCTTGCTGGCAATTTTAAATACTATTGGTTGCACTATCTATTTTGTTATCTGCGAGTTTGGGCTCCATATCAAAGCCTCCATCCTGGCAATTTGTATAACAATTGCCGCACCGATACTGCTTATGGTGGCAGTAGTTTTGCTCGATATCCTCAATAACTTGGGATTTATCATCAGTCTGCTCTTTAACAAAAACGAACTAGCAGTGATGGTACCAAAGTACAAGCCCTATGTACTTGGTGCTACAGCAGCCCTGGTCTATGGTGCGCTAGCACTGTGGTTTAGTCAATTGCGCAAAAGCAATCCTGGTGCATTACCAGCGCTGCCGCACTGGCTTTATGATGACTGGCTTAGCACAACACCGCTGCTTGCTGGCATCATGCCCTTTGTCTTTATCGTGGCTATTTTGATGCTGTTAGCCGGGCTCACCTATATAGTGCGCAAACATATTTATCGCCGCCCGGCGAGCACCACATACTTTACTTGTATGATGGCTGTATTTTGGGCCGCCAATATACTGATCTGGTTTGCCTTCAAAGCGACATTTGGCACCAATAAAGCATTTACAATAGTACAGCTGATTACGATGCTATTGCTCGTGGTTATTCCGCAATCAAAAATGTGTCGCACATACATCAAAAATACAATCAAAAACGACATGCAAAAAAAAACAGAGCTTTGATTAGCGGCATCTAGCGCGGTGCCAATCAACTTTAGTTTTTGTGTTGTGGCAACAAAAACTCATCTCTAGGAAAAAGATCGCGATTATGCTTATCGTGAAAGTTTACACTGCTATCGTTGGGCACAACCGAAGCTAAAAATTGACTGACAAGCTTTTGTCCATCTAGATTGGCAAGCTTCATTCGTTCGTGCAAACAATACTGCTGATAACGTTCAATGGCCAAAGCCGTATCCAAATTAATTGGTTGATTGCTGCCAATTGCTGTAGTGCCAAAATATAAGTGATGCGGAAAAACAGAACGAAAGGTATCGTATGTGCGTTTAGTGGGCAACCAGGTGACAACAAGTCCACCAGGTTTAAGGCTAGCTTGCATGGCCGCAAAATACTCTTTTGAATAGAGCATGCCAGCGCGAGACGTATACGGTCTCAAAGCGTCAGCTTGTATGATGTCAAATTTCTTTTTTGAGTTTTCGATATAGCGCCGTCCATCACCAGACACAAACTTGATGCGGTCATCACTAAAGAGATGTTTAAGTGGCTTATAGTCCTCCTTCTGAGCATGCTTTTTCAAGACATCCAGTTCAGCTTCGACAATCTCGATGCAAGTGATTGACTTGGTGTTTTTGTGACTTGATGCCGAATAGCAAGTGTCACCAGAGCCCAGACCGATGATAGCAATGTCCTCTGGATTGGGGTGCAGGAAGAGAGGCGCTAGCCCTACCTGCGAATGGTAGTGACCAAATGGAATTTCAGAGTGCCCTTCACCATTTACATAAACGAAGTACTTATCGTCATAAGCTGTCTGAACAGCCGCTATGCCGCTATGACTCTCTTTGTAGATAAAGTCCGGCTTGCTGCCATGCAAAACTGACCACATCGACTGCGCATTTGGCATCGCCAGACAGGGCAATGATGAAAGTGCCAAATAGAGTAGACAACTCCTTATGCACTGGACCTTAGCGGCAGTTACATCAGTCTCTTTGTATTTTATATAAAAGTAGACTGGTAAAAATATTTGATTTAGTGCAAAGAGCGTCAACAAACAATTGAAAGTGCCCAGACGATCTAAACCTACAAGTCCTATTAACAAAAGTGCCAGGGTGCCACCCACAATATTGCAACTCTGCAAAACTCCCACGCGGCGACTGACGAGACTGGAATCACTCTGGACAGAATTTTGCAGACAATAAAAAGAAATACCCATCATAAAAGTGGGAGGAAAAACCATCAACAGCGCAAGACCAAAATAGAGAGCTCTAAACAACTCTCCCTCTGGTGAAAGCAATGCAGATAAACCATAACTGCTCAACTCAAGCGGATTGTATGATCCAAAATAATCATGCAACCAGACCAGCTGCCCGCCGACTTGGCTCTCGCGGTAAAGCACTATTTGAAAAATAACGGAGTAGACCGTTATGGCCACCTGCAATAGTAAAAACATCGATCCAGTAGCATTTTTGAGCTTTTTGGCGGCAAAGAGCGAACCAGCGGCAAGACCACTTAAATAGAAGAACAGCAACCAGCTGAACGAAAATGTATTTGTCTTGAGAATAATGCCCAGTAATCTAAACCATACAAGCTCCAGCCCCAAATTAACAAAGCCAGAAAGCCCGTACAACAAACACCATGCGCCAAATGGTTGTTTAGCAGCAACTGGAGCTTCTGGCGCCTTTAGAGACTCTGGTAAAGATATTGATTTAACTTCGACTCTACTAAGTCTCTTGAGGGGCAATATAACCAAAACTGCGGCCACGAAGTTAATCAATGCCGCTATGAGGGTGGCGCCTTCTATACCTAAGTACCGCATCAAAACAAGTCCGCCAATGAGCGCCCCAAGCGCCGCTCCAAATGTGTTGAGAGCATATAGATTGGTAACTCTAGAGGCGGCATCCGATTGCTCGGCAAGGGCCACGCGCACTAACAAAGGAAAACTCACTCCCATCAAAAAAGTAGGCAGGCTAAGTACTGCAAATACAAGTGGTGCCAGTGTATGAGAGGGCAAGTGCCCACTGAGTTGCAGATAAAAATGCTGATAGAGCAAAGGCAAGCTGCCTACACCAAAAATTCCGATAGCTAGCTCAATAAGAGAGAGAGCAATGATGCACCGCCTCAGGCTCAGCCCTTTGCTTAATCCAGCCCCACAAAAACTACCAAAACCCAGCCCAGTCATAAACGCAGCAGCAACCACCGAAGCAGCTGCAGCGTCTGCCCCCAGAGAAAAGGCAGCCAGCCGCTGCCAGGTTATTTGATAAACCAGAGAGGATAAGCCGCCAAGAAATACAAAAATATAGAACACAGACTTGTGCCACTTTTTTCTTGAATAATTCCGCGAAAACCAACAAATATACAAATACTTGCATATGTGCATACTTATAAGTATCTGTATTATCCAATAATTTGTGTAAGTTGGCGCAAAATCTAATCCACTAACAAAAAAACACTAAAGCAAATTAGTGCGGCAAGGACCAGTGGAGCGACAAAAAAAATGAGCCGCCGAGTCCGGCAGCTCATTTTTAACCTGTTGTACTAGTTACTGCATCTGTACCGGCACGCCAACCAGCTTGCTGATTTTATCTAGCTGCTGCGCCAGTGAGACCAACTCAGAATAGGAGTAACCACCATCAGAATTTTTAAAAGCAGCTTTGACTACTTTTAGTGTGGTCAACTCACGTTTAGCACGGTTTGCTGTTTGATTGGAAATCTTGCCATTAGCCAGATCGCTTGTGAGGCGAGCCTCAATGCGTGCCTGACGTCCGTCTATATCTGTCCAGACCAGGTTTTTACCAGTACCCAGACGGTTATCTACGTCACGGGCGACTTTATCGAGATCGCGTACCAGAGACTCAGTCTCGCTAAAGTTAAGGCCGCCACCAGAACTCATAAACGCTGACTTAGCCTGATTGATACGATCAAGCTCGTTCTTGAATTGATTGGCGGTTCTAACATCAAGTTTACGTGTCAAAAGTGCGTCACTAACACGACGACTGGTCTCAGAGATGCGACCATCGATACCTTTCCATTGACCGGCATTACCAGCCAATTTGGTCTCGAGTCGGGCTGACAGCTTTTCGAGATCTGTAGTCAAAGATAGTGACTCAGCATAACTCAGCCCACTACCACTAAAGCGGTAAGTCACTTCATCGCGACTGATGCGGTCTAGCTCTCTTGTAAATTCACGAGCCTGATCGGCAGTCAAACGACCAGAGGCCACGGCGTCAGCCAGCTTACTATCAATCTGTGCCTGTCTGGCATCGACATCAGGCAAGGCAGCCTGCCCAGAGCGCATATTGGTCTCAATACTGCTGGAGAGTTTTTCTAATTCGAGAGCCAGGGCAGCATGCTCACCAAATGAAAGACCACCACTGGCACGGTACTTAGCTTCCATATCGAGCAAGCGGTAAAAATCACGCTTAAGTATGTCAGCACCACCAGCGGTGAGACGTCCTTGCATTACACCTTCGGTGATGCGTTGATAGAGTTCGGCTTCGCGCTTAGCCAAATCAGGTAGAGCAGTCTCCGAATTTTTCATCTGAGCATCGGCGTCTTTGAGCAATCGATCCAGGTCCAGGGCAATCGTCAAAGCTTCTTTGGCATCGAGATTACCATCGGAAGTACGACTGGCAACTTCAAATGAGAGGATACGATTATATTCGTTGCGCAAATCCTGGGCTTCTTGCGCCGAGAGTTTACCGCTTACAGAGCCACCAGAAATAGCCTGATCTGCTTGCTCTTTGCGAGCCTGAATAGTCTTAGAGACATAAGGATTGTCACGGCTTTCCTTTTCGACTCTGCCAGCAAGACGCTCCAAATCGAGAGCAATGCTCAATTTTTCTCTCTCATCAAGAAGCCCATCAGCAGCTTTAAAAGCAGCTTCACGTGAATTGATACGGTCAAAGTCCTCGAGCAAAGAGCGGGTCTCATCAGCGGTCAACTGACCAGTGACGGTGCCCTCTGAGATGCGTTTATTGATCTCGCCCTTGCGTTTGGTCAAATCAGGTATTACTGTGATTTCGCGGTCTTTGACTGTGCGAAAAAATAGCCCCTGCAATTTAGTCAAATCGCTAGCCAAACTGATTGCTTCTTGTGAGTCATACCCCTGAGCCGTAGCAGCAAAAGTAGCCTTGTTAGCGATGATTTTGTCGAGAGTGCCGCGCAATACGACTTCATCAATATCACTCAATCTCTGACTGGCTTTAGCGTCAGTGATTTTTTTGCTCATGTCTTCGATGGTGGCATTGATACCAATCCAGACCGGCTTGGTGTTAACTACAGCACGGTCGATTTTGCCATTGAGGCGCTCCAAATCAATAAGCAAATTTTGAGCTTGCATGATATCGATTTGTCCGGCGCCGGCTGTTTTGTATGTTTCTTCTTTGCGAGCGATAGTATCTAGCTCATCTTTGTAAAGCTGGGCTTCGGTCAAAGTCAATAGACCAGAGGCAAGAGCCTGAGCCAGATTGCGGTCGACATCGAGACGACGTTTAGCAACATCCACTCCGACATTTTGCACCACTTCACTATCAAAATATTGGACTGAGACTTCACCACTCAATTTTTCTAGATCAAGAGCCAGGGTCAATTGTTCTTCGGCAGTGAGGGGACGGCCAGTTTTGCGCAAAGTATCTTCGTTAGCAATGATGCGATTTAGCTCATTTTGCAGATTAGCAACTTCGGCATCAGTAAGTTTGCCACTACTTTTGCCTTCGTTGATTTTCTTTTGGATGTCACTTTGTTTGACATCGATAGCAGTCATACTGACCTGTCTATCGTGCACTGTGCGAGTCAGACTTTGACTGATGCGATCAAGCTCCAGGACCAACTTAATGGAGTCAGTCACACCTATTTGGCCATTAACTGGAGTAGCCTGCTGGATGCCGCGATTAACGTTATCCAGTTCCATATTTATTTGACTGTATTCTTGCGCCGTGAGGCGTCCTTGAGCATAGGCATCTGCCAGACGTTTTGTGATTTCGTCACGACGTGTATAAACATCCACAAAACCATTTTGTCTATCGGTCAAACTGCCTTCTAATTGTTTGACTATTTCGTCAAGACTAAATTGCAAACGCAAAGTCTCCCAGAGACTGAGCGAGCTATCGGATGCTCTAAAAACTGCTTCTTGCTCTGCCACTCTGCCCAGGTCACGCTTAAAGCCTTCCATCTGGACCTGGCTTATGCGTCCTGCATTGTAGGCATCGGCCAGCCGCTTCTCAATGGAGGCCTGACGGGCGTCAACATCTGAGACACTCGAAATAGACGCTATCACACTTTGCATATCAGCACCATGCGCTGGTCTGACACTCAAACCGATGGACATGGCGCAAAATAGTGATGCCGCAGTTATTGTTTTGAGAGAAACTGCTAAACGACGCTCCATAAAACCTCCTAACGAGTAAACCGGACTTACCGGGTCATCCCCACAGCCCTGAGCAAACCATATTTTAAAGCGTTTGGAGCTGCTTGCATCAGACCAATGCTTTTATAATCAGATAAAGAGGTTAAGTATGAGAATCAAAGTGGATAGTGGCGGCGGTTTACAAGCTGTTGTTTACACCTTTAAAAAGGCGCTAGAAGTCGGTCCACTCAGGCTCTGGAAGCGTATGCGCGCCAAAAACGCCTGCAAGACCTGTGCTCTTGGCATGGGTGGTATGCAAGGGGGTATGGTCAACGAAGAAGGACACTTCCCCGAAGTTTGCAAGAAGAGCCTGCAAGCTCAGGTGGCAGACATGCAGGGTGCCCTGGATGCAGACTATTTTGATAAAAACCCACTAGATAAATTGCTCACATTGACGCCCAAGCAAGCAGAAGACGCGGGACGCATCGCCTATCCAGTGATGCATATTGAAGGTCAGAACAATTTTAAGCCGGTCACTTGGGAATTTGCGCTGGAACATATAGCCACAGCTCTTAAAAACTCAAGGGTAGTCGACCCGGACGAAGTAGCCTTTTATGCATCAGGCCGCTCATCAAATGAAGCGGGCTTTTTGCTGCAATCATTTAGCCGTGTTTTTGGCACCAATAATGTCATGAACTGCTCGTTTTATTGCCACCAGGCCTCCGGCGTTGCTCTCAAAATGACAATCGGTAGCGGGACCGCAACTGTAGAGCTGGCTGACATAGGCAAATGCGACCTGGTGGTATTGCTCGGCGCCAACCCTGCCTCCAACCATCCCAGACTGATGACACAGTTAGCCAATCTCACCGCCCGCGGTGGCAAAGTAATTGTAGTCAATCCAATCAAAGAGCTGGGTCTGCAAAAATTTCGTATACCTTCTCAAGTCAAATCAATGCTCTTTGGCAGTAAAGTAGCCAGTCAGTATCTACAGCCCCTGGCCGGAGGTGATATCGGCTACCTCACTGGTGTGCTCAAAAGACTTATAGAGACTGACAAAATCAATTTAGACTATCTCAAAAATTATACCGAGGACTACCAAGCAGTGCTGGACCATGCTACTAGCGTAAGCTGGGAGCAAATCACAAAAGCGTGCGGGCTGAGCCAGGCAGAAATAGACGAATCTGCCACTATCATTGGTGCAGCAAAACATGTGATTTTTGCCTGGGCTATGGGTCTTACTCATCATAGCTTTGGTACAGACAATGTCATAGCAGTAGCCAATCTGGCTCTCGCCACCGGCAATGTCGGCAAACCGGGCGCTGGACTTTTGCCCATACGCGGTCACAGCAACGTCCAGGGCATAGGCACAGTGGGTGTGGCGCCAGATCTAATGGAGCCAGTCAAGCTAGCCTTGGAAAAAATCTATGGACAAAAAATGCCCGCAACAAAAGGGCTCGACACCTATGCCATGATGGAAAAAGCCCTGGCTGGTGGTATCAAGTGTTTGGTATCAGTGGGCGGTAATCTCTGGGGCTCAAATCCTGACTCTACATTTGCCTCAGCGGCAATGCGCAATGTAGACACTATGGTTTATCTCTCCACCAAACTCAATCCAGGACATTTCCATGGTCGCGGCAAAACCACAATAATACTCCCGGTGCTGGCACGCGACGAAGAGCCAGAGCCAACCACACAAGAATCAATGTTTAATTTTGTGCGTCTATCCGAAGGCGGCAGTCCCAACATCCAGGGACAACTGCGCTCCGAAGCACAAATAATCTGCTACCTGGCAAACCTGGTATTTGGCAATAAAGACTTTGACTGGCTCAAACTAACTAAAGCCAGTGAAGTCCGAAAATTGATTGCCGAAGCTATACCAGCACTAAAAGATCTGGCAAGCATTGACCAGACAAAAAAAGAGTTTGAAATAACAGGACGAGTACTACACACTCCCAAATTTAATACAGCAAGCGGCAAAGCAAAGATGCATGTCACGCCACTACCTCAGTTTGCCGATGACTCATTGCGGTTAATCACCATAAGATCAGAAGGACAATTTAACAGTGTTGTCTACGAAGAATATGATCTCTATCGCGGCATACCGCATAGACATTGCATCATGGTCAATAAAGACGACTTAAGCAGGCTCTCTATAAAAGACGGCGAACGCGTGCAAGTTATAGGTGAGGCCGGCCGACTCGATGAAATCGAAGTCGTCGAAAGTGACATCAAAGCTGGCGTAGTCGCCATGTTTTATCCAGAATCAAATGTACTTATCAAAGCCAATATAGATAGTCGCTCCAAAACACCAGCTTTTAAAAGTGCACCAGTCAAACTGGTAAAGATGGGCATCAACACAGCCAACTAGCAGCACTAATTGGCCGCTATCATTGTTGGATTATCTCCAGAAGAGCGGAATACACGATTTGCATGGGCGATTCGATTAGGCGTATTGGGTCTGCCAGCACGCTCATACTGTCTTTGAAAAATATCGGCAGCTTGAGCTGGAGTGGTAGCAGTCTTAAGTGCTCTAAAGGCTCTGGATTCGGTGCTAGTAAGTTCTTTGTACATAAAATCAAGCTGGGTTCTAAGATCTGAAATAGGCCTGCCTTGCTCTCTAGCAAATTGAGCTAGATCTCGTTTGCGCGAGCCCTCCCATTGTGCCAGTCCGTATCCTGGGCCGCCACCCATCTGACGTCTATTAGGGTCTCCGCCTGATTCCTGATGGATATTACCGACAATGCCAGCAGCCTGAGCGCGGGTCAAACCTTTGCCCATAAAATAATCCATGATTTTTTGCTCATTGCCCCTCAGCTCAGACCGGCTGGGACTGGCTCCAGGCTGAGATTGAGCCTCCTTTGACCGGTCATTGCCGGGTTTTGACTCAAGGGCACCGGAGGCACCATGACTGTCTCGGATACGTCCGCCTTGCGCCATCGATTGAATAGAGCTATCAGCACGAGAACGCCCGGACTCTCCAAAAGAAAGGCTACTAGAAATACTGCGGGAAGAGCTACTCCTATCAACATCAGAAGGTGCAAAAGACATATTGGACTTATTGTTGCAGTCTGTCAGTTGTAGTCCTGGTAAGAGTCCACGGTTTTGCAAAGACTCGCTGGCCGCTGCATTTTGGGTCATACCTGCGGCATTGCCATTTTTTTGCAGGCTCAAATATTCGCTTGCAAATTGACTATTTGCATTTTTACTAATATCCGATGCGTCACATCTATCACGAGAGTTATCGGAGCGCCCAAAATGTTGCGGCACTTCAGAGGGGTGAATGCTCATGCGAAGCTCCTGTCTGCCGCAGTCGCCTGCAGTCAGATCACTAAGAAAATTGGTAAATAAAAAGGTCAGGGGTGATTTACGAAGTCAACATAAGTGCCCGGGCATAAAATCGACATAAAACCAAAACCTTTATTGGTCGGCTCAAGCGTTCTAAGGCTTATTCGCCCCAAAATTGACCTCAGTCATGCCAAAACAATCGTCACCATATATAGCAACAGCCCGGATACGGTAACGGCAGTTACCATCACTGATAGGCACCTTAATACTGGCATGACCACTGGCATCAGTGACTATCGCCGGGCTAAATTGTACGACTGCAAACTGCGCAAAAGAACGATTAGGCTTAGTCATGTTGCCCAAGTAGCGATGTGCCATCATGATGGACGGCTCCGACACCGTTGGCTCGACTTTAAACAGCTCAAAATAGCGGGGCATACTTAAACCGTGTTGCTCAGCATTGATCAATGCGCTTGTTTTTGGGTCAATTTGCTTTTGCAAACTGGGAGGGAGATTATGACGGCTAATTCCCGTACTTAGACTGGCACTGCGAGAAGAATAAAAGTCGTTAATAAGACTGTTCCAATCGGGTGGTGCCACTGTATCAGCACTCTCCTGATAAATAGCGGCGACAATTTGTGCATCTTTTACCGCCTTACCGTGACTGTCTTTGACAGTAAAATCAATTACTTCGGTCTGCCCAGTTTGCAGCTTATCGGAGGAGGGCCTGGCCACAAGTTGCAATTCCCTGGCACGAGTAGAGATTAGCACTTTAGTTTCTTCTACGAGATACTGGGCACCACCACCAGTGACATAAGCCTTGAGTAAAACACTGGGCGCATTAGTAACTGGTAGCTTAAGATCAAACTCAGATGGACCACTTTTTAGTACCAGCGGCTGTACCGCTTCGATGTCTTCGGCGTTGGCTAAAATGAGACCGTAGGCGGGATAAAAGGGACTTTTGATTTTGACCTTGATAGTCTCTCCGGGCTCAGCGATAGCCTTACTTGTCTCAATTGAGAGCACCGGCAAAACAACGCTCTTAGAGGTCTCGCCTGGTCTAAAAGCCTTTACATCGCGGACATATTTCACTTCACGCTGTTTAGTATCACCACAACTAGCTTCGATTTTATAGAGTCCCGGCTCTGACGGCCGATAGGACATTTGTATCGGCTTCACCGCCGATATCAGTGATTTAGATTCAAGCCATTGTTTAGCAAATAAACCTGCTTGTCTGAATATCTCAACCTTGACCGGAACACCAAGCACTGGTGTACCGAGCGCATTAACCACACTGATATGCCAATTATTGACTTTGTCAGTGCTCCAGGAAGGCTGCATAGCTTCTATTTTTATAAATCGCTCGGGCAAAGGTGCAGCCACTGTGGGCGATGAAAGTCTGCCCACATTAAAAGCAAATTTATAAACACTGCCATCAACTTGGGTATCAAGTGTTTTATAAACTTTGTTATAACTAATAAAACCATTATCACTAGACTCCAGCTTAGTAGTCTCAGTGGCAAGCGTAATAGTCAAGACATCTAGCGGTAAGTTCTCAGGCAAAACATAACTAAAGTCAAAGGCACCATATTCATCTAATGTGAGCTCACCTTTAGTCAATTCTTTGCTATTGGATTTGAGACTGTAGTAGATACGCTTCATTTTACTGAGCTTATATTGACTGTGACCGGGTTTGCCTTGGCGCTCTCGCAGTAAGCCTTTGACATAAACAGTTTGACCAGGCAAATAAGTAGACTTATCGGTGACACACCAAAAGCGGTAAGTAAGTGGTCGCAGAGCCGGTCTAATTTGTTTACCCAGATCAAATGGCAAAAGCAGAGCGTAGTCATCACCTTTTGTCACTTCCACGACTTCGCTGGCGCCAGTAAGAGGCAGTTGAGTCAGTCCGTATTGATCTGTTATCCCAGGAGGTCCATTAGGATACAAACTGACTTTTGCGTCTTTGACAGGCTCTCCGCTAGAGATATCGCTAACATAGGCAACTAATTTGTCATTGCTAAAAACATCTATACCAAGGCCTGTCACCTGCACCCAGATAGCAAGACATCTAGCATTAGTATTTAAGTCTCCACTAGCCCTGGCAACTACCACAAACTGACCCAACCCATCCTTTAGATAAGGGGCGAGATCGGCGTTGATTGTGCTTCTATCAGGACCAGCCGTGACAGTCTGTTGGGACAGCAATTGTGCCTTTTTAAACGCTATAAATGCATCTCCACCACTTTTAAAATGGTTCCAGTCTTGAGCAGTTGCCTTAAAAATAGACAACTGCGCAGATGGCATGCCCTCAGCAGTAAAGCTGACTAAAGGAGGACTGCCTTTAGGTATTATGATCTGATTGCGAAAACTAATAAAACGTGGACGGCGACTACTTGAATGCACATCGACACTAACTGCTCGCCCCAGAGTCTCACCGTTAACGTCCATAAGACCAGGCTTAAAGCTGACATGGTATACAGTAGAGGCCTTTAAATTGGTCTTGAGCACGAGCTTTTTGCCCATAATCTCATAGGCATAGTCGCCCACTGGCGGATCAAATTGCACCAGATACTTAGCAAACTTAGATGGGTCCAAAACACTATCAAATTCAAAGTCCAGAGTCATATCATCATAGACAGGCAGCTCACCTTTAGGACTCTGTACCAGCTTTAAATCTCCCTGAGTATGATACTGATACTGACGCCCCTTACTATTTATGTTGGGTCCATCAAGTGAGAGACAATTGGGGGCAAAAGATACTGTGACTGTGGCATTGCGAGGTAAGGCGTCAATTGTCTCAAAGGCAATCCAATTGGATGCACCGGCTCGCACATTGGCTGGATGAGTGTCCCCCTCAAGATACTGTTGCTCGCTCAAAAAGCGCAGAGGATAAGTGCGCAGTCCAGATCTCACAGTAACTAATTCTGAGACCAATTTGGTGTTCACCCGCTGGTTGTACTTAGCAACAAAAACAGGATGAACTGGCAAGGGCTGATCGACTTCTGGATAAATCTGATAGACACGGGCCGATGCTGTGATTATCTGAACAAGATGTTCTTTATCGAGCTTGGCACCATCCAATGCTTTGATACCACTCTGAACAGTGACATTGTATGTCGTAGCCATTTTGACAGCACCCTCATAGGGCACAAGAACAAGAGTCTGACTATCCTTAAAGGACCACTGCCCATCCAGCTCAGGCACCAGTAGCACAAACTTGCGAGCCTGCTCACTAGTTATATCGCCAGGTGTAGCCATTTCTTTGTCAAACTTGATGATAATCTGCTTGAGCCGCTCAACCTCTCCAAAAGGATTGACTTTGACAGACAAAGTGGGTGCCACCACCGGCGAAGCCTGTACCTGTGCCACCGGCGCAAAGCCACATTGCACCACAAGTATTGCCAGTGCCGATACAGACAATAAGATCCGCACTAAATTACCATTATTGGCTTTAATGCATCCTAATCCCTTAGCAAAAATCAAAAGACACCTATTAAGATATGGCAGGGGGAGTACTGTCGAGCGGGGCAAATGTATCACCCTCAATGGCCAGCATATCCTGAGTCGTCAGACCCTGCATAATTTGCCGATACATACTGGCCCTGGCCAGCATCACCACCATGAGAGCTGGTATTGTACCAACAACAAAAAGCAAACCACCAACTGCTTGCACCAGATACAGTACTATTTCCATGAGCATCACTTTAATCAAGATACCCTTGGTGCTGACCCAGCTAGCTCTCAAGCCCTGCACTGGTCCCATGCCTCTATCAATGATGCAATATTCATAAAAATGACAGGACAGGTCGACGTAAACACCCGGTATGACAAAAAACAAATATGCCGGAGCACGCGCAGCCTTAAACATCAGTGTTGCTAAGAGATATTGCCAAAAGCAGGGCCAGCCAGTAAACAAATCACGAGGACTGATAGAGTCCCCATCCAGCGCCTTAAGGGCAACTCTGATCATGCCAATGGACAAAATTGGCTGCACCACAATGGTCGTACCAAGACCAAATAACATCACAAGCATACTGAGCCAGGCGGGGATATTGATTTTTAAAAAGCCTGCCACCAGCACAAATAGACTCGGCGAAGCTGCCACAGCCGTCACACAAAATGAAACAGCCATGACTCCAAGCAGTGGCAAAAAATTATTGCTCATGCCATGCCAGCCGTCAGAGAGCGCCTTGCCCACAGTAAACCGCTCTGTTCTCAGGACGATTTCTTGCATATGCATAATCAGGTCATTTGTTTTTGGGTCTGCCCGGGCAGCTCCGGCAAGAGATTGCCCCAGAGGAAGCCCTGACCATAATCAATGCCCATCTCCAGTAAGAGCGGCAAATCCTGTCTGTCTTCAATACCCTCAGCAATAATTTCGGCACCAAGACTCTTAGCGACATTGGCTAGACGACGCAAAAGTCTGGCCTTAGCTGGCTCACTCGATAGTCCAGCGACATATTTGCGGTCGACTTTGACTAGATCTGGCTCAAGCAAAATCAAAGTCTCAAGACTGCTGCGACCAAAGCCGACATCATCAACAGCTACTTTAATGCCAAAGTCTTTGAGTGCCTTGACGTGCTCACGCAAGTAGCTGGGATCAGATATAAACTCTTGCTCCGAAATCTCCACACAATAGATGTTATCGCCCCGGTCACGGGGAAACAAATCGAGCAGATTTTGCACTGGGGTCTCAAGCAAAGTAGAAGGGAAAAGATTGACATGGATGCGCATATTGCGTCCAAGATTGGGAGTAGCAGCCAGACAGAGCCTGAGACACTGTAAATCCACTGAAGTCAAAATATTGTTCTCGACACATATCCTGAAAAAGTCAGCAGGACTCTCAAAAGCGCCATCGGGACCGCGCGAAAGCGCCTCGTAGCCCACCGTGCTCTCAGTGGCAAGCTCAATAATAGGCTGATATACGGTGCGGAACTGTGTCTTATCAAGCAACTGATCGACAATCGTCGTAGGCACTGGAGCGGCATCATGACTGGGTTCATGACCAGGCTCTTTAGCCAGAGAGACTTTATTTTTGCCAGCTGCTTTGCTGCGTCTTAGAGCTGTCCGAGCGAGAGTGACTACTTCCTGGACCGACGCAATCTTTTGAGGCAAATTAGCCACACCGATAGAAGCTGTAGTCTCAATTACATCATTGGCATCACGCATTGGACTGTCGGCAATGCAAGCTCTTATGCGCTCAGCAACACGCATGCCATAAGCGAGATTGGTATCAGGCAAGAGCACAAGAAACTCATCGCCTCCCACTCTAGCTACATGATCTGAGGGACGAATAGTATCGCGGATACGCTTAGCTGTCTCTTTTAGGACGATATCGCCGGAAGCATGACCAAGACCCTCATTGACCTTTTTGAGGTTGTCGCAGTTGATAAGCATGGCAATTAGATGTCCACCACTTCTAGTAGAACGGCTTTCTTCTACCTTAACTACTTGTTCAAGTCCGCGCACATTGAGCACTTCAGTCAAATAATCAACACTGGCCAGGCGCTCCAGCTGGTTGAGAGCAGCAAATAGTTCTCTTTGTAGGACAACTATGTCCTGGGTCGACAACTCTTTATTGCCCCCCATACTGGCTGCTGCTGTGGTCTCTGGCAGGGGCTCAAGAGCTGGCAGCTCACCAAAAGTCTGTCTGGCAAAATTCATATCAGCAAGGTCACCACCGCTGGCTTTGCCATTGCCATTTTTGCGACTGCTATGTCCAGCACCATTACCATTGGTAGGCACTGCTGTATGAGCAGACGGACTGACATGGGGACTGGCTTTGTGCACTATGACCGCATCAATATCCTGAGCTGGCGGCTGACACTCAAGGTCCTGAGCCACGTCAACGGCAATCTGGTCCACATAACCACCGCCAGGTTGAGCGGCACTGGTAGCACCATAACCTTCATTGCCATAACTGTCCTCGCCATAACCATCTCCTGGTTTGGCGCTGTATTGCACCATGGCATAGACAAAGGCAAAACTGGACAGTATAAAAGCCAAAAGTGGCAAAGTATTGCCCTTTGCTTTTACGTCACCTGTATAAAATGATTTGATTATCTCAAATTCTGCCGCTTCCACTTCCTGTATGCGGCTGCCGATGCGCTGTACTTCGCGCATCTCGCGGCTGGTCAAAAGCAGTCGACTGGCGTCCTGGTTATTTTTATCAGCGCGCAAATTAGCATCTAAGATAAGTTGATCAATGACCATCTGCACTTCATTGAGCAAGCCACGAATCTGCTCAGAGCGCGCATACATACCAGCATCCAGTGACTGCAGGACAAATATATGCTGTTTGAGGTTTGTCACCGACTGGTCAAACTGTTCTCTTTGGGGACGATCGCCTGTGGTCAAAAAGCGCTGACTGGTCAATAGCATACTTGTATAAGCTTTTGATACTTCTTGCAGCTCTTTAACGCCCTGCTGCCTCGATACAAGCCATTTATCGCCATGGAATTGCCCCCAACCCATCATGCTCAGCAAGGTGGTCAAGGCAAGCAAACCAAAGGCTATGGTAAGCCCTGCAATAGTCTTTCTTTCAGAGGATTGGCTCATGATTGAGGCGATAAGTGTCCGATAACAGTAAAACCGGGTAGCCACCTATCACATACACATTTTTGATGGTTATTAATCCTTAGCCGAAAATGTCTGAGCCTGAGGATTACGATTGACCCTGAGAGCTGGTCTCAAATCACTAACACTTTTAGCGGTCTCAGCCGAAACATCGCAATTGGCAATAGTTAGCTGTTCTAATTGGGGCATTTTGGCAAGGGCGACAAAAGCTCTGTCACTAATATGAGTGCCCGATAGCTCCAGATGTCTGAGAGACTTAAGCGCTAGTAGGTGTGGCAAAACAGAGTCGTCAATTTGATCATAAGCCAGCGACAGTTTATAAAGAGCAGGCAGATTGCTCAAATATCTAATACCGGCACTTGTCACCTTGGTGCGGGACAGGTCAATTTGATACAGCTCTTTTAGACTGCTTAACTGCTTGAGTCCATCATCATCAAAGTCTGTACCATGCAAAACCAGACTGGTAAGCATCTTAAGTTTGACCAGATCTCTAGCACAGCCACTGTTGATATTAGTGCCACTCAAATCAAGCCCCCTGAGATATCGGAGCTTACTCAGGGCGGCGACTCCTTTATTGTCCACAGCGCGGCAGCCGGTCAAAGTTAAATTGACCATTATATGCATGCGTCCTATCTGCTGTAAGCCCGTATTGGTGATTTTGGTGTTAGATAGTTGCAGGATCTCCAAAGGCAAATCGGCAACAGAGGCTAACCCTTTATCAGTTACCTTAGTGTCATCAAGCACGAGATAACGCAGGTCTTTTAGTCTGGCGATATATTTGAGTCCGACATCAGTCATCTCGGGGTCGGCAATAAATTTGACCTGGCGCAAATCGGCATTGACGCGATTGAGAGTGATCTCGTCATCACTGATATCCAGCGCACTAACAGGCTTGACTGGAGCAGTCACCACTGGTGCTACCGCCAGAGGTGCGACTGACTGGACTTTGGGCACAGGCTTAAACATCTGATAGCCGGCAAAGGCAAACGCCCCCACTAGGGCCAGAGATAGAGCAATGATAATGGTTGTCTGATTGACAGTGCGTCTGGGCCGCTCAACATATGATGCATCTAAGACTTGCTCCCGCACCACGCTCTTGTCATTAAACTTAGAGGTACCAAATTGGCTGCGTCCGGTGTGCTCAAGTACGGTCTCGCCAGGGCGCTCGAGGCGAGCCAGTCCAGTCTCATGGGCTGGCATAGACTCAGAGAGCGGCACCGCACTGCCTGATCGCATAACATCACTAGGCCGAGATGGCACAAAACTCTGGCGGTCAAATTCAGTCGGTGCAAGGGCAGCGTCAAATATTTTTTGTTTGACGTCCTCAGGATAGTTGTCTGTATAGCAGGCTGTGGAGAGTTCAAGAGACGTAAACTCAGTCACCAACTGCGAAATTTCGTCTGGCATAGCAGGGCTGAGCGCAGCATTTTCTTTGAGCGCTTGCTCTACCGACACTGTCTGTGGTGGCAGTTTGAGGACACCATATTGGGCTGCTATCTTGAGCAATTCTAAGCGCACTTGATCAGCTGATTGATAGCGGTCTTCGGGCTTTTTGGAGAGCAGCTTGATCACGAGAGCTTCCAGCTCCGGGGCAAAATCCAAGCCAAGCGATGCTTCTTTTAAAGGCAACGGCTTTTCGGTCAGATGCTTTTCCATAGTAGCCATTTTATTGGCACCGACAAACGGTGGACAGCCCGTCAAACAGACATACATAACACAGCCACAGCTATAAAGGTCTGTGCGGGCATCTACTCTAGTGCTATTGATTTGTTCAGGACTCATATAGAGTGGCGTACCCAGAGCTTCGCCAGTCCTAGTCAGATCTTGCATTGTGCGGTCTTCAAAGTCTCTTACTTTGGCGATACCAAAGTCCAGCAATTTAACATGGGCACTATTATCGGGACGCAGTGCCAACATGATATTACTGGGCTTGATGTCTCTGTGTACGACTCCCTTGGAGTGTGCTACGGCGAGGGCCTCAAGCATTTCAATAAAGATAGGCAGGGCTTCAGCCACAGGCAAAATTGACTGCGGTCTTTGTTTCTGCAAATCTGACAGTGTCATGCCTTCGACGTATTCCATGACCATATAGGGACAGCCCTGGTCATCGATACCAAAGTCATTGATGCCAACTATACCTGGATAGTTGATAGCGCTGGCGGCTTTTGCTTCTTGATGAAACCTCAGTTTGGCCTTATCCGAAGCAAATTTATTTTTGAGCATCTTGATGGCATAGTCACGCTCCAAAAAGACCTGATGGGCTTTATAAATTACACCCATACCGCCAGCACCGAGCACTGACACCAGCTCGTATTTGCCGAGATAGGTTGTGCCGACAAGCTCGTCTTTTTCCACTTCTTGCGTGCGCGGTCTTTTAGTGGCGGGCACTGTTGACGGTGGCGCTACTTGAGGCAGCGGCTCCAGACTGTCAACATTGTCCGACTTTTCCATACGCACAGTCCCTGTATTAGCGAGTGCATCCTCTGGTACAGAGCCCGCAGTTGAGCTGGGATATACTCGCTCGCGCACTGTAGGCGTGCGCTGCCTTGTAACTCTGGCATTAGTAGTTACAGTATCTATTTGCCCATTATCTTGATTATAGTGTCTGAATGGCTTAGAAGAGGGCAACAAAATGGCGGGCCACTGCACATGGGCGGGTAAAGGACGGTCCAGGTAAGCTCGACCGCTACCAGAATGAGTGGCAGCACTCTGGCTGACTGAATTTATCTCGGTACCATTTGCTGAACTCTGGCCAGGCGGTAAAGGTGCACTGGGTGGCAAAACATAGCCAGGCGGGGGACTGTCTCCGTCCCCCAGACGATAGGTACGCCGCTCTCGCCCGGGTCTAGCCTGACCCGGTTGATTTTGACCATCCTGATTTGTATTGCCCAGACTACCCGTCAAAAAAAATCTCCGCCAGTGGTACCGTAAGATACCATGACGGAGATTAAGAGCCAGACTATAAGCGGGTTTATCTGATCCTGACAAATCGCTCAATCATATAAATATTGACCAGATGATCAAATTCATTTGTTTGAGCCCGGCAAATTTATCAGATGCATTAAGTGAGCAAATACCGGACTATCTCTCACAAGCTGCTTCCCGGAGCTTTATTTAGTAGATGTAGAGCATCTCTCTAAATTTGGGCAAGGGCCACAGTGCATCGTCCACAATCTGTTCCAGTTCGTCGCTTATTGCGCGCACTTGATTCATCGCGGGGATGATTTTTTGTTCGTAAAATCTAGCCCGGTTGAGATTATCAGACTCACCTTGTTCGGAGTGATCATCATGATGACCTTCTTTGATTAGTGACTCCAATTTGTCGATACCGAGCTGGAGCTGGCAAACTCTATCGCAGACATCTTTGAGCAAATGCTCTTGCGGATGCAGGCTGATACCAGTTATAGCCGCCCGAGTAGCGCTGATTGCTTGAGCAATACGATTTTGATATTCGATTGCTACTGGCAAAATCATTGTGCGGGCGATATTGGCCGTGAGCAATGACTCAATATTGATGGTCTTGCAATAGCTCTCCAGGTTGATGTTAAAACGGCTGACCAGTTCATCTACTTCCAGCACACCATACTTTTTGAAGAGTGTTTTTGTATCTTCTTCAACCAGGCTGGGCAGGGACTCTACTGTGTTTTTGAAGTTAGGCAAGCCGCGTTTTTCAGCTTCTTCATGCCATTCTCTGGAGTAGTTATCACCATTAAAGAGGATGCGCTGGTTTTCGCTGAGAGTCTCTTTAACGACTTTTTCTACGGCGGTATTGAGATCGGAGCCGCCTTTCATGGCTTTTTCGATTTGGGTGGACATATAGTCGAGAGACTCAGTCACCATGGTGTTGAGCACAGTGTTAGGCCAGGCTACTGATGTGCTGCTACCAACCGCTCTAAACTCAAACTTATTGCCGGTAAAAGCAAATGGTGAGGTACGGTTGCGGTCGCTATCGTCACGAGGCAATTCAGGCAAAGCGGTAACACCGAAGTGCAGTTTCTTGCCGATTTCGTTGATTTCTTTTTTGCCAGAGATAAGAGCGTCCACTACTTGGGTCAGCTTTTCACCGAGATAGATACTCATGATTGCTGGTGGGGCTTCGTTGGCACCAAGTCTGTGATCGTTGCCAGCACTAGCGATTGAGGCTCTGAGCAGATGACCGTATTTGTTTACAGCGCGAATCACTGCAGTCAATACGACGACAAACTGTTGGTTTTCGTGAGGTGTGGAGCCGGGATCGAGGAGGTTATTACCTTGATCGTCTGCCATTGACCAGTTATTGTGCTTACCACTACCATTTACACCACTAAATGGTTTTTCGTGGAAGAGACAACGCAAACCGTGTTTTTGTGCGGTCTTACGGAAGACTTCCATCAATACCATGTTGTGGTCAGTGGCAACGTTGCTGCTTTCAAATACTGGTGCAACTTCAAACTGGGCTGGAGCAACTTCGTTGTGGCGAGTTTTGACCGGTACACCGAGCTTGTAGAGTTCGGCTTCAGCGTCCATCATAAAGGCCAAAACGCGCTCTTTGATGGAGCCCCAGTAGTGGTCTTCCATTTCCTGACCCTTAGGTGGCTTGGCACCAAAGAGGGCGCGACCGGAGTTAATGATGTCGGGACGAGCCATATAAAAGGCTTCGTCAATCAAAAAGTACTCTTGCTCTGGACCAACTGTGCAGCTCACACGTTTGACGTCTTTGTTACCAAGCAACTGCAAAAGTCTGACGGCTTGATGGCTCACTGCTTGCAATGAACGCAATAGCGGGGTCTTTTTGTCGAGGGCATGACCGCTGTAACTGCAAAATACTGTAGGAATACAAAGTGTCTTGCCGTTTGTGCTCTCCATCAAAAATGCTGGGCTGGTAGGGTCCCAACCGGTATAGCCACGGGCTTCAAATGTCGATCTGATACCACCAGAAGGAAAGCTTGAAGCATCCGGCTCACCTTGAATCAAAAGCTTGCCTGAAAATTCCAGATTCGCTTCACCATCATCACCACTGAATACCAGGAAGGCATCATGCTTTTCGGCAGTGAGACCGGTCATGGGATGGAACCAGTGAGTAAAGTGGGTAGCACCACGGGCGATGGCCCAGTCCTTCATAGCATTGGCGACAATGTCAGCCATGCTGGGATCGAGCTGCTCACCAAAATCGAGACAGCGGACAACCGCTTTAAATACGTTTTTAGGTAGCAAGCTGCGCATGGCGCTGCGATTAAAAACGTTTTCGCCAAATATATCTGAGATAGATGTCTGTGTGTAATCAACAGTTGTCTGCACCGGCTCACGTCCCTGTGCGCTTCTAACTGCATTGGTTCTAGCTGAGCCCTGTGAGCTGTTATTTGAGCGAGATACCATGGCGTTGCCTCTTTCCTTTGTGATCATTTTGCCCTCCTCTAAAGTAGCGACCGCGGGGTAAAAAAAACTTTTAAATACCTAGTGCCTTTAATATGACGCGCTTGCGCCTCTGTCCATCAAACTCTGCGTAAAAAATCTGTTCCCAGGGACCAAGGTCAAGTTTGCCGGCAGTAACCGGCACCATCACCTGGTGATTGAGTAAAATCCGCTTGAGATGAGCATCTCCATTATCTTCGCCAGTCTGATGGTGATGATAAGCTGGATCTTGAGGAGCCAGTTTTTCGACCCAGGCATCGATATCTTTGATAAGACCGCTCTCCCAGTCATTAATGTATACGCCGGCAGTGATATGCATCGCAGAGACCAGGATAAATCCTTCCTGCATGCCGCATTCATCGAGAAAGTCTTTCACTTCATCGGTAATGCGAATATATTCGCGGCGCTTCTTTGTCTCAAACCACAAATACTTGGTATGAGCCTTCAGCCCGTCTTGCACCTTCATAGCATCTCCCTGGCACAATTTGCATAATAATAGCCCAACTCACCAAAAAGACTATGAGTTGATGTCCTCACGTAACTTTGACGCAATAGTGCCTGCTAAAGCCGCTTTTGACATTTACTGGATATGCGCTGGTAGGCGCAATAGGGCTTGCCAGACAGAAGGAGCGGTCTTATCAAGATTTTGTAAAGCTTCTATCGTTTTTGTGTAATCAAGAGAAGGTTGCTCCTGCAAGCGCCAGCCGCGCAGAGTGCTATCCCAGGTGCCAACCAGGCGCCTGGCAGTGCCTTCTATATCATTGCGAGCAACGGCTCTGAGCTGTGGCTCAAAGCTGTCAGCTTTGCCAGCCCTCATCAACTGCGTTAGTTCGGTACGCTGTCCAATATATAAAACAGTCTCCGGTCCACTTGAGATAATGCCGATATTGGTCGTGCCAATAATGTCATCAAGCCCAGGATAAGCACCCCTTTTAGGGCTGTGGGTATGAAAAGTGACAGTGTCTAATTTTTCGGAAGCAGGTAAATGACTGAGTCTGGTTTCGGTACCCGAGACCTGTCGACTGAGCTTCATCGTCGCTAAATCAACTGTGCGACCGGTCTCAATGCCCTGCCAGGGATGTTCGCTAGAGAGTATGCGAGCCAGGCTAACTGTATCCATAGTGGCGCCGCGGTCAATATGGGCAGGCAATGAGCGCACACCAGGTCCCATAAAAGCGAGGCGATTTTTGAAAGGGTCGACAATCATTGAGCCAGCTTCAGCATAGAGCCGGGGCACGCCCACGACTTTGGTAGCGCCAAAACCGCCGACCACCATACCAGGCAGGGCTTCGGTGCTATCAGCCAGGGTGCGTCCCACTTTTGAAGCTGTATTTTGTGCAAGTATTTCCTGACTTTTGCGATCTGGAGCAGTGTTTGCTTTTGAGACAAATTGCTCAGTGCCGCTGCCCAGATCGTAGAGTCCTTTTGCCGCAAGCAAAGCAGCACCAGCATAGCCCAGACGTGGTGCCACCTTAAAAGCCACGGTAAAACCAGCCCCGAGAGCGGTACCGGTGGCTAGTTGAGCTGCCACATGGCTTTTGTCACTAGCCAAATCATTGAGTAAATGGCGAGCAGTGGCAGCTGGCACCGCCTGAGCTGTGTCGAGCAATAGACTGCTAGCCGATTTGAGCGGTCTATTGTCACTACTAAAAGTGCCGCCGTCCTTTTGTCTTGCGTTTAAATCCTGGACAAACTGCCCTATGGCTTCGGTGCTGGCGCCGAGCTTAACATGTTTATCAAAAGGGTTAGTATTGTCTATCTGGTCTGACACGGCTATCACTACATATGTGGAGCCATAGTAGTGTCACTGTTGCCCCGTGTCATTGGGGAAACTACGACTAGCCCTGACCGCCACCTAGATGACTTAAACCTTCTTTGGCATCCATTTGCTCGGGATCCAGTGCCAGCGCCTGTTCATAGGCATGTTTAGCCTGGTCGGCTTTGCCCTGGCGCGCTTGCAACTTGCCCAGATGAGTCCAGAGTGAGGCATGCTTGGGAGAGAGCTTAACTGCTTCCATAAACTCGTTTTCGGCTTTACTCAAATCACCTTTAGACTCAGCCATCCAACCGAGATCCACATGCAATGCCGCCACTTTGGGTTGCAATTTGACTGCTTCAGATAACTGCTCAACGGCGCGCTCAGCGCTGCCTTTTGCTGCCATCAAAAATGCCAAATCGGCGTGACCATAAGCATCAGAGGGATCAACCTGAAAGCCCTGCGCATATTCTTTTTCGGCCCTCTCAAACTGACCAATACTGGCATAAACAAAGGCTATTGAGCGTGTCACCTTACCAGCGTTTGGTCTGTAGTCGCGCGCCCATTCAAATTCGGTGAGCGCATCGTCATACTTGGATTCGCCAGCCAGAGCCAGTCCTCGACGATAATGCAGTTTGAGACCACTATCTTTGATCTCGTTTTTTTGTTGCTCGGTATAGGCAACTGGCTCACAAAGCCCCACTACCTGCAAAAATTCGGCAACAGAGCGTCCGAGATTACCTCTAAAGAGAGCGACAAAACAATAATCACGGTGTGCCGCCATAGTCTTTGGTACACACATAATTGAGGCTTTTAGCTCTTGCTCAGCCATTTCAAAGTCCCAATTAGTGATGTATACATGGGCTGCGTCATAATGTTCGGCCGCCTTATTTTGCAAAATAGCAAAAGCATTCTGTTCGTTTTCGACTGCTGGCTCGCTAGCCTCGACAGCCGCTGGCGGCGCCTCAGGAGCCTGATCTGCCTGCGTCTCACTCTGGACGGCTGGATCCTGACTGTCGGCTGTTGCCGATGTCACTGCCACATCCGAAGCCTGAGCCGTATCAACAGGCTTAAGCGGAGTCACACCATGGGACGTACCTGGCAGTGGCGTAACTTTGCTGTTAACTGCTTGAGGCTCAGCTGAGGCAGCCAGTAAACTACTCAGAGACAATAGCGAGAGTGTGAGAGCAAATCCTATAATGCGCTTGCTTTGTAGACCGTCAAATCCAGGTTTGTGCATATCAACTCTCGCAAAAGTGAAACCAATCAAGCCTTATTATGGCATTATGGCAAGCACTTAGCGCTACGCTTCCAGACCTGAGCAGACTTCAGGGTTTACCCTGATAGCGACAGTTTTATTTAGTTTGACCAGCCGGCACAGCCACTATCGCTATACCTTTTTCCTGGGCAAATTTGATCATCTCATCTTTTTCGACAACCAGAGTCTCTTTAGCCTGCACAGCCAGGATACCGCCGAGCTTACCGCTTTCGGGAATCATCGCCTGGAGCGTACTCATGCCCACAGTGGGGGTATCAAAACGCTGATCCTGCCCCTGTTTTGACACTTTGCATACGACTACCGGACCGCGAGCTAACTTAACTGCTCTTTTAATTGCTTCGTCTGTGCCCTCAATGGCTTCCACAGCGAGTATCATGCGGTCTTTGACGACTACAGTTTGACCAATATCCAGACGAGCGATCTCGCGAGCAACGCTCATACCAAAATCAATATCACTGTATTCTTCAGCACTGGGCTGGCGCTCCGTCAGTACCCCTATCTCGGGAAATAAATGCTGCAAAAACTCACGCTGGGTCAAAACTTTGACACCATTGGCTTCCATCACGCCGCCGACACCTGTTTGAATGGTGTCGTCATTAAAATTAGGTAGCTTGGATAGCTCCTTAACCGCCACCCAATCAAGCTTATGGAGCTGATGCAGTAAATTTATCTTTGGCACTTTGCCAATAAACACTATTGATGGGCAACCTTCTTTTTTGACTATGCCGACATTGCGTCCCAGCTGACCGGGAGCCACGTTGTAGGCCTTATCCACGAGCGGCTCAATGAGACTGAAGGCACTATCACTTAGAGCCAGAGCAACCACACGATAGCCACGCTCTTTGGCTGACTTTGCCAGAATCGCTGGCAATTTACCCTCCCCTGCCACAATGGCCAGAGAAGTTGTAGCGTTTTGAATGGTGGAAGAAGCCATAAATTTCCTGTTTAATAGCTAATTAGCTAGTTTAGAAGCGCAAGAAATGCGGACTTAGTTTATCATGGACTTGGCAGCCAGACAGGATCAGGCGATTGACATTACTATAAGAGTAATTAAACTGGCTAATATCCCATACAAATGGGCTTCGAGGTGAGAAACACAAATGGGTAAGATATCGACAATATGGCTAAACAAGGCGCTATTGCTCGCTTTTACCTGTGTTGCACTTTGCCCTGTGACAGTATCTTCAGCATCAGCACAAACCTTTATGAAAGGTCGCAAAGAAGATTTGCCCGATGCCAGTGGTTTTTATATGTCCAGACGGCAGTATCAAATAATTGATGATGGTCCGGTAGTGCGTAATTCGCAAGGGCAGGTTGTGCCAGCCAACCAGGCCGGCTTTACCAGTAATGTCGGAGCCGGCAGGGCGCCATTGCAGAGAGCGGGCTTTATGCCTTATAGCTCAGGACTACCTCAATACAACCAACAAAATTTGCCCAAAGTAAACAACGGCGTGCCAGATCAACCAGCGCCTGTCTTTGGCAGCGGCGGTCCTTCTGCCCTCAGCGCCCGTGCTAACTCTTACAAAGGCTCCAAAAAGAGCAGCAAAGGCGGTGGTAGCGGTAGTGGTGGCAGTCAGGCCGGTAAACCAAAACCGAACACAGTGAGTGCCTACAACACTTATAAAGGTTACAGTCCGGCAAACCCAACTTCCAACGCCGAAAAATTGAGTACGTCGGGTGGCAGCGGGGCAGGAGTCTCGGCCAGCACCAGCACTTCTACGAGTGTCAAAGGCAGTGTTTGGCACTGGAATAAAAAAGGCCAATAAAAGATTTTTGTCTGCTGATACGGACTTTTTAACAATTTTGGACGATAAAAACGCCTGAAATTTTGCCTCAGGTGCCCAAAACGCCCAAATATGGCAATCCAGGCAACAAATCAGCGCTTGACAATTACCCGATTAAGTGGAGAATCATTAAGGACACTTGTCCTAGTTGTCACTTTCTCGACAAACTATCAAAACGGCATCCTTTACTAATTACCCCGCATATTTCTTTCAGGAGGCTTGGCTTTATGTCAGCAAACTCTTTTAATGCCGTGCAGCCAAATTTTGTCATGCTTGGTTCTCCCGATGTTTACGCCCAAAGCAATCGCATCAACAAAGCAATCGAAACAGCAAAATCAGCTGCCAATCTGTGTTTAACATACCAAAACCCGCACAGCCAAAGAGCAATTCGCGATGTTGAAATGTTCCTCAATGAAAACTGCCCCCGCAACTTTATCTCGCTGGCTCTCGGTATCTTCAATCAAGAATGTCGTGGCATAGTTAAGGCCTTTCGCATTGCCTGCGCCGAGCAACCGATCAGACTTGTTGCTGCCGGTCCTGAAGGCGAGTAATTTTTGCTCACTGCCCACTATTTACTAGTTACATTTCCAATTGAGACAAGACAATATGCCACTGCCAGTAGTGCATTGGCGGATTCTACCCTGCCAGGACAAAAAATCCTGACAGGGCAGCCCGCCTCTTGAAAAGACTGCGGGTCTAAATGAGTAACAGCAAGTTACCAAATTACAGCAGAACTCTTTTAGTTTTTTAGCCCCATGGTAAGATGGAATTCTTGTACGTGCCCGTAGCTCAGCTGGATAGAGCGCATGGCTACGAACCATGAGGTCGGGAGTTCGAATCTCTCCGGGCACGATATAAACAGAGCTTAGCTCTCAAGCATTTTCGCCGTTCTCGTAAGAGGCGGCGTTTTTGTTTTTCCGCATGTATTCCGCATGCGAGCATTGCACACCTTTGATTAAATACCAGTCAGGTGAGACGCAACAAAATTACCGCAGATAGTACCGAAACCCGCATCCATGGCCGATATACGCATTAAATATACGCACCGAAAGCCGCAACCTGTCAGCGTTACATGCCCTTGTGACTGTAACTTATTTACTATATAGTCGAGCTACTTGTCATTAGCTGCGTCTCTGTGTGCTGCCATGAACTATCCACAACCATCATCCTTGGACCCGACTTTGCTCGATTGCCTGCGGGCTTACCTCGATAACAAACCGCTCAAGCTGCGGACCAAGGCGCAATACGAGAATGTTATCCGCAGATGCGTGCCTGACTGGCTGTACAAGCCGATGTCGAGCATCACACGCAAAGATATTCAAGATCGACACAAACAGCTAACAGCGCACGGACCATACCAAGCCAACTTTTGCGCACGAGTTCTTCGAGCTTTGTTTTTGTTCGCTGAGAATTTCTATACAGACCAGACCGGCGAGCCGATCATCAAAAGTAATCCCATGCGAGTTATGGCGGCAATGGCGCTGTGGAACAAGGAGACAAGAAGACAACGCAGGATTAAGCCCGATGAAATGCCGAGATACTTCGCCGCACTACTGACGATGCCCAATAAAAATGCGGCTGATTACTTGCTGTTCCTGACTTTGACCGGTATGCGCAAAAATGAGGCAACCCAGCTTACTTGGCAAAATATCGATCTCAACAAAGGTCTAGCGACCGTGCCCGACACAAAGTCTAAGCGACCGCACGTAATGCCTTTGCCGGATGTCCTCTGGTCACTTCTACGATCTCGATACATGCAGCGCAATTGCCCGCCGCCGAGCGAGCCAGTCTTTACGGCAATCAACGGGGTCGACCCAATCTCCAGATACGACAAAAGCTACGAATACATTTGCAACGTCACTGGCTTGTCTTTCTCGCCACATGACCTACGGCGCGGTTTCACAAGCACCGCCGTTGAAGCGGGAGTGCACTTATATTCGATCAAGCGCCTGTTGAATCATGCTATCGACTGCGACGGGTGGACAGGTGGATATTTTGTCAGCGATGTGGAGAACCTGCGAAGCGCTGTGCAGTCTGTTTGTGATGCAATTCTGAGCCAGGCCGGTATCGATAAACGAGAGCTGATCAAAAAGCTCAAGTAATGAGTCAGTACACACGACTTATGTAAGCGTAAAGCCCGCCGTATGGTTATTACTGGAACCGGCAGGCTCTCGGCATTGATACCACAACTGCTATTCATCTTTTGAGTCTGCCGGATTACCCTTCAAACGTAAACACCTAAGAGGTAATCGCTATGATTAGTCTAATTATCATCATCACCATCACCGTCACCCCTGCTCTAGTGCCACCACCTTCACCTGCGCAATTCGGCAAAGCACACTTCGACGTTGACACCTTCGCGCCCGAAGACGAAGCCAAAGAAGTTGGAACCTTTGACAAAAGCAAATGGGATGAATGTACTCTTGAATAAATATATGCGCTCCTAAGCCCCTTTAAGCCGTCTCGATTTTGTTCTGCTTGTGATTATGCATTGACGCTTCTGTTTGTGCGTCTGGCGATCTGCTGTGTGCCTGATATGGTGCTCCAAACATTTAACAAACCCGCAAGCGCAAAAATGATCACTACTGTGCCACCAGTCTTGTGATTACAGGATTCTTTTACAGTAGGCACCGCAGCGATGTTCTAGTAAGTTTGAGTCAGGATACCGACAACGAAACAATCATATCAACACCAGCAAAACCCGCAAGAATACTGTGATTACATCAATCTCAAAATGTAACGACCTTGTGTAAACACGACTTAAAAGATCAACAACGGCGATAACTTTATCGACATGAACAAGCCAAAACCCCTATCGCCGACCGACACAAGCAAACTGCTTCACGCATGCGCTATCACAACAAATCGGCATCTAGGCGATCTTGTGGAGTTTGTACTTTTGAGCGGGTGCGAAAGGTTTGGGGCAATGCGGCTGACTTGGAGAGACGTAGACCTTAGAGCGAGAAAAATAACGATAGAAGGCAGGACCGGCAGATATACAATCCCGATGACAGTGGCTCTAGCAGACGTTCTTACGAGGCGCGCCGAGCGTTTGACTCGGTTGGATCTTGTCTTCTGGACCGATCATAAATCCCGCAATGGCGCTTATCCGCGCCCATACTGCGAGCACTTTACACCCGGTGGCGAATTAACTACTTGCACCAACTCGACTTGGACACTGACAGACCTTAGAGCGACGTACAAAGCACATACGCGCTGCATCTTGCCAATCTTCGCAGCGACTCTACTAGGCAAAGCCCAGCACGAAAATATCATTGAAACCTGCATGACAGGCTCTGATTTGATGCAGGCTGCCGAGGCAGTCACAAAATCCATATTGACGGGAGGAATTAAACATGACGCTGCTTGAGGCTTTTGACCTATACATGAGCACACGCGGAACGCGATTGAAGCCGAAGACAGTCGAAGGTTATTTATCGACTATGCGCATACACGCAGCGCCTTTTCATAATCGCGATATTGCAAGTTTTACTCGTGCCGAAGTCTTGGCGCATTATGAGAGCTTGGCGTCTGTGTCGCCGAGCATTGGCAAGCGCTTTGTACAGCTTTGTAGCGCCGTCACCGAGTTTTATAGCGCATGGCAAGATGGACCGGCGATAAAGAATGTGTTTTCGGGCATTCGCAAGCTCAAGCTCCTACAGGCTGTGCCGCAGCGGACACGCCGTTTAGACGAGCGCACGCTACCAATCTTCTTTAGCTCATTACCCTTGGTATCGCGAGACAAGCAAGTCTTGCTATTGATGCTGATTTATACCGGCGCAAGGCAAAGAGAGATCGGCGACCTTGTGTGGTCGGAGATAGACTTGGATAGCGGCGTGATAGTCGTACCCGGTCGGCGCCGCAAGGTAAACTTCGACCTACGCATTGTCCTGTCGGAGGTGCCGCTTGAACTCATGCGCAAATACTGGAGAGAGCAAGGATCGCCAAAAGGACCGACCCGACTTTTCTACCACAGTGCCGCTCGGGGATATGCGGAAATCGTGAGCCAGACGGGCATAGACTGCCGCTGCCATGACATTCGTAGGACATTCTGCTCAATCGCTGGCGGGCTCTCGGTCCCCGATGCAATCACAAAGAAGCTCGCAGGACATAAAACGAGCGACATTACATCGCAGTACATTAATCTGCTCGACTCCGACGCAAGAGCCTACAACCGCAAGATTGTCGAACGCATAAACGAACTCGGAGGCGTTAGACAGGAAGTAAAGGACGGGAAACCCCGGCTAAAAATGTCACTCGACCACGCAAAACAGGCAGCTACGCTATCAATCACTCTCGATAAATGGAGCACCAACACAAATGCCTTGGCTTAATTACTCTGACGATTCTGGTAAATGCTTCGTGAAGCTTCATCCGTTTGCAGAGAAGTTTTTAGAGTCTCGCGGTTGGAATAATCTTGATAGTCTTGCTGATGCGCTTGGCGTTGAGGCTAGCACTTTAGCCTATTTATTCGACATCGAGCGAGACGACGACGACGGGCTTAGGTTAGATGACTTTGAAATACTCCGCGCAATCGGCTTTACCCTTGACGATATCATCGCGCTATCTCAGCCACACAAGCCCGTCTTAAAGCCCGTCTTAAAGCTCGTCAAGACAGGTAAGAGAAGATAGGGCAGGACGCAGATAACAAAAGCGCCGACCTCAAAAAGATCGACGCTCTTAGTTTTCCGTTCCGCCGTCTATCGTTGACCCAGAGCATTTGAGGCTCTCTTGTAGCCGCTCGCGAACGCATTGCCTACAGCATTTGGAGCGCCTGCAATAGCACCGCCCATCTGTCCTATCGCAGTCCCATAACGGGCAAAAGGGTTTTGACCGGCTTGCATATCGGTATAAGCTTTCTTGCCGACGTAGTTAGCAGCGCCGGCGCCGTACTCTATCGCTCTATCTGCAAAGCCGCCGTTCATGCCTGGTGCACGCGTTGTTGACGAGCCGACGCCACCCAGCCTCGCCACCTGATCCTGCCCGCCTCCGCCATAATTCTGACCGTACAAACCACCGGCGAAACTATTCCATTGATCTTCTTCGGCTTGACGATCCATCTGATACTTGCGGTACGCTTGGTCGGATGCATTGGCTTGCGCGTCGGCATACACGTTATCGGCTTGAGCTTGTCCGGTTTGCGCAAGAGCGGCTTGTCTCGCGGCCGCGAAGCTAGAAGCAGTCGGTCCGTCTTGCACCATTAGCCTTGCAAGCGCCGGTGCGACTTGCCCATTCATATACTCGTTCTTTTTAGCTAGCGCTTGTTGGTTTATCTGATTTTGATCCGGCGCTTGAGCGGTCTGGAATGACTGCCTGAGCCATCCGAGCGCTTGCGGGTTGGTAGCGTAGTATTGGAGTAGCGCCAATTGATACTGATTGTAAGCCATGTTCGTTTGTTCCTTCGTGTGTGTCTTGTCTCTTGTGCGGGCGATTGCCCACATACAAAGATCGGTGAAAAACACACGTCAAACAAGGCACGGGTGCACAAATGCCGCCATACGCAAAAGACGTACAGCGGCATCGAGACATCGAAGAAGACCATATAGACAATTACACAGGCGGCAAGCGTTAAACAATCCTAGTCCCGACTTTGAAAATGTTGTCGCGAATCTTAGGCACTACAGCGGAGGGGCTGGATTCGCCGTTTGGGGTATACCGGTGGGGGTCGCTTACAATGAGCGCGCTTGCTACGCCTGCGCTACCTCCGCCACCATGCAAACGATAGCCTCAATGTGCCAAGACCCGCACCCTGACCGCAATACAATGTGATGATTAGCATAGCCGCGCATACTTACGCGGTATCGTATTTGGTGGTATCTTATCTATATTGGATGTCCGATATGACTACAGCCAAAGCGGACAGCAAACCACCACCACCGGTGCAATGATACAGACAACAAAATCCGATAGGTCAAACCGGACAGTTGAGAGAGGACAAATCAAAATGGACAGCAAACTCAAAGCCGTAATCTATACAAGAGTGTCGACCAAAGACCAAGACTGTCAACGCCAGATCGATGACCTCAAGCGCTTTGCTGAGAGAGCCGGTTACGAAGTCGTCGAAGTACTTCAAGAGAAAGCGAGTGGCGCGAAGAACGACAGAGCCGAGAGAGCAAAGGTAATTAAGATGGCACAAGCCCGATTGATAGACGTTGTCTTGGTCACGGAACTGAGCCGCTGGGGTAGAAGCACTCAAGACTTAATATCGACGCTACAAGAGCTACAAGCCCGCTCTGTATCGGTAGTCGCATCGACTGGTATGGCAATGGATCTGAGCACGCCAAGCGGTAAACTAATGGCGACATTGCTTTCTGGTATTGCAGAGTTCGAGAGAGAGTTGATACAAGAGCGTGTTAGAAGCGGTATCGCCAGTGCAAAAGCACGAGGCAAGGTTATAGGACGTAAGAGCGGAGACCACTACAAGAGCGATAAGAAGCAAAACAAAATAGAGACAATGCACAAAGAAGGTAAGAGCGTCAGAGCGATAGCAAAAGAGACAGGATTGGGTAAGAGTACAGTAGCGGACACTATAAAGAGGCTGAAATTACAGACAATGGTGGCGTAGGCACCAGTCTAGGTGGAGAAGGTGAGCATGCAATGAAATATCTCACGGGTCGTCTCAAGGGCAGTTACGATACTGCAATCCGCAAATATGAAGACGCTGACGGACATTCAGTCCCAATCGACTGGGTTGTCTTGTATAGATTGTTTCACCGGCCGGCTAGTGACTTGCGAAAGATGGAAGCATTATCAAAAGAAGAAAGTCTTGGCAATGATCCCCGGGGCAGCAGGAGTAGCGACTAAACCAACCGACATAGCAACCACAATACTTAGCCAGGTTATAAGCGCCTGGCTCTTTTGCTTCTGTCGCCATAGCTACTCATGACTACCGATTCGCCCGCGAATGTCCACAAATTCGAGGACTCGAGCCTTAACGAGAATCTACTATCAGTAAGCCGCAGGACGCTTGCAAAATGCAAGTTAGACGGACGAAAGAGAGGTAGCAGACGCTAGTGATTAAAACTGGCAGACACAGGGAGGAGCATGGGCGCCCGAGTACTTAATAGTCCTATTCCGCAGCCTGTTTTTCTGACGCAACCGAGGTGACCTTAAAGAGTTTTGATAGCGCTTTGGGTAGCTCGCTCTCACTGCGCGACAAAATGGCACACTTATCACCGAGCCCGACTGGTTGACATACTGGGTCCTTACTCTCATCGCATGAAGCGCATAGCAGGGTTACATGCTCGGAGCTAGCTCTGTACTTGAGAGCAAGACCCCCAAGGTCATCTAGCGAACATTCAGCAAAACCCATTAACCGCCCTGGTTCGAGGGGTTTGTCTTTGAGAATGCGGTTTATTATCTGCTGCTCAGTCATACGAGAACCACGCCAGCAGGATATCCCGCTCTCCTTTGCTTCGTTAGACCGGTACTTCCTTCTTCTTCGGAAATCGGTAAGCATTAGCTCGTCAAGTATGTCGGTTTCAGATTCATCTCGAAAGAAAGCCCGCACCAATACTTCATCTTTAGCTATTTTCGCTTGCCCGACCGCCTTCATGCGACTTGTCTAAATTCGACAAAAGCAGCCAATGCCTTCTGACTCGCATCCTTTAACCCATTGCAGCGAAAGCCCGGTCTAGCCACGACGCCGTCATTACTTGCAAGTGACTCAAGTTCATACATTCTGCTCACGATTGTCTGTATGTCTATATCGCCATTGCAAGCCGTCCCTATTACTATGTCCAGCTCCGCTTTCCCTGTCCGCCAGTTCAGGCAGACGTCACCGTCTTCCGAAATGTGTGCACGCGGTGGCAGGTCGCCTTGCGGAGTGCTCTCGATACTTTCCATCACCAATAGCGCCGCATCGAGGACAAGTCCGTCCACTGGGGTAATGTCCTCAGCTCCGTTTTGGTATGCGTCAGAAAGGAAGATCGCACGCTTTAAAAGCTTTTGTGCGACCTCGCGTGACCATGATTTTCTCTGACTGCTGTCCATTCTCACAACCGGTTAGATACAACGTAGCATATGTAATATATACCACAACGCCAAGTCGATCTAATACGGATAGGGCAGTGGCTTAATTGCGGGCATAGATTGCAGGTCCGAGAACTCAGGAGTGAGGCTTCCCTTGTCACGCAGTTCGTCCAGCTCTGACTCTGGCATACCCAGTTGCCGCAGGTGCTCAATAATTTCGTCTATGCTTTCACGTTGGATAGCGGAGTATGCACCGACTTTAGATACGTCCCCAACATGCAAGCACCAATGCCCAGGACCGATCTGTTTTAGTTCCAACTCTTGCATTTTCTTGTACCTCTTAAACACTAGACCTATCGAGCATACAACGCAAGGCGAGAATTTAGCGAAGTGGTGTCAGATCTGGTGTCATCTTTCTTTTATCGAAAAACTTATCTCGCAAGGGCGGTCGCTCATCTCACACTCTGCCATCTCTATAGCTCCATCTGGGGCGTATGGCGTCGGAAATACTCGCAGGTAAGTGACGCCATTGATAAAAGAGTAAGAGCTAAAGCCATGTTCACCTAGATACTGTTTAACTTCCGAGCGCCTATGATCTTCGACAGCAATAGAGGCTGCTAGATAAGGGCAATCGTTAACAGTAAAAGTCTTGTGCATATCTGCACCTCGCATCAGGTTTGACGCGGGTAAGTTACTCCCGAACGGAAGAAATTACAAGTCCGGCGATCGATATGCGATGCGATCCCCAGAGCAACCGCCATAACTTGTGTCCGACTTATCCTTTAAGTTTGATACGTGCTCGCAAAAACAATCGTAAAAATCGCAACTGAACGCAAATTTGGCAAATCCCCCAAGAGTTAACGGAGACCGCCTTTCGCGTAGATCTTCGACCGGCTTTTCTAATCTTCAAATAGTGTTGGCGCTTCCTCGCTTTCCTTATCCAGCTCCTTTTGAAGCCTTTGTATGTATGCACTATGCTGATTTTCCAAGGGTTCAAGAACTTTTAATGCTAGTCGAGTATGGTTCGTGAGCCAACCGAGAACAAAAACTCCGGCGATAATGCATATGCCAAATATTACATGTTGGAATGGCTTTGCTTGCGATTTGACCCACTTCTGACTCTCTGACTTGCTGGCGAGCCAGACAAAGAATGCCAACCCGGCCCAAGGCAGAAGTTTAAGCGTTAACGTGACTATGAAATAACCAGCTGGGTCCATTGTTCTAGCCGCCACCAAAAGGGAATAACTTGACTAACACGCAGGAGAATTGCGATGAGTTATTTTAAAAGGTTTTTTCGACTAAAGAAGAAAAACAAGGTGAAGCTTGTTAGGGTGTTGAATGTAGATGCTATACCCGTGAAGCAATACACCTTGCAGGCAAAGTTCAAATTTTGATTCAAGCCAATTCCGCAAATCATAAATAACACTGCGCCCGTGACCGTTTGCGTGGTTTGCTATGCGCCTGGCAGGTTGCTAAGGGTGACGTGAGTGACAGATCGGTGACGTATCGTTCTGCTCGTCTGTCACCGCCTAGATGGTGTACCTGTTTGGTGTTGCGAGGATTGGTGACGTAAGTGACGTAACTTTTCTCTCTAAAAAAAAGAGAGAGACATAGGGCAGTAATAAAAAAGCCCCGTGAGCAAAAGCACCTCGGAGCTGAATAAGAATAGAAATTTGAAAAAGCTGTGTCACTACGTCACCGAAATCGATCAAACGCTGACAGAGTTGTGTTTTAGCCGGTGACACATCGCATTTTCGATACGTCACTGATACGTCACGCTCGTGTCACACGGCCATTTTCAGGGTGATTATGCGTGCTGCATTGGTTCGCCCGGTCTCGATTATGAGTCCTACAGATCTGAAGTTCTCCTGCCGACGCCTGAGCCAGTCCAGTAGCTTTGTTTTTGGAAAGGACTTTGACCGTATAAGCTCCACGTCTGCTTCTGTCTTAAGCAACTTGAGCAATTCGCTTGACGTACCTGTGACTGTCCCACCACGCCTGGTCACGAACTGGATCACGCATTGCGCAAACTCATCGTTTTCAATGCTCTCAATCTTCTCGTCATTCAATCGTTTGTTGTAGGTCTCAATGAACTTTCCACCGGTCTCCAGCGCGGACTCAGCAGCTGCAACCCAGACGGCGAAGTCTGCCATCCTTGGCATATCTTTTATGACGACAGTGTCCTTGTTCTTTAGAGCACTGCTCACTGCGCGACATAAAGCCCCGAAGATTCCTGCCCTTTTGAGTTCAAACTCGGATCTAAGCCCTGCCTCTGGCTTTCTCTCGGTTGCGCTGAGCTTCTTTAGGTGGACTTTAATTGTACGCTCAACAAGGTCGCCTCTTACCGCAATCGTATCGATTCCGTTCCAGGCTACTGGTTTCTTGATACCATAAATGATGGCGTCATTATTGGTATAGAGCGCTCTGTCACGCTTGTTCGTCCCTGTACTCACGCCGCAAAAAATATCGGACATCTCAGGAGACAACCCACTTAAATTGTCATACGCCAACAAGTGGCAGGAGTACGCCGCAAGCTTCACGTCGTCAAATGTTTTCGGCGATGTTTCAAGGTCTGCTGTATTTGGATCAATCAGTATTCGTACCATGCGGCATAAGCTCGACTTCGCCGCGCCTTGCTCACCGCACACCTCCAAAATGGGATAAGGACCTGAAGGGTTTAGAGCACCAACCAGCCATCCTTGCAGCAGTATGAACTCATCGTCACTGCAATTAACGAATGGACGTAGGTCTGAAATAGAGCCGCCGCCAGTGGGCGCTGGCAGAGGCAGCATGTCCGCTGATCGTTTGAAAAGTATGGGGCAGTTGTTGATGACCTTGTAGCCCTCGCTACTTATCTCTACTGTCTGCCAGTCGTCATTCGCAAGATCAATATAGACTTTGCCATCAGCCTCACCCACGCGCACATAAACTACTTGCTCGGGAGTGCCGTCTGTGAATATCGCTATTCCCTCAATCTGCTCTGCGCTTTCTGATATTGAAGATGCCGAAGGGATATTTTTGTAGGCGTCGTAGTATCGTTTGCCAAGTAATTGGGCAAATCGCTTGCTTCTTACAGACCACACTTCAGTTCGACCTTTCTCTTGGATTTTTGCATAAACATCGCCGTCTGGCGTTTTCACAAAACTTCCCATAGACAGCCCTAGTTCAACGAGCTTACTGGTTTGGCTCTGCTTCTGCTTTTCTTCGCCTTTGTCTTTTGAGACCTTGCCGTAACCATCTCTAATCAACTGGCTCGCTGCCTTGTTAAAGTCGCCCTTGTGCTCAAGAAGTGCATACGCTTGGAACTTTGAATAGCCGCGACCACACTCGAATGGCGCTGCATTTGACGAGAACACATAAAGACGACCTGATCCTGCATGGTTTAGCGTCGCGCTTGCCCCCTTATTGCCTGCTTTGCCCGGTCGCTGCCAATGTTGTGTGCCACCGCTTTCAAAAAGTTTTGTCCAACCGTGATCAGTTAGTAGTGCGTACCAGTCGCCCTTCTCGTTGTAAGCATTACCTGGTGCGTCGGGATCTTCGTTCTTTTGTAAATCCTGCCCTCGGGTCTCTATGACAATTTTGCGGTTTAAACTACGCGCCAAGTCGAGCAGAAGCGCACGCTCGTCACCATTAATTGTCGGTATAGAGTCGTAGTCGCCTTTTGCAAACTCGTAAAGGTTGCCGGATGGGTGAATGCTCGCCGGATTATCTGCGGCAATAACATAACCGCCCTCTCCGCGAGTTTCGATAAGTGTTTGTTTGTCGGCGTTTTCTTCCTTTGCACACTCGGCAAGCTTCTGATTCCCCTCGATGCCGTCTCCGCACCTGTAATACCAGTGGGCTCCTCCCGGAGTAGATACCTGAGTAATCCTGTCTACTACGGAATTTATATAGCTGTCCTGCGCGACAAGCTCCAGGTACGCTTCATAAACGTCGTGATTGTCAAAATCGATGACCTCAAGGTTGCCACTGACAGCACCGCATACAATACCGATCCCGCTACCGCTCTTGCTGAACCATCTATCCAGCCCCTGTTCAGTAGCCGGAGTTGTTTGATATTGCTTCCAAGACGGCTTACCCGCTGAATCCTTCGGCAGGACCGCCCCGTCTGGCGCTTTAGAGCCATCAAGTCTAACCGGGATGACAGACAATCCAGCATCAATACAACTTGATGCCAGGTCTCTAATAGGTTTTGGTTTGCAGTTAAGTGGCGCGCTTGCTTGTTGCGCTACCTTTGTTGTATTCTTCATTGTGTTGAGTCCATTTGTTTGCCGCCTCGTTCTTGCCGGTTCGAGGCGTTTCTTTTGTCACTTACGGTTTTCGAGGAATGCACGTCGCCCAAATTTCGTAAGTTGTTGTCTTCTAAGATCCACTCACCGCAACATCTGCAAGCCTATAACTTGCCTTGCAACAAGCCCAAGCAGTTTGTACGTGGACGAATAACTCAAGCGCTTCGGCTTCGTCTTCTGATAGTGACCAATTCGTCAAGAAGTCACACAAAGCATTTGCAGAGTTGCGAAGGTCAAAAGCGTGAGCCATGATATGCCGCGCCATCGCTGCCCGCTCGCGCCGTTGTTGTAGTAACGCCTCTGCGCCTCTGCTTCTCTTACCTCTCTGCTTCTCTTGCTTCTCTAGCTTGGTTTCTTCGTCACTCACCTTTGCTGTCTCCTTCTTCGTCTCGTCTCGCGCATACAGCAAGCACTGTCATTACCTCAACCAGCCCTCTTAGATCCGCTATCGACTTGAGTAGTCCATGCCTGCCCTTGTCTGTGATTGGCTGTTTAAGCCGCTTTAGCTTATATTTGATTGCCAGTGTCGCTGCGACCATAGCGGCGGCTGTGCGCTGAGCTTCGAGGTAATCTTCTTGTTGTCTTGTGTTCGTCATCTTCTTTCGTCTGTCCTTGTGCTTAGAAAGGGATCTCTGACTCACTCGCAAAGCCGGGTCCGACAGTGGCGGTTGATATAAAATCATTCGCTTTCGTGATCGTTGATTGCAGTTGTTCGAGTAGATTTGCGTCGATGTCTGCTTGCGCTACAATCGCTGCATTGCCTAGTGCTGCAAGCTTTGTGAGCTTTGTTGAATAGGCTTCGGCAAATTCAACTAGTCTTCTTGTGGTGCAATTCATTACAAACGCACCTCTCTTCCTAGCTCTTTAGCAATCTTTGCGGCTGATCTGATTGCCTCTTTGACCGCGCTGCGAGCCTTTGTAGTCGCCTCGTGTGTGGTTTCGGTGATCACCTCGCGTTGGTATTCGTATGCAACCCTGAAAGCGGACTGAGCTGCCTCTAATAGGCTTCCCAATTTCTCCTGCCTGCGTTGCTCAATTTGCCTCTCTAAATCGGTAGTCATTTACTTAACCTCTACTTCTTTTGCTTTCGCTTCAAAGTTTGAGACGTCTATATAAACGAGCTTCCCTATCTTTACCTCTTTCAGCCCACACACGCCTTCGCGCGCCCATCTCTGTGCCGTCTTTTCGTGTACTTGAAGCCGCTCGGCGACCTCCCTCACACGCAAAATCTTATCGTTCACTTCTCTTACTCCTTGTCACGGCTTGTTCCGTAATATCAGGATAAGTCAGTGAAAATTCAAAGCAATGCAGCCAATTGCGAGAGCACTACCCAGCCAATTTTCGGACGGGCTCGATCAACTCTTGCGGCAGGTGCTCAAATAGGCGTCGAGATCAGATCTCATGTAATAGACAAATCGACTGACCTTGTAATACGGGATCGGTGTCATGCCGTTGTTCGCCTTACGATAAGTTTTAGACGCCCATACAGCCAAGGTTCTCGGCCTCAAGCCAACGTATGCCGCCGCTTCCGCTCTTCCGAGTCGGTTATCGCTCAGGGTCTGTATTTCCATGCTCTCTCGCTTGCTCCGAATGTTTGGGAAAGTTTATGCAGATACTCTCCCAGCAGCGAGCGATTTAGAGAAGGATTACTTTTGCGCGTCAAAATATTCCATGTCTTCCTTGGACATAGGAAAGATATCCAAGTAATCATGCGCGAGTTGGTCATAGTCGTGGATAAGAGCACGAGCGGCTTTGAGGTTTGCAGATACTTTGCGTCTCGCGCTCGCTCTGTCGCCGTCCAACGGATACAAAACGTCGGCAATTGCAGCGGCTGACGCACCGCATTGAGTACCATCAAGAATTCGCAAATAGTCTGACAGTTCGGACGTCCGGATTTTGCGCTCTTTGATGTTGAACCCGCGACTTTTTTGTTCGTTCAGTGCGTATCTTTCAAAGGCTTCAAGCTGTGGCTTCACCGGTCGGTTTAAATCAATAAACGCATAAACCATGCCATCAACGTTTTTGAGGTCAAGAGACTCTATCATTTCACCGATACCGACACCAAAACGCCCCAAATAACTGATGCGAAAATGTGGATCGTAAGCAGAAGTAGGATTGAGCGGTGCAACTATGCGCCAATGCTCTTTAAATTCATCAACCGATATCGCACCCTGTTCGACCCGAGCGCAGTCGACCTGATATTCAGGGTTGCGCCTCAAGAACTCCCAAGCCCATTGCGAATGCAAAGTGCTCTCAACATTAGGGTAATTGTTCTCATCCCTCCAATCCGGCAACCAGGCAGGAGCGCTCATTCGACACGTCCTTGGCTATCAATTCGACTATCCGCTGCCGACTGCAACCATTTAGCCGCCGTTGCCGCTTTTGCCCGCCTCTGGTCGTCCTCACTGGCGACCCGATAATGTTTGAGCGTTGTTTTTAAATCCTTGTGCCCGAGTGCTTTTTGGATGACTTTTAAATCGGCACCAGATCTAGCAAGCATTGTGCCGAGCTGCCGCCTGGCGTCATGGATTGTAAAGCCCGGAACGCCTGCATTGCGCCTTGCTGTATCCCAAGCTTTCTTAGGATCTTTAAGGTGCATCTTCCCATCTGGCGAAGCAAATACCCATTCGCCACCTGTTCGCCTTTCTCGAAGTATACGTATTTCAAGGTCGCCGAGCGCTACCGTTCGACCCTCACCATTTTTTGAATCAGGAATGAGCCAGCGTCCGGCATCTAAATCTAAGCAGTCCCACCGCATGCGGCAAAGTTCCGATTTGCGAGCGCCCGTTAATAAGAGGAGCCGTCCAAAATCTCTAATAAGACTATTGCCAGAGTGCTCTAGCTCGTTCCACAGCGCGGATAGCTGCTTCTCTGTAATTGTATTTTCGCGCTCCCTCTCTGGATTTAATGCAACATCCGCAAACGGATTCTCACCCATAAACAGCTTCCACTTAATAGCCTTGTTATAGAGGGCCCGCATTAGCTGCACTCGTCTATTAGCGGTGTACGGTCCTCTGTTGATGGTTAAATTTTTGTGCCAAGCTCTAGCATCAACTCCAGTAATTGCATCCAGGGACAAAGAGCCAAACACTGGTTGACAATCGCGTAAAAAGTCCGCTCTAGCCTCGCTCGCGCGCTTCCTCTTGCCTTCCAGGTGATCTGATTCATATATGTCGAACACGCAGGAAACGGTTAGCACTTTTTGCGCGTGGCGCTGTTTTTCCTTAAAAGGATTCGTACCAGCAGACAAGGCGCCCGTTATCGCCCGCGCAACAGCCCGGGCGTCTTCTAATCCCAGTGTGGCGTTGTTATAAACGACAGACAACGGGTCCGATTTAAAATCAAGGCTCTGAGAAGCGCTGGCATCAAACTTGCCGATCTTCTTCTCAACCTTCCCGTCACCAACCCACTTCTTGTAATAGAATACTTTGCTGCCGGTTGCCGTGACCACCAAGGCCAATCCCTCGGACCTCTCGTCGAAGAACCAGGTCTGTTTAGCTCCCGGCTCTCCTGCCAGCGCCTTTATCTTCGTCTCGGTCAATATCAGTCTTGTCGAAGCCATCTCAAATTTCCGCATGCATTCCGCATGGATTTTCGCACAACTTACCAAAACTTGATAGACTTATCCGCACATCGCCCAACGGCAAAACCCCGCCCCGCTCGGAATTAGCGAAACTTTCGCGCACCTTGCCAAACATTGCCAAACAAGCCTAGCGCATGGCTACGAACCATGAGGTCGGGAGTTCGAATCTCTCCGGGCACGATTAAACAGAGCTTAGCTCTCAAGCATTTTCGCCGTACTCGCAAGAGGCGGCGTTTTTGTTATTTAGGCCAGCGGTTTACTCTGACAAGACCCTTTGCAATGTCAAAAAGCAGCCGTTGTCATCAGGATGGACTGAGCTAAAACTTTTTGCCAGATTCTCAAAATGCCCCCAAAACAAATTCGCTCTATCAAGTGACTGCAGATCAATCAGTCATTTCTGTAGTCAGCCATTTTTGTAGTCAGATATCCTTTAAATACGACACCATATTCGATACCAGCAAGCTGACTCAAACAGCCCGGACGGCGCAAAAAACAATCAAACAAAAGAGCCAGCTCTGTTAGCCGGCTCCTTTGACGTTTAGATCACATTGTCCAATGGAGTTATTCAGCCTGTGCATTAAATTCAGCGCGAGTAGGACCTTCACTGGCTTTGGACTGCACATCAAAATTGTTTTGTTCTGATTGCTCATTTCGTGGTGCCGATTGTGAATCAGCCTTTGTCTTACTTTTGCGGCCATGACTGGCCAGCCCGCCTTTGCGACCGGCTTCCGCAGCTTCCTTTGAATCGAATTCATGAGCATTACCGGAGGCATGGGCGGCTTTGCCACCAAGGCTGGCGATGCGTCTTTGCTTTTCTTGATCCATTGAGGCAAAACCGCGCGCCGATGTAGTACGAGGGGTATTTTGAGGGTTATTTGCTTGATTTTGCATTTTTATAATCCTATATAGCTTTCATAGCAGGTCCGATTGCTCACTTTGACTCTGCGAAACGCTCTCGGTTCCACAAAAAAAACCTGGCAACGACGCAATTCGAGCCTACTGGGCAATTAGAGAGATTGAAGTTTTTTATTCTTAAAATGCAAAAATGGTGCTTGTCTTTTTGGTTTGTCCATATCTCACGACAAGCTCATCCGCAGAGACACTGTACCGGTGCACCATAGCGCCAACAGGCAGCTAAATATTATGAGTTAGCTTTTGCCAGGACGGATGTAAAGCAATTTGTGAGAGCCCCTCATTTAATAGGCTAATACCAGGCTCTTTTTTAAACCAGGTCGATGCACCAGAAGGATGCGGCAGCGGTATTACATCACAGCACTGGTCAAAGAGAGTCTTGTTAAAAGTCTTACCAATGACGTCCACGAGCTGCACCTTGCCAAAGATCTGCTCAATAGCCAGCTTACCTACGGGAATGACCAGCTTTGGCTGCAAGATAGCAAATTCTCGCGCCATCCAATTGGCACAATTGGCGATTTCTTGCGGGTTTGGCACCCTATCGCCCCCGCTCACTGCTTTGCCAGGAAAACAACGACACACAGCAGCCATATAAGTGAGAGCGCGAAATTGCTCCTCGTCTAAGCCGATGGTGCCAAACCACTTAAACAAAGTCTTGCCAGCCGTCCAGGCAAAAGGCTTGCCATAGCGTCCTTCGTGAGGACCTGGAGCCTGACCAATTAAATAGACCGCTGAAAGTACAGGTTGGGGAGTGACAACTGGTCCTATCATCAAAGGGCAGGCAGCGCAGCGCTTTAGTTCTTCCAGATGATTACTGATAGCAATTTGGCTTAAATTCATAGCCATATTATCGCCGCGACCAGCTCACTTAGACTATTTGTCCTCAAAAACTTTACTGAGCCGTTGAGCGTGATAGCAAGCTGGCACCCCCACTACATCCTATCGGAATGGCATCGGCTGTGCAGAAACCACTTAACCAAAAGCCTGGCGACAAAATCAGCGGCACCAGGTGCTCCCGAAGTACCGCACCGTTGCCTATTCAATCAGCCAAACGCACAACAGTAACAGTACACTTGGCTTGTGCCAAAACAGCCAGCGAAACACTACCCAAGAAGAATCGCGAAACGCCTCTTCTGCCATGAGAGCCCATCACAATCATATTGGCCTTCCACTGATCGGCCGCTTCTAAAATTGCGTGCTGAGGTTGACCAATCGTGACAGAAACTTCCACCGGCAGGGCAGCGCCAACAGCCGACTGCAATTCGTGCCGCAGTTTTTCCATTAACTCTGCGCCGCTTTTAGTGCGTTCCTCAAGTATTTGATTATCAAGACCAACACCATATATTGCCGTGATGCTATCACCGACTAAAGCGGGCTCAACAACATGCAAGAGCTTGAACATGGTGCCAGGCTTCCAGCTATGGCTCGCCACATATTCAACAATGGCTTTACCAAACTTGGAGTCTTCAACAGCTAGCAATACTCTCATAGAGTCCTCTTCTGCAAAACGCTTACATGTAGAGCATGGCAGATAAAAAGCCTCCTGTTATCATCCCCCCGAAGTATTTAGAATTCAAAGCACATCTGTCGTATCATGTTGATGTCGAATTTTCGGGTCAAACTATTGAAAATCAAAAGATTAATGACAGGTTTAATGGCGATAGCTTTTGCTACAGCTTGCTTGCCTGGTTTTGCCCTAGACACTTCAACTGAACCATTGAGTCTCAAACAATTTACTGAGCTTCTTCCCAAGACATTCAAACCTAAAAACGATTCTCCACGAGGCTTTTGTACCTGGGCTCTAGAGCCAGAAGCAAAAGAAAATGAGCGACTAGAAATCTATAACAGTTCACAGAATCCAGCTTTTGACAACGAGACAAAAGCAGTATTACAAGTCTTGCTAAACAATCACAGAATTGCTCCGGACTCACACTGGCATATACGTTTTACCAATGACGGCAAGATATCAGCCACAGCTGGTGATAACCAGATAAGTTATGAGCCCTTTATTAAAAAGATGCAGCAAACTATCAAAAAAAATTGGTCGCCACCAAAACAGACACAAAACAAACTGGCAAAAGTACGTTTTAAAATCAAATTTGACGGCACTATCAGCAATATCAAACTAGTGACATTGTCAGATAACGAAGAATACGACAAAGCAGCACTGGCAGCAATTGTCGCTATGGGCAAGCTAGATCCACTGCCCGATGGAGCACCAGATGCGGTGGACATCGAGTTTGATTTTGCCTATAACATCAACTCACCGCCCCCACTCAAACCGTCAGGTCCAGCTAAAAGCGCCCTGATTGAGGCACTCTGGCAAGCGTCAATCAATAACCAGATGCAAAAGGTCAAAGAAGAAAACAAAGACCTGACACCAGTAATCACACCCAAAGCGAAAGCCAAATAATCTAGCTATCGCGGCCAATCATATGAAACAAACCCAATAGTCGCCATATTGATGGATTATCGAGAATATCTCGCGAAATCCCTAGACTCTCCAGCTGCCACTGTGAAGGAAATCCAGCGACCAGTGCCCGTCTCAAATCCTGGTAACGCATATTATCGTCTGACTCTTGCTGCTCCAAAAATTCAGCCAGACTCTGAGCACTGTCAATTTCTCTCAAACTCTCAGAATTAACGCTCACATGGGGCGCAAAAATCATAGCAAACAAAAAATCACTAAAACTCCAGATATCAGGCACATCTTCTGTTGAATTCAACACGGGCACTTCAGCTATAGTGCCGCCTTCTAGTTTTAGCTTGAGGGCAAAGCGACCGTCATAACCCTCAGCACTCTGGACAAACCGTATCTGCCTATAACTAATTACATTCCACTCTCCGTTTACAAGCCAGTGCAAACCAGAAGTAGTAATCAATATGGCATTGTCCGGTGCATTGACATAAACGCCTAATAGCGAAGAGCCAAGTTGTGGCAGCATATCCTGCATCCCAGAAGCAGCAAAATTGTCGCGCGAAATATAGCTATAAAGGTTGGTCAACTTTGAAAGAGCTGCCGAATTATTGATCATGACTTCCTACTTTGCTACAGTGCTGAGATGATTTCTTTAGCGCAACTTTTATATTGGTAATTAGATGACAGAGTTTAACACTTCTTTTAAACGCGCTGGCGCTCTGGCTTTGCTTGTCAGTCTTAGTATGAGCTTAATGATGCCCCAAGGGCTAGCTCAAACTGTTATTCAGCAACCACAAGCAGACCCCTTTGAAATCAAAGCAGCTATACCCAACCATCCCAGATTGGTTTTAAAACTGGGCAATCAGTTTACTGTCTATGATCAAAGTGGTCTTATGCCAAAAGGCAGCAACTATGGCTGTGGACTTTACAAAGACGACACACGTTATCTGAGCCAGTGGGACATCCTGATAGACCAGCAACCACTGACTTTATTGTCAGCTAATACGCTGGATGGTTATGCTGCGCGGTTTATTTATGGCAACAAAGCAGCACAGAATGATGGCACACCAAAAGCAACACAAGCACTGGATCAAACACTGGTGCTGGAGCGCAATATTGTCGTAGGAGAGTGCTTAAGAGAGCGTCTCACTTTGACTAACTATGGCATTGTGCCTGTCGAAACAACACTCAAAATCAGCTTTGCATCAGACTTTGCCGATATGTTTGAAGTGCGTGGTCAGTCGCGCAAAAAACGAGGCAAGTGGCAGGGTGTAAAAGCAATCAAGACAGATGACAATGCCGCTATTGCCGCAATCAGCTATCAGGGACTAGATCAAATCGAGCGCAAAAGTTATATCGGCTTTGCCGGCGTCAAGCCAGACAACCTGGAAGCCAGCACTGCTACTTTTAAGCTAAAGCTAGCACCACGGCAAAACGCTGTAATTGAATGTGCAGTTAGCGCCACCGAGGGTGATGGCACGACTCCGCCTCGATTATTTGGCAACCAGGACCTTACCTATATTGGTCAAAAAACAAAAGCAGATAGTAGCTATAAACAATGGCGAGAAGCTGGAGCGAGCTTTAGTACTGACAATCAACAATTTAATCAGCTACTTGAGCGAAGCTTTAGAGATCTATTTATATTGCGTCAAAAAACACCTCAAGGCAATTGTCTGGCTGCCGGTATACCGTGGTTTGCTGTAGCTTTTGGCCGCGACCAGGAAATTACCGGACTGGAAACACTGGTAGCACTGCCAGATACGACTAAAGAAATCCTCCAGACACTGGCAAAATACCAGGGGCAAAAAACAGACTCCTTTACCGAAGAAAGCCCCGGACGCATCATGCACGAGCTGAGACTGGGTGAGATGGCGCACTTAAAAGAGATCCCATTTATACCTTATTACGGCACTATTGATGCCACACCACTGTTTTTGTGTTTGCTCAATCGTTATGTTCAAAACACTGGCGACTTGGATTTAGCTAAAAAGCTCTGGCCAAATGTTGAGCTGGCGCTAACTTATATAGACAGCGAACTGGGCTCACAAAAATATCTTAGCTATGGCAAATTCAAAGGAGCATTGAGTAACCAGGGCTGGAAAGATTCATCTGATTCGGTGATGTATAGCAATGGACTACTGGCAAAACCACCAATCGCCCTGTGCGAAGTGCAAGGTTATCTTTATCAAGCCTGGTCCAAAACAGCAGCTCTGGCTGAGACACTGGGCAAAAAAGAACTTGCCGCCAAACTCTACAGCAAAGCAAAATTGCTCAAAGAAAATTTCCAAAGAGACTACTGGCTCAAAGACAAAAACTATCTGGCACTGGCTCTCGATGGACAAGACAATCAGTGTGACGTCGTATCAAGTAATCCAGGACATGTACTGGCCACGGGCATTTTATCCCGGGAGCAAGGACAGAGAGTAGCTCAAGTACTCAATAGCAGTGCCATGCAATCAGGCTATGGTATCCGCACACTGGCTCAAAGCGAAAAATCATACAACCCAATAAGCTACCACAATGGCTCTATCTGGCCTCACGATAACGCCCTGGCAGTCGAAGGTCTGGTCAATACCGGTTACAAAATGGAAGCGGCAAAAGTGTCCAGCAATATCCTCGATGTCGCAATAAAACAGCCAGACATGCGACTACCAGAGTTATTTTGCGGCTTTGACAAAGGTGATAGCCAGAGGCCAGTCTGGTATCCAGTGTCATGCTCACCGCAAGCCTGGGCCAGTGGCACTCCACTATTTATGCTGACCAATCTACTGGGACTACAAATAAATGGCGCCAAAAACACAATCAAAATAGTCAAACCTGTTTTGCCGCAGGGTGTAAATACTGTGACTATAAAAGGTCTAAAAGTTGGCTCAGGCAAAATCGCTCTCTCAATTACACCAGGTGCCAGAGAACCGGTCAAAGTCTTGAGTCAATCAAAAACAGTAAAAGTGGACTTGAGCGCACTCAAGTAGCTTATTTGAGACGACTGAGCCGGGTTAGCTCTCGATCAAAAGTAGAGGCAAACTGCCGTTTTTCTTTTTCACCAAAGGGGGCAGGTCCCCCGGTAACGGCTCCATTGTCACGCAACGATGTCATCAAATCACGCACAGAGAGGCGGTCGCCAATATTGTCCTGGTCAAATAATGTGCCCCGCGGATCTATAACCACCACTCCTCTGGGCACAAGACTGGCTGCCAGAGGTATATCCTGCGAAATAACCAGGTCATTTTGAGTAGCATGCTCGACAATATAAGCATCGGCCACATCAGGCCCCATCGGTACCACCACCGAAGCGATTAAATCCGATACGGGAAGAGCGAGCGCTTTATTGGCAACAAACACAATTGATATCTTTAGCCTGAGAGCAGCTTTAATCGCCACATCTTTAACTGCCTGCGGGCAGGCATCGGCATCTACCCAGATCATCATCGGTCGGTCCACCATCATTAAGAGCGTCACATAATATATAGGATGCCCATCTTTTGACATCCCACAGCTACTATGGCATACTGGTCCTATCCTTTTTCAGGGATAAAGTCAAGCACATATTGAGTACATTTTTGAATAGTTTTTCAGAGCTTGGATTGTCCAAGCAAGTCATAGCCGCCCTGAGCGAATGCGGTTACACCGAACCCACAGAAATTCAGGCTAATACAGCAGAATTGATCCTCAGTGGACGCGACCTGATGGCATCTGCACAAACAGGTTCTGGTAAGACAGCAGCCTTTGCCCTACCTGTAATCGAATGTCTCGATGAGCCAGGCAAGAGCCCTCGCTGCCTTGTCCTAGCGCCAACTAGAGAATTAGCGATACAAGTTGAAGCCGAATTTAAACGGTTTAGCAAATACAAAGAGCTAAATACTGTCACTGTATATGGTGGCACCGGGTTTGCCGGGCAGATTGCTGCTTTACGCCGCCCCGTGGACGTCATAGTAGCAACACCAGGCAGACTACTGGATTGTATCGAACACCGCTATGTCGACTTATCACAAGTCGAAATCTTGATCCTGGATGAAGCAGATAGATTGCTGGACTTGGGATTTATGCCGCAATTGCGCCGTATTATTTCAAAGTTGCCTGTGGAGCGCCAGACTTTGATGTTTTCGGCCACGCTTGAAGGCAAAGTCGCCATTATTGCTCAGGAATACATGCTAGATCCTGTCACAGTCCGGGTCAATCAAGAAAGATTGGACGTGGACTCTATTGATCAGCAATTTATGCCAATCAAAGAATTTGACAAAGATGATCTGCTGGTCAAATTAATCCGTGAGTCAGAAATGGAATCAGTGCTTATATTTACGGGCACAAAACGCAAAGCTGGCTGGGTCAAGGACCGCCTCCGTGACGCTGGCATCAAAGCAGAAGAAATCCACTCCGATATTAGCCAGGCCAAAAGAGAAAGCACTCTCAAGCGTTACCGCTCCGGTGCCTTTAACGTCCTTGTTGCCACTGATGTAGCGGCCCGCGGTCTCGATATTCCGGCTATCAGCCATGTAATCAATTACGACTTGCCAGAGCTACCAGAAGACTATATTCACCGTATCGGCCGCACTGGACGGGCTGGACGCTCAGGCACGGCGATGAGCTTTGTTTCGGAAGAACAAAGACATCTGCTCAGTGGTATTGAAAAAATTACCGGAATTAAGAGTGAGCAACCCAAAGTGGTAGCCAAAAAGGCATCGGTCAGACGCTTCAGACCAAAATTTAGACGCTAGTACCTAAAAATCAGGACTGACTGGTATAACCACTCAGGAGCGTTTATGTCAAAACAAAAGGCAGCATTGATACTGGCGGTTACCCTCACGGTAAGTGGGGCTCTATTGGCTTTGACTCAAGTGCTAACCAAAACCAATCAGACCATTACGATATGGAGCTGGGACTATCCTGACGACCTGCGTTTTATCAAAAGCGAAGACAATATCCAGGTAGCCTACTATGCCGGTACTATTTATCTGCGCCACGGTCGCTGTTTTTTTAAGCCACGCACCAAGTCTCTAAAAATCAATCCACAAATACCAAAGTACCCGGCAATTCGCATCGAGTCAGACGGTGAGCCAGTCAGCCCTGGGTCCGTCGCCGCTGTGATAAAGACTGTCTTAGCTAAGCAGGGTGCCAAAACAATACAGTTAGATTTTGATGCCACCACAAGTGAGTTACCCTTTTATCAAACTCTACTCAAAACTTTGCCAGCCCATTTAGATAGTGACACTACAATCAATATCACAGCCTTGACCAGCTGGTACACCATGGATACGACTCTTGCCAAACTAAATGCCAGACAAAAAACAGCGATGTGCTTTAGCCTGGGTGCCAATGCGTCAGAGAGTTTAAATGCCCTGTCCAGACTCAAAGTTAAGCCAGATTCGATTGGAGTCAGTGTTTACGAGCATCAAACCAACCAATATCTAAAGTCACTTGGTCTAATCAGTCAGGCCAGATCGATCTATCTATATAGCGCAGTGCCCTGGCAAAAAGAAACATTGCAAAATGTACGGGCGGAGGTTTTATGTCAATAAAAAGAGTTATGGCAGCAGTTATCAGTGCTGGTCTTATGGTACTACAGACGCTACCAGCACTGGCCTGCGCACCGGCCTTTCCAGAGGCTGTGATGTTTAACACACTGCGTCCCGATTTACCGCTCAAAAGCTATGCAGCAGGCAATTTGGGTGTAGTCCAGGGCTCTTATGCCAAGTCCTATCTTTGCGTAGCCTACCGCTATTTAATCAGTGCCCCATTATCACTAAGCGAGCAAAAATCAATCTGTCGTCTCTGGTATCACAGACTGGGCAATATGCCCACCGAAGAAGGAGACGCATTAATTGCCGCCACCGAAAAATATCTAGATTTGCGCAAGAAAGCTCTAAATGCAAAAAAAGACAAAACTGATGAAGATGTCTACAGCTATACCGAAAATGTCAGTGAGGATGCTTTTAAACGCGCTTGTATTACTCTATCTGCACTGCTAACAAAATATGGTACAAGCTCAGCTCCTGTCAAAGAATGGCTCAAAGCACAAGATCAAGTTTTTGCCAGCGCCAAAGATGGCAACAAAAGAGAATTTGACAAACTAACCAGTAGCGAAAAAGGGCACCGTCTAAATCAAGAAGCGGCCATGGCATTTTATACCAAAGACTATGCCAAAGCCGACAAACTCTACAGACAGATAGCCGCCGATAGTAAGTCCCCATGGCACGATATTGCTCTATATATGGTGGCGCGTACTGGCACCACCGCTGTCAATACCGGTGACAAAAACTTTGACTATAACAAAGTACTGGAAGAACTGGATAAATCTATCGTCCAGTCCAGAGACTTTGATATGCGTCAGGATCTGAAAGATCTAAGAGCACCATACAAATACTCGATGATGTCTCGCCAAGACTTATTAGAGCTTTTAGCAAAGTCTGTACCAAAACCAGGCAATGAGCGTTTTGGCGCTGACGTTGGTGATCTCACATATGCCATGGACGAAATGGAAGAGTCACCAGAGCAAGTCAATGACGAAAAGGAACAGGAAAAGAAAATAGAAAGTCGCAATCAGGCTCGTGAAGCACTGATGGCAAAACAAGATTTAAGCGACTGGCTGGAAACAATTCAATTTACTGAACGTGAATATGAATTTTATAGTGTCACCCAGCAAATCAAAATGAAAGAAGCCAGCAAAAGACATGCCGCCCATGCCCTGGCAATGTACACCAAAAGCCACAGTCTGCCCTGGCTTTTGGCGGCGGTGGTAACTAATGGACTGAGAAGCGATCAAAACGCCGACTTACTCAAAGCAGCACAACAGATAGCACCCAACTCACCAGCCTTTGACACAATAAATTTTTATTTGATAGACAGATTGATTAGCACAGGTCAAGTGGCCCAGGCCAGATCTCGCATCCAGTCAGAGCTTAGCAAGAGCACTCTCACTGCTACCAATCAAAACTTGTTTAAGGCACAGATGCTAGCGGTGGCAAGTAGTACAGACACTTATCTCAAATCAGCCAAAATGAGAGCAGCTGACGTATGCACTTACTACTCCTATGTCCCTAGCAACTGGGCCTCCATCGAAAAAACAGGCAAAGGGGCTTTGACACCTGTGACTTTTGATGACGAAGTGGCAATCAATCTCAACCGTTATTTACCGCTAGCCAGACTCATAAATATGGCACTGACAGAAAGCGATGCTGGACTGAGAGGACGACTGGCCCGCTCAGCCTGGCTCAAAGCCCATCTCCTGGGAGAGGAGGGTCAAGCCCACAAACTAACGACAATTTTTGCTGCTAGTTATCCACCACTAAAAAAACAAATCATGGCGGTAGACCATAGCACTGGGGATGAAGCCAGATATCAACTAGCCAAACTGACTCTTAAAAATTATGGTATGACACCATATCTAGCATCAGGGGTAGAACGTCATGGACTGCCAATCTATGAGTTTGACTATTACAACACTAACTTCTGGAAGCCTCTCACAATCAAAGAACCAAAACCGAATCCACAAGAAATGTGGGCTTATTATTCAGATAACGCTTTTGATCAGGGCTGCTGTGCTAAACCGCAAAACAGCACGCTTTTAATGCAATATCTCCAAGGCTATTACTCTAGAGGAGTTGAGAGCACACTGTCCAATAATGAAAAACAAAAAGCAGCTTCAGAGCTTGCCCGACTGACCAAGACCTCTCCTTCTGAGTTTATGGGTGAGGCAGTCTTTAGAAAGTTCAAATCTAAACCAGGGGAACAAAGTCTGCCTGAAATGCTCTACCGAGTTGTAAAACTGCCCAAATGGAGCGTCCACACAGAGGTTGGAAGTGTCTATTCGCACCGAGCTTATAATCTTTTGCAAAACAGTTTTGGTAAGAGTAATTTTGCTCGCCGGGCTCCATACTGGTACTGAAAAAATCGATTTAGCCAGAAACCCTCGCTTGACAATACTGCCAGCTTAGAAAAAGCGCAGGGAGTAAAAACTTACCTCTCTGCCATAATTGATAATGGCTTTGAACTTTTTGCAGGAAACACACGTCTTATAGCTCATGAAGAAAACATACTGTTTGCTCCTGCTCCTCTTTGCGACCCAGTCAAGCCTCCCTTATTGCTCAGCTGATGATGGTGGACCTGTCCTCAGGCCGCCTATCGACACAAACAAAGCTCAATCTGTCGATGCCTCTGACGATACCCCTCAATCACCTCCGGCAAGTAACCAAACCACTGACATAAGACCATCGCCCACTAGCAGCCTGGAAGAACTTTATCCTCAGTCTGCAAACAAAACACCTTATGCAGCCAGTTCAAACGACCCATCTCTAACCGAAAAGCAAAAGAAAGAAGCAGAACAAGTACCAATCGCTCCCATACCAGTGAGCGAGCTATTGCCCATCGGCAACGGCAAATTGCCGCCAATTCAACTGGAAGCATCGTTTAACGAGCCTATCAGTCTCAAGCGCGTGCTCGAAATAACTCTCGAAAACAGCTTACCAATTCGCATTTCACAAGCTGGCTTTGACTCCCAGAGATATCTCTTTTATGGCGCACTGGGCGGCTTTATTCCCAGTTTGACCACAACTTATCGCGGTCAAAAAACTGACAACGGTCGTACTGTTAATACTCTTTTTTCTGATTCAACCACAGTCACTTATCCAGTATTTCAAGGCGGACGGGTGACCTACAATGCCTACGCCAATCTCTACCGCACAAGAGCAGCCAAACAACAGTATTTTGCCACTGTTAACGATGCCCTATTGGAGTCATATCGCAGCTACTACAACTTGCTGCTCAATCAAACACTCTTACAAATCAGAGTCAAATCAGTTGAGTTATCGCGCACCCAGCTCAAGCTCAATGAGCAGCTCAAAGCAGCAGGAGTAGGCACTAATTTTGCTATTTACCAGTCTCGCACCCAGCTAGCGTTGGACAAACAAGCACTTTTGCAACAACAAGTACTAGTGCGCACATCGGCTCTGGCCCTGGCGAGAGTCCTCAATCAGAGTATGGTTATTAACTTTATCCCCCAAGAAAAAGTCGTGCGCGAACTGAGGCTGATTGATGCCAATGTAGATATCGAGCAAATTACTGATGCCGCTCTCAGACTGAGACCAGAGCTAAAACAATTCGAAAACCTGCGTATGGCCGCCAATAGACAGGTGCAGGTCAATGCCTCTGGATTTTATCCATCCATGCAATTTTTTACTTCTTTGACCAAATCCAAAAGTACCAGTGCCGCCAGTAATGGCTCAGGAGGCGCGGCTTCAGCTAGCAATAATGCTCTGTCTGGTTCGACAGTAATTATCCCCACTGGTGGTTCGGGTGGCGGTATCGGTATCAGCGGCAGCGGCGGGCGCTCTGTCAGCGCCGGCTTTGACCTGACCTGGTCAATTCCCAATATGGGCGTGCCCATAGGCTTTAACACATTATCAGCCAGAGCACTGGCCAGACAAGCACTACTGCAATCCAACCAGCAATATCTACTGGTGATGGAGGCTGTACGAGCCTCCTACCTCAATATGCTCACTGCCAAAGAACAAGTAAAAGTAGCAGCCGAAGCAGTTGTCTCAGGCACAGAACAGCTCAGACTGGCTAATTTGAGGGTAGCCTATGGTCAGGGTATCAACCTCGAATTGATCCAGGCCCAGCAGGCATACGTCACAGCCTTGACCAATCATGTCCAGGCAGTGATTAATTACAATATCGCCCAGGCACAATTACTGAGAGATAGTGGTCAAATATCATTAGACACTCTAACAAAAGAGTACAATCAACCAATTTCGCTTAAAAAGCCAGATAACAACTCATAAACACCATGTCCCAAACAATAACCGACTCAATCACATCTGCAAAACCGCCCAAAAGGCGCGCAGGCAGAGCCGTCAAAATTGCTCTGGGGCTAGTGCTTATCAGTGGAGTCATAGCAGGCGGCGGTCATTATTTTTTGGGCTGGTTTAAACCAGACAGCTCATTAAGTGCAGACAAAAAAAACCTTATTGAGGTCAAAGTCGGTCCAGCCAAGCTGACCGTACTGGCTACCGGTGTAGTCAAACCGGACCGCGAAGTAAAAATTAGCCCTAAACAAACCGGACTGCTAAAGACTCTCCTGGTCAAACAGGGTGACTATGTAAAAACCGGTCAATTAATCGCCACGATGGACGACAGTAACCTGCTGGGGGACGCAGCCGCTGCTCGTGGCGCCTACCTAGCCAGTCTGGACAACTACCAAAAACTCAAAAGCGGCAATCGCCCCCAAGAAATCGCTGCGGCAAGATTTCAGGAAATGAAAGCCAGAAGCGCTGAACGTCAAGCCAGAGAAAATATACGCAGACTCCAGGCCCAGGTCGAAGCTCTGACTTATCAAGTCAAACGTGACGAGACTTTTGCCGAAAGACAAACACTGCTCTCAAAAGAAGGGGCTGTCTCGGACCAAGCAGGTATAGACGCCACCACACAAGCAGAGGTCACTCGGTCACAGCTAAGAGCCGCAAAACAAGAGAAAGAACAAGCTGAGTCAGCTCTCTCTCAAAGTCACGAAGATTTGAACGCCATCAAAGAACAACACGATTTGATGCGCTCCGGCTTTAGAGTAGAAGACATCGCCCAGGCCCAGCACAACGCCATGCAGTCAAAAGGCGCTCTGATGAAAGTACAGAGTTTGCTCGAAGACACACGTATCAAAGCACCTTTTGAAGGTGTAATCACCCAAAAGTATGCTGATGCTGGGGCAATTGTAACTCCCACCACATCGTCAGCCACCACTTCAGCAACTTCCAGCTCAATTGTTGCTCTGGCTGGCAAATTAGAAATAGTAGCCCAGGTAGCTGAGTCCAATCTCCCCAAAATCAGCATCGGTCAACCTGTCGAGATTACAGCCACAGCTTTTCCCGACAAAGTATTTCACGGCAAAGTAGCACAAATAGCCCCAGCTGCCATCGTCACCAGCAATGTCACCACATTTGAAGTGCACGCCATACCGGTAGACGATGACAAACACGAGCTACTGGCTGGTATGAATGTGAGCGCCAAATTTGTCGTGGGCGAAGTTAAAGACGCAATTACAGTGCCAACAGTCTGTGTCATCTCCAGACGTGGTCAAGCCGGTGTCTTTGTCCCGGGCGAAAAGGCAGAACCTACTTTTAAACCAGTCAAAACCGGACCCACAGTGGGCAAAGACATAGTAATTATGAGTGGTCTAAGTAAAGGAGATAAAGTCTATCAGGGACTCTCAAGAGATCAGCTAGCCAAAGAAGGTTATGGTGCAAAAATGGGTGGGCCGGGCAGTCCGCCAACAGGTCCAGGCAGCGCGCTACGTATGGGTGGCGGCGGCGGTGGCGGTCGTCGGGGCATGGGTCCCTAAGCCATGAGCCTCCGAGAGCTACTTGGCATAGCCTGGCAGGGCATACTCTCCAATAAATTGCGCAGTAGCTTAACGGTGCTTGGTATCGTCATTGGTATTGCTTCTGTGATTACTCTTTTGGGTATAGGTCAAGGCGCCAAAGTCGAGGCCGAAAAACAGGTACAGGCATTGGGTGTCAATCTAATTTATGTAAGACCAGGTGCCGCTAATCTCTCCAGTGTTTCACAAGGACAGGGATCATCAGCCACTCTTACTTATGATGATGCTCAAGCAATCAAAGATAACTGTCCGGCTGTTGAGGACGTCGCAGCCCAGTACAACTCAGGATTCCAGGTGCAGTACGGTGAGCAAAACACCAGTACATCGGTAGTGGCAACCGAACCCAGTTATACAGAGATACGCAATTTTTATCCAGCCAAAGGGCGTTTTTTTAGCCTCAACGACATGAAAGAAAGCACACGTGTCTGTGTCATCGGAGAGACCGTGGCGACCAATTTATTTGGTGAAGAAAATCCGCTTCGCAAACAAATCCTTATCCGTGGCGAGTTATTTGAAATAATCGGCGTCATGGAACACAAAGGTGTAACCCAAATGATGGATATGGATGACCAGATCTTTATACCTTTGACCACTGGCTATGCCACTTTAGTCGGTCTAAACACAGTTACCGGTCGCTCTGTCAAAAGCATTCTTGTGCGCGGCGTTGAAGGCGAGGACATGCAGGCACAGTTTCAGATTACCAATCTACTCAGGCTACGCCACAATATTCAGTCGCCGGATAGTGACGATTTCACTATACGCACTCAATCTGACATCATGCAAACTGCTCAATCCATTACCGGAGTCTTTAGCTTGTTGCTTGGCGCCACTGCTGGTATATCGCTTTTGGTGGGCGGTATAGGCATCATGAATATTATGCTAGTTTCAGTCTCTGAACGCACAAAAGAAATTGGCATACGCAAAGCAATTGGAGCGAAGTACTCACAAATACTTTCGCAGTTTGTCATAGAAGCAGTGCTCATGTCTGTAACAGGCGGTATCTTGGGTATCGCCCTGGGCGTAGCCGGAGCTACAGCTCTCAGTCAGCTAGCGCAGTGGACAACGATAGTGACACCGTTTTCGATAGCACTATCGTTTTGTGTTTCACTTGTAATCGGTTTATTTTTTGGCATCTATCCAGCCAGACAGGCAGCAAAACTAGATCCGATTGTGGCATTGAGGTCGGAATAATGGCTGGCAATGTCATCGAGCTGCAAAACATTTATCGCACTTACAATCTCGCCGCAGAGCCAGTACATGCTCTGCAAGGAGTAAGCCTGACCATCAAACAAGGCGAATACGTTGCAATAATGGGCACATCAGGATCAGGCAAGTCGACACTGATGAATATAATCGGCTGCCTAGACAAACCAACATCTGGTCACTATATCCTGGACAATCAAGACATAGTCGAACGCAACGACGACGAACTGGCCGATATACGCAATCGCACCATTGGCTTTGTCTTCCAGCAGTTTAATTTATTGCATAGTATGTCGGCCATCAACAATGTGATGCTTCCTCTAGTTTACGCCAGTATGCCACCAGCTCAACGCAAAACGAGAGCCGAGCTGGTCCTCAATGAGCTGGGGCTAGCCAGTCGTATGGGACACAAACCAAACCAGCTCTCAGGTGGACAACAACAGCGTGTAGCTATAGCAAGGGCAATCGTCAACAATCCCCGCATACTACTGGCAGACGAGCCCACAGGCGCTCTCGACAGTCACACGGCCAAAGAAATCATGCAATTGTTTGGTCGTCTGGTAGATGACGGCATGACTGTAATAATTGTCACCCACGATCCAGAGACCGCAGCCAATGCCAGGCGTATAGTGCGAGTGAAAGACGGAAAAATACAAGAAGATAGCGCCACAGGGATATCACATGAAACTGCACATTAGCTACCTTACGACATTTATTGCTGTCTCTGTCAGCCTTTTAAATCTCGCTCCGGCTCTATCACAGACTGGTAGTGACCCGCTCTCACCCAGCTCACCGAATGCTCCCACAGCCTCTAAAGCACCAGATAACAACGCTCCACTCAGACCAGAAGAACTAATAGCCAAAGCATTTTTGCAACCCGGTGGCAGAGAAATCGCCATCGAAATAGTCAACAACAGTAAACGTGGACTATTGATCAAAGGTGATGAAGCCACTCTTGAGCAGGGTTCAACTAAACAAACACCATTAAAGCGCAATGACATTGTGCCACCACCAAAAAAAGTACAGGTGCCTGGAGACCTGTTGTATGTCACTGGTACTTTTGCCACCATCGGGCTTGGTCAGGTGACACAAGACTATGTGCAGCGCAAAAATGCCCCTTACGGACTTTACTATGGACTCGACGCAGATCGCCGCAAGGTCGCCGGTTTGCGCTTTGGTAAACGCATAATATTTCCAGGCGAAACCAGCAGCGGTCGTTTTTATCTAGGCAAAGCAGTGCATCTGCCAATTAAAATATCAATAAAAGTGACAAGCCATCCAGACGGTGAAGATATTGGCACCATGGTACTACCAGTGACGGCAGGCACGGGTCCCGATATCAAAATCAAAGAATTTAAATGACGGTCAAGCTGCCGATAGACTTAATTCGCGCTCGATTGCATCAATCATGCGCTGGGCGTCATCTTCATTCATTTGACTATCATAGTGTACTGCGGCAAGCAAACTACCGGTGCAGTGCTCCATCCAGTCATCATGGTCTTTGTGATTGACCAGTGCATGGCGTAAGTTTGTGCTGTAACCAATATCCAATAGCTCATACTGTTTATCATAAAAGCAAAGCACGGCAAAGACACCGGGCTCTTCTGATATTTGATCTGGACTATTATAGGGTCCGTCAAATTCGTAGGCTCCTATATAGATAGAAAAGCGGTCCTCATCCAAATCAGCCGAGTTTACTTCCAATATCGCTTCTGCCTCTATATCAAACTCATCGCCCACACTCTGGCAACAAATCATACTGTTCATTTGACACTCCTAGTTGACGCGGCCAATACTAAAGGGCCGCTGGTTAACAAGAGTGATCAAAAAAAGAAAAAAAGAGCCCCTTATTCGATGCTCTTTCTTAATGACAGACAACTATGAAGTCTGAGAATTAAAGGCATGGCTATCGCAAGAATTCCTATTATAAACAGACCATCCAATGCCCCCTAAATCATTGCACTTAAGGCGATCGGTTGACTCCCAGCAAGCACCTTTTGCTTTCGGTAAAAATTAAATTGAGCTTTTCCGTTCTCGATCTTTAGGCTGAAGAAATGAGAATTTCAACCCACCATCAGTACACAGTTTCACAGCCCAAGGAATTCTCTTTGGACAAAAAGATCTTTATATACACAATATTTCTGGACTTCTTTGTCCATTAATCCACCATTTGACGCAGATCCCCAGCACAAAGGGCTTTGACTACAGAAGAGCTCATTCTTTTGAAGGATAAAACAAGGTGTATAACTGGTCACAATCTAGCCTGTTAGAAATTACTGGCGTTGGACTCTATTAGCACCAAGTAATACACAACCAGCATAAAAGCTCTCAAACCTATGCAAGACAGCAACCATTCGATTGCTGGCTCAGCCTTGAACACTTACATGCATCTTGGTTTTAGCTGACTAAAAGCTCCACAGGAGAAGACGAGATCATGACAAACAGCAGTCAGACAGCAGCGCCACAGTCCAACTCCGAATTTAACCAAGCCGACTTGAAAGGCTGGGAGCCTGAAAACGAAGAACAGTGGCAAAAAAGCGGCAAGGCAATTGCCAGCCGCAATCTGGCAATCTCCATCCCCTGCTTACTCTGTGCCTTTGCTGTTTGGATGTACTGGGGAGTAATTACAGTCCAGATGCTCAATCTCGACTTTCCCTATAGCAAAGCGCAACTATTTACTCTAACTTCGATTGCTGGTCTTTCGGGAGCCACTCTGCGCATTCCCAGCACCTTTTTCATTCGCATTGCCGGTGGACGAAACACAATATTTTTCACAACCCTGCTATTGCTGTTACCTGCAATAGGTACGGGCTACTTCCTTACAGACAAACAAACACCACTATGGATTTTTCAAATTCTAGCTCTCCTTAGTGGCATTGGCGGTGGCAATTTCGCCTCGTCGATGTCCAATATCAGCTTTTTCTTTCCCAAAAAGATTCAAGGGCTTTCACTTGGTCTCAATGCAGGTCTCGGCAATTTTGGTGTCACCACTATGCAAATATTGGTACCAACTGTGATGACCTTTGGCCTGCCTGGGCAGACATCCATGGTCCTCAAGAGTGCTAGCGGCACCATGCTTGGCAAAATTCCAGCAGGCACACCAGCCTACATCCAAAACAGCGGCTATGTATGGCTACTCCTACTGCTCCCTCTGGCTATAGCGGCCTGGTTCAGTATGAACAATATCAAGGATGATCAGGTCTCTCCAGACACCGGTACGCCACTAGCAGCATGCGCAAAAATTGCAGGCATGCTCTGCATTGGGCTTTTGACTGCTGCCGCCGGAATTCTCCTGATGCTCCCCAAAAGCGCCAATGGACTTGGCACCGAAATTGGCATGTGTTTTATCATTCCAGGCGTCATTGCCGCCACAGTCTTTCTGCTCAAACTTATACCTGGCAAAATTTCAACCAATTTAAACAGACAGTACAAAATATTCGGCAATCCACATACATGGATTATGACTATCATCTACACCATGACCTTCGGCTCTTTTATTGGATATGCAGCAGCCTTGCCGCTGGCTATACAAGTAATTTTCGGGTTTACCCATGTACCAGGATCCAATGGTGCCATGATACATACTGCAGTCAATGCTAACGGACCCAGCGCTCTGACATATGCCTGGACTGGTGCCTTTATCGGAGCACTGGTAAGACCATTAGGTGGCTACCTAGCCGATAAGTTCGGTGGAGCGTTAGTCACACAAATAGTCTCGGTATTAATGATCATCGGCACCCTGGGTGCTTCTCATTATATGAAACTGGCATATCAGAGTGCCACCCCAGAAGTCTTCTTTTGGCCCTGCTTCCTTCTCTTTCTCCTGCTCTTCGCTGCATCTGGACTGGGAAATGGCTCGACATTTAGAACAATCGCCAACGTCTTTAGCAAAGAACAAGCAGGACCTGTGCTGGGCTGGACATCAGCTTTAGCCGCCTACGGTGCCTTCATCATCCCAATGGTAATCGGCGAACAAATCCAAAAAGGCACACCTCAATATGCTCTTTATGGATTCGCTGTTTTTTATGCACTGTGCATGGTGCTCAATTGGTCTTGCTATTTAAGACCAGGTGCCCAATTCAAAAACCCTTAATCTAGCCGCTTTATCGAAATTCACTGTTTCAATCGCATTTTCACAAACAGGAAACCACCTAATCATGACGCAAACCAGAAGAAAACCGTGGACAATTAGAGGGCTCAGTATCAGTCTAAGTCTATGTCTCAGCTTCGCCCACTCGGCAGCAGCGCAAACTCTAATTGCAGAGTCATGCGAGCAAAGTAAACTAGCAGAATCGACTATCACTCAGCAACCAGAGAGCAAACACATTGAAGTCTCCGAGGTGAGTAATGATACCAGTATAAACCCCGCTAGCGTCACCAAGACCAGTACTGAAGCAAACCAGGAGGCAAGCCAAACACTTGCCGAGGCACCAACCGAACCAATCGTTGTCTCAGCCGATCCAATCACACCAGATCTATCTAACCAGACAAAAGAAAACCCACTCAGACTCGCCGCGATAGACTCACAAGACATGCAAACCAGTCCGGTCTTAAGAGGTCTAGAGCCATCAAACAATTTCAAATTGGGAGCAACTTATAACGAGTACGAAAGCCTATCGACCATGGCCGCCAGAAAGGAACTGGAACTACTTAACTTAAACGCCAGGTATCGTGTTGAGTCGACCAAAACGGACCGCTACAAACCATGGCGCACCGCTGCCTTTAACCTGGGGATGTACACTTTTAGCAATATCGGCATAGACCACGTTGCCTATGCACGCTGGCGCACCTGGCAAAGACCAGCCACAGCAGGAAAACCCTTCCTTGAATTTGGTCCGTCATTCCTGATCGCAGGACACTCCATAGGCACAGTCGGAGTACTTACAGAAGTAACAATCGACATGTTACGCGCCAGACAACTCAAGAAGATGGGCTTTGATGAAACGAGCTACAGGAAAAAAGTAGCTACTCTCAAAACTGAAATCGACTCACTTTTGACAAAGCGTGAATCCGCGCTGGCATCCACCAGTTTTGAAGAAGACGCAGAGAGGCAACTGGCGCAGAAAGAGACTCTTTTATTAAAGAATGTCAGAGATGGAGCACTAAACGAATATAAAAACTTCTGTGTCAGAGGAAAGTCGTTCAGAATAGCTAGAAATGTTGGCAATCTCATGGCATTTGGCGGTACCACAACTGGTGGCTATATGGGTGCCCTTTGCGGACTATTAGCCATTTCCAATCGCAAACCACATATCGCTGGCCCGGCCGGCATCGGCTTTATCCTATCGGGCACTTTTATTGTACTTGGACCAATAGTATCGAAAGCCAGTGCGGTTATTTCCGGCAATCATCTCAAAACCCGCATCAGCCGCGAACTAGGTACGCTCAATGTTAATGCCGCAAAAGATCTGGACGTCGGACGCAAGGAGATTACCGCTCTCTGTCAAAACAACTCTAATAGCGCCAATAGGCCAAGTCAACTTTTGAGAAACCGCTTATATGAGCTTGGTGCACAAAGTCTGATCAAAGATACAGTCATGGCCGATGCAGAAAAACAAGCGGCGAAAAAAGAATTTAAGGAGAAAGTTATTGCCAACGCCATTATTGGTGGCACCAAAATCGGTTGGGGTGCACAACTTGCCAATGCTGGCTTTGGCTTTCACAAACATGCAACAAAGCCGACAGAAGTAACAAGCATCGTAGTCAACGGCAAAAAACTTCCAATTTATAGCTACAAGCCTAAAGCATCCACCTCACTTTTTTCTCGCCGGGTAGCGCAGGGCGCAACTACTTTTATACCAGGCACAGCAGTCGGCATCATCGATACGCTGCAATCTCGTCTACGCGGTGAAGTGCGGACACGCAAACTTAAAAGTGAGGGCAAGCTGCCAGCCATGGTTATTGGCGAAAGACTGAAGAAGTTTGACCAATTGGACAAACAGCTTGAAGCTGAAGTCTCAAGACTCCAACAACACAATTAACTAGATAGGGCAACCCATGACCGAAAATAGCAAAGCCATAACGGTACTAAGTGTCAATACATTCTCTTTTATAGTCTGCTTCGCCTCTTGGGTCTTGTATGGCGTGCTGATAGCCTTCCTGGTAGATAACGGCATTTTTCATTTTGATGCAGGTCAAATCGGCTGGCTTCTTGGTGTACCCATATTGACCGGCTCGCTCATGCGACTACCTGCCGGGGTTTTAACAGACAGATACGGAGGACGCAATGTATTTGTGGCAATTATGCTCTTATCAGCAATTGCCATGTACAGTGTCAGTTTCTGCAATAGCTTTGAACACTTCCTTATCGCCGGTCTAGGCTTCGGGCTATCTGGCGCCTCTTTCGCCGTAGGTATTGCTTACACATCTCTGTGGTTTCCAAAGGGCAGACAGGGCACCGCACTCGGTATCTTTGGGGCGGGCAATGCTGGGGCATCAGTAACTAGCATGGGAGCGCCACATCTACTCAATCTTTGTACAAACAATCTGCAAATGCTTGATGGCTGGCGCACAGTACCCAAAGTTTATGCTGCGATATTGATACTTTCCGCAATCATATTCTGGTGCTTTACTTATCCCAAAAAGGTCGACAAGACTGGACTCACCATCGCCCAGCAACTGGCACCGTTAAAGGAGTCAAGAGTGTGGCGATTTGGAGTCTATTACTTCTTTGTATTTGGTGGATTTGTTGCCCTTTCTCAATGGCTCATTTCCTACTATCTCAATGTCTATGCTATGTCGCTGGCTATGGCAGGATTAATGGCTAGTGTATTTAGCTTGCCCTCAGGAGTAATTAGAGCAATCGGCGGTCTACTCTCGGACAAATACGGGGCTAGAGCAGTGATGTACTGGGTGCTTGGCTCTTGCTTGATTGCATCAATAGCACTTTGCATACCGCGCATGGACATTGAAACACCTGGACAAGGCGTTATGTGCACCAAGAAGGGCACCATTACTGATATTACGCCAAGCAAAATAGTAGTAGACGACAAGACTTATCCAATAAAAGTAAAGGAAGAAGGAAATCAGCTCACCATACTAAAAGAAAACAAAGAAATGATCATCTGGCCGAGTTCGGTATTTTGGCAGGAACCACAAGTCAAAGTTGGCGACAAGGTAGTTAAAAAGCAAGTCCTGGCCAGAGGAATTACGCACATCTTTTTCCAAGCAAATGTCTGGATCTTTACCGGCTTGGTATTGATACTTGGCATTATGACAGGCATCGGCAAAGCGGCAGTCTACCGTCATATACCAGATTATTTCCCCAACGATGTCGGAGTAGTGGGCGGCATTGTAGGCGTAATCGGTGGTCTAGGTGGATTTGTCGGTCCCATCATTTTTGGATACCTGCTGCAGTTGACTGGCATCTGGACCACCTGCTGGATGCTATTTGCCCTCTTAAGCGCTATTTGCCTGATCTGGATGCACTCCACAATCAACAAAATGATGCGCGTCCAGGTACCACATTTAGTGACACATATTGAGACTTCAGAACTTATAGCAAACAAAACCTGACACCCAATTTAACCAGGCAGAACTCACAAATTCACTTTTCAAACATCATCACTTAGTTCGCAAGAGTACTCCATAAGGATGAGTAGAACCAAACATTCGCAACATGTATAGAGCTAACACAGCAAGTCCGCTCAATTCTCACCAACCGGTCAGCATATTGCCAACAAATAGATACTCTTATCTTCAATTACCCCTTTGGATGGATATAGTGCTAGAGGAAAGCTGCTAAAATTACAGCACAAACAGATATGTCGGAGGCATAGTGGCGACTGTAGATACTCTTTTAAATACCGACATTCGCCGATATCTGGCCAGTTCACTTTTGGTATCGTCAATACTCTTATTAGCCGGTTCTGACGCGCTAGCTAGTGATGTCTTTGACACAAAATGCGCTGGATGCCATACCATTGGCGGTGGAGCTATGGTCGGACCCGACCTAGCTCCATCGTCCAAGTGGAGTACTGCTGACCTACAAAAATCGATCAAAGCGATGGAAAAAAATGTCGGACCACTTACCGACGAAGAGGTCGATGCCCTTGTAATTTTCATAAAGACTCCCAGTGCGAGCACTACAGCACAGGCTGCAACTAGCAATACAAATCAATCAACTAATACAAACGCTACCCCAAATTCAAACGCCGTTTCAAATTCGAATACAGCAGAAACTTTTAGTAATGGCAACGCAAGCAAAAGTCTCACCACAGACACGCTAGAAGCAGGTGAGCCGTCCAGCGGGGCCAAACTGTTTAACGGACAACAAGCCCTCAAAAACGGCGGTCTTTCCTGTATCGCTTGCCACCAGGTAGCTGGCAAAGGCGGCAACATGGGACCGGATCTCACCACAATAGCTACTCGCATACCGCCAAAAGCTCTTATCAAGGCCTGTGAAAATACGCCTTACAAGGTGATGAAAGCAGCCTACCGCGAACATCAGATAACGCACCAGGAAGCACTCGATTTAAATGCCTACCTGGAAAAAATCAAAGACAACAAAGGCTCAACTCGTGAACTACCAGTACCACTCTACTCCTCAGCCATTGCCGCATTGCTCCTTGGAGTAATGGCAATCGGCTATCGCAACAGAAATACAAGCGTGCGCAACAAACTGAAGAGGAGAAATTAAAGTGGCTTGGATAAAAGACATATTTGCTCCGAAACAAAGACAATGGGAAGACTTTTATCGCAACCGTTGGCAGTACGACAAAATTGTGCGCAGCACCCATGGCGTCAACTGCACCGGATCATGCAGCTGGAACGTATACGTCAAAAGTGGCATCGTCACATGGGAACTGCAAGCGCTAGACTATCCAATCATCTCCAAGGATATCCCGCCTCACGAGCCACGCGGTTGCCAGAGAGGAATCTCGTGCTCATGGTATCTCTACTCACCTCTAAGAGTAAAATACCCTTACATGCGCGGGGCATTGCTAGACCTATGGCGAGCCGCCAAAGAAGCTCATCCTGGCGATCACGTAGCGGCATGGCAATCAATCGTCAGCGATCCCGCATCAAAGACACGCTATCACCAGGCTCGAGGTAAGGGCGGATTCCGCCGTGTCAATTGGGACGAAGCTCATGAAATAATTGCCGCAGCAAACATTGCCACAATCAAGCGCCATGGTCCGGACAGAATAGTTGGATTTTCACCAATTCCAGCCATGTCAATGGTGAGCTATGCCAGTGGAGCCCGCTTCCTACAACTTATGGGTGGGGTAAACCTCTCATTTTATGATTGGTACTGCGATCTTCCACCAGCCTCACCAGAAACCTGGGGAGAGCAAACCGACGTAGCAGAAAGCGCTGACTGGTTTCACTCCAAATTTGTAGCTGTTGTAGGCTCCAATGTCTTAATGACACGGACCCCCGATGCTCACTTCCTTGTTGAAGGACGGCATCAAGGCTCCAAAGTCGTCGTCTTCTCACCAGACTTTTCACAAGTTTCAAAAATTGCAGATGAGTGGGTCCCAATCCACCAGGGGCAAGACACAGCCTTCTGGATGGCTGTCACCCATGTCATTTTGAAAGAATTTTACTGCGACAAACAAACACCCTACTTTACTAACTATGTCAAAAAGTACAGTGACATGCCCTTTTTGGTCACACTCAAAAGAGGCGAGGACGGTCATTACGCCCCAGGTAAGCTGCTCAGAGCAAGCCAGCTAGAACATACCAAAACGGAAGAAAATGCTGATTGGAAAATGTTTGTACTGGATAGCAACAATGGCAAATTATTTATGCCAGAAGGTACAATTGGGCACCGCTGGCAGAGTCACAAAGGCCACTGGAATTTAAAGTTAGAAGATCCAAACACTGGCAAAACAGTCGATCCAGCTTTAACCATAGCTGAAACAAAAGTGCCATCTAGCTCGGTAATGGTAAACTTCCCCGATTTTTCTAATTTTGAGGACCAGGCTAACCTGGTGAGAAATGTATCGGCAATGGAAGTGACCACGATTGATGGTCCAGTCATGGTCACCACCGCGCTCGAACTAATGATCGCCCAATATGGAGTCAAACGAGGACTGGCGGGCGACTATCCAGCCAACTATGAAGACGAAAAGCTGCCCTACACACCAGCATGGCAAGAAAAATTCACCGGAGTAAGTGCCGCAACTGTAATTAAGTTTGCCAGAGAGTGGGCCACAACCGCCGAGCAGAGTAAAGGCAAATGCAGTGTGATCATAGGAGCTGGAGCCAATCACTGGTATCACAATAATCTGATCTATCGCTCCATCATCGCCCCGCTAATACTCTGCGGTTGCGTAGGAGTAAACGGTGGTGGACTTAACCATTATGTTGGACAAGAAAAGCTGGCCCCACAAGCCTCCTGGGCGCCCATCGCCTTTGGCACCGACTGGTCTGCTCCACCTCGCTTACAAAATGCTCCATCATTTCACTATATCCATTCAGATCAATGGCGCTATGATGCCAACTTTGACACAATGTGCGCCGTCGCCGACGAAAGTCACAGTATGGCCCACGGTCATACTGCGGACAAGCAAGCAATAGCAGTAAGATCTGGATGGCTGCCCTGTTATCCGCAATTTAACCAGAGCAATTTAACTCTTGTAGAAGAGGCTAAAGCACAGGGCGCCAAAACAGAAGGCGAAATAATCGAATACATCGTCAAACAACTGAAAGAGCGCACCCTCAAATTCAGTATGGAAGATCCGGACAATATCGAGAGCTCTCCAAAAGTCTGGTATATCTGGCGGGGCAATGCCCTCTTATCTTCTGCTAAGGGCCATGAATATTTCCTCAAACACTACCTCGGCACGCACAACAATGCCATTGCACAAGAGGTAGCAAAAGATCTGGTCGAAGAAGTCACCTGGCACGACAAAGTCGAGCTAGGAAAGATGGATCTAATCGTAGATCTAAACTACCGCATGGACTCGTCCGCGCTCTACTCTGACATTGTATTGCCAGCGGCAACCTATTACGAGAAGCATGATCTAAACACCACAGATATGCACTCCTTTATTCATCCTCTCCAGCCAGCAGTGCCGCCATGCTGGGAATCCAAGAGCGATTGGGAAATATTTAAGGGGATAGCGGAAGTCACCGCTAAACTGAGTGAAAAGCATCTACCAGACCCAATTACTGATGTGGTAGCAACGCCATTGATGCACGACACACCGGCTGAAATGGCTCAAGCTCGAGTACTGGACTGGGCCAAAGGTGAATGTCAGCCAATCCCGGGCAAAACCATGCCAAGCTTAAAGCTGGTCACTCGCGACTATCCCAATCTCGCCAACAAGTTTAAGTCTCTTGGTCCCAACGTCAGAGCCAATGGGTTGAGCGTGCATGGCACTCACTACGACATCGACGACATTTATGATCGCTATATGGAAACAAGCCCGACAGAGAAATGGGGCGGGCATAAATACCCATCGCTGAGCAAGGATCTCAATGTCTGTGAATTGATCTTACTCTTGGCCGCTGAGACTAACGGTGAGCTGGCTTATCGAGCCTTTGAAGCCGAATCCCAAAAAACAGGTATCGATCATACCCACTTAGCCAGAGATACGAGAAGTGTGCATTATACTTTCAACGATCTCAAAGCTCAGCCGCGTCGCGTTTTGACAACTCCATTCTGGACTGGTATTACCAATGGTGAACGCACCTATTCAGCTTATTGCCAAAACATAGAAGAGCAAATCCCCTGGCGCACACTAACAGGAAGACAGCACCTTTACCTCGACCATGAGACATATGTCGCATTTGGCGAGCACCTGCCAACATACAAGCCAAGACCGACAATGCACGCCGCTCGAGATCTCGAAAAATCGGCTCGCGATGCTGGCTCACTAGTCTTAAATTACTTAACACCGCACGGCAAGTGGCATATCCACTCTACCTTTGGCGATACGCTAAGGATGAAAACCCTTTCTCGTGGCATTGAACCAATCTGGCTAAATGACAAAGATGCTGATCTCATTGGCATCGAAGATAACGACTGGGTAGAAGCCTTTAATGATCACGGAGTAGTCTGCACTAGAGCTTGCGTCAGTGCAAGAATCCCTCGTGGACTTGCTTTTATCTATCACTCTCCAGAGCGTACTGTGGCTGTACCCAAATCAAAAGAACGAGGCATGAGAAGAGCTGGTGGTCACAACAGCCTGACGAGAGCCAGGCTCAAACCATTGTTTATGATCGGTGGCTATGCCCAATTTACCTATGCCTTTAATTATTGGGGACCACCAGGAGTTAATCGCGACACCTTTGTAATAGTCAAACCAATGGATAAGGTGGAGTACTGACCATGGACATAAGAGCTCAAATATCAATGGTCTTCCATCTGGACAAGTGCATCGGTTGTCACACTTGCAGTATTTCCTGCAAAAACGTGTGGACCGATAGAGCCGGTGCTGAATACATGTGGTGGAACAACGTCGAAACCAAGCCTGGCACAGGCTTTCCGACCCTCTGGGAAGACCAGGAACACTATAAAGGTGGTTGGCAGCTAAAAGGACAAAACGAAAGGAAGCTTGAGCTACGCAGTCAAAATAAGCTCGACTCATTCGTCAAACTTTTCTACAACCCTAATCAACCAGGGCTGGAAGACTATTATGAACCGTGGACTTACACATACTCCAATCTGTTTGATGCACCCGAGGGCGACGATCAACCCACGGCAATTCCAATATCTCAAATAACTGGTCAACCTGTTGAAATCACGGCAGGACCGAATTGGGATGACGATCTTTCTGGATCAACTTTATATGCGGCTAATGACTTCAACTTAGATGAGCTATCTGATGAGGAGAGAGAGCAGCTTTTTGAAATTGAACGAATTTCAATGATGTACCTTCCGCGCATTTGCAATCATTGCGCCAATCCCAGTTGCGTTGCTTCTTGTCCCTCGGGAGCACTATACAAACGCGGCGAGGACGGTATAGTCCTGATCAATCAAGATACATGCAAGGGTTGGAGAGCCTGTATCTCAGCTTGCCCATACAAAAAAATCTACTACAACTGGAAAACCGGCAAATCAGAAAAATGTATCCTCTGCTATCCCAAGCTAGAGACCGGCCAGATACCAAATTGTTTTCAATCGTGCGTGGGCAGAATCCGCTACCTCGGCGTATTACTCTATGATGCTGACAGAGCGGCGGAAGTAATGAGGGTGCCGGACAATGCCCTGGTGGAATCTCAACGCACAGCCATCTGCGATCCCTTCGATCCCAAAATCATTGCAGCAGCAAGAGCCAATGGAGTAAGCGAGGAATTTCTCAAGGCTGCCCAAGACTCGCCAGTTTATAAATACGTCATGCAATGGAAAATCGCCCTGCCACTGCATATCGAATATCGCACAATGCCAATGCTCTTTTACGTACCTGCACTGCTGCCAGTAATGGGCAAGGTTGAAAGTGAAGTATACGAAAATCACGGCGAACATTTTTTTACAAGTCTAGAAAAATCACGCTTGCCAATCAAATATCTGGCGCGATTGTTTAGTGCTGGCAACGAACAGATTATCGAAGGCGTGATGAAAAAACTCATGGCTGTACGTTACTACAAGCGCTCCCTATCAATGGAAGACCTTGATGTAGTGACAGTCAGCCGCATCATGCGTGAAGCTCATATCACTCCACAAGAAGCAGAAGCAATCTATCAACTGACTGCGATTCCGACTATTGATCAACGCTTTGTCATACCAGAAATCCAACGAGAGGAAGCGATTGAGAGCACTTGCAATCCTGAAATCTGCAAAGGCTCATGCGGTCTAGGAATAAGCCAGCAGCCAGGGAGGGGTCTATGAGTCTGCAGATGGGCACAAAAAAGGGACTAGCCCTGGCACAGCTAGGCCAACTGCTCTACTATCCGCGTCAGTCCTACCAAGCAGCAGTGCTCCTTGCCTCCATTTCTGTGAGCCGGGACTATCCTAGTGTCAGCAAAGCACTCGGACAGTTTGCCAAAACTTGTCAGACAAAATCACTTCAAGACCTGGAAGAAATTTACACATCGACCTTTGATCTAGCGGCTATTTGCAGCCCCTATATCACAGGATACATCTATGGCGACGAAAGTTATGATCGCGGCACTCTGATGGCACAATTTAGCGCTCAGTATGACGAAATCGGCTTTGACACTAACGGTGAGCTTCCAGACCACCTTGCTCTGGTACTCTGCTATGCCAGCTGGCTCGATAACGAAGCACTCGATGAACTGATCACATATTGCTTGCTTGAGCCAGTCAAAGCAATGGTCGAAAAACTAAAAGACTCAAATAATCCATACTTCAACCTGCTATCAGCAGTCCTAATTTTGGTGCAAGACAAAGACGGAGGCAGAAACACCGATGATTGACACTCTGCTCTTTATTGTTTTGCCCTATTTAGCAGTAGTACTCTGTATCTTTGGCTCCATTTATAGAGTGCGAAAAGCACCAATGACATACTCGGCACTTTCTTCTCAATTCTTGGAGAGCAAGGGGTTGATGTGGGGCTCACTACCCTGGCACATTGGCATCACAATAATCTTATTAGCCCACTTCGTGGCCTTTGCCGTACCAGGTTTTTGGCAAAGCATAGTAGCCTCGCACACTGCCTTGATCATCATCGAATCAATCGGGATGAGCTTATCCGTCCTCTGCCTCTTTGGACTCCTAATCCTGACGATAAGGAGACTAACCTCAGCTAAGCTTCAAGCAGTAACTAGCGTAATGGATCTTGTGGTGATCGCACTCTTGTTTATCCAGGTAGCTTTAGGAGCAGCAACGGCAATGCACTGCAAATGGGGTAGCGCCTGGTGTAGTGGCACTACAACACCATACCTGTGGAGTCTTCTGACACTGCACCCGGACCCAAGCTATATTGCCGATTTACCACTAATAGTAAAGGGACACATCCTGGGTGGATGGCTCTTTATTCTAGTGATTCCATTTTCACGTTTAATCCACATGTTTGCTGTCCCCATCGAGTACCTATTTCGTCCGCCACAAAACGTTGTCTGGACCAATCCTCGCAAGTTCGCTCAAGCAGGTGAAACATTTCAATCTGATGAGGTAAGGAGACACTTTGTTCAAGCAGCAGCTGGCATACTTTTCGGTGGCTCACTTTTATCTATCGGCACATTCCGCAACATCTTCTCTTTCTTTTTTGGACCACGCCTCTCAGTCAAAGAAGAAACAGAGCTCATGGAGACCCGCCTGCACAGACTGGAATCCACCGCTGATCAGCGCAAGCTAGAATTGCAAAGACAAGCATCAAATTACATTCTAATTTGCAATCTAACCGAACTAAATGCCGAAAACGGCAAATACTTCATCGACTATAAGATGCAACCAGGTATAGCCTTTATGGGTGAGGACGGCTTACCTCTGTTGATTTCGGCAAAATGTACTCATCTAGGCTGTACTGTCGGCAACAAAGTCGATGCAAATGGCAAAATCCTATGCCCCTGCCATGTATCGTTTTTTGATATCAAAACAGGTCAACCAGATCCAGGCGCACCAGCCAAGGAACCGCTAGCACATCTCGGCTGGGTACTGATGGACGAGCGCGGTAAGGTTCTGGCACAACGCGACAACAGCGGCACAACGACAGGCACAATCACAAGTCAAACCCAAACTACCGCCCGAGTCTATATTGCCAAAAATCGGGAGGACAAAGCATGATCAGTCTGACTAAAGCATTTGGTCTCGTTTCGACTTTTGTAAGTGAGCGTTTTCCCACTGACAAGCTCAACTATCACGCCATGGTTGAGAAGAAAGAAGTACCAATTCATAGCATGAGCTGGGGATATTACACCGGTGGAATGACCATGTTCTTCTTTGGCATTCAAGTCCTTACCGGACTGTTTCTACTCTTTTACTACCAGCCTACAGTAAGCGATGCCAACATCTCGGTAGAATACATCAACAAGTACGTTACCTGCGGTGCTCTGATACGCAACATGCATGCCTGGTCATCATCTGGCATGATTCTTTTCGCCATGGTCCATCTGCTCACAGCTTTTGCTATGAAGAGCTTTGTCAAACCTCGCGAGATCACCTGGATTGCCGGTGTACTCCTCTTATTTATTACCTTTACTTTTGGCTTTACCGGCTATCTTTTGCCCTGGAATCAAATTGCAGTCAACGCTACCAAAGTCGGCTTACAATCAGTTGAATATGTCGGTCAATATCTCCCCGGGCAGCTAGCCGAAGTACCCCGCATACTGCGAGAAACTTTTCAGGGAGAATCCAGCGTCGGTCAATCCACTCTCGGTCGCTTCTATGCACTACATGTAGTCATTTTGCCGCTGCTGCTGGTCGGCTTGCTTGGACTCCACCTTTTGTCGGTGCAACTACATGGCATGAGCCAAGGGGTCGATCAAGCGGCTAAAAAATCAGAAAAATTCGTCAGTATTTTTGTCTTCAAAGACCTGACACTCTGGTCCAGTGCCTTTCTCGTGCTCTTTATAATGGCCAGTTGCATACCATTCGAATCATTTCTCTCATATCCTCTACTAGCACCATTTAACGCGTTGGGGTCTACTCCAGGAGGAATAAAACCGGAGTGGTACTTCTTCTTTGTCTACTATCCACTAGAGCTCTTGCCATTTTGGGTGATACTCCTGGCCAGTGTAGTTCTGGTGGCGATACTAATGGCGGCGCCATGGATATTTAAGGGCACCAGCCGCAAAACCCTGCAATTGCTTGCCGGACTAGCGTCTATCTATCTGATAGTTATGACTGTATTTGGTGAGCAAATCTATGAATTTTATAAACACTGATGGTGGTAACAGCTATGAATTTTGCCAGTGATCAAAGGGCCCGGCTCAAAGGACCCAAAGCTACTATCTTGCTACCAATAATCCTCACACTTTACGCCGAAATAACAGTAACGCCAAAAGTTGAAGCATATCCAGAGTACCAACAATTCATCGAACAACATTCGCACAAAACGGTCAACTGCGCCATGTGTCATGTCAACGACAACGGACCAGTTGGCAATGAACACGGACAAATAGGAGCTTTAGACAAAGACCAGCTAGTTAGACTCAACAAAGCTCGTGCAGCCCTATTGCCTGGTCAGGTGGTAGATAGTCCGATACTAAATCAGTTCGGCAACGAAATCATCAAAGCACTAGGCAAAAAGGAATTTTTAGCATGCAAAACGGATCCATCCAAATTGGCTCAATTACTCGGTGATACCTCAGATCTTGACGAGGATGGTATACCTGACTCAAAGGAATATCTTGATGGCACTGACCCACTAAATAAATTTCATGGTGATCCAGTCAAGCTATTTATGATCAATCTCAATCGCAATAAAATCCACGTAATTTTGGCAATCGTAGCAGTGCTGTCAATCAACTTCGGACTAATTCATTTGATCAAAGCGATCATGCTCACTCAAGCTTCATCGAGAAAAGGGCACTGAGTTTAAGGCTGCTCTATAGAGCAATCATCCCGAGAAGTTAATGGCACACTTGCACAGAGCGGATTCTTAGACTCTTGCACAAGCTCACTCAAATATGATTCAGCAAAAGCACGCTCCAATTGGGCCGTTGCCTCGGAAAGGCGGTGATGCAAAGGGCAAAGCGTAAAACCATGACTTTCAATCCCAAGTGGGCAAGAAGTAAGTTGTTCGATAGGATCCACAGAGTTAACTACATCCAAAATGGAAATTTCACCCGGGGTTTTCAACAGGTGAAAACCGCCACCAATTCCCCTTTGCGAACCCACAAGCTTGGCTTTGACCAGTTGCTGCATAATCTTGCTGAGATATCCGGCCGGCACCCTGGTTACTTCAGCAATCTCCTGCCCTGTAGCGGCCGACTCACGCATCGCCAAAAACACCATGGCGCGCAATGCGTACTCGGATGTCTGTGAAATCATGCTGATACCCTGAAAATCTCTATTGCCAATATCAGCAGAATATCACGTAAGTAGCTTCTGAACCCTTGACGCTGATACTCAGAGTGCTATTCTGGACATGTAGGTCTTTTTGTAGCCATCGGCGCCGTGAGCGTTTCTCAATGCGGTAAATGGATGAGAAACGTTCCATTTCAAAGAATAAAAAAGACAAGCATCAAAGTGTTAACACCTCTCAAAAAAACAATTAGCAAGCAACGTCAAAAGAGTTGAAATTATGGAAAACCTAAAGCTAAAATCCGTTGGCATGCTCGTTGTAGAACAACAATTGCGAGCCCAGGTTTTTGATAGCTTGGGTATAGACTACTGTTGCCATGGCAACCAAACCCTGGCACAAGCTTGCACTAATAAATCCCTCGATGCCACCAGCGTCTTAGACCTGATCGATAAATGCGATCAGGCGGCCATATCCAACAAAGCTACCCATACCTGGCTCGATGCAACCATTACCGAGTTAACCCATCACATCCAAAATACTCACCATGCTTATTTAAAAAGTGAGCTTCCTCAACTAGTGTCACTGGCTAACAAGGTTGCAAAAGTGCATGGAGGCAAAGAGCAAAGACTTTTGCAATTAAACAAAATACTGGTCGACTTCAAAAACGAAATAGACAAGCACACGCTAAAAGAAGACACCATACTCTTTCCTTACATTTGCAAACTAGACCAAAGCACCACGGCTATCGAATCGCCCTTTGGTACAGTCGCTAATCCAATTCACTGCATGGAAGCAGAGCATGAAAACGCCGGAGATGCATTATTTAAATTCAGAGAACTAACCAATCACTACTCAGCTCCGGCAGAAGCTTGCAATAGTTGGAGAGCCTTGCTAAGCGGTCTAGAAAACCTGGACAAAGATCTTCGAATCCACATACTAATAGAGAACTCAATTTTGTTCCCTCGCGCAATTGCCAAAGAAAACGAAGCCGCAACTTCTAGGGAGCAATCACATAAATCAAAAGACAGCTAGTTTTATTACCAGGGTTATGTCGATAAAATCATGTCAAATCTCGCTGCCATAACAAAAAAGCAACTACCACAATTGTGCCTGCCTAGAGAGCATGGCATTGTAGTTATATTGCTCATAGCAAGCCTGTATAGTCTTGTCCTGCAAATTAAGTCTGTCCTTTTTTGTACAGCGTTGCTAACGCTCTGGCTTCTTGTACTCTCGCTTCAACATCCGCGGCAGTTAATGGCAATTGCCTCCATCAGTGCTCTATCGCATGCTTGCTTTAATCCCCTAATGGCGCTCTGGATTACCATAGTGGGCACAGGACTAATCCTCATTAGCAAGACAAAAATAAAACAAACCTGGTGGCACGAGTTCATAGGACTCGGAGGGGCAACCATCGCACCACTTCTGACAGCCTTTATGGTAAGCAATCAATTAAGACTACCTTTGACGATTGGCACAGCACTGCTAGCAGGTGTTTATACAAGCGCGGCAATTATACACGGAGCCACTTTGGCATCAGGCAAAGGCCGCCACGAAAAGGCCCAAACACTGCTCAGCCTGACACTCGCTCTACCGTTTTGGCTCGGCTTTACCCGGCTCGACCCTTTAGCCTGCAGTCTATCACTAGTACCCTATGTGGGTCTGATTCTGTGGCTTGCAAAAGCAAAAGCAACCGGCTTTAAGACTCTAGGGCGTTTCTCTGCAGGCTGCTTGAGCTGGGTGGCTATAACACTTTTATTAACGCTCAGAATTTAGGACTTCATCCACCCAGGAGAGACAAGCCATCATAGAAGGAAAACCCAGAGTAGTAACAGTAAGCAGGACGGCGTGTCTGACTTCATCAGGACTGGCGCCAGCCTCCAGTGATCGGCGACAGTGTGAATGCACCGCTCCTTCCATTTTGGCACCACAAGCTATACCTAACTTGATCAAGGCAATCTGTTTTTTATCCAGTGGACCTGCCACACTAGCTTGCTTACCCAACTCTTCGTAGGCTTGAAAGAGGTCAGGATAGGACTTCTGGAAATTGACAAATCGTGTTGGTATTTTGTTCATTTCTTCCCCCTTTGAGATTCGTTTCAATTCTATCTTCTTTGAGGCAATCTCTCAGAATATTTACCATCAGGAGATATAATTCAACAATACTGGTTGCGAGATTCCAGCAGGCCAATCATGACTGTATTTAACGTCAAAATTTCCTATTTTGCCATACTTCGCGATGAAACCGGACTTAGCAGTGAACGGCTTGAAACCTCAGCGCAAACAGCTGCAGCACTATTTGACGAAATCAATTTAAGATACCATTTCAGCTTAAACAGTAACAGACTGAGAGTGGCTATCAACGACTGTTTTGTAGATTGGCAAACAAACCTCAAAGACAACGACGAAATTGTATTCATTCCACCGGTCGCTGGTGGTTAAACTCAATACGATTACAGCCAGATCTACCATGCACTCAATCCGGGCTGCAATCTACAAACAAGAACTCTAGCAAGATGAACATCCCCAACAAACTAATAGATAGCTTCGGGCGAGAGCATACATATTTGCGCATCGCAGTAACAGATCGCTGCAATTTGAGATGCAATTATTGCCTGCCACTCAAGGGCGTTGTCTGGAAAAACAGAACCGAATTGCTGAGTAATGATGAAATTTTGAGACTGGCAAGGCTTTTTGTGTCCGTGGGCATCACCAAAATTAGACTCACCGGCGGAGAGCCGATGGTACGAAGTGATCTACCCGAGCTAGTACGAAAGTTAAGCGGTTTAGCCGGACTGCAAACACTGGCCATGACGACCAATGCCACCTTACTAACTGAGCACGCAGCGGCACTTAAAGCTAGCGGTCTACAGTGCATCAACATATCACTGGATACTTTCAAAAGAGAGCGTTTCGCTGCCATCACCGGCAGTGACCAGCTAGAAATAGTGATGGCGGGAATAGCCAGAGCCATAGCCTGCCAATTTGACAGCATCAAACTCAATGTTGTTGTAATGGCGGGGGTCAATGATGATGAAGTCATTGAATTTGTAGACTTCGCACACAAACACGACATCAACGTCCGCTTCATTGAGTACATGCCATTTAAGGACAATAACTGGAGCAACGCAAGTGTAGTTACCTACAAAGACCTGAAAGCCCGCATAGAAGGAAAGTACTTGCTCTCTCCAGTCCAAGCAAAAACCGGAGATGTAGCAAAGGACTTCAATATAGAAGGAGCAGGGCAAGTTGGTTTTATTACTTCAATGTCAGAAAGTTTTTGTGACACTTGCAACCGCTTGCGCCTCACGGCGGAAGGGACAATCAAAACCTGCCTGTTCTACCCAGCGGAAACCAATCTGCGCGACGCTATGAGGGAAGGGGCATCTGATGAAAACATACGCAATATGATAGGGCAAGCTCTTACATCAAAACCCAAAGCACATCCACCGGCTGAAGAAATCGCCACTAGCGAAAACAGAGCAATGATTGAGATCGGTGGCTAAACAACACAGAACCGCATCAACCACACCCAACCAACAAACGTTAGCGTTCCTTTGCGCTCCACTTCTACGCGGAAACCGCAATCAAATCTTTGGCTCGTTACCAGCGCGCCATTTGATATTGCAGCCAACACTGGGCTTTTGCTCTAAGAGCTGTGGCTGACCAGATAAGAGCGCATCAAGAGCACCACGTAAATCGCTGCCTGTAACAGGCAAACCATTAGAAGGTCTACTATCATCGAGCTGTCCGCGATAAATCAGTTTACGCTCCCCATCAAAAACGAAGAGGTCTGGTGTGCAAGCCGCTGTATAGCTCTGTGCCACCTCTTGTGTTTGATCATATAAAAGAGCAAATTCAAAGCCCATTGCCAAAGCCCACTGAGCCAGGGAATCAGGAGCGTCAGCTGGATAGCTAGCGGCATCATTACTGGAGATAGCGACAATGCCAAGATCTTTATCTTTATAGTCCAGTCCAATTTTTGCCAGCTCTAATTCTATGTGTTTGACATAAGGGCAGTGACGACAAATAAACATCACTAGTAGTGCCTTTTTGCCTGCAAAATCCTCCAGCATGACGCGCTTGCCGCTGACTACATCTGGCAAATCAAATGCAGGAGCTTTGGTACCAAGCTCAAGCATGGTGGAATAAGTCAAAACCATTTTTTTACTCCTGTTTATTGTTTTTTACTGCCATCCACAAAAGGAGACAGAATACCGCAAATCACTCGACAAACTGGTGTAGGTACATCAAGCCTTGAGCCTAGCTCTACCACAGAGCCAGCCAACCAGGGCAGCTCAAGCTTATTGCCTTGCCTCAGATCATACTCCATACTGGCAGTGACATCTGGAGCCACAGTATCGAGGTACTTAATCTGACGCTCGACAACATCAAGTGGCAACTTTACACCACTGGCGATACCTACACTGTATACCTCACGCAATACATCGTGGAGCAAAGCTCTGGTTTGCGGATTTTGACGCACTGGACCAATTGATTGCCTGGTGGCAGCAGTGAGCGAACTCATCGCTACCAGCACTACAAACTTTTCCCACAAGGACACAGTGATATCATCTGGCACCACTGCTTCGATAGCTGCTTTTTGACAAAGATCTGCTAGAGATTGGACACGACTGGTTTTGACACCAGAATACTCACCAAAAACTAGTTTTTGAAATGTCCCCTTTTGCTCAATTACGCCGGGAGAGAGTATGGTGGCACCAACATAACTGATACCACCAATAATATGCTCAGCGCCAAAAGCAGCTTTGAGCTTGTCATCGCGTGATATACCGTTCTGAAAAGAAATAATCGCCGTGTTTTTACCCACAATAGGTCGAATAGTCTCGATAGCACTGTCTGTATCCCAGAGCTTGACTGTGACAAAAACAAAATCAAAAGGTGCTAGTCCCTCGACACTGGGCACGGCACAAGCCGGTTTGATAAGCAAATCGCCACGCATTTCGCTAATGATTTGCAAACCGTTTTGCTGTATCGCCTCTAAGTGAGGCCCTCTAGCAATAAAGGTAACATCGCCACCAGCGGCGGCAAGCCTGGCGCCAAACAAGCCACCAACTCCGCCTGTGCCCATGATGGCAATTTTCATTTTGATCTCCTGGTCTTGGCTATTTTAGCGGCGCTGGTAATGGTTTATGAGTTTGTATAAACTCTACAATGGCAGCGATATCATCACTGATGGCCAGCTGCGATTGATAGAGTTTACCAAGCGCAAGACTCTTGACGAGGGGGTAAACAGGCTTTGTCTCTGTCCAGTAATCAACACCATAAAAAACCATAGGGCTTGCCATACCCGTTGTGAGATAGTGATTTTGCGTTAGATCTTGAAAAATTTCCTGAATAGTCCCAGCACTGCCGGGCGCAAAGATGATGCCACCAGTGGCAATCGTGACCAGTCCATCCTCTCGCAAACTATTGGCAAAATATTTAGCGATATGAGAAGCAAAAGGTGTCGGTGGCTCATGTCCATAGAGCCAGGTGGGCACACCCAGGGAGAAGTGACGTTCTGAAGTGGCTGGATACTTGAGCATTGTCTGAAAGGCCAAACTGAGCCAATCGCGATTTTTGTATAGCGGAGCTGCTGACATTTCGGTTATGGCCGCTTCCATCTCCAAAAGAGTACGTTCGGCAAACCAGGCTCCAACATGAGTCGCTTCCATGGCACCGGGTCCACCACCGCTGACCATCAAATAACCAGCCCGGGTCAGTAACCAGGACATGGTGGCAATACTGAGATAACCAGGCTCGGAGCGCAGCATGTCGTGACCGCCCATGATAGCCACTACACCACGACGCTCAGCCTGTATTACTCGCAAAAAATCATAAGCAGCATTGGTCACCGACTCATCATGCAATCTCTGCGACATGGCATAAATGAGGCTTTTGGGACTGGCCCCGCCCTGAGAGCGCCACTGCTCAAGGATTTTGTAATCTAATGAGTCTGCATAGCTATCAGGATTTTGCCAGTCAAACTTGTCATAAAGCTCGCTTGCTGTATACAAAAACGGTCTAAACGGATTGTATACAAGTCCCTTAAATGGGGGAAATACAAAACCACCTTTAGCCTGTATCGAGCTTGCTAGCGATAAAGACATGTCACAGCCAAGAAAATAGGCATCGGTTAAATCAGCACGAATAAGACGACTTGAAAGTACTTCTAAACTTAAGCCCTGCACTATGCAGTTGCTGAGGTTTTCGCCTCTATCGAGCACTGCTATTAGTTCTTCGATTGTTTCGATTTCCTCAGCCATATGGCGTTGCAAAGGTTTCCTTATTTTTGGAGCAGTCAAGATCAACGAGCGCGGTCAGCATGATACATAAAAGGGTGGTTAAAGATCTGCAAAAGGCTGGAGGTATCGTGAAGCACATTGGAATTATCACATCGGGTGGGGACTGCGGTGGTCTAAACGGTGTCATCAAAGGTGCCGCACTTCTGGCTCTCAGCAAAGGCATGACGGCTTATATCATCCCCAATGGCTATGCTGGTCTTTACAATCTGGTTGATATCAAGAGCCTGACCAAGCTAACTCCCGAGCGCATCGAAGCAATTGATGTGTTTTTGGCCGGTAGTGAGGCTGGTAACTCCAGAGTAAAAGTCTCAAAGATCAAAGACGAAAAGAAATATGAACGCATCAAAGAAGGTCTCAAAAAGCACAATCTTGACGCTCTGGTAATTGCTGGTGGTGATGACACAGGCTCAGTGGTAGCCGACTTGTCAGCCCAGGGCATTCCCTGTGTGCACGCGCCAAAAACCATGGATCTGGACCTGATGCCCTATAGTGTAGGTGGCGACAGCACAATCAACCGTATCGCCGAAGCAGTGCGGGACCTGCGCACCACTGGTCGCACCCACAACCGCATCATCGTAATGGAAGTATTTGGTCGCTATGCCGGTCACACAGCCTTTAGAGGCGGTGTGGCAGCAGACGCAGACGCTGTGCTCATACCAGAAGTACCGGTCGATTTTGATGTGCTCTACAAACATATCAAAGACAAATTTATCAAACGCATCAAAGAAAGCGATGTCCACGCCGGTACCGCCATGATAGTAGTGGCCGAGGGTCTACGCGATGCCTCAGGCAATGAACTTGTGGACATGACAAGTACTCCTGACTCTTTTGGTCACCGCAAACTTATGGGTGCTGGACGTTATGTCGTCAAGCAAATCGAAGACCGCATCAAAGCCGACAGCGAAGTCAAAGACTTTATGAAAGCAACAGGACAATTTGTAGAGGGTGTCTACGAAATCCCAGAAGTGCGCGAAATCCGCCCCAGTCACCTGGTGCGCTGTGGCTTTAGCTCCGCAGTCGACGCCAACTTTGGTCTGGAAGTTGGAGCAGGAGCTGTAGAACTGGTTAGCCGCGGCACCTTTGGTGTGACAGTGGCCAGCTACAATAGTGGCAATCTGGAATACATGGACGTCAAAGACGCCATTGTCCAGAGACATGTGGATAAAAATGACGTAGCGCTCTATGAGTCACTGGGAGTCTCTTTTGGTCGCAAACCAGAGGCGGCAGCGGTTGCCCCTAAAAAGGTCAGCGGCACTCCTGTGAGAGTCTATTAATAGATTTACACCGTCTCATAGTCATTAATTGGATAAATTTAGGGAAGCGCCGGGGGCTCAAAGCCCCCGGTTTGGCAGTAATAAAGTGGTATGATCCAAGGCTCTATGCGTATTTAGTTGCGCCTCTTGACCCGTGCTGCACCAGGACTTAAACCTTGAAAAACTCTCCACTAAAGCGTCGGCTGAAAGTAGCTCAATCGCTTCTGCTACTCCAGCTTTTTAGTCAGTCATTGCTTGCCATTGACTGCTATGGCGTGGGGGCCAGTACGGATAGTTTTTTTACCCTGATTGCAGCTGAGCCAGCCGAGACAAACATGGTGCTTAAGGGCATTTACGATCCCGACAAGAGCACTACCAGTGGTACCACAGATAGTGAGCCAGCGACTGCAGCAAACAATGAAGCAACCGTTATAGACAGCGACGAAGTACCGAAGCAAACAGCCGAGCCGGCGCCAGGCAGAGCCGAAAGTAATGCCGAGAGTAAAGTCGAGAGCAAAGTCGAGAGCAAAGTCGAGAGCAAAGTAAACACTCCGGAAGATAATCTAAAAACCGGTATCACAGTAAATAAGATAATTTCACCCAAAGACACCATCAAACTGGGTGGACAGAGCATAGGTTCAGCCACACTCAAATGTGTGGAGTTTGCACCAGCAACAGATCCTTTTGAAGAAGCAATCAACAGTGCAGCAATTGCCGCTATGGAGCGCGATAGCGAACTGGTAGAAGCAGATAACAAGCTCTATGCAATGCAGGGCAAAAGTCAAAGCGCCAAAGAAATCTCTCGCAACTTCCTCCATTACCTCCTCAACTACCGCGGCGTAGGACCTTCCTCGGCTAGCGCCAACGCTCTGATGGAGCGTAATATCAATACCAGCTCTGTACTTGCCGCAGAGCTAAAATGGGAAAAATCAGTCGACGAAAAATATGTCGCTACAGTAAATGCTGCCTCCGAACTGGCAGAAGCCATGGACCTGCCAGAAGGTAGCGAAATGGATAAGGCGGTAGAAGATGCCAAAGCCAATCTCGTAGAACTGGTGGGCATAGACGAAGCCACCAATCTGGTCAATAAGTTTAAGGCACTCAAAAAAGTACTGCCAAAGTCCACCCCTCAGCTCAAAAATGCCACAACCGCAAAAGAGCGGGCCTCTGTAAGAGCCCTCGAAGAATCGATCATCAAGCAAGATCCGATACTCTCTGAAGTGGCTGAAAAACTCAATAAATACGCCGTCAAAAAACGTACTGAAGTGCTCACCGGGGCCGTACAAAGTGCACTAGGTGTGGCCGGTCTGGCCCCGTCCATACTGGGTCCCTGCGCCCAGCTGGCTAAGACCGCTTTTATTTTGTCCACAGGCGGCTCGGAAGAAAACAAACTATATAAAGAAGTCTTTTTGTTTAAACGCATCGAAGTACGCACTCGCACAATCAGTCAATTGTCCTCAACTGCTGTCCGCAGCTATAACTTTGCCTGCCTGACGAATCGTCCATTTTTGGCGGCTTACGCCCAGTCTCTAATGAGCAAAATGGCCGACAAAGAAACAGTAGATAAAATCGTCGCCGGCGACATAGACACACGAATGACCACAGAAGTAGCAGACAAACCCCTGAGCACAGGCGCCCCCCTGGAATCAGCAGTAAACTCTGTCAGCACCGCTAGCGACACGCCACAGCCACAGGACAAAAAAGAAGTAGAAGCCGAAGCAGTAACAGGCAAGCCAGCGCCTGGCAAAGACTCACCGAACAATCAGCTCGATTGATTCGTCTAGTCTATGAATCCCATTCAGATAATTGCGACACTGCGCAAGTTTGGCAATTATATTGCCGGGATTTTTCCCGGACTGGCTAAAATCGTAGATTTTGTCACAGAGCGCCTCAAGCGTTTTGTCAGCCAACCTGCTTTGATGCCGTTATGGCAAAGACTCTATCAAATAGGCATAATCAAAGCATTCTGGTCAATTTTTGAGAGATTTTACTGGCGCACTTATGCCAAAGATAGACTGGACCTGACTGGCGGTCCAGAAGAATGCATTGTTATTTTGCGGCCAATCTTTCAACTCTGCGCTCTTATTTGCCTTCTCATTCCACTCAGTCAAATCAATCTGGCACCACAGGCAGTGGAGACATTTGCCGGCTTTAAAAGTACCGCACCAGCCTGGTGTATCTATTTATGGATTTTTGCGCTGCCCTGTGCCTGGGCCGTGGCATTGACAGGTGCAGCCCTATCTAATCGTTTGATTTTTGTAGTGGTGGCACTGGGCTGTCTTTATTTTATGAGCACCTGTGTTTTACTATCAGGTCGCGATCCGGCTAATGCTCTTTTGGGTTTGACTGTCTTGTATGCACTCTTTATCAGTGAGAGCAAAGATACAACTAGAGTAAAACTGACACTGTCTCAAGTTTTGAGCACTTTAGCAGTAAGCATCGCCAGTGCTATACAAATAACAATCTTGACACCACTGAGACCACTACTTGGTCCATACATACCACTACCAAGCGAAACAATCGGTATCACTATCGGCACAGTACTGGGCACGGCTATTGCAGTAATTGTGCTCAGACTATCTGGCAAACATAGCTTAACCACCAGCATGGCTAAAATCGTAACCACTTTATATAGCGGTTTGCTTTTATTTTTGCTCTTGCATCTTTGCCGTTCATCAGCTTCGGCAAGCGGCGGCATGCTAATTTCATCATTGAGCATGACCACTTCATACTTCTGGCCTATTTGGTATTTTATCGGTATCGGCATTATGCATAAGCTTATGGGTTCTACAAAAGTAGTAGTCCAGGCGCTAGACATGGCCGTGCCTTCGCGTTTGCTTGCACCAGTTATGTCTGTGGCCTTGCTAATCAGCCTAATTTGCACTTTTGCCGATAGACTGGCATATTTTTTTGCCACTCAAACCGGCACAGGTCCACTTAGCACCGCACTATGCAGTGCTTTTGCTTACATTTATCATCTTTGCACGCCGCTCATCTTTAGCAGTACAGTAGCCACTATTGGTACCCACTGGCTCAGTCTGGTGCTGCTATTTGACCTCATTGTTTTTGTCACATTGCTAATGAGCAAAAAATTGACAGCCGATTCTGTCATCCGCGTCTTTTATATGACTTGTCTGGCAGCATTATTAATCTGGGAATATCTCTTTCAATATACCTCTTTTGCTCGCACCCCGACTCATAACATACTAGTTGTATTTTTATTCGCTCTATGGCTTTTGTGGCTTATGCACACAGTGGGTTGGTCGACCAGTCTCAAATCGTCGCCACTATGGCCAGTGCGGGGACGACTGGCACTGTATGCAGCAGTTGTGTTATTTTGCTTACTTGAAATAGCGGCAAAATCGGCCACTAAAGACTTTCGTATTATGAACGAGATCTTTTTAAATATGTTCAGAGGCGTACTCGACGTGGGGCTGCCTTACTATCTATATATTTGGGCGCAACGTCGCATCAAGCCACTGCCCACCAGTGTCAAATCAATATTTTTTGCCTTTACGTCAGGCGCTGTTTTTGCCTTTATCCTCAATCCACTAGATAAATTAGCCGCATCAAACTGGTCACTGCCTGCATTTAACACGTTAATAGAGCAACAGTTACAAAATCTCAGCAATAGCGGCAACATCACACTCGATTTAAGCCTGCCCCTGCCCTGGCTCTTTGCTCGCTCGATTTTATTTGTATTAGCCATGCTTGTGCTTTTGTATATAGCGCAAAGAGGTAAAAGCAACCTGGCGGCCACCAGTAAGACATTTTTAGTTGTAGCCTTTGCTGGTGGCGTAGCTAGCTTTAGCAGGACATTTGTAGACCTACCATTGCCTACTTACGCCCGAGTACTTTTAGCACCAGTGGCACAAGACACAGCATTTAATTGCACTGTATTTAATACCTATCTGGCTTACTGGATACCAGCACTGACATTGAGTTGCGCCCTTTTGCATGGGGAGCAAGCCAAACGTCAAACCAGCCGTTTGGTCAGTAGTACATTGTTTGCAGCGCTCTCCTGCTTTGTTATCTTTGCAGTTTATCTGCAATTGCAAGAGTATCTCAGAGCATCAGGTTTGCTCTACCCTTATATGACCATAATAGCTGTGGAATTTGCCGCACTTGTGATTATGACCATGCAGGCCCTTGAAAGACATTGCAATGTCGGTACTGAACAAAATGTCATGCTTGGTCAAAAACAGCTAGTCAGCCTGGTTTGTCTGGTGGCTATCATTGCCACTACAATTGCAGCCATTACACCAAGACTGGTAGTGCAGGCGGTGCCGGTAGCAAAGTTAAATCACACTGTAGAGCTAGACAAAAAATGGTCATTAACTGATGCGAGCACAAGCAATACCATCTTTACCACAACAACCAGTGCTGGTCTGGCGTTTTTTGCCATGGGTAAAGTACCAACTGACAAAGACGGTTGTCGCGCCCTGCTCAAATCGCTGCTGATTAAAGCAGCTACCAGTGGTAATTTTCCTAATATGCAAATACTCGATATTGCTAGCTACGAGCAATACAAAAAGGATGCAGTCAGCTGTAACTTTACTTTTGACCGCATGACACCACGAGGCAAAGCATTGATGATGGGCATGACTGTACTCTATCCGCGCGGTGCAGAGACCGAGTATTACACTCTCTGTGCTGCTCCCACAGATATGGACAAAATGGAATGGGAAATGGCACTGCTAATCAAAGGCTTAAAATGACAGCCAAGCTCGATACTGATATGGACAGAGTTTTGACTAAAATCTCAGTCAGACTACTGCCTTTTCTATTTGTCCTCTATATAATCTCTTATCTTGACCGTATCAATCTTTCATTTGCCGCACTGCAGATGAATCAAGACCTGAAATTTTCCGATCAATCTTTTGGATTTGGTGCTGGCATATTCTTTCTTGGCTATTGCATCTTTGGCATACCAAGCAATTTTGTCATCCAAAAATTCGGACCAAGGCGCTGGATTGGTCTGATCATGGTGCTCTGGGGACTGGTAACGGTGCTTATGTGCGTGGTGCATGAACCAGTCGGTTTTTATATTATGCGCTTTATCCTGGGAGCAGCCGAAGCCGGATTTTTTCCTGGCATGTTGCTCTATCTAACGTTTTGGTTTCCCAGAGCGCAGTATGGCACAGCTGTAGCCAGATTTATGACCGCCATACCAGCGGCAGGACTGTTAGGCAGCGCCCTGGCTGCCCATACTCTATCTATGAATGGTTTTATGGGTATCGCGGGCTGGAAGTGGCTCTTTATCGCCACTGGCGCACCAGCCATAATACTGGGATTTTTGGTACCGCTATTAATACCAGACAAACCAGAACAGGCAAGCTGGCTAGACAAAGACGAAAAAGCTAGCCTTACAACACTACTTGCTTCTGAACAGAACTCTACTGGCGAGACTAAAGAAAGCAAACTGGCAGCACTTAAAACACCACGAGTCTGGCAATTTGCGTTGATTTACTTTTCACTGACAATCAGTATGTACGGCTTTCAGCTCTGGCTTCCTCAAATCATCAAAAGCTTTGTCAAAAACGATATCCAAGTATCCTTGATTTCAGCCATACCAGCCTTGTTTCAAGCCCTGGGCATGCTATTGATTGCACGCTCTTCAGACAAAAAAAACGAACGCAGATTACACCTTGTAGCCGCTTGCTTGCTTACCTTTTTAAGCCTCACAATGGCCGCTTTAGCCCCTTTGCCCTGGCTCAAGCTGGTGGCACTCTGTGTGGCAGCGGCAGGTATTTGGGGAGCGGTGGGTCCATTTTGGGCTTTGACCCGCAACAATTTGAGCATACAAGCTCAGGCTGGCGGTATTGCATTTATCAATAGTGTCGGCAATCTGGGCGGCTTTGCCGGCCCCTATATTATCGGACTGATTAAACAAATCAGCCCAGACTTTAACACGTCGCTACTGGCTTTAGCTCTCACTTCAATAGTGGCCAGTCTGCTAGCTTACGCTGCCAAAAATGAGCTTAACTCAAAAACTTCTTAGCGTGTAATTGTTTGATAATCGAATAATTAGTGCGACCAAGCAAAAGACGCAAATTGCGATCATTGAGCTGGACTCGTCTTTGAAATTCACTGGGATCAGCTGGGATATATTTCCAAACAATGCGACAACCATCTGTCACTTGATGCACGTCCACATGTATGGTCATAGCCATAGTCTTAGCCGGTGCTTTGGGATCGGACTGGACCGTAGTTGGCGTATTTACCAGGGCTGGACCCAATATCGAAGTGCCAATAACACGAATAGCCTTTTCGATAGGGTCTTCCATCTGGACTACCTTAATACTCCAGTTGGTCGCTTTATAGTTGTGAGCAAGGGCTCTTTGTACAGACTTAGCCCCTTCTAAATAATTTTGCCGAGAATATACCGGCCTGGGATTAACGTCGGTCAAAGGACCGGTCAGCTCAGTTAGCTGCTCCAGCATAGTGGTCTCCATCAGTCCCCTCAATCGAGGGAAAAAGACAAGCAAAAACAGGCCCAGACAAAGTAAGGGGATCCAGAGTTCTTGGCGAGGGACTAAGATTTCCATTTATACGTCCAAAAGTCCATACAACTGCTCCTATTATGCCAGTTAATAAGCAAACTAAAACACATCGTTAAATTGACCACCACTGTCTAATAATTGTGTTGTGCCCGGTCTGGCGCTCAAAGCAGCAGATTGTGGGTAAGATATATAGACAGGCAAACCACAACGATGTCCCAAGATCCACGCCAATATAGCTCCAATAACGATAGCGAGCGTCACAACTACAGTGGCGACGACGGACCTTTTGCCCGAATCAATCAAGGCAAACAAGGCTCATTAAGAGCTGGTGCCACTATAGATGATACCTATGTAGTGACTGGTTATCTGGGTAGCGGTAGTTTTGGTGAAGTCTATAAAGTCAGACAACGTAGCACCGAAAAAGAATATGCTCTAAAATTTTTGCCCGGTATTGACATTACAGGCAATGCCCTGCCACGCATCCAAAACGAAATCAAAGGCTTTGCCAGACTGACTCACCCCAATATAGTCCAGGTTAGTAGCACTGGCTTACACCAGGGCGCAGTACCTTACTTTGTCATGGATCTGGTCCTGGGAGAGACACTGGCTGATTGGATCCGGCTGGATGGCACCTTATCTCTGATTGATGCCCTAGACGTCTTTATCGCTTGTGCCGATGCCCTTCATTTTGCCCACCAAAAAGGACTGATTCACAAAAACTTTACCCCAGCCAATGTCATGATCATGGGTGGCAAAGGTAGCACCAGTCAGCGCGTCAGAGTGATGGACTTTGCCATAGCAAGACCCAAGACTCAAGCAAACAGTGCCCTAGACCAAAAGCAGCAGGACTATCAAGCTTGTTATATGAGCCCGGAACAGTGCCTCCAAACACGTGTAGATGCCCGCTCCGATATTTATGCTCTAGGTATCTGCCTCTTTGAAGCTTTGACAGGGGCGCCACCGCTGCATGGTCAAACAGCATTAGAAACCATGACCATGCACCAGGAAGTTTTGCCTCCGACATTATCAGATAGACAAAGTAGTCAGAGATTTCCCCAGGCACTTGAAGACTTGATGGAACAACTACTCGCCAAACTACCAGATAACCGTCTGCAAAGCATGATTGAAGTCAGTCATATACTGAGCACCATCAGGCAAAAGGCCCAGCCACTAAAACTGGAGCCAGGCACACTAGATGGTCATCGCATCAGGCCACCAGCCCGCAAAGATAAAAGCAAAAATGGCGTCAGACCAATAAAAATGATTGCTGCACTGACTGCAGGATTAATAATTGGTGGCGCCTTGACTGGTCTACTACTGCAAAGTCGCGGGCTTTTACCCTGGCAAAAAAAAGAAAAAATCGTGGTGCGCCCAATCGCTCCAGAAGATCTCGATACCAGGTTGACCAAACCGCCTGAGCCTGTCGAAGCTGAAGACACAGAGCCAGCTAAAATTACTGAGGCTAGCTTTTTTGCGGGCAAAAAGCAAAAAGCTGGCATTGAATACAATGAATTTAGATTTCCCTCAAAACAAAGTGGTGGCACATTTAGCTTTGTCGACACTTTTGATACAAGCAATTTTAGCGCCACCGGTAGTAGCGCTGGCGGTAGCACCACAGGCGATGGCAGTGTAAAAATCACCCAGGTAGAAGTGAGAGGACTGACACTGGTGCCAGCTGGCGCTAAATTGACTTACAAACCTAGTAGCAACGCCATAACCAATCTTGATTATTTATTGGGCTTCAGAGCAGCCGACATAAACGGACTTGATTTGAGCAATCAAAGCGCTGATCTCAAAGTGTTTTGTGAGAAGGCACTGAGTAAGTTTAAGGGTCTGCAATCACTCAATCTCACCAACACCAGTGCCGATGATAGCTACATCCCGGTTATCAACAGCGCAAAAAAACTACAAGACCTTGACCTGGCTTATAGTAAAGTCACTACCAGTGGTATCAGCAAGCTAACTTCATTACCAGCATTGCACCACCTCTCGCTGTCGCACGCTGGCAAAGACACAAAAACTCTGGTATCACTGCTGGCTAAAGCGGACAATCTCAACGACCTGATTTTGTCTGACATGCCAATCAAACAAGACCAGATCAAACAAATTTGCAAAATCGCCACTCTTGTTGGTCTCACTTTAGATAAAACTGAGACCACACTTAAGGACCTTGAGCCAATACTGACGCACCCTTATTTTGTCAAAATAAAATTACGCAATTGTCCACTTGAGCCCGCCGGCACAGTTAAACTTTTGGACAAGTTGCAGGGATTAACCGAAATCGAACTGGCAAACAAAGCCTGGGACGATAAAACAGTCAAGGCCACCGCCCAACGCCTAAAGAAGGCTCACGGCAACGCAAACATCCAAACCGAAGCAAGCGAATCAGCCCAGACGGAGCAGGCGCCAGCCACAACCGCTGAAGACTGAGGTCTTTCCTTAACCAATCGAAAGAATCTGCCTTTATGGCTGGGTGGCGCCTTCCGACCAGATATAATTAAGGCTCGCATATAAACTAACATTCATACTGATGAATCACAGGAGGACGTCGTGCTTAAGGCTGGAATCGTCGGGCTGCCCAACGTTGGCAAATCCACGTTATTTAACGCACTTACTGCCAGTTACCAGGCAGAAAGCGCCAATTACCCTTTTTGCACTATCGAACCAAATGTAGGCATTGTCAAAGTACCAGATGCCAGGCTAGAAAAGCTTAAGGACCTGGTCAACCCCCAGGCAGTTTTACCTGCTGCCTTTGAATTTGTCGATATCGCCGGACTTGTACGCGGAGCCAGTAAGGGAGAGGGTCTCGGTAACCAATTTTTGTCTCACATCAGAGAAGTAGACGCCGTTGTCCACGTTGTACGCTGCTTTGAAGATGAAAATATCACCCACGTAGACGGTCAAGTAGACCCGATAAGAGACGCTGACACAATCCATATTGAACTGGCCATGGCTGACCAGTCATCGATTACAAAGCGTATGGAGCGCCTCAACAAACAAAAAAAACAGGGCGACAAGAGAGCCTTGCTCGAACTAAGCATCATGGAGAAAATTCTGCCATTTATCTCAGAGGTCGAAACTATCGACATGGCTGTTTTAACTGACGAAGAAATTGAAATATTGCCGCAGCTACAGCTGTTGTCGACCAAGCCTCTGCTTTACGCCGCCAATGTCATGGAAAGCGAACTGGCCAATCCTGACGCCAATAAATTTGTCAAAGCTCTCAAAGAAAGAGCTAAAGAAGAAGGACGCCCGGTAGTAATCATCTCTGCTCAAATCGAAGCTGAACTCTCGGCTCTGGACGCCGAAGAACGCTCATCCTATCTCGACAGCCTGGGGGTCAAAGACTCTGGAGTCAATACTCTCATTCGCGCAGCATTTGACTTGCTCGGTCTCAAAACATACTTTACGGCCGGCGAAAAAGAAGTGAGAGCCTGGCCCTTTGAGTCCGGCTTTACTGCGCCAAAATGCGCCGGCATCATCCATACCGATTTTGAGAGAGGCTTTATCAAAGCTGAAGTGATTGGCTACAAAGACTATGTCACTTCCGGCTCAGAAAAGACCGCCCGAGAAAAGGGACTGTTGCGCCTGGAAGGTAAAGAATACGTGATGAATGACGGTGATGTCGTCCATTTCCGCTTTAACGTATAAGCTGACAATGGGAATTTCCCCATTTTAAACCGCCCCAAATAGTCCTAGGATTGCTTACAATTCCTGAGGGCATTTTGGATATGAGCAACTGCCGGGCACTGACCTATTTATTTGCAAGCATGCTAGTGCTTGTGCAGACGTCCTTGCCTGCCCTGGCCCAGTATGCCAATAACAGCCTGACAGCACCGCAACTGACCACGCCCAACTACTGGGGTGACTCGCGAGTCCAGAGTGTGGGCATGGGCGATTATCGCAATCCATATACAGGCAATCAGGTCTACGACAACGGCACAACCTTTACCAATCGTACTTTGCCTCAAAACTACAACAGTACCTATTACACCCCCCGCAATAGCAACAATGGCGGCGGCGGTAGAGCTAATGGTATGGGTCTAGTTATGGGCGCTGGGGTAATCGGCGGAGCGGCACTCTTGATGAATGCAGGACGTATGGCCGGCATGAGAAGAGGTGGCTTCCATCCAGGTTCGACCGATCCGACAGGCTATCAAAAGGACATGGCTGAAGGCGAAAAGAGACGCCAGAAGCAGGAAGAAAAACTCCACGCCGAACTAGCCAAGGCTCACCAGGACAATTTGCGTCGCAAAGGCCAACTCAATCCTGAAGGCTCAACTCTGGCAAACGCGCCGCAAGGGGCACCGGCTAGCAATAGCGAATTCACTCCGGTAGACAACAAACCTGAAAGCATGGTCTCCGAAAGAGGTCTGGCATCTCAAAAGTTTGACCAGCCTGCTGAACCAATCCCCGGAGACTCGGCACAAGCACTGTCATTCTAATTAGATGGCAAAATTACAAAGCAAAGTTTGGCCTGTCTATTTAGTTGCAGTCTGTACTTTTATTAGCGGTCTGGCCGGTACATTTCAGCCGCTTTTGGTACGCCTTTCTAAATACCCTAAGCTCTTCAATTTGGTGGTGCCTTATGAGCTGTACCATCTGAGCGGCACAATTGCCCTCATATTTGGCTACATACTTATCTTTCTCAGTCTCAATCTACTCAGACGTAAACGGCGCGCCTGGCTCGTTGCTGTTCTGCTCACTTTGCTTTCGGCACTCTTACAGCTCGCCCACCTTGGCTCAGAGCATCTGCATCAGCTGGCCGGCATTGATCTCAAAATCTTGGAAGATTTACCTACTTACAGTTTTGTGCCACCTCTAGTGGCCTTTAGCGCTCTTATATATTGGCGCGGACTGTACACAGTCAAAAGCGAACAACGCACACTCAAATCAGCTATTAATACCGTTTTAGTCAGTATGCTGGCAGTGATATTTTATGGCGCTCTCGGATTTTTTTTGCTTGATAAAAAGGACTTTGGTATCGACTTTGCGCTGACAGACTCGATATTGCGCACTATCAAAGAGCTGACTCTGGTAGGCAATCCAGACTTGACGGCCCACACCAGATATGGTGGCTGGTTTTTAGACTCACTGCGTATCTACGGCATAGTGGCACTGAGCGGCATTATCTACAGTGCTTTTAGACCAGTGCATTATTATTTGTCGACACGCCCCAGAGAGCGTGAGCTGGCAGCCAAAATCCTGGACCAGTGCGGCTGCACATCACTGGATAAATTCAAATTGTTGCCTGATAAGTCATACTTTTTTAACCAGCAAGAGACTGGCTTTATCGCCTACAAAACCGAAATGGCAGTAGCCATCGCCCTAGGCGACGCCACAGCACCGGCTGAGCAGATGCAAAATCTAATCGAAGAGTTTACTATTTTTTGCCACCTCAACGGCTGGTTGGTAGCCTTTTTGCAGACCACGCCAGACTATCTAGCGGCCTACAAAAGTGCCGGTCTACGCTCGCTCAAAGTAGGCGAGGATGGTATCGTCGACATAGAGCAATTTGTCAGCAAAACAATCAACAAAAAGACTTTTAAAAGCGTCGTTAAAAAGTTTGATAAGGACGGCTTTAGCCTGGTCAAATATGAGCCACCGCACAGTGAGCCGCTATTGACCGAAGTAGAAAGCATCTCTAATCAATGGCTATCGCTGCCAGGCAGGCGCGAGCGAGGCTTTAGTCTGGGGCAATTTAGTCGACAAGACCTGCAAACAGACAATCTCTATGTATTGCGCAATGCTCAAAATGAGGGCGTAGCTTTTGTCAATCAAATCAGGTCTTATACCCCCAAAGAGACAACCATCGATATGATGCGCTACTGCGCTAATGCTCCCAATGGCACCATGGATTGTCTCTTTGCAAAATTACTTATGGCACTGCATACACAGGGCTATAAGTATTTTAGCCTGGGACTATCAGCCCTCTCAGGAGTTGGAGACGAGCCCGATGACTCACTACACGAAAAGGCCATGCACCAGGTCTACGAGCATTTTAATCGGTTTTTTTCGTACAAAGGACTGCGTACTTACAAAGCCAAATTTGAGCCGAGATGGGAAGAGCGTTATTTGATCTATGAAGGCAGTACAGCTCAATTGATAAAAACTGGTCTGGCTATTGCCCGCGCCACCGAGAAGTGACAAAATAAGGCAATGAAACGCTCATCCAAATCTAAAAGCTTAAAAGCACTGGCCGCTCTATCGCTCATGCTAATCTGCCAGACCAACGCGGCTTACGCCCAGGACGGTCGCGCACCAATCATGGTTGATAAAGTGATGCAAAGCACAGATCCGCGTGCTGTAAGGGTTTTATTTATCGGCAACAGTATCACTTTTGCCCATTCATTCCCACGCATGTTTGCCAGTCTGGTCAAACAATGTCGACCATCAACACCACTGGCGGTGACAATGGTAGCTGGTCCAAGTTACACGCTGCAAGATCACTACGAAGAGTTGACAGCAATTAAAGCTATCCGTGAGGGCAAATGGCAGTATGTGGTAGTGCAAAACGTCGGTGCACTGGCCGGAGCGGATCCTGCTACTTTTGAGCGCTACCAGACAGCTTTTGACAGAGAAATCCGGGGAATAAGGGCCCAACCGATAATTTTTGAAGGTTACGAAGACATACCTACTGAAGAATCGCAGAGCGTGCTCAAACGCGCCTATAAGCAGGTATCTGCACGTTTAAGAGATCCGCTTTTGCCCGTGGGCACAGCCATGCGAGCTGTCAACAAACAATATCCTCAAATCAGACTACTGGCACCAGACCAACACCATCCTGACAAACCAGCGACCTATTTGATGTGCTGTCTTTTGTACAGCTATATATTTAAATCACGACCAGACCTGCCCGATAGCCTGGATTATTTTGACAATGGCAACACCGCCATCTTTAAAAGTGACAATCCCAGACAGACTGCTATTTTGCGAGATGTAGCATGGCAAGTGATGCAAGCGCAGATGCCTCGCACCAGGTAGAGATTAATGGTCGATCATAGCCATACGAGCAGCATCATAACGCGCACCAAGTGTAGTGGCACTCAAACTATCCAGTTCTTCGATATCGACTGGATCCAATTTGAGCTGGGCAGCCTCCACATTTTGCTCTAAATACTTAACTCTTTTAGTACCTGGTATCGGCACCATATCGTCACCCTTAGACAACACCCAGGCCAGCGCGACCTGGGCAGGCAGTGCATCATGCTTGTTTGCCACCTGAGCGATTACCTGGACAAGCTTTAGATTTTTGGCAAAATTAGAGCCCTGATAGCGGGGATCATTGCGGCGATAATCATCTAGCGATAAGTCCTCAAACTTTTTTATCTGCCCCGTCAAAAAGCCGCGGCCCAGTGGACTGTATGGCACAATCCCGATGCCTAATTCTCTGGCAGTTGGTATGATATCAAAGTCCAATCCCCGCTCCCAGAGGGAATATTCGGATTGCAGAGCACTTACAGGAGCCGTACGCTGGGCTTTACGCAATGTCTCGCTATTAGCCTCGGAAAGCCCAATAAAACGCACCTTACCCTTATCAACCAGCTCAGCGACGGTGCCAACCACTTCTTCTATTGGTATACCGGGATCGACCCGGTGCTGATAAAAGAGATCTATCCTATCGGTCTTAAGTCGCTTCAAAGATTCATCACAAACTTTGCGAATCTGCCTTGGGTGACTGTTTACGCCACGGACAGCGCCATCCACGAGATTAAAACCAAACTTGGTGGCAATTAATACTTCCTCACGCCGACCGACCAGAGCATCACCTAATAATTCTTCATTGGTGTAGGGTCCATATAGCTCGGCCGTATCAAAAAAATCGACACCCAGGGCGACAGCCCTATGAATTGTGGCAATAGCCTGGGCACGATCAGGCGTACCATAAGCCCAGCTCATACCCATACAACCAAGTCCCAGCTCCGAGACTTCCAGTCCGGCATTGCCAAGTTTGCGTCTTTTCATAGTGCTCCGACAAATTACCCTTAATGACTTCTACCAAATATGCCTATCAATACTTCAAGAGCAATCAAAAATATCACAATCATTTCGAGAAACTCAGAACGGGCAAGCTCAGCCTGGTCATGCGAATAGCGATACAATTCGCCAACACAATCAAGCTTTGTCTCCACTTGCTTTTGCCATTGACTGAGAGAAAGACGGGAGGCAATACCACCATAAAGACGAGCGTAATAAGCACAGCCAATGATTTTAATGGCATTGGTAGCCCTGTCAGAAAGCTCTCTTACATCCACAAGAAGATGCCTGAGACGCTCAGCCTGGCGTTCGGCGAGCAAGCGTCCACTGGTCCAACTTTGCCAGACATTGGTGCGCAAACTCTCTGATTTAGAGCGGTAAATCTCATCGAGATGACGATCGAGGCGACGATCGTATGTACGCAATTCGACCAGCTGGGTATTGGCAAATTCGATGATACTATCTACGGTATCAGCTCCCGCCCTGTCATCAAAAACAAAAGCCTGATCCCAGGTCAATACTGTCAGTTCATTTTCACAATAACTAAAACACTCTTTCATGGCCTCTTCTACCTGCAGGTAGGAGAGGGGCTTTTCTTCCACCGAAACAAGGGTAGCAAGTGCGCCGCTATGCTCACGCAATAACTCACCAGCCGTCATCGGTGTGACAAAACTTTCCACTTCGGCGACAAAATAGTCTTCCAAAAATTCCTTTTGCGACTCGCTCTTGTGTGGCTTACTGAGAGTATCGTTGATAGAAACCAAAATTTGCTCCAGAGATCGCCATGCGGCTTGCTGTATTTCTTCAGCAAAGCGCAACTTGCGAGACATCTGCAAAAATTCCTGCCAGGTACCAGTAAACGGAAAAGAAAAGCGCAAACTGACAGTACCATAGTCATAGAGCTTGACTCGCACTTCAGCCTGTCCCAGGGCGCTATCCAGAGGAGCCATGTAGCCAACCAGTGGAGCTACAGCAAACTGTATATAAGCCGGAGCGGGTAAATCTGTAAGCTTGAGCGGTTGAGGAATAAATTCGCGTCCATCAAGCGACTTAATTTGGGAGAGCTTAATAGAATCAGCCACATCAAAAATAAAATAGGCTCTCAGGTGCCCGGTAGCAATATCGGGTAAATTGTTGTTAGCAGTATTGATAATCTTGTCCTCTCAAGCAAATTATACAGACAATTCACCAAGAACCAAAAGCAATGCCACGATCCAAAAGACATATCAGTTTTTGTAAGGTATTTTTGCTAACACAGCTCCTGACTATGTCAATTTTGCCGGGAGAGCCACTGCAAGCAGCTCCGGCAGCAGCACCAGCGCCTGTCAAAGTGTCAAAATGGCCGTTATATGATCAGGGTGTAGCAGCCTATCAAGCCAAACGCTACAACGAAGCCTCAAGCTATTTTGGCGAGTCAATTAAGCGCGGCGAACCAGGTACCGCGCCACTGTGCCTGCTTTATCAGGGACATTGTGCTTTAGCTATGGGCAATCGCAATCAGGCAGCAAGTGTCTACCATCAAATCATAACTACATATAAAAACTCTAGAGAAGCACTAATAGCCAGCCAGAGCTTAGCCAAAATCAATCCCGGTGCCCAGAGCCCAAAAGCCACAGACACTACTGCCGCCACCGATACCAGTGCCGCCACAGATAGTAGCGATGAAGGCTCACCTTCAGTGGCACTGCTCAAAAGTCGCATTGAAGTAGCAAAGCCAGTAGTGGGTCATCCGGAAGTATCGCTATCCTTGCGCGCCAGCATGGAAGACTGGCTAAAAGAGCTACCCAAGCCAATACGCAAAGCACTCAACAAAAACAAAATCAAAATCGTTTTGACCCCGACCTTAGTTGATAAGCTGCCAGCGCTGGGCTACCAGGAAGGCCGCGGCTATGACGGCGCCACCTATAAGTCTTGCCCGGGCATGTTCTGGGGCGATACCATTTATATCTGCGAGCGCACCGTGGACGAAAACAATGACACTGTGCATCAGCCGCGCCCATCCGATGATCTTAAAGCCACATTTTTACACGAATGTGGCCATGCCCTTGATACCTGCTATGAAGAATATTCTGAAAAAGAAGAATTCAGACATAACTATTATCTTGATATAGCCCATGTGCCAGACAATGTGGCAGTCAAAATCAAATACTATCTACAAAAGTCGGTAGCTGGTCAGCAAGAATGCTGTGCCGAGTTGACAGGCATCTTGCTTGGCAACAGGCGTGATCATTTTCAGGAAATGCGCGAGTCTTTTCCTAATACAATCAAAGTAATTCAAAAGAAGCTCAATTTAGCGGCACCGACCGACTAAGAAATCTCAGGCAGATGAGCACCGGTAACTGAACGCATTTTGCCAGACACCCGCCCAAGAGCACAGGCAATCATATGATCGGCTTCTTCTTCCCGACCACTGAGTTGCAGCAATTCGGCATAACTCTGCATCAGCCCAATTAAGCCGCTATCAAAAGGATTGAGCACGTCTTGCAAGATCAGTAAGGCTCTCTTGTAATACTTTTCAGCTTCGTCTAGTTTATTTTGCTGATGCAAAATCATAGCCAGATTGCGCGAAACAAGACCGACTTCTTGATGTTTAATACCAAGTGATTTCTCGTAAATATTGAGCATTTTGCGGCAAAGTTCTTCAGCTTTGACATAATCGCCGTTTTCAAAATATAGGCTAGCCAGCTCCTTAGTACTATCAGCAACTTTCTGGTGATAGGGACCAAAGCAAGAAACAGTCAAATCCACGGCTCTTTTATGGCAAGCTTCTGCTTCTTCTTTGCGTCCGGCTTCGGCTAGAGCATTACCCAGTTTGTGCAGCCCAGTTACGCGGCGCGGGTCTTTGGGTTCAAATGTCTCAGCCTGACTCTTGGCCTCTTCCAGCAATTGGCAGGCTTCGTCGTAGTTACCACGGCGCAAAACCTCATCAGCAGATGCAATAAGCTCTTCCCAGTTCTTAGAGGTCGTCATTTATTCACCGCCAGTCCATAAGTACAGAGGCTCTACCGCCAAGGGTCAGGTGAAACAATGTTAACACACCAAAGATTAGTACTCAAAAAGATGCCTCGATACTCCTTATATATATTTCTCAATGGACAGAAGACCACCTGTCAGCGTCTATAATTACTGTCGCCCGCAGTATAAGCCGACTGTCCCTGGGCAAAAACCATAAACTGGAGCGAAATTTGCCATGTCAAGGATACTGAAATCAGCATTCCTTACCTCATCAAGAGTCTATCTTGTTGCTTTTACCTATCTGCTCTTAAGTTTTTGCAGTCACCACGCACTCCCCGCCCACGGTCAGAGTGCAGCCGATAACAACACGCTAGATAAACTCGAACAACACTTCTTTGAACACAATTACCCCAAAGATAGTACCGAAGACCGACTGGGACGACTGGAAAAGATGGTCTTTGGCGAAGCCAAAACCGGCCCGGTGCAGAGTCGAATCACCGATTTACAAAGTGTCGTAGCCGCCAACCAGGATGCCATTCCCGCAGGAGATACTGTGGCGGCCTCCAGCCCTAGCACTACTAGTAATACCAGCACCAGCTCACAGGCACAAAAACAAACACAGGCACCAGCTCCAGTAAGCACAGTGGCAGCGGCTGACAGCGCTGACTATCCCAGAGTGGATATGCTTGAAGAAGTCATTCTTGGACAGGAATTTAAGCAGCTCTCTATACAAAAACGAATTACCCAGCTGGAAGTAAAAGTATTTGGTAGAGCAGGCACTAGTGATGATTTGAGTGCACGGACAGATGCGCTAGAAACACACTGGCAAAAGACTCTATCGCAGGCCCAGCAAGCAAAATTTGATCAGGACCTATCCTGGCTCGAAAGTCAGGTCATTGGCCAAACTTACAGCCAAAAACCGCTGATTGAGAGAATCGCCACCCTTGAGGGTATTGTCTTTCCTAATGATCATCCGGACTATCATGTACCAATAAAAGATCAGATTAGCACTCTGGTCAATGCCGTCCATCTCAACAGTCAAAGCGGTCATCCCGGCGCTAGCGTCACTCCCATAGCAGCCAGCCCAGATAGCGGCAGAGCAGCTGACTATGGTGCGGCTGACTACGGCAATTATCAGTACACAGCAAAAAACAATTATGCCTCCGGCAGCGGTGCCTACCCTGGCAGCTATGGTGGCACTCAGGCCTATCAAGCGGCACCATCACAAAGCAACTATGGACAGGGGCAAAACTACAACACTGCTTCTGGCTACCCGCAACCAGCCCACACCTATCCTGGTCAGGGTACCCAGAGCGCTGTTAACCAGTACGGCTACGCCAATCAGAACGAGGCACCAGCAAGTTATCAATCACCATCGGCTTACGACGCCACGGCCTATCAACCTGCCGCAGCAAGCCAGAGTACTCCAACTACAGCCAGCGAAAAAACCAATAAAGGACATCCACTCCTCAAAGGACTAGCCAAAGCACTCGGTACCGCAGCCACCATGGCCGCTGGGGCCATGAGCAATATGAATTTTGGCTACGGTGGCAGCCCTTATTATGGTGGCATGGGTGGATACAATATGGGCTATGGCATGCCCGGCTATGGCATGGGATTTCCGTAAATGCGCAAAAACAGTATAACTATTGTCCTTGTCCTGTTAATTACAGCTACAATCAGCCAGGCAATAACACAGCCACTAGTAGCTAAGCCACTGGTGTTTGCTCACCGCGGTGGCAAAAAATGGGCACCCGAAAACACTTTGAGCGCATTTAAACGCAGCGTCGAAGCCGGTGTTGATGGTATCGAATTAGACATCCACAAATGCAAAAGTGGTGAGCTGGTAGTAATTCACGACGACACACTGGAGCGCACCACCAGTGGTAGCGGTCTGGTCAAAGATAAAACCTGGAGCGAGCTTAAAACTCTTGATTGTGGCTCCTGGTATTCACCCGACTTTAAAGGAGAGCGATTACCGCTCCTGTCCGATGTACTCAGCCTGGTAAACGGTCAGTTGACTATCAATATCGAGATCAAAAACTGCCCGATGAATTACCCAGGTATAGCTGATGATCTCCTGGCCATGCTCAAAGACTACAAATATCCAGACAAGATTATTATCAGCTCTTTTGATCATAAAGTGCTTCACGAGATTGCCACCAAATCAAAACGCTACAAGCTAGCCATGCTTGGCGATAGCGTCATAGCAGATTTGCCTAAGTACGCTCGCACTGTAGGATCTCAAAACTGGAATCCAGCTTTTGATTGCGTGCGCCAGGACACAGTCGCTGATGCCCACAAAAATGGGCTTACCGTCAATACCTGGACAGTAAACGACAAAGAAGGCTGGAATAAAGCCAGAGAACTAAAGGTCGATACCATCATTACTGATGATCCAGTCGGTCTCAAAGCATATTTAGCCGGTACAAAATAACCTTTTAAGTGGCGGCGAGATCGTCTTCATCATCAGCAAAATCAAAATCAGATTGATCGGCCAGAGGCAAGCTAAACCAGAATTTGGAGCCTCCTAACTCAGGCAAATCAACACCTATTTGTCCGCCCTGCTCTTCTACTATTGCTTTGGCAATAGCCAGACCAAGACCGGTGCCAGCGCGAATCAGTCCATCGGTAGAACGCAATTGCTCAAAACGACCAAAGAGCTTATGAGTTTGATTTTTGGGGATACCAGGTCCCTCGTCCTGAACGGCAAATCGACAGAAGTTACCAATCAACTCAGTACTGACAATAATAGTGCCACCATCGGGTGAGTATTTTATAGCGTTAGACAGCATATTGGTGAGCACTTGCATCGTGCGGTCTTGATCACAAAAAACCTCGATGCCGGGCTCGGGTAACTGCACAAACTTTATACTCTTGCTTTCACCAAGATTGCTTATACCTTCCACCGACTTGCCCACCATCTGAGCCGCACTGTAGATATCGCTATAAAGCTCAAGCTTGCCTGACTCGATTTTGCGCATATCGAGGATATCGTTAATCAGCCGCATTAACCGATCTGCTTCTTCAGAAGCAATTTTAACGACTGGACGGCTCTCATCGGTAGCAAAACTCGACTCCATCAGACCTAGCGCAGTGCGGATACTGGCTAGTGGAGTACGCAATTCATGGGAAACCATGGAGTAAAAATCTTTGACACGCTCTTCTACAACACGTCTTTCGGTGATATCACGCACGATACCAATTAAAACACCTTGCTCGCCTAGCTCGACAGCGCTAACAGACAATTCCAGAGAGACTTCTGTGCCGTCCTGTTTTAAACCAGTTAGCTCTTTGACAGCGCCAGTCTTGGCTTCTTTGTGGTTGAGAGTAAAGCCGGGCAAGACCTTTTCTATCTTAAGACCAATCATCTCGCCCGACTCATAGCCAAACATCTGCTCAAAGACCATATTAGCCGTCTCAATGGCACCATCTGTAGTGACAGTAACAATGCCATCAGGAGCAGTACCGACGATAGCACGCACCCTAGCCTCACGCTCCATCAAGGCCCGCTGCGCCTCTCGCAATGACGTCTCGGAGATAACACGCTCGCGCACATAGCGATTAATACCAAATATGACAAACACAAGGGCAAGTAGAGCAGAGGCCAGGATAAAAGAAATACCAGCCATACTATTCAAGTTTTCTCTATCGAGATCGCTAAAACGGTTAGTCATCTCCTGGTTAATAGTGCGCGAAACATCTCGGGCAAGCCACTCCACGTGCTGCGTCATACCCTCCTCGTCAAACTGAGCAGAGCGCAACTGAGCTGCTTCCAGTCCACTAGCGTCTCGCAACTGCATAACTTCTTCAGCACAGCTCTTTCTAAAGCTGAGTGATTCTGTCAAATCCTCAAGCAACATCACATACTGTGTACGATCAGAGAGCAAAAGACGCAACTTTGAGATATCGTTTTCGATTTGAGAGAGCGCCGCGCCATAGCGCTCCTTAGCCGCTTTACTGCCAGTCTGCAGATACTCCTTCTCACCGGCTTCGGCGCGAGCAAGCTCGATTACCACAGAGTCAAGATGATCCAACAACTGAAACTGCTTAGATACCAGATAGCTATTTTGCAAGCGATCTGCTGATAGATTGAGCGTCGTCTTGCCGATATAAATCAAAACAAAGGCAACGATACAAATAATAGCGGTAGACTTGGTGGTTAGAGATAGATTGAGTATCGGTCGAGCCACCACTCTGGATATCCTCACTCGACTATGCGATATCCCGCACCACGCTTAGTGCGGATAATGCCACTCTCATCAGTATCACCAAGTTTACGACGGAGGGTCTTCATATGGGTGCGCACCGTATCTACAGATGCAGCCGAATCGCTCTGCCAGACGCGGTTGAGTATTGTCTCTAAAGTAAAGCTCTGGTTAGGATAACGCATCAAAAGCTCAAGCAGCGAAAACTCCTTGGCAGTCAAATCAAGCTCTTGCCCACCCTTAAAAACTCTGGCAGCCTCGGTATCAAGCTCTATATCCCGGACTTGCAATAATTTGCCTGCATAAGACTGCGGTCTTCTTAAAAGCGCCTGTACCCGAGCATTTAGCTCCACTGGATGAAAAGGCTTAACCAGATAATCATCAGCACCAGCATTGAGTCCTGAAGCCTTATCCTCAATACTGCCCCGAGCGGTGAGCATCAAAATCGGACTGCGCCCACCCTGATTACGATATTGTCTGCAAACATCTACACCAGGTAAATCAGGCAACATCCAGTCCAAAATAACAAGCTCGTAATTATTGAGTTTAAGCTGGCTCAGGGCAGTAAAACCGCTCGACACATGATCGACTAGATGACGGGCTTGCTCCATCTGCAATTTGAGCAGATGACCTAGATTGGTATCATCCTCAACCAATAATATCTTAGCCATTACTTCTCCCTGACACTTACGGCAATTGCTCTGTTACTAGTCTGAATTTTCCTTAAAACCACTTCTTCTGCATCGAGTGCGCCAAACCATTGTACGGGTACTCTAAGGCTTTTATCTACAGGCAATATACTACCGGCATTGAGCACATCCGGATTGACACCAAAAACCTGGAGTAGACGTGCGGTTTGATGCACGCAATTATTATCGACGATGCACCAGCCCCGCTCCCTCAATTTGAATGCGTAGTCTCGTGCTTGTTCTGGATTGGCATTTGAGACCGATAATCTTTTGTAAGAGTGATACCGTATATGGGGACCAGATGACATTATCTCTAGCATCTCATTAAGACTGCCTTGACCACACCAAAAGTCGACATCACCACCAGGTGCAACACGACTGTAACTCAGTAGTGCGGGCAGATGCCACATGGGCGTGCGCAACAAATGATCAGTCGAGCCAAAAAAATAACGCTCAGCATCAAGAGCAAAACCCCAGGCTACATGACCAAAGCCAATTGCTTGCTTAAAATTGATAAAGACAAAAGCATCAAGAGACTCTCTGTTTAACATAGATCAGAAGCCTCTTGAGACTTAGTTTGCTTTGTCTGCCTGACTGCTTCAAGTTGGCCCTCTAGCTGGCCAATGCGGATAAATGCTTGTTCAAGGCGGCTCTGATTTGCTTGCAAAAGAGTCAAAGCCAGCTCCAGTTGAGCCGCAAGCTCGGTAGCCTCACGACTTTGATCTACTCTAGTGTGCAGCTTAAACTGCACGCCGGCAGCAGACAAAAACATTTTGACAAAATTACCGCCGTCATCTACCACGGCTCCAGGCAAATCACCTTCGCCTTCAACAAGTGACACTTCCTGGTCGCTAATTTGCTCCAGTTCGTCTTTCTTTTCCTCGCTGGGAGGTTGCAGCGTCAGGTCACTTTCCAATTAAGATGCCTCTTTTATCTACTATCTTTAATACCCAAAACGGCAACCCTGTAGCAAATTTATCAGACAAGACCACAATTTATTAAAGTGCCAGAGCGAGTCTACCAGTCTGATAAATTCGGACAACCGTGGCATTTGGAGCTAATCTCGAGAATTCTGCCCTAAAATTGTTTGGACTGGTCGATAAACAGGTAAAAACCTAATGGCGGGTTAATTACCTATATGTATAAACTTAATCAGCAAAACTGATTAACTGTCTTATCAGCGTTAAATGAACAAACAGCAAAAGCAGCAATCCACCACACTTAGATTGAGCAAACTCGACCGTCGGATGCCGACACTCGAGCTTATTGGTCAGTGCCTGGCTGAGGCACAAAAAAATCCAGGACGCAATATTGAGCAGCCCTTTGCTGTTGGCAAACCGGTCTATACCTATAGCCTTGCCTGCACTTTCGACCCGACCCAACATACGGCCGAGGCCAATTGGACGCTATTCCAGGGTGAAGGTCAATACCGCGAGTCATTGTGGACTTATCAGACCGGAGATCCGGCTTTGATACTCAACCTTTTACTCAAAGAATGTCAGCCTGGCGATGAAATCAAGCCCGCCGGCCAAATGACTACAATTGGACCGACAGCAGCTACTGCCGCCATTAGCCTGACGAGATTGCAAGCGGTAAATCTCAAAGATGCCGATATCATAAAGGGTGAAGAAAAGCCCCAGGAGCCTATCGGCTACTTTAAAAAACCCACCGAACACAAACTCGAAGCAGTCAGACCAGGCGCTCCGACACCGCCAACTGGCAGCCTCATGCCGCAAATTCATCAAGCCATGCCAGCCTTTCAGCAGGCAACACCTGCGCCCGCCCCTTACGGCACTTTGCCCCAGCAAAATGCAGCACAAGCCCCGCCCGCCCCTTATCAACCACCAAAAGCCCCTTCCAGTACTGGCGAAATCGGCACAATTAGTGGCTCTCGCCCTCCCATCAGCGCCTGGGGTACAACGCCCCAGCCTGGCTTATTGAGTCAACCGCCGGTGGCTCCTGAGCCCAGCGCAAGCGCGCAGGCCAAACCTGAAATCAAAATGAGCTATAGTGCCGAACCGCCCCCCACATTGCAGCTAAAGGCGGTGGGCAAAGACGGACGTGGTGAGCCTCTCGACTACCAGTCTGAGACTGTGCCGCATTATTTTATGAATCCTCCGCCCTATACCAGGAGGCCGCCCACTCTCGATGGCGATTTGACCGATATGACACCACCGAGCCTATTGCAGTCAATGCAAATCGGCAAAATGACTGGTGTCTTGATGGTCATTTCCCACGAAGATATGGTCGAAATCTACTTTGAAGAAGGCTTACCTATCCATGCGATAGCTCCGGACAGTAAGGGCGAAGCAGCTGTAATGGAGCTTTTGATGTGGGATGTGGGCAAATTTGCCTTTTATCCCAACGAACGCACCACCGAACGCACAGTGAGAAGACGTATGGAAGGCATGCTGATGGAGTCAGCGCCTCTCATGGACCAATATCGCTATCTAGCCGAAGTCGGTCTGTCTATGAACTCCTATGTCGTGCGCCGTCAGGGCATGATTAGTGAATCTGAGTTTGAGCAGCGAGTACAGCGCGGTGCTCGTATGGACATGGAAAAGCAGAAACAGTTTTATCAGCTGATCGACAATAAGAGCACTCTCTTTGATCTGCTGCGCAAAATGCCCATGCCAAAAGTGGAATGGATACCCACTCTCTACAATCTCATTTGCTGTGATCTGGCAGCACCATCTGGCAATGCTCAAATCGAGCAGGCGATACCGCCCCTGGAGGCAATGGGCATAGACCGAGCCCCAATCGAAGCCGCTCTCAAAGCGCTTAAGAGACCGGCCACTGGTCTGATTGACTACCCGGTGATATTGCACAACCTGGAACAAGAATTTTTTAGATACGAGCATACCGCCACACCTTTTTGCATTCTATTGTTTGACATGCGCTATCGCTCTAAAACCGGGCTTGATCTTTTGCCTCCAGTGGCAATCCAGGAAGCAGCTAAGCGTATTGCCACAGTCAAGCGTAATATCGACTGCCTAGCCCACTTTGAACAAGCTGGTTTTATCCTAGTATTGCCCAGCACCCAGGTCTCAGCCGCCACTCTAGTAGCAAAACGACTTTGTGACATATTGTGGGACTCCAGTCTCGGCGGCAACCTCGACAGTCGCAGCCTGGCCCTGGCTTTTGGCGTGGCCGGCATGCCCGAAGACTGCCAGGACCTGGGCAGCCTGCTAAATAGCGCCCGAGAATCATTGAATCAATCCAAACGCTCAGGTAGCCCTGTGGTTGGAACAAAGAAGAACAATTAAGCTCCTTTTAAGACATACTCTTTTGGGCTATACTGAGTGTGAGGATATGTCATGGACACGGGTCTCAATAGCGCCGAAATAACCCCGCTTAAAAGCGATTATGAGCACCTAAAAGGCTGCCAGATAGTACTGTTTGATGGTGTTTGTGGTCTCTGTGATCGCTTTGTGCAAACTGTGCTCGACAACGATCCTGTTGGGAGCTTTTATTTTGCCCCGCTCCAGGGTCCTCTCGCCCAAGCCACCCTCGCTCGCCACGGACTGGATGCTGAGAGCTTGGAATCAGTCTTTTTAGTACAAAATTACGCCACGCCCGCTGAGACTGTCACAGCCAAATCTAACGCTGCTCTCAAAGTCATGGCCCAACTAAAAGGTCCTATTAGCTGGCTTAAAATGGCATTTATTGTGCCGCGTTTTATCCGGGACTTTGTCTACAATGTAATCGCCCAAAATCGCTATCAAATTTTTGGCAAAGTAGAGCAGTGTCGCCTACCAGATCCAGCCCAGAGAGCGCGATTTGTCGACATCTAAAAAGACATTGTTTAAGCTCAAGGCGATTGTGGGTCTGCTCACTATCAACTTTGGGCTGGTCACTGTTGATAGCCAGGCGCAAAACAAAGCAATTAAATCCGCTCCTCCGTGGGAGGCGCAAGCTCGCATAGCCCAACAAAAGCTAGCAAAAAATGATCATCTCGGCGCAATTAACGCCTGGAGCGAAATCATCGAAAAGTATCCCAGTCGTTATGAGCCGCTCTATCAAAGGGCTTTGATTTTAAGAACAATTGGGGATACTGCCGGCGCCCTCGACGATCTCGATAAGGCACTAGAAATCAACGGCAACTATGCTAGTGCATTGATTCAGAGAGCCATACTCAAGCACAAAATCAATGACATCAAACCGGCCCTGGCAGACATAGAGCGTGCCGTCACCCTGGCGCCAAAATCCTACCAGGCTTATGTGGAGCGCAGCTCAATCAAATATGTCCTGGGTGACTTCCAGGGCGCCTTTAGTGACTACAACACAGCTGTAGCCCTCAATCCAGAGCTGGGTAAAAACGTCAATAAATTAGTCCAACCACAATCTGCTCAAATCAATACTCCCCATGTCCAGGGTAGTGTCCAGACTTATCCAAACAAGCTCAATCTCGATAAACTGGCAAGCGAATTTAAATTTGGCAGTGGTCCAAATGCTGGCTCTTTTAGCAGTACGTCTATCAATGTGCCAGCTGGTAACCAGAGCCCAGCAAACGCAAGCAACACAGGCAACAGCACTACTGACAGTGGCAAAGCCACAAGCACCACCAATGCCATCACTATTAATACCACCACTGGTGTAGCCACACGCACCAGGTCTAATCAACCTCGCTCAAATAGCCAGAGCCAGAGCCAGAACAATAGCAACACCGCTAGCGATACCAGTAATACAGTGGCAACCGACTTATCAGCCCCGCCTCAGACTAATGCTGCCGCGTCTCCAACTGAACCAGCAAATGATGAGACCCCAGCTCAATTGGCTCACCACAACAATCAAGCAGCTCAAGCAATTAACAATAAAGAATTTGCCAGAGCAGTAGATATCCTGGAGCGATTGCTGGCTAACCATCCAGATTATGCCCATGCCAGAGACAATCTGGTGATTGCTCACAACAACTGGGGTCTGGCTCAGGCTGTACGCAAACCAGAATTAGCGGCGCAACAATTCAGAGCAGCACTCTTTGTCGACAGCACCCAGGCGGCAGCCAGACGCAATCTCAACTCACTGATTACCGAGATCGGTAAAGATCCCCATAACCCGCAAGACAGAATGGCTCTGGCTGAACAGCTACTTGCTCAAAATGATCGAGCAGGCGCCTATGTCGAAGCAGCCGAAGCCTGCCGTATACGTAACACCAGAGAAACCAGACAAAAACTGGCGCAAGTAATAGCCTCAATGGATAGTGCCGATACATCTGTAGCAGAAAAAACTGCTGTTATAGCAGGAGACAAAGCACCGACAAAATTTGAGCCCGCCAAGGAAATGCCAATCCCAGCTGGCAAACAAGCAAGCACCACGACACAATCCGAGATACAGGCACAGATACAGACACAGGGACAGGCGCCGCCACTAGCACAGGCACAATCACCAGTGCAGTCGCAGGCACCAGCAGATCCGCCAATCACAGTCAACAATATCATCGCCGAAAGCCCGTCCAGCACGCCGGATGATAGCGCACCGGATATGGATATGCCACCACCAGTGCAGGCATACGATCAAGAATCAATAAAATCACGTATGGAATCCGCCCCGGAAGAAGTCTTTATGGTGGCAAAACAGTTTGCAGCCGAGGGTAATTATATCGATGCCGAACAGCTGTTACTCAAGCTAACGCAAAGGCAACACACCGCTGGCGATACCAGGATGGAAGCTCTCAATGAATCTATTTTGGAGACACTGGTCAGTATCAATCAAAAGCTCAATCGTTTTGACAAAGCAGAACTACATCTAAGACAGCTGGTCAAAATGCAAGAGCGCTCCAGACCACAAGATGATCCGCATCTGGGTAAAACGTTAGCAGAATACGCTCAGGCGCTGCGCGCTAATGGCAAAGAACAGGAAGCGTTAAAGCAAGAAACCCGGGCCAACTTGATTTTGGGAAGAATTTCAGCAAGAGAATGAGTCAAGCAAAGGGGCCCAAAGCATTGCTTACATTTTTTCGTACCACACCGGTCCGTCATTAGCAGGTTTATCTGGAGTAGCAGCCACTGGAGCGACACTGCCGCTTTCTTCTGGTAGCAAATCTAGCAATCTTATATAGAGCTTTGCTATTTGAGAACGCTCTTCATCACTCCACGGCAAAGGTCTAAACTCATCAAGAATAGCGAATACTTCAGAGCGCTTCTTGGCGCCCTGAATACGCTTAAACCAGGCATTCAAATCCATTTGAGTCATAACTAATAGCCTCGATTATTGACTGACTAAATGCAACTGGCGCAAATGCCATCACATAAAACAAGAGACTCGCGGAATTGTCTCCCGCGAGTCTCTCTTAACACTGCTGGAGTTAACAGCGATTATTTATCGCCGTCGAGCTCACCGATGCTGAATGAATCTGGCTTGAAAGGAGTTTCGAAACCTTTCATGACACCATTCTTGACACCATAGTAGGTGCCTTTGAGGCCGCCAACTACGAGGCCGGCAGGCAATGTGACTACGCTAACCAGGAGGTTAGCAGGACCACAATCCTTACCATGGATTTTTTCGGAGCCAGCTACAGTCATGTCGATGTATGACTTGTAGGACTGACGTACTACGTTAATTGGCACGCCAACTACGGTACCAGCAACAACGCCGCCGACTCTTGTGGGCAGAAGAGAAGCCTGAGTTACAGTCTCCATGTTATCTTCTGCTGCAAATGCTGGTGCTACGGCTGCAACTGATGCAACCAGAGCTAGTGCCAGACTCGATACTTTCTTATTCAAAATGAACCTCCTAATAAGCTCACCAGATGGTAAATGGTTATCGCTTGACGTCCCTGAGAAACGCCCCCAATAAATCAATCTTCCGACAGGTCATGCCTCTCGTCAACCTTATGCAATTATCGGACAGTGGCAAATGCTCTTTTTCCGACACACCCGGTCGCCAAGTACCAGTGGTGCAATAGTCATTTTTCCACGTTGTCCGGCAAAACTCAAGAAGCGTCTTAAAATCAAAAACTTTCTGGTATCACTGGCAGTTGATTATTTTGAGTACAAAATCCAGTGCCTTCCACTCTGCCCAGTAGTTGTCACGCACCACAGCAACACCAGTACAACCCAGATCATTTATTGACAATTGATTGGCGCCAACAAAACTGACATGCCCCCCGTGCCTGGGCGCGAGTAGTTGCACACAGGCACCACTGCCCTTAGTCTCAACCTCGCTTATGCCATCAAAAGACTCAAAAGGCACAAGCGGATCATCGTGTGCGGCAATAATTAGTGTTGGGATATCAATTTGCTTGAGCATCGGTCTCGCACTTGCCCCTGCATAATATTCGGCAGCACACTTGTAACCAGCATCTATAGACGTATAGCGATCATCAAATTGTCTCAAACTCTGTATTTGCGATAGAGGTCCAATGTCATATACATCTGGAAACAAACGCGCCTTGTCACGAATTTTTTGTTTGAGACTATAAAGAAAATTATGCTCATACAGTTTATTGATGCCACTCTCGATAGCTTGCACCGAAAGATCAAGATCTATCGGCGGCGAAATAGCGACGACGCCACTGAGCAAATCACTACCAAGCAGGCCAAGCTCAGCAGCAGCCTTTAAAACAATATTGCCACCAAGACTGAAGCCACACGCAAAAACTCTTTGAGCATTTGTAGTCTGCTTGAGATACTCTGCCACGCGGCAAAGATCTTGACTGAGACCGGCATTATATAAACCGCTTGCCAGGTCCAGTCGACCTTCGCAATTTCTCATATTCATTCTAAAAACACTGAGCCCGGAGTCCAGGGACTTCTCGCAGAGACCCTGTACATAGGTAGCCTGGGCGGAGCTTTCAAGGCCGTGAACAATAATGAGCAAATTAGTAGATAACGATTTGGCAGGATTGTGGAGATAGCCAGTGATAAAAACGTCCTTATCAACCTCTATCAGGCACTCCTGGGCAGTGCTCCTGGTCAGTGGAAAGCGCCGCCCCATGAGGAGCGGAGCAATGGTCATCAGATGACCATTACTTAAGCCCGAAGCAGGCTTAAACGGGTGGCTTAAAAATTCAGTCAAATCCACTGCCAATCTTTGTTTTGCAGACATTGCTATAATGAAATAGCATAATTGCAAAACTTATGCACTGCCAAAAATCGCTCCACCAATCACCCTGGTACTGTAAAACCACTAGCACCCAGACTTTACAGCTACTAAAATCAGATTCAGACCCGCATTCTAGTTTTTTGGTCCTACCCCCGCAGCAAAAGCCTGATATCACTATGCTTTCAGATGGCGAACCAGCATTTTTTGGAATGTTTATCATATTTGCACTGCTGGTTTTGCTCGGTGTGGCACAAAATAGCGGGCTTTTGCCGGCACTGCATTACTAACGGCACGGGGATCCTATGTACAGCCGTTTTTTGCCACCACTATTAGCTGTATTATCGATATTGCTCTTTGCCACAGGCTGCGCCACCGAGCCCCCTGGCGATATGGCATTGACCCACAATACCCGCGTAGAGCTGGTGGACTGGCACATCGCCGGTCTATGGGTGATTAACTGCCCTGTATGCTGGTTTAGGGTCTATAACTACAATTCAGTACCAATCACAGGCATCACCATCAGTTATGTCACTTACGACTATGAGGGCAAGCCGCTCGATAAAGGTACCTTTGTCATCGAGGGCGATGATGCCACAGTAGGACCTGGTCAGGTCCACAACTACATCGAAAAATACGTCGGTCTAGTTAGCCTCGAAAGCGACAAGCTATCGACCCAATTAGTCTCAGTAAAGCTGGGCGAAAACCACTAAGAGCGGCGCTACTGAGCAAGCCATGCTGACTGTAGCGACAAAAAAAATGATGCCTTAATAAGGCTGATGCTCGTTGGTCTCTTTGAAGGCCGAACGCCAGACGACGTATGCAATTGCCCCGTAAAGCAGACAAATGATCAGGCAAGTAAGACCGGGCATCTTCTGGAAGATACGCGCAAAGGGTCTGACAAGAAAGTCGACTGCAAAAAATCCGATTGTTGTAACTGGCATAGCGCTCCTCCTGTTGACATCATTATAGTCACGGAAAAGCCTCACGGCCGTTGGATTACAGCAAGTAAATTTATTTCGCTCTAAGAATTAGTGGCTTTTGTACTTTTGGTTGCGGATCCATCTACCAGCCAGAGCTGGTGAGACCAGATCGGGGCAAAGGATGAGTACAACGCCGATAAGGAGGAAGAAAGTAAGTCCAGTGGACAGAATTAAGAGCATCATAGTGGTGGTTTTAAAAACTCTTAGGTGTCAGATGGGGAAGGCTAAATGGTCTTACAAACAGGTTTAAGGATGGGTTAAGCCATACCTCAAAAACTTATGGGAAATAAATAATACTACGTTCATTACTTTTGTCACACAAGTAAACCTCAAAAAAAGCAGTAAAAAACGGTCTTCTCGTTGAAAAGACCGTTTTTTAGCGTTATTTTTACGCCTTTGCCCTTAAATGGCAGCGGCGCCTGACACTCTTATTTGTGCTCTAGCGCCACATCAACGTGGAGCAAACCACCAGATTGCTTGGAGACTACAGTAACTGTAGCGTCTTCGCGCTTGTTGTTATCGCCGGAGGCAATCAATGTGCGGTGCATTTTGACCTTGCTAGTACCAATGTTAGTTGGTTTAGCTTTAGGCTCGCTCTTGGACTTTCTGTTGGCAGACTTCTCGCCTTTTTGGCTATCGCTCTTAATTACAGTAGGCTCAGCCTTGGGTTCATCCTTAATGATCGGAGCTTCAACACGAGGAGCATTGTAGCTGACATAGATTTTGGCTGGCACAAGGTCCTTGCTACCGGTCTGAGCTGAGGCAATCATAGTCACCTGTCTTTGCGGACGAGCAAGATAAGCCTGGGCATCAATTGGCGCACGAGACAAAAGCAGCGTCAATTTTTCGGTACCAGGGTTATTGTCAAAAGTGAGGAAGCCGTCGCTAGGTAGAGCGTATTCTTTGCCTCTATCGACACGGTTTACTTCGTTCATCCGCGCATCGGGAAAGAGCACTGATTGCTCAGCCCGGCTGCCTTCGGTCAACAATATATAGGCAAAGCCATCAATATTGGAGCAAACGTGAAAGCGAATAGAATCGCCAGTTTTGAACTGGGTTTTGTTAGTCACTTGCGAGACAACATTGCCTCTTTTAAGCTCGATCCAGTAACGCAGACCGGTATTGATATTCTCATCTGGCTTTTTGAGCTGTTCAAAAAACAACCCTTTCGCCCCAGCCTGTCCTTCTTCTTCCTGAGCGCTCGCGGCGTTTAAACCCACACCGGCCCCAAGGGCTAGAGCCAAAATAAAACTCATAAGCGGCAGTTTAGGCAACGCTTTCATCTTTTAAAACCCCTTACTTAAATCGCTAACAAATTCAATGGTGACACCGACAAGGACATCTACCTACCTCCGCCAAACTTTAGGAGGGTTGAGATTAATTGTACCAATTGCCGCTGGGATTGCTTCAGGGACTATTTGCCCGCCACTTTTGGCTCATGGGATAGCTCAATCAACTTGAGATAGACCGAATCCCCCATCAGTCCGCCCAGACCGACACGAGACTTAGCTTTAGCCGGGTCATCAAAAAACTTTTGACCGAGCACATCGACTGTAGTCTCGACGCCATCGACATAATCATCAGCACTGAGCAAATCGAGAGCACGCTTACTAAACTCGTCAAAGAGTGCTGTATCTGAGAGAAATTTTGCTTTTTGACCACTGGCCATAAGGATAAAGCGTTCGGTGCCACTTTGATTATCAAAGGTAAATGCCTGGAAGGTTGGTTTGGATTTGTCGGTGATCTCTGCCGTGCCTACCGAAATAGCCGCCTCTTTGTCTTGCATCTGATCATTTTCTGGCTTCATTGGATACATCAAAGCCAGAGCACCAGACGACTGCTTACAAAAAGCGTAGACATAAGAGGGCGAATTGACTTTGATGTCGATACAAAATTTCTCTTCACCCTCAAACTTTTGCATATTGGGATTTTCGACTATACGCCAGGTGGGCTGAGCGGCATCCGGTATCCACTCGGCCATATCGGTAGAGATGCGGGGTAATTCGGGTAAAAGCAGACCTACAACAGGCACAAAGCTGGGCTTGGGAGCAGCATAAGCGATACCAAAGCCCAGAGCTAGTGTCAGTAAGCTGACAGCCACTGCCACTCCTACAGGTTGCCTGCGGTTTTCGACTGGCACCACATTTAGTGTTTGCACAATAGGCTGCAAGGTAGAGCTTGCCTTTGTACGCTTCTTCTTCTCTTTGCCTTTTGGCTCCAAGTCCTGGATCAGACGCTGACCACAACCCTTGCAAAAATTTGCTAGCTCAAGCGAGCTGCGGCCGCATTTAGGACACTGTATGCGCACCACTTCTTTGATGCCAGGTGCCCGAGCGCTGCCGCCCACACTTTGCGACTCTTCGCCGGACATAGTGAGACGCTTAGCCAGCTCACCATCACCAGCACTACGCAAACAATTGATCACAGCCTCTACCCAGATCATCTGGTGTAGTCCACCCTGCTCTTGCACCAGCGGATCTGGCGGGATAGAGCCGCAGTGCAAGCCAATTACGCCGCCATCTTTAAATATTGGAGCACCAGCTGCCTCGGTAGGCAATGCTATATTGTGCACCACATGAGATGGATTTTGATCTCGAGCACTACCCAAAAGCACACCGCGACGCACAAGGGGAGCCATTGATGTGTCTTCTACCCAAAGAGCAGCAACAGGATCGTTGGGCGCAAGCGGGATATGCAGACCAAGCTCCATCGGCTGTTTATCAGCGTCCCGGACAAATGGTGCTTCAAAATAATTGACCTGTCTGGTCTTAATCAGCTCTTGCAGGGTGCTGTAAACAGCAAAATCATCAAGACCACAGACCTGCCACATACTACCAAGCGGTGTGCCACCATCGACATAGGGCCACAAAAGACGACAAAATTCACGCGCTTCTGGCGGCAAGACTTCTAGATTAACAGCGGGAGTACGGCGCTCAAAAAGACTGCTGGGACCACCAACAATTGCAGTCAATTTTTCTATTTCGTCGAGACGGCGCAAAGACTCAAGCAAAAGCAAATCAGTCGATTTGGTAATCTCAGATACTGTTGTCCAGTCAGGCTCAGACTCAGTTTGGAAGTGAAAAGTACCAGTCAATCTATGATTGATAATCTGGTAAAAAGCCATCTCATTAACAAGACCACGATAAAAGACATGGTGGATGCGACCGTCTTTGCAAAAAATCTTACCAAGAGTGCGACCACGCTCATCGCAAACGCTCAGTGTGCCTTCCTTGCGCGCATTGGTGATAGTTTGCACCACTAAAGGCAATTCTATTTCGGCAAGTGACCCACCCAGTCCACCTGGCTTGGGACCAACCATGCCAGCAAAAGTCCTGGCGACATCTCCAATGGTGTCCGAGCCGACATCGTTAGACTTGTCGGAGAGCTTGAGCACGGCGACGTTATACATCTGCAGAGGCAATGCTGGAAATGGCTCAGTTAATGCCACTTTTGCCCGAGCCGAAAGCTGCTTAACGTCCAGCTCAGGGTGAAAAGCAATAGAACGCAGTGAACGCTCCTGACCACTAATAGGAAATCTAGCGCGCAGCGCGCCAAGAGCTTCCTTGTACAAAATCACAGAATGCGCCGTAGTGACAATAGTGTCTTTGTCGACTTGCCAAAATGTGCAAATTGGCTCCCTTATAGAGAGCGTCTGGTCATATATGAGCCCGATAAAACTGGCGTGTCTGGTAAGGTCGAAGTCATTCATGTCTTAATAGTATAAATGCCAAATTACCTATATATGGCAAATTGTGGCTCGATAAAGAGAAAAATCAATCATCAACGCTTAGCTCCAAGAGTTTAAAGGATAACCAGTGGCACCTCTCCTGTTTGCAGGCGCCGACTACAGCGCCGCTAAGAGCGAGCCAAACCCCACCTGGCTTGCCGTAGCAATGATAGACAACAGCGCGCCCGGCAAAAATAGGCGCCTCAGTATAAAATCCCTTGAAAACTGTGGCTCCAGCAATTTGATTACAGCCATCTGCTCCAGTCGAGACTACTGGGGCAATGACTTTACAGCCATCGGGCTTGACTTCCCCTTTAGCTATCCAATTCCTTTTATAAAAGCGATTGCTCCCCCAGGCAAAATCATTGATGACAGTGGCAAAATCGACTGGATTGCCGCCATGACCTATATCGCGCAGTGTGAATACTCGCTCATAGAGCGTACGGCAGACCAGGTCAGCCAGACTCTCGGGGTCGAACCCTCGCGCCTGGCGGATACACGCACCAGCCCCCGGGGTGCAAGCCCGCTGCATCGCATTAATCCAGGCTTGCGCAAAATGACCTGGCAGGGGCAGGCCCTGCTATGCGAGCTAAGGGCACTGGGCATGCACGTTTTACCTTTTGAAAGCGGCAGCAGCACAGCCCTGATGGAGGTTTACCCAGCTGCCATGCTCAAGAGCCTGGATTTGCCCTACCGCAAATACAAAGGTGCGACACCAGACGCTAGAGGTATGCGAGTAGATATACTGGAGCGCCTGACCAGGTTACACACTGTAAAGGAGCTACCGTGGATGGACCTGGAGCTAGTCATTGAGCCAGCTTTGCTCGATATTGCCAGGGGCTCAGATGATGCACTTGATGCCGTGATAGCGGCACTTGCAGCCACTATTGCGCATTTTAACAAAAGCCTTTGTGCACCGGACGAGCGACTAAAAAGCGCCAATGGCAAGCATCCAGGCTCACCGGCAGACTTTGATGGCTGGATCTACACCCCCTATCTGCAAACGAGTGAGTTATAATTACGCCTCTCGTACCTGGCGCATCACCACTATGCGCGCTCATCAAACAGGCACGAAATATGCGCCCGTAGCTCAGTGGATAGAGCCCCCGCCTTCTAAGCGGACTGTCGTTGGTTCGAATCCAACCGGGCGCGATTCTTTACCAACTGAATGTTGCCCTCCCTGATTGCCATCAGGTAATTACGATTTGAAAGTCGGGCGAGCTTTCCTGACTCGCTCGCCCGACCTTCCAACCGCCAATAACAACCGCCACCATATGTGGTATCGACATTTTACATTCGATTGATTTGTGTTGTCCGGGTTAACTTTGCGCGGCAACAGTTTACTTTTGTCTTACAGCACCTTGCAACCCCACACAGGCACACCAGATCCGGCTTAACAAGCCAAAATCGGTTAACAAAGCCACTTACGCTCTTAACCTGGCGGTGATACAACAGTAGAAACCCAAAGGCAAAAAGGCATCCCAAAATCAAAGGAACAACAGAGTCAGCGACTCTGAGCAGCCGCATGCCCAAAATAAAATCAACCAGTTAAGAGAAGAAGGACAATGCAAAAATCATTGTGGATCCTGCTCCCAGCCTTAGGGCTGGGGGTGGCCGGCAAGTACCTGCTTGGCGATACCATCTACCACCACGCTCCCAGCGGAGCGGGCTTTAGTGTCTGGGTATTGCTCAATTTAATGGCAGCAGTACTGATTGTAAAAGTAGTCAGACAAAAGTCTCTGCCAGCCCTGCTCTTTTTAATCCCGGCTGCCTTTGCCGCCGTAGGTTACAGCGCTGTAGATAGCCCCTGGTTGCAAGCAATGGACCTCAGTGTAATGGCACTGAGTGTCAGCTTTAGCTGCTTTGCAGTAGCTAGTGGAGGACCAATCTTTACTGGCGTCGCAGGGGTCTTTACCGCCATTTTTACAGGTACCTATTTGCCAATTTTTGGTGCAATAGATTTATTTTGCTATGACCTGAGCTACAAAGGTTTGATTAGCGCAAAACAAAAACCATTGCTTGCGGCAATTTGTAAGGGCGCCGTGATAGCAGCCCCACTGCTACTTGTCTTTACTGGACTGTTTTGTGCAGCCGACCCCAAATTTGCCTATCTGGTCACCCATCTTTTAAATTTCAATATCGCCGATGCCTTTGTCGACACAGCAGTGGTCACCTCGCTAACGGCTGGCAGTGCCGGCATACTGCGCACACTTGGGCTTATCTCAAACGATAACCCACTCAAAAATGGTCCGCGCGATATACCAAATACTGATAGTGATCCGGACTCGCAAAACTCACAAGACTCGTCACCACCAAACACGACCAACGCATCAAACACATCCAATCTGCGCGCCAGTCTAAATGTGCCAGACGGTCACGGACGCATGAGCATCCAGGACAGTATCGCGCAGAGCACCTATCAACGATCAGTAGATGGAGCGCAGGAGAGCATCAAAGCAAAATTGGGCTTTATCGAATGCGCCACTGGTTTGACTTTAATCAATCTACTTTTTGCCAGCTTTGTGGTCGTACAAATCCGCTATCTCTTTGGCGGTGCTGCCACAATCGCTGCCACAAGCGGTCTCAACTACTCAGAATACGCCCGCCATGGATTTTTTGAACTCTGCACAGTAGCATCACTGGTGCTACCACTGCTACTAATTGCTGACGCTGTTTGTCTGAGACAATCAAACAAAACTCAGATTACTTTTAAAGTGCTATCGTCCACACTCATTGCCCTTGTAATGGTAGTGATGGTGTCGGCAATGCAACGCATGCAGCTCTATACCTCTGAGTATGGACTGAGTGAGTTGCGCTTTTATACCCAGGCATTTATGGTCTGGCTGGCTACTGTCTGCGTCATCTTTGTGGGCACAGTACTGCGCGCTAATCGTGGACTCTTTGCCAAACTATCCTACGGAGCTGGGCTCATATCGATAGCGGCATTGCACATAATCAATCCTGATGCGCTAATACAACGCACCAACTTGCCCATGGCCAAACTACAAAAGTACGACACAGCATACGCTCTCACACTGAGCAATGACGGCATCCCGTCACTGCTAAATGGACTAGCTCAGCTGCCAGGACAGCAGCAAAGAGAGATAGCTGATTGTCTCTTATCTCGTCGCAGTGGTGCCTGGCATACAGACTGGAGAGCCTTTAACTGGTCGCGCATGCAAGCTTATAACGCTGTCCAAAATCATCTAAAGGAGCTGGAAGCAACAAAACAATTTATCAAATAAATGTCGCCCAAAGTAAATCAACTCCAAATGAGGAAATGCTCAATGCCAGGTACAGAAGCTAATTTGCGTAAAATTGTAGAGCGTCATATCCGTGAAGGATTTGCCAGCGAGGAAGCGATACTCGACCTTGCTCTGCGTGAAGTAGTGGACGAAAGATGCGAAGAGAAACTAATACCGATACTGGAAAAAATCATCAACCACGCACTCATAAGTCACGAGAGAGAAGAAAGCAAATGGCTCGCCCTGACCGATTGCGACAGATTGGATAGAGCATTTAGCGCGATGGAGCATGCAGGAGTGGTGGCAAGGCAGCATTTTAGCTGCTGCAATAATTGCGGACACAAAGAAATAGAATTAGAAATCAGAAGAAAAAGCAGACACGGCGCTGTCAAAGGTTATGCCTTTTATCACCGCGAAGACACTGAGCGCGCCGCTCGCAGTGGGCTGCTCTATATAACTTTTGGCTTACCAGATGCGGTGAGCTTTAGACCTGTACTCAAAGCGACAGACTCTAAGCCTGCTAACGTGCTTAGCATCTCGGGAGGAGTAGTCAGCGCGCTCGATCAGTCGGTCAAAAACGAAGAAGGAACAACAGTCCCACAGCCGGCAATAACCGGGGAAGATATCGGTCAAATAGTGACAAAAGCCCTGCAAGACCAGGGACTGGAAGTGATCTGGAACGGCACCTATTTACAACGAATCTGTGTCACCGGCATGAACTGGCAAAAGCGGCGAATGGACGCAAGTGATTACCTGGCAGCGATGTAAAGGTGCCCAACAGGGCGAGCGCGCCTGCTTTAGCCGCCCCTTGTAAGGGCTCCGCAACACTTGAGACTCGGTCAGGGCTGAGGGCTTGGGGCTGTGGTATCCTAAATGGACCAGCAGAAATGTTGTCACTCTGGGCGAGTGGCGAAATTGGCAGACGCGCTAGACTTAGGATCTAGTCCGCAAGGGTGGAGGTTCAAGTCCTCTCTCGCCCACCATTTAAGATAGAGAGCCGACCTTCAAGGGTCGGTTTTTTATTTTGCGGTGCATCGACTGTCACGGTGGTGCGTTTGCCCGAATAACTTGGGCAGAAGATTATGCAAGAAATAGCCAATTGTGCTAATTGGATGGCTAGAGAATTTACTATTTTGCAGCACAGCTAGTCATGGACTGGACAAAAGAGAAGCGCGCAGAGCGTCTCAATCATGTAAGCTTGCAAAATCAAAATCGTCTACCATAAATTTGGTGTTAAATAATCTCAATTGGAAAAGGTAGTCCGTGCGAATTCATGAAGACAATTATTGTAGGAAACTCGTAGAAAAGTGTCTCTCGTTCGCTCGCACGGGTGATTACATATGCTGCCTCAGCGCCATTGACGATGGGCTCAAATATATTAGAAAGCGCGTCGGCGACCATATAGATCCGACAGAATTCATTAGCGTTATCGTGGATGGTATTCGAAAGTTTCATCCTATGAATGATGTACACTCAATCGCGACAGGAGAAAAAACATTAGAGGACTGCCGATTCTGCGTCGAACTGGAACAGCTCCGTTATTTTCAGAGCCAGTCCGGAAACTATCGTCAGGGCGGATACATGAGTTCGCACAACTCGCATCTTCTTGTTCGCTGGATGACTACCATCGGAGAGGCTCGATACAGCGAAGGACAAGAAGCGCTGGGCTTGTCGATTTGTCGCGAAGCTCTCTGGCTTAGAGCTTATTGCTCACCAAATTCGTTTAAAGGCATGATCGAGTCGATTGACCGATATGCCACTTTTTTTGGGGACGAAAACTCATCCCTTGCAAATCTGGATAGCCTTCAAAAACTGCTTGTTAGTAGGGAAATTTACTGGAATCCATCCTGCTTAAGCCAACTCACCAAATATTTTTATTCTAAGGGACTTCCCGAAAACGGACTCGAACTTTTCAATTTCGCAGAGGAAGAGTACGGAGCCGACAATCGATTTGTTGCTGACATGCGCATATTTATCGAGCAACTCGACAATGCTAGTTGAACCAATCGCCGCACTCAAAATCGAATCACAAACAGACTGCAAAGCCGATCTCATAGACTCCTTTGGAAAAGCCGTCTAAAATATTTATCTTCGAAGGCTCTATGAGTTTTTGGTACTGTTCATAAGTGTTGCGTAGCAAACCCTATACGGATCGTCCAAAGGTCCAGCAAGGAGAAATGAACAAGCTTGGACAAAAGACTGAAACTTGAAAAGCCGTTAGTTTTTCAAAACCAATTCTCTTCATATACTTCAACGTCAATGGCAATCTTTATCATAGCGATTGCCATGGTACCGTTGTTTGTTTCTGCTCAGGCTGGACCTCTTGTCTGGTTCGGTGGTGCAATTTCAGCAGCGCTTTTGTGGTTGGGTTCTTGGGCCTGGCATAAAGTTCACCAAAGTGCGATTGTTAACACTGACGGCATCGAGATGAAAAGCCTCATCTGGAAGAATCGCCTGCTCTGGAATGACGCCAAAGAACTGAGCCAATTATCATTTCGAAACGCTGACACGCATATTACTTATGGAACCCAAAATGCCAAGATGACCTTGAGCGGGATTCTACCAAACTACTTGTATCTCCACGCCATCTGCCACGCTGCGATTTATGATGCCCCGGGGCCAGACGGCTATATTCCAATGCCTGCGGCTCCAGTCAAAAGTACCTTTGAACTCGCTCCGATAACAGCGACATTTGGCGTCGCGGCCATTTCCCTACTGTTGGCTGTACTCATATTGAGCAGCAGTTTTGAGCACTTCGAGAAAGCCTATTTCACGCCTCTTGTCCCGATCAGTCAAGCAATCAACTATCTAGACAAAAAGCAAGACATATTGCTGCAAGGCAAGCTCCATAGTGACCTTGATATATCTACTCGCGATGGAAAAAATAAATACGCTCTACAGATTGCTTCAATCAAAGACAACAGCAACACTAATTGCGGCAGCCGTTGTTGTAGTGACTCAGATTGCTCCTGGTCACCGACTCTAGTGTGGCTGCAAGATGGAAGTAACGAAATTGAAGTAACGGTCTATGATCCAGATAATTACACGCTCCCCCAAACCTGGAGCGGCCAGCTTACAAAAGATTGGAAGAACACTGATTTGTTTAACTTGCTGTCAGAGAGGTTTGATGCTGACATAGACAAGAAGCTTGCCGATTTAAAGGAACCGACTTCACTAATACTGCAAGCAATACCACAAGATGCCAGAGTCATGGTGGCAGGGCATGTCGTAAAGTATGAAAATCACTTGCGCCTTAACCCCTCAGGCAAAACCAGTTGGATTCAAATCAATTCGCTTGAAGCAATGAAAGAAAAACAACTCAGCTGGTTAATTTGTTGCGCTAGCTTACTATTATGGAGCTTTGCCGGAATTGTCACAGGAATTAGACAGCACAATAAACTTAAACAGATGGAAAAACAAACGCAGGGTCAAGCGGCGTCTCTCTAGCGGCAAGCATGTCGCCCCATGCTTGACAATAGCCATTATGCCCGGGAGCCAAGGTCCTGAAAGGTTTTCATGGGGACCTCCCCGACGGATGGTCAGGTACAAGAGTAAAGGAGCAATTCCTCAATCGCCCAATATGATTTAATTTGGCTCTACCATTGTGGCAAAAGGCAGCTTTGCTGTTTAGAGCAGTATGGTTTTTGAAGACTCGCAAGAGAATGTCCTAGCACTCACATCAATCTGTATACATCAAGGAAAAAACGATGATCGCAAAAAACCGAGTCAAAACCATCGCTATCAGTATCTTGGCGAGCATGGCGATTTTTGCATCGTCTCCTGTCATGGCCAGTGAGACGACGGAAGGGGCAAACATCCCAGAATCCGTTGTCAATTTAGATCTCTGCACTCTCGCCTATCAGCTTTACCATCAGTCTCTATGCCTGCAACTCGATCCCTGGTACGACGTCTTCTCGCGCATAGGCAGTGATAGACGCGATAACATATGCCGTTTTACCCATGACTATGCCACTAAACTCGGTGGCGTCACATCTAATGATCCGATGTCGGATCAAGGCTTTTATAGCGGACCAAACGCTGCACGTGGGTGGCCCAACAGCAATACAAATCTTGATCCCATTATCACCAACTACAAACATATCGATGCCAGATTACCCACCTTTAACCGCGATGGCGAGAGGTTTATGGCAGTAGCCGCTCCGGCATACATCACTCAAAACATCAAACAAATTGATGTAGTCCGCTACAAAACAAAGCCGACTAGCTTACCCTCCTACGATGTGCAGCTGCAAAATGTACGGCAATATCCTGGTGGCCCAGATCATCTCATCGTATTTGAGGGTGGCACCGGTATCGCCGGCAATACAGATCCGGCATGGAGCCCGATGGGCTTTGTCCTTATGAAAAAAACACCGACTGGTTACGACGCACACATAGTATTTCGCGGCAGTCGCAGTGGCTCGGCCATAAGCAAAACCGTATGGAAAGCACAGGACATCATCGGTGACGCCAAAGGTAATCCAGACTGGATTACGGATTTGCGTAGCTCCAAACAAATCGACCAACCGCTCATCAGCAAATATGGCAGAGTCACCCAGGGCTTTGCTGAGGCACTACCCACGATGCTGGGACCAATCACTGCCTGCTGCAAATACCTAGAGCAAAATTATCCAGCACCCGAGCATATTTATGTCACCGGACACAGCCTGGGAGCAGGGCTAGCCAGTCAATTTGCCAGCGCAGTACTACAGGGCTCATTTGGAGACAACCTGCGCAATGAGGTCAAAGGTTGGTCATGGGACAACCTAACACTCATGGCTTACGCCCAGCCGATACCAGGAGATCCCACATGGGCAGAGCATTTCGACAAGATATCACCAGCCTCCCAGCACTATTGGGTATCTGGCGATATGGTGGTTGAGGCTAGTGCCAATGCCATAGTCGGTCTTTTGATTGATAAAGGTGCGCACACTGGCGTACAAAACAAGTTGAGCACCGTTGCCAATTGCCAGGACAATCCACATGAAGTGTTTGTGATAAGAGCCGGTATGTTGCGAGATCTCACACCAACAAATCCAAGTCTAGTACAGCAGCTTGGACAACAAAATACCTGGGGTTATTATGAAAACTTTGCCAAAATGATGGCAGGACAACCGCAGAGCTACTTGTATCCAGGCGCACCAGCACCAACTATTGTCACTGAAGAAAATCTGCGACCAATTTTGGCCAATGCCAATTTTGAGACAGAATTTGAAAATTGGCTTGAACAAGTTTACGCCAGAATGATCGTCGATAAGAGCAGCTACATTGGTCCAAAATTTCAAAGCACCCTAGACGAAAGGCGCCAGCTAGTCCTAGATATTGTCCAGCACATGAAAAAACCTGCGGCAGGAGACTCAGCGCAAGAGATAGACAACCTGGCTAAAGAGTTTGAATTGATTGACGGCAACTTAGGACTGACAAACGAAGAGCAATGGATCTATTGCGGCACCATTTTGTCTCGCATCCAAAAGTCCCCCCTGCCGCTCAAGGACCTGATGTCCAATCCAACAATTAAGACAAGCCTGGAATCCAAGTTTGATTGATAAAGTCTAGAGGACGATTGCCATGGTTTTTAATTTGCACAAAAACCTATTCAACAAAAATTCAAGTGCGACTCCCTCCTATCCCTTTTTTGTTGAAGCCATACTAAAAGAGCAGCTAATGCCTCAAGAACGAGAAAGTCGCTACGTACTCCCATTAGAAAAAGCTCTTATGGCAAAAGGTTTTGGCAGTATAAGCGGCGGAGGCAGTACCCTGTTTGACAGAGCAGAGCCCGGAGAGCGTGAAATCCTTGAATCCTGCATTGATATAGAATTAGCAAATCTCGATGAGGCTCTTGACTTAACAAAGCAGACTTTAAATGAGTTGGGAGCCCCGGTGGGCTCAAAGCTCAACTATTCAAAAAACGACACGGCCTGCTCAGAGCCAATTGGAGACAACGAATTGCTCAATGTCTACTTTGACAATTACAATCTCGCTCCTGAAATTTACGAGAAGGTCGACACCAGGACTCTATACGAGGCACTCACCACGGCGCTCAAAGGCAAAATAGTAGGCACGCCAAATGGACCCTACACCTGGCCTTCCGAAGTCCTCTTCTATTTCATTGGACCAAGCGCTGATCAAATTTATGAGCAGATAGAGCCACTGCGATTTGAATTTCCCATTTTCCAAAATGCAAGAGTTGTATTTAAGAAAAAAGACACTCAAACTGCTCAGACTGAAATCCGCATTCCCTTCAACGCCAGAGAGTGATTAGGGCAAAAGCACAAGAAAAATCCAATTAAAACTGCTCATTCAGTAAAAACAGATGGCTTCCTTCTGAAAGTCCGCGCACAAAATAGATAACTGGCAGTTTCGACCGATCTGTGATTTCGTGACCATTGTCATCGCGAGTGCATACTCCCACATAGTCCAATGTGGTTGCTCTCAAAATCTCTAGACCACGGTAATCTTGCCAGCGTCTTGTCTCGACAAAGTGAGACCGCCCCGCACGTGCAGTAGGGCATCGATATTGTTGTGCCATCAGATAGCGCATCTGGTCAAAGTCCCTGGTGGCAAAACACTGACGCACATATGTCCGCAAGACAAAGCGCTTTGGAATTGATATAGATACATCCCCATTTGCACGTGGCACTATCAGGGCACCTGGCGGTATCCAATTACGGGGATAACCAGCAAACTGAAAACCAGTAGAGCGATCATCTTTATCAGTTAAAGCTTCAAACCAAATAGGGCGTGGCTGAGGATTTGGAATATGCTCTGGCGAACTGTGAATCAAAGGAAAGAGCGAATCAGGGTTGTAACTAAACTTAGGCAAAGGTCGCAAATCAGCCTTAACGTCGACAGTGTGATGCAAGACGGCTCCCTGCACATCCGTTACCTGTCCTTCAGGAGTCAATACCAAACTGGCTGGAGGCTCTTCCATACATACAGCCTTCAACTTTTGCTTAGCAGCTGACATGAGGGCAGCCTCGCACTCTTCCTCAGTCTCAAAATACTGCCGGGACTTAAGATGATCCAGAGCAAAGGCATCGTAGCCCAGGGGCTTTAGTTTTTGTTTTAGCTCAAACAACTTAGTATGCCAACTACCCTCGGCCAGTGTAAAGGTCAAAACCTGATGAGCACGACCACGAGCCAGTTCCTTTGGCAAAAACTTACTTAAAACTTCTCGCGTTTCTCGCACACCATAATCAGCCTCAAGATCTGCAACTTTTATTTGAAGCCATAGATCGTCGGCTACCCAAGCGATTTTCTCGGCAAGACTTTTCCAATTGGGACCAAAACAATCGATGAAACTATTGATATTGAGACTATTTAAATAAATCCATTCTGGATAAGAAAATTTATTGGTCAAAGTGATTTCACGACCAAACAAATCCAGGTCCCCATCATTGACTGTATCTGGTCTAAAAGATCTAAGCTGGGACCTTAATAAAATTGATAAAGCTGGAGATTTGCTAGCCAGCATTTTAACTTGCTGCTCATCGTGTTTACTCCAGGATGTCTGCACTAGCTCACCAGCCCCAAGTGTGGCGCGGTGCTCAGGAAAAAGCGCCTTACCTGGTGGACAAATCGAATACTCAGTCAATAGCTTCAGGGCGCGCTTATCATTAGTACTAGGCGGTTTCAAATGTACAGGTGGTATGTTTTGAGACTGTACATTTTTGGTATCATAACCGCCCGGCACTTCACCACTATCTTGCAACATTCGCGAATTAGCTCTAACCGGAGCACCGCACAAAAACATTGCCAGTAGTGCGATGGCAATGAGTCTTGAGGCGCTGACTTGTGAGGCAATCACAATCGCGCCAAACTCGCCTATCCTAGCCTTACCGGTTAACCACACTGCATTATCATCCAGCAATTATCAAATCGACGCTCTTTTAGATCCTGCTCTTTGATCCAAAAGTACAGGCGACCGACATCGCCCCACATCATGTCCGAATGATCAGTATCACTATCGATTTGCAATAACAACCGCCAGTGGTGGCTTGTTGCTTTTAGTGCAGCAGCTCGTGGATCGTTATACCCAGAGGCATCACCACAGTAGAGCCCATTTGTGACAAGCTCACACTCATACTCCATCTCATTTTGCACCGGCTCGGCATAACCAAACATGCGATGATGTCCACCGATATTCTCTGTAAGGCTGCAATAATTGTCGTATAACGCATCACCATAGCCCGGTCCCAAACCATCAACCGGCAGTGTTAAAAGTACCCGTCCTGAGAGCGGACACATCTTATAAAGTTGCAGCTCTTCCTTTTTGGTAAACATACCAAATATGCCGGACTTACCCTTACTTACTGGCGCTGCTGCAGGACTGAGCGCTGCTGCATCTCCATCAAAGTAATAGACTTTAAAACCATCACGATCTTTTGGATCAAAACCCCAGACTTGTTCGTTGTAAAAGAATGACAAAAGCCCTTGATCAGGCAGTAAACAGCCATCAAAGCGAGGTAGATTTTGCAGATTTATTTGTGCCACAAACTTTAGCGGTCCGTGCTCATCAACTGGCCAGACAAATCCAGCTGGCACGTCGGGCAAGCCACCCAATCTTGATTGCGCCCTAGCATTATTATTCATGTCCAGAGCTATAGGCTCAAGAGCAATCGCCGGACGAGCGGCAGCCTCAATCGTCGACCATTGGTCGAGCAATCCACAGCCCTCGACAGTCATCTTTAGCTCGTCTAACAATTCGCTGCCCACCTAGATCGCTCCATCCAAGACTATATTTATAGATTCACAAATGTCACTATTCTACAGTACGAGCCCCGTGCATTTTGCCCCATTGCCAGACGATACCGGGTTGCCAACACATGGACGAGCGAGGACAGCCACGGATTTTAGAGACAATGTGTAAGAGCTAAAGTAAGCACTGGAGCTGCATGTTATCATGCGCCCAGCTCTAAACAGGTAAGATAAATGAGCCAGGCAAGCGGTTCTCCATCAAAAACGCGGACAGGTCATAGACCTGCAGGTCACTTGGATAGTAACGCACCGAATATCATTGGGACTTTTAAAACCGTAGCTAAAGCTGCACTTTTTCTTGCGGTAATAGCAACTGTTGGCGCCCAATCAGCCATGGCTCAAATTGAAGAATTCCCAATAGAATTTCCAGAAGAATTCATTCCAGATATTCCCCGAGATACTACTCCATCATATGTGCCACCGCCGCCACCACCAGCGCAGCCCAGTAGTCCGTCTTCCAATCCGCCGCCCTTTATTCCGCCGCGCTTCACACCATCAGCCGGACAGCCGATTGTTGTCCCTTCGGATGTTACAGGCCAATCACTGACCGGAGGCATGCTCAATCCTGCTTACCTCATGGGTCCAGCGGCTAACGCAGCCCTCCAGGGGATTCGCAAAATTGATGACATCAACTTCCCTCGCGCGACCCCGCGAGAAGAAGATCCAGACGGTCTATTAGTCAAATGGCGACCAGATTCCAAATTTACACGACCACAAAACAACATAGTCAAACTTGTATCTGGTGAAATACTGGTATCAGTCAAAAATCCAGCGAAAAAAGGGATCATCAATACACCGTTTGGCATAATCGCACTGGAAGCCAATGCAGTCGTCATGACCAGCTACGAAAACGGCATACTGCGCATAAAAAATATGGACGGCATCGGTCAAAAAATCAAAATCAAACTAAACGAAGGCAACTTTGCCCATCAAAAACCAATCATAGTCACAGTTGCTCCTGGTTATGAATTTGTCGCTGCGGACCACACCCTCAACCGCCGCGAATTGCGCCCCAAAGACGGCATAGCCAGACGTTTTGTCAAAGTGCTAGAGCAAGGGCAGGCCGCTATTGGTGAGTTTTCGCTGGCGAGTGCTATGGACAATAGCAGTATTCTCGTCGACTTGAGACAGTCAGTATCAGGCGTCAAAGAGCGCAGAGTCCTATCCGACATGACAAAGATGGCGGCAGTACTCAATTACCAGATGGGCGGCGGTCAGGGCTTCCGAGTAGAGTCTGACAACGACTTTAGCCAGTTGGCTAGTGGTAACAACAAGATCAACTAAACACAGCTTAGCGTCAGCCATAGTGACTCACGCGGTGTTGTCGACAACTACCCAAAGGTCGTGCGGCGACTACTCAATTACTCGTCTGGCATGATCCAGGTGGCTACGATACCAGCCCTTAAAGTCACGCATCTGCACACTACCATCATGTGAATCAATAATAGTGTTCTCGTCGATATAAATCACGACGTGGGATATCTCAGACCTATCGTTTTTAAGGATGTAGAGCAAATCACCCTTAGCAAAAGGCTCGCCATCGCTAAGCTTTCTACCAGGCGAGTCCGGACCAGAGGCTTGCTTATGCACATCACTATTAAACTTGATACCAAGTCCATAGTTATAGACCCAAGAGGTAAAGTTAGAACAATCGAGACCTGGTCCCTCAGGCGGATTCCAGGCTGGTATGTGATGGTGTTTATAGGGTAAGCCGATGTACTTTTTGGCTACCGCCAGTATGCGCTCGCGCTGCCACTCAACGGCATTGACACCAGGTGGTATCGCCGGCGGTGGAAAAGCCACAGCGTGTGGACCCCAGCCATCGAGTTTTTTGGTAGAGTACCACTCCGACTGAGGCAGTGTGGTCTCAGGCCAGCTATCGCGCTCGGCAAAATCAGCGGTCAAGCTGGCAGGATCGATAGCGCTAGCGGCCGCAGCCGGACTGGATGATTGTAATAACCAACCTAAAAGAGACAGACTGACAGCCAGAGCAGGCACTAACAAAAACGCCGCCAGAGGCTTGTCAGTCACAGATATGGCAAAGCAAAGTTTAAAAGGTTTAGTCATAGCTAGTCCAATAATCCCAGTTTTTGCAATTCATCTACAGGCTCTTCAAACGAGCATGAGCCGATAGCATGCATAAAATTGGCTCTCATATCTTTGATCTCAGCGAGCGTTAACTCTTTGTCGCGCCAATAAGCATTGTCGTCAAAAGTAAATGCAGCAGGTTGTACATCAGCCAGTACCTGCTCGATATCAGTCTCACCTTGCCAGGCAAATGCGGCAGCCATAAGCACGTTTAAAAATCCATGCATCACCGCCCGCGGTGCATCTTCGGCGTAAGTGAGCGGATACAAAGCCCTCACTGGATGGTGCAAGCCAGCAGTAGCTTTAAATGGCAAACGTCTCTCGGCGCAGTCTACGATAAAGCGAGCAACCTGCTCTACATCCGGGATACCCTCAGGCGTCATGGCACCGGTACGGATTTTGGCGTAACATCCAGCCGCTTTGACAGCATCGAGCATAGCGCCATCACCTGGCGTGACTTCACAATAAACAGGATGAGCCGCTTTGACAATATTTTTTGTTTCGATGGCGGCAGCACGGACATTGTCAGCATCGGTCAAGACAGACAACTTACCATCGAGAGAGGCTGGCACATGCGCTAGCTCCTTCTCGCCAACCACGACATAACGCAACATCCAGAGATATTCGCCTTTGGCATACTGGTTAAAATTAGACACAGTCTGGTCTAGAGGCAAAGCTGATGGCGGAAAAATACCAGCATAATCAATAAAATGCTCAAGCAGTGCTTTGAGTGCGGGGGCTACAGTTTTTACCATGACATGAGTCTCTTAGTAGCTAATCGGCGACGATACTAGCACTGACAGTCAGCCTTTTGATTAACAGCGCTTGCCAAGCAGACACATCAAGGCACAGAATAATCCTTCAATTTATAGTCGAGCTATCAACTTAAAAGCCCAGAAGCGCTATGATTAGCTACTCTGCGCAGGTTAGCGAGTCCACTCAGCTTTGTGGACTATAAAAACCAGCGACACAAGTCAAGTAAATCATCAGGCTACACATGAATACTATTGGTCACGCATTTTTATTGATTTTGGGTTTTGTAACTATTGCCTTAATTGGACAATACGCCGTCAACAAAATGGTCAAACAAGAAGTGCTCGAACTGCACCATAGCGCTGGCGAAGCCATGATGGGTGTAGTCGGCACTCTCTTTTCGGTTTTGCTGGGATTTATGGTGGCATCTGCCATGGACAAATATCATGATGCGCAGATGCGTGGAGAGCAAGAAGCAAGCAACGTCGCAAGTTTATTCAGGACGGCGCGTGGATTTTCGGATATTGATAGACCGCGGATAAGACAACTTTGTCGCGAGTATGTGGATGATGTTATTCAAAACGAATGGCCACAAATGGAAAAACACGTCAAAATAAATCACGGTTGGGTCAGCTATCAAAAACTCTGGGAAGCCACAGTATCTGTCGTGCCAGAAAACGACAGACAGAGCAACCTGCAGCAAGGTGCTATTGCGTCAATACAAAGTCTTGGCGAAAACCGTCGCGCTCGCATTTTGCTCGCCTCCACATCTATGCCCGTTGCTCTGTGGTGGGTAGTAGGGTTTGGCGCCATTATCACGATGGCATTGAGCTATATTTTTGCATCACAATTTCCCCGGGTGCAAGGCTTTATGACTACACTAGTGGCCACCGCTCTGGCGCTCAATATCTGGCTTTTGTCTGCTTATAGCGATCCCTATTGCGGCGAGCTAAAAATCAAGCCAACCATGTTTAACTTGCTCAAAGAAGCAATTTTGAATGTACCAGACACACCATCACGCTACTTGCACGATCCAAAACCATAAGACAGCAAATAAACAAAATTGACTTTATTTAGCCTTCACTACAGCCAGACCTTTCCAGCTTGTAGTGTACTCCGGCGTCAAATATTCACTCTTCATTTTCCAGCTGTGATTTTGACCTTCGGCCGCGATATAGAGTGTGCCGCGGCCCATAGTGTTATTAGTGGCATCAAGCAATTTCATCAATTTTTCAGACTTATTGACTGACTCAGTTGATTGAAATAGTGACAGCTGACGCTCACCTTTGTCGCTCAAATCGAGCAGCACCACTCCAGCTTTTTGATAAGCATAGCCAGACTTATAAATTTGATGCAAACCTTTTAGTGCCGCTTTGACCAGCACAAGAGTATCATCGGTGGGAGTGTCCAGTGGTATGGTGGCACTTTGTGCATACTGGTCTTCTGATTGAGCATAACGATTGGTCTTGATGTAAACAGTGACCGCAGCAGCTATCGAGCCATCAGTGCGCAATTTGAGCGCGGCTTTGGACATATAGCTAGTGACAGCTTGCTCCAGGTCCTGGAGTTTATATACATAGGTACCAAACGATCGCGATGACACTATCTGCTTGCGCGATGGTGCTATCTCAGTCAAACTCAGACAGGACTGACCACGCAACTCCAGTATGGTGCGCTTGAGCACCACGCTAAACTGCTTTTGCATCAGCTCCGCATCGCTGTCTCTGAGCTGTTTGACTGTCTTGATACCGAGCATATCAAAACGCGGAGTCAATTTACGTCCCACCCCCCAGACTTCTTCAACTGCCATGCGTGCAAGGAGTTTGTCTACATCCTCTGCGCTCAGACCATCAAAGTTAAAAACACCATCGGCAAGGCCTTTTTGTTTAGCCAAAAAATTGCCAAGTTTAGCCAGAGTCTTGGTCGGACCAATACCAACACAGACTGGCACTCCAATGCACTTTTTGATTGTCTGCCTGATGGTACAACCAAGCTCAAAGGGATCTGGCATGCCAGTAAAATCGAGGAAGCATTCATCGATGCTGTAAATTTCTTGATGAGGACTAAATTTACCCAAGAGACTCATGATGCGCTCAGATATATCGCCATACAAAGCGTAATTGGACGAGAGTGTGACTACGCCTTGAGACTTGACCAGATCAGCGATTTTAAATAGCGGGATACCCATCTTTACGCCGAGTGCTTTAGCCTCATTAGAGCGCGACACAACACAACCATCATTGTTAGATAAGACCACCACGGGCTTACCTTCCAGACTTGGATTAAAGATGCGCTCGCAAGAGACATAAAAGTTATTGCAGTCAATCAAAGCAAAAAGCTTATCTTTGCTCATTTATAGCCACTCGCTACAACTCGTGGATGACGCTGGTAACCACACCCCAAACTTCCAAATTGGCTTCTGAGCCAAGCTCGATAGCAGCGTATTCGGGGTTTTCGGATTGTAGGGTAACTTTTGTGCCATCGATGATAAAGCGTTTTAGCAGTAGCTCTCCATCGAGGACTACCACAGCGATTTTTTTATGCTGTATGGGCAGTGCCCTGTCCACCACAATTAAATCACCAGAGTGAATACCTGCGCCGATCATTGAGTCCCCGTCGACTCGCATAAAAAAGGTCGACTCACGGTGTTTGACCAAAAGCTGGTTAAGGTCGAGCTTAAGCTCCAGATAATCAGCCGCAGGAGAAGGGAAACCTGCTGACCGCCGACTATTCAAAAAATCCAGGGAAGGAACTTCAGACATAGGGTGACTCAGACAAAGGGATTCAGAACTAGGGATTTAAGCACACAACTAAAAATGCCGCCATACCTACATATGGTAGCAGGATAATGGACAAACTGTCCTTGGCCCTGCCTTGGGCACTATCTAATGAACGGCCTTGCAAACAGGCAGGCACTCGACCTGGCAATCTCAGCCGTAAGCGCCTGCGGGACAATTGTTCAAAAATGACTTAGTCGATGATGTATTCGCGCCAGTACTCTGTGCGCTCTTTCCAGTCGCAGTTATCATTGCCACAGGTGAGCGTTACTCTGGAGGCGTGAGAGTCAATCTCCTGGACATTAAAGCCGTCTCTGACAGCATCAATAGTCTCGGCAAACTTTTCAAACTTACCGATGGGCTTTTTGCACTGGGGGCAAATCATCTTTTTGGCGGCGACAGCGTCTTTAATAACAGAAAGCGACATGACAACTCCAGAAATTGATTATCTACAACCTAAGAGTATCCTAGATCGCTTCCAATACATAGACAACTTAGCTAAGACTTAGATCAAAAGCCAACATAAATACTAGAGGCGCTAAGAGTAATTTAAAAGGTAAATGTTAGAGCGTAGGTCTGAGACTGGATGCCAAAATCTCAAAGATTGAGGTTGTCGCCATAACCTTCGGCTGTAAGTTCAAAATCGAGAGCACCGTATTCGGAGTCAGCGATTGTACGAATCAATCGCAGAGTAGCCAGACAATCACCCAGTGCTGAGTGATCTCCGCCATCTAAACGATGCCATTTATAGTGGTCAAAGCGCTCATCCCAAACGCCACGATACTGACCATAAGCCAACATTGCACACTTGTAAGTGAGCGCAGGTAGATCTGTTATGCCGTTGATGCGACAAGACTGAGCAATGATACGACGATCAAAATCGGCATTGTAAGTGACTATCGTCTTACCAGCTAAAAATGGCAATGCCGACTCGAGTACAGAGGCAAATAGTGGCGCATCGACTAAGTGTGCTTTGGTGAGCCCATGTATCGCTGTCGATCCCTCTGGAATAGAAGCCATTTGACAGTTAATCAGAGTATCTAGCAACACTTCTCCAGTATTGGAGATTATCGCTAGTTGTATGACTTCGTCGATATCTCTGAGACCAGTAGTCTCAGTATCGAGTATGACGTAGTCCTGAGAGCCGAGCACAAACTTAGCAAAGTCTATGGCATTATTGCGGTCCAGCATCTTTTGCTTGTGATCTGGTTCGGGCACACTATCCACCAATCTTGTGCTAAGGACTCTATTGACTGCCAAAGTATAACCTGGCAATGCCCAGAGCTAAGATATCGTGCCACAAAAGGCAGTATTTTTATCACAATGCAGGACGCAAAGCAGTGATCTAATGTTGTAAACAGTGCCAACTATAAGGGGGAATCTACGATGTCAGAGAGGTTGCAGATCAAGCCGGGCTCAACGGGCCAAGCTACAATCGTAATTCTGCAACTTAGCTACTGAGAGAATATCGCTGCATTGGTCAAGAGGGCAAAAATGACTTTACACTACGGCCGCCTATTGTTTTTGCATAAATGTCTTGCTTGCTTTTTTACTTTGCTACTTTGCCTATCTGGCGGTCTGCCGCTATCTGTACTGCCGGTACTGGCACAAGGTCTGAGCTATGGACAACCAGCTCCGGAGCTAACCAATGAGCAAAAGCGAGACCAGCAAATTGATCTAACTGTAAGTGAGTCAAAACCAGACAAGCAAGCACAATTGCAGCCTATCTCAAGCGAGGCCAAAGTCCCGGTCGAGACGGAGCCAGTAAGCGCAAGTCGATTGGAGCAAATTGCAGCAAGTTTGCCACCCCTTACAAAGGATGCGATCAAACAATTTAAATTAGCCACAACCGGTCCTGTCAAACCGCAAGTAGCGACCACTCAGACTCTGTCATCCCTGACAAAAACCCAAAACGCTCCGACAAAACCACAAACAAGTAAAGTGGGACCGCTCAAAGTAACCAGAGTAAGCGATCAGGGCAAACTCAGCACAGTAAGCCAGTTAGCCATCACTTTTAACCAGCCCATGATTGCACTCAAAGGGGCAGAGACAGTAAGTCCAGCGGACTATTTGTCCATCGAACCCAAGCCCGAGGGCACCTACCGCTGGCTTGGAGACAAAACAATACTGTTTACTCCAGCCCGGGGACGTCTGCCCAGGGCGACACATTACACAGTAACCATACCGACAACAACAAAATCCATATATGGACAAAGCTTAGACAAGCCCTATGTCTTTAGTATCGACACCCCTCCGGTAACTCCACTAGCGATCGTTAAAAGCCAAGATAAGGCACGCACTACGACACCGCTTATAGTGGCGACTTTTGATCAAGATATAGATCGGCAAGCAATACTTAAATTGCTCACTCTTACCCAAGCCAACAATCAAAATAACAAAATAGGGTTACGTCTGGTTGCCGATGCCATCGCGCTCAGCGACAAATCTCTCAAGGACGTTTTGAGCCAGCACTCAAAAGATCAATGGTTAGCTTTTGAGCCAGTAAATGCTTTGCCTAAAGCAACATCCTTTGTAGTCAAATTTGCCAGTGGTCTACCCTCAAAGGAAGGTCCACTCAAGTCGCAGAAGGCAATCAGTTTTGGCTTTAGTACCTATGGACCGCTCAAACTGATCTCACAACCAGTACCCAATACCTCGCCAGAGAGCTGGAATAGCCAGGTATTTGAATTTTCCAATACCATAGCCGAGTCTAGCTTTGATGCAAAACTCATAAAGATCCAGCCGACCGCGCCAGATCTAAAGATAGAGCAACAAGACTCAAGAATCTCTATCACCGGAGATCTTAAGGCGCTCACCACCTATACCGTCACCTTTGACAAAACTTTGACTGACGAATATGGGCAAAAGCTAGGCACAAATCTCGTCACACGGTTTACCACAGGCAAACGAGAACCAGCCGTGGAGCAAAGAGATCAGCTGGTCACACTGCCAAAATTTGCCAGCCCCGTATTTAGCATCAAAGCCCAGGGCATACCTCAAATCAAGATAACTATACGCAAAGTAACACCAGCCTATTGGTGGGAATACGCCAACATACCTGAGCCTAAATACAAGACAAAAATCAAAGGTCAAATAGTAGAAACAAAAGTAGTATCAGTTGGACAAAACAAAAAGACGATAGAAGTAAATCTGGCACCGCACCTGACCAGAGGCTATGGTCATTTTATCGTCACTACTGAGAGTCTTGGCACAAAACCAGATCAAATTCAATGTAGCCCTACATGGGTCCAGGTAACCAACCTGGGAGCTGATGTGACCAGCGGCAATACACTCACTACGCTGGTGACAAATCTAACCGATGGCAAATTTGTGCAAGGCGCCACAGTGCAAATGCTACCTGCAAAGTCCACCGCCACCACTGGCGAGGACGGTCTAGCCAGACTCTTAGCGCCAGATAGACGGGTGGGCAGCCAAGCCATGCTTGTCTCAAAAGGAGACGATACATCAATCACAGCCAATCGCAACTATCAAGCATGGCTCAAGACACAGATACCACTGAGTCTCAAATGGTACCTGGTGACAGACCGCAATCTTTATAAACCAGGTGAAACAGTCAACTTCAAAGGCTATTGTCGGCTCGTCTCAATTGGAAAGAGAGATGAGTTTATCCACCAACTGCCTGCAATTCCAAAATTAGCCTACAAAATTACAGATGGCACCGGCATAGAAATCGCCCAGGGTGAATGCAAAATAAGTGAAGGCGGCGCTTTTAACTTTAATACAAAACTACCTGATAAAGTCAATCTTGGTAGTGCCAATGTGGTTTTGCAAGCTCTACCAAAAGCTGATAGTCAAATAAGCAAGGCAAAGAAAACTCTAGTATCTGGCTTTGAGGAAATATCTCAGGTAGAGATAAAAACTCAAGATGGGCAGACGATTGCGCCATACAGCACGCAAACTTCTTCATCATTTATGATTCAAGAATTTAGAGCGCCTGAGTTTGAGATGAAGGTCAAAAGCAGTGCTGGCAGCATCCTCAACTTGCAAGAGAGGACTGATCTAGTTGCTAGCACAAAATACTTTGCTGGCGGTACTTTGACAGAGACACCTGTTAACTGGCAGATATCAGCTACTCCTTCGACATTTAGCCCGGTGGGATGGTCAGAATATCGGTTTGGCATAAACCAAAACATCTGGTCTAGAGGCATACCAGCCCCTAGTGAAGCCCGCACCACCTCGTCTCTTACAACTCACACTGGTGCCGATGGTCAAAGTACGATATCTGTAAAAGTCGACAAAGCATCAGAGGGGCAGCCCACTAGCCTCACTTGCAAAGCCGAAGTGCTGGATCTAAATAGACAGTCATGGTCAGACAGCACCACAATCCTGGTACACCCATCGGACTATTATGTCGGTCTAAAATCGAGTCAAAACTATTATCATAGCGACAAACCTCTCGATTATCAGTTGATAGTGACAGACAAAGACGGCAAAGCAAAAGCAGATTGCCCGGTTAATCTCAAGCTCATGATGTCCCAACAGGATGAGCCAGACAAGCTGATTGAGGAGCAAACACTACAATCGACTGCAACACCCCTATCATTTAACTACAAGCCGCAACCTGGCGGTGAGTACAAGATCATTGCCACCGTATCCGATAGCAAAGGACATAAAAGCAAGACTTCAATAACTACCTGGGTGCAGGGCAAACAACAAGAAACCTTCACCACAGTGCAATCACAGACAGTCGAAGTCATGCCCAGTAAAACAAGCTACCAGCCTGGAGAAAAAGCAGAAGTAATAATATTCTCGCCATTTTATCCAGCGCAGGGCACACTCACGGTAAGACGCCTGTCTGTGGTCCAATCAATACCACTGACCATCAACTCCAATGCCACCACCGTGGAGGTACCGGTCAGCAGTGACTACTACAGCGATTTTAACGTGCATGTACAGCTCGCTGGTAAAAGTGCAGTCTACGGAGAGGGCAGCAGCAAAATAACAGTCAAACCACTGGAGCACAAGCTAAAAGTCGTGGCGGCAACCCCTCAGACTGAATACGCTCCTGGTGCAGATAGTGTGATTAATATTGCACTGAGCGATGCCAGTGGTAAGCCAGTGGCCAATGGAGAAGTAGCTATCGCTGTAGTTGATGAATCCATCCTGGCTCTATCAGGCTACAACTGGGGCGATCCATTGGATGCATTTTACCCAGAGGGCAGCGGCAATCTCTATGATATTCACAACCGTGAGACTGTGATCCTTCCAATGTTATTAAAAGATGCCTCCACCCCCCCAGTCCCGGGAAGCTTTAGATACCCTGACAGAAAACACTACTTCCGCAAAGGCTTAGGAGGAGCCCTGGTAAACCCTCGCTATGGCCAATCCAACGAAGTAGGACAGGCAGCAGACTCATTGGCGGCACTACCGCCGCCCTCGGCACTGCCACCGCCACCAATGCCGCAATCAAAGAGAGAGGGCTTCTTTGCCCCGAGTGCAGCACCAAGCCCTCTACCTGCCATTGCCATGAGGACAAACCTTGCCTCTCTGGCATTATTTGAGCCAAGTGTAATCACAGATCAAAATGGCAAAGCCAGTGTCAAGTTGCATCTACCGGACAATCTCACTAGCTACAGGATAATGGCCCTGGCCGCATCTGGTAGCAACAAATTTGGCACGGCAGAGAGCAGCCTGACAGCCAGGCTCCCGCTGTCCATCAAGCCAAGTGCGCCGAGATTTTTAAACTTTGGCGATAGTTGTGAGTTACCGCTGATGGTATACAACCAGAGCAATGAGACACTAAAGACAGAAGTCGTACTGCAAGCAAGTAATGCAAAATTGGCTGAAAAAGCTGACAAATCTGACAACGTCAATGTCTATAGTGCAAACGATGTCCAAACCGCAGCCAAGTCGGTAGAGATCAAAGCGCATGACCGGGTGGAGGTGCGCTTTGCCATGACCACAGAGGATATCGGCAAGATAAAACTCCAGTGCGCAGCCATCGCGCAAGACAAAAGCGATGCCACTTACTTTGAGATCCCAGTACAGACTCCCGCTACGACCGAGTCCACTGCTGCATATGGACAAATCGATGGCGAGCCAAACACTCAAGTTATCTCGCAAAAGTTGGAAATCCCAGCTGATACCTACGACCAGGTAGGTGGTCTGTCAGTCACTACCAGTAGCACCGCCATGCAAAACTTGCTGGACTCCTACATC
>Ga0075163_10000012_pt1 | contig 218954 bp, 191 predicted proteins | sample JI1023141ADNA_FD_71478 | JGI IMG/M metagenome (GOLD analysis project Ga0075163, IMG submission 71478) | Wastewater effluent complex algal communities from Wisconsin, to seasonally profile nutrient transformation and Carbon sequestration -... | ecosystem: Engineered > WWTP > Effluent > Algae...
GTCTGACAGTTATTTATGACTGTCTCCATTGCTTGAGTTGCTTCTTGATACTTATACTGTGCCAGGCAAGCCTCAGCGTAGGCAATACGCTCAGCGTCATTGGTGGGTGTACCGATGGTAGAGAGGTCCACAGTTTTACCAGCCATGGCTCTCAACTTAGCATCAGCCAATCTCAGCTCCATATCGTTAGGATTGAGCTGAATAGCGCGTTGTATTAGACCTTCGGCAGACTCATAGTTATTGGATAAAAAGAATGCACCGTCAGCATCTTTTTGCGCCTTAATCACAAGCGCTCTGGTCATGCCTTTGACAGCATTGGCATCAGATGGATTGTATTGCATCACGATTGAATACTCTTTGAGGGCATCGTCTGTTTTTTCCAGTCTCAAAGAAATCTCCGCCGCTCTACGGTGCAGCTCAACGCTATTGGGATTGAGAGCCAGTCCAGAGCGCACATCACCAAGAGCAAGCTCCAGGTCACCTCTGGCTTCGCGGATGTCAGACATACGCAGGTAGGCTTCTTCGTTTTCGGCTTTGATGCTAATAGCCTTTTGATACTCATTGATAGCAGCTACACGGTTGCCCTGCAGACGGTAGACATCACCCATGGCGATGTGGGCAGGAGCGCTGTTTTGATTGAGCGACAGTGCTGTGTTGAGCGACTTGTTAGCTTCGTCTAGCATATTTTGTTTGAGATAAGCCTGACCAAGTCCATAGTGAGCAGCAGCATTATCACTCTTAAGGGCGATAGCTTCGCTAAAGTCCTGCAATGCTGTGGCTGTTTCACCTGTTTTAAGCTCAATCAGACCACGCTGGACAAAGGCAGTACCATACTTGGGATCGAGTCTAATAGCCTGACTGAGGCTGCGCTTGGCGTCATTGAGGCGACCCTGCTCACGTTGCACCAGACCAAGCACGATATAAGCCTCGGCAGTATCAGGATCGAGCTTGAGCGCTTGACGGCAGGATGCCTCAGCACTGGCCAAAATACCCTGACGCTGTTGTATGACACTCATCGATGATGACTGCAAGCGATAGAGCTTGACCATACCCTGTCCGACATAAGCAAGAGCGGTTTTGTTATTTACCTTTAGCGCCTGGGCAAATTTTTCGTCGGCAGCATCGAGCTTAAACTGTAGTGCCAGAGCCAAGCCCATACCAGTCAAAGCAGCTGTGTCTTTAGAGTTTTTGTTGATAGCCATGCGGAAGGCATCTTGCGCTTGTGCATATTTGCCATCGAGGAGGAGTTTTTCGGCGGCGGCATCATCAGCACTGATTTTGCCTTTAAACAGTCTGTCCCTCAAAGCGTGCACAGCAACACGATTGCTGGGCGGTGCTACACGCAATTGCGATTGAGCAGCGCGAGCACCAGGACCACTACTTGTGGCGCGAGGAGCAGTCTTGACGCTAACTTTTGTGGTAGATTTGGCTGACTGAGCGATAGCTGGTGTTATCTGTAAGAGCATGCCCGGAGTCAGGGCCAGTGCTACGAGCACACCAGTTTTTTTAGATATCGTCACTATATTGTCCTCGCCGGTAACATCCTAAAAGGATGCCCTATGCGGGCTCAGAAAGAATTGGACAGATATAAGGTAGAAACTAATGCAAATCTGGGAACACTGATAATCGCCACGGCAGCAGTGTTTGCGCCATCGCACATTTACTCTTGAAATCTTGAGCTGCCACCACTTTTTACACAAGACCCTCATGCCAGAGGTAATCATCGAGGACCATCTTGTCCTCATTATCAAATTTGACGCCCTCTGCCTCAAGCAATTGCTTTTGCATATCGGGCGGGATATCTATTATTTTGTGTGTACTCATGCCGCCCTTGCTATTGACGACACGGTGCCAAGGCACATTTTGGCTATGATATTTTTTGCCATTAGCTACTTTTGCCGAGCCAGGCAGCGCATTGAGAGCCCAGCCCACACCCTGCGCTGAGAGACGCTTACCTATGAGGTGCGAAATTAGACCATAGGTCAAAACTTTGCCACGCGGGATACGGCAGACTATCTCATAAACAGAGACAAAAGCCGGGCTATCAGTAGTCATCAGACCTCAAAGGCATGATTACAGAATCTTTTGTGCGCTGGAGCATACGCCTGGCAAAGTCCCGCAAGAGTGTATCGCTGCCCCGAGACATGGCACCCAATAATTTGACAGATTTTGCCGAGGGCACAGCACCACTCGCAATCATTGCCCTTGTTATGGTCAGCCTGTTCTCAGCGTTCTTCTCTGTAATTAGATGCGCTATCAACAACTCCTCCAGCTTGCACATCGATAGGTCCGCACGCGGTGACGTCGTATAACAGCAAGCATCAACGACAAAGCTTTTGACGCCTGGAACCTTGTTTGTCCTAAGCAGGTCAATCAGGTACTCACTTCCAAAAATGTCATTAGCAGCCACAAAATGCACCAGTTGGACCAGAGCATCCCTGACTTCCTCATCCTCTTCGTTGGCACCACAAGTTACAAGAGTAGCGAAACGTTCCGGCTGCAGCAAAATATATTTAGAACTCTCTGGTCGTTTGACATCCATATCTAAGCCAACGACATTAGCCAGAAAACCTACTGCGTGAAGTCTCTGGTGCGGTCTGCGGAGCGTGCGCAAATCATCGAGCGCAGTATCTATTTGTTCTTCTAAATTTATTGGCAGAGCGTATATACCCTTGTGTCCAGTGGCACCCTCATAAAGTGTAGGAGAATGACTCAAAGAACCCTGATAACGCTCATAAAGATACCTGCCCACAGTCAAAGCAAAAACGCAAGTAACCACAGTTATAACAACCACAACATAAGGATCTGTCAACACTACCCGCAGTGGCACGGATTGTTTTTTTGGCTTTACACTGCTACGTCGCGCCGGTGCTACAGGCGACGAGTCCTCTGGCAAACCCGCGGGCACAACAAGCGCGCCCTTTGGACCAACCGATACACCATCAACCCTCAAATCTTGTGGGTTTTGCCCCTGCTGATTTTGCGGCACACGAAGGTATTGCTCATAAAAACCAGGCGACTCAATCTCAGATTGAGGGAGAGGAAGTGCCGGGACAACCGGATCAGGAGTAGCTTTTGCCTCGACAAGCCGAGGAGCTGCGGTGGTATCCAACTCAATAACCACACTCATAAAACGCATAATCTTGTCCTGCGGCAGGTCACGCCGGGCAGGATCTACAAAAGGACTGGGGGTATCGCCTTGAGGACGACTCTGGGGTCTGCTACTCGACGGACTGCTACTCTGCGGAATATTTACCTCTGGACCCTTGGACTGAGGAGAATCTACCTCTGGGCTGCTCTGATGACGTCTCAGTGGAGGGGCCACGGCACCACGAAGTAACATCTTCCCAGAGGTGTCGGAGAGCTGCTTGCTGACGTGCTTAGCCCTAAGCTCGGCGCTGATGGACAGAGGAGAGGCATACCTGGGCTTAGCGGCAGGACGCGGCATAAGCTCCTTAAGTCTTGAGGCAACAATTCCCATACTAGCCGGTCTGAGACCAGGCTGCGGAGCGAGCATAGCGCTGACTATTTGCACAAGTGGCTCGGATATTTTGTGGCTCTCAAGCTGACTAATCAAAAAGTCGGATGAACCACTAGCATGGCTGAGCATCACTTCCAGAGGGCTACCCAAGGCAAAAGCGGGCCGTCCGGTAAGCGCCTCAAACATGAGACAACCCAGTGAGTAGATATCAGACTTGGCGCTAGGAGCCTCACCGCGGCACTGCTCAGGGCTCATATAACGGACATTGCCAAAGGACTCACCGGTGAGCGATTGCCCCCGACCAGAACTATTGAAATCAGCCCCCACCAGGCTCATACCAAAATCAGCGAGCACTGGCTTGAGCTGCAAAAAGTCCCCTCTCAAGATGAAAATATCAGTGGGCTCAAGACCACCATGGACCACACCGTACTCATGGGCAAAGTGCAAGCCACGAGCAAGGGCGTAAAATATACTAACCACGTCACTCTCGTGCAGTGAGCGATAACTTTTTAGCATCTCACTGAGACTGTTACGTCCCAGATAACGAGTCAGCATATATGGCTCATCAAAGCCCAGAGGAGCAATCTCCAGGACTTTGAGGATGTGCTCGTGGCGCAAATGCAACAAAGAAGAGCAAGCTCGACCGAAGCGCCTCTTGACGACAGCGTCCTCTCGGCAGCGCCCGTTTAATATCTTGAGAGCCTGCAATTGACCCGTAGCTCTCTCTCTGAGCAAAAGGACCTGAGTCACACGCCCGGTACCGAGACACTCAAGCACATCATGAGTCTGCTCAAAGCGCTGCTGCAGTGGCGCAGGCATCATCTGCGCGACGTCTCTTATGATCTCATGACTGCCTGTTTGAAACATCCATAACACCAAAGCTCATAAGAGGTATATACCCACTTTTTCATATCATCCTGGGATAATGTTCGTGTGCTCTCAAACGCCCACCACTGCCCCAAATGCAATTTGCCGCGCGGCAATGGCATGCGCGTCGGTTCTTTGACGTCTTTTCTCTTTATGGACATGCACTGCCAGTGCGACAGGACAAAGGCGGTTCAGGCCAATCCACAGCCCAAATCCAATTCTCAGTCATGCAAAAGATGCGGCAAAGTGATTGCTGGGCCAAAACGACTGGGCAGTTTTACCGCGTTTTTGCTCAAAGACTTGCGCTGTAGCTGTGCTAAACCTTTGCTGCAGGTAGGCAGTGCCGATGTCATGGCAACCAGATACAGACCTCCTCAAGCCACCTGGGGCAAACGCCAACAGCAAATACAAACAGCCCTGCGCACAAAGGCAAGCAACACCTTTGCCAAAGATGCAGCGCTTATATCTCTCGCCCCAGGCACAACAATTGGTGGCTGCTATCAGCTCATTGAGATGGTCGGCAAGGGAGGCATGGGTGTAGTTTACAAAGCCAGACACAGGGCTTTAGATCGCACACTGGCTCTCAAATTCTTAGCACCTTCAATGGTCTCCCGCGAGAGCTGGCAATTATTTCAGCAAGAAGCAAAACTCAACGCCACATTGAGCCATCCCTCGCTCTGTCAAATCTACGATCTGGGCATCCACGCTAATGCCTTGCCCTTTTATGCCATGGATTTTATAGACGGCCAGACCCTCGAAGAAGTCATCATGGGCACCGGACCACTCAGTGTTGGCGCTACACTGGAAATTTTTATCAAAGTAGCAGAAGGGCTATCATATGCCCATCGCCGCAATGTAGTACACCGAGATATTAAACCGGCCAACATAATGATTGCCGACACCACCGGTGACACCACAGAAATCAAGCTCCTCGACTTTGGTATCGCTGAGCTTGGCGAAAAGCAAGGCAGAGAAGGCGGACAAGAAGCAAAGAAAATAATCGGCAGTGCAGCTTACATGAGCCCTGAGCAGTTTGCTGGACGGACAACCGACGCCCGCTCCGACATCTACAGCTTGGGCTGCACTATATATGAGACACTCACTGGCGCTCTGCCTTTTGACAGCGAAGACTTTGATACATTGGACCGGCAACACTCAACGGCCGAACCTCCGCTTTTGTCGGACACTACAAATATTGCTTACCCGCAAGAACTTGAAGCAGTAATCAAAAAGTGTCTGCATAAAAGCCGCGACCGCCGCTATCAAAACGCCAGTGAACTAGCAATAGATCTGCAGCGCATCTTGAGCCACAAAGACTTACAATTTGCCAGAGCCGAGCAAGAGAGCCTGCAGCAAGCCCAGCGGACCAAATCGGATCATCTACCATCGGCAAGAATAGTTCTAGTAGCAGTGCTTGCTGTTGCGTTAATTGTGCTCATAGCCCTACAAATAACTGAGAGCACTCACTCCTTTTTGAGCAAACAAAACTTACCACTTCCATCAGCCCAAAACCCTAAGACACAAAACAATCCCAACCCGCAGGAATCAAAACTTTTTGACCAAGAGGCCCTCCAAGATATCAGTAGCGACCCAAGACTTCAGAATTTAAGAGAGATAAAAGAAAACGAGTTTTTCGTTAGCAGCAAACCATCCAGTTCAAAAATTCCAACAAGAACATTCCGATTTCCCAACGCTGGTATTCCCATGGTGCTCATTGCCAAAACAGCGAAGGGTTTAACTGCCATCAAATGCACTGGAACGGTCGAGGTCACCTCCGAGTATCTTGAGCTATTGCCATCCAGCACTTATGACGCAGATCAATTAATCCGCGGCTTTAGACCACAGGACATAACGGGACTGGATCTAACTAGATGCATTGCCTCAGAGACAAACCTCCTCAGGGACTCCCTCACACGATTTAAGCTCAAATCGCTCAGACTAAGTAAGGCGCAGTGCACATCCACCAATTTCAAACTCCTGCAAAACATGGCGCCTAATTCATATTTAGAGCTTAAAGGCGAAGTTGGATCGCAAGAAGCAATGCCGATGGGAGCCAAATTACCGGCAATCCCGAATGTTGACACACTGGCGCTGACAAACTTATCACTTCCGTTGCAAGACATCATGTCCACGCCAACAAAGATGCCATTTTCAACCCTGCTTGTAACTAGCTGCCCTCTTACAAAAAAAGAAACCCTACTTATTTCTCAATGGCCAAATCTAAGAGTTTTCCAAATGCACACACTCAAGCGTGATGGCAGCTTTCTTGAGCCCCTGTTAAATAGTTCAAGATTGAAAACCCTCACTATCACCGATAGCGAACTTGATCTGCGGACAATCGATTTAAGTAAACTCTCAACCAGCAATAGAGCATTAAACCTGACATTTGTAGGGTTGAGACAAACTAGTTCTAATTTTGAACAGCTCCACAAATTGAGAACAAAATTCCCTTCTGCCACCTATACAAGCCCACTCACTGACTACTCCCTCCAATAGCCAACTTTACGTCAAAAGCCCATGCCCCCAAAAGAATCCACAACTTGTCCCAAATGCGCTAGACCAGTGGCAACGGGGGAGCGCGTTGGCTCTTTGACCTCTTTTCTCTTTATGGACATGCACTGCCAGTGTCATAATTTAGGCAAACAAGCAAATAAAGGGCGAGCAGCTGCTGATAGCAAGTCTTGCAAACGCTGTGGCAAAGTCATTGCCGGTCCAAAACGATTGGGTAGCTTTACTGGATTTTTACTCGGTGACTTGCGCTGTAGTTGCCCCACACCCTTGCTACAAGGTGCCAGTAACAATGCCATGGAGACCCGATACAGACCACCTCAAGCCACCTGGGGCAAGCGCAAAGAGCAAATGCAAACAGCGATGCGCACAAGAGTAGGCAACTTTGCTGGTGATGCTGCACTGATATCGCTGGCACCTGGAGCTATCATTGGTGGCTGCTACCAGTTGTTAGAAATGATTGGCAAAGGTGGCATGGGCGTAGTCTACAAGGCCAGACACACTGCCTTAAATCGTATCCTGGCATTGAAGTTCTTAGCACCGTCCATGGTATCTCGCGAAAGCTGGCAACTGTTTCAGCAAGAAGCAAAACTCAACGCCACATTAAGCCATCCATCACTCTGTCAAATCTACGATCTGGGCATCCACGCCAATGCCCTGCCCTACTATGCCATGGATTTTGTCGGTGGCCAGACCCTGGAAGAGATCATCATCAATAGTGGTCCACTCAGTGTGGGAGCCACTCTAGAAATCTTTATCAAAGTGGTAGAAGGGCTATCATATGCCCATCGCCGCAATGTTGTGCATAGAGATATTAAACCAGCCAACATCATGGTCAACAGTACCACTGGCGATACCGCTACAGTAAAACTCCTGGATTTTGGCATCGCCGAGCTAGGCACAAAGGGCAGTCGCGCCGGATCAAAGACTGAACGGATAATCGGCAGTGCTGCTTACATGAGTCCTGAGCAGTTTGCTGGACGCACTACCGATGCCCGCTCAGACATATACAGCCTGGGCTGCTCCATCTTTGAGACACTCACCGGCAATGTACCATTTGAGGGCGATGACTTTAGTACCATGGCTAAGCAACACACAAATGTTGAGCCCAGGTTGCTGTCAGACGCAACAGGACTTGTCTTTCCGCTGGCTATCGAAGCTATCGTCAAAAAATGTCTGCACAAAATGCGCGATCAGCGCTATCAAAACGCCAGTGAACTGGTTATCGATTTACAACGAGTACTCGACAACAAAGACTTACAGTTTGCCCGTCCGGAGCTAGCAACCTTAGAAGACAATAGCACTAAGTCACAAAACAACAATTCACTGGCAAAGCCACTCTTAATAAGCGGTCTGGCTATAATAACTGTTGCCGGTTTGTCATTTTGGGCTGTCAATGCCGGCCTTAAAGTTTTACAAGAGCGTCAAACCAAAACTCCCGCCCCCACTCAGTCAGTGGTCTCTCAAGGTCCGGCAAATCCAGTTCCTTTTAGTGTGGACTCCATGATGGAGATATCCAACAAAATGATAGGTACAGCGCCAACGCAGGCGGTTTACCTACCTAATATCAAAGCAAACCAATTTTATGTAACCACAACTGTCGATGCCCAGGGAAATAGAACAAAAGTTTTTGAATTTCCCTTTGAAAAGAGCCCAGCCATGCTTGTGCAGGAGGGCGTGACCGTAAAGGATTCAGCCTGCCAGGGTCGCGTAGCTGTCAGTGAAGCACCTCTCAGCATTTTGCTGGCAGAAACATACGCTAACGCAGAGGAGCTAGCCAAAGGTTTTAGACCTCAGGATATAACAGGAATCAAACTCGAACTTTCGCAAAACGACGAACACAAGCTACTTGAAGCGGCTCTCAAAAAATTTAAACTCTCGCTTTTGGCTCTCGGTGGACCGCAATGGACGCCCGCCAATATCAAACTCCTGCCCCTCTTAAAACCACATTCTTACCTTTTAGTTGACACCTGGAGAATGACAGGTAGAACCACTCATACTCTTCCAATTCTGCCAAATGTCGATACATTTGCCATGACCGACTGCAACGTCAGATTTGCTAATTTGTTTGAGAAGCCGGATCAAATGACCTTTAAAAATCTAGGCCTCATCAACACATCATTGAGCAAAGAAGATCTAGTCCATGTCTCCAACTGGCCTAACTTGAGCAGCGTCACCATTGCATCCCCACTGACATCAGCCGCTCCAATCAAGCCACTACTAGAAGCCAAACAGATAAACCAAGTCATCATCAGGCAAGAACGCCTTAACTTAGCCGACCTGGATATCGAAAATTTGGCTAAAACTAAGATCCCGCAGCAAAAGACTATTATCTTTGAAGGCTTGCCACTAACCAGAGAAAACATAGAAAAAGTCTATCAACTCAAAAAACTATATAGCAACGTCGAAATAACTAAAGCAAAAGCACGTGCGGTTGACGTTCTCCCTGAAACCCCCATAAACCGACTATAATTTCACAGTGCCTGACAAACCTACCAATGCCTGCCCTAAATGCGCCAAACCTGTGGCGACAGGGGAGCGCGTCGGCTCTTTGACGTCTTTTCTCTTCATGGACATGCACTGTCAGTGCCACCTCTCAAGAGAGCAGACAGACAGAGCAAAAGTAGCGGCTGACAGCCAGTCCTGCAAACGCTGCGGCAAAGTCATTGCTGGTCCCAAACGCAAAGGCAGTTTTACGGCTTTTCTCCTAAAAGACATGCGCTGCCAGTGCGACCAGCCAATTGCCGCCACTGGCTCCGGGCAAAAATCAGCCGATGCACTTAAAACAAGATTTTATAGACCGATATTAGCAAGCGACACTCGCAGGCGCGGGCATGAGACCATGCGTCAGACCAGAGCAAACCAGCTGCAAAAGTCTGATGCCCAACTAGTCACTTTATCCACCGGCCAAATCATTGGCGGCTGCTATCAGCTTGCCAGCCTGATTGGTCAAGGCGGCATGGGACTGGTATACAGAGCCAGTCACATCACCCTTGGCCGCACCTGTGCTCTCAAGTTTTTAGCACCGTCAATGGTATCGCGTACCAGCTGGCAACTCTTCCAAAAGGAAGCGCAAATTATATCGTCTTTAAACCATCCTACTATCTGCCATATCTACGATCTGGGTATACACGCCAGCTCACTGCCCTTTTATGCTATGGATTATCTAGCAGGACGAACAGTAGATCAAGTAATCACCGATGACGGTCCACTCAGCGTGGGCGCCACCGTTGAGATAGCAATCAAAGTAGCAGAGGGGCTCTCCTACGCACACAGACGGGCGGTGGTACATAAAGACATCAAGCCTGCCAATATCATGCTGGTGCCCAATGACCAGGGCAACATCGATGTAAAACTACTGGACTTTGGCATTGCTCAGCTCAGCGAGACACGCAGCACAGATAGCACAGCCATAAGCGACGAGGTAGTTGGTAGCGCAGCTTACATGAGTCCGGAGCAATTTACTGACGGTCAAGTTGACTTACGCTCAGATATTTACAGCCTGGGCTGCACAATTTTTGAGACTCTGACTGGTGTTACGCCGTTTCACGCTGATGATCTTGATGAGCTGGCCCGCATGCATCACAAAGTCACCGCTCCACTCATGTCGGAAGTCACCGGGTTACAGTTTCCACTAGCGATTGAGGCGGTGGTAAAAAAATGCATGCAAAAGCAACCGCAAAGCAGGTATCAAAACGCCAACGAATTAGCCATAGACTTGCAACGCATCCTTGATCACAAACCATTGCAGTTTGCAGTAGATCAGCTCGCATCAATAACACTAGCCAATCAGACAGTCGATAGCACAGCCACAACCAGAGGGGCAGCGGCCACAATCGGGCTGTCCATTTTGGGTATTACTGGACTTTTATTGCTCCTGGCGGGCACGGTCTATATGGTTGTGGACTACAACGCCAAAAAAAGCATCAAACCAGATCACAGTGATCAAGCCAAGGTACAATCGCCAGAGACAAAGGTGGCTGGGCAAGAGGCTCTCGATATGTCATCGGTAAACAAACTATCAGCATCCAATGGACCTGACTACTTCGAACAAAATCTACTGAACGGTGTCAAAAAGGTCAATCCATCAGCGACGTCTGACAATAATGCAATTGATCCTGGGCCAGGAGAAGAATTTGGATCGGTCGGTCTTGTGGTCGAACAGTTTGGTAAACAAGCGATGCAGAGCCCTGCACCGATGGAGGGTTTTAACGGCTCAAGTAATAGCTTTTACAAAGGACTGCAAAAGAATAGCTCCGGAATAACAGAGCGTGTATACAACTTTGGCAACAAGCTCGTGCCGGGTGTTTTGACCTACTACAAAGACGTAACCAGTAGCGATGACAGAGGGCGACGCTTTGAATGCATTGGCACTGTTAAGCTACCGGCCACAGGTGATGTAGTTTACGCACTCTCCGGGGAGCTAGCCAACCCCGAAGCTGTGCTTGCAAACTTTAATAGTGGCGATATACAAGGCATTGATGCGGGCAACACTCACGAGCATCCAGTCAAAATAATAAAAGAGCTGCATAGATTTAAGGGGCTGAGATACTTGAGATTGAGCGGCTTCCAGCAAGGTCCAGACACAGCCAGTACCGTAAACGCCATGCCAAACCTCAAACGACTTGCGCTGATTGACTGGCACAACGAACTTAAATACCCCCTGGTCTTATCGCCCCAAATAAAGCTGATTGCTTTTGAGGTCGAATATGGACGAGGCCGAATTGACAGCTTTTTTGCAGAACCGGTGGAACAAAATAATATTGAATATTTCAACATGGTCGAAATCCCAATTAAAAGGGAGGACCTGCTCTATATAACCCGCCTAAAACGACTCAAAACGCTCTCACTAGCTCAGGTGCATCTGGACTCAGCACTTTTTGAGCTACTGGGAGAATGCGCTGGTCTGCAAAACCTTGCGCTGCGCGATCATCTACTTGATTTTAACAATGACAAGATCCAAATATTGAGCAAATTGACCGGCTTAAAATCAGTCTTTATCGAATGCGACATGGTAAGCAATATACAAATGCAAAAAATCGAGCATCAACTTAAGCAAGCCCTACCTGGTGCTCAGGTTATGGTGCGTTAGATGCTTTTGCTATTACTAGCGCAGCAAGTCTAAGACTGAGATAATCAAAGGATGCCATCTCCCACCAACAATTGCCCCAAATGTTTTTTGCCGCTAGCTAGTAGTGACCGCTCTGGCTCACTGACGTCATTTTTGTTTGCCGATATGCATTGCCAGTGTGATGCCGCCGCCCTCGACAATGCCAACCGACTCAAAAGCGATTCCGAGTCCTGCAAACGCTGCGGCAAAGTGATTGCCTCAGCCAGGAGGCAGGGTAGCTTTACTTCATTTTTGCTCAAAGACATGCGCTGCAGCTGTGCCAAACCGCTGCGACAAAGTACCAATAAAGATGCCATGGCTACAAGATTTGTACCTCAGGGCGGGCAGTGGTCGAGACGCAAACAGGCTCAGCACACCGAGATGCGCTCCCGCAACTCCAGTAATTTTGCCCGCGATGCTGCTCTGGTCAAACTCAAACCTGGTGAAATCATCGGTGGCTGCTACCGCCTCGACCAGCTCGTAGGCAAGGGAGGCATGGGTGTAGTCTACAAGGCCAGCCACATACTACTTGGGCGCACAGTCGCCTTAAAGTTTTTAGCACCTTCACTGGTATCGCTTGAGAGCTGGCAACTCTTCCAGCGTGAAGCCAAAATCAATTCATCTCTGACTCACCCAATCCTGTGTCAAATCTACGACCTGGGCATACACGCTGGCTCTTTGCCCTTTTATGCCATGGACTTTATCGAAGGACAGACACTGGAAGAAATAATCATCAAAAATGGACCGCTCAGTGTCGGTGCTACTCTGGAGGTATTTATCAAAGTAGCAGAAGGTCTCTCTTATGCTCACAGACGCTCGATTGTGCACAGAGATATCAAGCCAGCCAATATCATGGTGGCGAAGCGCGCTGATGGCAGCCCAGAAATCAAGCTCCTGGATTTTGGTATATCAGAGCTAAGCGATGATGCCGGCAAAAAGCAACGCGACAAAGTCGAAAGAGCAATTGGCAGCGCTGCCTACATGAGTCCTGAACAATTTGATGGACATGACCTGGACTTACGATCTGACATATACAGCCTGGGCTGCTCAATACATGAGACTTTGACAGGCAACCCACCATATGAGGCCGATGACCTCCAGGGACTGGTCTTAAAACACAAAAGCGAAGAGCCCCCACTGCTTGGTGATACAACTGGTATTGCCTTTCCCAATGCACTGCAAGCGGTGCTAATTAAATGCCTGCAAAAACGCAAAGACTACCGCTACCAAAATGCTAGCGAGCTTGCCATCGACTTACAGCGTATACGAGACAAAAAAGAACTGCAATTTGCTAAAGCAGAGCTTGACCAGCTAGAAGAATTGGAAAGAGAAAAGCGTGTCAATAACACAGCCGGCAAAACCCTCGCCATATTTGTCTCTGCTGTAGCTGTACTGGCACTGATTGCGTTAGTGGCTGTGGTCAACTTTAACAAGACGCCGACAGCAATCGATCCGCTAACAAAAATAAAAGTGGAAGAATCATCGCCTCTAGAAAAGCCTGACAAAAGCAATACCAAATCAAAAGTTGTCGATCTGCAAGCCCCGGACTCACTGATGGCACAAGTAGATCCCCATCCACAAAAGGCAGACAGAGCTGATCCTGGTCCCGGACATCCGACAGAAACATTGCCAGTATATAAACCAGATCAGTTTTTTTTGCAATTGCACCAAAACGATGAAGGCAAAACGGTAAATGTATACAGCTTTCCTTTTAGCGACAAACTACCGGTAAAGATTGCCTTATACACCACTGCCAATGGTGTCATCAATGTGTTCAAAATCCATGCCTGTAAAGGAGTACTTGGTATCAACGCAGATCAAAATATCATGCTCAAGCCGCAGGATCACGTCATCAACATCGAAAACCTTGTCCCCGGCTTTAGGAAGCAAGACATCAAAGGAATTGATTTGGGGCTTTATTTTACTGACGCTCCCAAGTTTTTAAGGGCAGCCATCGATAGATTTGACCTCAAGGCAATGATACTAAGCTCGAGCCAACAATCAAAAGAGTCAATGGCTGCGCTGGCCAAAATTAAGACTGTGGATTATCTCGAACTCAAAGCCTGGGATAACAGCGGACAAAAGTCAAACATGGTTAAAATCCCAGCAGCGCTGGAGATCAACAGACTCGAACTAAACGTTTACAAAGGTGATTTGAAAGACCTTTTTGAATTGGCGCCTGACAAAATCAAACTTACCAACGCTATTATCAAAAACACTCAGCTGAGCAAGCAAGACGTCGAGTTTTTGTCCGCAATTAAGAGCCTCAGAGCAGTTAAATTTGAAAACTGCTTGCTGACAGCTGAATCACTGGCACCAATCTTTGCCTCGCATAGCATTGCAAAACTGACTCTGGCAGAAGCGACTTTTGATCTCGAAAATCTTGATTGCAGAAGGATAAGATCTAGTCCCATGGAAAAACTCAACCTTGATATCGGTCAGACCTTATCCACGGCTGCCAGACTCAAAATCGAAGAACTAAAAAAGAGAATAAAGAGAGTGGACCTTTCGCGAGGCGATGGTTTTACGTCGTATTGACGACTACCAGGTTAGTAGAGTAAGCACCAATTGTGCAGTTGACTGCACCTAAACCTCAGACCAAATGCTTACATTACGTTATTTTGGGAGAGTCTGTGGGGACTTCTAGCCAAACTGGGTACAATAAAAACAAGTTATTTCCCGGCAGAGTGCATCCGATATGCTTTTAAAATCACGCCAGGCTGTCCGTCCCGCAGTCAAACTAGATACATACAGACAGGGCGATGTCTTACTACAAAAGGTTTTGAGTATCCCTGACAATGCTCTAGAGCAGGAGTGCGACAAGCGAGTCATCCTCCAGTACGGCGAAGTGACTGGTCATGCCCACGCTATCAGCACAGACTTTGCTCAGATGTTCACCGCCAGAGGGCAGCGCTATCTCGCCGTCCGCCCAGGCGCCTTGCTTGTCCACGAAGAGCATGCCACAATCGCATTACCGGCAGGGTATTACCGCGTCATCCAGCAACGCGAGTATGTACCGGAAGCACCACCTAGAGATGTCGTCGACTGAGACACTGCAAAAACTAACAACTAAGCACCTCAAGAGCCTGGAAAAAACCAGAAACCAGTGGCGCGAGTACGGTCTTGGCACAGGTAAAACCGACCGAGCCGCGGCTGAAGCAGCAATGCACCAGGCCTATCAAGCTGTCGGACTGAAGCCACCCAAAGTAATTATCTGGCTGGGCTCGCCCTGGGCAGGCAACACAGCGGCCAAGTTACTGGATAGCGATATTGACTGGCCCTATCACCTCAACACCAGTCAATTTGATGTCTGGGAGGCAGTCTGGCGCCAGTGTGTCAAAAAAATAGAAGCACTGGTTGGTCCAGACAAATGGAGTCTTGTACGCAAGCAACTGCGACAGGAAGCTGACCAGAAGGTACTTAAAAAAGAAGGCGTACTATTAGAAAAGTATGTCAAAGATCAATTTGCCGAAAACATGGGCATCCATGTGTGGCAGTATCTACGAGGCTTTTGCGGTGTTGCGATTCACCGGCGTTTGCGCGATCAAGCCGAAGAAGCAGTAAAAGCAAACATAGATGGCAAACTCTCAGCCGTTGTGGCCGAGCAAATTTATCATGAGCTAGTCCAACCCATCCATCTACAAGTCTCGAGTTATGTTGCCGAGCCTCTCAAACAGAGGGTCCCGACCATGGCTGGTATCATGGCTGGTCCACAAAAGTGGGACTGCCTCTATGGTCAGCAGGATGCTGGCTGGCTCTCCTACTATGACTTTGTTGCCAAACTACAGATACCAGGCACCGAGCCTTTGCAGGGACTGATGGCACTGGCCCAGCACGCTGGCTGGTTTTGGCCCTACGAAAACGTCTGTATCATGACTGAGCGCCCCCTGGCGCTACAGCGCGACAACAGGTTTCGCATCCACGGCGAGACCGACATGTGCTTGCGCTACAGCGACGGCTGGGGCTTATACGCCTGGCACGGAGTGCTGGTGCCTCCTTATGTCATCTTGCTACCAGAGCCACTCACCTTTGACCTTATAGAGTCCGAGCCCAATGCCGAAGTAAGACGAGTACTTATAGAAAGATTTGGTCTCGAAAACTATCTGCGCGAAGGCAAAGTGCTACGCATCCACCAGGACGCAGCCGGCATACTTTATAGAATGAATCTGGAATCGGATGAACCAATCCTCGTTGTGCGCGTAATGAATAGCACCCCGGAGCCAGACGGCACTATAAAAGAGTATTTTTTGCGCGTACCGCCTAATATGCAGCGGGCAAAACAAGCAGTAGCCTGGACATTTGGGCTGACCGAAGAAGAATACGACCCACTGGTTGAGACATAGCAAGCTTTCAAAAATTTCTTTTTGGGGTACTTGCCAGATTCTAGACGACCGGTCTATTATATTAGAGTGAAAGGCAAGCGGAAATGTTCCCCAGCCGAACACTCTCTAAATCGAGGTTAGAGCCATGAGTACAATTGATGCAATCAATGTTTCATTCCAGGCTCAACGCGGTCTAGCTGAAGGTATTGAATTCCCTAGAAGTCTCTTTACTCTCTGGCAAAACCAACTGAGCCGTAAGCACCAGGCTAATCAGCAGCGCTTAGAAGCATGCAAAAAAGCAAAAGGATGCTCAGCAAAAATCGACAAATGCAAATTTTTGCACAAAAATTAGACGACCGGTCTACTGGTCACAGTCCGGGAGACGTAAAGCTCCATCCCTCCAACTCTCTTAAATCAAAAGGATTACGACAATGCTAGATAGTGAACTCTTTACCCTGATGGTGGTTGTATTTGCACTCTGGTTGCTGGTTGACGACGTGCGCAAAGGCCTCAAAGACGCCAATGTCAAACTGCCAATCAATATCAGTGAGCCCGGTACTCGCACCACAGTACGCACCTATGCCACTCTCAAAAGACCAGTCCCAGTCTTCACACAAGCACCAGCGCTGAGACGTGAAGAACAAGCCGCTGCCAGCGCTGGTAAAGCTCTCGGCATGCACTAACAACTGATGCGCGACCAAGTAAATAATTAGAACCCAAACAATAAGTCCAGGTCCTCAAGGAAAGAAATAACATGAAAACTGCCACCAAAATTGATACCAGAGAAGTGCTTATCGAGGCTGGTAAAAAAGTGATGCTTTCTAAGGGGTTTAACAACACCGGTATACAAGAAATCGTCTCCACCTCTGGAGTGCCTAAAGGCTCGTTTTATCACTATTTTGAAAGCAAAGAGGCTTTTGCGCTTGCTGTCATCAATAGTTTTGACCAATGTCAGTCAGACAAAATCCGCAAGAGTTTAAACGCCACAGAGCTCTCGCCACTCAATCGTCTCAAGCACTACTTTAAACGTATGGCAGACGATCTGGCTATCGCTCCCTGTCGCAGTGGCTGCCTGGTTGGCACTCTATCACAAGAAATGAGCGGACAAAGCGAGCAGCTGAGACAAAAACTTGCCGAAGTCTTAGATGGCTGGAAAGATCAATTTGCCGCTTGTCTTAAAGATGGGCAGACCATCAAAGAAATAAGACAAGATCTCTGCCCCAAAGAATTAGCAGAAGTAGTCTTGAGTGGCTGGGAAGGTGCTGTTTTACGCAGCAAAGCAACCAACAGCATGGCACCAGTGCAGTCGTTTCAAGAAATTTTGCCCAAACTTTTGTCATAACATACAGTGCACAAATATTGAGCAATGCTAGGGTTTACCCTAAAGAGATTGCCTGTTTATAGCCTGGGAAATGCCACAAGCAGCGCGCATAATCAAGAGACCGTGGGTACAGCCGCTCTTGAGAGAACCCAGAATCAAAAGCATGCAAGACATCAAAGTATCTGACCCTAGTACAGAACTCGTAAGCGCTCGTTTAGGGACGGAGCCACTGGTTGGTACAACCCTCAATGAACGTTACCGCATTGAGTCACTTATTGCCGCCGGCGGCATGGGCAGAGTCTATCGCGGCATGCATACAGCTCTTTTGCAACCAGTTGCAATAAAACTTTTGCACAGTCATTTACTGACCAGCCCCCAGGCAGCAGAGCGCTTTTTTACAGAAGCCAGAGCGGCCAGCAAGCTGCGCCATCCGGCCATTGCCTCAGTATCTGACTATGGTGAGAGTGAGAGCGGTGAGCCTTATATCGTGATGGACTACATACAGGGCCAGCCACTCTCACAAAAGCTGCATGAGTCAGGCACATTGAGCGCAGCTGATTGTGTGCGTATTGCTATCAGCGTACTGAGTGCACTTAACTGTTGCCATGCTCAAAATATTATTCATAGAGATCTAAAACCAAGCAATATTATTCTGACGGACAATCCAGAGGATCCTTTTCCCGCCAAACTTGTTGACTTTGGCATAGCCAAGCTCGCTCGGGAAGAAGGAGAAGCAGGCCGCGTCACCGCCACTGGCGAAATTTTTGGCAGCCCTTACTACATGAGTCCCGAACAATGTCAGAGCAATCAAATTGATGGTCGCACCGACATCTATGCCCTTGGTTGTGTGCTTTATGAATGTGTCAGTGGTAAGCCACCTTTTAGTGGACGTAATCTCATCGAGATATTGATGCGCCAGTGCAGCGAGTCAGCGCCACCATTACTTGACCTCGCTCCAGAGTGCCCTAAATACTTGAGCGACATTATCCATGCCATGCTCGAAAAGTCCCCCGACAATAGACCGGCCACAGCCGAGCAAGTCCTATCGATGATAGATAAAGCCGAAAAACTAAAAGGTAAAACAACACCTGTATTAATCAGCAAAGCAGAAAAGAATAAATCAGATGCTCGCGCAAAAACAGAGACCAGAGTCAAAGCAGACGCCATTACCAGTAGTATCACCAGAGTAAAGATTGCCCTCAGCCTGACTGCCATTGTCATTGCTGGTAGCGCTGCCTGGCTGCTACCTGGCACATTTAATAAACCTCTAGACCCGCAAATCGACTTTATGGTGCGCACACTCCCACCCTCTGCCGCCCAAGTGGACGAAGTCGATGCATTAATAGAAAGAGCTGATACTGAACGCATGAATGGTGAGTTTTTTGAGGCCAGACAGAGCTTTGATATGGCTGATCAAAAGTGCAGATATCTCAACACTTATCCGGCAAATGCAATCAACGATCGCGCTGCTTTGATAAAAATCGGACAAGCACTTTGTAAACTCAGAGTCAAAGACTTACCAGATCTACATGTCAGTCCGGTTTTTGGCAGTTTTGAACTCAATGAAGAAAGGCTGGCTAAAATGCAAGAAGCCCAAGATCTGCTTGAACAGGCGGTGCAATATGCCGACAAAGCCAACACGGGCATCACCAAAATAGATATAGAAGACACAGTACCCAAACTGGGTCACAAGCTTAAAACCACTGCCCGCATATATCTTGCTGCAGTGCAATTATTGGCTAACGACATTGCCGGGGCACAGCAAACTTTTGTTGTTGCTGACAATATGGTCAAAGCACAATCCCCGGTATTAAACGACTGCGAGGCAGACTTACTGCACGAAATAGGCGCAGAACTACTCTGGCAACACGGAAAATATCTGGAAGCGGGGAGGTTTTATGGACAGGCGCCATCCATTGCCGGGGCAGAAGGTTACTTAGAACCAGATAACAACTTTGCAGGCAAATATATCAACGCTAATCACGACTACAAACTCACCCTCCATACAGGCGGGATCAAAAGTGCACCCGTGATAGCCCATATGCCCCAACAGATAACAGCCCAAAAACCACTAACTGCTATAGGCGGCAACTGGCAGGATCTTACACTTGCCGCCCCCCTGGACAAACCAGTACCAGTGACCGGGTCTGCTTATGGCGGATTTGCCATAATTGAGCTCACCGAGCCAGGACTGGAGATTGCCACTAGGACGACCTATATCGCCCTGCACATGGGCAACACATTGATTTTAAGAACCCAGGGCATAGATGTTGCCTCCGATAAATCGATTCCTTGTCGCTCATTGATAATCATGCAAAATGTCAAGCATTGAGTAGCTCAGACTCAATAGACAAAAGCAGTAACTGCCCCCCAAAATTAACGAACTAACTACCAAAGCGTGGCAAAATAGACATACCTGAGGTCCAACCTGACTACAAAGGGCACCTCAATTTGTCTATAATTTGCCTAATCGCGTAAGACCCATAGCCGAGATATTTATGTCGCCTGACAACAAACCAGATGAGAGATATACCAGAGATTCACTCTTCAAAGCCAAACTGACCGATATCAGACGTCAGGAACGCAAAAAGACCGAAGAGACCAAAAAGATTCTGAATGCACGCTCCAGCCTGGCCACTTCTAAGACAATAATGCCGCCAGAAGAAGAAGTCTCCACCGGCAAAGATCGTCATCATGTCCTTAAAGACCCTAAGACCGGTCTGTACACAGAGCGTTTTGTCAAAAGAGTGCTCAAAGAAGAAGTCAAACGCGCCAAACGCTACAAAAATTCTCTCGGTATCATAGTCGGTACCATTATCAACGCTGAAGACATTGAAAGAAGCGGTGGACCCATCGCCAAAGCAGCCCTTGATATCGAATCAGCACGAGTGCTGCAAGAGTGCATCCGCGACGTCGATGTCCCGGGCAAGCTCGATGACGGTGGATTTATCGTGGTTTGCCCCGAGACCGGCGAGGTCGGCTTGCAAATAATTATCGAAAGACTGCACAAGCGACTCAATTACAACCAAAAGGTCAACTTGCGTACCACCTGGGAACCAGTCTTTTGCTTTGAAGCAGCGGCATTTGGTACCAGTTTAAACAACCCTGACTTTTTGCTAAACTCGGCTCTAGAGAAGTTAACTCTCACGGCACTTGAAACCAAGGCCGAAATGGAAAACGTCGTCAACGAAGAGAAGTGGTAAGGTCTGAAAGACTCTGATCCAGGGCTTGCAAAATACAAACCAGGTTATCTCATCCAGGGCACTTATCTGATCAAGGAAGTGCTCGGCAAGGGCGGCGTGGGCGCTGTCTTTCGCGCCGAGCACAATGTCATGAAAAAAGAGTATGCCGTCAAAGTTTTGCTGGCAGACTCTATCAGTCAAGACAGCTGGCAGCGGTTTTCGCTAGAAGCTCGCGCTATCGCCAAAATGGACCACGCCAATATCGTTAAAGTGCACAATATGGGCACTGACGAAGACGGTCGACCGTACTATGTGATGGACTTGCTACACGGCAAAACACTGCAAGCACTCAGTCGCGCCAAAGCCGAAATCCCTATGCCGATAGTGCTAGATATTTTTAGCCAAATAGCCAGAGGTCTGGCCTATGCGCATGATAAAGGCATTATCCACCGCGATATTAAGCCCTCCAATATCATGCTCATAGACAACAAAAAAAACTACGATGTCAAAATCGTAGACTTTGGCATGGTCAAACTGGGCAAAAACCAAGCCGCAATCAACTCTCAATTTGAGACCAAAGCTGGCGAAGTATTGGGCTCTCCCCTCTATATGAGCCCAGAGCAGTGCACTGGAGATACTTGCGACGAGCGCTCTGATGTTTACTCGCTGGGTTGCACACTATTTGAGATACTGACAAAGTCTTTGCCCTTTAAGGGGCAATCAGCCATGGAAACCATGATGATGCACCAGTCCGCAAGACCGCCAGCTCTGAGAGAGCGCCGACCGGACAAAACATTTACCATGACGCTGGAAGCAATAGTAGCCAAAATGCTAGAAAAATCCCCAGCGGCGCGCTACCAGTCTATGCATGAAGTGGTCCGCGATCTTGAGCGTGTAGCAGCTGGCAAACCGATTGGCGCAGCTGGATACAGCACATTGCAAAACTTTGGCACCACAGGCGCCACCAGCATGGGGGAGCAAGAATACTCCTCGTCCTACAACAATTCAAACAAAAAACTCCTGCTAATATCGGGGGCGGCGGCTCTGGCACTGACTGCCATTGGAGCGGCTGTTTATTTTGTGGTAGTACCCAAACCGACAAAAGATATAAGCCAGACAACAGTCAAACGTTATAGTGATCTGGTGCCAAATATTGGCGTAAAATCGCTTGAAGAAAAGCAAGTAGACGTAAATCCCGAAGACCAACGCATCTTAAACATATTGCTGCATGCTGATCCTGTGGTCAGCCGCGTGGTTGACACAGCGAGCGGTAAATATAGACTGATACACTTCCCCACCGAAACCATAGGTTTTTATTCTTTTCCAAAAAACAATGGGACACTCGATACACGCCATGCAAAAAACGATCGCTTTATACCAATAGGCACGCCACTGACGCTGAGCCTATGCCCTGGTGATGAGATAGTGCCGTTTTTTCATCCACAAATCTATAAAAAAATCGGACCTGAAGAAATCGCAGAACTGGGAATAAGCGGTAGCAGCGAAAGCTGGCTTGGCAAAACTTCCGAAAAAATCCAGAAAAAAGCATGGCAACACGCCCTTGAGATACTCGATATCGCCAGCACCTGGAAAGCACTAAAATCTCTCACTCTAATGAAGCTCGCCCTCAATAGCCCAGAAGCTTGCGCCAAACTGGACAAATTTACTCACCTCGATAATCTCGACCTTGAAGACATGCCCGATCTAGCCGGTGCAACAGTTGCCAGAACTAGAGTGTTTGACAATCTCCACAGTTTGCGCATCCATAATTGTGGTAGCGTACTAGCACTGGCATCAGGAGCTCTCGCGCACCACCACCTGCAAAAACTTTCTCTCGATGGCACAGATTTAGATGAAGCTACAGTCAAAGCCATAGCCGCCGCTAGCACACTAAAGTCACTTGCTCTGAGAGAAGGGCACCTTACAGAAGCCAAAATCCAATCACTAGCTCAGCTCAAAAATATTAAAGAGCTGGACATCAAAGACGAGAGCCTCAGTGACAAAGAAATCTCTCAACTCTTAGAACAGTCAAAAAACCGTCATCTGGTGCTACAAATGGCAGACTACAAAAAATGCCCGGAAATAGTCGCCCACTTTAAGAATGTCAGACAGGTTACGTTTATCAATGACCAAGACAACCACGTTGACGACTTCTAAGATGCTACAAATCGCTCCAGATGGCACTGCGACAGCATACAAAAAAACATTCTTTGTCAAAGGTCTGATTGTCGTCGCCCTGCCGCTTGTTGTAAGCAGCATCTGTCTCATTACCCTCGACAGAGTCTGGTATCTCACTGACACCATTGCCCTTCAAGCTCAAGCCCGCACCGTTGATATCAAACTCCTGGACAAAGCCTTTGGCGCGCTGATTAGCCGCGGCTACAAAAAGTTTGGCTATTGCTTTAAAAACAATCGCAATGTGCCAATCATGCCAGACCTGGTCCCCGGAGCCAATACGGGCAAACAATCCAACAACAAACAAGTCAACGACATCGTACTGAGCTGCCAGACCCTGGAAGTAGCAGTTGACCAAGAAGCCAGAGCGATGCTCAATCAAGTCTTCCACAGCAATGCCGAGCGCCTCAGGAGCTACTTGCATATTATCGCGGCCACTATCAATGTAGATCAAAAAATCGAACAATTGATACTACAAGATCAAGCAACTAGCGAAGCAATCTGGACCGACTGGGAGCGCACTCGCACAACAATCAATATCATCACCGCTATTGCCTTTGTCTCTGCTACCGGCGTAGCGATACTTTTGACCAGTTATTTTAGCTATGACCTTTTGCAACGCATCCAGGAGTTAGCCAGCCGCACAAGGACTCTGTCTAGCTTTAAACGCTGGAGCAAAAAGTCACAACACATAGACGAAATAGCATTAATCGATCATGCACTGCAAGCAGTAGCAGAAAAGCTAGCCAGCGCCGAGGCCGAGCGCGCCGTTATAACCAGGATAGTGAGCCAGAACATCCTCAAACCGGCAGCACAGTGCAAGCACTTTGCCACCACTTACGCTACCACCACCCCTGTCGATAACGGTCAATGGACGGCTGTAATTGAGCAAGCTTACGCAAAAATGGATCAGTTTGCCAGCGCCCTGACAGCCACTGGCCACAAAGCCGGGCGCAGCAAAACGCTCGACCGCACTTATCTTGCCCTATACGACAGGGTGCAAAGCCAACTCAACTTATTGGCACTAGTAGCGGGCAAAAAATCAATCACCTTGCAAAACAACTGCCAGCCGATCAGCATATTGGCTGATTGCGAGGCTTTTGACCGCATCATTGCCAACCTAGTAAGCAACGCTATTAAGTTTGCACCGACAAACAGCACTGTCACTATTGCCAACAAGACCAATGTGGACGGTGCTATAGCAATATCAGTATTTGACCAGGGTCCAGGCCTACAAAACAATCAAAAAGATCTCTTTGAGCGTTTTGCTCAGCAAGACAGCGAGCAAAAAGCCCAAGGCTTTGGTGTAGGTCTTGCTATTTGTCGCGAGCTGGTGCACGCCCACGGAGGAGAGATAGGCTACCGCCCAGTGCAGCCAAAAGGCACCGAGTTTTGGTTTACCTTGTCTCAATCAAACGCTCTCATGGACTCGCCAGAGATTATCCAGAGAGAGCCTGCCAGAGCCACTGAACACATTTATCAATCGTCACTATTTAAACAATCCCTTATAGTCATGCTTGTGCCTTTAATCATGCAAGGTCTTGGTCTTGCCTGGATTCACCAGCGTATCCAGTCCGACTTTGAGCTGCTCAATCAGGTAAAAAGACAGGAGCAACTTGCTCTCACAACATCGCGTATGTGGCTCAATATCTTTGATGGCTGCTACTCCACAGCGCTCTATCTAGTGATGCAACAAGGCAGCTATGAGACCAGAGCCAGACAAAAGCTTAAAACAATTCGCACGATACTGCCCCAGCTCACACCTCAACCGTTAGACATGCCTGACCAGGTAGCAGCGCTCAAAGCCCTGATGGTAGCCTCCGAATACGAAGCCAAAACAGCCGAACAGTCGCTTGATACCATGGGCATTTTTGAAGCACAGGATATTCTTTCTTCGCTAGCTTATTCCCTCGACCGTGCCAGTCTGCTCACGTCCAAAATCAGTCACACTCTGGATTTACAGTTTAACCAGATAGCTAGCCTGGTACAGGCCAGACAAAAACAACAACAAGCAGATCAGAGCATCCTTAATCTAATCCTGTTGTCCAACTTTATCGCTGCCCTGGCTCTAACCATACTGTTTGCCCGCACCATGAATGCTCGCGTTAATGCCCTGGTACAAGCAACCGAGGACATTTTAAGAGAAAAGCCAATTAAGCCACCAGAACATATCAAAGACGAGCTAGATCAGCTCCTGGTAACACTGTCCACCGAATCAGCCCGCTTGAGTCAGACCAAGATTGCACGCGAAAACCTGCTTGCCAGCATCGCTCACGATCTGCGCTCGCCACTACAGAGTATAAAACTGGCTCTGCACTCTATCGACCAAGCTCTACTCAAAGCACTTAACGCAAAAGCTGGTGGCGCATTTGAGAGCGACAGTACAAAGGCAGATAGAACCACTGACTCAATCGCTGACAAAGACAGTCTGACTGCCGTAAAGCAACAAATACAAACTCTATCCAATCAAATCGATATCAGCCAAGACCTTATAAACGATCTTTTGACACTCAATAAATTGCAGCAAAACAAGGCAAACCAAATAGCTAGCGTCAATCTCTCTGACTGCTGCGTCCAAGCCATAGAAGAACTAGCTGATCTGGCTGGCGAAAGATCAATATTTGTCGATTTAGAAATTAAAAACAATGACTGTGCGATATCTGGCAACTGGGAACAGGTCACACAGTTAATTAAACGACTGATCAAACTGAGCATAATTAACAGCACTTTTGACAGCAGTGTTGTGGTTACTGTGAGCAAAAAAGCCAAACATCTGATCATAATAGAGGACACAGGCAAGGCTCTGGGTCAAATATACAAAGCCCCTTATGTAGCCAATGCAGACTCAAATACAGAGAGCTTACAGCAAATAATGAGCCTGGCTCTCTGTGAGCAGTTGAGCCAGGCAAACAATCTCCAATTGACTCTCAGCGAGTCCAATAACAACACTTTTATTTTGAGTGAGAATGGCTCTAACAGCTGATTGTAGCAGTAGACAGCACCGGACTCTGTAGTATCAGGTATTCACATCCAGCACATAGCCACTGCCAGGCACTGTGCGAATCAAATCTTCGTGCCCCAGTGGCGCTAACTTATGACGCAAAAGCCCCATCCATGTGCGCACAGTGTTGGCTGTGGCACTGCTCTCCGATGGCCATACTGAGTCAAGCAACTGTTGCGCACTAAAAATGCGATTGGGATTGACCAAAAAATATTCCAACAATGCAGTTTCTTTAGGACGCAATTCAATTTTTTCTTCACCAGCGATAAGTATGTTTAACTCTGGCTTTAGCACTAGATTGCGCACCTTTAGCTCAGACTCAAAGGCACTGCGACGACGGCGCAAAAGACTGCGCAAGCGCGCTGACAGCTCACGCACCGCAAATGGTTTGGTGAGATAGTCATCAGCACCGGCATTGAGGCCGCGTTCGACAAAATCTATCTCAGTTTGTCCTGTCAAAAATATTACCGGAGCCTGCCCACCATTTTTGCGATATTGCAGACAAACAGCCTCACCTGTTACTCCAGGCATCGACCAATCGAGGACAACGACATCGTAGTCAAAATTTGAGAGCAGTTGCAGCGCATCGCCGCCAGCAAAAGCCTGCTCCACCAAATAACCTTGCTCTTGCAAAACCTGCCTGAGCGTGTTGCTCAGCTCTGTGTCATCATCGACTATAAGGATCTTGGCCATTGGCATCCATAACTAGCTATGAGCGATGATTATACAGTTTTACCAAACTTTTATGCACCTCAAGGCACAATATCGAGAGGCTAGCCAGTAAAAAGACAACCCCAGGATTAAAAACACAGGTAAAAGATATGCCAGGCAGTGAGCTCTCAGACAATAACGACAGCAACGCCGCTAACCACTGCGTCAGAGAGCTAGACAAAAGAGACGACACGACCTGGATAGACAAAATTTGGGGCGATACTAAGAGCACCTACACTAAACAAATCGTCAACTCCCAGAGCCCTGACTCAGTACTGGCAGAGCAGCAAGTGCACACCTCACGCTCGTCGCTCAGCTCGTCAGGCTGGGCAGAGACACGTTTTAGTCAGGATGGCAATACTTACAACGCCGAGCACAAAGGTCGCAATCTCGACTTTAAAGATGGCGACAAGCGCGCTCTGGAGCTAAATGACGAAGAATATTCTGCGCTAGAAGAAGCCTACAAACAAATAAGCAAAGACTTTGCCTACTTGCCCAAGTGCCAGATTACTGAAGGTAAAAGCCATCGATAAGCAAATCGCAAAGACTAAGCACCACCTGCAATGGCATTGACCATCGAACAATACTTCCAACGCACACATCTACCGGAAGTTTCAGTGCTGCCGCAAATTATTGATTTTGAGGATAATTTTGCTTTGAAGCAATATTATTGTAATATGACCTGGAAAGTTCAGGGTCGTCCGCAAGAAAACAAGCAGTTACTCGACCCAGAAAATCCCGCTAAGGGCATTGGCGCCCCCTGAATTAATGTACAGCTACCCTGGCCTGCAATAGGGGCGTTATATCATTGGTATAGCCTCACTGCGAGGACACCAGCAAAGAAAGGGCTCTTAATGGAATCAGCTATAGCAATCATATCTATCGGCCTGATTGTCTTTTTATCCCATCTCTTTGCAGTAACCTTTGAAAAAACCCGCATCCCTGACGTGCTGCCCCTCGTCATTCTTGGGTTATTACTTGGTCCGGTCTTTCACCTGGCTAGCCCCAAAGACTTTGGCCAGGTCGGTCAGGTCTTTACCACCATAGCGCTCGTTATCATCCTGTTTAATTGCGGACTGGAGCTAAACCTCGGGCTTTTGCTCAAGTCATTTTTGCCAGCACTGAGACTGGGCACAGTGACGTTTTGGGTCACAGTCGGTACGACAGTCTGGTTTGCCAGCCAGGTACTGGGTCTGACCGTGGTAGAGGGCTGCATCCTGGGCTGTATTGCAGCAGCATGCTCACCTCCGGTAGTAATACCGATGCTAGCCAAACTCAATGCCACAGCCGAGACACGCACCATGCTCATCCTGGAGTCGACCATCTGCGAGGTGCTCGGCATCGTCTCTACTCTGGCTTTTATCAAAGTTGCGCAACAGTCCACAGTCCAACCCACAGCCATGGTCGGACATATCATTGCCTCATTTATCATGGCAGCAATGATCGGCTTTGCCGCTGGTATCGCCTGGTCCAGCCTGCTCAAGATAGTGCGCCACGTGGAGGACAATATCTTTTGCACACCAGCATTTGTGTGCATCGTATTTGGTACCGCCGAACTCTTTGACTATAGCGGTCCAGTGGCAGCTCTAGTCTTTGGCCTGGTGCTGGGTAACATCAAAGAGATGAGCTTCTTGCGCAAGTTTCCGCAAATCAAAGCAGAAGCTGTCAGCCTCACCCACATGGAAAAAACATTTTTTGCCGCTCTGGTCTTTTTGCTCAAGTCACTATTTTTTGTCTATGTCGGTTTATCGATGCAATTTAACTCAGCGTTTTTAGCAGGCACAGCGCTGCTTTTGACTCTCTGGACTTTGATTGTCCGACTGGTTGTAGTCAAAGTTACCACCGGTCCTAATATCTCTACTTATGACCGCTCATTAGTATCAATCATGATCCCCAAAGGACTGGCAGCAGCGGTACTGGCTTCACTGGTATTGCAATCAGGAGTAGAGGGCGCTGGCACCATCAGAGAAGTAGCATTTGGCATCATTCTCTTTAGTATTTGCGTTGTGGCCACTCTGACATTTTGTCTAGAAAAAGGTTGGCTCAATGCCTTTTTTGGCTATGTCTTTGGTCAAGTGCAACACCCAGTTACAGCCGCAAACGACGCCAGCAATATGAGCAGTGTAGAGTTATTGCAAAAGGCCACCGGTCAACAAGCACCAGTCGACCCACTAGCGCAGACTCTGGACATCAGACCGGACGAGACAAAGAGCAGCTAACTTTTGGTAGCCTGGCACTTTGTGCAGTTGTACAGTAAATGGATTATTGCTCTCAAACTTGCCCAGGATGCCATACTCAGGCACCTCTGTCTCGGCTTGATAAGTGCCAAACAGTCTGTCCCAGATCATCAATATGCCACCAAAATTTTTGTCTAGATAAAGCTCATTGCGGCCGTGATGCACTCTGTGAGCCGATGGTGTATTGATCCAACCCTCCACAGCACCAAACTTGCCAATGATTTTGGTGTGGAGAAAAAACTGATAAATCAAATTAGTCATAAAGAAAATTACTACTTGCTCGCTTTTAAAGCCAAGCAAAATCAGAGGAGCAAACATAACAGGCGAAGTAAATCGACCGAGCCAATGCAATCTAAAACTTGTAGTCAGGTTAAAAAGCTTACTTGAGTGGTGCACCTCATGAAAGAACCAGAGCACCTTTGTAGTGTGGCTCAGCCTGTGCTCCCAGTAGTAAACCAGATCGGTTATAACAACTGCAAAAACTGTAGTCGCCAAATTATTTGGTAAATCAAAAAGGGCAAACTGCTCGACAAACTTTAGGCACATATATGTGTAGCCAACAAAAAACGGCTGAGCCAGTCGATTGCCCACAAAAATTGCGAGATTGCAGAGCGTATCCTGTCCACGGTAGAGCTTGAGTCCCTTTTTACAACTAATAAACGCCTCTACCAAAATCATCAAAAGTGCCACAGTCAAAAATGGCAAAGTAATAGCACTAGCGCCTTCAAACATGACCAGTCCCCCAAACGCCTACACTTGCCCATACGTGGGGCATCAAAAAAAGTTTCAGTCGCCCACACATTCCCCACATCGATTTTTTAAGCCGAGTGCAGCTGGCAAATCAAGCTGCAAATCAGCAAAAAAACACGCCAAGGTCAAAACAGTCAAAGAGACTAAGTAGACCGGCGGCAGGGCAAAAAAGGGAAGTTGTTGTGGACTTCCCTTTTTGTCCTTTCAGGGCACTACTTTTATAGTTACGCTGCCTTCCTGCTGATTGCCCACTCTCACAAAGCAGCTCAGACTGTAGTTTTATGGCACCAGTGCATTAAACGACAGCACCACTACTGACATCTCGCCACTGGCCGTGCAGCATCATCAGCGCCTTTTAACCAATCTACTTAAAAACTTCTAGTATGCTCAACTGGCTACAAAGGAGTCACAGCGAGCTTGTCAAGCCACACCGATCAAAATCACATCATATTGCTGTCTTATGATTACAGATTCAATATTGGCGTCGAGGTAAGGAGTAGCTATATACTTGAGCCGAGGCAAACTATCAAAGGCATCTCCACCAGCACAGGTAATTGATTGTGGCGCTCACCAACTCTCGCAAAAAGACACTATCCATTATTTTGTCCAGCTGTTTTTTACTGCAAAGTAGCGCCGCTTGCTACGCGGCCGAAACCGCTACAAAAACTGACGATATCACAACAGCACAAACTCAAACAGACACAACCGACAGCAATTCAATAGAAGACACTAACAGCGAAGGCAATCTTGCTCCCAGCGACACACTAGCTCTTGCCACCGCCACTACCAACGATCAAGAGACAACTACTCTTGCGGCACTTACCGCCACTACCAACGATCAAGAGACAGCTACTCTTGCGGCACTCACTCCCGCTTTAGATACTAGCCCCACACCTGATACCGCACCGCTGGCGACACCAGACGGACAGGCGACACAGTTTGGCAACTTCAATCTCAAAGGACCGCTGTCGCTAGTAAGCGCTGCCAGCCCCAATCAAGACGGCGTGATACTGTCCGGCGCAGCATCGATTACACCAGATATGGCGCCCGACAGACTGGACGAGCTTACAAGGCAGATATTGCTTAAAGAGATAGAGTTGCAACGGTTTAACCTCAACTATACAAGCAATGTTGCCGTGCAAGGTCGCTGGAAAAGCTGGCGCTATGGCACTCTGCAAAATATCAATGCCAGCCTCGGTCTGGCTGGTGGCATATACTCTGTATCATATCGCGGCGCCAGGTTAAACAACCCGCTCTCAGTAAAAGCAGCAAGACAACAAAACGCTAACTTCATTCCCATGATCGGTACCATTATTGGTGCCAGTGCTGCCGCCCTCGAATTTGGCATCAACGAATATCACGATCTCGTTGCCAGACACAAGGGGTTTTCGCCTGGCAAAGCGATGAAACATGTCCAGGGTCTCAAAGATGATATTGACAGACTGATGGCCGAGCGCGACGCCATAACCAATGTGGCAGCAACGTCTCCTGCACTACAAGGGCATGTAGAAATCGCTAAGGTGGAAGGCAAAGTACTCAAAGACATTCGCGATCAATCACTGCAAGAGTTTTCACGCTTCCACATCGGCGCCAGGCGTCTGATTGCCTTTCAGCAGATGCAGTACTTTCTTGATCTGGCCAAAAACACAACCGGTGCCCTTGGCTATGAGTTTGCCTATCTCTCCTTGCACCGTCACCGCCGAGTCTGGAATGGACGAGCCGGTGTGCTCTTTGTAGTTTGCGGTCAATTGACCATGTACGCACCAATATTGAGTCGCGCTTTTGGTAAAGGTGTTGCCGAGATCACCAAACACCGTATCAAACCAATCGTACAGGACTCAGAAGCAGCCAAAGTCACTACACTGCAACAGGATCTTGCTGAGCTAAATAGACTGTTTAAACAAAACCGCATTCAGCCCGATGCAATTGAGCGTGCCGCTCAGCGTGAGGGTCTCTACGGCAGTCACGAACACAGCTTTACCGATGAAATAAGAGCTGCCCAAAAGAAAAATGCGGCAGCAAAACTCACTGCTACCGAAAACATCGGTGCCGGTCTCTTTGTCGGGGCTTCTAAAACAGCCTCGGGCATACTCTTTATCATCCCTGGTTTTAACCAGAACTACAACGCTCCAAAAGGCTACCGCGCTGGACGCACCACTAACGACCTGCTCTTTACTGCAGGAGTTGTGGGACTACCAGCTACAGCCTTTACTATCCTCGATACATTGCGCATCCAGGTCAAAGGAGAGCTAGCCAGACACAAAGCTGAAGCAGCAGGTACATTGCCCAGTCAAATCATCGCTACGCGCATGAAACAGCTGGATCAAATGGAACAGCAGCTAAAAGCAAAGTAGAATTGAATCACATTCTTAGAGCCAGCTTGTCAGACTCAGCGACAAAAGTAGTGGTGCCATCAGTGCGAATCAAGCCTCCATTGCCGTCTAAGTAGACAAGATAAGGCACAGACCTGACGCCATATTTTTTGAGCAGGGCACTATGGGCGGCATCATCCATTTTGAGCTTCTCAAAATCAAGCCGCCCCTTGAGACGATTTTGCGCCGCCTCAAAGTCTTTATCAAACCTCATACAAAGGGCATCTTGCTCTTTGTAAAAGTAAATCACCTTACACAGGGACTGGCGATTACCAGCGCCCTTATCGACACCAGGAGCTGTGGTACCCGGTGGTGTTATATCCTGGACTACTTGCGGTAGCACGGACCTCTCAGCCGTAGGGACGGAGATTGAGAGCATGGTTTCAGCAGTCGATACAGCGCCAGCAGCGTAGTCCTTGTTGGGTACAGGCACTCTTGCTTTGCGTGGCACTGACACCACTCTCTTGGCGTTCTTCATTACTCGCTGCGCCATGGCTCTAATTTTGGCATCTCTGGCGTGCAGGCTGAGCCACTCAAAATGCTCATTGGCACGAGCAGTCTGCTGTTCTCTTTGATAGCAAAGAGCGAGATAGTAACGAGCTTGCTCGTTGTTTGGATCTCTAGCCAACACTCGTTCAAAAATTGGCATAGCCTTTTTGTAGTCCTCGGCATTGTAATAGCTAATGCCACCAGTGATAGGCTTAGCCAGAGCCCTGGGACAGAGCAGCGGCGAGGCAAACAGAGCCAATAGACAACAACTATTGCCAATGGCAAAAGCTAAACCAGCTCGACTGTAAGACAAAATTCGCATAGCTACCTCAAACATTCTTACCAGCGCGGCAAGCAATATTTGTAAGAGGTATCAAGATGGCACAAGGTTCCGCAAAAGTGCTACAAAAGCCAGCACAATCATGCCATCAGCAGTTAAAACCGGTATTAACCGACGATTACTACCGGTCTGCTACAGGGGTTGCGTTCTACTTCTCTGAGGATCTCGCGACAAACAGGCGCGGTCTCACCCTCACCAAAAAATATGTACTTAAAGACATAACTGAGAGGATTGCCCTCGGTCCAACCAAAGTAAGCATGCGGTATCGTGCCGGTGCGATCACGCAAATTGAGCAAAATAGCGGCAATAGCATTGGGAATAGCAGGACTGGAACACCTAAATACGCGCACACCATTGACCATATGACCAGTGATTTGCAGACAATTGCCGGTAAACTCAGAGGGATCGGTCAATGAAACTTCCAAGAAGATAAACGAAGCCTCGTCCTCAGTCAGCTTGTGGATCTTGCGAATTTCACACTCTTTACGTGCATAGTCCTGACCACCCGGTCTGTGAGCCAAGAGATTGATCTGGTTAGTGCCGTGACTCAAGACCTGATCAATAAACTCATTAGCAGTGGCATCAAATTGCACATCGAGGATACGCAGCTCCAGGGAGCGCATCGCTCGCGAGATGAGAGAAGTGGACAATATGGCGATGATAAAGAATGATGCAATCTGAAGACCCTCAGGACGCTCAATCATATTAGCCACGGTGGTATAGATGAAGGCTATTAGTATGGCCACAAAATGTGTGCGCTTAATTTTGCCTTCGCGCCAGGTCGACATCACTACAGCAAACGAAGCTGAGGTAAAGAGCACAAGTACTCCGGTAGCGTAAGCACCAGCTTGGGCATCGACATTGGCCTTAAAAATAATGGTAACTACACAAGAGACAAAAGTAAAAAACAATACCAAAGGACGCACTGCCTGAGCCCAGGCAGGAGCCATGCCATATCGTGGCAGATAGCGTGGTACTAGATTGAGCAAACCAGCCATGGCTGATGCACCAGCAAACCACAATATGGCGATGGTACTAAAGTCATAAACAGTGCCAAACTGCTCACCACAATATTTGTGAGCCAGATAAGCCAGAGCACGACCATTAGCGGCTCCGCCTTCGTTAAAGAGCGCTGGCGGTATCAAAACAGTTGTAATCACGCTACTAAACATCAAAAATACAGCCATAATGATGGCGGCACTAAAGAGTAGTTTTTTGGTGTTTTTGATGCGCTTCTCCAAGTCTAACTGCGGGTCTGAGCTATCGCCTTTGACCAGCGGCATAACTGCCACACCAGTCTCAAAACCCGACATACCGAGGGCCAGCTTGGGAAACAAAATAAGAGACACGCCAATCATTTTGGGAATAGAAATATACTGCGCAAAAAGCTGCTCATACCAGTTGGTCATAACAGCTGGGTGGGCGGCGATTTGCTCTAGTGCTTTGCAGGCAACCACACCATTGCAAGCAAGATAGAGAGCAACAAGAGCGACAGCAAAACCAATTGCCTCGCGAAAACCCTTCAAAAAAATCAAACAGAGCAAACCCAGGAGTACTAGAGTAAGCCCGACGCGATCGTGCATCCAGACAGGCAACAAGGGGTTTTCGATAATGTGCGCCGTAGCATCGGCAGCAGAGAGCGTAATAGTAATGACAAAATCAGTAGCAGCAAAACCCAAAAGCACCAGGATAAATGTCTTGCCATGCCAGCCCGGTAAAAGCTTTTCGAGCATAGCGATACTGCCCTGACCGTTTGGGCTCTCCCGCGCAACCCTAAAATAAAGGGGCAATAGTCCAAAAAGCGTCACCAGCACAACAATAAGCGTGGCTAACGGCGACAATATGCCAGCAGCAAGAAAGGCAATACCAGGCTGATAACCTAGAGTCGAAAAATAATCGACACCGGTCAAACACATGACCTTCCACCAGCTGCTCTGATGATGAGTCGCACTCTTTTGGTTTGACCTAATACCTTGCAGTAACCAGCGCCTCATCTGGTTGTCAGCAGTGGCGCGTCTGCGGTCTATTACAGTCATGATACCTTTCGCCTTTTGACAAAACAGGCGAATTGATCTATCAACTCGCCAAATAATTACCAGTATTTGTTTTTGATCAAGGCCATTTTTGACCACAACAGGTCAAGGAGGACTCAAAATAAGAGCACTTGCCATCAAGAAACTATCAACCTGCTGTCAATTTTTGCCAATATTTCGCAAAGAATTTTGCTGTATCATAGCGCCATGGAAGAGCAGCAAAAGAGTGCAAGCGACGCAGTCGTGAGACCCTTTATCCCCGAAAAACCCTCACCGCTTTTTATCAAAGGGGCGCAGGAAGTCGTGCGCGCTCAGCTAGCCAGCCAAAATCACCTACATCTCGATGACAACGACCTGGCCATACTCGACAGTATACCGGCTGGCTCAGGTGTAATACTGGCGCCCAATCATGCCGATGAGACCGACCCGAGACTTTGTCTGGAGCTGTCCCGGCGCAGCGGCAAACGTTTTATCTCGATGTGCAATCGCGAAGCCTTTGATGAGCTGTTTGGTCTGGCTGGCTTTGTCCTACAACGCCTCGGACATTTTTCGGTAGAGCGCGGTGCTCACGACGTTGAGGCAAAGGAGCACGCAGTCAAAGTCGTCGCTCGCGGCGAGGATGCTCTTGTTATATTTCCAGAGGGTGAGATTTTTTACCTCAACGAAATAGTCCAGCCTTTTCACGGAGGAGCTGTAGACATCGGCATGCAGGCTCTCATCGATAGACGCAAAGCCGATCCTAACTGGTCCGCTTACATTGTCCCGATGGCGATCAAATATCATTATCCAGAAGCAATTGATACGCTCCTTGAGCGCCGTGTCACTCGCATGGAGAGCCATCTGCTCATCCCTCATAGCAAAGCGCCGCTACCAGATAGACTGCATGCCATACAAAAAAAACTAATCGAAAGACAAGCGCGCAATCATCACATAAAGACAGATGCAGACAGCAATACCGATTTGCTTGAGCAAATTGTTGCCACCGAAAAAGCAATTATCGGCGAAGTAGAAGAAAGACACAAAGACCTTTCCACCTATCAAAAACGCATAATTGATGAGTCCTGGCAGCTAGAAGCAGAACTGAGAAACAACATCGCAAAAGCTAAAGACCCCGCCATCAAAAAAGCTTACGAGAAGGACCTGGAAGCCCTCAAAGAAGTAGCACAACTGGCCAGCTGGCAACCACACTACTACCAGGAAGACAGCTCCCCTGACAGGCTAGCAGAAGCCTTACTCAAGCTGGAGCGTGAACTTTATCGCATCCACCGTCCCAAACAACTGGCTAGACGTGATGTATTTGTCAAATTGTCACAACCTATCGCCCTCAACCAATTTATCGACGCCTATCAAACTGACGCCAAACAAATAAGACACAGCCTCACAGAAGATCTGCATGGTCGCATCCAGGCCATGATTGATGATGTGGTAGCGCAGCTGCATCAATCAAAAGACAACCACTAAAAATCAGCTTGCTACAGAGAAATAGAGAAAGAATGTGTGTGTGCGTGAGGATTGACCCAGGCAATCGCCGCTATTGCAACTTATCTAACAGTGGACGCAAGTCAGCCTCAGCGGCACCGAGCACCGGTGCGTATAGCACCATCACCAGTATTATAATTACGGCCATATCAAAGACCATTGAGTGCCACAGCACAGGCAATACAAGCGTATTTTTGCGACGATACATCCAGGACATAAAAAAGCCCACTGATAACACCACTATCACCGCCACTGGCACAAATGGTGGGCTGACAAAAAGTTTGATCACAAGGAAGTGCCAGGCACTAAAAGCAAAGTTGGTCCAGATACATGACGGACTCCACAAATGCTCATCTTTATCGCACAGCTCGTTTAGCACAACGCCGCGCCAGAAGAATTCTTCAAGGATAGGATTGATGGTCAAAAAGTAAATACTGAGCGGCAAAAACCACGAAAAATGAAAACCGCGCTCAAGAATGCTAATTAATGCCAGGCGCCTGTCAACGAGCAAATTGCCCAGCATGTAGTAAGTCACATAGGTAAAAGTGCTAAAGCCAACTACTGCCAGCGCCCACCACATTAAGTCTCGGGCTTTGGGGCGCTCAAGATGTTTAATCCAGTGACTACGATTGAGTACAATGGCAGGCACAAGACAGACACCGTGATACAGTGCAAAACTCCAGAGAATACTGTGGAAGTAATGCAAACCTATAGCCAGCATAGACCAGGGTGCCAGTGACCAGAAAAAGACCACCCACTTACGATATTTTTTTGTCAGTAAAAAGGGATTCCACATAGTAATGTCTCTCACCAACACCATAGACTGCCACAAAACTGCTTTTAATGAAAGGCAGTCTAAGAATTGTTTTGCCGACTAACACAATTTGTTAGTCATGCACCCACTGCGCCAAGATAATAATATAATCAAACAATTAGCGGAGGACGGCTTTGGAGCGCAATACACAACAACGCAAAGCAATCGTCAATGTGATTGATGCCGAACAGCGCCCGCTGTCAGTACAGGAGATCCTGGATCTGGCTACTCATGAGTGTCCTGGACTGGGCATAGCCACGGTCTACCGCAATGTCAGAGCGCTGGTTGAGGACAACAAGCTAATTGTTGTCGAACTACCTGGCGGTGCTGTCCTCTACGAAAAACCAGGTGTACATCACCATCATCACTTTGCCTGTACCAGCTGTCAAAAAGTATTTGATATTTTTGACTGCGGACTCAACTTGCAGACTATTTTGCCATCAGGGTTTAAGCTGGATAGTCACGAGATTTTGCTGTCAGGATCTTGTGATAAATGCATGCACAAGTAGTGTCAGTCTCTAGTGATCGGCTAAATTAATTCGTGTAGGCAACTTTGCGTCAAACATCTGCCTTTGTTCTTCGTCCCAAATTCTTGTGTTGACCACAACATTTGTCAAATATTCAAAACCAGCCAGGATCTCAGCAACAGCAGGCGTGACACTAGTACCCGGCAACTCTATTTTTTTGAGACGCTTGCAGGTAAGTAGCGCCCTAACACCGACATCCGTAATCTTCGGATTGTCTCGCACACTAACTTCCTCAAGAGCCGTATTTTTGCTGAGCAATTTGAGATCATCATCATTCAACTGACAATTTTGTAAGTAAAATACCTTTGGATTAAATCTAGGTCCCAAGTTGAGTAAAAGTTGTCGGACATTTTTGACACCTGAGATATTGATTACTTTCATGTTGGTGAGATCGTAAGCTCGCCCTAACTCATCTGCCGGTACAGGGATATACGCCAATCCAAAAGAATTTAGCTTTTTTAGGTTTTTGAGCTCTGGCAAGCTACCCCTGGTAATCAGCCTGGCATCAAGATCCATACCACCAAGCTGGCGCCAACCCGTGATTATTCTCATATGCTTATCATTTAACAAACAATTCTCATCAGTGCTAACAGCATTGATACTGTCGTTCTTAAATCCATTGAGCACCTCTGGACAAGCAGCCACTAGCTTGTTTGGCTTGAACCAGACTTTATTTGGTAACAGCAAATCTCCTTTGGCATCAATTTTATTTTGCTTACCATCGCCTATATTGATTAAAAACTGACCGAGATTAACGCCAGGAGGAAAATTAAAATGCTTTTGATGAGACTGCCTGTCAATATCACTGGTTTGGTCAAATGATCCTGGGGCTGTAGACCTCAACTTAGCTATCAATGCAGCGGACTCAGTTGGAGTTTTTTCAACTGCCGCAATAACTCCTTCCATCCGATCCGTGGCAAAATCAAATGTTCCTTTCTCGATAGAATTATCAACACTCGAGGGCTTGATTGGCGGAGCGTCGCCTGTAGACGTAGCCAAAACATCGTCAGGCACAACTTCCGATGCACCAGACTGGAGCTGGCTAACTGTCGCATTTTTGCTACCGCCAGTCAGCAGAGCTTTGAGTGGTTTTTGCAAGACTACTGCACCGCCAGTGACACCAAGTATTAGCAACGACGATAGTGCGATAGTAGAGATGACGCTTCGCTTCCAAAAACTTTGCGGCAAAAGTTCTGCCCTTATTTCGACATCATCATGATCATCATCTATCGGAGCGGCAGTCGCCAGTCGCTTGATGGAAGCCTTACTTGCCAATGCTGCCGTAGCCTCAAGGCGCTCCAGCACAGCCATTAACTCGCACTCCACGACACTAAAATCAGCTGGACGATCTTGCACATCTTTGGCCAAAAGACTGCCCAAAAGACGCTCAAGTCGCTGAGGTACATCCATCGCCGGCAGCGCAGAGCCCAGAGTAGGAGGTGCCACATTGAGATGCATACTCATTGTCTCAATAGCGTTAGCCCCAAAGAAGGGAGGCTTAGTGGTCAAAGCCTCAAACAACGTACAACCAAAGCTATAGAGGTCCGTGCCTGGTGTTAACTTATCTCCGCGAAACTGCTCTGGACTCATATAGAGCGGACTGCCAAAAATCGCGCCGGATTCACCCTGATGCACCACATTGTCGCTATCAGAGACCAAAGTTGCTATGCCAAAATCTACTAGTTTGACTGATTCTTCGTAGCGTCCGCTATTGTCCTCCATTAGCAAGATGTTGCCTGGTTTGATGTCCCGGTGAATTATGCCCCTGCTATGCGCAGCAGCGAGTCCACGTGCGACCATAATAAAAGTGCTAATTGTGCGCTTTTGATCAAATCCGCCTTCTTCATCGATTACCTGGGCAAGCGACCGCCCCCGCAAAAGCTCCATCGTGTAATAAGGCACACCGTCACTATCAACACCAAAATCAAAGACCTTGACCACATTGAGATGATTGAGCCGGGCGATGGCCTGGGCCTCTCGCTGAAACCTGAGCCAGGCTTCTTCAGTCAAGGCATCGGTGACAAAGGTTTTGAGAGCCACCTCCTTATCTAGCTGAATATGAAAGACCCTGAAAACAGCACCCATACCCCCCTGTCCGATAGGCTCCAAAATCCGGTATTTACCGTCTATTACTTGGTTAACGGACAAATTGCGCCTGGCTGGAGGTGCTTGACGAGACTGCAAAGCAGAGCGGGGTTGGGGTCTTTGCTGTGCGCTATGCAGTGCCTGATCCTGCTCAGCCAGCATGTAGACAGCATTTTTATCCAGCTTAACTGTAAAAAGCTGGGATCTTGCCTGCTCACTGTGCTGGTCCATCACGACTCCTGAGTTACGAGTAGTCAGTTAGTTTATTCCCGATAATGCAGTTTGCAGCATAAAATCAGCTCCAAACTCAAAAGTTTTGTTTGGACCAATATTAAATTCCTCGACCTTTTTAGGTAAGAGTCTAAAAACTCACAGGTGCTCTCAAGCGAATACACAGTCAAAACAAAATGATCAATACAATCATCACGACTCATCTCCAGCGACAGAGCCGATATTATATGACGGGTCAATACAAAAACATGTCCACTCCTAGCCGCATCATGAATTGAGCAAATTGACCGATGCTCCAGAAGCCAAGAACATGCAACCCTATGCAATTAAAAATGAGCACGATTATTTCAAATGCAAATCGACCAGCACTGACTCTTTTAGAGCGTTTCCAGACCACATAAACAACAGCCAAACCCAAGCAACACTCAGCAATTAAAAGGTTATAGCCAACAAAGAACGGCGAGTAAATAAAGCTTACCCAAAGCATAGATGCAAACTGACGCAGGACTTTTAGACTCAACGCAGCGCGCAGCGGGTCCAACCAGCCAATAAGTAATAGCGGCTGCACCATCAAAAATAGAATTACGGCTTGTTGATTTAGCACTTCACGGTAACTTAAAGTGACAGAAGTTTCGTCTGTAAGTACTACTTTATTCACTTTAACCGCCACCGCCAAGTCCGCCAAAATTGTTGATCAGTAGCGTGCCTCCCAGATGCACGCAAATTGGTATCAAGGCAATGCAAATTAGCTCATTAGCAAGCTTACGCCTATCGGCAAATCTACATCTCAATAGCGAAAGCAAAAAGGCTACTATCGCCGAAAGAACAGTCAGTGCTCTAGAAAAATCACGAGCAGTGTCATATCCATAATCAGCCAATTGAGGACCAACATGTGCTTGTCCATACCGTGGGTCCACAAGCCCCTGAGCATCAGCCTGTCCAGCCCAGAGCCAACACAGAGCAAGCAACATCGAGGCAGCACACACTTGTAACTTGCGTCTAAATATCTTCAGACGTTTGGGGCAATTGTCTGTGGCTATGGTACCATCATCACGCCGATAAAAATAAGTACAAATGCGCTCTCCCGCCCGTTTGCGATCGAGTAGTGCAACCACTTCCTCATCAGCAAGACTGCTGAGGTTATGAATATTGAGCTTACACTCACCACAGTAGCGTATAGCCTCATCACCAGTCATATCAGACCAGCTCATACTGCATGGGCTTGCTACAAAGTAGCTCTGAATCCTGTTTTTAAGTTCACGTCGACGCCTAAAAGAAAACATGGTGACCTCACCCCCGGTGGCATACACCGGGATACTACTGACTGGATCCAACAGTTTAAACGCGCTTAACCAGGCAGTAAATAGTAAAAACCACACTGATATTCAGACAAGACGACTTAGTGCAATGAGGGCAAGTCAGGTAGAGCTTTTAGTCAGCAAATCAATGAGAAAGTTTCGAAACTGACTGTTGAGCCGGACCAAGTACCGCCATAGTGCTACATTCGGACCCCTGCTTTCACTTCAAAAAAGCTTCGAAAATGGGGCTGCTGGAACATTCCAAACATTAACTAGTAATGACCTGGGAGCATCCGCCCAGGCGTAGCGCACTTCCATTGGCTCAGACACATGCTCAGACCACAGCGTAACCACATCATCTTTTATACTAACCCTGGCTTGATGATAGACTCCGTCGCGTCCGCATAGGGCAAAGCAATCTCCCCCGGTGAGTCTCAAGAGTCCCCCGGTGTTGCAAAATTCAATCAAGACTCGATTTTTCAAAACGGTGTACTTAAGCGCCTCCGGAGCAAGCTCTATTTGAGCAATTCCATACACGTTATTGAGAGCAACTGCACTTGCTCTTTGACCCAGCTCAGATTTATGTGGCGGATGCAATTGATCAGGCACTCCCAGGTCAATGGCGGAGACCCGGTAGGTATTGCAAAGCCGCAAAGCATTGTCCTGAGCCTCTCTCATCCTAGCCCAGACGCCGTCACCGAGCTTATCAACAAAGAGCTTACAGTTTGGTAGTTGCACATAAATAAAAGCAAAGTCTTTGGGTTTTTGCTGCCAAGCTACTCTCCAGGCATCAATCATAGCTGGGAAGTGCCGTCGATAATCTCCATGACCACCCAGATTGCCCTCGCCTTGATACCAGAGTACGCCCTTAATTGCGTATGGTATCAAAGGCGCTACCATTGCATTATAGAGAGTACTACATCCTCGCCCAGACAAAAGCGGCGCAGCCACCAAGCCACCATCTGTAGCACCACCCACAGCACTACCAACACACTTTTTAGCGTTAAACTTGCTAGCATACTCAGTCGCTCTGCGCTCTGCATAAATTTTGTCAAAAGGCGGTTCTTGCTGCAACATACGTTCTGGCATCCAGGCATCGATGGGAGCCGCTGGCATACTTGCGACGATAATGCCCACCGGTACCTTTAGATCGGATTGCAGTCTGCGACCAAAGCTCAAGGCCACTGCCGAAAACTCTCCTGCATAAGCCGCATCAGCAATCTGCCAACGACCTTGCAAATGCTTTGATGGCACAAATGCTTGGGTCTTACCCACCGCAAACAATCTCAATTGATCGCTAAGATTGCTCAATAAAACAGCTTTGTCAGCTGACTTATTTACAGCCATGTCCATATTTGACTGACCAGCACAGAGCCAGACCTCACCCACCATAACATCGTTGTAGCCGATCTCATATATGGCACCGCGTTTAGTACCAGCACTGCGCGGCAGATTTACAGACACTCTGGCAGGCTGGCATTGCAGCAAAAGCCGATAAGGTCCCCCAGCCAACTCAGGCTTGAGGCTTAACTTAAACTCACCGCGACTATTGCAATACCCTATTGCGGCTTGTTTATTGAGCCTGACGATGACTTTATCATTTGGCATACCAGTGCCCCACACCGGTATGCACTGACCGCGCTGAAGGACCATATGGTCTTGAAATACATCAGCAAGCCTCAAATTGTCGCTTGAACTAAGTCCCTGGTCTTTGACCGGCACTGCAATCGCCGCTCGCGAATCCACTAATTGCACAATCGGTCTGCGCATCCCGATAGTCGATTGCACCAGGCTTGTCAGAGCACCGGTCTCCAGCACTCCTGAGACATTTTTTGCAGCTACACACTGGAGACTCCCGGTATGCACAAACAGGGACAAGGTCAAAAGGAGCAACGCAAAGCAGAGCACGGCAGACAGGTGCCGACTCAATAAGTTAAACACTGGGATTACCATATCGGTTGTGGAGGCGATCTTTTTAGACCGGAGTACAATAATATACCCGAGTACATTTTATATCAACTAGTCCGGGACAAAAATTGCGCAACCTTAAGTGCCTCACCAAAAACCATCCAGCAAAAAGGGAAGCACGCTAAGTTGTGCTTCCCTTCTAGGCCTGGAATTTAAAGTGAACTGTTGCCAACTACACGTCAAATTTGACGCCCTGAGCGAGAGGCAATTCTTTGGAGTAGTTGATTGTGTTAGTGGTTCTGCGCATGTAGTTTTTCCATGAGTCAGAGCCAGATTCGCGTCCACCACCAGTTTGCTTCTCGCCACCAAAGGCGCCACCAATCTCAGCGCCACTGGTGCCGATATTGACGTTGGCTATGCCGCAGTCGCTGCCAGCAGGTGACATAAAGAGTTCGGCTTCGCGCACATCAGCAGTAAAGATGGCAGACGAGAGACCTTGAGGCACATCGTTTTGCATCTCAATAGCATCATCTAGATTGTCATAAGTCATGACATACAAAATTGGCGCAAAAGTCTCATGTTGCACAATCTTGGCTTTAGCAGAGATTTCCACGAGAGCAGGACGGACGTAATAGCCTTTAGCGGGCACACCTTTTTCTACTCTTTCGCCACCAAATACTTTGCCGCCCTCAGCCTTAGCCTGGGTCAGAGCATCCTGCATGGCATCAAAAGCAGCTTTGTCGATTAGTGGACCGACTAGCTTGCCTTGCTCACGGGGATCGCCGATGGGCAAGTTGGAGTAGACCTTTTTGAGTTTTTCGACAAGAGCATCATGTTGTGTGGTATGCACAATCAAGCGGCGCAATGTGGTGCAGCGCTGACCAGCGGTGCCGACAGCAGCAAACACGATAGCGCGCATAGCCATTTCGAGATCGGCAGTAGGAGCCACAATCATTGCGTTGTTGCCACCCAACTCCAAAAGCGAACGACCAAGACGCTTAGCCACAGTCTGTGCCACAGCAATACCCATGCGGGTCGAACCAGTAGCTGAGACCAGTGGGATATCAGCAGAGCTTGAGATCGCTTCGCCGACATCAGCCATACCGACTACAACGCTCGATAGAGCCAGTCCTTTGATATCGACCACATCAAATTCAGCGATCACATCATTGACCAGCTTCTGGCATGCCAGAGCACAAAGCGGGGCTTTTTCGGATGGCTTCCAGATTACTGAGTCGCCGCAGACAAATGCCAGCATGGCATTCCAGGCCCACACAGCCACAGGGAAGTTAAAAGCTGTAATAACACCAATTGGTCCCAGTGGATGCCACTGCTCCATCATGCGGTGAGCGGGACGCTCGGAGGCGATGGTCAGCCCATGGAGCTGACGAGAGAGACCGACGGCAAAGTCGCAGACATCGATAAATTCTTGGATTTCGCCCAGAGCTTCTTGTGTGGTTTTACCAACTTCGTTTGAGAGGATTTCGGCTAGCTCAGCTTTGCGCACTCTGGCCTTTTCGCCTATGCGGCGGACAAACTCACCACGCACAGGAGCTGGCACGGTGCGCCATTTGCCAAAAGCCTGCTTGGCAGCATCAATTACTGCAGGCACATCAGCAGCCTGAGCCATTTGCATGGTGGCCATCAGCTCGCCATCAATGGGTGAGTGGATCTCAAGGGCAGCTCCACCAGCTTTTTTAGCGCCTGTACCAATGTGGATTGCTAGCTGGTCGCCACTCAAACCAAAGCGGGCCTTTGTAACCGTGCTCATAAAGATGCTCCTTGCATGCGATGCAGTTAACAGATGATCATGCCATAGAGTTATAGCCGCATAATTGTAGCTCTGTAACGGCTGCTCAGATCTTACAAAATCATTTATACAGACCCAGCTTGGTGAGGTGCTTAGCACCCTCTTTTAAACTGAGATTGGAGAGCTTGTCCTCGTTCTCGCGCAAATATTTGAGCACTCGCTTTGGCTCACTTTTACTGTATTCGCGCAATATCCAGCCTATCGCTTTGCGAATAAAAAACTCTCGCTCTGGCGCGAGAGCCGTGCAATATGCAAAGAGATGCTCATGACTGGTTTGCTTTTTGTGCTTAAGATGAGCTAGTAGCGCCACTCTCCTTATCCAAAAGTCCTCATCACCGACATAGGTCTCGATTGTCGGGCGCACCAGGTCCTCGTTTTTGAGCAAAACAGGACCATATAAGTTGGACGCTATAGGGTCCACAAAGTCCCACCACTGACCGTCGCGCACCATGTACTCATAAGTCGGCAGTGCTTGCGGCACAATAAACTGGCTAAAAGACTCGGCATAGTTTATCGCCAGATATTTTTCTTCGCGATACTGCCCCTCCCATAGCGCCATAATATTGTCGCAGTATGCTTTGAGCGAATGGGGCGCAAATTGCCGCTTAAACTCACGAATGACAGGCAGTCGCTCAGGCTTTTGCACACCGTAAAAAGGCATCTCGGTGCGCATGTATGCAGCCATTTCCTCAGCCTTGGCTGGCTGAGCAAGCGCCTTTAGCTCAGCTCTCACGTATTTAACGATTGGGGCTGTCAACCTCAACTCCTGTGCGCGTCAAAGCCTCGATCATGGGTGTCTGCGACGGATATTGCTGCATCAATGAGGTGCGATCGCCCCGCTCATAGTCAGCAAAATCAAAGCCCGGTGAGACTGTGCATCCAAGCAAGGCATAACGTCCGCCAGGAGCGAGTCTGGAGCCCTGCCAGACACCAGCCGGCACAATACACTGCAGTGTTTGACCAGTCAAAACTTCTCCACCGAGCCAGACAACGCTACTTTTGCCATCTGGGTGCAGCTGCAACATTTCGACTTTGTCACCAAGATAAAAATGAAAAATCTCATCGTGGGCGAGGCGATGCATCTCAGAAAACGTATCGCGGGTCAACAAATAATAAATAGCAGTGCAAGCCGCGCGCCGCTTGCCGCCTGTGTTAAAGCTCTTTTTGGAGCGATAAGTCTCAATATAATACCCACCCTCAGGATGGGGTTTGAGACCGAGTTCGTTGATAATTGCCTGCACGGGGTCAACAATCTGCTGATTTGACAAGACTACTCCAATCCCAAAATCGTGCGAGAAAACGCCAGGGGGGTTATCATAACTTCTTTGCTAGATAGTGTACAAATTATGCCTCAGTCAACTTCCATCGTGCCCCAAAGCGCCAATCTGCGGCCCCTGCCGCGGACTTCGAGCGGTCAAAAGATAGCCAAAGTCGACATCAGGCGCAGTATCCTCAACGACGGGGTACTTTACAAGGTTAGCTCTGACGACGTCAGCAATATGTTGATTGAGCGCGTCTGGCCTATCATCCAGTTGCACTTTGGCCGGGACGCCCGGTTTGCCCACGAGCAAATGTCACAGGCAAAATTTTTAGCAGCAATCACCAACGCCAAAAGAGACGTTTTTAAAGACCAGATGCTGAGAGAGCTAACGGTCAAAATTTGCAGACGCTATTTATTCAATCAAACATCGGGCATTTTTGAGCCACTGAGGTTGCGAGTGGTGCCACCATCTACGCCATCACAAGTGATGGACAATCCAGAAGCAGTACCAGCACTCTACAAGCCGCATCGCGACACGTGGTTTGCCAATCATCCCAGCCAGATAAACACCTGGATTGCTTTGCATGACGTCGGACCAGACGATAGCTTTACACTTTTTCCTGATTGCTTTGACAGAGCCATCCAAAATAACTCTGGTGAGTTTGACTTTGAGGATTGGTCTAAGACAGTCGGTTTTGGCAATTCACATACCAACCCAAACGCTCTTTATCCCAGTCCAACTGCGCCTGGTGAGAGATTTGACCGGAGTCACGATGCAGCACGGAGCTTTGCCCTGGACAAAGGCGAGATGTTAGTCTTTGCAGCCTCTCATCTGCATGCCACAAACCAGCATCAACAATCTCAAACCAGATTTAGTTTAGACTTTAGAGCAGTTGACGTGACCGACTTGCAAAACGACGTTGTTGCCCCGCAAATTGACAATGCCAGCAAAGGCTCAGCTAGCGATGGATATCTATCAATGCGCAACTTTGGTAAAAATCAGTAGCCGCAATTGACCGCGTCAAAGACCACCCCAAACGCAGAGGCACCAAGCGTTTATGAAATTATGGCCCAAGTCAAAAGCGGCGCGCATTATCCTTGTCAGTCTAATTATCTTTCTCACTATTGGCTTTACTTCAGCTAGCATATTGACAGTTGCAGCTATCAACTACGCCAATCGCCCCATCTTTAACATGCGTGACTATGAGCGTAAATACACAGAACGCTCCCCGTTAGCCCTTTTAGCATCAATAATCACAATGGGACCGACCGAGGACAAACTTAACGCAGTTTTTGGCATCGAAATGAAAGTCACAGAAGGAATAGCTGCCTCAGCTAAGGGCGACTACAAAGCTGCTGCCACCCACTTTAACGACGGTCATCAATTAGCCCTGCGCAAACTCGGCACTCAAAGCAAATTGACACACTGGGTCAACGAAATGCGCTGCGAAATAGATGTGGCTGCGCGTGACTACACAAGCGCCAGCGAGCACTACAAGGAGCTACTTGGCGAAATCGCGACCTGCTCAAAAACCGCCCCCGATGGTCTTGGTGATGTCGACAAACAAGAGTACTTTTACACTCTCTGCCAAAACGCTGTGGCAGCAAAAGAGAACGGCAACTTTAAAGAAGCAATAACAACCCTAGATGAGCAAGCGCTACCGCTCGCCATCAAGATGGATCAAGACAAACCAAATCAGCCAGACGTCTTTTATGCCACCATGTTACGGGCTATGGTGCACCACTATGCTAGAGAATATCCAAGTGCAATTGCCTCCTTTGACCAGGTCATCAGACTGATGCAAGAACGCCATGCCAGCGACAAAGATCAAGCCTATGTCTATATGTGGATGGGAGCAGCAAAAGTAGCCAACCAGCAGATCGCACAAGGACTCAAAGATCTAGATCTGGCGGTCAAACTAGAAAAAGACAATCCGGACATTCTTGAGCAGCGTGCATATGCTTACTTTAAGCAGAACAATTATGCAGCAGCCATCAAAGACACGACAGCAGCACTGGATTTGACGCCCAGTAAAGATCGCAAAACTCTATATATCGATCGTGGTAAATACTACAGCTACAATAGACAAGGCGATCTAGCATCAGCAGATTTCAAAAAAGCCTATGCTTTAGCAAAAGACAAAACTCTCTTTTATAGAGAAGTATGCGGACCCAACTCGCCAAAAACCGAAAGGCAGTTAGGTTTTGAAATGCTAAATTTGTCAATAAAGGAAGATCCCAACAATCCTCACCTATATTCAGACCGAGCTTTGATGTATCGCGAATCAAAGGAATACAAGAAAGCAATCAATGATTTCAAAACCGCAATTGACCTGAGCCTAAAAGCAAAATCAGATCCTAAAACAAAAGATCCTAAATATAGCCCCAACCTGATGCCTATTTATCATTCGCAAGCCTGGTGTTACAACGAACTGGGCAAACCAGCTGAGGCACTCAATGTCCTCAGCGAGGCAATTAGTCGCTTTCCATTCGATCCATCCCTACGCTTATTGCGGGTAAGCACATGTGCCAAACTCAATAAAAAGGCTGATATCAAAAGCGAATGTCAGGATATTTTTGCTAAAAATCCCGATAAGATTTTTCCTTATATTTTTCGCGCTGACGTTTATAAAATGGCAAAAGACTCTCAAAATGCAATCAATGATTACTCCACAGCAATTGCCAAATACAAAGCAAAATACCCTCATTTACAAACTGAGTTAACCATCGAACAACAGCGAGACTATTACGATTGTTATTGGTATCGCGCAGATTGCTATCAAGACCTGGGCAAAAAGGATCTTGCCGGCCAGGACCGCAAAATTGGGTTGGAATTCCAAACAAGAGAAGCCAAATACAGAGATAACCACCAATGAAACTATGGCCCCAGTCAAAAGTCGCACAGAGAGTCATGATAGGACTGGGTGTGCTTTTGGTTTTTGACGCGCTGGCGATAACCTATTTTGTCACTGGAGCGTTTAACCACTGGCACCGTGCTCCCTATGATGCCAGCGACTTTGAAAACCAATATGCCGACAAAGAGAGCCTGGTATTTTTTAAATCACTGATGGGCTCTGGCGATACGACCAAACAAGACAAACTCATTGATGCTGAGATGGCGTTTTTGTCGGCCAAACGTGAACACCACAAAGGCCACGCTGCTGTAGCGACTCAGGGCTATGACGAGGCTTACGACCTGGCCGTAGCTGCCGGAGGCGCTAATTGCGAGCTGGCGCTGTGGATACTGGATGTGCATGGACAATCAGATTTTTATGACCAGAGCTACAAAACCGCCCAAAAGTACTTCATGCAACTTTTGTCCACAGCCAGTGACAATGAGCAAAACAAAGAAATCCGATTGCATGCCACTGTCTGGCTGGCTCGTTGTCTGCAAGCCCAAACTCTCTACGACAGAGCCATTACCGAATATCTCCGTGCTCAAAAACTAGCTGAGGACCTGGACAAAGGACAAAAAGAATCTCCTCATGTGGCCTATGTCAGCCAAAAGCTGGGTCAATGTTACGGCGACTGCGCCCAGTACAGTAAGGCTATCGACACACTGGAGCAAGTCAAAAAGATACTGCGTGAGCACAATGCACCAGCAAAGGTACAGGCATACAATATCGCCTGCCTTGCTTATTGCAAAATCAAAGACAACAGAGCCACAGAAGCCCTCAGCGATTTAAATGTCTGTCTGCAAATTGCCAAAGACAATCAAGACTTGCTTAAACAAAGAGCCTACGCCTATCTCAAACTAAAAAATTATGACGCCTCTCTGACTGACTACGACAAACTTATCAAGCTTGACCCCGCCAACCCTCAGCTCTTTGTCGAAAGAGCTGAAGCCAACGAAGCAAAAGCCAACTTTGACGACGCACTGAGCGACATTGAGCAAGCCATCGAACTCAAACCACTATCTTTTGACTATCGCATGACCAGAGCACGCATCCTGGTGGAGAGCCAAAAGGACAAGCTCGCCTTGCAAGCCTTTAGCGAGTTAATCAATGACTATCCAGACTATATCGACCTTTTAATCAGACGAGCGCAGTTTTACAACTACAAAAAAGACTATGCTCACGCCATTGCCGACTACAATAGCTACATCGACAAAGCGCAGAGTAAACCAAAAGCAGGCAATGAGACTGGTACTGGCAACACACCCACAGCCAGCGCTAACTTAGTCCAAAAGTCCTATCTAGCTGACGTATATCTTGAGAGAGCTACTGCCTACGAACATCAGGGACAAAAGAGTGAAGCGGCAAACGACAGGAAAAAAGCAGCTCAGCTAAAGGCTCCCGCCAAAGCAGCTAATTAAGTGCTATCCACAAGCCTGACAATCCATTTATCGCTTTCAACAATTGAATCAGCGGTAACTAAATAGCTTATAATAGCGGTCCTCAAACAGGGAAGACCCATGACTCAACCATCAGTTGCTCCACCCATCGTCACAAAAGAAAGCCCCTACTCTGTAAAAGAGACTGCAGACAGGCTAGAGCAGATATTGCATGACAAAAACATCCAGCTCTTTGCTCGCATCAACCACGGACAAGCGGCCAAAGACAACGGACTGGAGCTAGAAGACGAAGAATTACTGATTTTTGGTGATCCCAAAGTAGGCACCTATCTCATGCAAGAATGCCCTGAAATAGGCATCGAACTGCCTCTCAAGATCATTATCTGGCATGCGCAAAAGACCTGGATAGGCTACCGCGAGCCTCAGGAGCTATTAACTGATTATTCAATTGTAGAGCACCGCTTTACCATCAAAAAGATGTCGGGGCTCCTGTCTACCCTGGTCACCGAAGCAATCAAAAAATAGAGACACAGACCGTCAAAAGTCTATGACTTTAAGGAAATGGCGACAACCCTAGCAGAGGACAAAATGCTCAAAGAATTGATTGGAAAATGGAAAGTAATCGGCTGCCAGCTCAATGGAGAGTGGCTCCCCTACAGTATTTTTCAAGAGTTTCGCTACAGCTTTAAAGAGGATGATACTTTTAGCCTGGCCTGGGCTGAGTGCTCCTATCCTCAGTATGTAGGCGGGTTTCCTAAGAGTAAAACCGGCAAAGTAATTATCTACCCGGACACTAAGCCTCAACAAATGGATCTGCGTCCGACCGATGGACCTTTTGCAGGCAAGGCCTTGCAAGGCATCTTTGAGCTAGATCACGATGTGCTTAAAGCAATCTTTGCCTTCCCAGATCATGATCGCCCAGAGGTCTTCCAGACCAAAAACGGACAGGTTTACGAGATCTGGCAGCGCGTAGACTGACAAACTAACCAAGCAAGTAACCAACTAACTAACTAACTAACGCACACCGAGCAACTTATGAGTCTGTAGCGTCAGGCGGTAGCCGTGCTTGAGCGCAACATCGACACAAGCCTGAGTGTTGGCGTGGTTTTTGGCATCATCCTGCTCATCTAACGGCATCACATAGATAGCGGGCACAGTCGACCGCGAGCTGCGCTCTAGTCTGGCATTGTGTTCAGACAGAGCACTATGCTCCGGTCTGGCAATATGCTCAGGACGCCCGGACAGCTTTGTGGAGCCGCAGGGCAAACCATCTTCTTCGTCTATTTCGCCAGCCTTAAGGACATACTTATACGCATCGATATAAGGCACCAGCGATGTGTTTAAGCCGCTTGTCTTTGGGCTACAAACCACGTGGATTTGCTCACACCATGGCAAGTCCTGATAAAGTGTGCCATTAGTCTCTAACTGCACAGTCAAACCCATGTCGACAAGCGCAGTAACAAGCGGCACGATATTTTGACGCAGAGGCTCTCCGCCAGTCAGCACAATCAGCTTGCAATCAGCCTGTGGCGCACTTCTCAACTCGTCTTTGATGCGCATTAAAAGCTCGTCGATATCAGGTTTCCAGGTTGAGGATTCAAAGTCAGTATCACAAAAGTAGCAAGCCAGATTGCAGCCACCAAGGCGGACAAAGACTGATGGACGCCCGACAAAAGGACCCTCACCCTGCAATGTATAAAAAACTTCCTGCACCCAGAGATTGAGTCCATCGCCTTTTTCTTGCACACGGATAGGATTATTACCGAGCATCATCCACCCTGACAAAACAATTTTCAGTTTCCCACAACTCCACTGCTGTGAGCTTGACACCGCTGCCTTTGAGCAGGGCTGGAGCAAGATCATGCAATAGATAAAGTGCCATGTTTTCGGCAGTGGGATTTGTATCCAGGATAAATAGCTTTTGTCCGGCTATTTGCTTGAGCGCGGCGATGCCCTCCACATCCTCTTTATAGAGGATAAAGCCATGGTCCCAATTAGACTCTATCCAGGGAGCAAAGAGTGCTTTGAGCTTGCCAAAATCGATAACACGACCGAGAGCATCAAGACCATCACTATGATTTAAATGCTCATCGCCACCTGCGGATTGAGCATTGATCGCATCAGGACATGCCACCGCATGCAGCATCACGACATAGTTGTGACCATGCAAGTTAGCGCACTTACTCTCATGCTTGTAGACTCTGTGACCGGCGCAAAACTGCAAGCGCCGAGCAGCGGTGACTGTGCGTTGACCTGGCATCTTATACCTCGCAGCCTACCCGCGCTATTAGCGGATCGACAATGCCCGCCTGAGCAAAGCCCTTTTGCCTGAGCAAACAGGAGTGACACTTACCACATGGTGGACATTGTCCCTCATAACAAGTGGTGCTAAGGGCAAGCGCCTCAAGACAACCAGGCAAAGTCTTAGCCAACTCCACTGTCTGTGACTTTGTCATGTGCATTAGAGGTGCAGAGATGTTAATACGTCTATCGAGTCCACTGGCGATAGCGTCCTCCAGCTTACGGACAAAGTCCTCGCGACAATCGGGATAGCCGCCATAATCTTGCTGAGCCACTCCGACAACAATAGTGTCGCAATCAAGCACATAAGCGCGATTGGCAGCGACCGTAAAAAACATGATATTGCGACCAGGCACAAAAGTCTGTGCCAGACCACCGGGCAAAGACTCGCTGTCGGCAAACTTATCAACATCGCGGCTGAGATCGGTAAGCGGGCTGATGCCAGCAAATACTGGTCCCAGAGATATCACCTCATGGGGCACACCAGCGATAGCTGCGATTTGCCTAGCGCTTTCGATTTCGCGATGATGTCTCTGAGCATAGTCAAAAGTTACTGTATGGACACTATCAAAGCGCTCTTTAGCCCAGTACAAACATGTTGTACTGTCCTGCCCGCCCGAAAAAACCACCAAGGCCTTAGACATACTGGTTACCTTTTTAGAAGCCAAGATTTTAGCAGAGGTAACCCAAAAGTCCCCGAGAACCAACCCAGAGCGCTTAACAAGTGCCAGGACACGGGACTCACCTTGACAAGCGAGAGGTGGCGTGGATAAGATCAAAATGGAGTCTCTGTCAAAACCCTGCCTCAATCAGCTGCGGAGATTGTTGATGCGCCAGCCTCCTCTCAAACCATCGGGTCGCAGGCCCTCTGGCGGCGTACTCGTAGAGGCTGTTTTATCTTCGTGCTTTTTTGTACCCCTGATTGTGTTTTTGATCTGGGGCGTACTCGAAGTCTCATTTGCCTACGTAATAGGCGTCAACATGACCGAGGCGTCCCAACTCGCCGCCCGGGCGCTTGCTGACGAATTTACCAAAAACCCGCGCGTAGCCCAATCAGAGCAATTACAACAAAAGGTTTTTGAGCGTATACGCATACCCAATATGGTCAGCTGCAATGAGCAATTTGAAATCCCGGCAGGAGGCTGGGTGACTAAGACATTGCCTCGTTCCATCACTGTCAACTGCACCTATCTGCCCGGCGCTGGTGACCCAGCACTGCCACTATTTCCCAGTCCTGACCCACTTAAAATTGGCAGTAAAGTGTCCATCCGCTCCAGCAGCACTACTCCACTTTTTTAGAGCAACCCCAAGGAGATCACAAATCAACAAATCCCGTGACAAGACAACAATACTGATCAAAAAACGATCAGGCCAGGGTCAAGCCGCTACGGAGCTAGCAGCTGGACTAGTTTTGATTATCCCGCTGATCATCATATCGATTTATATTGGCGTCCAGTGCGTGCAGGCTTACACCATATACTGCACACTCAAACAAGCCAGTGCTCTAGCTGCTCGTCGCTTTGCTATTGCATATATGCATGATCCCACAGGCGTCAAAAACAACTGGGCAGACAGTTGTCTATCGGTGCAATATCCAGGAGTGGTCAATAGCTACAGACAATTTGAACTAGTAGAATTTTCACCAGACAAGATACCACCCACGGTGACACTCAAAGTAAGTTTTGAGCCCGATGAATTTGGTTGCAGACACTTCCCCGAGCCAGATCTACTGGGAGTTGGCAAATATTTTAAAATCACAGCGCAAGCCACAGAAAAATTGGACTAGCAATGCACCAGATAAGTAGACGACAGTTAAAGCGCAATCGGAGAGGAGCCATGGCTTCTGTCCTACTCTTGCTTACCGCGCTTGGACTGCTTATCGTTGGTAGTATCGGCATCGACTTGAGCCACGCCTTTTATGTTAAAGGACAATTGCAAGCAGCAGCGGACAACACGGCCCTGACTGGAGCATACTACCTGACGAGCATCGCCCCCGGGCGTGCTGACACAAAGCGCTCAGAAGACATGGCCAGACAGTTGGCTGCTCGCAGTATCATCGACGGTGAGTACTTAAACGACAATGGAGAGAGGACGCAGCTTGATTATCAATGCTATCCCAAACCCTTTGTCGGACCTCATGTATGCGAAATAGTGCTAACACACAAAGTCGGTACAACATTTGGCAGATTGGTGGGATGGCATACTTTGCCTGTGACCGTAACATCGCAAGCCGGTGCCTTTATGGGGACTAAGACTATTGCACCTAATTGGCTGTCAAATCTAGCAGTCTCGCATAGGGCTGGCGGCGGCAAACTCAATGCCGATGCTAAAGACAAAGAGATGAACACCTGGTTTATAAGCAACTGGCCTGGCGAAAAAAATCCCGCTATAAACATAGGTAGCACTAGAGCTAGTGCTGGCACTGGCAATTTTACCTCAATGGAGGTCAATCGTATCTACAATGTCGCAGTGGTTAAAGGCGGAGAGCCCGACAAACCTCAGCCCACCGAGTCAGAGATAATTGGCACCACAAGTGTTGTCTTCACATCCATCGAAGGACCAAACAAAGCAACAGTAAGGTTTGCTCCAGGCGGATTGATCAAAGGTCAACCAGGCAAGATAGCGGTCAATGGCTCATCTGCAGACATACAGTTTGTCCAGTCCAACGGGCACTGGCGTGTTGCTTTGATGAAATAGCAGGGAGCAACCGATGGTAGACGAGCCAATAATTGAACAAGCACCTATCAACGTGCGGCTTGCGCAAAAAGACACCTATCGAATCTTAGTAATGGACTCAGTAGAGAATGCACACCTCCTTAAAGAGGCCTGCAAAGACGTGGGGTTTTCGGTAGCTGCAGCTCACACAATTAAAGAAGCATTTGCGTTTTTGGATGGCGAAAATCACGCAGACGTGATCATATGCGCAGCCTACCTCGAAGATGAATCACTATTTGAGTTTTTAAAGCGCTTGAGACTAGATCCACTCCACGAAGACACCATGTTTTGCGCACTGGCTCTGGCTCCTGGTCCGATGGGCATCAAGGTGCAAGAATACACAGAAAAAGCTGGCCGCCTTTTAGGTGCGGATGCTTTTGTGAGCATGCCGACTTTTGATGCTCATTTACTCATTCAAGAGATCAAAAAGCTCCTGCCGAGCGTGCCTGTCCTTGAGCAAGAGCGCAGAGACGAAGCGCCTTAAAATACCTTGTAATGCAATCTTGCCTGACGCTCAAATCATCCCAAACCCGGCAGCCTTAAGCCAAAGACTAAGCAGCGATAGCAGCCGTATTAGCTTTTATCTGCCGCGCTAGCTTATCTACCTGCATCAAACTCTTAAATGACACAAGGATAGCTGGATAGTTGCGCTGACTCTCCAAAGTGCAACCTCTGCATTCATCAGCCTTACCCACTTTGGCTCTATATTTGGTGGCAAGAGTTCCATGCCAAATTTTTTGGAAGTCATAGTCAGACAAACGCAGATTGCCAAAACTCTTAGTCTCTGATGCGTGGGCAAATTCTTCGCAAGCACTGACAGCCCCCTCACTACTGATAAACGCGCCCATAGTGCCAGCCTTGCAACAAAACTCAGGGGGTTGTTCCATCATTGTGCGGCGATTAGCCTCCTGACTGACCAGGTCCATGGCAGACTTGAGCGCACCATCTTGCGGTGTGCGAGTGTGATACATAAATTTCAATCGACCGGCAATTACATCCGCCCTCAGGCGTTTTGTAATCGCTAGATAGGCTGCCTCAAATGGCTGCAACACACTCATAGAGCGGCGTTCATCAAAAGTCGGCAGCTGACTGGCGCTCATTTGCACACTGCGACGCATCAAATTGAGATTCCACTTGTCTGGCTGCAACTCATCTCTCACTGTTTCATACCAGCTATCCATCAAGGCAGCATTATTAGGTGAGCAAACAGTACAGAGCTGCACGTCCAATTGTTTATAGTCAAAACGCTCGCGAATAGCCTTGAGCGCTTCCATTGTATCGATTGTATTTTGCCAGGCATCCCAGGACCGCCCCTTGGTATAACGCAGCTCGTTGTTTAGAGACTTAGGCCCCTCGATACTCAGACTCCAGGTCAGATGCAAATCTGGACAACTCTGAGCAATGCGATGAGTAATATCGAGGATAAGCTGCGGACGCCAGGCATTGGAAATAACAAACACTGACTCCACCGGCGTTGACCTGTAGGCAGCCTCTATGATGGCAGGCAAATCACTATTGAGTGTCGTCTCGCCACCGGAGTAGACAATGACATTTAGACTGGCGCCAAGAGTTTTATAAAAGCGCTCTATCTCAGGCAAAGTCAAATCGCTGTGTTTGACATTAAGCGAATCAGCAAATGAGCAAAAGCCGCAGTTGTAATTGCAACGTGTAGTCAAAATATGGGTCAACATACACGGATCGGGCGTGCGGTAAAGCAATTGGTCGCGGTACGAGCGCGCCAGTGACCAGAGCAATTGCCTGTCTGTGCCACTCACAATAGGCTCAAAGGTCTGACGCTCAGTTACGCCAGGATATTTGTCCAAATCAACCCCAAGACGTCTGAGACGCGCTGCAGTATGGCTGATTTTGCCATTTGTAACTTGCATATTTAGAGACCTTGCTCGATAGACACACAATGAGTGCTGGGATACAGACCGCAAAACTCTTGAAAAGTGCCCAGTCGAAGCAAATCAATTTTGCCGAGCAAAATAAATGAACCAAGTTAGTTAATGGCTACGGTTAACTTAGCTACTGACGGACGTAGACTCCAGAGTCCAATCACTAGGCAACATATCAGCATAGGTACTCCAGACGCGCTCGCCAAGTGCCATCTCATCATCAGTTAACAAGCAAGCATTCAATTCGTCTTCAATCCAGGCTCTATCCATATGGATCCCGATAAACACACATTCCTGACGGCGATCTCCATACTCACCATGGCATTCCTCTTCTATTTCAGCGAGGAACGCTTCGTCATCTGGCCACTCGCTCTTGTCGATACAAGCCCACCACTGATGCCCAGGCTGCAAGCGACAAGAGCCACCAGCATGGGACCAATCAACAGCAAAGTCCATGCGGCTGGCCAACCAAAAAAATCCTTTAGAGCGAATCACACCGTCCCAGGGTTTATCAAGGAACGCAACAAATCTCTCTGGATGAAATGGTCTGCGCGCTCTATACACAAAGCTAGAAATTCCATACTCTTCAGTTTCCGGCACATGCTCGCCTCGCATTTCTTTCATCCAGCCTGGCGCTTCAGCTGCTTTTGTAAAATCAAACAAACCAGTATTGAGAATATTTTTGCAATCAATCTGACCAAACTTGCTCTCTACAATGCGCGCATCTGGATTTAGATGTTTAATCACAGAGCGCAGTTCATCGAGCTTTTTGGGCTCTAACAGATCTGTTTTATTGAGGACGATGACATTGGCAAATTCCACTTGATCGACGAGCAAGTCAGCAATACTGCGATCATCTTCTTCACTGATACCAAGATTACGGTCTTTGAGTTCTACACCATCTTCATAGTCTTGCATAAAGTTGTAGCTATCTACCACAGTCACCATGGTATCGAGATCCGCTACATTAGCCAGACTCTCGCCACTCTCATCTTCAAAACTAAAAGTCTCAGCCACCGGCAGAGGTTCCGATATACCAGTAGACTCAACTAACAAATAGTCAAATTTATTTTGTCTTGCTAGCTTGGATATCTCCACCAGTAGGTCTTCGCGCAAAGTACAACAGATGCAGCCATTAGACATCTCTACCAGTCGCTCATCCACGCGGTTAAGACTGGCTCCGCCTTGTTTTATCAGCTTGGCGTCTATATTTACCTCACTCATATCGTTGACGATTACAGCTACTTTTAGCCCTTCTCTATTATTGAGCACATGATTAAGCAGCGTCGTCTTACCGGCTCCAAGGAAGCCGGACAAAACCGTTACAGGCAATTTTTTCATTTTAAAGTCCTATTTTTTTGTTTCTTTAAACTCTGCGTGACACCTGCAGCCAGGGCAGTATTTGCGCAATACAAGCCGCTCCGGGTCGTTGCGCTTATTCTTTGTAGTGGTATAAAAGTGATTGCACTCCATCACACCACATGCCATCTTTATTATGATTCTGTCAGCCTTTTTCATTTTGCCAATCTCTCATCAATGCACAGTAAAACAAGCCATGCGGGAGCATAGCCAACGATAAGGTCAAATCTGATTTCAGTTGCGTGATAATAGATTATCATTAGAGCAAAGTCAAATCACATCCTATATGATCAATCTTATAGATGTTGTAATCTTGTGCGGTCTTCCCGCGGGTATCTTATGGAGCGCAACACACAACAGAGACAGGCAATACTCAATGCCTTTGACAAAGCCGAACGCCCGCTCAGTATCCAGGAGATACTTGAGCTAGCGCAGGACGATTGCCCGGGGCTGGGCATCGCTACCATATATCGCAATATCAAAGCACTTGTTGGCGACAACAAATTGATATCAGTCGAAATGCCCGGAGGAGTGGCATATTACGAGACTCCAGGGCACAAACATCATCATCATTTTTCTTGTACTAACTGTCAAAAAGTTTTTGATGTCGAAAAGTGCGGACTTAATATAAAGACTCTTGTGCCCGACGGTTTTACACTCGAGCGCCACGAGATCTTGCTATACGGCACTTGCGGCAGCTGCAGCAGATAAAAACCGCTTGCTACAAGCACAATTAAAACAACAATCTCTAGCGACTACCACTATCAATTGATATTGCAAATTGAACTTTTAGCAATATTGGTATTGACTTATCACTATTGAGAATCTATTATCACTTTGTACGAGACAATGCGAACAAGAGAAATCGGTGTCAGATTCTGCTCGGATTTGCCCCGATGAAAACGGCGACACAGCTCTCGTTGCCGTTTTCACCTCTTGTGCTTGCTTGCTACTAGTAACCACCACTGGTGCCAAATGAATAAACTTCCTGTGACAGTATTGTCCGGCTTTCTTGGGGCCGGCAAGACGACGCTGCTCAATCACGTGCTCAATAATCGAGCTGGACTTAAAGTAGCGGTTATCGTCAACGACATGAGTGAAATCAATATAGACGCTCAGCTTGTCAAACAAGAAAGCGAATTGAGTAGACTCGACGAGCGCCTTGTGGAAATGTCCAACGGTTGTATCTGTTGCACTCTACGCGAGGACCTGCTAATCGAGGTAGGTCGCCTGGCACAAGAAAAACGATTTGACTATCTATTGATCGAATCTACCGGTATTTCAGAACCAATGCCAGTAGCAGAAACTTTTGCATTTACCGACCAGAATGGTACGAGCCTCTCTGACCTGGCGAAACTAGACACTATGGTCACAGTTGTCGATGCACTTAACTTCCTAAAAGACTACATGCAAAGTGATGCGCTGACCGATAGAGGCATCGAGCTAAGCCCCGAAGACCCGCGCTCAATTACAGACCTGCTCATCAGTCAAGTCGAATTTGCCAATGTCATCATCATCAATAAGACAGACTTGTGCACAAAAGCTGAGCTAAAAATGCTCACCAACATCTTGCGTCACCTCAATCCAGATGCACGTATAGTGCGATCCAAATTTGGCGTTGTGGAACCAAACAAAATTTTAAATACCGAGTTATTTCAATTTGACCGGGCAGCAGAAGCCCCAGGATGGCTCAAAGAATTGCGCGGCAGTCATACGCCAGAGACACTGGAATACGGCATATCTAGCTTTGTTTACACGGCTAGAAGACCGATGCACCCAACACGCCTGAGAAATTTTCTAAATGAAGATTGGGGCGGTGTGATTCGCTCAAAGGGCTTCCTCTGGGTAGCATCGCGCATGGACTATTCAATTGAATGGTCACAAGCAGGCGCATCTTGTCGCATTGAACCAGGTGCCATGTTTTATGCAGCAATGCCTAAAGACCGCTGGCCAACGGATTCACTGCTACTCAGAGACATAGACCTGAGCTGGGAAGAACCATTTGGAGATAGACGCCAGCAACTAGTTATGATCGGCATCAAAATGGATCAAGATTTGCTCACAAGCCAGTTAGACAACTGCCTGCTAACAAACGAAGAAATGATTATGGGCAAAGAAGCGTGGCAAAAGTTTCCTGATCCATTTCCAGAATGGAACATCAAGTATCTCAGCGAAGTAGCACACGCTCACAGTACCGCACTGCAGTCCGCAAACATGGAGTAACAAACATGACGACCAAGAGCACTCGCTCAGGGAGCAAACTACCACTTGCCAAAAGGACTAAAATAGATCCACTGGTGGCAAACAAAGTAGAGCATGTCGACTACAAAGACATTAACCTGCTGCGCAAGTTTTTAACAGAGACAGGTAAGATACTGCCGGCTCGCATCACCGGCTGCAGTCGCAAAAACCAGCGCATGATTACTAGAGCCATTAAACGAGCAAGAGCTATAGGTCTCTTGCCCTATAGTGGCCTCGTTTAGCAAGCGCCAGAGCAATGAGTAAACAAAATATTTCGGCCCCTGTCATTGCGGATACAGACGCGATAACGCTATACAGCTGTGGCTACAGGTATATGCAGGACAACGAGCTAAAGCTCGCTCTGACTTGTTTTAGCTCAGCACTAAAACACTGTCCGATGCTATCGGAAGCCAACTACTATCGCGGCTGGATCTATTACTTGCAAGAACAGTATGAGCGAGCCATCGATGAATTCACAATCCGCCTGCTAAAAAAGGATGATTGTGCACTTGCTATGTACTTCCGCGCACTCTGCCACGATCAACTCGACCAACCAGAAGAAGCGCTCTGTGACTACAGCTGCGCCATTGAAATTGACAGCACATTTGGCAGCGCTTACTTTGCCCGAGGACAACTGCGAGCAGCCCTTACAGACTTTGAAGGGGCACTAAACGACTACGAACGTTGCATCGAACTGGAGCCCGAGTTTGCCGACGCCTGGTACAGTCGTGGTCTGATTTTTGAAGAATTTGAAGACTACAAACAAGCTCTCAATGACTACAACAAAGCGCTGGAACTAGATCAGACATACGCCGAGGCATTTTGCGCTAGAGGTATTCTCAACAAAAAACTAGGCAGGGAGATACTTGCTTTGTCTGACTTTGAAAGGAGCATTGAGTGCGATCCCGAAATGGTAGAAGCCCTCATAGAAAAATCACGAATACTCTCAAGTTGCGGCAAACTAGCCCCAGCAATAGAATGCATCACAAAGGCGATAGAGATAGATTGCCTACCTGAATACCTGCTGGAGCGGTCTTCGATGCATCTTGAAGCAGGAAATGCAAATCAGGCATTTGCAGATTTTAGTGGATATATCGCCATGCTCAACACAGAAGAAAGAGCACTATTTGGCAAAAAGAAAGAAGAAGGCTAAAAGTGAAGTACCGATGCCATCTGCATCATTGCCCATACAAAGTCACTCAAAACTTCAGATAGCATCAAGATCAAGGAAGAAGATGTAAATGGATGAAATCAAAAGAAAAGTACCAGTCACAGTCCTTACTGGTTTCCTTGGCTCAGGTAAAACCACGCTTCTAAACAGAATTCTCTCTGAAAATCACGGCAAACGTATTGCTGTGGTTGAAAATGAATTCGGCGAAATAGGCATTGACAATGCCCTGGTGGTCAACGCCGAAGAAGAAATTTTCGAGATGAACAACGGTTGCATCTGCTGTACAGTGCGTGGTGACTTAATTAGAATTCTTGGCAATTTAATGAAGCGCCGCGATAAGTTTGACTACATACTGGTCGAGACCACAGGACTTGCCGATCCCGCACCAGTAGCGCAAACATTTTTTGTTGATGACGAAGTGCAAGACGCCCTTGAGCTTGACGGAATTGTCACCCTGGTCGACGCCAAGCACGTTCTTTTGCATCTGGACTCAAGCTCTGAGTGTAAAGAACAGGTGGCATTTGCCGACGTAATCCTATTGAACAAAACAGATCTCGTTACAGAGGATGAGCTAGACCGCCTAGAGACTCGCATACGCTCGATGAACGCCATGGCAAAAATTCATCGAAGCAAAGACGCAGTCGTGGACATGGAAAACATTCTGAACGTTAGAGGATTCGATCTTGAACGAGCACTAACTGTAAAACCAACTTTTTTGCAACCTGAATATCCTTTTGAATGGGCAGGGATTTACGAAGTCAAAGGTGAACCACTAGAAATCACTCTAGCTGAGGGACCTGATCCAAGCATGGACATACTGGTTCTCGAGTCCGATTCCACTGAGGCCAAGAATATAGAGCTGCTTCTGGATGAAGCGGTCAGAAGTTTTTCGAGCGAGAAAGAAAAACTTCAGACTAGACAAACAATCGCTAAGCCAGGTCAACTCTACCAGCTAAATCTAGAGCAAAATGGCAGCACAGCTTTCACCATTAAGCTGCCCAAAATCGGCAGTTATGTCTTATTTACACAACACAAGCCAGAAGAATTCAACATGGCAGTCAACTCCCCAAGCGGCACAATAGTCCCAACAGCAGCCAATACATATGAAGCCCTGCACACTCACGACAGTGAAGTAAGTTCAGTTGGCATATCGTCACCAGGCGACCTTGACGAGAAGAAATTCAATAATTGGCTCGGCAAATTGCTAAAAGAAAAAGGCACCGACATCTTCAGAATGAAAGGCATTCTGAGTGTTTTTGGGCAAGAGAAGCGCTTCGTATTCCAGGGTGTACACATGCTTTTTGATGGCAAACCAGACAAACCCTGGGGAGCCGAGCCGCGCTCCAATCAGCTAGTCTTCATCGGCCGCAATTTAAATAGAGCTGAACTCACGGAGGGTTTTAACGAGTGCCTCAAAAAGAATCATCAACTAAGTTTGCGGTAAAGCCACTAGTCGAACACTGGAAAAAATCATCATGCATGGATTACGTCCATGACTTAAGTTGGTCACCCAACGGACATCACATAGCCTGCGCTGACGCAGCGGGTTCTGTATCAATTCGCTCCGCGATAACCGGCTATTTAAACGAGCACTGGTCGGCGCACAGACTCGGCGCACAACGCGTCAGATGGTCAGCTAGCGGCAATTACCTGGCTAGCGCAGGACAGGACGGCAAAGCACATATCTATGACACCAATAACTACAATAAGTTAGCAACAATCGATCATGGCAACATCTGGGTAGACCACATTGCCTGGCACGGCCAGCGCGATTGTATATTGACCGCCGCAGGCAAACAACTAAAACTAAGCAACACCGATGGCACTCTAGTCCAACAATTTGAGGATCATAGCAGCACTATTGCAGACATAGCCTGGCATCCTGTCGTTCCCGAATTGTTTGCAACTAGCAGCTACGGTGGCGCACGTTTATGGAATCTCAAACAAACAAGCCACAAGAGATACCTTGAGTGGAAGGGTTCTCTCCTAAACATCGCCTATAGTCCTAACGGAAAAGTCCTTGCCGCCGGCTGCCAGGACGGTGCTGCGCACATTTGGCTTTTACCAAGCGGGCATGACCTGTTCATGGACGGCTACCCCACTAAAGTACGAGAACTCTCGTGGGATTCCTCATCTAAATATCTAGCTACTGGAGGCGGCGCTGACATTATCATTTGGGACTTCTCAGGCAAGGGACCTGCCGGAAGTAAGCCGATTGTTTTTCCGGGTCATGAAGCCTTTATATCAGTTCTCGCTTTTGCGCCTAAAGGTTCAAAACTTGCAAGCGGTGGTTTGGACGGCAGTGTGATGGTATGGGATCTAAACACAAAAAAAGACGTATTGGTTGCTTCCGACGACTCTGAGGTAAGCAACCTTTGCTGGAGTCCTGATGGTAAGCAGCTTGCAGCCAGCTTCGCATCAGGCAGCATTGCCATATTTAACATATGAGCTTATGGAAGTAACAGCGAATCTGCTACCGCTGGCAGGACTTACTCTCGGCATCAGGCATGGCTTCGATCTCGACCACATTACCGCCATTAACGATCTTGTAAGTACAAAAGTTCTTACCAGTGCCAATTCATCCGCAATTGTCGACCAACACTCAATCAAAACACAATCATACATTCTTGCTGGAATGTATGCCCTGGGTCATGCTCTGGTGGTCACAACACTTGGTCTAGGTGTCCTAGTATTTCGCGCTTCATTGCCTGCGTGGATTGACCCAATGATGCAAAAGGTGGTAGGCGCTACTTTATTTTTACTGGGAATATGGATGATTTTTTGTATGAGCGCATCAAAATCATCACGAAGCAGAGGTCTAATGCTTCTTCATGCTATTTCTAAGTCCAAAAATGCTCTCTATAGAGGCTTCCTGAAGGAAACATTACCGCCACATAGCCACGACCTGTCTGACTTGTGCAATCCCCGTTGCGCACTTGCGATAGGCGCTCTACACGGAATAGGCGCTGAGACCGGCACTCAAGTTTTGCTCATGACCTCTATTGGTGGCTCAAATAGCCTTGGTTGGAGCTTACTCATGTTAGCAAGCTTCGTCACGGGGATGTTCATAGCCAACATTGGACTGGCAGTACTAATTAGTGAGAGCTACTTGCGCGCATCATTCTCGCAGCGCCTTGTCGCTACAATAAACTGGCTAGCTGCGCTGTTTAGTATCGCGCTTGGATTTTCATTTATCGTCGGCAGAGCAGACTTCTTCGGAAATTAGCGAGATGGCTGCCAGAAAAATCGCTACTGGTGCCACAAACATTTCAATTCTATAGCTTAGTCAAAGCCAACTTATTAGACATCCTCGTGAACCAACCTTTCATTTCTGTCAGCAATAAATCATTTGCCACAGCTCTATTGCACCTGCAATGCTGGAGCTGGGGTTGTGACATTCGTAATAGCAGCGGCAACATTCTCTTAAAGCAGGGTTTTGACCGGGTCCAACCACCCAAAGAAGTGCGGGGTAGTTCCTGCTATTCGACCTCCTTACCATCCGACAACACTGTGCTGCTATGGGGATTTGGAGTTGCCATATTAGATAGCATGACCTCCATAAAGCGCACAGGCATCTACCTAAATCGATACAACTTTGAGCCCTGTCTCATCGAAGCCCCCAGAGAGCCAATACACGCCCCCGCTCAGCTTGTTCATTTGAACAAAAACAACGACAACAACAAACCATGGTCTGAAGCTATTTGTCTATTGGTACTTTTGACTAGCTGGATAGCATCCTATGAAGAAACTGTGGAAACACAGTGGGGTGATGCCTACAGGCTGTCATGCCTCTCTAAAATGCCTGAACCAGAACTCTGCATCTTAGGTAGCATGGCGACAGCTTGGCGCTCAGTATCAGACGATCTATCTAAACTCTCAACTAGCATAGTCACATAGGGTGCCAATTTCTTAGACCAATTCATTTCCAACTCTACATACTAAAACAAATGGAATTCACTTCTTGTTCAGCCGGTGATAATGGACTATCATTAAGCAACAATGGGCGCACATTGTTCGCACTCAAATGACAATGTCCTGGCGCTAGTAATCTATATTCAGACGACTTTATCGCTGCACTGATTAAGCGATAGATTAGGAACAGGAAATGCTTGATTGGTTAATTGTCGGTGGTGGCATACACGGAACTTATCTCAGTAACCACCTTTTGAAAAGCGGTCGTGCCAGTGCCGATAAACTAATGGTGCTTGATCCACACGACGCCCCACTTGCTCTATGGAAGCGTCGAACCACCAACACTAGAATGGAATATCTGCGTTCACCAGCTGAGCACAACTTAGACGTTGGACCTGGTGCTTTAATTCGCTTTGCCAGAAGTCGCACGGGATTTGGTGCGGAGTTCTATTCTAAGTATCAAAGACCCTCTCTCAATCTGTTTAACTCACATTGCAACCATGTGATCGCTTCTGGAAAGCTTGAGGCGACTAGGTGCAAAGGTACGGCTGTAGCTCTAGAGCAAAAAAATGGCGCGTACATTGTCTCAACAGAAAGCGGTGCTCTGGAAGCAAGAAGAGTCATTTTAAGCCTTGGCAATGATTGCTTGTCGATTCCTGATTGGGCTAAGGTGCTTGAAACTTCAGACGCGCCAATTGTGCACATCTTTTCTCCTCAATTGCAAGAAGCCTGCCGCAAAGATTGGACAAGAGCTGTAGTCATTGGTGGTGGAATCAGTGGACTGCAACTAGCTCTCAATCTGGCAAAACAAAAACCAGGTGCTGTGACCTTACTGCACAGCAAAACCTTGAAGACCAGCCAATTTGACGCAGATCCATGCTGGCTGGATAAGCGCTGCTTAAATTTACTAACTCGCCAAGCTGACTTCACAGAAAGAAGAAGAATTGTCGATCACGCGCGTAACTGGGGCTCCTTCCCAGAAGATGTACGAAGACAGCTAGAGCGCGCATTAAAGTGTGAGAGTATAAAGTGTATTGAAAGTTCTGTATGCACAGCTTCTGCCGACAGGAACCAAGTGCAGCTGAAACTCTCAAATGAAAGAACAATTGAGTCAGATCTCGTAATCTTAGCGACTGGATTTGAACGTTGTTTGCCTGGAGGAGAATTCCTCAAAAACACAATCGACAATCTATCTCTCTCTTGCGCGCCATGTGGATTCCCGACTATCGACAAATACCTTCGATGGTCAAACAATCTCTATGTCACGGGAGCGCTTGCCGAGCTTGTAATAGGTCCAGCCTCTCGCAACATTGTCGGTGCCAGATTAGCTGCCGAGCTCATTGTTAGTGCGGACATTCCTCGCAAATACAGACCTCGTGAGCTTTCTTACTACTATTTTGACAAGCGCCGGTCAGGTTAAGTCCAGACCAACCAGTCAAATCACCCATACTACACCACGTCGTAGTGCAAAACAAATTTGTTCGAAATAGCTGCAAGCAAAGGGACAAGGCTACAATCTCTTCAGAGTCTTCTGGATATCAGATAACTGAGAGTTAAAAATTTCCTTGGCCACGTCCAACAATTTAAATATCTTGCTGTCAGTGCAAGAATAATAAATATTGACGCCTTGCTTTCTTGATGCGACCAAATTTTTTGACTTTAGCACGGCAAGCTGTTGCGAGACGTTGGGTAACTCAACATCCAACCTATCTCTAATCTCAGAAACAGTAAGTTCCTCGGTCCTCAGCTCGTCAAGGATCCTGATACGCAGTGGGTTACTCAAAGCTTTAAAAAAGTCAGCCTTGAACTGTGTAAGTTTAACTTTGGAGTTAGTTTGATTTTGAGGCAAGGAATTAGCTCGAAAAAATCAGCTGGACAATACATTTGTCACTAAAAACCGCGGAATACAAACAGGCAAAGGCTAAGCACGCTTGCATAACTTTGCAATTATCACATAAGACAGGCCGCAAGTCCACTTCGGGCAATCACCGCACCTTGTCAATAACCACAGAGGCGCAACAAGATTCAAGCTCTAAACGATTTCAAAAAACCAAAAATGCCAGAGCGCTCAACGACCTCTTCTTTTTTCAGACTAACTGTAAGACGCCTGCCACAAAATTCAAAGTTATTGAGTTCTCGGCTAGCGGCCACAGCTTCGGGTCTGGCAGACATTTCAACAAATGCAAATCCCCGACCCTTACCATGTGCAGTTAAAGGAATGGTTACATCTTTGACAGTACCATACCTATCAAACAGCTCCTTGAGACTCGTCTGAGTAGCCTCGACCGGCAGATTGCCAATTAAAAGTTTTGCTCCCATAACCAACACCCACTCATACACTTGCGTACTTGCGCAACTCTTCCATACACTATTCAACATACCACCATCGACAAACCCTAGTCAAGCAGTGGATTACTCACACTTCCACAATTGCGCACTTGCATTACTTCGCAAGTCTTGTATAAAATAAAAAAGCGTCGTCGCTAAAAATATCTCTAAGTCAAACCAGCAAATACCAGTAGTTTCCATAAAAGAACCGTAGTGATGTCCCAAATCTCCATACTCATTGTCGAAGACAATCCCGTTCATCAAAGACTCTTACAGTCCTTTGCAAAATCGGCGCAGGTGACATACAAAATTGTCAATTCCGGGCAGCATGCACTCGAATGTGTATTTAAAGACAACGGCTTTGATTTGGTCTTTATGGACTGCATCATGTCCGAATTGAGCGGCATTGATTGCACCAGACGGATCAGAGAGCTGGAGCTAGGGACTGGTAAGCATGTCCCCATTATTGCCATCACAGCAATGAATCGAGAAGACATCGAGTCCGATTGCTTGTCCGCTGGGATGGACGATATCTTGCTAAAACCATTTTGCGCTGCCGACTTTGCCAAAATGATAGAGAAGTACTCCTCAGAGAAGACTCTGACTCAATAACCGACGAAAGGCAACCCATGAAAAACCTCAGTGCAAATATAGTGCAAGATGCACTTGATGTTGCTGACTGCCCGCTAGTGATTACCGATGCCAAACAAGTCGATAATCCAATAATCTATGTCAACGAAGCGTATCTCAAATTATCTGGCTACAAAAAATCCGAAATCCTGGGCAAAAATCCAAGATTCATGCACGGAGATAACACAGAACAGAATGGTCTAACCGATCTAAAGCAAGCGATAGCAGAAGCTCGCACATGCACTACAAAGGTGCGCAATTTGCGCAAAGATAGGTCCATCTATCTATGCAGCGTTACTATCAAACCAATTTTTGCCAAAGATACGGGCGAACTAACACACTGGGTAGGTGTGCAAAGAGATATCTCCGCAGAATCTACTCTTGAAATATGGTCTGCAGTCCTGGCACACGATCTCAAAAATCCACTCATCGGGATGAAGGTCATGCTGAAGGCATTCCTTGAAGGTGGACTGGGTCCCCTAACATCGGAACAAAGGGAATATCTAGCAAAAGTCACAGAAGAAAACCAACGTCTGCTAAGCAGCCTTAAAGATATGCTTACTCTCTATAGATCGAGAGAATTCAATGTAGAGGCTGTAAGCAGACAAAAAATATCGCTGATTGAAATAATCACCCAGGTTACACAAACACTCGACGATTGCTCATCGATAAAAAACTCAGTCCTAGTTGAGACTAAAACGAGCGAAACCTTTGTACATGCCAACACTTCATTGCTTTTTCATGCAATGTTCAACCTCATTGATAATTCTATTCGCTACTCTTCAAACAAAACCTGCCTGGTAAACATAGACGCCGACAGTGCAATCAATACTGCTTTTATTGAGATCACAAATCAGATAAGCAAACCACTCCCGCAAAGCCCATTTGCTTCCCCATTTGAACTCCCCGCTTCTACAGACGCCTGGTCTACGAGACTGGGTCTCTATCTAGCCAGACACATTATCGAAACCATAAACGGCAAAATTCAATTTATGACCAATGACAGAAATGCAAAGTTTTTAGTCAGCCTCCCCCTGGCAATCAACTAATAATGATGATGGGCATCATAAAAAAGTAGAAAAAGTAGAAAAAGTAGAAAAAGTAGAAAAAGTAGAAAAAGTAGAGAGGTCGGATGCAGTTGCATCCGACCTCTCTTAACAAGCTAGCTACAAGACGCTAAAGGCATCATCTCGCCGTTTGTCGGTCCACTTGTCCACTTCGGCAAAGAAGTCATCAAAGGACACAGTAAGCTCGTCGTGCAGACGGCTAAAGGCTTCCAATGCGGTCTGCACTGATTCCTTAGCCGGTTCCTTGGACATTGACGCAAGCAACTGACCATGAGCAGCCTTGTATGCAGCCAACTCATTGAGCAATCGGCTGCGATACTCGTCGTATGCCAATAGCAAATCTGGCACTTTCTTGACGCGGCCGTGACGTTCAGCCGAAAACCAAATAGCCAGGTTAAGAGAAAACGCCACACGGTAATCTGCAAGCAACCCCTGCCAGTTGCCGAGCAACTGCATCATAGACGCAGCAGTCTCACCCGAGAGCGAGACACTAAAGCAACTGACACCAAGTTTGTTCAGCGCTTCCGCAGTCGACTGCAAAGAAGCCTCCAGCTTGACTCTGGCAATACAAACAGGACAGGTGTCTTCTTCACCGGTAAAAGCAACAGGGATAAAGTTGATCATAGCAACTCCTTTTAGAGAGCTACGGCCGCATCAGCAGCCGTAGCAGTGACATTTAAACAACCAGGCAACTCTTAAAACCAGCAACAATCTCATCGGCATTGAGATCCTTGCCGATAAAGACAATGCGGCTGAGGCGTTTTTCTTGCGCCCAGTCACCACCACTGGTGACCTCCACAACACTGTGCACAGCTTGCAACACGACTTTCTTACTGTCATTGGCAACGCTGAGCACGCCCTTGCAGCGGTAGATGCGATCGCCCTGAGTGCGGATCAGGGGACCAAACCAGGCATTAAACCGTTCCCTCGACAGCTCGCCAGGCAGCTCACATCCGACTGAGACCACATCTTCATCGTGATGATGAGCGTGCAAATGACCACCGTCATGATGGTCATGGTCACAAGCCTCGCCACCGTGGTCGTGAGCGTCATGGTCATGGTCGCAGTCGCCGTGATCATGCTCACAGTGCTCATGGTCATCATGATCGTGAGCATGAGCCTTGTCAGATTCTCCCCTTGTGGGCATAGCCCCGGCAAACAAGCCCTGATCAAGGATCTGAGCCAAGGCGACGTTACTGCGCTCAGTCTTATGCAACACCGCCAGGGTATTGAGTGCGCGCAGTTTTTGCTCCACCAACTCGACCTCACTGGCATCCACCAGATCAAGCTTGTTAAGCAAGATGATGTCTGCCAGTGCAATCTGCTCCTTGCACTCCTTGCTAGCCAGATGCAGCAGCACATGCTTAGCATCCACGGTGGCTACAACCGCATCCAGCACAAAGGCATCGGCGATGTCCTCGTTGAGCATAAAGGTCTGGACAACAGGAGCGGGATTAGCAACCCCAGTAGTCTCGATGATCACATAGTCAAACTCATCGCTACGCTTACTCAACTCCAGGAGGGTAGCGACAAGATCGCCATTGACAGTGCAGCAAAGACAACCATTGCTCATCTTAAAGACAGTTTGATTGGCATCGACCAGCAGAGCATCGTCGATGCTGACTTCGCCAAACTCATTCTCGATGATGGCGATGCGCTTGCCATGGGCTTCGCTGAGGACTCGATTGAGCAGAGTAGTCTTGCCCGAGCCAAGAAAACCAGTGACGATGGTGACAGGGATACGAGGGGAAGTTTGCATATGTTTTACTCCAGTAAGAGGATGAGCGCCATGAGTGCCACACCAACGAGCGTCATGGCAAAGTAAGTGAGCTTTTGCCAGCCGTTGCCCTGCATCCGAATCTGCGGCAAAAGACCAGCAGCCGCGAGATAGAGGATGGCACCAGCAGCAAATGGCGTAGCAAATGATGTGAAGCCACTGAGTGTGGTGCCAAGCACAAAGGCCAACACAACGCCAATGACGTTCACAAGAGCCGATGCCAGATTGAGCAACAGCGCCTTCTTGCGAGAAAATCCAGCATGAGTGAGCACAGCAAAGTCGCCAAGCTCCATGGGCAGCTCATGCAGGAAAATGGCGATAGTTGTGGCGATGCCAGCGGGCACATTGATCAAAAATGCCGCGCCAATAACAAGGCCGTCCATGAAGTTTTCCAGACCATCACTGAGCAACACAAGATAACCAAGAGGCTTGACACCGGCACTGTCATCGCGCATGCGCGACAGAAGGATCAAATCGAGACCAAAGAGCGCCAGAAAACCAGCAAGCAGCACAGAGATGACCCAGAGTCCAGCATGCTCGTGCTCCTCATGTCCGTCATGCGCTCCGGTTGAAGCCACAGCATCATGGTCATGATCGTGTGGCGCAGAAGCTACAGGATGGTCCTGATGCTTGTGCTCGTCTGCATGATGATCATGGTCGTGGTCTTTTTCGTGCTCGCCATCTTCATGCTCATGCACCGAAGGAGTGGGCTCAGACGAAAGGGCGACGCCAGGACCAGGCTTGGCATCACTTGCAGACAAAACCGGACTCACAACCGCGACAGGCTCTTTATGAGAGGCATGCTCCAGAGCATGTGGCAGCATATGCAAAAGCGCATTGCCGAGCATTGCTCCGGCAGCGAGACTCAAGAGCAGATTGATCAACTTTTTGAGACGAAGCCCTGAGAAAGAAAAGGTAGCGATACCGACAAGCGAGACAGCACTCACAAGCAAAGCGCATACAACTGCGTAGAGAAGATTTTCCATGGGATGACCCTTGCGTTAAGACAAGGCTGTGTTGTGCTGACATGTCAACAGCAAACAGCCCTGTCGTTGGTTGAAGCTAAAAGTGAAACCCGCACCAGAAGGCAAATCCCTTTGCAAGCAGAATTAGTCTCCGACCAGGACTGCTAGCAGCCAGAGGAAACATCTGTGAGGGGAGATTGGATTGGGATCTAGAGAGAATTGGTACCGAAGAAAGAAACTGAAACAAGTAGTGTCCTAAACCTACCGCCTAGCCCCAGGCAATCCAATACCAGTCGCTCCAGCTCAAACTGTTAACCTTGCCAGAGAAGTCCCACTTTTTAACGGTTTTTTGGGGCACCCACGGTAAGCGAAAAACAAAGCAGTAAACAGAAATGACAATCATTTCCATTTCACTCCGCTCGCGCCAGCAAACGCTAACAGAGCTAACGCCCAAGCTTATTGATAGTTCATTCTCACCACTAGGGACACCTCTTTGCTATCGCAGCTGCGCCAGGATCTTGCCAAGCGGCGGTAATGAACGGTCAAAGATTGCCGATTTGCACTTCACCAGTGAGCTATCATTGAGCGAGATGTGAGCGATTGAGGGGAGCCGATGGACCTGGATTTGAAGGGTAAGACAGCTGTCGTAACAGGAGCCAGCTACGGTCTGGGCTTTGCCTGTGCCCAAGCTCTGGCACAGGAGGGCGTTGACGTCGTCATCTGCTCCCGCGACAAGCAAAAAATCACCGCTGCCGCCGACTCCATCAAAGCTAGCACCAAAGCCAAAGTGCTAGGTGTAAAAGCCGACCTGACCAGTAAAGATGACCTACACAATTTAGTATCCGAGGCACAGTCCTTCCTCGGACATATCGACATCCTCGTGGTAAGCACCGGACATCCGCCCACATTGCCGTTTACTCAAGCCACCGATGAGCACTGGCAAGTGGGCAATGACATGGTCTTGCTACCACCTATTGTATTGTCCAGACTGGTCCTACCGGGTATGCAGGCACAAAAGTACGGCCGCATTATCTACATAGGCTCCATATTTGGATTGGAAGCCGAAAAAACCTCAGTGGTGCAAAGCACACTGCGCACCGGTCTTAACGCTCTTTCCAAATGCATCGCATCAGAGGTTGCTGGAGACGGTGTAACAGCCAATGTCATCTGTCCGGGGTATTTTGATACTCCACTGGTCAGAGAGCTAGCTCAACAATACGCCACCGCCGAGCATGTATCTGTCGACGACGTGCTCAGTGTCTGGGCCAATTATTCACCAGTCAAACGCTTTGGCAAGCCAGAGGATCTTGGCGCCCTCGTAGCATTTTTGGCATCACCTCGAGGCGAATTTATCACCGGCACCACACTCACCATAGATGGTGGCGCAGTAAGGCAGTATTAAGACCACAACTCCCTGGTAAAGTTACGCTCTAAAATTGCACACTAACAATTGTGCCGCTTCCAGCCTGAGGATCAGAGACTGACACCCTGGCTTCATGAGCTGCTGCAATTTCTTTTACGATAGCAAGACCTAAACCACTACCGGCATTATCACTACCAAGCACTCTATAAAAACGCTCAAAAATGCGTTCCTTCTCGGCTTCAGGTATGCCAGGACCATTGTCTTCGACAGCTAAAATGCACCTCGGAGAAGCGCTCAGGGAGACTCTAACAGAGCCTCCAGCGGGAGTATAAAACACGGCATTTTCTATCAGATTGGCAGCCAACTCCTCCAGGTTGTGAGCATCGCCGCGCACATACGCAGGCTCAGACGGTGGCACAAAACTCAAGTCAATCTCACGTTTGGTGGCTTCAGCAGCCAGTCCCGCAATGGCAGCCGAGACCACATCAGTTAAGTTGACAGCTCGGTATTCTTCCTGCGCACTAGCAGGTTCGGCTTTAGATAGCGCCAGTAACTTGTTGGATAAGTGCGACATGCGCTCAGTGCTGGCATCGACTTTATCGAGCATTTCATTCATTTGTTTGTCTGCCGGCAAGCGCTTGGCACAGTACAAGTAGGTCTTGAGCGCAGCAAGCGGTGTGCGAAACTGATGAGCGGCATTGGCAACAAAGCGCCTCTGAGAATCGATATCCACTCTCAGACGTGCCAATAAGTCATTTATCGCCACCAAAAGAGGTTTGACCTCAATGGGTGCTGTCTCCTCTGACACAGGTGATAGATCATACTGAGAACGCTCTGCTATTGATTGAGCTAGCTTGTGCAACGGATGCAATGCATCAGAGACGGCTCTAGACACAGCCAGAGCACCGAGCAAAATCAAAACAAGCTGGGGCACTATGATACTGAGCAAAATCTGCTGAGCTAAGTGATGACGGCTGTTGAGAGTCTCAGCCACTTGTACCAATACGACTTGATTGGGCACTGGAGGTGGAGGCGGCGGAGCAACAGCGACTGGACCGATAAAACTACCATCAATAACGGCTCGGTCACTGACTGTCACAGGTGCGCTGACACCTCCAGGACTGTCATTGGCGAGTACTTTTGGCACATTTAACAGCTCTGGCTGTACCCCTGGTATCTCCGCGCGCACTCTTGCCATGCGGATATCATGACCATTGAGTTGTGCATAGCGAAACACAGGCTGATCAGCGTCTAAATTGTGCCTCGGCGCAGGTAAAAGTGCATCACCAGAGATCCGCTCACCGTTTGCCCGCAGCACTTGATAGTAAAACTTATCAAGGTCATTGTGACGCAAAATCGCTTGGGCAGCTGGTGGCAAATCCGCCACAACGCGATTGCCCTGTAGCCTGAGGCGAGCTACAACTGAATCAGCCGAATTAATAAGCTCATGGTCATAAGCATCATTAGCAAAGCCAGCCGCCATAAAATAAGCAATAGTGGCACTAATCACGCATAGCATAATGAGCGGTAGCAAAAGCGAAGACAAAAGCCTGAGCCGGATAGAGTATGTCGCGTTTTTAGTTGGCTTTTTCAAGTCTATATCCCAGACCACGCGAGGCTCGTACCGTGATCCCAAATTCTTCGAGTTTTTTGCGTAGACGATGTACAGCAATAGCAACTGCATTGCCAGTGACGTCACTGTCCCAATCTGATAGTAAATCAGTCAGTTGCTCTTTGCTTACCATCCGACCAAGCCGCTGCAACAATATCTCAAGCACAGCTGTTTCTCTGGCAGACAACTCCAGTGGCAGTTTATCCACAGTGGCAGTGCGTGCGCCAGTGTTAAAGCATAATGCTCCAAATTTGATCTCACTACGATTGGACCAGAGATCCCGTCTGAGAAAGGCGCGCACCCTGGCTTCTAGCTCTGGTACTTCAAATGGCTTGGTGATGTAATCGTTAGCACCACAATCCAGACCAGCAACTCTATCAACGAGCTGATCGCGCGCTGTCAAAATCAGCACCGGCAGTGCTTGTCCTCTGGCGCGCAAGCGCTTCAATACTTCCAATCCATCCATACGAGGCAGTCCAAGATCGAGGATGAGCAACTCATAGGCTGTGCCTAGCAGGGCGGCATCGGCATCGACACCATTACTAATGACGTCAACGACATATCCATTGTCTCGCAAAACGATGGAGAGCCCATCGGCAAGTAGCAAATCGTCTTCGGCAATTAGTATCTTCATTACTTACACACAGGCTAAAAATCTCATTCTAACTCATTTTAGTAGGTGTGACGGCGTTGAAATCTTGGCGAAATATTCATCAAATACACTGACAGTAGGGCGACAAAACCTCGCAAAACGTTGTGCCAGCATAAGGGCAATAGATATGAATATCTTATCGTACAGGGGACCCGGCAGCCCTGGCGGCGTCTCAGCCACGTTGTCCAGACTGTTTAAAAATTCCGGCATACCCCATGCTCAATGGTGCTATGTCAGTGGCAATTCACTGCACCGTATCGAAACACATAGACGCGGACCCAGCGCTAGATGCCACATACCGCAGACAATTGTGGATGGACACTACCGATATTGCAATGAATTTTTGTGGCCTGTATTGCACGATTTGCCCCAATACAGTACCTACATTGCAGCCGATCGATTGCTCTACAACCAGTTTAATTTAGCTTCGACAAGTATTATCGCCAAGACACCAAAGGCGGACATAATCAATGACTGGTTTGTTAACGACTATCAATTTGCACTATTGCCGGAGTTGCTATCAAGTAGTGGACTCGCTATTACCACATTCTGGCACATCCCTTGGCCTCGCAACGTTCAGTCTAACCACATTGAGCCGCTCAAAGAAATCGCACTAGGTCTATTGGGTTCAAGAAAAATTGGATTTCATACGCAAGAATATGCTGACAATTTTTTGAATTTTGTACAAGAACACTGCCATCAATACCGGGTCGATATTGTCAAAATGACCATTGTGATGGGCAATGAACGTGAATCATACGGACATAACAGATTTAACCAAAAGAAAACCTCAATATTGGTGCGCCCCCTTGGTATTGATACTCAATATTGGAAATATCTAGCAGAGAATCAGCCAACTCCATCAGCCAAAGAACAAGAAGAAGAAGAAGAAGAAGAAGGGCTTGCTGTCGGCGATCTTCATGCACCAACCTATACATTGTCACATTCTCGAACCAATGTAAGCCACTCAGACAAGTTATTAATAGCCAAACCTTATATTTTGTCAGTAGATCGATGTGATTACACAAAGGGCATCAGTCAACGGCTACAAGGCATTGATACATTCTTTGAGACTTTTCCACAGTATCGCAATCAAGTAAACTTCATCCAAATCTGCCAACCATCGAGGCAAGGACTAAAAGTCTTCAATGACTACTGGCTACAATGCTCTAAACAAGCAGAAACAATCAACAACAAGTGGCAAGATTGCGACTGGAAACCAATTTACTGGATTGACACTCCGGTATCGGCACAAACTCTCAGCCTGTTTTATCGCAGAGCCACCGCGATGTTGATCACACCAATTAGAGACGGACTAAATCTCACAGCAAAAGAGTACATAGCATGCACCGATCACAACCCCGGTGTGCTTTTGCTATCATATGCGACTGGAGCATGGCAAGAGATCGGTCCTTACTCTCTGACTATCAATCCCCACGACGATCAGCAAATTGCTATTCAAATTGACAGAGCACTAGTAATGCCACCAGCGGAGCGACTAAACAGAGCTTCAAAAATCAAAGAACTACTGGAGCATAATAGCCTCGCTACCTGGACCAAATTATTCAATACACCCAGGAAGCGAATACCAGCAATCATCGCTCCTATCAAGGAGAAGCACGCAGCGGTTTAACTGCCAAGCTGATACCACAAGAATGCCAAAGAATTACTGCATACGCCATGCAGCAAAGGCACTAACTGGTGACTTTCAAAGAAGCTACCACCGGGTACCACCCATCAACCTCCTGAAATCAAGGCTTTGAGAAGGTCACCAGTTAGAATTCAACAGATCGCAGACTGAGCAGCTCTAATTCACCTTCAGTAGCAGCAAAGGCTTATGCATTGGGCAATAGCATCAGTAAACCATGCTAAACTGAGCAATCAATTGAGCAATCCCCCAGGCAAGTTGCCCATAAGTAGGAATTGTCGCTAAATGCTGACGATATGGCTTGAATTTGCCCTTTGCGCCGCAATAATTATGTTTGCTGGCTCTAAAATCGCTATTCATGGGGATGTGATTGCAGAAAAAACTGGACTTGGTCGCAACTGGATCGGTCTTGTCTTGTTAGCGACCATCACATCACTGCCCGAGTTAATCAGCGGCATTTCAGCTGTAACACTCAATGATCTTCCCGACATGGCAGTCAGTGGCACTCTTGGCAGCTGTATGTTTAACATGCTTGTGATTGCCAGCTTAGATTTACTATCTAAGCACCGTCCGGTATCACATATGGTGCACCAGGGACACATGCTGTCTGTAGGTTTTGGCATTGTTCTGGTAACTGTAGCTGCAATTGATATATTGTTTGGCAAGCATTTGCCAATTATAAAGCAACTAAACTCGATCGATCCGTTGAGCCTGGCTTTTGTTGGCATCTATCTAATTGCCATGAAGCTCATTTACTCCTACGAAAAAACAAGAGTCAAAGAATTTACCGGCGAAGTAGCAGAAGCAACACAACCGGGCGCCACCCTAAAGAGTGCCACCATCTGGTTTATACTCTATTCGATCATGATCGTGATTGCTGCGTGCTACTTGCCTGAGCTTGGAGAAAAGATCGCAAAATCAACCGGCTGGGGAGAGAGCTTTATAGGCACATCACTTATAGCCATCACCACGTCGCTGCCCGAAATCTCGGTATCAGTAACAGCTGCCCGACTGGGAGCCTTCGATATGGCTGTGGCAAATCTTCTCGGTAGCAACCTATTTAACATTGCGATACTGGCGGCAATAGATTTTTGCTATATCAAGGCACCACTACTAAGGTCTGTCTCTGATGTAAATGTTTTGCCAGCACTAACAGCAGTAATCGCCATGGGAATAATTGTAATTGGACTGACTTATCGCTCAGAGCGCAAACTGTTGTTTTTAGCAGGAGACGCCCTGGCAATCCTGCTAGTTTATATCACGGCTAACGTGCTTTTATTTTCAATTCACTAGTCCCAAAATGCCACAAAAGAAAGATCACAGATGCCCGAAACTATTCACATAGACATCTTTGTAGTACTACTACTGGTGACAGCAACTGTCGCCATCACAGTCAAGTGGATCAAACTACCGTACTCCATCTCCCTGGTGATAGTTGGTCTGGGCATTGGTCTCTTTCACTTGCTAAAACCAATAGAGCTAACACCAGACCTGATTTTGCTAATCTTTCTACCAGCTGTACTTTTTGAAGCATCATGGAATATAAAACTTTCAGAACTCAAAGAAGGCTGGAAGCCAATAACTGTGCTTGCCACCCTGGGAGTAGTGATCAATACCATCGTAGTAGCGTACGGCATGCACTATTTGGCGCATGTTGAGCTAGGTCCAGCGTTTTTGTTCGGTGCAATGATTGCAGCGACTGACCCAATCTCCGTATTAGCCCTATTTCGCAAACTAGGCATGGACACAAAACTTACCATGCTTCTTGAGGGAGAGAGCCTATTTAACGATGGTACCGCCGTAGTGCTTTTTAAACTTGTACTGGCATGTGTTATTGCTGGTACTGGATTTTCGGTTGCAGCTACTGCCGGCAATTTTTTGCTGGTAGTCATCGGCGGAGGGGTCATCGGTGCGATACTGGGATATGCAGCATCAAAGATCACAAGTTTGTTTGATGATCACTTGCTAGAGATCACTTTAACCACAATACTAGCCTACGGCTCCTATCTGCTCGCCGAACAGCTACACGTCTCTGCGGTATTGAGCGTGGTAGCAGCAGGAGTTGTGATTGGCAATTACGGTAGTCGCACCGGTATGTCGGCAGGCACACGTATGGCCGTCAACTCCTTCTGGGAATATCTGGCATTTCTAGTCAATTCGCTAATTTTCTTGCTGATTGGACTACAGGTAAAGTTTGATTTGCTATGTAAATATGCACTACAGATCGGTGTCGGCATCCTTGTAGTGCTTTTAGCAAGAGTTGTGGTTGTTTACGGATTGGCGCCGTTTATCGGCAGTCGCTCCCATAAAATCCCCTGGAACTGGCGTCATCTATTATTCTGGGGCGCGCTTAGAGGATCTGTTTGTATGGCTCTGGCATTAAGCTTGCCAGATAGCTTTGCCTACAAGGAGATGATTACAATCACAACTTTTGGGGTCGTCCTTTTTACTCTACTTATTCCAGGACTGACCATAGAACCGTTAGTCACTCTGCTAAAAATGAACGCAAAAGATCCAAAACGCGAGCAATACAAGATGCTCAAAGCGCAGTTAATGGCAAAAAAGCGTGCCCTCGCCTTTGTATCGAATCAGCTTAAAACCGGCACAATCACCGCTACTAATCATGATTTACTCCATAATGAATTGCAGCAAGCAAAAGAAGAACTGATAGCCCAAATTGAAAACTTACATCTGGAAGACTCATCCATAAAAGCTCTTGAGGAAGAAGAATTGCGCCATCGGATACTAGAACTGGAGAAGGATTGCTATAAAGGACTGGTAAAGGACGGAGCCTTATCAGAAGAAAGCTTGCAAAAGATTGAGCTCGAGCAACATGAAGCAGCCTTGTCCAAATATCAGGAGCAAGAGCTTTGCAATCAACCACTGGATAGCAACACACATTAGTCATGTGAAAACGATGCCAACAGTCCGACCTTAAACAGTAAACATCGCGATACTCGCTTCAACAATTGGAATTTCAATGCCGACTAAATTAATTCCTCATGTTGATGACACAAGTCGCCTGGAGCTTATGGAGCGCCTTGAATCAAACGGCAGGCTTTCATCCGATTTCTTAACCCTGCTTGCTGGCGCCACGACAATTGCAACGCTGGGACTTTTTCAAAATAGTCCGGCCGTTATCATTGGCGCAATGATTATTGCGCCGCTGATGAGACCACTTGTGTGCCTGTCACTGGCCTCCATAACCGCAGACGTAAAATCTCTCTCCAGGGGAGTCTTTACTCTCATCATTGGCACCGCTATAGGCATGAGTATTGCTGCCGCAATTGCTCTATCTCTAAAGTCACTGGAACTGACCCCTGAGATCTTAGGTCGAACACAGCCGACCTTACTCGACCTTGGCGTAGCACTAGCAGCCGGAGCAATCGGAGCCTATTGCCAAACCGACAAAAGGCTATCTGATACACTCGCTGGTGTAGCCATATCCGTCGCTCTGGTGCCACCGCTGAGTGTAGTTGGCATCGGTCTAGCATACAACGATCTCACTGTTGCCTCAGGCGCAGCACTCTTATACGCGACAAACCTAGTGGGCATCACTATTGCGGGAGCCATTGTATTTTTGATCAAAGGCTACAGCCCGCTAAGTGTAGCTAAAACAGGGCTGTATGTTTCAGCTGGATTTATTCTACTGTTAGCCGTGCCACTAGCCCTGTCTATGCGCGAGCTAATCCTCCAAAACCAGATCAGTGCACATATCAGAAGCATCCTCAAAGAAAAGACACACACCTTTCGTGGTATTCAGCTCAAAGAAGTACAGGTAAAGCGATATCGCACTCCCATGATGGTAAATGCAACTGTTTACAGTTCAGATGCGCAGATAACTTCCAATCAAGTCAAACTAGTGCAGGATCTTTTGGCTAAAGAAATCGGACTACCAATTGAGTTTAGGTTGCGCATCGTACCAGCAAAAGAAATAACTGCCATAGAGATCACCCCTGCGGGGCAGGAGGAGATTCAGACAACTATCCAGGACGGGGCAATCCTATTGCAACCACTCGAGACAAAAGTGCAAGCAAAACCATAGTCAGTACCCATGTCACCGGTTTACTGGACGCCCCTCGAGCACTCTTGCTAAAACAAGTCCGTCCTATTGTTCACGCAAACTAAACGAAAACTACGATATTGTCATTCCAGCCTGAAAGGGACTGACACTTAGTCCATAGTGAATGTTAGCCAATGCAATTGTGGAGATCACGAATTGACCATAAACATTAAAAGCCCTATGGTCGTTTTTACGATTTAAATTGGTGATTTCATCTAAAAAATGACACCAAGGCCCTTTGTGTTGGGTACATAACAAATGGACATTTATCTGGAGATAGTATGGACTCGCCTAAAGAACAGCCCAAAATACAGGCAGAAGTAAAACCCGAAGACAGCGCCAAACAGGTAAGTCAACAAGCCGCTCACTCGGTCTTGTCAGACGTCTATAATTGGGGCGCTAATAAAGTTTCTACTGTTGGTAAGTGGGCTTACGAACATCCAGGCGAAGCCGCCGCTGCAGCCGCTGCTGCGGCAGGAACGGCCTATCTGGCTACTAAGCGCTTACCGCTTTTGGCTATAACAGCAGGGGCGGCAGCCCTAGGGCTATCAGGATGCGATGATCCAAAAGACGAGAACAAGAGCAATTCAGATACGACTTCGACGGTAGACGTGCGCACTGGCACGGCAGCAGGTGGCGACCCCGAAGAAAAGACTCTCGCACGCGTCTACCAAGACCCAAAACAGTGCGCAGAAGACGGAGTATTCACTCAAAATTATTGCAACGAAAAATTTGCTGAAGCTCAAAAAGAACATATTGAGATAGCACCAAAGTTTGAAACAAAAGAACAGTGCGAGGACGAGACCGGCACGGCCTGCGCAGCAGCGCCAACAGACGCGGGTAAGCCTGCCACCACTGATGGCACAACACCAGGCAATGGTGTTATTTCTAACGGTGGAGCAACCGGCGACAATAGCTCCAACCAGGCCACCCATAGCAGCGGCCACAGCTTTTTTATGCCTTACATGTTTGGCTACATGATGGGCTCCAACAACTCCAGTAGCAGCAATTATGTTGCCAGACCTTTGTATGGAGCACCAGGATCAACCTCAGGCAATCGCACCTTCCTCACACCCGAAGGCCACCCCATCGGCGGCAGCACCGGTCGTGTATCTGTACCACACAGCAGTATCGGCGAAGGTCACGCCAATGGCACCGCTAATCGTGGCGGTTTTGGCACAACTGGCAGGACAGGTGGATTTGGCGGTCGCAGCTTCGGTGGCTAACAAGCCAAACACGACAAAACTAAAACCAGTATTCCCAGTGCGGATAAGGCTCAGCTAGATAGAGGAAATGCATTGCAGCGACAGCTCTAAAGCGGTGGTCGTCATCGAGCTGTGAGGCCAATATGCGGTGATAGCAAAAGCTATCAAATATTGTCATAGTGCCGACTTTGTATGCCACTTCCGATACTTTCTGATCGCACAATAATGGCTCTTCGTTGGCTAACTGATGCTCTTGCCAGATTTTGAGATTGCCGCCTGAGGCTGCCACAGCCAGAGACAGGACGGCACTATAAGCACGTGTGTCTGGGTCAAATAATTTTTGCGGATATGGTGCCAACCCTTCGTAGTCTGCATGGACCACGCCCTCGTGACCTTGCATCATAAGCACCACACCACCATCCACCCAATATGGCCCCAGGTTTTGAGAGCGGGAGCGACAAGGTAGACCAGTAGCGCCATCTGGAGCAACAAGATATTTAGACACACCAGAGAGAGTGGGTATCAAGTCAGGCAAGGCATACAGCAACTCATTTGTGTGCGCGGCGTTAGCATGATAGTAATGCAGCACGCCGTGCTCGATATCGAGATACCAGCTACTACCGTAAGAGTTGATAAATTCAAATCTTGTCTCCAGCTCGTTACTGTTTGCCAGTACTTGAGAGAGCCAATCATTGCACTTCTGGACAGGTACGTAGTCATGCAAAGTAACCACCTGGGCTACTCCCACCTTTGTACTTATCTCTAAGTTGGACACTTTATCCGCCGCTGTCTCTTGCATCTCAGTCCTATCTCTACCGGCACCACTCGGACAAGCCGTCATCACTCAACCACTTTTATTATGCCCCATTAGCGATATCCGCTACAGCTCAGACCACATTGATTTTGCTCAACACTTGCTCAGCTGCCCTGAGACCAGTTTTCATAGCACCGTGGACGGTGCCAGTAAAGCCACTATCTTCTGTTGCCTCACCAGCAAAATATAGAGTATCTTCTACCGACTGAGCCAACTCCTGGACTAAGTCTGCTGTACCTGTAGCGTGATAACAATAAGCACCGCGGGCATAGGGATCACGCCCCCAGTCATGGTAGTAGCAGTCTACAAGCTGTCCTTCGATAAAGTCACGCTTCTCACCAAAGAGCACAGCAAGAGACTTCACTACGCATTCTCTAAGCAAATCAGGGTCTTCGGGTAAGACAACTGAGCTAACGGCAGAGACCCAGCCAACCAGTATCGGACTGCGCACAGGATACTGAGACCACCAGTGCGCTATCGGAGCTTCTGCGCAATGGATAAATCCAAACTCGGGAAAAGCTTCGCTGCCGTCCTTTAAATCTTCCCAAAAGCGACTGGCAAAAATTGCCACAACTCGCTCAATTTTGCCCATCCTCAGGCTAGCTATTGCTTTTTGCTTTTGCACTAGAGAGGGTCTAAATGTAATTGCACCAGGCGCTGGTGGCTCAATTTGCAATACCCCCAGGGGTACACTGACTATCACCTGACGAGCGCTATACAAGACATCCTGCGCCTCATCAGCGGCACTAGCAGTGACTTGCACTCTACCAACCTGCCAATCGATGGCTTTGACCACTGTGTTCAGATGCACTTTGCTATGCAAATTTTCGCCACTGTCATTTAAAAATGTAGCAAGGACATTGTCGTAACCATCCAGCACCTGCAGCGCCTCAGTGCCGATTGTCTGGGCGGCAGCTTCTCCCTTTGCCAAAAACTTGATACCGACCTCGGCTCTTGGAGCAGCAAGATAGTTTTCAACAAATTCCATACCAGCCTGACATGCCGCTGCCATGGCGGGATCACGTTGCTCAAGTACTGCTGCAAATGCAGCAACAGACATATCTTGCTCCGACTGATTAGCTTCTTTATCAAGCTCCGCAAAAAAGCCGTCAATCAACTTGTAATAGTCTTCCTCAGGTTTGAGTACGCCATTAACAGAGGTCCAGTGATTAACGCAGGTGTCATTGAGACGCACGCCGCTAGCATCCAGACTCTCCCAAAAGCCAGGGAAGCGACCATGTACAAATTCGGCTCCCAGCTCGACTGGATAGCGCAGACCCTCTGGTCTTATCGTGTGTATCCGCCCACCGAGACGATCGCGCGCCTCTAGCACCAACACATTGAGCCCGCCCTGGTGCAATCTCTTAAAAGCTGCAAGCCCGGCAATACCGGCTCCGATTACAATGACATCGCTATTTCTGTTTTGCATTGCAATAAGTTATCATCAGTCAGGACAAAAGTCACAATATCAAAGAGTGCAAAGGAAAGAGCACAATGGATCAGAGCAATCCCAAATCAAGATTGACACCTGAAGAAATAGAAGACCTCGAAGTAGTAGTGCAGCTTACTTTGCCTGAAGATACCAAAGCGGCACTGATCAAAAATTTTCCTCCTGAGCAGCTGCAAGAGTGGGATCAGGTCCACCAAGGCCTGTCCATGGGCTGGCTCAGCCTCCACGAGCTACGCTCAAAAGCCACCGGCGACCTACTGTCAGCTAGACTGATGGTGGTTTATCCAGCGAGAGTGCGCACCGAAGCAGTCTTTATACTTGTAGCCTGGGTAGTCACACCCGACCAGACCAATAAAACTGACTTGTCAGCGATTAATCAAGCAGCCCACACTCAATCGGCTACCAGCCAATTAGACACAAAAGCTCAGGGCAAAGGCAAAGGCTATGGCTCCTATCTGCGCCCGCTTTCATATGATATTAGTAGAGCCCAAAACCCCCACGCCCTGGGTCTTGTGGCAGAGAGAGAAAGCCCAGAGGTGACTGGCGACAGCCAAAATCAAAGTATCAAAAGAGCAAGCTGGATGAAGCGCATCGGACTTTTGCAAATCGAAAATCTGGCATACGAAATCCCACCACACCTCACAGATGAAGAAAAACAAGACAAATACGTGCCTGTTGCTGAGCGCAAAAAGCCAGTCAAAAAGGCTGACTTGTTACTGACTCGTTTTGACGGACAAAGAGAAATCGACGGACACCAGGTCTACAGTATGGTCGAGCGTATGTACACCGATGGCTACCATATCAACCCAGACGATCCCTACATGGTAGAGAGACTCAAGACAATAGACAAAACAGCAAAATACAGATTAGTTGGCGACTAAATTGACTATCGCCGATTGGGGACAGCAGACTACTCTACGATATGGGGCACAAACAAGCAGTGCATGCCGGTCGTAATGGGACTGAGGTCAGCACGTATGCCTATGCCAGCAGGCTGACCCGCTATCACCCAGCTACCAATTAAGACATGGTAATTATCATACTTTGGCAGTGGATGCAGGTCCTGCAAGACAAATCCCTCCTTGCCATAGCGGCTAGGATTGACAAAAGATTTGGCCGGTTGATCTGGATAAATAATAGAGATACTGCCACCCTCGCGGCCCATCAGCGGTTTGCGCACATGGGGTTTTGCTTTAATTGCGGCAGCTTCAGGAGTATTCTCAAAGGCACTGGCCAGGAGCCAGGGACTATCTGGATACAGGTCCCAGAGGATGGGCAATATGCCCTTATTGGCTAGTATAGTTTTCCAGATGGGCTCAATAAAAGTAGTACCACCACCGGTGACAAGCGGCACCAGCACTGACTTGCCTCTCGCCTTTGCTATCTCTTGATCATCATCAAACAAAAACTCCCAGGGATAGAGCTTAAACAGCACCTTGATTGGCTCGCCTTCAAGATCGATAAGATTGCCGTCATCGTAATACCCAATGTCACGCATATGGAGAAATTTACTCTCCACCCCGGCAAGTACTGCGCAGGATTGTAGATATCTTGTGGTACCTTCGTCTTCTTCGGAGTCTTCGACACTGGCAAAATGCACAGTGGTGCTACTGTCCGCAAGGGCGGTAAAACAGTCAAGCAGACACTCATGGATGCGGCTAAACTGCTGTGCTTGCTCAGGCAATACTCCAGTAGCCTGGTGCTCGTCCAACCACAAGCGCTGAAATACCGACGCTTCGTACAGCGATATAGCTGTATCAAAATTCATCTCTAAAAGCTTGAGCTGACCGTCGCTATAGCTAAAATCAAACCGCCCATAAAGTGAGCGATCGCGTCTGGCCCACGAAATCCTTATCGGCTCGCGATATTCTTCTGGAATCTTGAGCTTATCAAAATAGCAGTCAGACTTGGCACCATTACAGACTGCCTCCACAGCAGTAAGTCCCATGGCAGTGAGTTCTGCTGTGGCTGGTTCGATGGTCTTGAGTATCTCCTCACGGGAGAGTACTGCATAAAATGGCTGAGGCAGTGCCTCTACCCAATAGGGAGGATCATCAAAAACAGAAGCCAGATAGCCCAGATCTTTTGCTTGCTTGCGCCACTCTTTGCGAGCATCAATTGTCCTGAATTGCACTATCCGCGACTCCCTCTTATCTGCTCTTTAAATTCATCAGTAAACACACCATCAATTCTAATGGAATAGCGGAAGAATGGATCAGCAGCCACTCCATGGTAATTCATGTCGTTAAACGTATAAGCTTTACTACTAATAAAGACTTTTTCGCGCGACTCAGCGTTGTACAAAAATAAGCGCTTATTACCTGCTGGACAAATAGTGATAAAGTCCATCACAGGCGGATTATTGAGCCGCTGATAGTTGTCGCGGTGGATAGTGCCGTGGTCATTGGACTCAAGCCCCATCAAGTCACAGCGACCGATTGATTTAAACGGCAATGACCTTATGTAATCACAAGTAGCCGGAAATATATTTCTAACTTCTTCGCTAAAATCGCGCACCAGTGTGTTTTTGGAGGTCCAATTAAAATCTCCCTCCATAAACTGAAAGTACAGCTTCCAGGGAAAGTACGCTCCATACCTGATCTTTAGGTAGTTAGCCTGCTCCCATGTCATGGGCATTTGAGCTTCTTCACCAAAAGTATATTTTTGATACTGATCAAGATCAAACTTAAGCGATGATTCGCCCAGAGCAATAAAGCGCATAAATTCTTCGCGACTAAATCCTCTAATAATCTGCATGTAGTCTTTGTATTCATCGTTTGCAAACTCTTGCGGCACGATATTCATAAACTTGTGACTACCACCAGTGTAGCTGTAGTCCACTTGCAGTAATCCCAGACAGATTTCTTCGTGCAAATAATCAAAATTGGAAGTGTCTATTACATCTGTCAGGTCGATGTAAGGCGCAACATGCCCCTGACAGCCAATAAAATCGGACCAATCACGACTTTGCTTAGTTTGTTCGATAGACTTCACTTACGCCCTGCCTTTTTAGCACCGCGCACATAGCTCGCTGTCGGCCAAAAAGGTATACCGCCGCGAGGCGTAAAACGCCCCTCTACAGTGATTGATAGAGGATCTAATTTATCGATTAGATCATTGGCGATACGATTGACACATGCCTCATGAAACTCAGGATGCTGGCGGAAAGCGCCAAGATAGACCTTAAGAGACTTGCTCTCGACACAGAGCTTGTCTGGACAATAATCAATCACAATATTGGCAAAATCAGGCTGGCCAGTGATGGGACAAACACTGGTAAACTCTGGCGCTTCGATATGGATGGTACCAGTGACGGTATTACGATTGGCTTTCTTATCTGCAAAGGGGCTGTCAAACACTTCCAAAATAGAAGCATCTGGATTGTCATAGTTTTGCTTAGATGCGCTCTTGCCGAGTTCTTTAAACTTACTACCTTTTGACATACTGCCTCCTCAGACTAAAGACAATACTTTATCAAGGACCGACGCTTGCCAACTTGTCAATTTGTATAGTTTGAAACAAAACCAGTTAGATAATTACTGACCTCCTGGCTGAACAAGCCTACGCTTCAACTCCTCAAGCTGCCTAGTCGCCTCCTCCTTCAACGTATGATACTTGCTGTTAGCAGGTCTTATAGTCAGCAAGACCTTTGAAGCCCTATCTAAGTCTCCAGCGCGGACAGCAGAGTCAAATAGAGCAAACTGACCGCAATTAATCAATGTTGGCTCAAAAAAGCGCATATGGTGAAGGTACTGATAGTCCTCAGACATAGCAAACCCCTCAAACGCAGCGTCCCATAGCTTTGAGTTTTCGCCCCAATGGCTGGCATCCTTGGTCAGGTAGGCAAGTTTGACTGCCGCAGCAAGTGCATAAGACTCTGGTGCACGGTGACGACTTTGCAATATCTGTTCGGCAATTTTTAGTTTTGCCTTTTGAGCAGCATCATCTGCAACCGGTAGTTCAAGTGCTAATGTTTGAGCCTTTCTTCCAATAAAATCATCGGGAAATTCAACAGCCTCTTGCACTACGGCAGACTGCCAAGACGGGAAGAAACCGGCATACCACAATTTCAATTCGCATTTAAGTAATGGCTCATTGAGCATAACAACAGATACAAATACAAAACTAGCCACCATAGCAATAATAGATAACCACTTTTGCATCTTACTTCGACAACCAGGCACAAGCGGCAATAGACACACAAGTGCTCCAAATGCGCAGATTAACGGATACTTGATTAACTCCTGAAATTTAGCGCTGAAGCTCCAGGGCATCTCTTGATACTGGATACCGCATAGAAGTAAAAGAGTGAGCGGTGCTAAAAATGACGCTAAAATAGCTGCGAGCACACTCCGGGCAAAAAGAGCAAAAGAATCCATATATTTGAGCTGACTCTGTATATTTGCAAACTCTTTTGCCCTGTAAGCAGGTCCATGGAACTTACAAAATATCACGTACAAACTCTCTCTAAATGGCTCCCAGAGAAACAAGAGTGATGCGCTGACAGCATAGCCCACAGGTATCACAGGCGGTATCCCACCCAAATTAATAATCCCACCAATGACCAAGACAACAAATGTGCTTGCCAGCCAAAACTCCTTTGAATAGAAAGAGCCTGCCGACTGCTGGAACCTGTTATACGGACTACCGTTGGCAATAAAACAAAAGCCAACAGCATAAGTCAAAGCATTAAAGACAACCGCTCCCAGATGATGCAACTGGGCAAATGAGGCCTGACAGAGCAGCACAATACTAAAAGCCTGCCAATACGACAACTTAAAGCCACGCCTCTGCTCCAGCAACTGAGCCTCATCTCTCGACAAATACTCGACGGATTGATGCAAGGAAAGCGCAGAGCACCTCTCTCCTGGACCTTTGGCTAGACACATCTGCACCAGTGGTCGGAGTCGCTCTGATAGCTTGCTCAAGTCAGGGTCACTGTTAAGGTGCTGCAGGATACCTTTAACAGGGCTCTCGTCATCAAAAGGCGGCTTACCTGTTGCCATCTCAAAAATAACGCAACCAAGCGAGTAGACATCTGATTTAGCTGTCGCCTCTTCTCCCAGCAATTGTTCAGGACTCATATACATTGGACTGCCAAAGGCACTGATGGCACGAGTAAGTGCCTGGGTAACAGTGCGCTCATCGTAGATACAACGGGCAATACCAAAGTCCACTAACCGTACAAGATCTGCACCAGATTCTGCTTTAGTAATAACAATATTGCTAGGTGTAATATCGCGGTGCACTATCCCTTTTGAATGAGAATAGACGAGGGCTTCGCTCACCTGCATGGCGATATCTAACACCCGCTTCTCGTGGAGAGCACCATCCCTAGAAAGAACTTGCGCCAAAGTCTCACCCTGCACATAAGCCATTGTGATAAAGGTGTTGCCATTTACATCCTTGCCCGGACCGTAAATCGCCGCGATATTGGGATGATGAAGCTCAGTAGCTAGTGCCGCTTCTTTCTCAAATCTTTTGATGGAGACCGGGTCAGTCAGCAAGTTTGGTAATAGTACTTTCGCAGCAATTATGGTATCTAGCGTTTTGTCTCGGACTTTCCAGACCGCTCCCATACCGCCAGCTCCAATAAACTCAATTACCTCGTAGCGCTCCCCTAACTCAGGCAGCACAGGCAACACTGATGCATCCTCTTGGGTCAAGACCGCTGGCATCGCTACCTCGTCTACAGCCAATGCCGAATCAACTTCGCCAGCGACAACCACCGAAACTTTGATCTTTTCACTTTTGGTATCTGGCTTCCACATAGCCAATTTAAACCCGTTGTTCACTATCTTATTCTTCCCGCAAGTCAGGGCATTCTCGCCCCAAAATGGATACTCCCCCAAGATTCACAACTTTTTCACCTTCAATCAATTATTAATAGGTCACCCCACAAGCAGGACTGACATCTATGGCAAGAGACGCTGTCACCCAGACCGCAAAATCTGAGACTGCCGAGGAGAGCCCAATTGCCTCCGACAAGTATCAACCCCTGGCAAGCTCGTCTGCCCTCGAAAAATCTCCTGCCTTAGATAAGTCTCCAGCCATCGAACACTCATCCGCCGGCAAATCAGCGGATTCAGTGCACAATCGCCCGTGGCTGGGACAGCAAGACCCAGAAGCATTAAAGATAAAAGAAAACATCACGCAATCGCTGCAAGAATTGACACTCGTCAATGGCAACAAACTAGCTCGCACAGCCGACAGCTATGTCTATGGAGTGGGAGTCAAAAGCGTACTGGCACAACTACCATATGATCAATTCCAGGCTTTTCAACAAAAGTATGAACAAAAGTCTGGTGGTCAAAAGCTGGATCTCGCCACCCTGGACAAACTCAAAGACTTTAGCCCGGCTGATGAGAGCCGCATGCAGCGCTACCTTGATGGACAAAAAGATCCCGAAGCAAAGATACGCCAGAGATTTCAAGGCAATGACGATGTCCAGGCCAAATTAAAACGCAAGGACCAGGCGGAGCACGACCGCGAGCTTATCGGCCTTATGCTCAATGGCAATCGCAGCCCCGAAGAAGACCACAAACTAGCCAAAATTGGTATCCACCAATCCAGACCAGATCTGATTGTTGCAGCACTTGGGCATTCGCCTCAAATAGAGCAAGATGTGCAAGTCGAAAAAATCACTCATGCAGTGACCCATGCCGCTGAGCATACTCATTTTGGGATAAGGTTTTCGGATACAGACGGCATCCAATCCATCCTTGAGTCACTGCCGCCGCAAACAGTGCGCAATATCGACGAAGCAAGTCGTAAGCTCACAGGCAAAGCACTCAGCGATGAAGTCCGCGAGCAGCTCAATAGTGGCTTGACAGGCTCGTTTTTGGGTGGTGGACAGTACGAAATGGTGAGCCGCTACTTTGAGCGCACTGGAGCGTCTGATGAAGCCGGACAAATCAGAGCATCGATGGAGAGCCTGGAGCGCTCATACATGGGCAAAGTGCGCCGTATGCACGGACCCACCGACCGGGCCGAGATGGACATACTCAAAACAGTGAGCGTCCTTACCAAGCCAGACATAGAGCGGGTGCAAGGGGAGCTAGCAGCAGGCAAAGGACAATCACTGACCGACCTGACTCAGCATCCACGTCTCTCAAAAGCCGCTCAAGAGACTCTGGCAGTGCTGATCAAATCAGATGTAAAAAGCCGTAGCGCCTCAGACATCAATGCCATAGTGGACATTGCTCAAAAAGAAAAACGTCTCGACATCCTCAAACTGGCTCTGCGAATGGCTCCAGAAGATGTGCGCGAGCAAATCAAAAACACCAGACACGACGAGCTAGTCAAAACATTTACTGCCGGTACTGTATTTAAAGACTACTATCGCAAAAATGTTGTCGACTATCTAAACGAAGGACAGCTCAGCCTCTCGACACTAATTGCAGGCAATACAAAACCAATCTATGAGCTATCCAACACCAAAGAGATCAACCGTCTTGTAGAAAACGCCAGCCCTCAAGAGCGCGAGCGCTACCGCACCGATGCCACATACAGACAGGGTGTAGACGCCGCTCTCGATAAAGCTTCCAAAGCCTGGTTTGGCTACGATGCTGCCATCTGGAAGTCTAAACTCGCCGACAAAGAGAGCCTGACTACCGCACTCTTACCCCTCGGTACACCCGAGATCCTCGGCAAGAGACCAGCTCGCGCCGATTGGGCAAAAGTACTCGACGAAAAATTCGGACCACGCGAATACAAACTCTTTAAAGAAAATCCAGCTGAGCTTGTGCGCTTTGAAAAAGATATCAACCTGGTCTTTGCCAAAGCCGACAGATTGGAGCTGATGGGCAGACTAAAAGAAAAGCTAGGCTACAAAGACGTCGGACCAACAGACCATCCCACACTACTCCAGACAGATGCCGCCAAGCTCACTGGCTCGCGCGCTGATGTACTGGCCAAGCTCAAACTTAGCGATACCGCCGACGTTAAAGGCTTTGAGGACGGTCAAAACAAAGCACGCCGCACGATAAGCGAAATGCTCTCAGACGCTCGCAATCCCGAAGAAAAAGCACGAGCACTCTATAGCATCAGTGCCGGAGAGCTAGAAGCAATCAAAGCAGACAAACCCGGTGCCAGACAGGCAATGCTCGCTGCCATGGACAAATCTTTGCCCGCCGGCAGTGCCGAGAGGCATCTGGCAGACCTAGCATTTAAGCGCCTCACATCAGGAGACAGTGATAATTTTGATGCCATGGAGACTGTTGCACTGGCAGCAGTCATACCAAACAAACCAATTATCTCGGTACGCGCCATTGAGCTAGCCATGTCCACCCATCCCGAGATCCTGGATAATGCAAACAATGATCCTCAAACCAAAATCAATCGCCAGCTGATAGACGCAGCATTTACTCGTGCACTAGGCAAATCCGGCATACACGACAGCTACGACGAGACTGGCGCACAGATTTTTGATGTGCGCAAAGAATACTCTGAGCTTTTCACCACCGGACGCATGAGCCTGAGCCATAGACTGGATCTGGTCTCGGGCATGGCAGCCAAACGCGATATCCTCATAAACGATCTCACTGAGGCGGATAAAACCATCCTGCGCAAACTCGCGCCCAACCGCGAAGAAGTCAAACTGCAACAAAAAGCCCTGGGCTATGGCGAGCAAAGACAACTCTCACTCAATGTCATGCAACAGGGCGGCACATCGACAGCAGACATGGCCAGAGCCTTTTATCTAGGTAACAAAGAATCCTGGCTCGGTCAAAAATTGGATGGATTTACAAGCCCGCAAGCAGAGCAGCTGACAAAAGCACTGCAAGAGCTACCTCGCGATGCAGCCGCAAAAGTAGCAGCAGAATACCTGGCCAAATACGGTACAGTTATGTCTCAGGACATACTATCTAGAGTGGCTCCGGCAGACCGTTTGATGATGAGGCAAGCACTCTCACAATTTGACCTGCCCGCTACTCAAATGGCCATGATGGCCAGACAAGAGCGCGACGGCAGCAACGGTGCCAGGCCTTTTGATTGGCTCACCACCTGTCTTGATTATTCTGGACCTGGCGCTAAAGAGTCTAATGATGCGCTGATAAGTATCCTGGCTCACAAACAAGAAGAACTAGCCAAACAGGATCCCGCCGCCGCAAAAGAATTTGAAACAGCCATCAAGAGCTATCTGCAAGCAGAAGAAAACCACGGCGACACTAAACGCTTGCTCTGGGCACTAGCTGCACCAGTACAAATGGGCGGCTGGACTGGACTGGCATACCTGGCTGGTAAACATCTGCCAGTAGCAGCAGCAGTCATAGGCTCCAAGCTGATGGGCAAAGCTCAGGCTGTAGCCACCCTCGCTATCGACCGCAATATCCTTGGACCCAAACAATTTACAGTCATGGATGGATTTCTCGATGTCGGCGCACTGCCCTTTGCCTCGATAAAAGCCACCTATTATCAGCTAGGTAAGCGCGCAGTAAGCGAAATGGCAGCAAAATCGGCTCTATCCACCGGTACACGTGTAGCCCTGGATGCAGGAAGTACCGCAGCAGCAGTAGCAGCAGCGTCGATAATATTGTCATCGACGCCTTAGGGTGGATACCATTCCACAGGATAAATACCACGCCACAGGACAGTTACCCAGTCAATTAAAAAACAAAATACAGACTGTACGGTCGGTTATACGTCGGTAATCTCGCCTCTAGTATAATTTTGCCTATGAAAGCAAAAATTAGAGACACCGAGATTTACTTTGACATCGAAGGCGCAGGTCTTGTGCCCGACGGCCCGAGGATGAAAGAAAAGCTAGTGATGTTTGCCGTGCACGGCGGACCTGGCGTCGATCATACCGGCTACAAGCCCGCCTTGAGCCCACTTAGTGACCAAGTGCAAATCGTATATTTTGACCACCGCGGTCAGGGACGCTCGGCTCGTGGACCAAAAGAGACTTACACCCTCGACAACAATGTCGAGGACATGGAGGCTCTACGTCAGCATCTGGGATTGCAAAAAATAGTTGTACTTGGTGGCTCATATGGTGGCATAGTGGCTCAGGCTTATGCTTCACGCTATCCAAACAATGTCTCCCATCTGATTGCAGTAGTGACAGCATCCGAGGGACGCTGCCTGGACCGAGCCCGTGCAATTTTAGAGGAGCGCGGCACTCCTGAGCAAATCGCTTGCTGCCAGGCATTATTTGAGGGCACCTTCCAATCCATCGAGCAGCTCAGGACCTACTTTGACCTGATGGGCTCAATGTATTCCACTCGCTACAATGCAGAGGCAGCACAGCAAAAACGCGAAAGAAGCATACTATCCCCTGACGCTATCAATGTAGCCTTTGCTGGATTTTTGCGCAATTTATCACTGACCGAGGGACTAAAAAATATCACTGCCCCTACTCTTGTAATCGGCGCAGGGCAAGATTGGATCTGCGCACCGGAGTTTTCGCAAATCATTGCTGATACGATACCAGGAGCGGTACTCAAAATATTTGAAAACAGCGGTCACTGGGTAGCCGCCGACGAGCATGAGGGCTACATCGCCACAATCAGAGAGTTTCTCGTAAAGCACAGTGATAGCGACAATGGGCAAACCCGATGAAAACTTTGCTCAAAGAATTATTCAATGATTTAACTGGAGCCTTTAACCCCGGAGAGTGGCGTAAGCTCAATCACAATCTGCAATCCCAGGACAAAAAGTCATTCAAAAAGACTTTTAAATTACTAATCCCACAATTTGCTATTTACTACATACTGCTATCGCCCTTGGTGGCATCACCGCTATACAATCTCATACTCTTCCATCCGACTATGACTGGACCTTATGATGCTCACAACATAGTCGGTCATAAAATCCAAAACATTTACCTGCCTAGCAAAAACCAAAAACAAATACATGGCTGGTTTGTACAGAGCCCTGATGCCAGACGGGTAGTCCTGATTAATCACGGCAATGGTGGCAATATCACACATCGCATCCCGATGGTAGCGATGCTCTTGCAAGACAAAGTCTCAGTCTTTGTATATGACTACCAGGGTTATGGCAAAAGCGCTGGCAGTGCCACAGTAGATAACATCGTCGACGATGGCGAGGCTGCCTATCAGTGGCTCAAGACCGATAAGCACTACAAAGATAAAGACATAATAGTCATGGGAGAGTCCCTCGGCACCGGCGTAGCCGGTCAGCTAGCCGCCAATCATCCGGTGGGCGCCATCATATTACAGTCAGGTTTTACTTCACTCTATAAACTGGCACAGCAAAAGATGGATCTGATTAAACTCTATCCTCCATTTTTATTTTTGCCGCAAAAGCTCGATACACAGGCTGTTTTAAACAGACCACATGCACCACTACTGATCATCCATGGTATGCGTGACCGCATCATCCCATTTACACAATCAGAAGAACTCTATCGCACAGCCATTGAGCCCAAGCAATTTGCAAAACTGCCTGATGCCGGGCACAATGACATTTTTGATGTGGACACCGACCAGTACAAAAAAGCTATCTGCGATTTTTTAACGGCGCTGCCTACGGCAAGCCAATCACCATCTCCATCTGCAGCATTATCTACTGCCCAAACCCAAGCTCCTGACGGACAGCCTTAAGTGCATCCTTGAGTTTATTTTGCTGGCTAAATGCTCCATCAACCTGAGCTTTTGTTGCCAGCCCCTGCTCTTGCAATATCTGACCCAAAAGCTGCTTAGTCTCTGGAGTTTGCGAGGCTTGTATTTTGAGAGCGGCTTGTATTTGCTCCTCGGTCACACCATTTTGCTTAAGCAGCTGTCCAAGCTGTGGCAGGTGCTTAAACTGTGTGGTCTCCGCCAGTTTGACCAGATCCTTTTGTGTATAGACGACGAGATCTTGACCAGCAATGGTCAGGTCTTTACCAGGATTATTGGCAGTTATTCTAGCGACCTCATCAGCAGTCAGTTTGGCACTGGCGCGCTCACCTGTGACGGCCATACGATCAGCAATTAACTTATTGGCAATATCTTCAATTGATTGACCAGCCTCAGTCTTAATCGTAGCCGGGAGATTTCTTAAATCTCCAATAGACTTTCCATAACTGGCCGCCATACCCTTAAACTGCTGTGGCAGCTCAGATGCGACCACTTTTTCCATCGCCGGACGCACCGTATCCGGTATTACACCTACTTGCTTGAGCACAGCATCACGCTCTACTGTCGCCGCTGCAGGATTTACCGCAGCACTGAGTGCTCGCGCCTCTACCTGTGCTGTCTGACCGCCGGCCAGACCGACCTCTCTGGCTGCGCCTTTGCCAGCCTGACTCAAAAACGGAAAGGCATTTAGTTTATGCAACAAAACAGCAGAGCCAACAGCTCCGGTAATACCAATTGCGACTTTGTGTTCACCGATAAACTCAGCACTTTTACTCAATCCTTTTGCGGCTACATTATATGCATCGTCAAAAAGACTGTTACTGTTAGCATCGCCCTTTGGAGATGCAACTTCCTGAGTTTTAGACTGGTCCAATTGTCTCAAATTCGCTACTATATCAGCCGGTCTGCCAATGAGGTTGCTACCGACTTTAGCCTTACCTAAACCAAGCAATTCAAGAGTGCTGAGCTGATGGGCATCTCCACTAGCGGCAGGGTTAGATGCGCCAACTTTTACCGATTCCAACATTCCAGGTTCTGCCATTTTTATTCTCCAACTGAAGTGGACCAAAGATTAAATGGAGATCCGTGCACTCTGCGTGAGATTGCGGCTTAGTACTCACGCGGGGAGTGCTTTTGTCACACCTATGTCACAATAAAATCCCGTCGTGGACTGCCTTTGAACAAATGTAGTATAGGACCACTTTGGCGCCGATGCCATACGTGATCACCGCAGATTTGGTCCGGTGGAGGTTACAGCAAGATTACGCACTTGCAAAAACCTAGCCAACTCGGCTTCAGTGGTGGGTAACTGGAGCATGCTGGATTTAATACTCTCTCCAGGCAGCAAAGTTGCAGTGAGTCTTAACTGTGTGCCTGCTCCCACTAGAGGCACGGGCAAAGCTAGCGGGGACTCACCCGAAAATTGAACTCCAGGTGCCAGCTCTAAATCACCAGTCTCGATCAAATGACCAGGTGAGAGAAATCTAGTGGCATTGATCGAGTTATATTTAAAGTAGCGAACTGATTCTGCAGTGCGTGAGCCGAGTCTGACCAATTTAAGTTGTCTGTTTTTTTGCAATGTATCCGGTAGCCATTTGGTCTCAAGAGAAACACGCTGACCTTTTGTCATACAAAAAGCTGCATATACCGTTGTGTCATCATAGACATCAAAGATTTTTTCTGGAGTTGCAAGCCAAAAAATCTTAGGTGATCCACCATCCGTGATACCACCCAAGTCAAACTCAAATCCTGGCACTCTGTTTTCAAGCTTTTGAGGTACATAAATAAGCCCACTCTCACCCAACACCGGCGGTTCGTAATTTATTAACTCAGAACTTCTATCGCATGTCTTGACCAAAAGATAAACAGTAGTTGCATTGGCAATAAAAATAGTGCGTCCAGGAGTAAGAGTAATCGGAGTCGCTAAAAGACGCTCGGCCTTACCCTCACTCTCGCAGAATATACAAGTACCAAAAATATACAATATCGTAAGCACAATCGTGGCAGCCAACAGCGGCGAATTGTAGCCGCGCACTCTCGCAATCGATTCTTTGGATGCGACTAACATCAATCTCCAAATGGACTGGTCAGCAATAATAGTGTCTATACCAATCCATCATACTAAAAAACCAATCCTGAGGCTTACCTACACACTTAGCTTGTTACGGCACAATTGTGCTATTTATGACGCTCAGGCGACTTCTGCGCCTCACTAACTTCCAAATTTCTCTTTGCCAAAAACTCTTTCAATTCTTCTTCGCTACCGGGCAACACAAGCATACTTGACTTAATCTGCTCACCCGCAAACAGTCTTGCTTTAAGTTCTAATTGAGTGCCATCTCCAATAAGCGGCAATGGCAAATCCAGTGGCGAATAAGGATTAATTGAATCATTGGAACTTACCGCCAAATCATCAGGCAAGAGCAGGTGTCCAGGCCAGAGGAATTTCCCTGCCTTAATAGCAGCACAATTGTAATAAGGAAAAGACTCCGGCATCCGCATCCCAAGCCTGACGACCTCCAGTTGTTGCTTTTTATGCATACCATCTGGGAGCCATTTAACGTCAATCGACATGAGCTGGCCTTTTGTCATATAGAATGCAGCAAATATTCTATTGTCGTAACGCACACCACTTATCCGCTCGGATTTTGTCATCCAAAACAATCTAGGAGCATGCGAATTTCTCACACCTTCGCACCTAACTTCAAAGTCCCGCACTTTATTGTCAAACTCGTGATAAGTAGTTTTAAGTAGCCCACCTAGCGCTGTCGGCACATCACGAACAGCGGAATCCGGACGTTCAGCTGTTTTTACCAGCAAATACACTGTGTCTGCATCTGACTCAAAAATATTGAGCCCAGGCTTAAGCACCGTCGGCACTGCCAACCGGAATTCGCCTTGCAACACCCACATCGAAAATATACCGGACCCCAAGGCATAAACTACCGAAAGTACTATGGCAGCAGCCAACAGCGGCGACTTGTAGCCGCGCACTCGCGCAATCGATTCTTTGGATGCGACTAACATCAAACTCCAAATGGACTGGTCAGCATTAACTGACTCCGTACCATTCCATATTACTAAAGAATCAAATCTAAGGCTTCTGTCTATCTATAGCTTCAAGAAGCATTATTGACTTGACCGCCGTTAAGGGCAAACCAGTCATATCAGCCATCACATTAGCTGAGGGCCGCCTGCCCAAATTACCTGTGACCAGACGCAATAACTTACAAAAGAAGGAATAAGTTTGCTTATCTGCATCGGTCAGCTCTGGTTTATCCGCAGCTCCAGCTTTTTCCTGAATCTCTTGCCAGTGATTAGAAAGTAACTGCTTAGCTTTTAAGCCTTCTTCAGGACTCTTAGTATCAATGCCATTCAGCGGCTCAAATACACTTGGCGCAAAATACGCTAAAGTGTAGCCCCCTGCAGCATGCTCTCCATCGTCATACAGCCAGTCTTCAATTTGGTCCACAGGCAATGAGGCAGCATCACCATGATGTACTGACTTAATAGTCTCGCCATCTTCGTTATGCGTGCCCTTAATAGTTTTGCCGTCAATGCCAGTCACATCCAACCAAAAGTGTTCAGTATCCTCGCCTTCGGTGAATGCACCTTTGACTACAAAACTTACTTGTTTATCTTTTACTCTTGATGCAAAAGCCTTACAAAAGCGCGGCCACTCTGCTCGCGCTTTGACTGCTAGCCTTGCAAGCTCTGGATCATCTGCCTTACGATAGACACAGTTTGGATTGGAGAGACTACGCTGTCCGCCGTCCGCACCAACTGACGCAACATCGCTCCCGCAAGCGCTGCTCGCCACAGCGACAAAACAACAAGTAATAGTTGTAAAAAGTGCACTTTTGGATTGCATAGCCATTACCACCGAGATAATCGCGTCATTATCCTCTGCCATCAAAATAAATAAAAGCCGGCCAAAATCAATTAACCTTCAATTGCCAAATTATGCGGACTAGTGCAACTCACATGCCGGCTGAACTTCACTAAATTCAATATGGCGCTCTACCAAAAACTGCCTCAGCTCTTCCTCGCTCTTGGGTAGACAGAGCATATTTGATTTGAGTCTCTCTTTGCAAATCACATTTTGTGCAAGTTTAAGGCCTTCTCCGTTGCCAATCAACGGCACGGGTAAATTCAGAGGTGATTCGCCACAAGTTGAAGCATCTTCATTATCAAATCCCACATCGCTGTCTAACAGCTTATGATCAGCCCATAGGTATCTGGTGGACTGCATATGAGACAAATACCAATCAAAGGGAGACAATCGTGCTCCGAGCATCACCAGACTGACCTCAAAGTCCTCCTGTGGTGCACTATCATCAATCTTAAAATTGATATTTAAACGCCGCCCCTTTGGTGCAAAAAAAACCGCGTAAACGACTCGTCTTTCACCCATAATTGAACAGATTTCTGGCGTCTTAAGCCAGAATACACGAGGCGGAATGGCATCAAGCGTAGTGGTAAAACCAAAATCAAACCTCGGAGGACCAGCATCAAGAATTTTTGATACAGCCGCTCTAGTACCCAGATCAAACGGCTGGCGGCCGGAATTATGATCATGTTTTGGTCGGTAGTGCTTGATTAAAACATAGGCACTATCTCGGGAAGACTCGAACATGAATGGACCTGGAGACAAATCCAGACGAGAAGTCAACTCATTTTCGGTCGCCTCCTGAATTTCCCAATTCCGGCAAGCTACAAAAGCACACAAGATAGTATAGGCAATAGCCATCGTAAGCAAGGGCGACTTATAGCCAAGAATTTTAGACAAAACTTGCCTTGAATCAAGCAGCACAAGCTCTCCAAATGAACTAAAGATATCGCCGCAAACATGATAGCGATTCTAACTCACTTATCAGATCAGTGCTCTCTTATAGATAGTGAGTGTAATCACTCAACTAGTCGACTCAACTCGCTGACCTTTCGCCTTCGCCTCCAGGCTTGTGCGCCAGTACTCTCTAAAATGAGCAATGCCTTTATCGCTAGGATAAAGCTTTTCATCGTCGGCATCCAGCACACACAGCGGCTTTTGGCTGAGCACCACATGCTTGTCTTGATTGAGGATGTAGCGGTTTTGCTGCATCATTATAAGATTTACCAGGTCACTGAGCAGCGGTATGGTGCAAAAGGTTTGATAGGCCCTCAGATAGAGCTTGGTCTGCTTATCATTGACAGGCACAAAAGCAAGGAATTGGCACAGCCGCCCGGGCAAAATACTGAGCATCCAGATGTTGTTAAATTTGAGATGGAAGAACGTCTTGGTGTCTTTGTGAGCATCAGTAAACATCTTAATGCCCTGATCCGTCAACTCAAAAGTGACAGGACGAGACGGATCTGTGCCACCGCCAATAGTATTACGATGGACAAAGGGCAAGTGGGCGTAATCCAATTGGTTTTCGACTGAGCGTGTTACATGGGTGTCCCACACATCTGTCATAGTACGGTAGCTAAAGCCGCCTTCCAACTCTTCAAACCAGGGCGGAGCGGGCTCAGCCGTCTCACCCAGACGGACAAAGATCATGCCACCACGCTCGATGGCAACAAAAGTCGGTGCCTTTAGATTGACGGCGCTTTGCTTTGTCTCAGGCACAAAAGTGCAGCTACCGCAGCTATCAAACTCAAAACCATGAAAGGGACAGGCGATTTTATCGCCCTTAATCTCGCCAAGACTAAGTTTGGCAGAGCGGTGCGGACAAGTATCGGACATCACGACTAATTCTTTGCCCTTACGCCAGAGTACCAGATCGATACCAAAACGCTCAATTCCAAGGGGCTTTGTGCCTACTTCACTGGATTCGGCTATTGCCCACCAGCCGTCGGGGATATCCATGCCTTTATTCATCAAACACTACACTTTTACTAAGCCAAAACCAAAACACCATTAAAGCAAGTATGACACCAAAATTGATGGCATTTTGCAAGTAGTTAAATCAGCCGTTTTTTAGCCTCACTTAATAGCAATTTGAGCGGAATGGTAATACTCACCGGCAGAGGTATGCCAGGCAATGTGGTGCTGGTCTCCATCACAATTTGCTTGTTTTGATCACGCTTCAAAATCGCGGTGCCTTTGATGGGGATGGTCTGCTTACCCAAAAAGGTGCTGATGCGTATAGCAAAGCCCTCATTGATATTGCATCTGAGTCCCTTAATCTCTGTGTCTATCAGAGATTGGAAGTGAATCCGCTTACCAATGATCACCGCATCCATCTCAACTAGAGGCGCAATTACTTGTTTAATTGGTAATTCGGTTTCTTTTTTGGACTTGATGTCCACCTCTAGCTCAGCAGGAGGCTTAGGAATGATATTAAAAGACTCAATGCCGCTCAGCTCGCGGGTCAGCTCAGAGATCAAGTCAAAGGCAAACTGCGCGCTTTCCTTGCCTTTTTGCAGCGCGCCGCCTATGGTCTCTTGTGCAGCCTGACGGTTTTCGGCACTCAAAAGCTGTGCCAATTTACGCTCCATTTCTTCATAGAGCATGCGCCCGTAATTGGCCTCGTCTTTGCGGTTATCTTCAGCCATGCCTACACCTTTGCTTCCCGTCTGTATTTTCGCACTGTTTTGACGTCAAGACCAAAATCAATTGCCTATGCGTTAATACTTTGTCCCATCTAGCAAAGTCCACTGGAGTTATCTTTGGCGGCGGCGGGCATAATGACCAGAGGCATTACAAATGGATGCAATGTTGCCAACTAAACACTCCCTATTTGCAAACTTAGCAAAAAGCAGCGCATCGCTGCTGATCATAGTGTCGCACCAACTGTTAATACCACAGACAGTATCAGCAGTCACAAAATACACCGATCAGACTGCTAGAAATGCCATGATCCAGGCTCGCCTCACAGCGCGCAGTCTAAATCCACAAAATGCCGCTGAGCTGCACTTGATTGCTGCCGAGCTAAATCGAGATAACTATATCTTTGAAGCACGCGAGATCTGCCAGCTACTCTGCAAAAGCAAATTTGCCACCGCAGAAAACTATGTACTTCTGGCATCCACGTATTTGAGCGTAATTGGTGATGAAGAGAAAGAAAAACCAGTCAACCGTTATCTGGACAAGGCACTCTCTATTGACCCCAAATGCTCTGGAGCGTATTACATCAAAGCCAAATTGGCCATCCAGGAAGCACGTTCTGCTGAAGCATTAAAATTGGTCGATAAAGCCCTCGCCTGCCCCAATGCCAATTCTGACTTGCTGGTACTAAAAGCCGAGGTACTAGAAAATTTAAATCGCCCCCAGGAAGCATTGCAATGGCTAGACGCAGCAATCAAGCAAAAACCCACCGAACCGAGCTTTTATCGCATCAAGGGTGGCATCTTGGAAAACCAGAAACGCTATAACGAGGCAGCGGCAAACTATCGCGCCAGCCTTAAACTGTACACCATTGACTGGGCGGTATTTAGACTAGTGCGCTGTCTCGAATATCTGCAAAAATACGACGAAGCTATAAACGAGTTGAGCAAACTAATTGCCACAAATCCCAGGGATGGAGAAGCCTTCCGCACCAGAGCGATGCTCAAAATTAAAGTCAAAGATATTGCCGGAGCAATTAAAGACTACGACAGCTGTATCGCCCTTGAGCCAACTGCAAAAACCTTCAAAGAGCGCGCTCAGTTACATTTGCAGTCCGGACACAAAGATCTCTACAAACGCGATCTTGCCGAGGCACAAAAATTGGACGTAAGCCCTTTTTGAGGGCGGATGAGACGGCAAATAGGCTAGAGCCTGTGCCAGCCATCACCACAACCCAGATAACGCTGCCCCCATGGGACTTCGCTAGCTATGACTGGTGCCTTCCAGAGTCTGCGCTAGCTAGGCCAGCTAGCTAAGCTTAAATCATGAGTTTTAAATACGTAAATATACTTATAGCTACCAGTTTTATAGCTTCTATTAGGGCGCGTTATTTAGTTACGGTCTGAGTATTCCATTCTAACTCAAACCAAAAGAGACCTTACCTCCCAGCAAACAATACGCGCCACCCGAGCCTCACTATCTCTCCTCATCAGGATGGAATGCGGCGCGCCATTGTGGGAATCCCCGGAGCTTATGAGCCTTACTCGGTCGTTAGCTCCATTCGTCAACACCTATCAGGAATCTGACATGCAAAAACTGTTCAACTGTCTTCTGCTCGCGGTACCGCTGACCTTCGTCGCCTCCTACATGGAGATGTCGCCCATCGTGGTCATGCTCGTCGCCTGTTTGGCGATCGTGCCGCTGGCCAAGATCATGGGCGAAGCAAGCGAACACGTCGCGCATCACACCGGACCCACCATCGGTGGTCTGGTCAGCGCCACGTTTGGCAATGCCTGCGAACTGATCATCGCCTTGATGGCGCTCAATGCCGGTCTCATCGAGGTCGTCAAAGCGTCCATCACCGGCTCGATCATCGCCAACCTCCTGCTTGTCTTCGGCGCCAGTCTCCTCGCTGGAGGCACCAAGTACAAAGAGCAGAAGTTCAACGAAAGCGGCACCGGTACCAGCGTCACGCTGCTCACCATCGCTGCTTTTGCCCTGCTTCTGCCTGCTGCGCTGCACCATGTCGGCACACCGGACAGCCAGATGCTCGATAGCAAGATGGCGCTGGCCATCTCGATCGTGCTGATGCTGCTCTACTTCGCCGGTCTGTTCTTCAGCCTCAAGACGCACAAGCACCTGCTTGCGCCAGTCGCCGACATCCCCGAAGACACGCATCAACCGGCTGCCAGCTGGAGCCTGAAGAAGTCCATCATGGTGTTGCTCGGCGTCACCCTGACGATCGTGTTCCTGGCCGAAAAGCTGGTCTCGAGCGTCGAGCACGCCGCCCACACCATGGGCATGACGCCGGTCTTTGTTGGTGTCATCTTGCTTGCCATCGTCGGCAACGCCGCCGAAAACAGCACCGCCGTGCTGATGGCTCGCAAGAACAAGATGGACCTGTCGGTCAGTCTGGTGCTCGGCTCCAGCACGCAGATTGCGATGTTCGTCGCACCTGTCGTGGTGATTGTCGGCTATATCCTGGGCAAGCCGATGGACCTGGTCTTTTCGCAGGCTGAAATCATCGCGGTGTTTGCCTCGGTGATGGTGGTCACTCGCATCGTCCAGGACGGCAAGTCCAACTGGCTGGAAGGCGCCATGCTGCTCGGTCTCTACGCCATCGTCGGCGTCGCCTTCTACTTCATCTGACCTAGCGTGAATGGCCGGCGCTTTTGGCAACCCCTTAAGCGCCGGTTGCAATTTGCAACGGCACAGCCAGTTTACCCTGGCTGTGATTTCACCCACCAACGTCAACCTGCCTCTCCATATCAGGCATAACAAAACAGGACTCGCCATGATTGCTTCTTCCGTTGTCTGCGTCATCGTCATCGCTCTGCTCTGCATCATCAACCGCCGGTCCGTCCCGGGCCTGGCAAACATCCTCTACGCCATCCTTGCAGTTTCCCTGCTGGCGCTCGTCACCTTTGCCTTCACGCCAGTGCCCAGCAGCGTGACCGCCTTCCTCACTGCCGCCTTGTGCTCGGCAACGGTGCTGACCGTGGTCGGGGCTGTGGGCGCATTCGCTCTGATGGATTACCAAAACAAACGCGGCGACCGCATCCTCAAATTCGTGTTCGGAATGGCTCTCGTCGCTGTCTCTTCCGTCTCCTACTACTTCGGCGGCGACGTAGGAGCTTGGGGCGCCATGCTCGGAGCTTGCGTGCCACTTGGCTGGCTGCAGTACTCGAAGTGACCAGGGTCTGGACCAAGTCACTAAGGTCCGACTCTAAATTCACGGATTAACTCGGTCTGGAAAAGCGAGGATATGCGGTGCTTGCATCAGGTATCTTCGCTTTTCCAGATAAGGGGTCAATAAACACGTGTATAGACTACACTCTGGTCATATTGCCAGCCAATCATTGCTAAACTGATGTCCTTTGACCGAGAACAACCAAATTGACCATCAGCCGCAAAAACATCGCAGTTTTTTTTAAATGCGCAAGCCCACTATGCGCAATAGTACTTCTTGGATGGGCTGTATTACCAGTCCATGGCCAAGACTACACCGCTCAAACAGCCTCCAACGAAGTAGTAAAAGCGCGCGTAGCATCTGCCAAAATAAATGCAAAAATAGCCAACCAAATGCGTAAAGTTGCATCGGAATTACAGCACCAGGACTTTATCCACGAATCCCGCGACATTTGCCAGATGCTCATACAGTCAAAATTTGTACAGGCGGCTGATTACGTCATTCTGGCACAGACTTACAAGACTGTTCTCGTTGATGAGGACAAGACCAATCGAGCAATGCAATATCTCAAAAAGGCTGAAGCACTGGATCCAGAATTTGGCGAAACATACACTCTGATGTCCAGAATAGCTAATGAGGATGGTCGCTACAAAGAAGCCCTGGCACTAAGCAACAAAGCACTCAATTGCAAATCACCAGACTACCGTGCGCTGGAATATAAAGCCACTGCCCTAGCCAATCTAAATCGCAACGAAGAAGCACTACAAACAATTGAACTGGCGATTAAACACTACTCCTGGGTGCCGGAACTGCATCGTATCAAAGGCAGCGTCCTCGAAAACTTGGGTCGGTATAGTCAGGCTGTTGATGCCTACCGTAAAGCCTGGCAGCTCCATCACACAGACTGGAATGTCTTTCGCATAGCGCACTGCCTGGAGATGCAAAACAAATTTGGCGAAGCAATCGAAGAACTGAGCCAGCAAATCAAGCGCAATCCAAAAGACGGAGAAGCCTTTAGATCACGTGCCCTACTCAAGATCAAAGCAAAAGACCTGCCCGGTGCCATCAAGGATTTTGATACCTGCATTACTTTAGAACCAACTGCCAAGACCTATAGAGATAGAGCAAAACTACATCAGCAACTGGGACACAAAGACCTCTATAAACGCGATCTGGCCGAAGCCGCAAAAATGGACTCCAGCCCGTTTTAACAAGCCAAATCCGAGACTTTAACCTGCACTCTGGGCATATTGCCAGCTAAATATTGCTACACTGGTGACCATTAAGTGAGACCGGTAAAGTTGACTAAGAGCAGCAAAGCCACCGCAAATCTTTTTAAATGCGCCATCTCACTATGCGCAGTAGTATCCACCTGCGGCTTACCAGGAGCCAGTTTAGCTAAGACCTACACAGCTCAAACAGCATCCAACGAAGTAATCAAAGCACGTTTAGCCTGTAAAAATCTAACGGCAGAGCAAGCCAACAAGCTAAGAGATATCGCGCAAGACCTGCACTACGATGACTTTATCTATGAGTGCCGCGCCATCTGTCAAATGCTAGTACAGTCAAAATTTGCACAGGCAGCTGACTATGTCGAAATGGCACGCACCTACAAGAGCTTCCTAGATGATGACGAAAAGTCTAAGCCAGCAATGCAGTGCCTAAAAAAAGCAATGCAAATGGATCCTGAGTTTGGTGAAACATACGCCCTACTGGGCAAAATGGACAACGAAGATGGTCGCTACAAAGAAGCTCTGGAAATGGCCAATAAAGCCGTAAGTTGCAGAACCCCAGATTATGGCGCCTACGATACAAAAGCGACTGCTCTGGCTAACCTAAACAGGCACCCAGAAGCACTACAAGCGATTGAACTGAGCATCAAGAGTGCACCGGACTCTGCAGAATCCTATCGCATTAAGGGCAGCATACTTGAAAACATGCGCCGTTATGGTCCGGCTGTGGATGCCTACCGCAAAGCCTGGCAAATCAAACACACCGACTGGAATGTTTTTCGTATAGCGCACTGCCTCGATATGCAAAATAAATTTGCTGAAGCTATCGAGGAGCTGAGCCAGCAAATTAAACGTAATCCAAAAGACGGTGAGGCTTTTAGAGAGCGCGCGCTGCTCAAGATCAAAACAAAAGACCTGCCTGGAGCAATCAAAGATTATGATACCTGCATCGCCTTAGAACCAACTGCCAAAACTTATCGAGACAGAGCAAAACTACATCTCCAGATGGGACATAAGGACTTGTCCAACCGTGACCTGGCGGAAGCAGCAAAGATTGAATCAAGCCCGTTTTAACTGTGCAAAAGCACAACCTTTCGGGGCACACAATAAATACTTGTTGGGGCAGCGTTGTGACATTTTTGATATCGAAAGCTCTGCTAACTGCAAGTATTTTTCTCTTGCGTGGATGCCCCACTTGCTTCGAGCCAAAACCCCATCCGCAGGCTCATCTCAATTGCCTTTAAGACTTTAAAGTGCCAATCATGAGGGTCTTCTCCCATGCACTATCATTTGCACTAAAACCACCTCTCCCATCCACCAGTCACTATTACAATAAAATTGCAGGCACAGAAAGGTGCCAGGTCAAATCTCAGCTTTACTCAAGCACTCTCTCTTACGGCAACCGCCCGGTCCTTAACAAAAAAACGCACGTGTTTAATGCAGTTCTTTCAAAAAAAGGGAACATCATGCAACACGCACCAATAGACACTTTCACCAGCTTTTTCCTGGGTGTAAGCTTACCAACTCTTTTCTTTCTGATTGTCTTTTGCAGCATCCTGCTCCGTCGCTACCGTGTCAAAGTAAGACGGCAAAAAGCGATTGCGGCAGCGTTTGAGATACACCAATGCATAAGAGATATCTACGCCAGGGCCGACACCAGATACACCACCTGCGATGTGCGGTTGATGCTCGAACGCGCTGGCAAAGAATTTGGCAAGCTGAGAGAAGAGGCCAAGCAAATTACCTCGGCCAGACAGTTGGCAGAGATCCAGTTGATCGCCACAAAAGAAGTGATCAAGATTCATGCAATGTCATCCATGCAGTTTAGCCCTTGCTACGTGTCCATTGAACGCCTTGAGATAGAGCACCGCGATGCCAGGCTAAAAGAAGAACTAGCTGTCCGTCGGCATGCGCTTGTGCTCCGGCACGAAAGTGAACTCAGGCAGATGGATTTGGAGCTGCGGGACATCAATGAACACATTGCTAAAATACGCAAGCAGCTGGACCAGTTTGAAATTGCTACAGACCCTACCACGCACTAAAAAACTGCTCAGTAAAGCATGTAGCTGCGCAGCGTAAGAATTAACTGCTCATTGCCTCGGGACCATTTGGCCCCGAAGGCAGTGCAGTAGCTACTTCTAACCCAACGCTTATTTAAAAAAACCTTACCTACTGTAATACATAGTATATACGGAGAAAAATTTTGTTAGTTAGAACAAGAGCAGTAAAAGCTCAGCTACAAAATTCAAAAAAAAGCGAAGGCAGCTGGGACCTTGGTCCCAGCCTTTGTATTTGTGCCTTCAAACTAAGGATTGAAACTTCAAAAATGGTTCCTGTGTCAACGCCAATCGTCGGGCTTATTCCGATTTGCGTTGGACAGGTCGACCTCCTGTTGATGGCTTTTTGAGCCGGAGTTGCATAAAGATTGCGTCTTCACCATCCTCGTAATAATTGGGGATGACTTTCTTGTGTACGTAGCCCAGTTGCTCGTAGCAAGCAATCGCTGAGACATTGCTCTTGCGCACCTCGAGGGTGACGCGAGTGCACAGGCGGCTAAGGGCGTCATTTGCGACGTGCCGCAACAGGGCTTGAGCGATGCCGCGACGGCGATAGAGCTTTGCCACTGCCACATTTGCCACATGCAAGCGCTTAAAATGACGCTCGTATAGGACAAAGCCAGCGACAGTACCACCAGCGGTATCGTCCACGCAAACTGCGGTGAGACCTTTCGGGTAGTCAAACCAGCCCACAAATTCTTCCAGAGGCCAGGCATCATCGTAGCTTTCGGCTTCGATTTGCGCGACGGCTGGAGCGTCATTGAGGACCATGGGTCGCAAATTAAACGGTAGTGCTAATGCGTTTGTATCCATGTGCGGATTTTGAAATTGGCGAGAGGGAGAGGAATTGCTTCCTCCCCCTCAAGCACAGTTATGTCCGCACGAGCAGTGCCCTTAGACGATGAGGGTCTCTCGTCGTATTGAGCAACAGATCGTGCTTCTCGATAGCCGCATGCGCGCCACAGGCTTGCAGCTGCTTGTTTAAGCTTGCATCACCGCTGGCAGCGATGATGTAGACACCAAGCCGGGATAGCTCCTGCACTACTTCCGGACCAGTGAGGACACTACACTTGAGACGATAGTCCACAAGGGCACTGTCAAAGTCGTAGGCTTCAAGCTTGCGCTCACGCCCGTCGACGTCCATAAAGATAAGCCTGGAGTCGTCCGTGTCCTTGCGGGCACGGACAAACCAGGTCACTTCCACAGACTGCCGCTCGAGCGCCTCGGAGATTAGCTCCCCGAGGAAGACATCGTCCTCTACCAGGAGGACTCTGATAGCCATTACTTGGCCTTGCAGCCATCTGCGGAGAGCAGATGTACTTCCACCACCACTCGCGCGGCAGGGTCGTTGTCACCACAAGCAGAAACCGCCACCGCCTCCGACTGGACTGGAGCAGCAGCGGTAGCCACAGCTCCCGGCACAGGCAGGACCGCAGCCGCAGCGTCCGGCTTGACGCCAGACTTATCGGCATCTGCGGCCACAGCAGCACCACTTGTTGCCTCCACTGGCGCGGCGGCTGGAGCACTACCCTGATCTGCTGACACAGGCGCATTGGCCGGAGCAGCAGGGGCAGTGTCATGGGTAAAGTCCGCGTAGCTGTAAAAGGCATTGTCCAGATCCGCGCCCGAATGCCCAGTGGCAGCCGGGTCGCATTCCGCAGCAGCGGAAGCAGGCTCGCGGGCCGCAATCCCGAGTGGTTGCGAGACCGGCGGGTCGTACTTGGGCGGCTTGGGGTCGGCAGCCGGGTCAGCACCGCCTACTTCACCAGTCGGCACCGGAGGTAGTGTCTCGGCATCGCCGCGACGCTCCAGGTCTCCGGGACCGGTGGGCAGAGGCTTGTGCCCGGAGGTCGGATCGGGCACAGGTGCCGGGTTGGGCACAGGCGTCGGCACAGGCGCAGGAGCCGGCACCGGATTTGGACTCGGCGTCGGCACAGGCGCAGGAGCCGGCACCGGATTTGGACTCGGCGTCGGCACAGGCGCAGGAGCCGGCACCGGACGAGTCGGAGGCTTACGCCGTGCTTCGATTTCGGCTCGCCGACGCTTGATCAGGTCGGAAGGACCGTTGTGCTTGAGCACGTTGAAGAGCTTTGCCAGAAGCTCATCGCAGGTCTTTTGATGACTATGCCAGGGCTTGCCACGGTGATACCAGCGACCAGCGTCCTTGATAGCACGGTCAAATCTCCAGACCGGCAACGAGATGATGCGCATTTCAAAGCGCGTCTCGTAGTCACCAGCCTCGGCAAAAAACCAGGTAATCGCCTTGACCTCGACATAGGTCTTCTGACCGCGATCAAACACAGCGCGACGCACGAAAGGCCAGAAGCCCTCGAGCGCACCGACCTGCCAGTACTGCCGCCAGGTACGAGTGAAGCCGGTGGCTCCATCATAGTAACCAGCCGGTACGCGACAGCCCAGACGACGCTCGATGTCCCGAGGCGTCATCATTTCAGCATCGATTGGCACAAGCGGGATGGCGCCGTTCCAGTCGGTGAGCTGACGCTTGATCTCATCGATTGGTACGAAGCTGCCGACAACCGTGCAAACACGGGTCATGAACAGCTCTTTGGCAATCGTAGTGAATGCCGCCGGCACGTCGAGATCGCCGTGTCCGACAACGTGAGCACCGTAAAAGCGGCGCTGCGGGTCTTTGAGAGCCTTGCGCACATTCTCGCGAAAGAGCGCTTCAGCCTCAGGGCTTTTGGCTCCGCCATAGACAGCATCCGGGGAGCCGTCGTGGGCAAAACCACCATTGACGTCGATTTCCAGGTGGTTAAAAGAGCCAGCCCAGCCCTGATGATCGCAGTGTGAATGCGCCACCATCATGGCTTCGGAGGTGACGTGACCTCCGTGATGATGACCACCGCCACCATTATGACCTGCACCGTGACCGCCATGGCCGTGACCATGACCGTGACCGATATCGAGGTCACTTACTCCAAAACCGTCGTGTGCGCCAGACATGCCTCCGTGGCCGCTGACGCCTCCATCATGACCGTCCATATTTGTATCTCCTATCTAGGTTGATGGCGCTAAAAACCCACCGATGGCGGGTCTCAAGCGACAGGTAAGAAAAGTTGGTTTCCCGCAACATTGGCTTGTCACGGGAGTAAAATGGGAATAACTTCCCATCTGTTGGATTTCTGATCCGACAAGACCAGTACCCAGGTTAAACATGCAATTCGGCAAACAGGACAAGCAAGACCAATCAGCTCGCAATCAGGGACATAAGCCCCATCGTGGCGAGGATCCGTCGCTCGACTTGATTACGCCGGTGCCCCAAGACAAGCTACAGTCCTGGCTTGACGAGTTTTATGGCAAGCCGGTGGAGATTAGCCACCGCACTTTGCTCAGACACCGCGACCTCTCCATGGTGGAAAGATTGCAGTTCAAAGACGCACTGCCACAATCACTGATCTACAAGCAAGTATTGCCGCCCTGGGATGTGGAGCAGGATTTGCACGAAAGGATTTTGATTCCTTCCATTTCAAACTCGCCCCAGCTCTACATGTCAGCCCATCTTGGTCAGACCACTGCCATGTTTATGGAAGACCTGGGTCGAGATAATTTGCTTAGCTGCTGCGAGAGCCTCAGTCAAAACGACCTCAAGCAAATTGCCCACAAGCTTGGTGAAGAACTAGCAAAGATGCACCGGTCCTATTCTTACCGCACTGATGAGCTAGTGCCTCTGGGCATTTTGCGTTCTTTATCACCGATTGATTACGGCAACTTAGCCTCTAACATCGTGCACAAACTGAGTGCCTGGCACATCGGAGACGACGACGACAAAGCTGCTTTGATACAGCTAGCCGACGTCATTGCCGGACCACTGGCTGGGGAGAGTATCTCCCTGACACACGGTGATCTTTATGCCGAAAACATCATCTTGCGCGCAGACAAGCTCTTTATCATCGACTGGTCCTGGTTTGCCATGCTCGGAGTGCCGCTGGTGGACATTGCCACCATTACGATGCAGCACCACAAAAATGGCGTCTTTTACGACTACCGCCAGGACTTGCTTGAAGCCTACTGCTTTGAGTCAGGCAGACAGGAAAAGGACGTACTTGCCGCCCTGCCCCATGCCCATGCTCTCAGCCGTCTGCTTTTCCTCGACTGGTTGGTCGAGCGCAAATCCAGAGGGATAGAAGGCACCACAGTGGGACCGGTCAATCAGCTCATGGAGAGCCTCATAACCGATCTCAAAGGGCGCCTTCATCACCTCAGCTAATCGCACCGAGCTAGCGGTCGACCGAGCTGTCTTTGCCAGCCGACAGTCGACCGTCCCGGCTTACTTGCTCTCCAGGCGGCGAGCAAGCGCGACCAGGGTACGCACACCGTATCCGGTGGCACCCTTGGGGTCGGGACCCAGCTCGCGGTCTCGGAACGCGACCGAAGCGATGTCCAGATGGACCCACGGGATGTCCTCGCCGGCGAAGCGACGGATGAACCAGGCAGCCGTGGTGGAGCCCGGCGCGCCGCCCGAGTTCTTCAGGTCGGCCATGTCGGTGTTGTTGGAAGCGTCGTAGTCCTTCCACATCGGCACGTTGAGCATGCGCTCGGCCTGGCTGTCACCGGTCTCGACGACGAGCTTGGTGAAGTCGTCGTTGTTGCCGAAGGCACAGCTGGCGATGTCGCCAACCATCATGCGCACGGCACCGGTCAGGGTGGCCAGGTCGACGATGCGGGTGGCGCCCTGCAGCTTGGCGTACTCGATGGCGTCAGCCAGCGTCAGGCGACCTTCGGCGTCGGTGTTGTCCACTTCCACCGTGAGACCGTTGATGGTGTTAAGCACATCACCGGGCTTGAAGGCCGAGCCGCCGGTCATGTTCTCGGTGGCAGCCATGACAGCACGCACCTGGATGTTGAGACCGAGCGCTGCGATGGCCCGGATGGCAGCCATGGTGACAGCGCCGCCGCTCATGTCACGCTTCATGTGACGCATGCCATCGGCCGGCTTGATATCGAGGCCGCCGGAGTCGAACGTCACCGACTTGCCGACGATGGTCAGCTCGCTGTCAGGCTTGCCGCCCTTGGGCGTGTAGAGCATGTCGATCAGGTAGGGCGGCTGGTCGGAGCCAAAGGAGACGGCCAGGAAGGCACCGGCGCCGAGCTTCTTGAGCTGCTTCTTGTCGAGCACCTTGGTGACGATGGTGCCACCGCTTTCGTTGGCGATCTTCTTGCCGAGGTCAGCCAGGCGCCGCGGGGTGCAGGTGCCAGCCGGCTCGTTGGAGAGGTCGCGGGCGAGGTTGACGCCCTGAGCGATGTTGAAGCCGTCCTTGAGGCCCTTGCCCATGTCGACGAGCGAGGCAGCGTCCACCACCAGATGCAGCTTCTTGAAGTGCACCGGGGCCTTGTAGCCGCCCTTCTCGGTCTTCTGGTGGTTCATCTCGTAGTCGACCATGCCGGCATAGCTGGCAATGGCTTCGCCGATACCGCGGGCATCAGCGCCACTGACCGACTGCGGGTCGATGGCAGCAACGGCGATGTGAGCCGCGCCCAGAGCCTTGGCCTTGCGGAACGCCGCGGTGATGGCACGGCGGAAAGTGGCCAGGTCGGTCTTGCCGCGCGGGCCCATGCCGAAGAGCACGACACGCGGAGCAGCCGTACGGCCATCCGAGAAGTGCACCAGCGTCTCGCCGATGGCACCCTTGAAGCCTTCCACCGAAGCCTGACGCGCCAGGGCATTGCCCGACAGCAGGTTGACGGCGGTGGCGTGGCTGCCATTGCCGGAATTGGCGACGGCGGTATCGACGGTCACTTCGCCTTCGAAGGCGCCGACCAGAAGAACATCGCAAGCCACCGCTGCCAGAGACAGCGAAGAGAGAGTCTTGATTTTCATGTGTTTTCTCCTGCCAGCCTGCACCACTGGTGGTGCACAGGACTGGTTTTGGTTAATGAAGATGTTGATGCGAAGCTGAATCAGTGTCGGTTGACCACCGAATCAGCACCGCGACAGTTAACGCCGCTCCGACGACTTGTCAGGGCGGTGGCCATCCGGCATGATGATTGTCGACTTGGGCGGGTCGTTTACCTTGGTAGGTTTGGACCACATATCGCGGTTAGGGATGCTAATCATGCCGCCCTCGACCTTGATCAAAGTCGACAGGTAGTGGACATCGACGATTTTGCCTTTGACGTCCATACCGATGATGGCGATGTTATCGCCTACGTTGAAGCGCCGGGTCATCTGCAGAAAAACCCCGCAGACGAGGTCGCTTGCAACACCCTGCAAAGAAAGCGCCAGTGCCGCACTGAGGATGGAGACACCGAGGAAGAGCTTGGAGAGCACTTCCGGTGCCACCACACTGGCGACGACAAAGATAGTGAACACCCAGTAACCAGCTTGCATCGAGCGCAAAAGCAGAGTCTTGCCTCGTTGTGTTGCCGGTGTGGCGTCCAGAGTCTTCTGCACAGCAGTGTGCGCCGGCTTGTAGAAGAGATACGAGATACCGAGAAAAACCACAGCCACTGCAGCGTTGATGCCCAGAGGCACGAGTTTTTCGGACAGTCCACCAAGGTCTTGACCCTGGAGTTTGCTCAAGAGTTCGCGTGCAAAGACGCCACCCTGTGCCATCAAACCGAGGCAGAGAAGAGCGACGAGCAATGCTACCGCCTTGAGACTGGAGTAGAGTCTCTTTAACATGGTTTCTCCGTAAAAAATCTTTTCAGAAGGAGAGAAGGTGCAAGCTCTGATAGGTGTGAGACCTCCAGTGCTTGCCGCTTCCAGCGAACGTCTTACTAACTCCAGGCTCTCTCACCGGACAATCAGGTCTCATGCGCGAGGAACACCTCGGGCGGAAGATATGCTGAATAGTCTGGTAGTTATTGTGTTTGTATTTAGAGAAAGCTTTGAAGGAGAAAGAAGGACGATAACCTGAACCTACAGAAACACCAGATCAGAAGCCATAAGCCTTGGCAACTGTTGAAAACATCTAATCAGCTCATGAGCTTATTACCAATAAGAGTCTCTAATACATGCCGCAAAAACTTAGCGCGACTGGCGCAAACTGCAAAAACGGCAATTACTGACAGCCCCTCACAGCTCGCACACCTTGACAACAAAAGCCCACCAGAGCGGGATCCTAAGCCAGATATAACCATAATTAGAGATACTAAATCCTACGTCCAGGTGTTTTTGGCTCTTTAAAAGCACTAGGTTCTTGAACGTATCTCTTTTCTTCTCAACTCATTAGTTTCTTCCAGCCAGTAAATCCCTCACCCAATTGCGACATTTTCTAGCACCAGATGTGGTGTCCAGATTGACGCTGTCTGCAAATGCAAACGGGACTGATGGCTGACCCACCTCAACTGCTAACTGCACAAATGCAAAGGGTATCCTCATGAGCAACAATGACTCAGAAAAGCCTGGCATGCCTCAAGACAGCAACCAGCCCCAGGGCTCCGCTGACCAGGGCAATGCCCCAGGCGAGCAGGTCGAATATTCGGCTGCTTCCGCTCTGGAATCTTTCAAACTCTTCCGTCTGACGCAAGACTTGCCCGCAGCCATGGTCTGGCTTCGCACCGCGGCCTTGCTCGACACACCGGCAGAACACGTTGTTTTGACCGCTCCGGTCAACATCGCGCTCTTGCAGGTGATTGGCGACTCTCTGATGAGCTGCGAAAAAATCATCCTGCACTGCGGCAATATCCTCGACAAGCACGGCGAGCTGCTCGACATCACTGGCGAAGCCCTCGACATGCTGACCCAGCGCCTGCCCACCGCCGGCGAAAGCAGCAAGGGCTATCGCATGACTTACATCATGCGCGCTCATGTCGAATCGCTCTTCGTCGCCTTCAAGCACAAGCTGCTCGGCGACCGGACCTTCCAGCCCACCCGGGCAAACGAAGCCGTCCAGTTTTTGGACACCATCGTCGCTTGCTTCGCTCTGCTCGAAGAGCTGCAACTGCCCGATGGCACGCTCGCTCTCAATCGCCCGGCGACAGTACAGGCCCGCATCATCGACACAGCAATCGGCAACGCCGACGGCGAGATCTTTGGCTCTGTCCTGAAGAGCTTGTCAGACCTGGACAAAGTGGCGTTTTACATCAAAAACGCCGAGCGTCTCGTCGCCACTCTGCCCACCACCCGGTCATCGTCACCGGCCGCCTATGAGAGCGCTCTGACGACTCTCAAGGGCGATTTCACCGCCATCCTGTCCAACTGCCAGAGCAAGGACAGCAAAGCCACCCGCAAGAGCCTCAAAAAGGCACGCGCCACTCTCCAACAATTGGGCTACCCACTCTCTGGCAAGTAGCCCCAGGGGTCAGTACTATGACTTTTAGCTCAATCAATGAGCTGACATCAATGGTGTCAGCAGCAGGACCGCTCTGGCTTGTGTTTGCCGCATTAGGCATCACAGCAGTGTCGCTTGTCCTGCGTCTTGTCTTTCTGATTCGCGCCCTCAAGCCCGAGCGCGACAAGATCAAAACCTGTGGTTATGTTGCGCCCCGTCCCACAATGGAGGCCACTCAGCAGGTCAAACGGGTCTTCAAACACCTGCTCAACTTGCAGGTCGGCAAGGTGCACATCGAGGGTCAAGAAAACATCGACAAGGTGGACGGACCCAAGATCATCTCGGCCAATCACCCCCACTGGGCTGATGTCGCCATCATGCCCTTGCTGGTCAAAGGCACCGGGCGCTTCATGGCTCATGGTCGCGTCATGACCTTTGCCTGGGGCTTGCCTGGACTCTGGCTGAGCAAAGCCGGCGTCTTTGTCGCCAACGACGAAATCCGCGATGGCGGCGCCCGCACCCGTGAAGCAGCAGTACAGATGCTGATGGGCGGCGAGACGATGGTGATCATGCCGGAAGGCTTGACCAACTTCTCGCCCGAAGTCCAGCCCTTCAAGGAAGGTACGGTCAAAATCGCTCGTGAAGCGGCTCGTCGCAGCGGCAAGCCGGTTTACCTGGTGCCATCCTACCTGCGCTACGGCAAATACCCGGGCGCCTGGCTCAGCAGTCTCGACCGGGCGGTGCAGTACTTTGTCGTGCTCTTGCTCTTCCCGCTTTATCGTCGTCAGGCTCGCCTGGTCGTCGGCAAAGCCTGGAGCACTGACGAGATGGTCGACAGCACCGGTCAGCCTCTGACCGACGAAGAAGCGACCAAGATTTTCCGCGACAAAGTGGTCGCTCTTGATCCGGGTAAGGTTTGACTAGAGTTCCAGACTATCTGGCTCTTCAGATAAACCCGACGCCTGGCTGACGATACGACTGTCGCTAGCCCATTTACCAGCGATCTTTTAAGGAGAGGACCAGTCAGGCATTGCTTGCTGGTCCTCTCTTTTTTTGCCATTTGGCAAGCCGAGACAATGCTCTGTTTTATTTTTAAATCTCTGTTTCTACTATCGCATTTAGCACTATCGGCAAGGCAAAATACTGCTACTGTATTGCAGTGATGCAAGCGGCTACCCCACCTATATCTCCAGACAAAACACCCCCGAGTAAAGAGCGGGTAAATGTCTACCGCCTTGCATTAATGGCTATTGGCGCCCTGCTCTATTTACCAGGGCTGGGCAGCTATGGACCACTCGACCCTACTGACAGCTTTTTTATCGAAGCCAGCCGCGAGATAGTTGAGTCAGGCAATTATCTTTTGCCGATGATCAACTACGAGCCCTGGCTCGACAAGCCGATACTTTATTTTTGGGCTGTGGCGGCATGCCAAAATCTACTTGGTGACACAGCTTTTGCTGGTCGCATTTTTACGGCTCTGACCGCCATCGCCATGGGCTTTGTTATCTTTGCTAGCGCAAGGCGCTTTATTGGCGCCAAACAAGCCTTTGTCGCGGCTGTAGTGTTTTATTCTTTCCCGCTTAGCTCTGCTCTCGGGCATGAATCATTGACCGATATGCCGCTCACACTCTTTATGTCTAGCGGCTTATTGGCGCTCTTTTACTATCACAAAAAAGGCAACCTGCTAGTACTGACGCTGGGCTATCTGGCTCTGGCACTGGCATTTTTGTGCAAAGGACCAATCGCGGTTATCCTTGTAGCAGCGATTTTGGGTTTGCACATTGCCATCACATCTGGCTCATTGTCGGGCTTTTGGCAAAGTATCTGGCAACTAAAACCACTCTGGGGTCTGGCTCTGATTTTTGCTGTCAACGCGCCCTGGTACTTTGCTGCCAATGCCGGCACCAATGGCAAATTTTTTATGGACTTTTTTATCACTCAAAATTTTGGTCGCATGGTAGGCACAGTCAATCACCAGCAGCCTTTCTGGTTTTATATTCCGGTCGTACTGGGTGGACTTTTTCCCTGGAGTCTTATTCTCTTTAGCTCTCCGTCCTTTAACAAAAGACTATTTGCACAGCGGACAAAACTCTCAGATAGCGCCTCTTTTGTGCTGTTACAGATAGTCTGGGCTTGTTTTGTTTTACTGCTATTTAGTGCCATCAAAACCAAACTGCCGACATATATTTTGCCTGCCATGGCGCCACTGGCTATTTTGACTGGCCGAGCAGCTTTTATCGCCGCGCGCTCAGCCCTAAAGTCTCGACTGGGACTAAAGATCTCAGCCATTGTGTTGTTTGTGGCTGTGCTGGTCTTTAATGTTTTAACTTTTAAATTAACTGGTTGGGTCGGCTTATTTCTCAAGCAACAACAGCTACTACTGGGGTTTTTGCTGGTGGGCAGCCTGGTCTATATGGGGGCTATTTTTGCTGGCAAAATCCGCCATGCACTCTGTATATTGCTGGCCATTGGCGCTATTAGCGTGGCTTTTGCCATGCCCCAGGCCCATCTAGCCTTTTATCAAGATAGACAAATGCCAGTCAATGCACTCACCATGCAAGTCAAAGAGCAAGGCGGCAACCTCGCTACTATCATCCGCTTTGAGCCCAGCTTTGAATACTATCTGCATCACCATGTGCCATGTATTACCTCCGCCGCCGAAGCTCAAGCGTTTTTGAACCACACAAAAAAACCCCACTGGATAATGGCACCCAAAGAAGTTTTGCAAAACATCGATTGGTTTAGACAGCCAGGTAAAGAAATAGCGGTAGTCGCTAAAACCAACAAGTGGACACTGTTTAAAATTGACTGAAGTAAAACGGACGGGATGTCAGCCGGTTAAATTGGCAAAGTGGCGGTACAATGCAAAAAGGCATCCCGCTCAAACCTATGCAACAGACAGGCGATGTTAAATCAGGCAATTAGCAGTAAGAGAGACATAAAACGTCAATTGACGCTATTGTGCTTCGCCCTGCTTTTGACCCTTTTGGCACCTGTACGGGTCCTCTGTCAGCCCCTCAGTGCCTATATGGCAGACTGTGGCGAGGCAGTCGAGACCATGGACTGCTGTGCCATGGTGGAGCGCTCTGACCAGCCCAAGTCTTGTTGCTGTGAGGCTCCGGTCACTCCCGGTAATATGCAGACTGGTGCTATACCCAGTACTACACCCAAGTTTATCCCCATCAAGTCGCAGGGTGCTGTTACAGCTCCTGCCCTTACAGCTCTGTTGCCTGGCTTTGATAGCCCTGCTACCAGCCTGACACAACCCCAACCGCGCACTACCAAGCTGCCCATTTATCTGAGGTTGCGAAGCCTTTTGATTTAAGCCGACCCTCGTCAAATCAGGGTCTACACTTTTTTTCAAGGAGTTTCACAATGAAGAAACTATTTGCACTTTTGATCATGCTTATTGCTCTAATTGCCATCCCTCAGGCTTATGCCAAGGATGCTGCCGGCACTGCCAAATCTTGCGCCAAAGCAGAGCGTTCCTGCGCTGATTGCGCCAAGACTTGCGACTCAGCGCTGTCATACATGCAAAAAAAGGGCGGCAAATACACCGCTGGCAAAAATCAGCAAATCATCCTCGATTGCATTGCCTTGTGCAAAGCATCGGCTAATTTGCAAGCACGCAAATCGCCCAATACAGCCAAACTCATGGAAGTCTGCCATCAAGTCTGCATAGAATGCGCCAAGATGTGCAAAGACCTCAATGACCCCAAACTGGCTGATTGTGTCAAAGCCTGCGAAGAGTGCACCAGCTGCTGCGAATAATGACTCAATCCAAGCATCAGCTTGATTGACCAGATAATTGACCAGATCATCGTCCAGAGAGGAGGCAGCCATGGTGGCTGCCTCCTTTCTGCTCAAGAAAGAGAAAGAGACCAAATTTTACTATATGCTATAACACCTCCCAGCAAAAAGAGAATCGACGAGAATCAGCTTTGTGGGCTTATCTCGTCGATTCTTGCATCTTGCAAATGCTCACTAACGCCCTCACCGGCTGACCCAGAAAGATGGTCAGCCGGTGTTTGTTGGACATCAATCAGCACCTACTTCGATGCAGACTTGCGGTCGGTCCTGGAGACGACGCCCTCAGGGATGAACTGATCCTCGAGCATCTTGGACTGGTCGACCGTGCACTCGATGTACAGCGTCAGCGCCCAGGGAGCGCATGCCGCCATCTCGAAGGAAACGATCGGCAGATCCAGAATCTCGCGCACTTCGCGAACGAACTGCTTGTAGTGCACGAGCATCTCCCGCTCAGTATCAGCGGCGAAGGCGACCTTGTAGATTACCTTCTCATCACCCTTGGCCTTGAGCTTGAGCGTGGCACGCTTGCGCTCGCGACCCAGGAACAGCTCGGTCACCGAAGTCTCGCCGCGGTTCAGAACCATGTCCTCGCCGACGGCAACTTCGCCTTCGTCTTCGAACAGGTAGAACAGCAGCGCGTCGCCCTCGCCCAGGTACTCGACCTTGACGAGATCGTCCACGGTGATCTGCAACTCATTGAGCTGCACCTTGGTGAGCATGCGGTCGAACTGGTCGGTGAAGTACTTCTGCACCATGCGACCGATGCGGCGGGCGTTACCCTTCTCTTCCATGGCATGACCGAAGATGAAGTCACGGGCGCTGTCTTCCACCTGGACGGTGAAAGCAGTACCACGCGGCATCACCTGCTGATAGCGCTCAACCACCTCATCCAGACGCAGACGCGTGATCTTGAGCAGATCTTCGCGGCTGAGCTTGTTGAAGAAGATGATTTCGTTGAGCCGATCCAGGAACTCCGGACGATGGCGCTCCTTCATGGCATTCTTGATCTGCTCGCGGTCGTCCTCGCCGCGCTTCTCCTCGGTGTAGGTGGCAAAGCCTGGAGGAGCCTTGCGCTCGACGACGTTGGCCGAGCCGTGGTTGCCGCCGATGATAAAGACGACATCGCTGACGTCCACCATCTCGTTGTCCGCCAGAGGCAGGATGCCGTTGACGATGGCGTTGAGCAAGAGATCATCGACACGCACGTTGGCCTTGTCGATCTCGTCGATGAAGACGATGATCAGCTTGGACTTCGAGTTGCCGCGCGACGCCACCAGGTTTTCGCGGGTGAGCAGCTTGCGGGGGTTGAAGGTCTTGTACTTGGCCGCCAGCTCAGGATTTTCTTCCTTGAGCTTCTTGAGCAGCTCCTTTTCCGCCGCACGACGCTTGGCCGCAGAGCCAGGCTCTTCGTAGCCAGTGTATCCCGGAGGGGCACCGACCAGAGCGTTGACCTGGTGGTCGTTCTGCAGCAGGCCGCCGTCGATGAGGACGAAGGCGCTGGCGTCGCCATGAACGTATTCGCAGATGCGCTTGACCAGCTCGGTCTTGCCGACGCCGGGTTCGCCCTGCAGAGCGTAGAAGCCAGCGCAGCCAGTGGTACGCAGACGGCTCATGGAGCGCGTGACGATGCGCACACCAGCATGGCAGGCTTCTTTCTGACCGATGACGCGCGAGTTGAGGAACTCGAACATGCGCTCTTCATCGGCGGTGGGTGAAGCAACATCCAGCAGGATGCCCTTCTTCGTGATTGCTTTTGTCGTAGTCATAGTAATTCTCCAAGTAGATTAGACCCGCCAGCAGCTGCTGACGGGTCGGTTTACACTCGGTCAACCAAAACAACGACAGCCAAGACAACCACGAGGGTCAGGCTTAGACTGTCAGATGAGGTCAACCATCAAACGCCAGAGCGAATGCTCCAGCGTTAAGCTTTTGTTGAAACGAGCTTGAGCATGTCCTGGTAGGACGCCTGCACAAACTCGCGTTCTTCGCCAAATAGCTCGCGAGCCAGACCAAAGATCTGCTCCCGGGCACCATCGACGTCGCCGCCTTGAGGTACGAGGACCTCGATTTCGGCGTAATGCCCGGAATTGTCTCCGAGCCCTTGCACGTCATCAATCGCAATTACAACTCCTGCCAGGACCGGGCTCTCGTGCATTAGCCGTGTCTTGGAGAAGGCGAGAAGCTTGCCCCGGTTGATCAGTTTGCCCGCAAGGAGCAAAAACCATCTTGCCAGAGCGCTTATCCCAGCCTCCTGTTCGCGACGTTCGCGACTATTGCCAATGATCACCCACTCTTTGATGGTGACAACGGTGGTGTGCTTGCCGTTTGCGAGTTCATCGCGCACGCGCAGCATTTCGCCTTTGACACCGGTGGGTAAAAACTGGTCCGTCATCTCGATACTTACCGTCGCTTCAAAGCCCATCGCTTTGAGCCTGGTCGGGATTGTGGTGGACTCACCATCGCGGAGTCTGAACTTGCGTTCAATCTCCAGCATAGCGGCACCAGAAGCATGATCCTTCGCAGACGAAGTTGTGCGCTCAGCTTGGGGCGGCCGCTGAGGACGCCTGGTAGTGAGCATTCTCAAAAGAGCGGTGTGGAATATGCTCATAGGCCTCCTTTCGATGTTAAGTAGTGACTCAGCTAGCCTAACCGATTGAACAGGTAAGGTTTGCTGAAAGGCTGTTTTAGCTTTGCAGTTCACGTAACAAATAGTCTGATTCGGCTCCGTCATAACCCCAGTGGATTAACCGGGAAAAGATTGAAAAGGAGCTAGGGATAAGAGCTATTGGTTCGGAAGATGCCTTGTTGATTTAAGAGAGTGAAAAGATATCTTGACACTACACAATCATATTCTTGAAAACCAAATAAATTCTTAAGACGCTTTCCAAGTAGTAACTTACTAGCGCAACTTACACCAGTGCCAGTAAGGCTTCCGCGGCTTGCTAGCGCAGCTCTGCGAATCCCCCAAGAAATGTCAAGCGATTAAACCTGCTGGGACAGCACCGGCACAGCGCTCGGAGCTCCCGATAGTTACGGGCTCGTCAGTTGAAGATTACAAAGAAACATTGCTAGCGTGCGGTATTACTTCTTTTTCTTTCCGGACCAAAAAAAACAGCTTCCAACCCCAGGGCTACCCCAGTTCATACCGCTATCCCTCGCTTCACCGAAGTGTAGTGGTCGTCAGCGTGCTCGCAGGCACCGTGCTGGTTCTGGCCCCTGTCTTATGTCCTCGAATTTCGTCTAACTCAAGCTCCCTCGTCTAGCGAGGCAGGAGACTACTGTGAAACTCCCATTCTTTCGGGGTTCGCAGCTCGCGCAGGGACTTCTTGGGCGCATCAAGCGTTTCAGAGAGAAGTTCCGCGAGTATGTGGACCTTTGCCTAACCTCGGGATTCATCCCGAAATCTGTTCGTCCTCTCCAGCTTGTCGGCAAATTCCTTGCCAACATCTGGGTGTTTATTCAGGTCGGTCGCATCAAGATAGTCGGTAAGGAAAACCTGGTCGCCAAAGGGCGTATCATCTTTTGCCCCAACCACTCCTCGATGTTCGACGCACCGGTTATCTTTGCCTCCATGAAGCGTATGCCCCGGTACATGACCGCCCGCGAAGAAATGAGCGGACTCGGTGGTCTCAAGGCTATCTTCATGGGCGCTTTCGGCTGCTTTGCAGTTGATCGCTCCAAAGGCAGGACCGTTATCGAACCCGCCATCAAAGTTTTGGAAAACGGTGAATCGCTGGTGGTTTTTCCTGAGGGAAAAATCTCCAACTCCGGCACTTATCTGCCTTTCAAAAAGGGCTCAGCTCACATCGCCATCGGCGCATATGAGCGGCTCCAGGGCAAAGAAAAGGTCGGCATCGTGCCTATCCACATCTGCTATGGCAAGCGTCATGAAGAATCCGCTGGCAGCTCTTATGGTGCTATGGGCTTCAAATGGCGCGGCGGTGTCACAATCACGGTCGGCCAGCCGGTGTACATCAACGACATCCTGCCAATGACGGCAGACAAAGTCACAGAAGAAGTCCGCAATGCCATCGTCTCGCAGGCCTGTGCTACCACGCACTTGCCCACAGACGATGTGCACTAAGGACCGAATCAAAGGGGAGAGTCTGGGTAAACCCTGGACTCTTTTCTTTTAAATGTATTACTGTATGCCATAGTTGCACGACTAGACACGACTAGACACGACTAGACACGACTAGACACGACTAGACACGACTAGACACGACTATACCCAGCTGAGACTGTCAAAAGAAGCGCTAGCGCGAGCTTACTTAACCGCTTTTCATAAAATCACAGATTAAACCGCAATTGGCGCAGCGACACGATAGTTGCCACTTTAGCACCAGCCCAGATCATAGTGCGCATATGCCAACCTGGCTTATTTTGAGCACCTCGCCCAACCTTGACAACGCTCGTGTTTCACAGCCTAGGGTAAGGGCCTCTTCATTTCATCAACTTCGGAAAACCAAAAAAAGACAGCCAATAAGCTTATCGCACGACTGTTAACAGCCATATAACTCTTGCTTCGCGCAAGGTGTGTGTGGCCGATTTTCAGTCAACGATTTTGTCACTGTTCCAGTGACGAGATAGTCAGCGGTTTGCTGTTAGCGGTCAGGTTTTTTTGAAGCGAACTGAAGAACACTGGAGCATCCGCTCTGTGCACGATGTGGCGCGCTAGCCACGACGTATAACCACCGGCAAATGAGAGAGACACATCCACTTGGGGTGCGCCTCCGCTCGGCCACATCCACTGAAAGGTAACTACTATGTCAAAACTCAATCTCAACTTCGGTCAGCGCAAGTCTCACGCCGTCGCTCCCACCACCACCGCTGGTCACAACACCGAGACGGTCAAGGGTGGCGGTCGCAAGGACTTCCCGTTCCAGAGCGTCGACGAAATCGTCAAAGGAGCGATCAAGCGCGCCAAGCCGACCGGCAAGCGCACCCGCAAGACGACCACCCAGGCCAACCCTGCCACCACCGGCACGACCGACAGCGGCAAAGAAAAGCTCGTCAAGTCGCTCGACTCCTCCAACATCGACCCCAGCCAGCTCGCCGAGCTGATCAAGGTCAACAAGGTGGTGCCGGTCGGCGAGACCCGCGAGACCTACGAGGACGGCCGCGTCATGCTCGAAGGAGCTGATGGTCTGCAAGCGCTGATGATCAATCGTCAGTTCGACGCCCTCTACGACTCGCGCTTCGGCCGCCTGCGCAACTCGGTGGACAAGGCTCGCACCACCATGCCGGCCAAGTACCAGCCGGTCGTGACCAGCCTCGAAAGCCAGCTCACCAAGCTGGAAGCGAGCTATCGCAAGGCGCTGCCGCAGGTGATCGATGGCATCGGCAAGCAAAACCCCGGCGCGCCCGTGCATGCCGTGGTGCAGAAAGCCATCGAGGTGCTCGACCAGGAGCTGGCCAAGATCATCTACATCCTGCGCGTCTACACCGACTGCTTCGACCAGATGGGCGGCGACGGCGAATTCGCCAAGCTGCTCTGGGCCATCACCTTCTTCTTCGAGCAGACGCACCAGCTCTACTGGGGCGGCGATCTCGAAGGCAGTGGCAACCCCACGGCTCTGAAGAGCGGTGAAGAGCATGTCGGCGACGTCTTCCTCGGCCGTCTCACCGGTTCGGGGCTGGCGACCATTCCGGGGGCTCGTGGACCTGTCGGCGCGCATGCCGTGCAGGTGCCCTTCGACATGCAGGACATCATCCCCATCAACCTGCCGCTCTTCGGTCACGAGGCACGGCACAACGTCTACCACGACGTCTTCAGTGACACCATCTCGCTCGAGGACGAGCAGGTCGCCAACCTCGGTCAGGCCATCCTCAAGGCCGCCAAGGACGGGACGCTCAAGTTTGTCTCGCCGACCATCAAGGTGGGCAAGCAAAACCTGCCCACCGAGCAGCTGATGGCCAAGCTGGCCACCGACTGCATCGGCGAAATCGACGCGGACTATGTCGGCGGCGTGCTCTTCAACGGGCGTGCCTTCGGCGAAAACATGGTGATGAGCTTCCCGGCCATGATGGTGCGGGATGGCCGTGTTTCGGAGAAGCGTAACCTGCTGCGGCTGGAATCGCACTTCGAACTGGTACCGCAGAAGGATGGCAGCACGGCTCTGGAGTTCGAGCCGCATCCGGTCGACTACGTGCGGGTGCACTTCGTTGCCGCGGCTCTCGACGAAATCGGCTTTGCCGATGACGCCAAGAAGCTGCGTCAGCTCGCTGACTTCGCCGTCGGCGATGAGCTGCCCACCAAGGTGACCTACCGCAACTCGGACCCCAAGTCCAAGCTGACCATCGAAATCCCGGTGGCAGACATCATCGCGGTAGCGCCGGTGGTGGCGAAGGTGCTGATTCGCACGCCGCTCAAGAGCCAGAACGGCAAGAGCTGCGGCGACCTGGTGATGTGGACCCAGAAGCGTCAGGACAAGGTGGACATCCTCACCGACATCCTGGTCGCCGACAAGGCCGACGTCCCCACCGACAAGGGGCACTTCTTCGCCCCCTACGTCGGTGCGGCTGCGACGCTCGCCTATCTCAAGCTCGTGCGCGAGAAGAAGATGGAAGCGTCCAAGGCCGCTCTGATGGTGAGCAAGAACGCGTTCACCATGCTGGAAACCCTGCGTCAGCGCGCTGCCGCCAAGTAAGGCAACCAGCAAACATCCGGCAGGAGGCAGGCGCAAGCTTGCCTCCTTCACCGGCTTACAACCGCAACAAAACGGAGAAATTAACTACCACTAAAACAGAAAGAAGACTATGAAAAACCATATCGCAAACGTCATCGACCTCGAAATGAGCTGCTATCCAGGAGGAGTCTTTCCTGATGGCGAGCGGCAAGAAATCATCGAGATCGGTCTGACAACAGTAGACCTCATGACACGGCGCATCATCACCACGCGCAGTCTGCCTATCATCCCGACAATGTCCTCGATAAGCCCCTTTTGCACGGAGCTGACCGGCTGGACAGAAGCTGCTCTCAACAAGCAGGGGATGAGCTTCGAAGAAGCGATTCGGCGCCTCACTGAAAAGTACGGCAGCCTCAATCGCCTCCTGGTATCGGACAGCGCTGGCGACCGCAAAATGGTTGACTGGCAATGTGCGATGTTTGGTCTCAAGTCGCCTTTTGGTGACGATGAGCTCAATGTGTCGGTGCTCTTTTCGATGGCAACGCGGGTCTACCGCAATGTCTCACTCGAAGAGAAGCTCCTGCGCGTCGGGCTCAAGTTTGAAGGACTGCCGCACCGGGGCGCAGACGATAGCTACAACATCGCTCGTCTGCTCTTTGAAGTGGCTCCCTGAGATCGAAGCATAGAAGTAGCGCACAGATGGAGCACCTCGTGTTTTGAGTTACTTGATGAGAGGCGGGTTCAAACCCCGTTTCTCATCTTTTTCTTTTTACTTACTACATTTTATAATATGCACATCGATAGTAATGCGCAAGGAGATAGCAGTATTCAGCACCACGATATGGCTGGAGAGGTAACGCAAGCTGCGCCAGGATTGGGCAGTATAAAAGCACTCTTAGCAAGTATCAACGATCTAGCCGCAGAGCACACCCGGCTGGCACATTGGCACTTTACCAGAGAGCACCATGAGCACCGATAGACAGAGTCATTAACACTTTGACAGGTAGATACATTGCCACAGCCAGACCCTGGAGTTTAGTCTGAAGCTGTCAACATTTCCCACCACCCCTTAAAACCCCACCCCTGCACTGATTCACCTTGCCATTTCTAAATGCACCGGCACTTAACTGTGACTGGTAGCAGCAGGCAAATCAAAAGTTAGTCAGTGCAACAATACCGGTAGTGATGTTGATTGGACAGATGTCGGTCAAAGACCAGGTCATTTGTCTAAAAGCCAACCAGCAACAGCAAAATGAGCCAAAGCCAACTGTTGCCAAAGAGCTTGAGCCGCCTGTCCCGGCTGAAGTGCGAAGGATACAAAATGAACAATAACCAGCCCTCCAAACCTGCAGACACTCTGGCGCAATCGACGCCTTCGAGCGCCGATGATCAGACGGTCATGGAACTGTGGAAAGGACTGAGGCCACTTGTGCAAACAGTGCGCAGCATGCAGGTGGAAGTGCCCTTTTTTAAGCAGAGCTTTGACCTGCTCGATACGCTGCCGGATCACGACAGTGTTCTCAGCGATGACGATCTCAAAGCTGTGCGCCGCACCTATAGCATCTTCAGACCGATGAGCCAGGCGCGCGGACGTCTTGCCCAGGCTCTCAAAATGGTCGAGGAAGCTCGTCAAATCGTGCTCCACACTTTTGAGGGAGATGATAAGGCGGCATATTTCGACCGTCTCGAGCGGCACCGCCAGGAGACAGAAGACCTGATAGCGCTGTTCGGACAAATTCCGGCCATGCCCGACCGTCCTTACTCGCTCAGGGTCGAAGCACTGACCCAGATACTGCCGTCGTTTGAAGTGCTGTTTGAGCAAATCACAGCGCTGCGGCAGCAAATCAATGGGCGCAACCTGCCCGAAGGCTTTTACCTGGAGCTGCTCAGCAACCAGGCAGAAATCTTTGACCTCAAAGAAACACTGGCTAACTGGCGCCAGAACCCGCGGCAGTATCTCAGTGCTGCTTATGGTCAGGTCTCAGAGCGCACTGTCGCGCTTTGCGCCGCCATCGAAAAGCTCGCCAACAACGCTCAGTTTGAGTGCCAGGAGCGCGGCTTCAAGTTTTACAACCGCGCTGGGCCCACCCGGGTCGAACGCATCGCCTGAGTAACAGGGCGGCTTTGCTCCGGCTATGCTGGTGCCGAGCCGCCCTGCTCAAGAGCATCTCAAGACAAATTCAAAAACCATTTTTATACTATGCGTTTTAGTATTCTCGATAGACAGGCACTGATCGACGAGCACCCAGCACAAATCAACTGGCTCTGGCTCGCCTGTTTACTGTCTTACACGAGAGATCATTGGCGCCTTGAGGCGGTGGACCGACGATGTGATTAATTGCCTGATGCAGCTCTTTGAGCTTGTCCTCAATCCTAGCCTCTGTGCGAGTACAGCCGCGCCTCACCGCTTTGTGACGAGCCACCATGAGACCAATAATCAGTCGATTGACAGCTCGGATGGACTGATCGCTGAGGGCGTATGTAAGTGCCAGGATGATATGACCAGGACCACTGGTGGACTGATTGATACGCCTCAAGCGCTCCAGGCTCTGCGGACTAAATCCACCAATCCAGTGAGTCAGATTAGCAGCCGGCAATTGACGCCAATTGAGATCGGCATCCACGCTATCGAGGGTTGCCCGCACTACCGCCAACTCCTCTCGCCGCATCACCAAAACCCCCAAAATCCCTACCAAATAACAATCCAACAGATACAACAGCGCTCACAGAAGACCAACAATACGGATGCAAACCCAGCAATTTATTGAGAATCAATTGCATCCATGAATCGATACTACTACATAAGCAATAGAGAGGCAATATCGATTTAATCTTTTAGACAACGGGCAAGTTCATTCAACAACAAGTGTATAAGTCATATTTATCGATACAAAGAGAGGTTGGGCGCCCACCAATCAAGCACATCCGAGACACTGACAAATGACAAAATGGTAGGAACTATTCTCAATAAATAAACTGAAAGACTGTAAAGACCTCTTTCTTTTTAGTGCTATTTATCAGCAGCCACCAGGTTCGGTTGGGTATCATAGGTAAAGCTCAGCAATTCCCACAGGATCTAGATTTTGAAAAAGAGCGCTTTTGCCCTTTGCCTAGCCTTGATTTGCTCACTTTTATTGGGGAGCCAACAGGCTTTAGCCTCACCCAAAGCCGCTTCCACCTCAGGCAAAACTGCCAACCAGGACTTTTGCCAGGGCTATAAGGTTAGCCAGTACCACATGGTCACAGGCGATCACCAGATCACTTACTGCGCCCGTGGTTTGCGCGACGACTACCGCAAAAACAATGTGACAACGGTGGCACTGCCACCCACCTGGCAATCCTATACTTTTAATCGCCACACCCTGCTTTGCTACAAAGCTACTCCGACTACATTTAAGGGCTATCTCCATCCCCAGGTTACCTTCACCACGGGACGTTCGGTGCAGAGCATTGTCTCGACTGCTTGTGGTAAATCAAAAAAATTCGACTTAAACACCACTGTCTATCAAACACCTGCCAATGAGAGCAAACAGTATCTTGAGGCCTATCTAAAAACTCGCGCGAGACACGGCGCCATTAAGGCAGCCCGCTACGAAGTCACAAAGGAGATAGGTATCCCGGAGCCAGTCAGCCTCTTACTGGCAGAGACTTTTGGCATTCTAAACAAGAGTGGCTTTGCAGTGGAGGTCGTCTACACAGATGCCTCAGATGATCTTCACAACTATCTGACTACCTCAAAGTTAGCCAAGAGCAAAATCAACATGCAGGATTTTGCTCTGCCCAAAGGACTCAAATTTGTCAGCGATATCAATAGAGTCTTTAACTCTGCAGATAGTCTTGATGCCGAAAAATATCTGATGGACTACTAAAAGCAAAAAAAATTTGGCGCAAAAGTCTTGTACAGACTGACTTTAGAGACCGCCAGGATACCAAGACCTGCTGACAACGTTTAGCCACCGATGTCATGATGGCAAACAATAGACACAGGCAACCCGAGTCTTTCAATCCCCAGTTTGGCCCTTGCATACAAAGTTTAGAGGTAAGTTCAATGAGCTCACTGCCAGCTACCGCTGTCAAAATTTCTGAAGAAATCAGCTTGTCTGAAGCCAGCGGATATTTTAAAAGTCGTCGTAAGCAGTCGATGAAATTTACCAAAACCAGTCTCGTCCAGAGCCTTGAGCGCCAGTTAGCGCAGTCACCCACCGCTAATATTCCTGATTTTGGTTTTCATGTAGAGCTGAGACCAGGACTGACAAGCACCAATGCCACCTTGCAAGATATGTATGGCGACAGCTCTATAGTAAGACTGAAGCGCACAGCCCGCGCACTTGCTATGCAAAGTGCCTGCACAGAAGATGACGAAGAAGGCAATCACATCACTTCCGACAAATTACCAGCTATCACTGCGCCTTTGCGCCTCACCACCGGTCAAAAAAACGAAGTCCAGTCGGCTAGACGCAGCCTCTTGCCTCCAGCCAGGACCCGCATGCTCAGCGCCGGTCAGCCTTCGGTACTGCTTAGCATCATCAGCAATGTCCAGGACAAGCGCGCCAAAGAACTCGAAAAGCGCCGCGAAGAAATGGAAAGACTGGCTCAGTACAGAGCCGAAGAAAGAGCAGCACTGGCTAAAAGAACAGCCTTTGATCTAAAAGCGTTGACAACCAAAAATGGACTCAAACACTTTGTCAAAAGACAAGCCAAGTCCATGCTTTTGCAAATAGCTCAGCTGCTTGACCGCCTTGCCTTAGCTTAAGACTTGCAATTGCCGCTACAAAATAGCTCACTTATTGCCCTTTAGATTGAGATTCGCGCTAAACTTTTTGCCTGTTACTGGCGGCATCGGATGATGCCAACCCGAGGAAAGTCATGCTCAAATCTGAAGCTGAAAGAGTCATTCGCAAGGCTATGGAAGATACCGACGCGAAGTTTACCGAAGAACAAGTGCAGGCAATTAGTCAAATTTGTCTGAAAATCGCTGCCACAGTGGTCGAAGAAGCATTTGCTAGCTGGAGACCAAGCTCTGGTAGCAAGCCAAACTTTTTTGCGTAACACCAATTTTAGTCGGTAAATATGTCAACCACATCAAATCAAGCCGGTGTCGACAGGCACTTTTTGACTCGCGCCAAATCTCTCGAAGACAAGCTCATCGAGATGAGACGCTATCTCCATCAATATCCTGAGCTGAGTTTTGCCGAGCACAAAACGGCCAAGCTGATGGACGAAAAATTGCAAAGCTATGGTTATGCCACCAAATCTGGTGTAGGCAAAACCGGCGTGCTAGCCAATCTCGGCAAGCAAGGTCCAATCATCGCTATCAGAGCCGATATGGACGCCCTGCCCATCGACGAGATCAATCCCAACGCCTACATTTCCAAAAACCCTACAGTAATGCACGCCTGCGGTCATGATGGCCACATGGCTTGCGGACTGGCCACAGCCGAGATGCTAGCCGAACGCGAACTACCAGGCCGTGTACGCATGGTGATGCAACCGGCTGAAGAATCCACTGATGCAGATGGCAAATCAGGCGCCTGGCGTATGCTCGAAGACGATGCTCTCGACGGTGTCTCCGCTATCATCGGTCTGCACGCTGATGCCAGCCTGCCAGCGGGCAAAGTCGGTATCATCGCCGGACCAGCCATGGCTGCTTGCGATGGCTTTGTCATCACAATCACTGGCAAAGGCGGTCACGGTGCTTATCCCGAGACAACCATTGACGCAGTGGTCCTGGGCGCTCAAGTAGTGCAAGCAATCCAACAGATAGTATCAAGGCGAGTATCGGCTCTGGAACCGGCTATTATCACTATTGGCTCCTTTCATAGCTCCAGCACTCGCGGCAATGTAATTTCAGAGACAGTTACTCTTGATGGCACTTTCCGCACATTTAGCCAGACTGTGCGCGAGCAAATCATGGTAGAGCTTGATAGAGCCTGCTCTATTGCTCGTGTTATGGGCGGCGATTATCAGATTAGTTATGAGCTTGGTTATCCTTGCACAGTTAATCATCCCGAAGTCACCGAAGTGATGAGACAGGCAGCCATTGACTTGATTGGCAAAGACAACGTCATTGCCGTGCAACCTAAGACCTGGTCTGAAGACTTCTCTATGTTTGCCGAAAAGGTACCGGGTTCATTTATGTTCCTCGGGGCTGAAATGACAGATGTGACAAGAAGCCATCATAGCCCTGACTTTGATCTCAACGAGAGTGGTCTTTATGTGGGCTCGGCCATACTTGCCGAAACCGCAAGCCGACTGATGGACTACTACAAGGACAAATGAATCCAGGGCTAGAAAAACTGCAACAATACCCCTTTGAAAAGCTAGCCGCTCTCAAAGCTGGTGTGGTGCCGCCTATTGATTTGACAGCAATTGTCATGTCGATTGGTGAGCCGCGGCATCCTGCCCCAGATTTTGTCCTTGACGCCATCAAACAAAACTTGGGAGCAGGAGCCAACTCTGGTCTATCGAGCTATCCGCTCACAGCGGGGAGCCTGGAGCTAAGACAGGCTATCGCATCCTGGCTGACAAAGCGCTTTGACCTGGCTGGTCTTGTTGATAGTGAGCGGCATATATTACCTGTTAATGGCACAAGAGAAGCGCTCTTTGCAGTGGCCCAGTGTTTTGCCGGCAAAAGCGGAGCAAAGCCACAGGTATTGATGCCCAATCCCTTTTATCAAATATACGAAGGGGCAGCACTACTAGCTGGTGCCACACCTACTTTTATAAAGATCAACCCGGATAATGGCTTGCCAGATTTTGCTAGTGTCAAACAAAGCGACTGGCAAAACTGCACTTTGCTGTATATCTGCAGCCCAGGCAATCCGACTGGTGCTGTAATCAGTCCTGAACTGCTGACAGATTTGATAGACAAAGCAATCAAATACGATTTTATTATCGCCAGCGATGAATGTTATTCAGAGCTGTACTTTGATGAGAGTGCTCCGCCCTGGGGCATTTTGCAAGCAGCAAAACAAATGGGCAATGACACTTTCAAAAACTGCCTGGCCTTCCATAGTCTATCCAAACGCTCCTCACTACCGGGCATGCGCTCTGGTTTTGTAGCTGGTGATAGCGACTTGATCACTACTTTTAAGCTTTACCGCACCTATCATGGCTGTGCTATGGCGCCGCCTTTTCAGGTGGGCAGCACCAAGGCATGGCTCGACGAAAACCACGTCATCGCCAATCGTGCTTACTACCGTCAAAAATTTGCAGTCACTTACAATATCCTCAAACAGGCTCCGAACCTGGCAGAGGCACTGACCATCCCAGCTGGCGGCTTTTATTATTGGCTAAAAACACCCGGCTGCGATCAGGAATTTGCCCGAGATTTGTTTGAGGCAAGCAATGTAACAGTGCTGCCTGGCAGCTTTTTGGCAAGAAGCAGCGAGGACAGTGGCACAAATCATGGACCTGGCTATGGCTACGTACGAGTAGCCCTGGTACCGACATTAGAAGACTGTGTGGCAGCCTCAGAAAGGATTAGAGATTTTGCAAAAGACCGAGTATAAAGAGGAAACAATGGAAAAATTACGCCAGACAATCGAGCAAGCCTTTGAAGAGAGAGCTGCAATCACACCTCAAAACGTCGAACCAAAAATCAAGTCGGCTGTAGAAGAAGCACTGGCGCTGCTTGATAGCGGCATAGAACGTGTAGCACAAAAGCAGGTTAGTGGCGACAAACAAGAATGGGTCGTCAATGAATGGCTAAAAAAAGCCGTACTATTGTCCTTTCGCATCCAGGATAATTTTGTTATGGATGGCGGTCATACCAACTATTTTGACAAAGTAGCCTCCAAGTTTAGCGACAAAGGCGAAGCTGATTTTAGAGCCGGCGGCTACCGCGTGGTGCCACCAGCGGCAGTGCGGCGCGGTGCTTTTATCGGCAGCGGAGTCGTCCTCATGCCCTCCTTTGTCAATATTGGTGCCTATGTAGACAGCGGCACAATGGTCGACACCTGGGCTACGGTGGGCAGCTGTGCTCAAATCGGCAAAAACGTCCACCTCTCTGGTGGTGTCGGTATCGGTGGAGTGCTGGAGCCACTACAGGGCAGACCTACTATCATCGAAGACAATTGCTTTATTGGAGCCCGCTCAGAAGTAGCCGAAGGTGTCATAGTCGAAGAGGGCGCAGTGATATCGATGGGTGTCTATCTGGGCATGAGTACTAAGATATTCAACCGCGCCACAGGAGAAATCACTTACGGCAGAGTGCCTCGCGGAGCAGTGGTAGTAGCTGGCAACCTGCCCTCCAAAGATGGCAGCCACAGCCTCTATTGTGCCGTCATAGTCAAACAAGTAGATGATAAAACCAGGTCCAAAGTAGGTATTAACGAGCTTTTGCGGGATGTCTAAACCAAGCTTTGATCCCATGAGTGTATTGTCGATGGCCAGCGCTTTAATTAAGCGCCCATCGGTAACGCCCCGGGATGAAGACTGCCAGCAGTTGATTGCTTCATTTTTAGAAGAGCTGGGCTTTGTCAGCGATTACTTGCCATTTGGTGAAGTCCAGAATCTCTGGGCGCGCCGGGGCACCGATGGTCCGCTATTTGTTTTTGCCGGTCATACCGATGTTGTGCCCACTGGTCCCATTGACCGCTGGACCAGCCATCCTTTTGAGCCAGCTGTGAGAGACGGCTATCTTTATGGTCGCGGTGCAGCTGATATGAAGGGCTCAATTGCCAGCATGCTGGTGGCTATCTATGCTTTTATCAAAGCCTTTCCCGCCCATAAAGGCTCAATTGCTCTGCTCATCACCAGTGATGAAGAGGGGGCAGCCCAGGACGGCACCAAACGTGTAGTAGAAGTCCTCAAACAACGCGGTGAGCTACCCGACTATTGCCTGGTGGGCGAACCAAGCTCAGTGGCAGTGCTGGGTGACACAATCAAAAACGGCAGAAGGGGCTCGCTCACCGGTCATGGCGTTATTAAGGGAGTGCAGGGTCATATTGCCTACCCCCAGCTGGCCAAAAACCCTATCCATCTCTTTGCTCCGGCACTAGCAGAGCTTACAGCTATGAGTTTTGATCAGGGCAACGAATTTTTTCAGCCCACCAGTTTTCAAATTTCCAACATAAACTCCGGCACTGGTGCAGACAATGTCATACCAGGAGACCTGGAGATATTGTTTAATTTCCGCTTTTCGCCGGAAGTAACACCACACATACTGGAAGAAAAAGTAAGGGCCTTATTTGACCGCCACAAACTCAATTATGGTCTTACTTTTAGACTGTCAGGCATGCCATTTATTACACCCCCGGGCAAACTAGTTGACGCGGCCAGACTGGCCATCAAAGAAGTAAGCGCAGTGGAAGCCGAGCTGAGCACCACCGGCGGTACCTCAGATGGCCGTTTTATCGCCACTACTGGCTGCGAAATCATTGAGCTTGGACCAGTCAATGCCACAATCCACAAGATAGATGAATGTGTTAAGGTGGAAGAACTGGAAAAACTGAGTCGTATTTACGAGCGCATTTTGGAGAGCCTGTTAGTTGCCCCATAATAGTAGCGTTACAAAGACTCAGCTAAAAGTATTCTGCCTGATCACATTTGCTTTATGCGCACAAGCATTAGCAGCCGCAGCCCCGCTCAACACGGCAGCAAAAGCTGGTGCCGCCTCACAAGAGCAAAAGGCAGTGCCGCTCAGCGCCTGCGACAGGCTGATAGCACAAAGTCACATTTTGTTTGAGAAGAAAAAATACAAAGAAGCCTTTGCCCTGGCTGACAAAGCCATAGAAGCAGATCCAAAATCAAGTAAGGCCTATTGCAATAAAGGCGAAATCGCAGCGCACATAGGCGATGCCGAAACAGGACATGCCATGGCCGTCAAGGCGCTACAATGCGATGCCAAAAACGCCAGGGCCCATGTAATCATGGCTCAATATTATTACTACATCGATGACTACAAAAGTGGCGTTAACGAGCTAAATACCGCTCTAAAACTAGACCCCAAAGTCGATAGCGCCTACGATTTTTTGATAATGGTCTCTACTGTTCAAAAAGACTACAAAAAGGCGATTGAATATGCCGGTTTGAATATCAAACAAGACCCCACCAGCTCACACCGCTATTTTAAAAGAGCTGCGCTCTACCAAATGCTCAAACAAGATACGCAGGCTCTGGCCGATCTAAATCAAGCAATAGCACTAAACCCCCGTGAAAAAACCTTCCATCTCGCGCGCGCTGACATATTTGTCACTCTCGGTAGAGAAAAAGAAGCGCTGGAAGAAACCGCCAAAATCCTCACCATTGAACCTAATTGTGGACGGGCCCTCTATTTGAGAGCGCGTCTCTTTAGCAAAGCTGGTGACCATGTCAAAGCGATTGCAGTCTACAATCAAATACTCCAAGCAAATCCCCTGGACGATGAGACTATTTTGTTTAGAGGCAAAGAGTACTTGCGCATGGGTAAGTTTAAGGAAGCTCTGGCTGACTTTAACGAGTCCATCAATAACGGTCCAAACGACTCCCGGGATGCCTACGAAGCACGAGCCGAACTCTACGAAAAGACCGGACAAAAAGAGCTGGCCAATAAAGATCGTGCTACCGCTCAAAAAATCAGGGCAAGACCGGCTGTCATGCCTCTATGACATTACAAGAGGCATTAGAGTGTTAGACTAGGCACTTCAGGTAGCCCACCGGTCCAATTTTTACCCGTTTTTTTATCAATTACTGGCGATTATCCGAGGATTATCCGTGGACAATTTGCATGACCTCGCTACCACAGTCGGTAATGGCGCAGCCATCAGTGTACTTTGCGCCATGGCCGCTGGTCTGGCAGCAGTGTCTTTGCTGGCTGGTGTAGCCCGCCTCAAACGCGATAGCTTACCTGAGGACTATCCGCGTGATGCCGAAGCATTGCAGTCCAAATATGTACTGGCATTTGACCAACTCAATGACGCCCGCAAAGAAAACCCCAACGGACTAAAAAATCTAATTGCTGGTTTGCGCGGTCAACCAGCTCCTGCTCTTTGTTTGACAGCCTTTGATCAGTTTGCCTCAGCACACAGTGAGGGGCCAGAGACAAAGGTTGATAAAGAGCCTCAGTCTCAAGGACAAAATGCCGCCGACAAACCATCCATAGCCAGGCTCAAAAGCCCTGGTAGTCCAGGTAAAGGCAAACCAGCAAGCAATGCTGATGCTAATCCCAGCAGGCTCAAAAAGCCACCAAATATCAAAGGGCCAGGAGGAGATCAAAGCAAGTGAAGGCTGATCTCGTCGAGCGTGCCACCACATGGGGTACCATCCCGCTGGGCAACAGCCGGGTCCAGGTGCGCCATCTAGTACTACTGGTGGGAGCCGCGCTCTGGCTTTTACCCACACTACTGATGACTGGTGTGCCGGCCATCGCCTGGATTGCCTTTAACATCTCATTTTTGCTGGTATTGATTGTGGCAGCCAGTGCAGTAAGGGCTGTGCCACTACATAAACTGGCAATCTGCTTTTTTGCCGGCGGACTCTTTATGGGGCTGGACCTGGCTTTTGCTGTGCCCATCGTCAAAGTCCTGGGTGATTCTCCTTTTAAGCCACTTTTGACAGTGCCTCTGGAAGAATTAGCAAAGTGTTTGCCTGTGCTGATTTTGCTCTGGCGCGGCCGCAAATTTAGCAGCTGGACTCTTGGCGCTACTGATTTGCTTTTAATGGGTGCCGCTTGTGGAGCTGGTTTTGCCATAGTAGAAGACGCTTTTACTCATGCTGCACAAAAAAGCCTCAACAATCTATCAGTCTTTATCCCAGCCGCTGAGCTGGTCAATGGGCGCGTCATCTCCGGTCATGCCATCTGGGCGGCCATGACCACCGGTGCTCTTGGTATTGCCCTGATGTACCGTCACAACAAAAAAATCGCAATACCTGTGGCACTGTCTGGCTTTACCATTGCTGTTATCGACCACATTGCTATCAATGGTAGTCAATTTGGTGGCATTTTTGCCTGGAGCAAAACAATATTTGAAACACTGGCCGCCAACGGCTATCTAGCCCTGGGCTTTTTTGCTTTAGCTTTAGTTGGCTGTGTCACTGTCGATTTGCTTGCCCTCTGGAAAAGCTTGCCCAAAGCCAGAGAGTTTAATATCCCTATGCGCAAAGGTCACAAAGAATCACTCGATGCCCTGTGGGACTGCATTTTGGATTTGCGCAGACTTAACTACGCCCATTTTAGATATGAGCGTTTTGCTGATGGTGAACTGCCTGCCGACCTGGCCCTGACTGTAGCCGTGCTGGCCAAAAGACTGGTTAACCGCTATCTGGCTGTTGAGCCAGTCAGTGTCACAGTCAAGGGCACAATCAACCAGGCTGGCTTAAAACTCAATTTGCCCGACAGCGGCAGCGCCATTACAGTAATCCCCGAAAACCTCACCAATGCCGACAAGACTCGGGTCATTAACGCCAGTCAAGACAAAGGCGGACAAAAGCTCAATCCCTTTGATAATCGCCCTCTACAAGATTTTATCGATCTGCCTGAGCGCTACGAGATTATCTCGCAACTGGGTGAAGGCGGCATGGGTGTGATTTTTAAGGCCCGCCACAAATTGACCAATGCCCAACTGGCCATCAAAGTCTTGCATCCCCATTTAGCTCGCAATCAAAGCTATCTCCACCGCTTTGAGCAAGAAGCGCGGGCAGCCAGCACACTCAAACATCCCAGCATTGTTACTGTGCACGATTTTGGTATCACCGAAAACCACATTGCCTATCTGGTCATGGAATGGCTCGATGGACCCAGTCTGGAAAGTGTCATTAAAAACACTGGGGCGCTGCCCACGGCTCGCGTCATTCCGCTCTTTATGCAAACTGCTGATGCACTGGCTCACGCCCACCGCAAGGGTGTTGTACACCGCGACATCAAGCCCAGCAATATTATCTTGACCATGGACGACAACAAGCAAGACCTGGTCAAAATCGTGGACTTTGGTATTGCCAAAATGGTCGGCGAAGAAACCGAAGGAGCCATGGCTCTGACTCGCACCGGCGATGTTTTAGGCAGCCCGCTATTTATGAGTCCAGAGCAGTGCATGGGCGCCAAGCTTGACTCTCGCACCGACATTTATTCACTGGGCTGTGTCATGTATGAGGCACTTTGCGGAGTCTCGCCCTTTATTGGCGAAAATTCGGTGCAGGTGATTTTTAAACACGTAAACGAAATGCCAAAGCAACCAAGCACTGTAAACCAGCATATCGACCGTCCTCAATCGCTAGAGTCGATACTCTTCAGGTGTCTGCAAAAAGAACCAGATAAGCGTTTTGCCTCGATGGATGACCTGGTGGTGGAGCTGCGCAAGCAAGCTGAAGCATTTGGCTTTTAACTCACAAGCAGACCAATTGGCATCGACTCTCACTGACTAGCGCAAGCATCGCCAGTCGCTTACTCCACAGCCGCAAACGCCCACCTGGCGAGCTGCGCTAACTTCAGCAGAGCTAGCGCTAAGCCATATGTGTATAAGTTTAGTTGAGTATGATCAGGAGCTCTTGATATCTCTTTTAGTAAGCACATATTTCATAACTCACACGGACAAATCAAACAAAAGACTAAAACAACAACCCCACCCCAGATTGGACCACCCCATCCCTTTGCGCTAAGGCAAGGATAGGTATCGCCTCAAGCAAGGTGTGGTCAAAAGTCTGATGTGGTAGGGATTCCGTTGAGTCTGTTATGCGTAAGTGAAGTGTGCTCAAGGCCTTTAACTATCACGCAACCTCTATCGAAAGGAGATGACCATGCAAAAGAAGCATGTCATCGCAGCCACCGCTGCACTGATAGCCGTAGTCGGTCTTGCCACCGCAAGCCTGACTGGATTCTTCGATGCCGGCACCAATGTCGATTTTATCGCCAAGACGTCCGGACCTCAACTGCTCCTGCCATCGGCTGACAAAAAGGAGCTGCGCCGCCTGCGCACCAACAACCCGGACGGCAGCGCCAACGACATCGTCGAGCTGGCCAATGGCTACACGCAGGAAGTGCACTTCTGGGATGTCCGCGAAAATCGGCGCACCTATGAGCGCACCTTCTACCCGGCCGCCAAAGGCCAGACCCGCGGCAGCCTGTACAGTGAGCGTATCTTCGCCGAGAGCGGTTTGGGCATCAAGTCCGAACGCTACCTCAGCCCCGAAGGCAAGCTCACCAAGGAAGGCCAGCTCTACCAGAACAATCTGGAGAAGGACAAGTCCTGGCAGTACAACCTCGCTCTCTACAGCCCTCTGGGCAAGGTCAGCGAGCTCCAGGTGCGCAACCTCAAGGGTCAACTGATCGGCAAGACACTCAACCGTCCTGACGGTACCGCCGACGTCAGCTTCAAGTACCCGTCGCCGGACACCGAGACCTACTTCGATGCCCGCCACTTTGCCGAGGACGGTACCACGGTCAACTGGCAGGAGTCGCGCTCGTTTGGTAACTACTCGGTGACCTACAACTACCCTGGCACCGACAAGCCGCGCGAGACCTCCTCGGTCAGCCCGCGTAGCGCCAATCTGATCACCTACCGCCTGGATGGCACCAAGCTCAGCGAGTTCCGTGAATACCGCGACTACGGACGCACCTTCATCGACTACGACAATAGCGGTGAAGTGGCTGTGGAGCGCTTCTTCGGACCGCAATCGGGCAAGGTCGATGCCAGTGGTCAGCCGGTCTTCTCGCTGCGTCGCATCGAGATCAAGAACGGCAAAGACAACGTCGTCGCTCACTACGAGTGGTTCGACAACGGCAAGCTGGAAGTGGTGCAGTTCCACAAGAACGCCACCCGCAAGCTGCGCGTCGACTACCGCTACGACAAAGTCACCGGCAAACTGAAGCAGCGCATCGAATTCGGCGATGACGACAAGGTGTCCAAGATCATCAACGATCCCAAGGACACACCGGTGCTCGACATCAAAGCCGCCTGGTTTGACGCCCCGGCTCGTCCGGCGGTGGCAGCCTCGCGTGTCAATGTCGACGGCGAAGAATACCGTGGCGGTCACTTCTGACACCACGATGCGATAAAGGCTCGTAAACACCGACTTATCCAGAGGCGACAGACAAAGTCGTCCCTGGAGTCGAGCAAGAATCGCTAAGTTTATTTCGCCAGAAGCAAATAGAGACCACGGTTTGAGCAATCAAATCGTGGTCTATTCTCTCCTTCAAGTAGCCAGTCGGTAAGACCGTCTTGACTGCTTGATTTTTTGCCAAAATGTATTACTTGATATAGTATAACCGGTATGGAAGAATAACCCAGTGCTCACTGCCACTAGCGACCTAAAGGCAATCGGACTCTATTTCTTTTTGAGCAAGCCGTCGATAGTTGAGCTAAATGCCTCACCGATCATTGGACCAGCCTGGTTAAGGACGGCCTTGCCCTGTTGATCGATCATCACTGTGGTGGGGTAAGCATTGACACTGTATTTAGCTACCATCTCAGCGTTGGAGTTATCAGCAACGTTGAGACGAGTAAACTCGATAGTCTTGTATTTTACTTTTGCTTCGTCCCAGGTATCTTGCATGGAAGCACTACCAGGGCTGGAATCGCTATAAAACATGATGATTTGCTTGATCGCTGGCAGCGATTTTTTGGCATCAGCCAGATCTTTGCCGGGATCTTTGCCGCCTTTAGCCATGGCAGGCGAGTAAGTACCAGCACCATTGGTGCCAGAAGTCGCCACCGGGCTATTGCCTGTGGCAGAGCCAGCAGCACCACTAGCAGTACTGTCAGTGGCACTAGCGGCGGCTGGAGAGCCCGTGTTGCCGCCGGTGCGTACACTGACTCTTTCTAGTTGACTTAGTCCAGATTGAGCCTGGGCCTTGAGATTGGCCGGGCCAATCTCGGTAACTTTCTTATATTCCAGCTTGGCTTCGCCGATGCGAGCGAGACATTGATTGCAGAGAGCCATGTAATAGTGACAGAGTGCGTCAGAGGGATTGGCTTTGACGACTTCTTTAAAATCATTGAGCGCAGCCTGGTACTGCTTGGCTTGATACTTTTTGATGCCGCTTTGCATATCAGCAGCTAAGCAGCTGTTACCCAGGACAAAGGCACAACTCAAAAGCGCTAAAGATATAGCTCTGGCTGTGGATTTCCGGACCTGGCCTGTTTTTTGCTCGCCCATGTGCCTGCACCTTTCTTTACTAATTTGCGCTATAGCAATGCATAGCTGTGGATTATTCTAGCCGACATTTTAGCGTGACGGATACATGCGTCTCATTGTTGCCTGATCGCGCGAGCTAAGACGCAAAATAGGTGCTTTCCAGTACATGATATCTAGACCCGAAGGCGAATGCCCGCCCAGTCCCAGGGCATGTCCACACTCGTGCAAAGCCAGATTGTAGAGTTTATTTTTGTCGATTTGACCGTAACTATTGCCGTCATAGCCCGGGCTTGACAATAGACTCTTGGATTGAGCCAGCATCTGCTGCCCGTTGGCTAAAGGAGTATCGTTAATGCCACTGGTATAGCCACCTGAGCCAATCGCTATCTGCCCAGCATTGGCTGGACGGGTAATAATGTAATGAGCACCGTCGGCACTATTCCAGGTCTGAAATCTAATCGGTATGCCGGCAATACCGCTCCAACTATTAACCGCCTGCCAGATAAGCTCACGCAAGTCTGGCGACCAGCCAGTCCCCTGACTATCATCAATAAACACCTTAAGCGGCATTTTACGCAGGTCCCACAGTTTGATTGGCCCGGCATCTCCCTCATAGTCGGCGCTGTAAGGATTGACTGTTGCGCGCCAGCGCACCAGATTGCCAAGCTGATCACCAAGTTGTTTGTCGTATCCGATATTGACCCCGCTCTCAGCCGCGTCCGAGCCATAGGAGTATTGAGCTGCTCTCAAATAATAATCTCGCGACCAGGTCCAATCCTGAGTGGCACTATCAAAATGCCCTGCTACATCGTTGGCAATAGCCCGGTTGTAAAAAGTATCAGCTCGGCCCTGGACAGCATCAGAGGGCAACATGTTAATTGCTTGAGTGTAATAATTGATTGCCTGGTCATAATTGCCTGATTCTACATAGGCGTCAGCCTCATGTTTGTATGCCTCGGCTTGCTGATTAGTACCATAAAAAAGCGCATAGGCGGGCTGGCCAATAATTGCAGAAAGTGCCACCGAGACTGACATCAAGCCTAGGGTCTGCCCTATTTTACTGGCACAACTGGCGCTAAACAGCTTTTTTACTACATCCACAATCGACATACTCCGACAAAGATGCACAGAGTTTAGCATCTGCTCAAGGTTGTTCAGGATTGGGTGTTACTGACAAATATCGCCGGGCCCGCTCCCAGACGCTTTGACAAACTCCAGCCTGAGCCAACAAAGTCTCGCAAAGCGCCCGCTGGATGCCAAGCACAGCAAATAAATGCTATAAACGCTGAGGTGTCACAGGCCTTTAGTGGTCCATTTTGCACATTTAAGAGGAAGCGTATGCCAACCACCACCAAAATCGAAAACTTTTTTGGCTTGCAAGCCGAGTATGCGCAAAACGACAAATCCAGAGCAGTCCTCATTGCCGCGCCCTACGAAAACACTGTCAAAGGCTCCAAAGATGCGCCAAAAGCAATCATGGATGCCAGTCAAAAAATGGAATTGTTTGACGACGAACTCTGGGTTGAACCCTACAAGATTGGCGTCCACACTGCCTCTCCTATCAAGATGGCAGCCGTTGATGAAAACACTGAGACACCTTTTAGCGAGCTAACCGCTGCTGTTAAGCCCGTTGTCGAAATGGATAAATTTCCAGTGGTCATTGGTGGCGAAAGACCTATCACCTTGGGCACACTCAATGCCTGTCAGGATAAATATCCAGACCTTTCAATTTTGATGCTCGGTGCCCACGCCGATCTCTACACCGAAGCGGAAGGCAACCCCTTTGACCGCTCCGCCACTGGCTTTACTCTCTATACCAACTTAAAGCAACCTGTTATTGCTCAAGTAGGTGTGCGCAGTGTGAGCTGGCAGGAAGTAGCCTGGATGGAAGACGAGCAGCCCAATATCAATATTTTTTGGGCACGCACACAAGCCAAATGGGACCTCACTGAAATCATCAACAGCCTCTCCGACAATGTCCTGCTCTCAATCGATATGAGTGTCCTAGACCCATCAATCATGCCCGCCACAAATAGCCCTGAGCCAGGCGGTATTGGCTGGTATCAACTACTCAACTTGCTCAAAGTACTTTGTGTCAAAAAAAATGTAGTAGCTGCCGATATCACCGGACTGACCCCAATCAAAGGCATTGGCGCTCCCAACTATCTCACAGCCAAGCTAATCTACAAACTGATAGGCTACCGGTTTGCTATGGACCTGGGCGTAAGCAAAAAGTATCTCTAAAGCCAACTAACTCTTCAGCCTGTAGCCCACTCCGGGCTCAGTAATGAGATGTCGGGGATGGGCCGCATCAGTTTCTAGCTTGCGTCTCAACTGAGCCATGTAGACTCGCAGATAATGCGACTCTTTTTCGTATTCCAGCCCCCAGACTTCTTTGAGCAAATGATTGTGGGTCAAAACTTTATCTTGATACTTGCATAAAGCAGTGAGCAAGCGGTATTCAATTGGCGTGAGATGGATTTCTTCGCCACTGGCAAAGACGCGACGGTGCACCAGATCTACTTTAATCTCGCCAAATTCCAGAGTGGTTTGTTCCTGCATTTGCTGAGCACTAGGCAGACGCCTCAGCGCCACACGGATACGCGCCAGTAGCTCACCAACACCAAAGGGCTTGGTGAGATAATCATCGGCACCAAAATCAAGTGCATTGACTTTATCTTGCTCCTGACCGCGTGCTGATAGTACAAGTATGGGCACGGCAGTCCATTCACGTAAGTTTTTTGTGACAGCCAGACCATCCATATCGGGTAGACCGAGGTCCAGTATGACCAGGTCTGGATTGATTAAAGCCGCTGTCGCCAGCCCTTCTTCACCGGTCATAGCTTCGGCAAACTGATAACCGTGATCCTCCAGAGTGATTTTTAAAAAGCGTCTGATTGGTGCTTCGTCCTCGATCACCAGGACCAATTTTTTGCGAGCGCTGTCCTGAGCAAATTGATCTAGACAACCGTCTGCATTGGGTTTTTCAGGATTCATTGAGTCTTCTCCAGCTGAGCATCTGGCAAAAGATCATTTTGGGCAGGCAACAAAAACTTAAACACCGATCCACCACCCTCTCTGGTATCTACCCAGATTTTGCCATCATGCGCCTCGATAATGCCACTGCAAATACTCAGCCCCAGACCCACTCCAGTCTGACTGGTGCTGTTGCGATAAAACTTGTCAAAAATGCGCAAACGGTGCTCCTCACTCACTCCCGGTCCACGGTCAGCAACACTAAAGAGGACGCTGGCGTTGTCTGGACTGGTAGCAGCTATATCGATTGCTGTGCCTGCCGGGCTGTATTTTATGGCGTTTTCTAATAAGTTGAGCATCACTTGCTGAATTAGTACTGCATCGACAAAGACTAGAGGCAAGTCGCTCGCTAGCTCGATTTTGACAGCTCTCCCAGACAGCTCAGACTCAAAAGCACTGAGAGCACTACCGATGATTTCATCGGCGGGCAGCCAGTTTTGATTGAGTTTGAGTTGTCCAGATTGCAGTCTTGTCATATCGAGCAAATTAGTCACCAGCCTGTTAAGCCGGGCAGCTTGATCGTAAATTTCGCGAGCCAAAGCCTTACAACTATCAACACCAAAGTCTCCCGAAGACTCAACGATACTACTTGCTGCACCAGCAATAGTGGCAAGCGGTGTGCGCAGGTCATGAGAGACCGAGCTCAAGAGGCTATTGCGCAACTGCTCAGTCTTAACGAGCACTCGCGACTGCTCGTTCTCCAGTGATAGTGAGGCGCGCTCACAGGCTACTGCCATTTGGTTGGCAAAAGTCTCAAGCAAATGAAACTGCTCAGGGGCATTAAACTTATCCACCAGCACAGGCAAAACAGCCAGCACGCCAATTACTTTTTTGGAGCCAATCAGGGGCAAATAAAGCGCACCAGCACCCGGCAGAGTGGCAGTACCAAGACCAGCGGGTTGTTTGTTTTTAAATACCCAGCTAGCCACTCCCAGGTCGAGTGTATCTAGAGCACTGGCACCGCTGCCTTTGTGGACACTGGAGTGAGCACCATCGATGACAGCAAGCGCTGCTTTGCACTCAAATAATTCACTGACATGCTTGAGACCAAGCGAGATCAGATCCTCCATATTGAGACTGCTGGAGAGGTCTTTACTGAGGCTGTAGAGCGAGGCAGTACGGCGCTCTTTATCGCGGGCGGCATCGGCTTGCTGCCTTACTCTAGTAGTCAGTGTGCTTATTACCAGAGCGATTGTGAGCATGACGGCAAAGGTAACAAGATACTGCGTATCAGTCACAGCAAAGGTCCAAAAGGGCGGCACAAAACAAAAGTCAAAAACAGCCACACTCAAAAACGAAGTAAGCACAGCCGGACCGCGTCCAAAATTAAGCGAAACAATGACCACAGCCAGGATATAAATCATGACCAGATTAGAGGTCTCAAGATAACCGACCAATCCCGCTGCCACTGCCGTAGCAGTCAAAACCACAATACTGGCTTTGAGATAGTTAACAGCAGAGCTAGTGCGCTTAAACTCGATACGACCAAGCGGCAAAGTATCAGCACCATCCCCGGTGATTACATAAACATCGATATCACCACTGAGTCTGACGATTTCGTCCACCAGAGAGCCGCGGTATAACTCCACCCAGCGAGGCGCCTGGGTCTTACCGATGATTATTTTGGAGACATTGTGCTGTCTGGCATAACGAGTGAGAGCTGGCGCTACCTTTTCGTCAGTCAGTTCGGCCACTTCGGCACCAAGCTCTTCAGCCAATCGCAAAGTCTTAAATATACGAGCCTTGTCTTCATCACTGAGGCGGTGATGCGATGGTGTCTCGACAAAAGCCACTACCCATTTAGCTTTAAGGGCATCGGCCATGCGTCTGGCAGCGCGCACCAAACGCACCGATAATGGCGAGGCACTGACACAGACAAGGATACTATCGGTGGCTGGCCAGGTGGCTTTGATCATGTGCGACTGACGATACTTAAGCATCTGCTTTTCGACATGCTGAGCTGTATAGCGCAAAGCTAGCTCACGCAGGGCAATGAGATTGCCCTTGCGAAAAAAATTAGACATGGCATCGGCGGCCTTTTCGCCCAGATAGACTTTACCGTCTTTGAGGCGCTGGATCAGCTCGTCAGGCGGCAAATCCACCAGCTCGATTTCTAGTGCCCCATCGAGGATTAAGTCAGGCACACGCTCGTGCACATGCACACCGGTAATTTGACAGACCACATCATGGAGACTCTCTATGTGTTGCACATTGAGACTGGTAAATACATCGATACCGTTCTCCAGTAGCTCCTGCACATCCTGCCAGCGTTTGGCGTGGCGACTACCAGGGATATTGGTATGAGCCAACTCATCCACCAGGAGTAGTGCCGGTTTGCGCGTCAAGGCCAGGTCGATATCAAACTCTTCACGCAGACCGCCGCGATATGACAGCTGGGCGCGCGGCAATACTTCCAGGTCACTGAGCAAACCAGCTGTCTCAGCACGTCCGTGGGTCTCGACAAAACCAACTACCACATCCACACCGGACTGTTTTAGCTTGCTTGCTGCCTGTAACATCGAGTAGGTCTTACCGACACCAGCCGAAAAACCAAAAAATATTTTGAGACGCCCCCGACCCTGCTGCGCTTCCTCATCTTTGAGGCGGAGCAATACTTCTATAGGATCTGGTCTTTCATCGAGCATTTGGTTTGGGCGAGTCCGTAGCTGGCAAATTAGCGTTAGCTGTCAGTGAGTCCAGGGCGAGATTGAGTTTTAACACGTTTACCCTCGGCTCGCCAAGTAAGCCAAATTGCCGGGGCTGGATATGACCGCTGATGAGACTCTTGACCTCAGTCAAATCCAGATGACGCTCCCTGGCCACACGCTCAGCCTGGATATAGGCTGCTTGCGGGCTTATATCAGGATCAAGCCCTGAGCTTGAGGCAGTGACCAGATCAACCGGTATATTGACATTGCCCACACTTTGCCGCCAGTCTTGCGTGCGCTTTTTGAGAGTATCAACAAAAGATTGATTACTGCTAGCTAGATTGGAGCCACTGGAAGCAGCAGCGTCATAAGGCACAGTAGTAGCAGATGGGCGTCCCCAAAAGTATCTTGGCGCTGTAAAATTTTGCCCCAAAAGCCCGGAGCCAATCAGACGCTCGCCCCCGACAGCTTTGATCAATGAGCCCTGCGACTCTTGTGGACAGAGAGTCTGCCCCACCATAGTCACTGCCAGAGGATAGAGCACACCGGTAAGGGCTGTCATCGTCAAAAACATCAGTCCAGCCTGCACAAAAAGAGAGCCATTGGGCGTGGGCACAGCGCTGGAGTTTGTGGCAGTGACATTGGAATTGCTATTAAGCGAATTAATCATGACTATACCTGAACGAGATGCAGAGCGAAGAGAATCATATCGATAAGTTTGATGCCGATAAAAGGCGCGACCACGCCACCAAGACCATAGATTATTAAGTTGTCGCGCAAAAGTATTGCCGCTCCCACAGGGCGGTAGCGCACGCCTTTGAGAGCAAGTGGCAAGAGCATGAGGATGACCAGTGCATTAAAAATCACAGCCGAAAGTACTGCGCTCTCAGGACTGGCCAGACGCATAATATTGAGTCTATCGAGGATAGGATAAGTAGTGCTAAATGCCGCTGGGATGATAGCAAAGTATTTGGCAATATCGTTAGCGATACTAAATGTGGTGAGCGATCCACGAGTCATCAGCAACTGTTTACCAATTTCGACAATGGCAATGAGCTTGGTGGGACTGCTATCTAGATCCACCATATTGCAAGCTTCTTTAGCGGCTTGTGTGCCTGTATTCATAGCCACAGCCACATCGGCTTGCGCTAGAGCAGGTGCATCATTGGTGCCATCTCCAGTCATTGCCACCAGACGGCCACCAGCCTGTGCCTTTTTTATAAGCTCCAGTTTGTCTTCCGGTGTAGCCTCAGCTAGATAATCATCAACACCGGCTTCGGCGGCAATAGCTGCTGCCGTTAGTGGGTTGTCACCAGTGATCATCACTGTCTTGATACCCATAGCTCTGAGCTCAGCAAAGCGCTCTTTGATGCCACCTTTGACGATATCTTTGAGCTGCACTACACCGAGCACGACACCATCGTCAGCCACTAGTAGAGGCGTACCGCCTTCTTTTGCCACTTTTTCGGCGGCTTCCTGCACACCGGCAGGCATGACTTTGCCTCTGGATTGGATATAACGGTCAATAGCATCATATGCGCCTTTGCGGATTTCGCGACTACCCAAATTAGCACCAGACATCCTTGTCTGAGCAGTAAAAGCAACAAACTTAGCACCCAACTCCTCGATATTGCGCTCTCTCAAGTCAAAGAGCTGTTTAGCGAGGACGACTATGCTGCGACCTTCGGGGGTCTCATCGGAAAGAGAGGCAATCTGAGCAGCATCGCCGAGGGCTTCGGCAGTCACACCCGGGGCAGGTATAAATGCCGCCGCCTGTCTATTGCCTAGAGTAATTGTGCCAGTCTTATCCAAGAGGAGCATATCGACATCACCAGCAGCCTCGACAGCGCGCCCAGACATGGCGATTACGTTAGCTTTAATCAATCTGTCCATACCGGCAATACCAATTGCCGAAAGCAATCCACCAATGGTCGTAGGGATGAGACAGACAAGCAGTGCCACCAGCACAGTCAGTGTTATAGGTTGCCCCTGACCAGCCAATTTGACACTAAATGTGGCAAAAGGATAAAGAGTAAAAGTAACCAGCAAAAACACCAGGGTGAGCGCCGTCAAAAGTATACTGAGGGCGATTTCGTTAGGGGTACGCTGTCTTTTAGCACCCTCTACCATGGCAATCATGCGGTCCAAAAAGGTCTCACCAGGCTCACTGGTGATTTTGACTACGAGCCAATCTGATAGCACAGTAGTACCGCCAGTGACGGCACTACGATCGCCGCCACCTTCTCTAATAACAGGAGCACTTTCGCCTGTTATGGCACTTTCGTCCACTGAGGCAATGCCTTGCAACACCTCGCCATCACAGGGGATGACCTCGCCGGCCACCACTATGACATAATCGCCCCGTCTCAAATCATTGCTTGAGATTTGCTGTACATGCTGTTTGTCTATCTGTCCGTTTTTAATTACGTCGGCAAATTTAGACTGGTCACCACCGTTAAAACCCACCAGTTTGTGGGCCGCCACATCTTTACGAGCTTGTTTAAGCGATGCGGCCTGAGCCTTACCACGACCTTCAGCCATGGATTCGGCAAAGTTGGCAAAGACTACTGTAAACCAGAGCCAGAGAGCAATAGCAAAGACAAACCAGATTGAGGATTCGCCTTTACCTGTAAGAGCAAGGACAAACAATAGTGTGGTGACAACACTACCAAGCTCCACCACAAACATCACAGGGTTGCGCAACTGCACCCGGGGATCGAGCTTGCGCAGAGAGTCTACACAGGCTGGCACCAATATGCTTGCTTGAAATAATGACGGCGACTGTGTGCCGGACAAACTGGCTCTAGCCTCTTTTGGCAAAGCCTTGATACTAGACTTGTTCATTTTCCGCCTGTCATAAGTAAGTGTTCGACAATGGGGCCCAGAGCCAGCGCTGGCACAAAGGTCAGACCGCCAAAAATAAGCACCACACCCACAAGTAATGTGACAAAAAGTAGATTGTCTGTAGGCATAGTGCCTGGTGAGAGCGGTGCGCGTTTTTTGGTGACCAGAGTACCTGCCATAGCCAGGACCGGTATGGTGAGCCAGTAACGAGCCACATACATAGCAATACCAAGGGCTGTATTGTAAAAGAGCGAATTAGCGCTCAGTCCAGCAAAGGCACTGCCATTGTTGTTACCGGCCGAAGAAAAAGCATAGAGTATTTCGCTAAAGGCATGCGGTCCGCTATTGAGCACAGCGCTTTGTCCAGCCTGACAAATACAAGCCAGGGCTGTACCAAGCAAGACCACCATGGGTGGAAACAGTATGACCAGAGAGCACATTTTGATCTCAAAACTCTCAATCTTTTTGGAGAGAAACTCAGGCGTGCGTCCCACCATAAGCCCGGCAATAAATACAGTTATGATGGCAAAAACAAGCAAGCCATACAGCCCTGAGCCGACTCCACCAAAGACAACCTCACCCAGTTGCATCATAAACATGGGTATAAGCCCACCCAGTGGGCTAAAGCTATCATGCATCGAGTTAACCGAGCCATTGGACGCCGCTGTAGTTGCCACCGCCCAGAGTGCTGAGTTAGCGATGCCAAAGCGCACCTCTTTGCCCTCCATATTGGCTGGCAAAAGCCCTCCTGTTTGACCATCAACGAGAGGCAAATTTGCCTGAGGCAAAAGAGCCGCTGCTTCACTAGTCACACAAATAGCCAGACCAGCCCCAAATAAAACCAGCATACTGAGTAACAGTGCCAGGCCTTGCTTTGGTCTACCAACCATTTTGCCAAATGTCTGACAGAGTGCAGCAGGGATTATCAAAATCGCCAGCATTTCAAGGAGATTGGCAAAAGGAGTGGGATTTTCTAAGGGATGGCTGGAGTTGACGTTAAAAAAGCCCCCGCCATTTGTACCCAGTTGTTTGATAGCGACTTGCGATGCCACGGGACCCAGGGCGATTTTGTAAGCTGGAGTAGGCCCAGCACTAGCACTACTAGCGGCAGCACCACTGTTTGCGCTGTCAGCAACAACAGCAGGTCTATCAAGAGGCTCATATGTAGCGTAGGGAGCAAAAGTCTGCACCACACCCTGACCGACCAGTAAAATAGCCAGGACAAAAGACATTGGCAAGAGTATATAGATCACACTACGCGTCATATCTCGCCAAAAATTACCGATACCATGTTCGCTTTCTCTAGCAAAAGCTCTGATAAGAGCCGCTAGCACAGCCATGCCGGTGGCAGCAGAGACAAAGTTTTGCACAGTCAAAGCAAGCATCTGAGTCAGATATGACATGGTGGTTTCGCCACCATAACTTTGCCAATTAGTATTGGTAGCAAAACTGACAGCCGTGTTAAAAGCCTGGTCCGGTGCCACTCCACCCAGACCCTGCGGGTTAAAAATATTGGCAGGCAGACCGGGCAGTCCCACTACAAGCGCCTGCACTCTTTGCAGTAGATAGACAAAGAGCAAACCGATCGTATTAAAGATGAGCATGGCAAATGCATAGGTTTTCCAATTCATATCAAGGCTACTATCGACGCGACAGAGCCTGTATATAAGCGCCTCAAGAACCGCCATACGGGAGCCTGGGGCAGCTATTTTGTCGGTATAGATAGCGGCCATATAGTTACCGAGTGGCACCACACACGCTACCAAAACAAAGAGATAGATACCGATTTGCAAGTATTGACTAGAGTTCATGAAAAGCGCTCAGGTAAAAGGAGGGCGACCATCAGGTAAACCATAAGAAGTACCGCGATAACAGCGCTGGCCAGATAAATAGTTGTCATAAAATTGCCTAATTAAATGCCTGAATCAGGACGTTTAGCGCTTGCCAGGCCTGCTGGCATCAGCCGCCCGCACAACTCAATCAACGCCACAGACGAAAGGGTCAAAACAGCTATCAAAGCAAAAAATACTAAGTCATGCATGGGACACCGCAATTTATAAAGATGATCATGTGAATACACAGTGATCTAACACCCGCAAGAGTCAAGACGACATCAAAAAAGCGTTTATCCCCATCAAGAAAACGTAAAGACGCATCAAAACAAAGCGCGCAATCCCGCCAACAGGGGCAGATACAATAAAACTTACTGGCTTTTATGCAATCTTGATGTCATACGCCTGATTCTTGACGCCTCCTTTAGGGCCAAGGGTGCTTAATGGTAATGTCGGCGGAGGTATCACCCATGGCAATCACAATCATTATGTTACTCCTGGCAGTCAGCTGGTTTGTTGGCCGCGCACTGGATAGATTATTTAATCGATTGGCAGGTTACGACACAGATAGTGCTCAAGTTGCTATAGCTCCCAACCTGCCGCTGAGCAAGATGCCTAGCGTCAAAAGCCATTTCAAAACTCCAGCTAGCTATCTATCTAACCGTAGTATTTAACGAGCGACCAGCGCGATTGGCCACTCGATAGTGTCTATCGATCTGGCAAACAATAGATGCGGCTCACCCTCAAGAGTCATATCAAAAGGCGCGGTCATATTATTGCGCCCAATCTCAGCATAGGCTCTCTGCAGAGGCCAGGGCAGGTGGTGAATTTCGCCTCGATAGAGTGCACCAGCCCAGGTAGTATAAAGACAATAGCGCTCTGTCAAAAAGTGCTCTAACGTCCCCTTTTGACTGGCAAAGACTGCACCAGTAGGCTTATAAAAAGCCTCAAAACCACAGTCCTTTCCCTTGCTATCGCGTCTATCGCTGACATATTTAACGCCCTGGTCCATCTGAGTGGAGCACATAGCGGCGTTGTAATAAGGCAAATGATAGAGAGTACGTGCTACCCAGACAGCAACCGAGTTACCGGCATCAAGACTGAGGAAGTAAACGCCCGGCTGATCTTTGTAGCGCACATAAAGTCGCACATTAAGCTCGGGAAAATAAGACAGCCAGGGCACTGGCGGTAGATGGCGCGGCGCAACATGGTGCATCTCAAAGGGCACCACACCGACATAGGCCTGTCCCTCAAACAAGTCAAGCTCAAGCATCTCAGGCACGAGCTGCCGGACAAGTGCGACTGGCACAGACCAGTGCGCAAACAAAAGATTGGACCAGGTCTGACGCATCACCCATGGCCCCTCCGCCAGCGGGTAGGGTCTGTGACTGATGGCACTGGTAAGGATTGAGTAAGGATCTGACATGACCAAACTATACATCTGTCAAGGTCCGGTTACACCTTTTTTTGCCAGCATGGCGGCCTTATTGATCAGTCAACGCTTTTGCGCGGACAGACAAATTATAGAGGTCGACAATGCAAGCATTTAATCAGACAAACAGTGAGTTAGACAGAATTACCGAAATAATCCTGGCATTATCCGATGAAATCAATCATATCGAAGAACTGGAAAACCAGGATATAAGCCTGACTATGGGCAAACTGGTAAAACAAACAGCACGGCGTTACTACTATCAATTTAGGATTGAGCCCAAAATTATCATTAAAGGCTCTCGCGATAATTGCATCATTGTTGACGGACAAAGCCATGAATGTACCTGGAGACGCGGTACTGCCACGGTTAAAGTAATAGAAAGCAACGAAGTCGAATACCGAGAAAATCGCGAGACTGAAGATTCGTTCCCTGAAGATGATCAAGATGACAGCTCAATCATTACAGTAATAATCACGGGCGCGCCACTGCCAGAGTGTCTGGAGCAGGCGACACTAAAAATTGAACACGCCAAACTACTCAAGACAATTCGCAATTGCTACGACAATATCTATAGCGAATCCAGTAATCGCAAAAGCGATAAGAACAAAATCCCTGTGCTCAACATGGCAGAACAGCTCTTTAATGGCGTCAGCGTGCCACTTCTGAGTCCATCAGCGCAAACCCAAATGTCAGCGCCTAACAATAATAATCATCATAGTAATATCGGCGAGTCCCTGGCAAACAGCACACTGACAAAAGACGACAGCAAAATTGCCAGCCATTTTGCCGCCCTCAATCAATATCAAAAAGACGCTGTGCAAATGGCAATGCACCGCTCCCTGTCTCTAATCTGGGGACCTCCAGGTACAGGCAAAACCCATGCCCTGGCTATGCTAGCAATCAAACATTTGCAAGCTGGACGCAAAGTCTTACTGGTATCCAACTCTAACGCCGCTGTCGATGTTGCTATGCAAGCAATCTGTGAGCGTCTGGTCGACACCTCCTACTATGATGACTACAGGCTACTGCGCATGCGAGCAAATGGACGTGCACTAGAACAGCAGTATCCCAAAGTGGCACGGGTCAATCATTTTTGCCGGGACAACAATGCAAGCAGTCAGCAAAACTCTGGCGACAAAAAAAATCGCAAAGCAAGATTGACTTATGCCGAAGTCCTGGAAAACGCCAGACTGATAGCCATAACTTGTTACTCAGGGACAACCAACGAATCAATCCAAAAATGGGGCTATGATGTCGTCATCGTAGACGAGGCCAGTACGGCCTCTCTACCGCACCTATATGCAATCGCGCGTCACGCCAAACTGGCTATTACTTTAGTGGGTGACTTTATCCAACTGCCGCCGATAGGCAAAGGCAAGAGCCCTATAACAATAAAGTGGCTACAACGCAGTATTTTTGATCAACTGCATCTATCCACAGTAAAAGAAGCTTTGACCTGCAAATATCTAGCACCACTGCGCACTCAATATCGCATGCATCCGCAAATTGCCACAATTGCCAATCAAGTTTTTTATCAAGGTATGCTCTTAAACGATGAGAGTACGGAGCATTTAATTTACAGTCATCAGTCACCACTGTTTGATGCAAACTCAGTAACACTGATAGATACAACCACAATCTTAAACGAGCAAGATTACAAAGCTATCCCTCGTTTTAATCGCTACAACTCAACACTCAGTCTCCAGATACTCAACAATCTGCTCGAGCAAGGGCTTACTGAGACACTTACAATTGGCTACACCAGCCCGTTTAAAAGACAGACTCAGCTAGTGCGCCGGCAGTGGAAAGAATTACTCACCGAGCAGTGCCATGCAGCCAAAAGAGACAAGCAAAAGCTGACAATTGACACTATTCATAGCTTCCAGGGCAATCAAGTAGATTTGCTTTTGCTAGATCTCACAGAGTGTGCCACCACTCCCGATATCTCTTTTAACGACCCTACAAAACACGGCTGGCGCCCAGACCTGCTTATCAACGTAGCAATCACACGCACTCGCCAAAAACTAATTATCATCGGCAACTTGCCATACTTTAGATCTCGCTACCCACATGACTCATTTATCCGCCGGGTCCTGCGCAGCGCAAGCAGCACTGGCAGTACAATCCATGCAATTGATCTAAAACAACTTATGACCCGATAAAATCCCCTACAAAGCGAAAGAGAGACTTTACAGTCTCTCCTCTAGCTTAACTAGCCGCATTGCGTAATAAAGAAAAATTGAATTGTTTAGTACTTACTCCTTATTAGTTAGCCTCTCTGGACTGGACAGCACCCCTACTGTCTTTATCCCGTGAGTATTGGAGATCCTTGATTGCTCAATTTGTGCTTCAGGCTACACCCCTGCTTCCTGATTCACTTCACTCTTGCTCACGTTGGTTTATATGCGCAAGAGATATTTTTTGGACAGAGTTAGACAAATTTTTTGCAAAATCACTGAAACTTTTTTAGAAGCGCGCCGTACTGGTGTTTTGAAGTGCGTCCAGAAAATTTGAGGTAAATATGCAAAAGAAAGTAGTAAGAGTTTTGATTGCTCTCACACTAATAACCAGTGTCCTGCCCCTATGCCAGCCAGCGCAGGCTCAAAGAGCGCGTTTTGCTGGCAGTCGCGGTACTGCTGTGGGCTATAACAGCCAGGGTCAATACGGGCAACGCATGGGTCTGCGTGCTGCTGGAACAAATGGCGGACGCCTGGGGCTGCGCGGTGGCTCATACACAGGACCAAACGGCGGCACAGCGGCTACAGCTGGTGGTACAGCCTATATGCCAGGGGTGGGCGGTATCCATGCCTCAGGCTCACAAGGACAAACAGCAGCAGGGGGTGCCTGGCAGCGGGGCGGCGCCACAGCCTGGCAAAATGGAGTAGGCGGCGCGCATGCCAGCCAGTTTAATGGCACTACGGCAAACGGCGGCGCTGCCAGTCGCAACAGCAACTGGCAATATCAAAATGGAGTAGGCGGCAGCGCCAATCGAGACTTTAATGCCACGAGCGCCAGCGGAGCAAGCGCCAGTGGCTACAAAACCAATAACTACGATGCCACCACAGGCACTGGCACTGCCACAAAGGGCAGGGACTATACGAGCAAAGACGGCAACACTTATGGATATGACAGTACCACTGCCTATACAAAAGGCGAAGGCGCTCAAAAAACAATCGAAACTCAAAACAAAGGTGACTACACTATCGATTATTCAAAAGGCAGTAAGGCAGTAAGCCAGTAGTCACACCCACGCCGCAATAGTCCCAGTCCAAAATCGCATCTTCTCCAGGTGCAATCTAACTTTTTTCTGCTGGTACAAATAGCAAGAGAGACCCTCTCGGGTCTCTCTTCGCTTTTAGAACATCTAAGAAAATTAGTAAACTATTCTTTCTCCTTTTGTTGTTGTGTCTCACTTGCGCTTTCTTTCTCTAATGATCAAATCCAACACCCCTATCAGATTCGATCAGCGGTTTTTTTGTGGTTCCGGCTACACCCCTGCGACCGGCTCCTTCCGCTTGCTTGTGAATGCTTATATACTGGTCCCAAAATTTCTCGACAAAAAAATAGATAAAATGCAAAAAGATTTTTTAGATGCCGCCAGACCTTGAAATAGACAAAGCCTGGATGCAAAAAGCCATCCATATAGCAAAGCAATCTGGGGACGACATCCCGGTGGGCGCCTGCCTGGTCAGTGCAAGCGGAGAGCTTTTAGCCAGTGCTCACAATCAAAAAGAAAAATCGCATGACCCCACCGCCCATGCCGAGATACTGGTAATCAGACAGGCCACAGCCCAAAATAATAACTGGCGACTGAGCGATACTATCCTATACACCACACTGGAGCCCTGCCCCATGTGTGCTGAAGCTATTTTACAAAGCCGCATTACCAAAGTTGTATTTGGCGCCTATGACCCTGTCTCAGGGGCACTGGGCTCGAAGTTTAACCTATATACTGGCGCCCGAATTTATCCCGCCCCACAAACTCTAGGCGGCATATTAGAGGATGAGTGCGCGGCACTGCTAAAAGAGTTTTTTCGCAAGCGTGACACATTATCAAAGTAAAAGCCGCCACCTATCAGGTAACGGCTTTTGTAAGCTTAGCTTTGTTGCCAAAATCCCGACTTTAGTTGCCTAGCGGGATATCAATCCTGAAGCCGGGAGCGGGACTAATAGTGATACCGCCGCCACGATGTGGTGTGGGGTAACCTCTAAATATTGGTCTGTCGCGCATATGGGGATCATACATAGGTACAGGTGGCTGAAAGCGACGATCATAACGAGGATCTATACCTGGTTGTGGTACTGGCATAAATGGAGGAGTTCGATAATACTGGTCGCCTGAGCAAGAGGCACGGCGGTCGAGGCTGCCCAGGTTTGCTACAGGGAAGAAATGTCTATCACCATCTCGGTCGTATTTAGCGACGCCGACTATTTGATCGTTGATTATTCGGCCACAATTATCACGACCTGTAGGCTGATTAACAATCTCAAGGTCGACTCCGTCGCCTTTAGGGTCTAACTGAGATGTACGGTTGATTAGCGACCTAAACTCCCTCGAGTTCATATTATTGGCTTCTTCACGCAGTGTATTAACTGCTGTTCTAGCGTCGCCGTTATACATACTGTCAGCTACGTAGCGAGCTGTGCCTTCAATCTCGTGGTGGGCCATGATGTAACTCCAAAGAATGATGAGAACGAAGCGATGGGAATCTGGTGATGGGACCCATGATGGCAGTCTGGCATCGGCCTGTCATTGGTAAAAATACGCAATTTCACGAGTTTTTCATATTTGGCAACAATTTTTTTGCGGCGTTTTTTATCAGCCGGTCAGGTTTGCGCGCCTGTGGCGCCCTTGCCACAAAAACGCCATATATCAAGAGTTAAATGTATTCACCCCGATACACCACCTTTTCTTCTAAGAGCAATTTTCTATCATGCCCAACCAATTACTAGACGCCGGCCATTACCATCCAGCAAAAGCAGCCGAGGCGCCAAAAGAACTCAACATCAATGATGCCGCAGCTAGACTGCAGACAGCTGGCAGTGATGCCCATACCCGCGAACAGGGCGAAACAGCACCCGAATCACTCTGGAACCGTATCATGGCTCCAACGGAACGCCATGACCAGGTCCGCGAGAGTGACAAAATCAGCGCTATAAAACCTGGCGAAACCACCCTGGAGCATATCAACTTGCCAGATGGTACAAAAGCCAATTATCGCCTGCATGTACCAAAAGACTATGACGGCACAAAGCCACTACCTGTGGTGATAATGTTCCACGGATACGGCATCCGTCGCGGTCAAGGCGACACAGAGAAGGGCGCTGAAGGCTTTGAAGTGGTAAGCAATATGAGCAATATCGCTGACCGAGAACAGTTTATTGCCGTCTATCCCGATGGTAATCCAAATAGCTCCTATTCCTGGAACAACGGTCAATGGTTTTTTAGCAAACGCAATGATGTCGCCTTTACCAAAGGCATGATGGACGTACTGGAAGCCAATCTCAATGTCGACAAAGAGCGCATGTACCTGCTGGGGTACTCTCAAGGCGGCAGCTTTACTCACTCTATAGGCAACAAACTATCAGGTCGCATTGCGGCAGCAGTAGAGAACGGCGGCTGGATGTCTGGCATGGAAAAGCAGCCAGAAAGCCCCTATCCAATGATGACTATCCAATCCATTGCCGACAGCGTCGCTCGTTTTGAAGGCTCTCCCTGGTACAACATAGAAATGAAGCCAGAAGCCTATACTACTGACTTTTATGCCCGCGCCAATGGCATCAATGGTCCTGGTGAAGTGTCAACAAGAGTAGGAGAGGATGGCAGCCAGGTCAAAGATGTCGTTTTTAGAAATCCTCAAACCGGCGCAGAAGTAAGAACTGTACTGCTCGAAAAGCAGAAACATCTCTGGTTTGGCGGCATTGGAGCAGAAGTAGCACCAATTAATGCCTCGGAAGAAGCCTGGGCATTCCTCAAGAGATTTAGAAAGCCACAACCACAAAAGGATAACTTGCCTGAGCTTGACTTTGACAGATAGCTAGACTGTCAATTGGCAAAATGCTCGTCCATATAGTCTCTGACGGCTGCAATTGCAAGCTCAGGCTCATAGGTTGGGCAGGTGATAGCAATTGTTTGCGGCGCACCATTGGCCACGTTAAAATACAGATTGACACCGCTTCCGTCATCCATTAAGTTGCCACCTTCAAATTGCCAGCCCTGCTTGAGCACCGCAGAATAGTCCTCAAGTTTAAGCAGTCGATAGATTGTGTCGGCAGTGCGCTCCCAGCTCAAATCCTCGCTGGCGAGGGATACAGCACGCTTATAAGTAGCAATGTCAAAACTCCACTTTTTAAGCACCCCAGTGTGTCTGCTCCACCAATAGATATCACCTTCCTGGTGAGTCACTTCGACTTCTCTATCGGCACAGCCTTCGGAGCCGCACTGACAAATGCCCAGGCGCAGCATGCCTCCACTCGACAGGGCAGACTGGGCAAAAAAGTCTGGTGGATAAAGACCTATGGCGTCCCTATCAATTTGACCCAAAATATCAACACCATCACAGACGGGACGGACTTCTACAGTCTCGCCGTCAGGCAACCACAAGGGGCTAGTAACAAAAGTGAGAGTGCCCATTTAGTCAGTCAATGGCACAGTAAACCAAAAGGCACTGCCCTTACCAGGCTCACTGTCCACGCCAATCTTGCCGCCATGACTCTCGACGATGGCTTTGCATATCGCCAGGCTTGGCAGACTGCCACTGGCTCCCTGTGCGGCCAGCGTGTCAAACTGTCTTACACCCTCAAATATAGCCTCGCGTCTGCCCGGCTCGATACCATGACCACCATCACAAACGATAAAGCGCATACAGCCGTCTTCGCCCTGAGCTGAGACCTGGACGACACCAGGCTTGGGACTAACTTTGATGGCATTGGTGATGAGATCGACCAGCACCTGCACCAGTCGCACCTCGTCAACGTATACAGCCCGGTCGGGCACGTAGACTGACTCCAGGCTGACGTTTTGTTGCTCAGCGGCTCCACTGAGCGTGCTCATTGCCACGCTAAAAATCTTCGAAACAGGAGTCATTTCGCGAGTCAACTGTAATTTGCTTGTATTCATTGCTGTGTCCAGTAGCTAGCCAAGCAGATCATAGCACCCTAAACAAGAGCAGATCAGCACCTTGAACAGATTATTACGCCCAAAACAAACTCACTGACAGATCAATGAAGCGGCTCAAAAAACTCTGCAGGCACCTTGCCACGCTGGCTAGAAAATCTAAAATTGATTTTTGGCACTGCTTTTTTGATTGCTGCTTCATCACCAGGTTTTGGCATTAACCAAACCCCTGTCAAACTCTTATACGCAACTCAGCGACATCAGCTAAGGCGCTTGGCTCTCCGGTGAGTTCGATGTATTGTAGTTTTTTGCACTGAGCAAGAGCCTTAAAGCCCGCCCTGGAGATCTTGTTGCCTTTGGCAAATACCGTAATCAACCGGGGAAACTTCACCAGCTGAGCAAAACCAGCATCAGTCAAGCTGCAATTACTGATATGCAACTCCACAAGCTCAGGATACGCTGGTAGCAAAGCCAGGCCTTTATCGCCAAACTTGTTCTCACTCAACCTCAAGATTTTGAGATGGTTCATTTTTTGCAGATGCTGAGCGGCAGCTGGTCCCAGACCACAGGCTTTAATAAAAAGCGTGATTAATTGAGTTTGCCCAGCGATGTTTGCCAGAGAGGCGTCACTTAGCTGAGTGCCCTCAAGCTCTAACTGTCTGAGCTTATGCAAATTAGCAAGATAGGGCATGCCCTTAGCTGTGAGCATAGTGTGATTGAGATTGAGCAACTCCAGATCTGACATCTGACCAATTTTTTGGATGCCACTATCCCCGATATCAGTTTGCTCAATCGACAGCTGTTTAAGACCCTTGAGATGAGCAAAATTGGCCACACTGGCATCATCGAGGGCAAAGCCATGACCACTATAGGCCAGCTCCAAACCCTGGAGGTCACAAGCCTTGAGCTTTTTGAGGAAGCTCAAATCATTAAGCCCATCCCAATTGACATCGATATTAACAAGAGCGTTAGCTGGCACAGCGACGGCGCCACGTGCATCCCCTAGCTGTGATTTATCATAGAAATAGCCCTGCGGATCTTTGCCCAGCGCAGTCAGTTTGCCCACGCTACGACTAGTGGGAAAGTCTAAAACGCGCCCGGCTAAAGCCCTTACAGGAGGCGCACAACTGAGTAAGCTAAGGACTGTCAGGGCTAATGCCAGCCTGATCCATGTGTGCCTTGCCGTAAATATTGGGAGCGCCAAAAGTTGTACCAGGGTAACCATGTGATCATAGCAAGTTTTGTCAAAATCTAATGAGCATGCACGACAAGGAGCCAATCATAGACACTTTTGTGCAAGTGACTGGTATCAATGAGCGCTCGAACAATTTTAAAAAAATGCTGAAAAACTGCAAAATGACAATGCCAAAGTTTTATATTGAAATTGTTGTGCAGCCACTATTTATCATAGATCAGGAGGTTTGAGATGATTACGATCGCAGCAGACCAGACTAAATCTGGGACACCAACAAAAGCTGCCGAGCCACAATTACAAGCTTTTGAGCCAGTAATGGAAGTCTACGAAAGTAAAGACGGCATGCTGATTATGGCTAAAATGCCTGGTGTTGACGAGACTACTGTCCACGTCAACCTCAACAGAGGGGTCTTTACCATCGAAGGCACAGTGCAGTGCGAAGTCCCAGAAGGCTATCAATTAACCTATACAGAATCACCAGTAAGGCGCTATCGCCGCTCCTTTAATATGCCCAAAGAAGTAGACGCAGACAGCATTGACGCCACTATTCAAAACGGTATATTAAAGATCACTTTGCCCGTGAGCAAAAACGCGCTGCCTCGCAAGATCGAAGTAAAAGCAGCCAAATAACATCACCTTTAAATCTACTTTTAAGTCAGGAGGTATTTACAATGTCTCTTAATTTGCACCTGCCATGGAATAAAAGACAACTACCGGTACGACGCGAAGAAACGTCGGACAACTCCAGTAGCCTCAGCACCCTACAAAGCGATGTAAACCGGCTATTTGACGAGTTCTTTAATCGCAGTGCCTTTGACTTGATGCCTGGTAACTGGGGGCTCTCGGATGTCTTTGAGCGTACACATCTGGACGCAGTACAGCCCAAAATTGATCTCAAAGAAACCGAAACCGAACTAAAAATCTCTGCTGAGCTACCTGGCATGAAAGAAGACGATGTAGAAGTCTCTCTCGCCAATGGCATACTGACCCTGCGAGGCGAGAAGAAAGAAGAAAAATGCGAAAACGAAAAAGGCTGGTACCGCTCAGAGCGCCGCTATGGCCACTTCCAGCGCTCACTGCAACTGCCCTGCGAAATCAAAGAAGACGAAGTAAAGGCTAAATACCAGCACGGTGTACTCACTATTACTTTGCCTAAATCACAAACCGAGCAAAAACAATATAGATCGATACCAGTAAAACGAGTCTAAATTGTCCATTGCTCGCGCCCTGGGGTATCCGGGCAAGAGTGACAGCCAGAAGGACTTTGCACAAAATTAAAAATGCAAAAAAGGAGTTGCGAGATCCAAAATTGTTTGATAGAAATAAATATGGAACGACTAAATCGGTCCAGCAATTCAAAACTCTTATCTCATTCATCTGCGACTTACGGAGGATGCAAAAGAATAAGACACAAAAGATGCAATATTTTTAGAAAACCAAAATATAGCTATCTGTTGAATTGAACTCAGCCTCAGGCTGATGCATAGACCACAAGGGCGATTTCAGTTCACTGAGGTCGCCCTAATCTATGCCACAAAATTCGCACAAGTCAGATAGCTATAAAAAGTATTTTGGAAAAATGTTTTTGATTGCCCCAACTTTGAATTTCATTTGAAAAACGGAGTAGAGCACCATGGAAATCTGCAAGAATGCCAAATGTTTTCTGGACTATATCAGCGCTGGCAGACCAGACACCGCTGCTGAAATACTCAGCAATCTTGCCAATAATTGCGATCACAAAATAAGAAGGAGAGTTGCCGAGAACAAAAACACACCAACCGATGTACTGAGGCGACTGTCACAGGATACACATCCTGAAGTCAAAATTGCGGTTGCCACAAATCCCAGAGCGTCCGATGAGATCATCTATAGACTGTGCCAAGACGACGATCCCAGCGTGCGATTTGCTATTGCCGAAGATTTGAGCACTGATGACTACTATCTGGAGCTACTGCTAGAAGACGAAAATCCATATGTCAGCAGCAGAGCACAAGATACGCTAGCACTCAAACAAGCCAATCAACAGAGCTACATCAAACGCACTGCTCGTATCTTCCAGTGGACAGACTACACAACCAACCCTTTGCGATTTGCTTGATCAGGCAGGCAAAGGCTACTGACCAGGTCGGTTTTATAACCGGCCTGGTCATAGCGCCATGGCGCCAGGTTTAACAAACCACCTCATAGGGGCATAACTGACTCAGGTTTGACTAAAACTGGACGACAATCCAGCGCAGGAGAAGATTATGCCCGGTGATGTACCCGAAATAAGCAGACAGGACGCCGATCGCCTGGTCAATAGCCCGCGCGAGAAGCAAGTAGTCTGCAATCTGCTGGATGCCGCCGGTGTCGACAAAGAAGCTCGAGCCGGTGTAATGAATAAGCTGGTGGAATTAACCAGAGAAAACGTCAAAGCAGATGAAGCTGCCGGCAAAGATGTCTCAGACAAACGTTTTTACGAAATGGGCTTCCCCCAATCTCAGGATGTCCTAGAGCTCTCCAATTCTCAGGGCGGTGGAGCCGGACATGACGTCGTCAACGAGACCTACACAAAGCCTGATGCCAGCGGCAAAGCTAAACTCCAATCCAGCTCATGTGATTCCGACAAAGTGTCTTAAAAGATTGGTCCTGTTGCCAAGCAAGGAACTTTTATACAATTAGAACGGCTATTTACTTTTGTGGATAGCTAATTTTATGCAGAAAGTCGGCAGGCAAATGGGCAAATCAAACAATCCAATCAGACTTATTGGTGTCGCATTTGGTGCGACCTTGCTTTGCACCGGGGCTCCACCGGCACCTGCAGCAGATTTGACGGTAGCTCCTGTGGTGCAGGAGATTAAGACCACCTTACCAGAGACGATAACTCAAGCAGACTCTACCAATCAGCCTACAGAGGCTGGGCAAAAAGATATAGGGCAAAAACAAACCCCGAGTCAGTCAGTGACCAGCCTGCAAGTGCCGCTTTTTGCACTTTTATCCAATCCAGATAAATATAGCGGCAAGCTTGTCACAACCCAGGGATTTATGCATTTTAGGGATGAAGATTATGAGCTATATCCTTCCAGAGAATTTGGCAACTTTAGACTCTCACTGGATGGACTGTGGCTAGACTTTAGCCGCGACGAGCATCGCTCAGGCAAATCCAATACCCTCGGCATCAACCTCAGCGCCCTGGACAATCAGTACGTCACACTGACAGGTATATTTGATACCCAGGTTAAAGGCAGATTTAATTTTAGTATTGGTGGATTTCGCTCCATCAGCAAAATAGTCCTAATCGCTCCCGACAAATCTCCCAAGGCAGCCAGCACTGCAACCACTCCCAAAAGCGTGGTAAACAATGCCAAAAAGTAAGGATATGAGCCTCGTACATACGGGCAGACAGACAAGCAACCGCCTGCTCGCTTTTGCCTGCACTCTGCTTGGTTTGACACTGCCTGCGGTGCTCTGCTACTCAGGCGCGCTGGCACAAAATATCGAAGTCATACCACCCCCACCAAAGCCAGCAGCCATGGATAGTCATCCGGCGATGCAGAGCCTGGAAGAATCTCTCGAAGTGGCCCCACCTGTAAATATTATGCACACCTCGATATTGCAGATATTGTGCAAACCAGATAAATACTCAGAGCAGGTGGTCAACTTCCGCGCCTACGCTGAGCTAAACAGTGACGTGATGAGGCTCTACCCGACAGAAGAGTTAGCCACTGCAAATATGGAATTTGACTCTATCAAGTCTCTACCTCTGCTCAAAGATAAAATTACACTCTTGGGACTGGCTAATTTAGCCGAGTGCAACAATACACGCGTGCGGGTCACCGGCAAATTAGTACACAGTCAGGGCATGCAGCCGGCCGACGTACAAATAGACATCAGTCAAATCAGCTATTTTTAGACCAGCCAGTCAATGACTTCATGAGATTCAAATCCCCAAAACTGATACTACCAGCAGTACTGTGTGCATCGTCTTTATTGCTTGCTGCCTGCGAAGAACCAAGGCCGCCACAGCAAGTTAAATGCATCGATACCCAGGGCAACACAGTTTTTGACTTAACTTTGCCTACGGACCGCCACAAGCCTATTATCATCGACTCAAAGTTTAGAGAAGGTCGCCTAATCTGGGGCAGCGGCAGAGTGAGTAACACTTTTATCGACAACAAAGGTAAGCTCCTGCCTGGCAATCACAATTCAGTAAGCTGTTACTCAGAAGGACTAGCAGCAGTCCGCGATAACTATGTCGACGACAAAACCAACGAGGCGACCGACCGCTGGGGCTTTATCGACCTAGCAGGTAAGCTCAGGATTGCGCAAAACTTCCAAAATGTCGCTCCATTTAGTCAGGGACTGGCTGCTGCGCTGCCATACAAAGAAGTCTCGAAAACAAGCAAATGGGGCTTTATCGACAAATCGGGCAAATGGGCAGTAGCACCGCAATTTGAAGACGCAAAACCCTTTAGCGAAGGTCTAGCCGCCGTCCAGGTCGGCTCAAAGTGGGGATTTATAAAGCCTGATGGCAGTTATGCAGTGAAACCATTATTTTTAAGTGTCGGCTCTTTTCACTCAGAACGCGCCATGGCGTGCCCTCTGCCAGACAGGCATGTCGTCTATATCGACAAAACCGGTAAGCAGGTCTACAGCACTGACTACAATGAGCTTGATAGCAAAAACGGTCCCAGCAGCGTCATTTACCAGATCTACAACCCTTTGCAGCCGGACTTTTTAAACTACTCAGAGGGTGTTGTCTGCGCCCGCAAAGATGGCAAAAGTGGCTACAAAGACAAGGACGGCAATTGGGCAATTAAGCCACAGTTTGAGCGAGTTTACCCCTTTAGCTGCGGGCGGGCAGTAGTGACACAGGCAGGTAGATATGGCTTTATCGACCGCTCTGGCAAAGCAATAACCGAGATCAAATACGACTTTGCCATACCGTTTAGCGACAATATAGGCGCCACTTTTGAGCATGGCAAAGGCTATAGCTACATTGACCTGAGCGGCAAGCCGCTTTTTGGCAAATATTTCAAAGTGGCTTACCCATTTAGCGATGGTAAAGCTATTGTCAACTTCAAAAGAGATGACAACACTCCGGCAGACGATTGACTGCGCCCCGCTCCACCCCCACGTACTGTCACACACAGGCGGCACATGCTTAATACTATGCTGCCGATATGCCCCCTCTGGGGTAAAATGGACAACCCCCAGGGGATGTAGCACCAGGAGAGGCGGTACAAATGAACTCGTCAGCACCAGCGCAGGCTAAGCCGGGCGACTTTATCAGGGACATCATTAACGATGACCTGGAAGCCAAGCGCCACGCAAAAGTTATTACCCGCTTCCCTCCAGAGCCAAATGGCTTTTTGCACATTGGTCATGCCAAGTCCATCTGCCTCAACTTTGGTCTTGCTCTAGACTACCGCGAAAAGCTGCCAGATAGCGGCACCCGCTGCCATTTGCGCTTTGACGACACTGACCCAGCCAAAGAAGACACTCTATTTGAAGACGGTATCCAGGCTGACGTGCGCTGGCTAGGCTTTGAATGGGACGGTCTCTATCACGCCAGTGACTACTTCGAAAAAATGTATGAATACGCCGAGCACCTGATTACAGCCGGCAAAGCCTATGTATGCAGCCTCTCTGATGCTGAGACCAAGGCACACCGCGGCAATGTCACCACGCCCGGCACAAACAGCCCATATCGCGAGCGCACAGTCGAAGAAAACCTCGACTTATTCCGCCGCATGCGCAAGGGTGAGTTTAAAGACGGCGAGCACGTACTGCGCGCCAAAATAGACATGGCTAACGCCAACATGAAGATGCGCGACCCGATGCTATACCGCATCAGACACACCGCCCACCACATGACTGGCGACACCTGGTGCATCTACCCGATGTACGACTATGCCCACCCCATCAGTGACGCCATCGAAGGCATCACCCACAGCATCTGCACGCTGGAATTTGAAAACAACCGCGAGCTCTATGACTGGATGATCGACAATCTCATCGATTACGCCAAGTTTCCCAGTCGCCCACACCAATATGAGTTTGCCAGACTCAATCTCAACTACACTGTGATGAGCAAACGCCGTCTATTGGAGCTGGTCACAGGCAACCACGTAAGCGGCTGGGACGACCCACGCCTGCCCACCATCGCTGGATTGCGTCGCCGTGGCTATACACCGGAGAGCATCCGTGCATTTTGCGCCAGTGTCGGTGTTTCCAAAGCCAACAGCACAGTGGACATGGCTCAGCTGGAGTTTTGCATCAGAGACGACCTCAACCACAAAGCACCACGGGTAATGGCAGTACTCAAACCACTCAAAGTGGTAATCGAAAATTACCCCGACGACAAAGTCGAAGAACTCGATGCCTCCTACTGGCCTCACGATGTGCCCAAAGAAGGCTCACGTAAAGTGCCATTTAGCAAAGAGATCTACATCGAGCAAGATGACTTTATGGAAAACGCTCCCAAAGACTATTTCCGCCTGGCTCCAGGCAAGGAAGTGCGTCTGCGTTATGCCTACTTTATCACTTGCACAGATGTGGTCAAAGACGCTGCCGGCAACGTGATTGAGCTTAAAGCCAAGTATGACACTGAGACGCCACTGGGCGAAAACCCGGTCGGACGCAAAGTCAAAGGCACTATCCACTGGGTAGATGCCAAACACTCTGTCGACTCAGAGATACGTCTCTACGACAGACTGCTCTCCGACGAAGCACCACCCGCTGGCAAAGACAGTGAGTTTCTCAATGCTATTAATCCTAATGCACTGCAAGTCTTGACTGGCTGCAAAGTCGAGCGCAGTCTGGGTGAGTCCAAGCCCGGTGAGAGATTCCAGTTTGAGCGTCAGGGCTACTTTATCAACGATAAAGACAGCACTGACAAAAAGCCGGTGTTTAACCGCATCGTCACACTCAAAGACAGCTGGGCACGCTCACAAAAGAAATAGCCTAGCCAGAGTAGCTCTGCATCAAATTGCTGTAGGCTGGCAGATGATTTGACAAAAGCTTACCCAAGCCCTCAATGTCATTGCGCCAGTCTCTATGCAGCTCACAAGCTACGCTAAACCAGTTCATCAGCTGAGCACCATTTTGAGTCATACGACTCCAAGCGGCATCGCGAACTGTGGTATTAAATGTGCCCGAAGCGTCAGTCACTACAAAGACTTCAAAGCCTTCTTCCATAGCGGATAGAGCGGGAAAAGCCACGCACACATCAGTGACAACACCGGCGATGATAAGCTGCTTGCGACCAGTCTTTTTGACGGCAGCGACAAAGTCAGCGTTGTCCCAAGCATTGATCTGACCAGGTCTCGCAATATACGGAGCATCTGGAAACATCGCTTTAAGCTCAGGTACCAGCGGACCGTTAGGACCCTGCTCAAAACTTGTGGTCAAAATTGTGGGAAGCTCAAAAAACTTGGCTAGATCAGCCAGTGCCAAGACATTGTTTTTAAACTCATCGGGTGTAAAATCCCGCACCAGAGACAGGAGTCCAGCCTGATGATCCACCAAAAGTACGGCTGCATTGTCTTTTGAAAGTTTGTTGTATCTAGTCATAAAAGGCTCCCTTTCTGTTTTTTATAGTAATCAGTTGTCACATCAATCAAAAAAAGAAAAAACAAAAAAACAAATGCAAAGTAAGACTCACCGAGTCTTAACTACAAAAGCACATCACACTTAGGCTTGATCCGCTCCGGCAGGTCAGTTTGCCCGAGCATCTCCAGTAATTCGATTTCGATATTGCGGCAGATAGAGGTCAGTGGCACGTCGTTAAGACCCATAGCAAAAGGGTCTTCGCTGGTGTCGCCGACTTGCTCCATGGTCAAAAATATCCAGGATATAAGTGTGCTAAACGGCACTACCATCCAATCGAGAGTAGCGCCAGCTTTGGGCAGCTCACCTACGAGACTAAACGGCAAAAGCAAGAGAAATATCCAGACAAATACATTACTAAAGTAGGCATACTGCCTGGGAAAGGGAAAGCTCTTGAGCCTCTCGCAGGCGCCCTGATCTGCAAGCAGATCATTAATAGTAGTCAAAAGCTGCTCAGCGTTGAGATCAGAAATCTTGCCCTCGCGGTGCATGCGCGTAACTTCGGACACTTGCACTTGCAGCAAAGCGGCAGCAGGATTGGTTTTACCAGACAAGGCAGCCTTATCCTCTGGCAACACATCATCTTGCAAGTAAGTCTCCAGGACTTGCCCGGGTCCACCAAGCAAACCGTAGCGCCCCATCAGACTGACTTCGGCAGGCACTCTGGCGTCATTCCAATAGTCGGCATTTTGACGCAGCTGCAAACGCAGTAGATTGCACCAGATAATCTGACGCTTGATTAATCGCTCTTTGAGCCTGGCTAATTCTGCCTTTGGAGCCTGATCATCCTCCAGAGCATTGACAATCATGGCAAAATAACGCGACAAATTAGTTATTGAACCCCAGACTTTGCGCCCCTCCCAGAGCCGCTCATAGCTAGAGTTATTTTTAAAGCCGATATAAAATGCCACCGCAGTACCGATAGTACCGACCGGCAAAAACGGCACTGCCACCCACTGATAGTGCATCTGACTGTATAACCAGTACACGGCAAAACTAAGCGCGATAAAAAACAGGACCTCGCGCCAGCAAAACCACAAAATCAAAGAAAGTTTGATGTCACGCCTGACGTACATAGATGCCTCAGTGACCAGAGGGCTCATTTTGTCAAAATGCGCCATTTGGGTCAAGCGCGTAAAGCGTGCCAAACCGCCTCATTAACATTAAGGTACAACTTGACGCACTTGACCAGTATAAAGCGATCGGGAACTTAGTAAACTAGAGGCGGTCTAAACCCATCATCAGAGGTTATTTAATGCTCGCACGCACTCGCGTAGACGAACTAATGGACGATCCTGGGCTTGACTACGCAAGCCACGTCAAAGCTTTGCAAGGTTTAGAACGTCTCAACTCGTTTAGCACGAGCGCAGAGATCCTGTGGCAACAAATCAAGCCTTTTGCCCGCTCGGCAGAGAGCAAAAAGCTGAGCGTCCTCGATATTGCCACCGGTGGTGGTGACATCCCCGTGGCTTTATATCGCCTGGCTAAAAAAGACAAAGTCCGGCTGGATATAACAGCAGGCGACATCAGCGATACAGCGATAGACTACTCCACGGCCTACGCCAAATTGTATAACATCCCAATCAAAGTTATTAGACTGGACGCTCTTAACGACCCACTACCAGGGGGTTTTGACGTGGTAATAACATCGCTCTTTACACACCATCTAGAGCCAGAGCAAGTTGTAAGCCTCATGGCAAAGATGCGCGAGTCCACCAGAGGCATAGTCCTCATAAACGACTTAGTGCGCAGCGATATCTCACTGGCGGCTGTATGGCTTGCCACGCGACTTTTGAGCACATCGCCTATAGTCCAGTTTGACGGACCAGCATCTGTTAGAGGCTCCTATACTCCAGCCGAAATGCGCAAAATGGCGGAGCAAGCCGGGCTCAATGACTGTCAAATCAAAATGCACCCACCCTGTCGCCAGCTCTTAATGTGGAGGCGGTCGTTTAGATAGGCATGATCAAAGGCTCTACGACAATTGCAGCGCTCAAGCAAGACTGGGATATTGTGATAATAGGGGCAGGACCGGCAGGTGCTTTTGCCGCCAATCTGTTGAGTGGTGCCGACCGCCGAGTGCTCTTGATTGATAAAGCAACTTTTCCGCGGCAAAAAGTATGTGGTTGTTGTATCAACGCTGCTGCTATCAGTCTGCTCAAAGCTCACGGACTGGGCGAGATCATCGATACGCTGGGTGGCATCCCACTAAAATCTCTGGAATTGCATGAAGCATCTGAGAGCGTCAATGTGGCTCTACCAGGCGGGATCTCACTATCGCGCAGCAGCCTGGATACAGCTCTGGTATCGGCCGCAATCAATAAAGGTGTGACCTTTTTACCTGGCGTGTTGGCACAGGTAGAAGCACAAGTGGAAGCTCCTGTAATGTTACAAGTAGAATCTCCCTCTGAAGCTCCAGCGGAGTCACTAGTAAATGACCCAAGCAGCAACGCAGCCAAACACACACTAAGATCCATCACTCTCTTGAGCGACGGCACTAAGCTCACTATAACAAGTCGAGTTATCCTTGTCGCAGATGGTTTGAGCGGACGCGCTCTGGAGCTGTTACCTCAATTTGACTGTATCGCCGAGCCTCAGTCTAGATTTGGCTGCGGCACCATAATCGATGATGCGCCAGACTTTTACCAGCCCGGCTATATCTACATGGCGTGTACAGACAATGGCTATGCAGGGCTGGTCAGACTAGAAGACGGACGCGTTGACGTGGCAGCAGCGATGGATCTTAGCTATAGCCGGGCCCAGGGTGGCGCATCCAGAGCCGTAATGCAAATCCTCAAAGACAGTCATTTGCCTGTACCTCCATCTCTAGCTCAAGTCCAGTGGGGAGGCACAGAGCCGCTTACGCGCAAGCGCAAATGCATCGCCGCCAATGGTATTTTTGTCATCGGTGATGCCTGTGGTTATGCTGAGCCCTTTACCGGCGAAGGCATCGCCTGGGCTCTAACATCAGCAGCCGCTGTGACAAGCATCGTCAAAGAAGCACTGACAAAATGGCAACCCAGTCTTAGCGACAAATGGCAACGCCGCCATAGACAAATGATGAGACCGCGCCACAAGCGCTGTCAATTAATTGGACAGGGCCTCAGGCGGCGCTATGTGCGCCGGGTGGCTTTGCCACTACTGACGGTACTGCCCAATATCGCTGCTGCAATAGTCAAACAAATCGTTAAACCGATTGAGTGAGGAAGATGTAGATGACGTCAATAATCAGCCTGGGTACAGCTCAACCGGCCTATACAGTAAGTCAGGCTCAGTATTATGCGCTGGCAAGAATGATCAGCTGCCAGAGCGCCAAACAAGAAAAAACTCTAGAAAAAGTCTACAAAAAGTCCGGAGTACAATCGCGTGCTACTGTGCTGCAAACTTCTCCAGCCACAATACCCGGTGACCCCTTTTATCACCAGCCGCAGCAAGAGTCTGATAGCGGACCGACAACAGCGCAGCGCATGGAGATGTACAACCGCGAGATTACTCCGCTAGCGACCGGTGCTTGCCAATCAGCGCTGGAGCAGGCTGGCATAGATATCGGCACAGTCACTCATCTAGTGACAGCGTCATGCACTGGTTTTGCCGCTCCTGGATTTGACTTGCAACTATTTAGTACACTCGGTCTGAGCCCTAATGTCCAGCGCACCCACGTGGGCTTTATGGGCTGCCATGGCGCGCTCAATGCCTTAAGAGTGGCCAATAGTTATTGTCTATCAGATTCTTCTGCCGTTGTTTTGCTATGCGCTGCTGAGCTTTGCTCAATGCACTTCCAATACGGCTGGTGCACCAACTCCGTAGTCTCCAACGCTCTTTTTGCCGATGGCGCAGCAGCACTGATACTGCGTGGTGCTGATTATGATGACAGCTCCGATCTTGTTGACAGTGCCGATTTTGATGATAGTGCCAAGCGACTCCAGATACAATATCGCAGCGCCGCCTCCTACGTCGTACCAGACTCCAACCACGCCATGAGCTGGCAAATTGGCGACGCTGGATTTATCATGAGCCTGACTAGCGATGTGCCAGATCTTATTGAGGCCAATCTGCCCAGTTTTATGGACAACTGGCTCGACAAGCAAGGACTCAAGTTATCCGATATCAAAGGTTGGGCAGTGCATCCAGGTGGGCCGCGCATACTGGACGCTGTCGAGAGCGCACTGGGACTGAGTCCAAACGACATCGCCACCTCAAGGCAGGTCTTAGCCGAGTGCGGCAACATGTCATCACCCACCGTGCTATTTATTTTGCAACGACTGATTGCTAGAGGCAATCACTTGCCCTGTGTCATCCTGGGTTTTGGACCAGGACTGACAGTAGAAGCAGCTTTGCTTACTTAAAGCAGTGAGGACTGAAAATGAAGATCAGTCAAATTAAGGACAATCTGTGATCTTGCCATCATCCCAATAATAGAGCTTATCGCTTATGGGTCTTGCTCCCTCGTGGGCTCCACGCGCGATAACTTCGCGCAATTTAGCCAAGGCTGCTTGCTCTTGATCGCCTGTCGCCATCAAAATATCCTTATTGCTGACGCCAAATACTAAACGCCCTTTGACACGCTTTTTGAGTTCCGACATGACCTCGTCGTCCAGTATCAAACTCGACTCAAAATCACCGCCGCATGTGACCATAAAAATACCTTTGGCACCATAGAAGTTTATATCCGTGGGCAAATGAGAGCGCAAAGTCTGCATCGGACCCTTTTTGATGTCTGCGGCACTAAGCCCTAGCTTGGCGGCTTTATCCGCAGGCAGCATGGAGAGACTGTTGGGCGAGTCTGAGGCATAGACGCAAATCATACCTGATGCGATTGGATACCAGGCTAGGGCAAATGATTTGGTATCAGGGGCAGCCCCAGACGGTTTGGCTCCATCTATTTGGTCGATCAGCATAGCGCTCCGTACAAGAGGCACGACATCACTGACGGTGCCCTTATCTTGGGCAGTACCACTAGCTATCTCTTTGAGGCTGGTTAAAAACGTCCGCAAACTGCGCTTGCGCTTGCCGGGTATATCTTTGCAAACAGCCCAGACGTTATCAGTATAAGTATTAGCAACATCGCCCTTAGGGCGCTTGAGGGCGATAGTGCGATCTTTGACTGATACCACCGATTGAGTTGGATCATACTTAACTATTGCATCAGCCAAAAGCCTTTCAAATCGCTCTCGACTGATACCAGGCTGTTCTATCTCATCGGCAAAATACTGATCTAGAGTGGCATCGTCAACTGCCGAAGGCTTGAGTGACAGATCACGCTTTACTTTGATGACAAAGACTGGCTCCGGTGACGGACCCTCGTTTTGAGCAATGGACAGCAAACCACAGGATTGCACTAACAGACAAAGTAGGGGCACGGTAACGGCGAAAAACATTCGTCTGCCAATCATCAAATTTAAGCCTTATTTGCGATATTGTTTAACCGGTTTGCCGTCTTGTCCAATGACATTGATGACATTTGTTGCTTTGCCATCTTGAGCAAACTCTCTGCTAAATTGTAATTGATGATTGCCCTTAAGTCCTTGATTGACATAGTTTTGGAAATGATTGAGCAGTCCTTTGTTACCAACGCCTTCAGCAGCCTTGAACAAGCTCTCTTGATCTTTTGGACTGAGAGTACCGTCCTTTTTGAATGCCGGGCTTGCACCTAGTTTAGCGCTCTCTTGCTGACCAGATTCGGCAGCAGCGCTTGCACCTTTGATATCAGTGCGCCTGCCCATGTTAAACAAGCTTTCTTCGGGGCTCATCTGCCTGGGAGCAGCGTCATTAGCGACACCTCCGGCTTGAGCAACCTGCCATGATTTACCTTCGCCACTATTGCGATCGGCTCCGCCGTATGGGTTACTAAAAACCAATTGACCGTTTTCGACAGCGCTATTGCTCCGACCACCACTTGCCTGCAAACCATCACCCAGGCCAGTGCCCGAGCTGCCAGCACCCTTGCCCACAACCGAATCATACTGACTCAATAGCTCGCCGCCATTCAAGCGAGATTCGCTTTGCGTGCCTCTGTCGTTCACGGGAGCACTTTCTCTAACATCACTGTTTTCTTGTATCGCCATTTCAAGTCCGCCAGGTAGTAATGGCATAAGTTAAAACCAAAGGACATGAAAGTCTCGTGAATATCGCCACAAATTAGAGAGATAAGACTCTGAAGAGACTAGTAGCTAGAATTGAAAAGTTATGTCCAAGGAAGAAGTAAGCATCACTGACCATAGCTTTTATCTTGATATGAAATCTAAGATATTACACTATATGTATTAGTATTTAGAAAAAGAGAAAAAAGAAGAGAGTACCTCGGGTCTTTTGGACCAGAGGTACTCCTTCGAATCAACTGAATGTAGAGACTGCAAACCAGCTAACGCTAGTTAAACTGACGCGGAATCGTCTCATGCCAGGCGCGTTTGCGAGCGACCTTGCCGTTTTTGGTCAGTGTGCGAGTGACCGTGACATAGAGATTGTCGCGATCCGAGCGCACAATGAGCCGCGTCGCCAAAGTCCAGGCAAGCCCGCGCTTTGTCACAGTCGTACTGGCGATGCCGGTATAACGAGCCGCCCAGGGAGTGGCGTCGTTGGCAGTCCAGATGCTGGTGTTACTGGTGTAAAACTTGCGCTCCCTGATGCGATAAGCCGACCGTGCTTTGACCACGTGCGAGCGAGCACCAGTACGCGAATCCCGACGCTGATAGGTCTGTGCATCGGGCTTACCACCCGGCACATCGATAAACTCACCATCGCGGCAGTACATCCGGTCAGCGACCTTGGGCAGCCCGACCACCTTGTTTTTATTGAGCGGCACCACAGGCAGTGACAGAGTCGACTTGCCAAAGTCCACCGTCGTCGTCATGTGATCGGCGCTGGGCCAGGTCATGGGCACCTGGGCATTGGCGACAGAGATGCGCATTTTGTGCCCAGGCTGGAAGGTCCAGGTAGTGAAATGCAACACTGCCTTGATCTCGTACTCCTGGTCAACCTGCGGCCAAGCGGGACTCATCCTGCCATCGCGCAATGCCGGATGCACCAGGGCACCGGTAACGAGAGACACTGCACCAGTTGGCGAGACGTCCTCCAGTCGCACCGTCCACTTGGCGCGCGGCGACGTGCTTTTGACAGTGAGAGTGACCTCGGGAGAGCCGATGATTTGCTTGGGCTTTTCCAGTGCGGGGCTGTCGACCACAAGCGAGTCAGCATCATCTCCAGCCATTTCACCAGTCAAATCACCCCACCATGTGCCCGCCGCCGTGCCGCCAAAGGCCTTGTAAGCCAGACTGCGCGGGCAAGAGGCAGGCGCCAGAGCAACAGTCTCGATGACAGTGCCACGAGCAGGGAGCGCATCCTTGCGCCAGTAGCCAGGCACAGTCTCGATTTTGCTGTCAGGCTCATGACCATGACGGACATAGACCAGCGACTCACGAGTCGGCTTGTGGACAGCTCTGGCAGCAACACCATCCGGCTCATTGCCAGACGGCACATTGAGGTACTGTCCAAACCACTGAGTCATGCGCTCCACCCACTCGTAGTTGGGACCGGGAGTGCCATCGTCAGGACAGCTGTGATTCCAGGGACCGATGTCGCAACGCACTGGCACCTTGAGGTTTTTGAACATGCGCACAGTCGCGGAACGGTAGCCATCGAGCAGCCCACCAAGCAGGTAGACCGGGATGTCGATGCGACTGTAGTCCTCGCGCAAAGATTTGGACCGCCAAAACTCACCATCGAGCTGCTTGCCCAGATAGGTAAAAGTCCAGGGACGGCGGTCAAAGCGCGAGGCAAAATACTCATCGCTCAACTCGTAGTCAGGCGTGCGCGGCAGCCCAAGCTCGTGGTTGATAAACAGGTGGTAGGGGTCCAGATGCAGGTTGCCGTCGATGTAGTGCACATCGTCGTTAAACAAATCATCGGAGGCATGGACGGCGTGGATAGCCTTGAGAGCAGGCGGCCTGCGCATCGCCATCTGCAGTGAGTTAAAGCCGCTCCAGGAGACGCCAAACATCCCCACATTGCCATTGGAGTTGGGCATGGCGCTGAGCTGCCGGATTACTTCTTCCCCGTCCTGCATTTCCTGATCGGAGTATTCCCGCTCCGGGATCTCGCCGTCAGATGCACCAGTGCCGCGGATATCGACTTTGACGCCGATAAAACCGAGCTGGGCGATGTAGCTAAAACAGGGGTAGTCGACGATGTAAAAAGTGTCGTCCTTGCGATAAGGGAGATATTCGAGCAGGACCGGGAAGGTCTCACCCTTACTGCGAGGACGAGGGACAAAGAGGGTTGCCGCCAGTCGCACGCCATCGGGCATGACAAACCAGCGCTTCTCGACACGGAACTTCCGCCGCTTGGGTGCGGGAGTGTGCTTGAGGGAGTGTGATACACGGTTCATACGCATACCTTGGGTTAAAGGCTGATACTGATGCCCGATATCCGCTGAGGCGGCGACCGAGCGCTTGAAAACTTACTTAGTTTGAATGACTTTTCTTGAGAACGTGTTTGTATTGGCTTACTTCCAGAGATTGCAGCTATTTACAACTCAAATCGAGCCCGTCTATCCATGGCGTTGGGCATGGTGCAGGCGATGAGGGCGGGGGCGGCGCGTGATTTGATTAGCTGATGGGTTGCTCTAGTTGTAAGTAAATAAGTCTTGATAGCGGGAAACTAAAGTATTGGAGTAATAGGGCTCAAGGCTTTTAAGAAGGGAATGAACGCCATATTATGCTCGCGCTGCTTTAGGGGTAGCGAAGCTAACGCAAGCGCAAGATGTCAGCAGAACCGTTTGCGCAGGCGATAGAAATCAGCGAAAGAGTCCCATCACAACTGTCCCAGAGAATGTATCCTGATGGAGTCAGAATGAATAGGCAAAACGAGATGAAGAGGCTTTGGTTGGTGGAGAAGTGTTGGTTGGTGGAGAAGCGTTGCTTGATAAAGAAGAGCTGGCTAACAATGCGTTGGTTGATGGCAATTTCGCTAACGATGCTAGCGGCAGCACCGGTCCTGGCAGGAGATACAACAGGCTCTCCGCAAACAGCACAAGGTGACACCAGCACCAGTACCGCAAAGATGCCTGAAGTCCAGCCATGGCACAACAGAATGGGATGCAGGATGCAAAAAACTAGCAACCGTCTGCCACCAGGTGCACCACTACCTGACGTAGACATCCCCCAAGACGATAAAATAAGTGCCAGAGAGGCATTTACCCTAGCCCAGAAGTTTGAGAAAGACGATTATCTGATAGAAGCGACCGAATATTATGAGCGCGCCATCAATGCCCTGCGCAGACCAAAAGCTGAGCATGACAAACAGTTGACCCAAGAAATCATCCGAAATTACGCCGCGCTCTTGCTGATACACAGAGACCAGACAAGAGCGGAAGCACTACAAAAGGAGTTTTTGCCCTAAGCCGTCACGCCCCAAATCTGTCACAAACCTCCTTTATATTGCTGTCATCGGCGAAGGCACTGATTTTTTCTAAGGAGACACACCATGGCAGGCAAAGAAGTAGACCCGATTTCCGCAAAAGCAGATAACATCGTTGGCTTGTTGGATAAGGGCGATAGTTTAAAGGCACTCCAAGCAATGCAAGGCGAATTGCAGAGCATGTCCCCCTCTGATGCCAGTCGCCTGTTTAAGACTATTGACCAAAAAGACAACAAAAAATTGGGTGACAATCTTGAGATAGTCGACACCCGCGACGAAAAAGTGATCATTCTGACTGGCAAAAACGGCGAAGCACTAGTCGGAAGTATGAAAAAGTAGCAACAGGCGCTGACAAAAAATACTTTGTTGCAACTATTCGCGAGCAGTTAAGCTCACGGATTGTGGACACTCTAATTGCCTTGAGAAGTCCACGAAAGATAGTATCCTGTCTTGCAAATGAAAATTACAGCGCCGACAGCTGGCTATCTCATTCATCGAGCATTTTTGAAATTGAATTCGAGCAGACAGCCGTATAGTCACCCAAACCATGTCGGATTTCGACCTCAAGTTGGCGCCTAGCAGAGACAAAATAGAACAAGGTTTCATCGTCCAAATGCCGTTTAATTTGCCTATTACAACTATCTTCAATCTGATAGGGTGCGCCATTCTTAGCCACAATCACATTAACACTCTTTCCGATGGACGTTTTGGTTATCCTGTAAATCAGCCATTGAGCAAGGTCCATCATCTCAGCGCGCCCGCAGATTTCGCCTCTAGTGCATAGACCTTTCTCAAAAAACAGTTTTACTGAGATTGGCTCCAATCCAAGGTTATAGACCCAACGTTCGATTCCTGGCTTGAGCGGCTCCCATAAAGGTATATCGTCGGCAGAGTAATCAGGTGCACCAAGCAATTCTCTAATGTCATTCTGCGACTTGCCGCAAACATGTTGGCAAAACCCATTTGCCGCAGCCAATTCAGCAACGTGATAGTTGGCATACATCTTTGCTCCAACATCGCTTGTACAGGCTAATTTACGCAATTTTTTGTAGCCATCCGCATCAAGCTCAATCCGAGCCGGCACCTCACCAAAAATGACACCTAAAACTGGATGCTTGTATTTCACGGCACCGACTTCAATGGGACCGATTGCCGTGCACTGATGATACCGAGGATCTTTATTATCCATGCGCTCCAGCTTATAACGAGCCCAGCTCTGCTCATTGTCTGCCAGCTTTTTCACAAACCCAGCCCGGTCCTCCAGCGTGGGAAAGCGCACATAGCCATCGTAGTAAAAATATCCCAGAGCCGAGAGAGCACAGAGGCCAGCGATGATATAAACGGCAAATCTAAGCGCTCTGGTCATTTAAATAGCAATCCCCACTATCCAAAAGGACAAAATTCCAGCTGCTGCGGACTAAACATCCATGCAAGCTAGTATAGTATGACACTTTAGCGCCCCCCAAAAGTCACCCGGCAAGAGGCACACATGACAGCAGGCAAGTTTAATGGCTATTTGCTCCGGTGCTCACTGGTCGGCGCGCTCGGCGGCTTGCTGTTTGGCTTTGATACCGCAGTCATCTCTGGCGCCACTCACTCTCTTACACAGACATTTACACTGACACCATTTTGGCTCGGTATGACTGTAGCAAGCGCGCTCTGGGGCACAGTCATCAGTGCGCTTACAGCCGGAGTCATAGGTGAGCGCTTGGGAGCGCGCGAGACATTGCGCATCACCGCTCTAGCATATGTGCTATCAGCAATTGGCTGCGCCTTTGCCTGGGATTTACCCTCACTCATATTTTTTAGATTTCTCGGAGGTCTCGGTATAGGCGGCTCATCCGTGCTAGGTCCGCTCTACATCGCCGAGCTTGCCCCCGCCAAATGGCGCGGACGGCTGGTCGGGCTGTTTCAAATCAATATCGTAGTCGGTATTTTGCTGGCGTACTTTAGCAACTACCTAATAGGACTCGCTATCCAGGGCTCCACAGAGTGGCGCTGGCAGCTGGGTGTATCGGGTATACCAGCGCTTTTGTTTTTGATCATGCTCTTTGGTATACCACGCAGTCCTCGCTGGTTGGTGGCAAAGGGACTGGAGCAAGAGGCTCGCGAGGTGCTTACCAAAACATCTATTGGAGACGCAGAGGCAGAGCTGCAAGAAATCATCGTATCAATCGACGAAGCAAAAGCAGCTCAAGCAGCCAAGTTATTCACACCAAGATACAAGTTCCCGATTTTTCTCGCCATCGCCACTGGTGCCTTCAACCAGCTTACCGGCATCAACGCCATCCTCTACTATCTCAACGATATTTTTGCACTGGCTGGTTATAGCAAGGTCAGTAGCGGCTTTCAGGCGGTGATTATCGGCGCTACCAACTTGCTCTTTACTCTCATTGCCATGGCAGTGATTGACAAATTAGGGCGCAAACAGTTGCTGCTAATAGGCTCTGTCGGCATGAGTATCTGCCTGGCTGGTGTGGCTGTGATCATGCAAATGCACAAAAACATGGAGTCACTTGTCTGGTTTCTCGTAGCGTATATTGGCTTCTTTGCTTTTTCGCAGGGGGCTGTAATCTGGGTCTATATCAGCGAGATTTTCCCCACCCAGGTACGCGCCAAAGGTCAAAGTCTGGGCTGCTCCACCCACTGGATCATGAATGCCCTCATCTCAGGCACGTTTCCCATGCTGGCGGCTCAATCAGGCTCGATGCCGTTTTACTTTTTTGCACTGATGATGGTGGCACAGTTTCTTGTTGTGCTGTTTATATTTCCAGAGACCAAAGGCATTACTCTGGAGCAAATGGAAAAACGTCTCGGTATGGCACAAGCCGAGCACGCTCATACACCGACCACTTGATTAGACAATCAGCTCTTTGGTTGATACGACGTAAGTAACCAAGTCATAAAATTAGGATCGGCATTCCTTATCGTCTGTAAAAAACTATGCAAAACCTAACTACCGATACCGACCAATCCTGCCCAATTGTGCCTCTTTTAGACCTTATGAGCGCCAAATGGACAGTGCAGATTTTGCGGGAGCTAGCGCTAGGTCCAGTGCGTACTAGACGCTTCTTGCGCGTCATACCGGGTCTGAGCATGAAGACCCTGCAAGAGCGCATCAAAGCCTTGCAAAGCGCCGGCATGATTTCGCGCAAAGTCTATGACGAAAAGCTACCCCATGTGGAGCATACAATCACAGAGCGCGGGCGCAGACTCTTTGTCATCATGAGTGAAATCAAAGAGATGGCAGCGGAGATGTCCACAGTGAGCTGCAAATGCCCCTTACAAGGATGTAGCGAAGCTGACACGGACTGTCCGGAGAGGCGTGTGCCTCCACCCCTCCGAACCCGCCTCGACAGATCAAGTGAAGCGGCGACCAATCATCCCTAGGGATGATCGGTCCATCCTGTGTCAAAGCTAACTGACCAATCTCTGAATCAAATGTGATGATGTTGGGCTGCGCCACAGCAAAAGTGCACGGCAATCGGACTGGTCAAGGAATGCTCTGATACGGGCTCTATACTGAGCTGCATATTGACCGGAGACACATTCAGCTGATACAGCTAAGAGCGCGTCATGCGGGGCGCTAGTGATCATATCCTTAAAATTGGCATGCTCCACTGAGCGCACACCAAAGCAAGGCGACCAGCCGCCGAGCGTGACTCTGTCAGTATCTACATCAGCGCCTTCGACATCAAGGTAGACCTCAGTAGGCAAGCCAAGCAATGTACCAATTTGATAGATGCTGGAGTAGCTCTCAGCTTTGGCGATATCATCAGTGACCATGACTTGCATGCGCGACCAGCTATGGGGGACTTTGCGCACAACCAACACAGGACAAGGGCAGATAGCAGCGAGTTTTTCATATAGGCGCTGACGACGGGGAGCATAACGCCGGGAGTGGCATCCCACAATGACCAGGTCGTGCTCAGTGGCTCTGGCAGCGATTGCCGCGGCAGGATCACCCTCGTCAATAAAGGACTCCCCGACTATCGGTCGCTCCGCACTCTGCGTGTTATAGGACAACATCAGTGACTCAGCAACTGAGCGCATTGAGGTCGCTATCTGCTCGCGCGCATCGATGTAAACACCACTGCCGACAAACCCAGCGCGGTCATACTTGAGGAAGCGCCAGATAGCTGTGGTATCTACAACATGCTGAGCTGAGACCTTAGCGCCACTCTTTGCCGCTAACTCCCAGGCAAATTGCGCAGCAGACAAGGACTCCTCAGAGCCGTCTATGGGCAAAAGAAACGAAGCGCCGTCCATGGTAATCACCTCAAGAAAATTTCTGGCAAGGCCAGCAAACAGGGACACCGGAAGAACAACTAACTGTCAGCGTTGCGAGCAGCATATTAAGAGCCTGCGCAAACAACTGGTCGCACCAACCTGTCTGCATCGTAGCTGGCGGAGTTTAAGAGCGTATCAATCCCAGTGATGGTTTAATATGGTAACTAGTGTAAGAAAGGTTACCAGTTTTACAATTTTGGGTGCACAGGGGATGCACACAGACGCCGAGGGCATAACACAAACATGCACAGGTCTGTACTGGAATCAGAAGAACTAAACCAGCGCTTACACTGGTTGATTTTTCACACGTCCAATTTTTGCAACACCATTCTCTTCACTTTTCTAGCTTTTATCAACTTGATAGTCTTGCGTTTTTTGGGGCTAGAAATTCTCGAAAAAATTGGAATTTTCTTTGTTCTGATAGTGCTCTTAAGCATCAGCCACGCCTACATTTGCTCGACTGGTGAATGTACTTGTGGACGCAAAACAAAACTGCAATTCTTGCAAAAGCACTCTCCTATTGCCACTATGGTCTGGATCTTCGTCCTTTGGACTTTATTCTCAACAGCCGCAATAAGCACTGCCACATTTGCCAGCGAGCCACCCTACTGGCTGGCAGCTTTTGCCTTACCGTATCTGAGCTTCATTTTGGCAAACTCTGAGCGCAGACTTGAGGACAACATGCGACTCGCCACTGATGCGTTTCTCACAGGCGATAAGCTTGAGGATATGACAATCAAGGAGTTAAAACAGCTCAAACGGTTGGCAGGTGATTTACTTGAAACACATAACGCCAAAGTTATTCAAGCGCAAATAGAATCTAAACAAAGACTGATCGAGACGATCGAAACATATTCGGTATCACTTGAGCAGAGCCGTGTGGCACACCTGGAGCGCCAAGCCGATGACTGATAGCAAGCCACACTTTCTCCAATTATCGCTACTACATTGGGCGCTCTTTCATCCCACTGCATTTTGCCGCTCAGCGCTAGCGGAAACTTTGCGATGTGCTTGCTTTTTTGATCCTCCATCCCGATGGCAAGTACGATGCGGCAATTCAACTAGCCAATTCGCGCACTCTAAATCGGCATCATCTCTCGGATATGTCACTCTCACAATTGCAATCCTTACTAGTAATCGCCCACGGACTGCGGCAGCAAAGCAATGCACTGATTATTGAGAGACAAATGGAGCGACTATCGGGACCTGAGCACAGCGAAGCAGAAAATACAAAAGGCTGAGAGTAAAAGGCATTTCTTTCGTGTTCAAGTACGAGCCGGATAAACCAGATCTGCTACATCTATGTTAGGCATCTCAAAGAACCAGACGACACAATTTTCATCTTCTTTAGTGGAAAAACTACTTGGCTAAAATCACAAGAAGTCTGGGAAACGCTTTATGAAAACGAGGGCATATGTGGTTTTGGATAGACGAAGAATCAAAGGTCGTGATGATAGTATCGTGTTTTGACAAATATTCAGGATAACCTCATGCAAAAGCGCAAATCAAGAAGAGGCAACTTCGTAATCGAAGAACTCGAGGACATTTCACTTCCGGAAGAGATCGATGCCAAAGTCAGCAAATTGACCGCTCTTGCAGACTCAGAGATTGAGCAAACAAGAGTTAATTTTAGATGGCAAAAAGAACCTCTAAATCTGATCAAGAAGGTGGCTGAATCAATGGGGGTACCCTATCAGACTTACATAAAGCAAGTACTGTATCGACAAGCTCTTAATGACATTCAGCTGATTCAATCTCAGTCTGTAGTAAAAAAATCAAAGCCCCATCCCCCTGCCAAGCACTTATAATCGCAGCTGTTTTACAACTGCCGCCTGGAGAGTGCCATGAATTTAGGGCTGTTTTTCACTTTTTCATTCATGGCAATAGTCGGCTTAGCCGTGCTTTGTTATTTTTGCCTGCGTATCTGCAATGAGTGGGAGCGCAAAGTCGTACTCTTACTCGGTAGATTTAATGGTGTACGAGGCCCCGGGCTGTTTTTCTTGATCCCTGTTCTTGAGACCACTCCTTTTACGATTGATTTGCGCACCATTACTAGTGCCGTATCAGCCGAAGAAACTTTGACCAAAGACAATGTACCGGTCAACGTAGATACTGTTGTCTACTGGAGAGTAGTCGATCCCAAGCTAGCGACGCTGCAAGTTGCAAACTTCGGCGAGGCAGTTATCGGTGCCGCCCAAACAGCTCTGCGCGACATCATCGGGCGCTCAGACTTGAGTCAAGTACTCTCTGATAGAGCCGGTCTCGACCTATCCATGACCACTACTCTCGATGCTCAGACAGAGCCGTGGGGAGTCAAAGTAGAGTCAGTGCAAATGCGCGACATCAAAATCCCCGATGGATTGCAAGACGCCATGAGCCGAGTAGCACAAGCCGAGCGCGAGAGCCAGGCGCGTATCTTGCTGGGAGACAGTGAGCTTAACATCGCCAGACGCTTTGCCAATGCTGGCATGGTCTACGAAGAACACCCAATCGCTCTGCACCTGCGCGGTATGAACATGCTATACGAGGTCATGAAAGGCGGTAACGCAGCCACAGTCATCGTGCCGTCAGGCGCTGTCGATAGCATGAGCTTTGGTGGCTACGCTGGATTGACAGCTCTGAGCCAAGAGATGAAACTAGCTCAGACAAAAATCGAAGGCACAGAGCCGTAAACCACCAGACTGCGCCTAAAACACTACGTTTAGTCTTGTGCCTAATACACAAATACCAGGGTTGCCACCAGCAGTAGCACCAGGCGCCCAGATATATTGGAAGTCCGGCGACACAGATACATTTTTGTTGACCTGAAAGCGGTAGTAAGTCTCAAGACATTTCTCCTGAGCCGGTCTGAGCCCCGGACTGAGCAAACCCACGTTGGCATTGACCTCATCAAGTGTGGTGGCGGGCACACCATTGAGAGAGACAAAGGCAGGGGTAGAGGGAGTAATAGTGCCGCGACGATAGGATGAGATCTGACCATAAGCAATGCCCAACACATCATCGGGACGGCGCTTAACGAATAACTTGGCTGGTATCTCAGTACCAAAGCTAAAACTCTGCCTGGAGGTCAGCAAACCACCTAAAAACACCTGTCCAAACTGTTTATCGCTGAGAGCATAGCGCCCCCAGAGACCAATGTCCTTCCAGATTTTTTGATCAAAGTTTAGATACATTCCAGTAGGCTGACTGCCCTGACCGGAGCCACCAGGCAAGATTGATAACAGACCTGGAGGAGTAATATCAGTGGGGGTTACGAGTGGCCGGGTGCTACCGCCACGGAAGTTAAAGTTCCAATAGCCAGCGCGCAGGTTGCCTTCTTTTTTGAAAAACTTTTGCCCCAATTGCAGCTCATGCACTGTACCAAAGCCACCAAAATAATCGCGATCCGAGAGACTCAATATGGCGCTTGTAGCGCGTAAAAAGGCGCGATCACGCAAGATGCCACGCTCGGCAGAAACAATAGTAGATGGACCAATGAAGTTGGGTTTAAAAGCAACGCTATTAACAAATTGAGTATTTAAAAACTGAAAAGTCTCGTTATTAGCGTAGTTATTGGAGTCCATCATGTTGCCCAGGTTATTGAGACCAATTTGATATTTGGCACGCCAGTTTTTGGCTGGACGTAAATCCTGAGCGTAGTACATCTGCTCAAACGACACCGTCGGGCGGACACTGTTACTGTTGTTATTATTGATTTGCAGATTGGGTACCTGCACATCAGCAACACCACTGTTAAATGGGTTTGCGTACTGATCATTGAGATCGTTAGTAGGGCTCATCAGGTATTTATCACGAGGAAAAAACCTGCCAGACGCCCCTGTCAGTCGCATAAATAGCGTAGCATCGCCCACTTTTGCATCAGGCTTAGCCTCATATACTTTGGCCAGAACATTGATGCGCCCGCGGAAATTAGTCGCCATACTCTCGCTGACATCGCGACCAAAATCGCTCTGTGGTGCAAAAGTAAAGTCACCACTCATTTTAGTCTTTTCGAGGATAGCGAGCCTGCCATCTAACTCTTTAGTCTTTTGGGCACTAGCGCTCTGTGGCGCAACCAACTCATTTTTTAAAACACTTAGCGCCAGTCGCCCTTTGACGCGACGCAGCACATCATCAAACTCATCAGTAAGGATACCGATATCGCCGTAGTCTTGCTCACTAAACTGTTCGGATTGTGAATTTGATAGCTTACTGATCAAATCAAAAAAATACTTACCTAGCTGTTGCCGTGTCATCGCAGGATCTGGCGGTGGCATGTTGTGACGCGTGGCAAGACCCGCCAACTCGCGCCTGACCAGATTGATATCGCGCAGCTTAATTTGTCCAATACCAGGCTCACTGGGCATATCGTTGGCGCCAGCAAACTCGTTGCCGTTGTTCATCGGAGAATTGGTCTCCGGGATGTCAGGATCGGGCTGAGGCACCGCTGTTGTAGCAGGTGTAGACTGCGCTCTGTTTGTTGAGCCTGGTGCAGTCTGCGCCCCCGATGTGGTGCGCGGGAGAGCTTGAGCCAGAGAATCAACCTGAGCTACTCGTGGTTTAAAAGTCGAAAGTGTTTGATTTAAGTTGCCAGCCAAAGACTGCTGGGCAGGCGTCAATCCCAGGGTCAAAGCAAGTACAAGCGGATTTACAAGAGATTTTATATCCACTAGACACACCGCCACATATCCCAGCTCACATGGCGCAATATCTTGGCCAAAGCAGAGCCAAACTAGCGTACATAGAGTCCGCTTTAGTTTAGATAGCAATGCAATGTTTGTCTATTGATTAACTCTCTGGTTCTACCCACACCTCTTAAATCGGCTCATTTAGAGCACCTTGCCTATATCCAAAACATATCGCCAGCACCTCCAATGGTGCCTAATCATTAAAACACTACGTTAAGTCTCGTACCGAGCACGCAAATGCCAGGATTGCCACCAGCTGTGGCACCAGGCGCCCAGATATATTGGAAATCCGGCGAAACAGAAACATTTTTATTGACCTGCCAGCGGTAATAAGCTTCAAAACATTTCTCTTGAGCCGGTCTTGTACCAGGACTTAAGGTAGCCACGTTGGCATTAACTTCATCCAGAGTGGTTGCAGGCACACCATTGATGCCTACAAAAGCAGGAGTTGACGGAGTAATTGTGCCGCGACGATAGGACGATATTTGACCATATGCCAGACCGAGCACGTCATCTGTGCGCTTTTTGAGAAGCAGCTTGGCTGGTATCTCAGTACCAAAGCTAAAGCTCTGGCGAGAGGTCAAAAGACCGCCCAAAAATATCTGACCAAACTGTAAGTCGGTGGTAGCATAACGACCCCACAGACCAATATCCTTCCAGATTTTTTGGTCAAAGTTGACATACATACCAGTCGGCTGGCTGCCTTGATTGGTGCCACCAGGCAAAATTGACATCAAGGCGGGCGGCGAAGTATCAGTTGGAGTTACCAGAGGTCTGGCACTACCACCACGGAAGTTGAAGTTCCAATAGCCAGCGCGTAAGTTGCCTTCTTTTTTAAAGAACTTTTGCCCTAACTGCAACTCACTGACAGTGCCAAAGCCGCCAAAGAAGTCACGGTCAGACAAACTGATCATGGCGCTGGTAGCGCGCAAAAAGGCTTTGTCTCTGAGGATGCCACGCTCAAGAGAAAACACACTGGATGGACCAATGAAGTTTGGCTTAAAGGCAATACTGTTTACAAATTGCGTATTGAGAAACTGAAAAGTCTCGTTGTTAGCATAGTTATTGGAGTCCATCATATTGCCCAGGTTGTTTAGACCAATCTGGTACTTAGCACGCCAATCTTTAGCAGGACGCAAATCTTGCGAGTAATACATCTGCTCAAACGAAACCGTCGGGCGTACGTTATTACTGTTGTTGTTGTTAATTTGCAGGTTGGGCACCTGTACGTCAGCCACACCGCTGTTGAAGGGGTTGGCGTAACCATCGTTTAGACCATTGGTAGGACTCATCAGGTATTTGTCCCGGGGGAAAAATCGACCAGACGCACCAGTCAGTCTCATAAAGAGTGTAGCGTCGCCGATTTTGGCATCTGGTTTAGACTCATATACTTTAGCCAGGACGTTGATACGACCGCGGAAGTTTGTCGCCGTACTCTCCGATACGCGGCGCCCAAAATCTGATTGCGGTGCAAAGGTAAAGTCGCCGCTGAGTTTTACTTTTTCCAGTATAGCCAGCCTGGAGTCCAGCTCTTGCGTCTTTTTTGTTGAGGCAGACTGAGGCGATACAAACTCGTTTTTGAGCACCGAGAGAGCTAAGCGCCCTTTGACGCGCCGCAGCACATCGTCAAACTCATCGGTGAGGATGCCGATATCATTGTAGTCTTGCTCGCTAAACTGCTCTTGTGAGTTAGATAGTTTGCTGATCAAGTCAAAGAAATATTTACCAAGCTGCTGCCTGGTCATACCAGGATCTGGCGGTGGCAGCTGATGACGATTTGCCAGGCTGGTGAGGTCGCGACGCACCAGCTCAATATCGCGCAACCTGATTTGATCTATGCCAGGGATGCTATTCATCTCAGTGTTACCGGCAAATTCGTTGCCGTTAGACATGGGATTGTTTGTCTCAGGAGGAGAGTCGGGAGCGGTGGTGCCACTGACACCTGTGCTACCCGCGCTTGTGCTCGACTCAGGCGAATTCTTAATAGGCGGTCTGAGACCGAGATCGGATTGAGCCACGCGCGGGATAAAACGAGCCTGTGGCGAGCGCAAAACCGGCGAATAACTCGGTCTTGGCGTCATCACTGGCTTGGCCAGGATGCTACCAGAGGGCAAATACTGCGCTGACGCCGGCATAGCAAAAGCCGCGCTAAAAACGCCGAGACTGACGGCCACGAGGGTCTGGTAGCAAGCAAATTTGGAGTTGTTCATGACGTCCCGTATCTGGTCTGAATGATGCGCACAGCCAAGCCACATACAGCGCCACAGGCTGCCGTAAGTGCAAGTCAAAACCGCCACACCTTTGAGCACAAGCAATTGTATACAGTCGACACAGACGCCAGATCGCCCTTTTACCCGATCTTTATGCCTGCCATCTCAATCTTGATAGTTTCTTGATACGCAAAACAATTGAGCAAACCAAACTTTGCTTTGCAGCCCAAATTGGCAACTAATAAGTGCTAACTACTAAGTGCTAGTTGCTAAGTCCCAACTCCTAATCGCCATCCTGCTGATGCCGCTCAATTGATTCATTGGACTGCAGAGCACCCAAACAACAGGCTTTAGATATGCGCCCAGTGGTTTCTCTGATGATGTATCGAGCCCTGGCAGCATCTCTTTGACTGCAATCAAATGTCAATTTGATCTGCGTTTTGTCCCCAGCTGTCAAATTGACATTGATAGCAACTGACTCTAAAACGTCCGTTGACGCACCACTTGAGCTTGGTATTTGTTCGGTATAGTAAATCTTGGATTGCAAAATTGCCCGCTGAGAGTCAGAGATCAGAGCATTAGAGCCACCCCAATAGCGCTCAGCCTCATCGATCACGATTGGCTCTTGCAGCACTGCCGCGATGCGCTGCTCCACTACTTTGACCGACTCCTCAGTCTCCAAGACCTGCTCGTCCCGAGGCTTGTCCACAGCCAGCCTAACCGCACGCGAAAAAGCAAATATGCCACCGCCAATGAGGGCATAAAAAATCATCATAATTGGCTGCCATTTATCTGGACCAGTAAAGACAAAAGACAACAGCGTTAATACTATAAAGACCGAAACACCAATAGTGACATGTTTTTTGAGCAAGGCCGCAGCTTGCAAATCATCCGGACTGAGCTGACTAGTGCCATCGGGAGTCAGACTGGTGCCACTATGCTTATCACCGACTTTGGTTAAAGCTGCAGATGTGGGCTCAGGCAATACCGCTACATCTTTGCCATCGCGCATCGCATCCAGATCTTTGAGCAATCTGGCTGCGGTCTGATAGCGCTCTGCGGGGGATTTTTTAAGACATTTAAAAACAAGTGCTTGCAGACAATTGGGAATATCCAACGATTGCCTGAATGGTCTGGGGATACTCGAGATCTGAGCCAAAATCACTTTGATCTGGTTGTCACTCATAAAGGGATTGACGCCTGTGAGTGCTTCGTACATGACACAACCCAGGCTGTAGATATCGCTGCGTGCATCCACTCTCTCGCCCTGACATTGCTCGGGACTCATGTAGAGTGGGCTGCCAGTCAGCTCACTGGTCTCAGTCACAGTGGTGGCATAGTTGGTCATCTCAGGCAAGACTTTGGCGATACCAAAGTCCACGAGCTTGACCATATAACCGCCCTCTCCCGGCAAGAGCAAAATATTGGCAGGCTTGAGATCGCGGTGGATGATGCCCTTGCTGTGCACACCAGTAAGAGCGTCTGCAATCTGGCAAAAAATATCTAGCGCCTCGGGCACAGTAAGATAGACGTTTTGTTTTATAAAATCAGCCAGAGTCTTACCATCGAGGAAGTCCATGACAATAAACGGCACACCACTGGTGGTGCGACAATAGTCATAGATGGTGACCAAATTGGCGTGAGTGAGCTGGCAGGAGGCTTTTGCCTCGGTCTCAAAACGCTTGACACCAGTGGGATCTTGGGCAAATTTGTCGTTGAGTAATTTGATGGCGAGGATCTGGTTAATGGACTTGTCTTTGACTTTGTAGACAGCACCCATGCCACCCTGACCAATAAAGCTGAGCACCTCAAAACGCTCTCCCAAATCTGGGAAGTTGGCTGGTTTTGCTAATTCAGCGTCGCTTATCACTTGGTTGGTAGGCTCTTTGCTGCTTATCCCTGAACACTTGAGGCCTTACGCGAATAAGGCGCTTTCCATTTTAGCAATGTGGCTTTGCCAAGGTATCGCAAGCTAGCATAGTTTATAAGCAAATATATAATCTAATTCGCCTGCCTGGGCGTGAGTATTAATCTCAAAACCCTTGTCTTATGACTCATAGACTTTTCTATTATTAAAAGCCTATCACTTTCCGTCAACTTCTAAAAAACAACCACCAAAAATCTCCAAATCACCATAGATACGCCTATACCAACCTTGCACTCAGACGACGTGCTGAGCTGGTGGAGGCTATCTCTGGAGTTGGCGAATAGTGATTAGAACGACACTGCCTGACGCCATCTGGCGCCAATGCAGACAATTCTTCAATCCCAAAGTACGCGACAGCTACCGCTCATCCCTCATGCGCTCCTGATGACGCTTGATGGCAGCGGTCGCTCTTGCATGCAGCAACTTAAAGGGAAACTGCAATGAATGACAGCCCTGTGAAAACCTACAACGGCATACCTGTCCCGGCTGGCGAAACAATCCAGTTTGTGAACGGCAAGCCGGTCACTCCCAACCATCCGATCATCCCCTTCATCGAGGGCGATGGCATCGGGGCTGAGATCACGGACGCCATGCGGCGCATCCTCGACCTCTCGGTCAAATTCTCCTACGGTGACGCACGCAGCATCGCCTGGCTCGAAGTCTTCGCTGGTGACAAGGCCAAGGCTCGCTTTGGCGACGCCCTGCCTGCCGACACCCTGACGGCGCTCACCGACTTTGGTGTCTCCATCAAGGGCCCGCTCGGCACCCCCACCGGTGAAGGCATGCGCAGCCTCAACGTGACCATGCGTCAGCACTTCGACCTCTTCAGCTGCGTGCGACCCGTGCGCTACTTCCGAGGTGTGCCGTCCGTGGTCAAGCGTCCGCAGGACCTCGACGTCGTCATCTTCCGCGAAAACATCGAGGACGTCTACGCCGGCATCGAAGGACCCATTGGCTCCGACTTTGCCAAAGAGACGCTGGCGCTGTGCCGCAAGTACGGCTTCGATGTGCCCGAAGATACCGGCGTCGGCATCAAGATCATGTCGCGCACCGGCTCACGTCGGCTCATCCGCGCGGCAATTCAGTACGCCATCGACAACAACCGCAAGGTCGTCACCATCGTCCACAAGGGCAACATCCAGAAGTACACCGAAGGCGCCTTCCTGCGCTGGGGTCTGGAACTCGCCGCCGAGGAGTTTGGTGACACCATGGTCCTGGAGGCGGATCTGTGGAGCAAGCACGGAGGCATCCTGCCCGAGGGCAAGATCCTGCTCAACCACCGCATCGCCGACGCGACCTTCTTCGAGCTGCTCACCAAGTCGGACAAGTTTAGCGTCATCGCCACGATGAACCTCAACGGCGACTACATCTCCGACGCCGCTGCCGCACAAGTCGGCGGTCTGGGCATCGCACCGGGAGGCAACATCGGCTCCAAGTGCGCGCTCTTTGAGGCCACCCATGGCACCGCTCCCGACATCGCCGGCAAAGGTCTCGCCAACCCCTGCTCGGTGCTGCTGTCGGGCGTGATGATGCTCGAGTACCTGGGCTGGCAGGAAGCGGCGGACATCGCCACCGCAGCCATCGCCAAGTCCATCCGCGCCAAGACCGTCACCGGTGACCTGGCTCGGTACATGAAGAACGCCACCCAGCTCTCCACCAGCGACTTTGCCAAGACGGTCATGACCAACATGGTCAAGCCGCGACGCAAGGTGGCCAGCAAGGGCAAAGGCGGCAGCACGGCCAGCGCCGCAAGCGGCTCCAAGGGCAAGAGCCCGGCGAGCGGCAAAGGCGGCGACAAAGCCTGATGGGGAAATGACGACCGGCGGTCTATGACCAGCGGTTGTCGTCCTCGCGATGGCAACCGTTATTTCAACCTCTGCAAAAGGTCAATCGCCATGTCTCATCAACCTGTCATACACCACTCGCAGGCACTGCAAGACAGCCTGCTCAACGACGACGAGGAGCTGTGCTCTGGCCGTGACTTTGCTGTCTACAGCCAGGGCATGGACGCCAGCATGTCGGTCAAGATCAACGACATCTGCCCCTACGTCCTTGCCGGCAAAATCGTCGACAAGGGCTGCGGCACAGGCACGCTGCTGATCCATCTCTCGACGCTCTTTGCTGACTCGCAGATAGTCGGCGTCGACCTCTCGCGTGAGCTGTTGCGCCGCTCCCTGGCGCAGCAGTATCCCAACCACAATGTGTCGGTGGTCAAAGCCAACATCATCCACCGGCGCTTTGCCGACAACAGCCTGTCGACGGTGATCTTTAGCTCGGTGATGCACGAGGTCTACTCGTACACCGGCTACGACCGCGACCAGGTGCGTCTCGCTCTCGCCAACACCTGGCACGAGCTGGCGCCGCACGGACGCATCATCATCCGCGACGGCGTCAAGCCCGAGCACGGTGGTGAGCGCGTCTGGCTGCGTTGCCGCGACGAGGAGCTAAACGAGCGCTTCCGCAAGTTTGCCCGTGAGTTTAAGGGCAAGGCGGCGCGCCCCGGCATCAGCTACGAGGAGCACACCATCGACGGTGTCACGTGGTTTACCACGAGTCTGCACGAAGCCAATGAATTCCTCTCGAAAAAGGACTACCTGGCCAACTGGGCTATGGAAGTCAACGAGGAGTTTGGCGTCTTTACTGTGGACGAGTGGGTGCAAGAGTTGCGTACGGCTGGCTATCGCGTGCTCCATGCGGCGAGCTACCTCAATCCCTGGATCGAGGAAAACCGCTACGACGGACACGTCTGGCTGCATGCCGATGCGGACGGTCGCCCCGGCGAGCGCATCACCGCCCCTGACACCACGGGCGTGATTGTCGCCGAGAAGGTCTGACACACAGACTCACCCAAAAATCGCGCAGGGGAATGGATCAAACCATCTCCCTGTGCGGTTTTCTTTTTCGCGCGCCTACTACATTTTTTAGTACAACACCGCGGGATCAAGAAGAGCATCGGCGAAGTTACCGGGTTTCAAACCAAAAATCTTTGAAGTCCCGAAACAATCGGGCTCAGTCTTTTGAAGCAGTAACAACGACAAACTTATAGACTTTGCCGTCCTTGTCCAAAGAGAGGTTGAGACTGTCATACAAGCCTTTTGATTTGGCGTTGTCGGTGATGCTATACATCAAGCTCATATGCTTGTCGTTGTATTTGCCCTTGCCGAGTTTTTGCTCCACCTGGTCTTTGGTAAGACCAATGAGGCTAGATGCATTTTTAGCAATGGTGTCCCAACGCTCAGCACTAGTCTTGCCAGTGATGCAAGGCGCTTGCCATGCACTGTCAGAGGCATCATCAGCGTCGTGGGCAAAAGCGCACGGCAGTGAGAGCACAGCCATTGCAACAAAGGTAAAAATTGATTTCTTCATACCGGTCAGAATACAGCCCCTGACAGCAGCAAGCAATATCTTTGACAACAGGTGCGATGACTAAATCAAGGATGCGGAGGAATAAGCAAGAAGGTCCAAAACACTCATACACAATGGGATTTGCACCAAATGAGCTGAACATTTGCAGATAGGTTTGGGTTAGGGAGGGGGCAGTACGCCATTGACCGGCTTACTGCAGGCTTGCCGGAGCAACGCTTGCAGATTGGGAAGACAAAAAACATAGCCAAACAACAGCCATGCAACACAGGCAATAACCGCCTGGCGACGAAGAGCTTTGGCGAAACTGCCATACAACAGATAAAACAGCATCGGCAATAGAAACAACCCACCTTTGCGCCAGGCAACCACTGTTGGGTCAAAGATATCAATGCCATTGGTTGGCGGCGACAAGCTCCAACACATCTGGAATACCAAATAAAAGACGGCAGAAATAGCTGGAAAAACCCAGACAATTGATAGATGAAAAAGCCTTTTCATTCCTACAGGCAAGCAGTTGAACCCATGTAGACATGCTTAACGCGCTCGTTTTCAAAATGCACATAAAGCTTGATGTAGTACCGTCCCAATTCATACTGGTAATCGTTATTAATCTCCGGAGGGTGTGGCACATCTGGCGGATACACGATGAGACTTTGCTCCCAACCGACAGGATCGCCAAGCAATTGACGCACTTGCTGTTTTGTCATACCTTCCAACAAATGCCGACTAACAATGTCCTTAGCCATTGACTCTCGCTTATTACTCTTATCATTAACCAGAGACTTCCAATACACCGAATCAAAAGACATGCTGGGCAAAAGCGCAACCCTAGTGCCGTAGTTTAGACAGATGCCTAGTGCAACAAAGGCAAACACTGCCAGACAAGACGAAACAACTACAAATATAGTGATAACTTTGCACAAGACTCTAACCACCGAGTAGCAGTCTTCAAATCATAGAAAGTATCTGATTGGAGAATGCACGCAAGCCTACAGTTGATTAAGTGTCAGCAAAGTTTGTTGCTAGTAGATTAACGCGCAACTCCCAAATGGAGCCACTGATCAAAACGGCAAGGCTATCCCTAAGAGATCCCCGAGCGTTGTCGGTTCCGATGTCCCACAGCGCCCGGTAGGCGCTTCCGCGATCAGCCTATCGTAAGATTGGGCTTCTCTCGATCTTCCAATCTTAAAGAGAAAGTGCGAATAAGCTTGAAGCGAATCTCTCCGCATGCAATTGTCAGGGCGTTCAGAAAGCTTCAAAGCGATTCTGTATTGCTTCTCGGCCTCATCATAGTCATGCATTTCGCCTAGTAAGGACGCCAAGCCCAATCGACTTTTGACTTCGTCCACACCAAATGGAGATTTGGACTTAGCTGAAGAACTAATTTTTATCGCCTCTTCGAGAAGAGCTACTCGTGCTTTCAAAGGTTCTCCATTCATTCTAAAAATCCCATTCATGTGTTCCAGCATGGACACGATCTCTTTGCTCCGGTCACCGGGAGCTTGCTTAAGATAACTGAGATTCTCGCGCATCACTTTTGAAGACTGTGCATATTTTCCTTGGTGAGATAGTGCAATAGCCCACATCGTTCTCGTGGCTATTGTTTCTCTTGCGTCACGACCGAGAATAGAAGACTCTACCTCTAGCTCTGCCTTCTGCCAAGTATCTCGGTACTTTGGCCAATAGCGTTTTACGTTCCAAATTTTACTGATCGTCTCTACCGTTTTTTCGTCCTTCTCCCCAACCCTCACTCTCATATCCAGCGCATCCTGATAGAGCTCAAGCTGCCGGATTTGGCTTTGACATTCGTCTCCATAGTGTTCAAGTACGTCCGCTAATTCAGGCGAATCTTTTCGGTAAAGTGCCACAGCAGAGGGAACTATTTCACTACTCAGCATCAGCATGGGCAATAGAATAAACAAGAGAAACGACATAACAATTGCACAACAATAGCTAAGAATGCGACTTAGTCCAGCATTCTTGCGTAGCTGTTGAACAATCTGCAAAGTCAAAATATAACTCCAGAAATCATAGATAAAAGTGCAGGAGCATAGAATCTGCTGGAAGACTTGTTTCCTAATTCATTGCATGCCCAGACGCCCAGTAACCAAGACACTTTGTTGTCAATTGTTTCAATAGACATCGATGACTATCGTCAGGTCATTTTGCAAGCCGATTTATCTCACACCCAACCTTACAAACTATTTGCTAAAGCCTTACCAAATCCGCCGCGACTGTTTACGCACAATAGCTACCTTAGAAGCATCAACTTGAGGTGCAAAATGTTCGGACTATGGTTATTTGTCCCACTGTCTTTCGGAATTCTAATCGTCGCTCTGTTACTCAAGGCTGCAACCTCAGAGCAACGCTAGCAAAATATTGCTTTTGCAATTAAACTGCTCGGGATGATTAAGCTCACCGACCGAGAGATCCAGCTAGCAGCAAGGCTCAACTGCCAACAAGCGGCCCTTGAGCTGATCAAAAATGCCTGTGAAGTAGAATTTTTTGAGATATCAGACAACTTCAAACTGACGTCAGACAGTCCTACTGCGGTCTTTGAGTATTTTGACAAAGACTCAAAGCAAGCGCTGAGAGATTTGTCCAAAAGTTATCCAGACTTGCAAGACGCGCTAACCCAGATAATTATCAACTCGCCCCCATTACCGTCCTCCATATCGCGCAAACCAGACGTTGGGCAAAAGTCCTTTCTCGCTTTGCGTTTTGCCGCTCCACACGCTCTAAATCCCAACCACAGCAGCCGGTCTAATACAAAAAGCAGCAAAAATACACTGGCAAAACTAGTTGTTGATCTACAAAAAATCAACTGCAACCTAATTGAAATAGGCACATACATAGTGGGCAAGAGGTTTACAACCAGAGCCGAAGCAGAGGATCACTTGCGCAAACACGATTGCCCAGTAAATGCGAATACTCTGTTTATCAAACCCTCTTACACCCGTACCGTGACCTTTCCCTCACCCTTAACCCAATATCCCCAAGACCAGCAGGCTGCAACTCTTGCAATAGCAGACAAACTACCAAGATTGACGGCGGAGCAAGCACTCTCAGTGCTCGAATACATCCCTGGAATTCCAAATTCAGAGGAACATCTCAGTTTCTTCAAGATGCGCCTCCAGCTTGGCACCTTCGAGATAACACCATCATCAACCGATAGTGGAGATGATGCGGCAATCATGGAAACCCTCAGATTAATAAGGGGCGGACTAAAACCATTTGCGCCGCCACTATACAACAAACTCCATATCTACCCTGGCTCGACATTACTACGCAGGGACGACGGCAACTGGGAAATATACTCCCCAGAATCCTTTGCAGTGATGATACCTTATACAGTGGCACGTCTATCTGACTCTCCGCCGTTTCTAAAAGACATAATTCGCGCTCACACCAACGGAATCAACTATGGCGTAAGCCCCAATAAACTCATCGAAAAGTTGACAGAATGGCATGAGAAATGGGGTCCACTCACAATCACAGATGTAAGCGGCGACTACTTCAAAGTGCTCTTTGAAAATCCACCACAGAGCGATCAGTACAAACTTGCTTTGGAAATAATACAACTTTGCCCTGCGCTAGCACCTCCCGAGGAGCTACCAGAGCAAACAGAACGGCTGATCAACAAACTCAAGACAAAGCAGCCTATTGCTATCGGTTGGGACTAGCAACACCCTACCAGCTATTGGCTCCGCTACCAGGTACATTACGACCAACTCTGTTTTGTTGAGGCAAGCTACCTGGCTGATTGTCTATCATACTCTGGTATCTGTCGGCATCAAACTTCGGCGCAGCCCCTGGCAGGTTTTCTTCCATGATTTGCTGTTTGATCGGATTGATCTCTCTAGCTGCTCCAGGCTGCTCTTCAGCCTTGATTTGTTGCACGTCAGCGTCCTTCTCAGACGCCGGCTTAGAGTCCTCAATTGGAGGATATATTCTGCATTCGGGCACCAATTCCGCACCAAAAACACCAGGCTCATAACTTGGACAATTACGAAGAGGTGGAAGCGTGTCCGGCAAGGCAGCGCCATACTTACTTTTATCTATAGACAAAGGCGGCAATCTGTCCTGCCCACTAGCACCAGGTCCACCACCAGCGGACTTATCGTCAGATGCAGCAAGCCTAAACTGTTGCAACCCGTCATGCTCACCGCGCTCGGCAACAGCGACGTTTGACTTAGCTTCAGACTGTTCGACAGGTCCCCTGTTTAGCTCGCCCATGATAAAAACCTCAACGCTCAAAGAAAATGCTGGATTGCATAATCGCACCCCAGCATGTCAAAAAACGGACAATTTCAATTTACTGCGCATCACCAAGGTCTGGCGGCACCGGGCGCGGCTTGGTAGGTGGAGCCGAGATAATGAGATCGTTACCACTCCATTTACTCTTTAACACCGCTGTCTGCAATTCACTGCGGTCTTCCAATACTTCTGACTGCACCGAGTCTTTCAATCTTTCAAACGCCTGACTGAGCGACGCCTTACCTGACTGCGCTCTGAGCGCCTCTATCAATTGATGTGTAAAAACACCGTTGGGATAGCGCTTGGACTCCCAGGACAATTGATTAGGCTGGCTGCTACAGATGATCAGCTGCCCTGTCCCCTGTGCTAGCGAGGCACTATCGACATTGCCGACACGTGCAAGACCTTTGGCTGCCTCAGCAGCACCGCTATGACAGGCGTCGATGATGAGGACGACCCGGTTGGAGTGCACGCGGTGCTTAACCGCCGCAGCGAGGTCTGAGAGCGGCAAGCCAGTGGCGTACAAACTGCTTGGGTCGGTATTGTGCATGACCAGATAATTGAGCCCCTCCAGGTCAGCCTGAGATGGGCTACCGTGGGTACTGATAAAAATCAGGACTAGATCGTTGGGATGCGCCAGGCGAGGCAGCCATTTGTCACCCAGCTCAGCGAGGACACGCTCCTTTGTAGCCTGCTCGTCGACGAGGAGCTTGACGTGGTCTGGTGCAAAATTGGCCTCGTTAACGAGATAGCTAGCCAGGTCTTTGGCATCTTTAGCAGGATATTTGAGGTTGATACCAGGCTTGGCAAACTTGCTCACACCAACCACAAAAGCCCACTTATCCTCAATAGGTGTGGAGATGGCCGAGCGGCTATTGTCCTCAGCCAGGCTCATACCATCGCTAGAGGCAGGTACTGCAACAGGCATGGTACCGATGTTAGGAGCAATCTGATTGTGCACGCCTGAGGCCGCTGCGCGAGAGCCGGATAGGTCGAGAGAAGTATTTGAAAAAGAACTGACAGGTGGCACGCTGTGAGCAATGACTTGAGGGTTTTGCTGTACTTGAGCAGGAGGCGCGTACTGCTGAGTGGTGCTTTGTTGCGTAACGACCTGTTGTGGCGGCAGTTGAGAATAGACCTGAGGAAAATATTTCTGAATGTCTTCGCGAGAAAGTTTAACTGTAGGATGGTGATAATCGTCCAAACGCTGCTTTTGAGCAGATGATACGGCTTGCTGCGGCTGATATTGCGGCATGCCTTGCTGCATACTCCCACCAGGCACCCCGCCAGCATTGGCCAGCGCCATCGGATTTGGACCAAGTGGTCCATTAAGCCTGACCTTGTATTTGATGTGCACGCCCACATCTACACCAAACATTACCTGCATGCGCACAAGTTGACGCCTTGCCAGATGGACAATTGCACTCTTGGTAGTACCATTGCCGTTTGCATTTATTGTAACTTTTGACAGCTCACGCCCTTTATCATCAGTGAGGATCACATTGGCGCTGGTGCTGTAAAAGTCAGTCTCACCGTCCATAGCGATGTTTAAATCGCCGGGACCAGCCTCAAATGTGTAGTAATAGCTCTGACCGCCTGGCTCCACTTCACCCTGGATAAGATTGCCCTCTAGCGGTGTCGGACTAGTGCTATCGATTGACTGCGCCGAGACAGGCGCGCCCAATGATATGAGAGCAGCTGCGCCACAGAGTAAAGGCAAAACGCCCTTACTCTGCGGCAATCTACGACTTTTAGACGAGACAGTCATCTTGCTTACTGGTTAGCGGGGACAAACTTCCAGCGAAACTTTTGCGAACCATCGTTAGGTCCAAAGTGGCACTCAGTATAGGCAGGTGGTGAGACCAGCGAATAGAGAGCATCACCATTGCGGGCTACACTTTTGACCAAAAAACCAGAGTCACCGGGCTCAAGCACAAACACCGATGGATCAAAACTAATAAGCGCTTGCATACTGCCAATTGGATGCGGTTGGAAGTTGAGATTTTGCGCCTCACCGGCCAATCTGATGTTATAACGGTTTGTAGGCTTTTTGGTAGATGGATCGATCTTGCGAGTGAATACCCACTTTTGCAGACCACCCTGGGTAAACTCACGCGGCTGGACGTATTGACCAGCGCTGGCTTGACCGACTTCAAGAGCTTCATCATTGAGTGCGCTGACGATAAAATAAGTACCAGTATTGGGCAATGGCTCTGCTTGTGACAGAGCTGGTGCGGCTGTCGCCGCTATTAATGAGACTGCGAGCGCAAACTTTTGAAGGACTTTCATGCATCAACTCCTGAGCCAAGCCTGTAATACAAATCCAAACGGACGATTGAATGAAACGATCCAAATGGAATAATCCAGCGGGAAACCATCCAGTAACGGGATACCTCTCGTAACAGTCCCGCCAACCCGGGAATTGGGAGACATTGTACCAGTTAATAACCCGAGTGCTCAAAAACCCCAATCGCGACCATCGGCGGAGCATTGTGGTCCGACAAGGTCAGTGACCCACCCGGGTAAAACCGACTCCATTGTCAGTCTGCATGCGGATGATTTTGCCGTTTTCGTCGACCTCAAGGGTCGACTTGCAACGTCCAGAGACCAGCCCATGCCACTCCGAGTCCATTGTCTTACCATCGGCAGAGATTACACCCGTGCCAGCGGTGCCAAACATGGGCATCTCCCAGCCGCATTTGCGACCCTTTTGCCAGTAGTGATAGACAAGATTGTTGGTGCCAAGCCAATCGCCAGTGATGTCAGGGATGCCGCTAAATGGCACAGAGCTGGCGGTGCTCGCCGCCTCAGTCGCTGGCGCCCCATTTGTAGACAGGTCAAGGGACTGCGGCACAGACTTGGCCGGGGCACTATCGTCCACAGGTATTGGAGATGGCCGCGGACTAGCAGGCACCGCTGCCAGTATCAATTCATCACCTTTCCATTTGCTAGCTTCTAACACTGGAGTCTGCATTACTCCACGCTCGGCTGCCACTTGAGTCTGGACTTTTTCCTTTAACTTACCAAAGGCATCGGTCAGCTTTGTACTCTCGCCCTTTGATGCAAACGCATCAATCAATGCTTTGGTAAACACACCGTTGGGCTGGTTTTTGCTCTCCCAGGACGACTCACTGCGGCTACTGGAGCAAATTACAGCATGCCCTGTGCCCTGCGCAAAGGCAGAGGCATCGACATTGGCGGTGCGCTGCAAACCCTTGCTCTCGCCGCTGGCAGCACCAGAGTGGCAGGCGTCGAGCACAATCAAAACCCGCTTGCTATGCACGCGCTCCCGGATGGTCTCTGCCAGATGCTGGATGGGGATGCCCGTGGTAAAGAGCTTGTCGGGGTCGGTATCGTGAGCGACGATGTAGTTGACGCCAGCGACATCAAGCGATGATGGACTGCCATGGCTGGAGATGTAGATCACGACGAGATCCGCAGGCAGAGTCACTCTCGGCAACCAGCTATCACCGAGCACGTCCATGATTTTGTTTTTTGTAGCGTTTTGGTTGGTAAGCAACCTGATGTGATCCGGCGCAAAATGGCACTTACTCACAAGAAAGTTTTTAAAATCGCTGGCATCCTTGGCAGCGTATTTTAAATTGAGCGATGGCTTGGCAAAATCGCTGATGCCGACCACCACTGCCCATTTGTCGCTGATGGGCGTGCCCGGAGATAGCTCCTCGCCATCCTCGCAGCGAGCGCTGGAGCCAGCACAAAATGCGCCCAATGTTGCCAAAACAATCAACGCTGACTTAAAGGCACTTGCCATCGACTAGTAAGCCTCATACGGGGATAATGAGTTTACTACATCTAGCTATGGACGGCAGGCTGCAGCATCAGCTCGGCAACAGCGGCATGCACCTGGGCAACAGCGATCTGACTCATACAGTGCGTCGGTTTGTCATGTACCAGACAATCCCAGGTCTTCCAATATGTGTATGTCTCATTACCCTTATCGTAAGTCAGCATCTGATTGGGCACAGCTGCAAACTCCTGAGCGATACAGCGAGGGTCGCAAGCAGGGGCAATGAGATTGCGACAGTAGGCTAAAGGACGCAAAAACATAGTATTGCTGCGAAAGAGCGCCACAGTAGGCACGCCCTGATGCAAAGCCATGTGCATGAGACCCGTATCAACAGCCACAACAGCACGCGCGCTGCTGATAGCATCAAGCGCATCGACTAAAGTAGGAGTGGCAAAGTGAGGCAGGTGAGCCGAGCCAATCAACTCAGCCACGATGTCAGACTTATCAGGCTGACCGATAACGACACACTCCATCCCGTCGTGCGCCAGTAGTGCTGCCAGCTCAGACCAATAGCGAGCAGGCCAGTACTTAGCGCGACCAGCCGAGCCCGGCACTAACAGTACTTTGCCCGCACACTCAGCCACAGGTTTATGAGATAAAGGCTGGAGCTGGTCGTAATCAGCACCAATCTGCCAATCCGCACTTATCCCCTTGAGCACTTCTGTGATTTTGTAGCCAGGATATTTGCTCTCAAACTCCGCCGAGCCCCAGATATGGTCCTTTTGCAGCGGATGCGCACGCATATTGATGTAGAGCGCGCCAGGAGGCAAAGCATCGGCGTCGAGCGCTACCTCGTCGATGGTACCAGCTAGACCGGCTATCTGACTGGATAGACCAGCTTGCTCAGGCGAGCGGATCACCAAATGCGTCGGGACGCCAGTGCTGACGAGCCACTGGATAGCTGGCAAACACACGATTAAATCACCCAGCCCATTGGCTATGGGAGCAAAATAAATGCTCTCAGCTTTGGCTATCTGATTATCTGGATTGGTCACAGGCACCAACTTAATGAGGGATAAACCATCGCTGGCCAAATCAAACGGCTCAGATAAAGACGGCTAATTTTATATTCTACAGAGATACTGTCGAGTTTACCCCACGAGTTTTGCAAAGAAATGGAGGGTGGGTATTGCACCCAGAAAAACGAGCCAGGGATGGGGCATAAACTACTGCATAACAAGGCCAGTAGGGACATTTGCAACTTTATAATACTCATCCATCAAATGTTTAGCCTTGCCTTTTAGCTCTAGCGCCTCAGCCTTACGACCAGTCTCAGACAGGAGAAAAGCATATCCACGCATGATCTCCGGCTGCTCGGAGTTAGGCTGAGAATACTTTTGCGTGACCGCCAGAGCTTTTAGATAAAGAGACTCAGACTTCCTAAACTGCCTACGTACCCGAAGTAGATCTGCAGCATCACTCATTTTCATCGCCGCCTTCAAATTTTTATATTGCAGTTCCACCTCGCGTGCACGCTTGTAAAACGGTCTTGCCTCGGCAATACGCCCTTGCGCCGCATAGCAGCCAGCGAGATCCCTGAGCCGGCAATCGAGATCTTTGCAGGCAGAACAATATTTCATCAGACACTTTCTAAAAAGCACTTCTGCTTCGTCATAGCGATGCTGCATCTGCAAGCTCTTAGCCAATCCAGACAGAGTGATAGCAGATTCTAGCAATCGCACAAAACCAAGTTTTTCCTGGACCTCTATAGCTTGCCGGTAGAGTTTTTCAGCTTCTACAGGTTGCCGATGTCGCAAGTAGCGATGTGCATCATCTTGCAGTTTGTTGACCAAAAATGGATGCACAGGTCCCCAGAGCGCCAGAGCCTGGGCTAAAGACTGTCGTTGCATCTCATCAGCTTTGCTATACAACCTCTGCGCATCATACAAACCTGTAAGCACCGCATAAGTCTCAAATAGCTGCCGCGCTTGCTCCTCTCCAGATGGTAGCTGCTTGGCCTGCGACAATGCTTGCTCTAATAGTTTTTTGGATGCAGCAAAATGTTTATTGCGTAAAGCCTGCTTGCTCTCAGAGTAGCTCTGTTGCCAGTCGCTATCATCGGCAAAAGCTGGGGCGCCGACTGATGCAAGAGATAATATCAGCGATGATACTAGGCAAAGCCTTTTGACTATGGGCACTTGTTGGCAATATCCTACTGAAGATTTTGATAACACTCTACTTTAGCCATTTCGAGAGAAATCGCCTCCAGCGCAAACAACCTACTCATAGTCTGAGTCGTCCCAGTGGCATTTGATTTGCTCACCGGCCTCATTGAACCAAACTGTCATAGCGCCCGCAGAGCCAGGAAAGGGAAAACGACCTAATTTATACTTCCACATCGACCCTTCAATTGACTCATTTTTGTAGTCGGGCTCGCCAACCATTTCCTTTAGAGCAGTCTTTGAATAAGGTGCATGTATTGATGGAGCATTGAATACCAGCCCCATACTCCAGTATCTAGCAAAAGCAAATGTCTTCCAGAAGTAAGGGTCAAAACGTTGCAGCGCTACCAACGCGACGAGGACAACGAGCGACAACCAAAGACACCACTGCTTCTTGGTATTTGGCAGCTTAAACGCCCTCACCACAAACTCCTTGACACCGGTCAACTTAACACCGCAACAAGCTTACTACTTAAACATCACTCGATGCCACTTGCTTTGCGGCCTATTTAAAGGGAGGTTGCAGAGGACGCTCCGGCACCGACAGCAGCATCATTAGACTGTGCCTCAGCAGGTGCCCCAAAACACAACACAAGCAGTAAGCAAGCTCCCGCCAGGATTGTAGCTTCGTTTAACGACCTAGATATGATCAAAGATGAGTACTCATGATTAACACCGCGCGGAGAAGATCACGGGTGAGACAGAGAAATTAGGGGGTTTAATCAAGATCACGCAGACTCAGCAGCTGGCTGATACTCTCAAAGCGACGATCAGACTCACAAGGCGGACTATCGTCAATCGGCAAAATTTGATAAACAGCTTTATCGCTTTCATCTGCATTGACTACCATGTAATAGTAACCATCGTGTCCAAAAATCACATAACCTGCCAGCTCGGTCCTAACCGACAAAATAGATTGATTAGTATCGATCAAGCAATCGATGTCGTAAAACGCTACCATAGACGGATCTACTCCATCCATCATTGGTCCATGAGCGCCGCTGTGCTCTCGATAAAAGCACAACAGATCATTAGGAAGATTAGGTATGGCTTTTACTAAACGCTCGATCATAACTGGTGTTGGAGGAGGTCCAAAGGTCCACTTGGGCTTAGCAATCATAGAAAACTTTTCCTAAATCAAATGTCGAAATCACTATAGTTGGCAACAGACCAATACTTACATTCTCTCCCCGGTCCTATTCAAACGTCCACTGCAACGTTATCTGTTCACCTCTGAGAGACTTTAGCCAAAAGAGTCTACGAAAAACTATGATGGGGTGGATATGTACTAGTCATTAGCAAGACTTTGCACTTTGTTTCGTTATGCCGCACGCTGAAGGACTTCGGCTGTAAAAGTCCACTATTTGGGGGGAACTCCAAAGGTAAAAGCCTGTAAAAGTGTAGACTTTCCCGAAAATGATTATTTACGGTAAAGAAAGGCGAAAACCGAAGCTTTCAAAAATGGTATAACGGTTACAGAGTTAGGTTCCCAGGATTTTGCAAAAATGGGTAAAGCACAGGACCGTCCATCATTTTCGGGAATGTCCAAGAAAAAGAAGAAAAGAAAACCGCCTGGACCACCACTAAAAGTCCCGAATCTGGAGAAGCGCTCACGGGAGTATTTGACCGTGGCTGAGGTGAATAAGCTCATCAAGGCAGCCAAAAGTGTGGGGCGCCATGGTGAGCGAGACTCTCTTATGATCCTGGTTGCTTACCGCCATGCCCTCAGAGTGACTGAGCTGGTGGAGTTACGGTGGGATCAGCTTGACCTGAGCCGTGCCAGGATGCACGTGAACCGGCTTAAAAATGGCGATCCGTCAGTTCACTACCTGGAAGGGGATGAAATACGGGCATTCCGCAAACTTCGACGAGATTATCCTGTCTCGGATTTCGTCTTTATGTCTGAGAGACAAGGTCCGCTCTCATCAAATGCATTTCACAAGATGGTCGCTAGAGCCGGTGTTGAAGCGGATCTCGAACTGAGCGTTCACCCCCATATGCTTCGACACGGAAAGGGCCACCAGCTAGCTTCAGAAGGCGTGGATACCAGGGCTATACAAGCCTATATGGGGCACAAAAACATTCAACATACAGTTCTCTACACCCAGCTCAATCCAAAGCGTTTTAAGGGCTTCGGGAAGGATGTCAGGCTTTAAGTGTGTGCGTACCAGAAACCCTGGTCAAATCGAGAAGCAAAATTTCTAACCCTGTGGGCTGTTCCGGGCTTGCACTTGCTGGGACAGAAACCAAATGATTTATGGCCCAGAACTTTCCAGCAAAGATGTAGCACGCCGGATGACCCAAGGCGCGCATTTACGACCGCCTATAGTATAAGCATGGTTTTGGAAAAAGAAGGTGTACAGCCAGTCTTAAGACTAACTGCACACCCAAGTAATCTAATCGGAACAAGGTTCAATGAATTGGCCGACTAGAGCGAGATTACAAGTATTGACTTAGTTTTGAGAAAAACGGAGTAAGCCTAGAACGCCCATTAATCGCAAAACACCATCCATTGAGGATCAGCTTTCCATGCTGTCCTCACCTTTCTCACCTAGCATCTGCGAAAATTCTAGAAAGCTGTTCGCTATAAAGAGAAACTCGTCTGTTCCATCCAGATTATATATAGCAGAGAGAGCTTCAACTTTATTGGGCAATATGCCTACTTGTAGCACTAAAATTTCTCCGCCGCCACTGGAACCAATTGCAATATTGTTAGGATAGACTTCCATTATTCCGTATTCTTGATTTGCCTGAATTAACTCCTCTATCTTAAAGAGCTCGCAACACCAAGGTTCCACCGGGAATTCAGCATATGCTCCGTTGGAGAAGTAAAAGAAATCAGTATATTCCGAAGGTAGTCGTCCGTTAAACCAATCAACGACAGGCTGAATTTGAGCCAAATCAGCTGGTGGATATGCTGACCACCAATGCTTACTTCTTTCGCGTAGAAGAGATTCATAATCGTACATGATTTACTCCCGTTTGCGGCTCTTAAAACATCATTATTGTGACAGATCTTACTCGCCTTTCATCATCTCTGTCACCTTCATCCAATATGGGTTTAGTTTGGTTCTATGGTCATGCCTTGTAACAATGACTTTATTGGCTGGGTCTGTGGGACTGCCACCTAATGAGACAGGATGAATCTCATGAATTTCCTTACCTTTAAGTTCATCGCTTCTCACCATGTCTCGAATCTTTCTATTGGTGCTATTTTTAAGTTTGTTTGCAGCTTTGTACTCTTCTTTTCCCAATTTTCTGAGTTCTCCAGTTGGGTAAGGTGCACCAGGCACTTGAGGATATTTGGGGTATCCGTTCTTACTAACAGTAATCCCCCCCCCGCTAGAGCTGTTTCCTCCGCCTGTTGGTCCTCCACCCGAGGAACCGCCACCTGTGCTTCCTTTTCCTCCGGCGGAACCGCCACCACCACTCTTTGCACCACCAGAGACGTTTCTCGGTCCAGTGCCGCCCTTTAAGCCTCTCAGCAAACCCTTCAAAGCCAGATTTTTAAGATATTCGACAGCCGCCTGAGAAGCTTCATCGATTATTGGACCAACGATTGGAAGTACGGCCCGCGCAAATTTGTCACCTCCTGTTTCTCCTTGCAAGCCAGTCATGTCGACAAAGCCAGTAGGTATGTTCTGCGCGTAGGTATAGAGGTTGTATCCGTCATCGTAGCCAATCAGATCTGGCTGAACAAATCGGCCAGTTGCTGGCGAATAATATCTTGCCTTCGCAAAATACATCAGAAGATCGGTGTCATATCGATGGCTTGTATAGCCAAAGCCGAAAGCACCAACGGATGCTGTTTCTCCAAAGGGACCGTATTTGTATTTCGTTCCAACAATACCAGTAGATGGTGCTTGGGCGAAAATGGACCCCAATCTATCACCATAAAGATAGGTTTTGGTCGATGCACCAACGACTTGAATCAGAGGCTCATCCTCTTCGCCATAAACAAACCGTCGACTCAAGCTCCCAGTAACGCCATTGTAATCGGCGAGACGCTGCCAATCGTTGTAAACATAACGCGTCTTGACAGTGGTTGTGGTCGTCTTGGTTTTCTGAGTTTGGCGGAACAGTGGATCGTATGAATAAGCGAGAGTAGTACCGCTTTTAGTACCAGAGATTAGCGAACACTCTGTGTTGTAACCTAGCGTCCAAGTACCATCACTGGTCAAACAACCATTTTGGTTATAAGCCTGGACTTTGGTTCCTACCTTCGGATATTGGTTGAGATTGTTTGCAGCAAGATAGGTCGTAGTTGCAGCCGCAGACGGATGCCACGAATAAGTGCTATCGTCAACGGACTGTGTAACTAACTCATTGGCATTGTTGTAGCCATAGGTGAAAGTCACAGTAGAGCCGGAGAATACTGCACTCAACGTGCTGAGGTCATCGTCCCGAGTGTAGGTGTAATCGATACGAGTTGAATTCTCAAAGGTCAACCTTGTCCTTCGAGAAAGAGCATCATAGTCAAAGTGAGCAGCTGCTGTCGCGGCACCATTGAGCTTGATGTCGACAAGTCTGTTCAACTGATCATACACTCTCGAAACGAAGTATCCATCAGGATAGGTAATTTTAGTGGTCCTGCTGTTTGCGTCCAAAACCAACACAACTTGCTTGCCATCCGGATAGCTTTCTTTGAATTGTCTTCCGGCTGTATCGAAGAAGAATGTGTGAATTCCGGTAGAAGGATCACCGGCAACTACTGGCGTACTGGCAGACAAAAGCCGTCCAGCCAAGTCATAGCTGTACGTGACTGTTGCCTGTCCTTGAGGCGTTTTGGTTGCAATGCGATTTAGGCTATCGTAGGTGTTTACGATAGTATTACCAGCTCGCGTCCTGTAAGTTAGTACGTTTCCATTTGCGTCATACGATTGATTTTGCTCATATGTTGCGTCAGGATAGATAGTTTTGTCGATTCTGTCATGACCATCTCGAGTAACCTGGCTCACATTGTTTTTTGCATCTTTGATAGTTGCAATCGAACCATTTGAACTGTAGGTCCGGGTGTCCATTGTCACACCAGAGTTATCCACGTTTGTCGACAACCGTGCGGCACCGTCGAAGAAGAATTGATTTTGCCGACCCAAAGTATCGACTACTTTGGATAGAATCCCTCTGTTGTTGTAGTAGCTAGTTGTGACATTAGTCGTTAGCGGATCTGTGTCAGTGACAGGATTGTCAGCGGTATCGTAAGAAGTAAGGAAAGTCTGCCAAGGGTACAACGGATCATTAGTCTGCTTTTCGACCTTTGTCACTTGATCATTGGCGTTCCAAGTATATTTGGTGACATAGTTGAAAGGTGCAGCAGATGTCACTTGCGTCAAACGCCGTTTGTTGTCGAAAACCATAGTGGTGACATTCAACAACGGATCGGTGACCGAATTCACATCCCCCCAGGCATTAAAGCCATAGGAGGTTAGCAAGTTGAAATGAGGCGCAATCCCTGGGTCAACAGTTCTGGTGAGCTGTTTTTCAGTAGTAGTATCGTAGGTATTTTGAACCACGACACCAGCAGCATCAGTGTAAGTCAGGATCTGACCACGGCCGTTGTAGGTCCAAGTATCTTGCGGTGTCAGCCCTCCTACGAGTGGTTGCTGAATGTTCAAAAGCCGCCCGGACACAGGGTCGTAATTGAACGTTGTGGTCTGGCTTAGTCCATCGACAAAAGTTTTTACCTTATTCCAGACTGGATCATAGGTGTAGCTGTTGATGATTGCAGCAAGCGGAGAGCCCGGCTTTGCGGTCCAGGTCTCCTTTGTCACCAAGTCAAGCGCGTTGTATTCATACGCGACTTGGTTTAGCTCCGGCAGCGTGGCCAATACCAACCGATTGCGTCCATCAAACTTGCGCAAAGTCACATTACCGACGCCATTGATTTCCTTTATGCAGTTGGCGCGATCGTCGAAATAGTAAGTCTGCGAAAAACCACCGCCGTCAACAACCTCTGCCCGATATCCTGCAATGTAGAGCTGAGAAACGTTGCCGTTAGCGTCGGTCTGCTGTTTGACCCGATTGAGGCTATCGTACACGTTGGTCAGATAGGCGTTCAGCGGGTTTGCCGGTTTGAAGATCTGGGTCAACAGGCCGGGCGATGCATAGCCATAGACAGTGTTTTGGCTGTTCGGATCGGTGACTTGAGTCAAGTTCTTATTGGCATCGACTGTATAAACTACAGTTCGCCCATTGCCATCAGAAATTTGCGACAGGAAATTTCCGGTGTAGCTCAAGGTAAGCTGTCGCCCAAGCCCATTAGAAACCGATGTCAGTTTTCCCGAAGTGTAAGAATAGGTGACGGTTACCCCGTAAGGAAAGACCACCGTAGTGATTTGTCCTGTTGAGCCATCAAAGTTGTATTTCACACCATCGAGAGAGGTCATGGTATAGGAGCCATCACCATTCAAAACGAGCTTGGCGCGGCTATCCAATGGCGAAACGTAAGAACCATCTGGCAGCCTCAAGAAGGTCTGTTTTTCAGTTGGCAGAATGACTGTACGCGCAGCTCCATTCACCAGCGTCTTAAGCCAAGCACCGGTCAAAATGACAATCATCGTATTATCGACCGGCTGATTAGCATCAGCGTTGAGAATGTCTTTCATGACATACAGTGCCACCACAGTCGATGCGGCATGTATGGCAGTTTGTTTGCCGAGATCGGCGAAGTCGCTTTCGTCAACCTGAATGAACATGTCGAAGTTGTGGGTCCAACCAAGTCCAAGAGGACCATTTTGCTGCCTCAGCTCAGAGCTGTAGAAGCGTTCAAAAATAAGATTGTATGGATACTCTCCACTGCCTACGGAAATATCAACCTGATTGTCGTGGAAGGCACCTGTAGTCAAGTCAACCGGATCGGCACCAGCTTGACGGATAGGCTTGTTATTAGTGTTTGGCCTACCTCCAGTACCAGGACCGGGACAATCTTGAATGGGTCCCTTTAACCGATTAAGGATGCCTGTGACACCGTAAAACTGGTCTCTATTCTCATAACCGTGAACTTGTAGCCCGCCCGGTGTGGTAGTTGTGAAAATTTGCGGCAGGAGCAGCTTGCTTCCCGCTACAACTAGATTCCTCATTTTCGTCTTTTCAGCCGCAGAATATCCAACAAGATTGGGCTCAATGTTTGTATCCCAGTCCGTGACATCTTGCGGCTGATAGTTAACATTCGAGCCGCCCCCGCCAGAACCACCTACTGCTTCTCTTTTTTCATCGTCCTGCGAAATAATTGGGCAAGAAGTCGGACCTAAACTAAATATTCCAAAAGTTTGCGACTGACTGCAGCTTTGACATTCATCAGCGGAGGAGTTTTCTTGAAAATTCGCTTTTAACAAAAACGGGCTACCGGCTGAGCCACCGCCTTCATTCTTAATATCTGTACCCGCCTTGCCCTCCATAAAGTAGCCCAAACGAGCCACCTGAGAGAGAGCAGCACTGGCTTCAGAAGCGGTATAGGTATTACTAAGGACAGCAAAGGCACTGCTGCCCAAATTCATTCCGTAATATCGACTTGGGTCTGGTCCACCATTATCGCCAGCAATGCCAAGAGTGGCGTGGTGCTGGGTTTGAGTGTTCGTGAGCTTGGAAATTGCTGCGATTGCCAGTGTCCAGCTGGCGCCCCATCGAATTCCATGGCGCCAATATTGTTCACCAAGAAGGGCTTCAGATGTGGCGGAATTGCCAGCACGAATGCTTTCGCGGACTAAATTAGCCTCGTATGCATCCAACCCAGTGCCGATAGGGCCCCATGTGTTGATAAGGCTGTAGTAACCACCACCAACCACGGCAAGAAAGGCAGTTCGGTCAGCGAATCCCCATGGATAGGGATGCACAGTTGACATAGTCAATGTGCCGAATGTACCTGGAGTCTGCGCAGTACCAGTTGCAACAATTGTTCCACCAGAACGCAAAACGGGCTGATCAGAACCATTGAAGAAAATGGTCAGTCTCTTGTGAGAAATATCAGACGAGTAGAAGGTCTGATCTATGCCAGGGTACTGGACTCTCAGGGTGGCTTTGTATGTATTTGGAATGTCGCCAGTCCACTCAGTAACAGTACTTCCGGCTTTCAAGTATGGCAATGCGGTTTGCCGAACTGGTCCGGTAAGAGGAACCAAGGTACGTCCACCAAGCACGTCTTCAAGAGTCGCTGCTGGGGAATTAGTTCTGAGATAGGAGATCAGGTTATTCACATAACCCGTCATTGTCGATTCGAAATTGCTGAGGTTGAAGTTAGCGATGGAATTCGCTGTTACAGTCGATCCAGACAATGAATTAGCTTTAAGAGTGGTTCGATTGTAACCGGTGGCAGTGGCAAGGTTTATGCCTGCTGTAGCCGCGTTGAAAGTCTTGTAGGCTGGGTCGAACATGTAGGCTGTGCCACCAATGACACACTTGACCCACACATGACTAAACTCAAATACATACTCCGTGCCATTCCACGAGTAGGTGAATGGAAAGCCACCGTTTTGCAAGAACGTGAAGACAGCGTTTGGATTTACAGGATCGCAGCCGAACCACGCACTCAAAGCAGTCTGGGTAAAGACTACGGTGCCGAATTGATAGGTCGCGGTGTAACCAGCCTGGCGCAAAAGCTGGACCATAAGTCTCGACTGCTCGAAAACGTTACCAAAAGTACCTGCGACTGTATCTTCAATACTCTTGTGCAAGCCGTAGATGGGGTAATGTTGAATCTGCGAGTAAACGTATTCGTGAATGATATCGACATCATTCTTAAGTGCACGCGCCAGCTCAACAACTGAGGCGGGTGCTGGAATACCTTCACCGATAACCTTTTTGCGAGATTTTCGCTTTGGCACAAAACCGATTGCATCATCTGGTCTCCAGATGTTTTTCGGTTCGGCCCTGGATTCGATAATTTCCCGGGCATCTTCGGGAGAAACTTGGATTCCTCTTACACCGCCCCATGATGGTTCCATTTGGGATTGAGCGGCTTCAAGTGTTTGGCTATGTATCATTTCTTTGTCTCATTCTATTCTGTTGTCATTTGCAGCAATAAGTGAGTTACACTGTGCGAATCTGAATCCGGCATGTTTCCAAGCGAATTTTCAGCAAGTCCCAGATGGGCATGAAGTCACGACTGACGTTCTGTTCCCCATCGCGTCATAGTTGTAAGTAATTACTGTTCCGTTAGTAAACGTCACGGTCTTGATGCGACCGAGGTTGTCATAAGTGTAGGTTGCAGTGTCTGCGGCCATGGTGTTTATCCTTTTGGCTTGTGGTCTTTCAGGCTCGATTTTGTCGAGTCTGTGGTTGCATAAATCTGTAGCGCTGGAACGGTTGCTCACTTCCATCTCTACATTTGAGAATTAATACAGGCTCTCAGGTACGGTTCTTTGCTAGCTGCGCTAACAATGCCGATTCCAGCGTTAGCGATAAAGAACACTGTATCTATAGACTTTCGTTAAGCTCTCCAGTACACCAGTCAAAACCCGCCAGCTAACTGACTATTGGTTACGAGGTGAAGATGCGGATTCGATTTGGGTTTGTTTGGTTTGTTGCTTTGAAAGGTGAAACGGGAGATTACATTGGTCCTAACTCATTCCCATGGGCACTTTAAAGCCCGAAATGTGGCACTTCTCTAATGCCAACAGTTGCAAAGGATCGCCAAAAGACACTGATGTCAATCAACAGAGGCGATAGATATTTGGTGCTGTATCTCAATACTCAAGAGCACTCGTGTAACCAAATATGACACCACTATTAGTATCGTTTAGCCTGCAACTAAGTGCTGATAACGCTCGCGCGAAGTCCCCGGAAAATTATCACTCGATAATTTTGAGCGAAATCAGCCTGCAATCATACGTTCAGCACGAGTCACTTTGAATCACTGAAGGCAGGACACTCAACTCAGTGGCTTGACTATTGTTGATGAAACGCTACTTACAAAGCCTTCCGAAATTCCTCAGTCATTGTTTGCACAACTTTTTCTGCCTGAATAGAATTCATTGGTGACTTTACATCCCAATCAAGTGAGACCTCTGTCTTGTCTTGAGCGGGCACAAATGAAACTGTCAAAACAACATGGCGGTTCAGCGCACCT